>JAESGR010000093.1_pt1 | contig 209832 bp, 182 predicted proteins | sample 9269771 | NCBI WGS metagenome assembly JAESGR01 (sample SAMN15739572, study PRJNA653492) | algae metagenome | isolation source: Chroococcus sp. CMT-3BRIN-NPC107 and co-occurring heterotrophs from well... | place: USA: Clark Mountains Wilderness, California | collected 2010-04-18
AGCCGCACCGCCGTCCGCCCGTCGGCCGCCTCGGCCACGAGCTCCAGGTCCGGCCGCCCCTTCAGCAGCGCCCGCAGCCCCGCGCGCAGCAGGTCGTGGTCGTCCGCCAGCAAGATCCGCGTCTTCCGATGTGCCATGGAGTCCTAAGGTTGAGGTGACCCCGCAACCTAGGAGGTCCGGCCGTTCCCGCCAACCCTAAACATTAGAAGATTGTGAGCGGGAGCGGGCTGAAGGACGGTGGTGAGCCGCGAAGAGCGAGGAGACGGTCCCCGACCGCCCCCCCGTCGCCCCCTTGACCCCCCCGCCCGCTCTCCGCGGTGAATCGCTTTACTCGAACACGCCGTCCGTCGGCGACGCCAGGATCGACGCGCAGTACGGCGGCTGCCACTGGATCGCCCACGTCGACCCGGGCGACACGCTCGACGCGAGCGAGAACCGCAGCACCGTCGCCGACAGGTTGTTGACGTCGGTCGGCGGCGCGCCGTCGAACAGGATCGACTCGTCGACCGCGACCGGCGGGTACTTCAGCACGACCGCCCGGTCGAACTCCAGCACGCACTGCGACCCGTCCGGCTGCGCGTGCAGCACGGCGGCGGGCGTGGGCGGGACGTACGGCCCGGGGACGTCCGCGCAGTCGCCCGACGCGGGATTGACCGGATGATTCGTGATCGGGTCCACGAGGTTCCCGCTCCCCGCCCCCCCTGCCGACGCGCCCCAGTTCCACGCCGCCCCCTGCGGCGCCGCGCCGTTGAGCGTCACGCGGAACTTGATCGGGGACACCTGCACCGCGCCGAGGACCGAGAGCCCCCCTGCGGCCGCGACGGCCAGCGGCAGCCCGGTCGGCGACCCGACCAGCACGCACGGCCGGTCCGTGATCACGAAGACCCGCCCGCCGTCCGCCTCGTCGTGCGCGACGGACAGGACCGACGGCCACGACGGGTCGTACCCGTACCCGTACAGCGGGTTCGCGTGCACGCGGGGGCGGGACGGGGGGCGGAGCTTGGGTTTGCGGAGGATGGGGGGCATGGCGGTGGGAAGGGACCAAGGGACAGGGGGACTAAGGGACTGAGTGCCGGGGGGAGAAGTCGGGGCCGAGCGGCGGCGGGCGGCTGAGTCCGCGCCAACCCTCAATCCCTTAGTCCCTTCGTCCCTCAGTCCCTTCTTCGTGCTACGCCGCGATCAGCGCGCTCGCCACCACGCTGCTCGGCCCCGGCTGGCCGCGCTCGTTCATCCAGCGGGCCTGGACCCAGAGCACCTTGCCGGCGCTGCCGGGCGGGAGCGGCAGCGTGTGGTTCGTGCGGGTCGCGACCGCGTTGAACACGTCGGGGGCGAACGCCGGCGCGGGGTCGCCCTGGTCGGTGATCGCGGTCGCCACGAGGGCCCCGAAGACGCCGGGCGGCTTGGCCTTCTTGTCCGGCGTGGTCGCGTCGCGCAGGCGGAGGTCGGCCAGCCCGCCGCCGCTGCCGGCGATGTTGACGACCGGCTGCGTCGTCGGCGCCGGCCGGGGGCTGTGATCGCTGTCCGGGAGGTTCATCCCGAGCGACTCGCGCTGGGCGTTGGTCGTCCCGGGGTGGGCGTCGATGATCTTCAGGAGCGTTCGCACGTTCAGCAGGAGGGCGGCCTTCGACGTGTTGGTCGCCGCGATCGTCACCTTGGTGCGCGTGGACGGCTCGGTGCTCGTGGCGAGCCGCGCGACGTAGTCCGTCGTCAGCCCGCTCAGGGTCGTGGCCTGGCTGGCGGTCAAACCCAGGACGGTCGGGGCGGCGCTGACGATCCCTTCCATGTTCACACAGAACGCGGCGAACGCCTGGTTCCCGGTGGGCGGCACGGTTTTGGCCATGACGAGTCTCCTCGCGGCGGTCGGACTCGGCGGCCGTTCACCCGCGATCGCGCGGGTCGCACGCCGATGGATTCTTGCCCGATTCATCGACCCGCCGCCAGCGCGGGTTAACATGAACACGAAAAATATTCGAACCGCCCGCGACCTTGCCGTTCTGACACGCCGACGCGAACGGGAGACCGCCCAACCCGCCCCACGCCCCGCCGTCGCCCTTTCCGCCGCTGACGCCCAGCGACCGCCCGCGCGAAAAGCGGATTTCGCGCCGCGAAAAGGAGACTTCGGCGCGCGAAAAGCAGAATGGCGCGCGCGAAAAGCGGAATTGGCGGCGCGAAATCCGGAATTCGCCGCGCGGAAAGCAGAGTGCCGCACCGCGAAAGCGGATTTCGCGCCGCGAAAAGCGGAATCGCCCGCGCGAAAAGCAGAGTTCACGGCACGCAACGCTGAATCGCGCGTCGCAAAAGGAGAGTTGCGCAGCGAAAACGGAAACTTCGCCCCCGCGCCCGCCGCCCCCGCCCCGCGTCACCCGCCCTCGCGCCCACCCCATCGCCCCCGCGCGGCACGAACCCGCCGCCGCTGCGCTGTTGCGGCGGAGAAGGCGAGGACGGAGTACCGGCGGCGGAGGGCTCTCCCCTCCGGAAGACCGCGAGGCATAAGCCGGCCACGTTCTTCTGTGCGGCGAAAGGTTCGGCGCTGATCGCGGGCGCCCTATGCTGATCCCGAGGGCTCCCCGTCCCCGCGCATCGCGCGGTCGATCACGGTCAACGCCGTCAGCGCGCCGCACGGCACCGCCACGTGCCCGGCGGGCACGTCGGCCTCGGTCGGGTTGATCCGGACGAGCGTCGCGCCGAGCTGGCGCACCGACCACTCGTTCGCGACGCGGACGGCCGGCACGACCGTACCCGCGCCGATCTCCAGCACGGTGACCGCCCCGCCGGCCACGTCCGCCTTCCACGCCTCGAACCGCCCGGACTGCGCGGCGGTCTCCCGCCCGACCCAGCACGCGTCGTCGAACATCCGCACGTTGGGGCGCGCGAGCCGCCCGCAGCGCGGGCACGCCGGCAACGGGTCGAGCGCGCGGCCGGTCGCCTCGTCCACCCGCACCGGGTCGGCGCCCGCGTCCCAGACGTGCGGGGAGCACGGCCCGGTGCACTGCAGGCGCAGCGCCGACCCGTGGCACTCCATCACCCGCCGCGCGTCGAAGCCGACGGCCTGGAACTGCCCGTCGACGTTGCTCGTGTACACGAACGCGCCGCCGGGCCGCCCGGCCGCCCACCGCCGAAGGACGGCGAAGCCGGCGTGCGGCCGGGTCGACCGGTAAAGGCGGCGGCACGTCCCGTGAAAGCCCCACGCGAGGTGCGGGTCGCCGTCGAACGCGGCCGGCCGGACCAGATCCTCGTACCGCAGCCCGGCGTCCGCCCACCGCGGGTACGCGTCCGCGAACCCGCCCGGGCCGCGCACGGCCGGGAGGCCGGAGTCGACGCCCATGCCCGCGCCCGCGGAGATCAGCAACGCGCCCGCACCGCTAACGGCCGAGGCGGCGGCGGCGATGGCGTCTCGCGTCGTCATTCGCCCGCGAGCTTACGCGCGAACGGAAGCGGTGGGAAACGGCACGGACGTTACGGAATGGGACGCCGCCCGCCGCGGCGAGGCTTCGCCGCGACGGGTCCGGCTCGGGACCCGTACAATGCCCGCGTGATCCGTTGGGAACTACCCCGAGACGCCCCCGCGCAGCACGGCTCGCCGGTGCACGAGGTTCGCGGTTGGCGGTCCGTCGCATGGGCGGGTCATGTGTCGCTCGCGCTCGCATTCGGAAGCGCCTTCACGAAGGCTTCCCGCTGGCTGGGCGTTAATCGCGTCACGCCCCGTTGGGTTAGCACGCGATAATTCGGATTGGGCTGATACGAATCCGGCGCAACCCGTCCGTCCTTGATCTCAACCGCCGCGATGATGTCCTCCGGCGGGACCTCGCCGTCGGGATCCGGCGTGCGCCAATCAATGATGTAAAGATATCCTTTACCCATTTCCGACGCCGCCTTGGCCAGTTCTCGCGACGCCATCGAGTGGGCGGAAATGACGCGATGCAGAAACGAGACGAACACGGGATTCGCGCGGAACGATTCGAGCGTGTGCGTTGGATCCAGATACGTGCCGGCTATCGCTTCGCCGGGCAATCCGCCACGCGCATCGACCTCGGTCGGCTCGAGCAACGACAGGACGTGCTGATAGCCATCCGGTATGCGAGGCGCCGTCGAGGATTTCCGGTGGAAAGGCCACATTCGCCACGACATATAACCAGTGATTATCCGCCGCGACGGGCCGGATAGCGTCCGGACAGGCGCGAGGCAGAATACCCGCACAACCCGCGTCGACGCAACGCGTCCCGGCCGGGGCGACGGGGATGCGGGCGGGCGATAATCCGGCTCGCGGTTCGGCCCCCGTGCGGCGGGGCGGACGGGCGCAGGGCGGCGGGCGCGGCGTCCCCGCCGGGTCTCGCTCTGTGCGGGGGTACGGGCGGGTGACGCGCCGCCGCGGCGGCGGCTTTCGTCCCGCGGAGGGGATGTGAGAAAAGAGGGAGTTTGAGGGAGATAAGAGCTCATCTCCCTCAAGCCCAAGCCGCCGGCGGCACGCCGCTTCCTTACTGAGTCTTCGGAGGGCAACCGCTCCGCCGCCCGTTCAAGGGGGGGGCCGGCCTTCCTACCTACCGGAACTTCGGCGGCCCGAACCGCGCCGCCAGCTTCGGGAACCGGGCGATGAGCTGCTCCGCGGTGAACGCGTCCTCGGGCACGGCGGCCGGCGTCATGTCCTCGACCGCCGGCTCGTAGAACGCGTCCGGCGGCTCCTGCCCGCCGGTCACCCGCCCGTACGCCACTTCCGCGGCGTTCTTCAGCGGCTCGCCGTCGCCGAAGTCGGCGGCGTCCGTGAACGCGTCGGCCAGCGCGTCGGCGTCGGCCAGCACGGCCGCGAACGTTTTGCGGCCGCGGCCGACCAGCCAGGCGCGGAGGTACTCCCAGCCGTCGACGCTGACCTCGCCGGCCCCGTGCGCCGCGTAGACCCACCGCGCCGCGACCAGGATCTCGCCGCGGTGCGCGTCCAGCATCCGCTCGCGGAACCACCGGTTGAACGCGAGCACGTCCCCGACCGGGCGGGCCGCGAGTTCCGCGGCGACCACGTCGGCCGGTCTGACGATCCGGCCGTACGCGCGGACGCGCCCGAGGCGGATCAACTGCCAGCATTCGCGGTCGTCCATCGCGCGACGCTCCCGGCCCCCTCGCGCTCCGCGGGCCCCCAGGCGGGCAGGCGGGGGGAACGCGACTCGCGGGGCCGCGCCGTTTTTACCGACGGGGCGGGCGTCGCACCAGCGACGGCGGCGCCGCCCCGGCCTCGCGGGCCGGGACACGGAACGGGGACATCCGCCCCCGGCCCGGCCAGTCTGATCCGCCTACGCCCCCCGCGCCAGCGCCGCCCGCACGGCGGCCAGCGCCTTGAACAGGAACCGCGCGTCCTTGTCGATCACGGCGGCCACGCCCAGCTCGCGGAGCCGGTTGACCGCCAGGCTGTCCGGGTACGCGGTCATCACGACCACCGGCAAATCGGTGAACCGCAGGTACGCCCGCGCGATCTCGACGAACGTGACCCCGTCCATCTGCGGCATGTACACGTCGGTCACGACCAGGTCGGGCGGGCGGTTGACCATCGCGCCCAGCGCGTCCCGGCCGTTCGGCAGGCACCGGGCGCGGTGCCCCTCCCGCCGAAGCGCCTCGGCCAGCAGGTCGCAGTCCTTCGGGTTGTCGTCGACGATCAGGATGTCGGCCACGGGCGCGGGCCATTATGCCAACGGCCCGGCCGCACGCCAACGGCGGGTCGTCCCGGATTTCGCCCGTTGCGTGGGGTCGCCCCGCACGCTCAGCCTCGCCCCGGTCTGGTTCACCCCGCGCCCCGGCGTGGCCCTGGCGGCCCGGCCGGGGCAGGGGCTGCTCTTCTGAGGGCGGCGACTCCGCCGCCGGTTCAAGGGGGGGGCCGGCCTTCGTCTTCTGGGACCGCCGGCGCGGTCGGGGGCGGCCGCTCAAAGGCGGGCGACAATCGCCGCGCCGGCGGCGGCCAGCGCCGCCAGGATCAGCACGATCGGGAGCGACGCCGGGTGGCGAAAGCGGCGGTCCCGCGGGTGCGGGGTCGGCGCGTAACCGTGGGCGAGGGGGTCGGGCACGACCCATTTCGGCGGGTACTGCTTCATGGGGTCGCGCTACTTCCTCTTGTTGCCGCCGCCCGCCGACGGGGCCTGCTTCGCCGCCACGTCCTGCCGCTTCTTCAGGTCGACGGCGTCGGTCTTCGCCTGCTTCTGGGACGCCTGCTTGCGGGCGGCCTTCGGGGACTTGTCGCCCATGATCTCACTGCCTTTCGTTAGCGGTCGCCCCCGTGCGATGACCTCCGTCCGATCGCCCGCGGCCGCGCGGGCGGCCCGGGTGCGTGGTGAACCCGGTTCACGGGGCGTCCGGCGCGTCGCACGTGACCGTCTCGGTGCCCGGCGTGTCGACCGTGTACCGCCCCTTGGCCGTCCGGGTCGCCGGCTCCTGGTCGACCAGCAGGTAGCTGCCGACCACCGGCCCCTCGCCGAACGCCGTCCCGCCGGAGTGCTCGGTCACCTCGGTGATCACGCACGTCGCGTCGCCGCCGACCCCGCGCTTGCCGTCCCACCGCCCGCTGATCGTCGACTTGGTCTTCATCCGCACCACCCTAGCAGGTCCGGCCGGCAGGCGGGTGGGAAATCCGCCGCACCGGCCGCGGCCGCGCGGAATGTTCGCGCGACCGGCCGACGCGCGGCGTATCATCTCCCGTCCCCCCACCCAAAGGACCGATTGACCACTGACTTCGAAGACCGCCTGCTGGGCGAGCGTACCCTCGCCCACGTCGACCGCCACCCCGCCAGCTTCGTCCGACGGATCCTGCGTGAGTCGCGGGCGTTGCGGGCGCGGACCGCGCGGCGCCGGCGGGCCGCGCGCCTGCGGAGCGAGTCCGCCGGGAGCGCGGCGCCGCCGCCGACGGCGTAGCCCCGCGGGGCGGAAACGCGACGGCGGAGCGGGAACCGCCGGGAACGGGGGTTCGCGGTCGCCGGGCACCTCCCGTATTGTCGATCGCCTGGGACGGGGGCCGACCCTTTAACCGAGGCACGAACACCGATGGCCGAGAAGAACACCCAGTGGCGGTACCACCACGCCGAGGCCGACGACGCGGCCGGGATCGACTTCGACAAGTACGGCCGCAACGGGTTCGAGCTGTGCGGCCTGGCGTCCCACAACGGGAAATTGGTCGCGGTGTTCAAGCGGAACCCGACCGCGAAGGACGACGCCGGCCGCGCGGCCCGCAAGGCGCGGCGGGCGGGCGCGGGCGCGCGGGCGGCCAAGGGCGCCCGCGGCACCCGCGGGGCCTGAGCACGCGGGGGCGGGAAGGCCGGTCGTCACCGCAGTCGCTTACGGCCGCGGGCGCTGAGGGCGAACCGCACGCCCCGCGCGGCGTCCTCGACCCACCCCGCGGCCAGGTACGCGGCGAACAGGTCGATGGGGACGATTTCCCCGAGCCCGCTGACGACGCAGCCGGTGACCGCGCCGCCCGCGCCGCGCGTGACGGCCAGCTCGTTCCCGTACCGCAGCAGGAGGATCAACCGCCGCTCGTCGAGCACGACGCCGGCCCCGGGTCTCTCCGTCATCGTCGCGACCGCGCCTTTCCTTGCCCCGAGCCCGACCTTGCCCGCGGCCCCCCGCCGCGCCGAACGCGCGTCACGCGCCCCGCGGCGGTGGCCCGTCGGGCGTCGCCGTGCGGTACGTGCCGGCGCCGGCCCCGGGCGGCGGGGACTGGTCCAGCCACGTCGCCTCGTCGCGCAGGATCTCGGCGACGGTGCCGGCCGGCATCTCGCTGAACAGGCGGGCGAACGCGTCGACGAACGCGCAGGCCCCGGCCGGCAGGTCCGCCGGCGCCGCGGTGCCGAGGCCCATCAGCTCGGCGAGGCGGCGGAGGCCCACGTCGTGGCTGACGACGTAGTGGGCCAGCCGGCGCAGCGCGACGGCGTCGGCCCCGGCGGCGGCGCCGCGGGGGAATACGGGCAAAACTTCGCTCAAAATCGTACGCTCCTGTCGGGGGCCGCGTCGCGGCCTCCGCTCCCCCCGGGACTGCTCCCCTCTTCCCGTTGTCGCACGGAAGTGGATCCGGCACAACGCAATTCGCGATTAATCTCGCGCCCGACCCGAGCCCGCCGCCGGCGGCGACCGGCCGAGCGCTCGCCGCGTACAAGATCCGTGACCCGAGGCCGGCCGCTGCCGCGGGAGCGGATACCCCGGGGACGGCCCGCGAGCGCCGCCCGCACGTCCGGCGCGCGCGCGCGGGGCATTCTTGGTTGACGGCCCCCCCCGCCGGGAATACGTATTCCCCCCATGGCCCACCTGCTGATCGTCGACGACACGGTCGACACGTGCCACATGCTCCGGCGGCTGTTCGCCAAGTGCGGGCACACGTCCGCCTGCCTGCACGACGGCACCGGCGTGCTCGACGCGCTGCACGGCGTCCGGCACGACCTGGTCCTGCTCGACGTGATGATGCCGCGGATGGACGGGTTCGAGGTGCTGGCGGCGGTCCGGGCGTGCCCGATCGTCGGGCGGACGCCGATCGCGATGTACAGCGCGATCGGCGACGCCGCCCAGCAGGAGCGGGCGCTGGCGATGGGGGCCGACGAGTGGATCGTCAAGGGGACGCCGTTCCCGCTCCTGCAGAAGCGGCTGGAGTGCTTCCTCCGGCCGGCGGGCGCGAGCGGCGAGGGGTGAACCGCCCCCGCGGCGGTCCCCGGGATGGCGGGCCCGGGGCGGGTGCGATACGATCCGCCGGCGCGGGCCGCCCGGAAGTCGCGCCCGCGCGAGCGGGGCACGGAGCGGTGGCGCAGAGGGCGGCGGCGGCGGCGGCGGAGCTGGGAGCGACGGCATGCGGCTGGCGGAATTCATCCTCGGGAACGTCGAACCCATCCTGGCGGAGTGGGAGACGTTCGCGCGCGACCTCTGGCCCCCCGGGGCGGCCGCGGGCGTCGAGGAACTCCGCGACCACGCCGCCGACATCCTCCGCGCCACCGCGACCGACATGGCGTCCGCCCAGACCGACGCCCAGCAGGCGGACAAGTCCCGCGGCGGGGACGGGGCGGGCGGGGCGGCCAGCGCCCGCATGGACCGGGCGTCGGAGCTGCACGGGGCCGGGCGGGTGCGCTCCGGGCTCGACCTGATGGCCGTCGTCTCGGAGTACCGGGCGCTGCGCGCGACCGTGATCCGCCTGTGGCGCGACGGCTGCCCGTCGCCGGACCGCCGCGACCTCGAGGACCTGACCCGGTTCAACGAGTCGATCGACCAGTCGCTGACCGAGGCGCTCCGCACGTACACGGTGGCCGTCGACCGCTCGCGGCAGACGTTCCTCGCGATCCTCGGCCACGACCTGCGCAACCCGCTGAACGCGATCACGATGTCGGCCGACCTGCTGGCGCGGGCGCCCGGCGCCGACGCGGCGCAGCTCGTCGGGGGCATCACGCGGGGGGCCCGGGCGATGGCCCGGATGGTCGCCGACCTGCTCGACTTCGGGGCCGCGGGGCTGGGCGCGGCGATGCCCGTCACGCCCGCCCCGCTCGACTTGCGCCCGCTCGGCCAGGAGCTGGCCGACGAGACGCGGGCCGCCCACCCCGGCCGCACGGTGCGGTACCAGGCGCACGGCGACCTGACCGGCGAGTGGGACGCCGGCCGGTTGCGGCAACTGCTCTCGAATTTGCTCGGCAACGCGGCGCATCACGGCGCGGCGGACGGCCCGGTCGACCTGACGATCAGCGCCGAGAAGGGCGACGGGGGCGACCGTGTCGAGGGGGGCGACGGGGCCGAAGGGGGCGTGGTGCTCGCGGTGCACAACGCCGGCCCGCCGATCCCGCCCGACGCGCTGCCGACGATCTTCGACCCGCTGACCCGCGACGCGTCCGACGAGGGGCAGCGGCGGCGCCGGCCGGGCAGCATCGGGCTGGGCCTGTACATCGCCCGCGAGATCGCGACCGCGCACGGCGGCACGGTCGACGTCGCGTCCTCCGCCGAAGCCGGCACGACGTTCACCGTCCGCCTGCCGCGCCGGCGCGCGAAACCGGCGTCGTAGGCGGCGGGCACGGGGCGGGCACGGGGCGGGCACGGGGCCGGGCCGATCACCCGGCCGACGCCGACGCCGACGCCGCCGATCTGCCTGGCCCCTCGCACGCGGCGGCCGCCCGCACGTCTTTCCCGCCGGGCGTCCGTCCGCCGCCCGTCCCGACGGGTAAGCTTTCACGCCCCCCCTCCCCCTCACCAGCCCCGGCCGCACGCCGGGTGCAACCCCCGTCACACCGCCCCGCGCTTCCGCACCGAATCGTCAGGATTTCCGCCCATTCGTGCGCGGTCCATGCCCGTTTGCCCGTAAGATACGCTCTCGCCGATCGCACCCGACGCGCGACGACCGGCCCGCGGTCGCGGGAGACGTCACCCGCACCGCCCGACCGCCGGCACGCGCTTCACCCGATCGCGAGACACGACCCCCCCGATGGCCGACCACCCCCAACATCCCTCCCCCGCCGGTGACGGCGACGGCTCCCCGCATTCGCCCGAGCAGCCGCCCCACGCCGGCTCGCCCGCCGACCCCCCCCACGCCCAGCTCCGCAGCGGCGAGCCCCCGCTCGACGCCGACGCGACCGCCGCCTCGATCAACGACGGCAACCGCGACGGCGAAGCGAACGGGGACGGCGACGGCCACCCCACCACCGGCCCGGCCGTCCCGCTCGACGAGCACGGCTTGGCCACCGAAGAGCCCGACCGCCTCGCGCTCGCCGTCGACCAGGAGCAGCCGCCGCGCCTGCCGTTCGTCGTCGTCGGCGTCGGCGCGTCCGCCGGCGGGCTCGAGGCGTTCACCGAGTTCCTCCAGGCGATGCCGCCGGACAGCGGGGTCGCCGTCGTCCTGGTCGTCCACCTCCCGCCCGACCGCGACAGCTACATGGTCGGGCTGCTCGGCCACCAGACCCGCATGCCCGTGCGCCAGGTCGAGGACGGCACCCCGGTCGAGCCGAACCACGTCTACGTGATCCGCCCCGGCCGCACGATGACGCTCCGCGACGGCCGCCTCCACCTGACCGAGCCGCTCGAGAAGCGCGGCCACACCCGCCCGATCGACGACTTCTTCCGCTCGCTCGCCGAGGAGCAGCGCGAGCGCGCGGTCTGCGTCGTCATGTCCGGCATGGGCAGCGACGGCACGCTCGGCGCCGAGACCGTCAAGTCGGTCGGCGGCGTCTGCGTCGCCCAGGACCCCGACACCGCCCAGGCCCCCTCCATGCCCCGCCACCTGGTCGACTCCGGGATGTCCGACTACGTCCTCCGCCCGCGCGACATCCCCGACGCCCTGGTCCGCTTCGCCGAGCACCCGTACGCCCGCGGCCGCGACGACGCCGCCACGCTCCTCCGCCGCGAGCAGCAGCAGTTCGCCGACGCGCTGGCGATCCTCCGCACCCGCACCCGCCAGGACTTCAGCGGGTACAAGCGGCCGACCCTGATGCGCCGCGTCCAGCGGCGCATGGGCCTGAACCAAGTCACCGCGCTGTCGGAGTACGTCCGCCTGCTCCGCAGCAACGCCGGCGAGGTGCAGGCGCTGGCCGACGATTTGCTGATCCACGTGACCGGCTTCTTCCGCGACCCCGAGGCGTGGGAGAGTCTGCGCGAGCGCGTCGTCGTCCCGCTGGTCGCCCAGCGCGAGCCCGATACCCCGCTCCGCTGCTGGGTCACCGCCTGCTCGAGCGGCGAGGAGGCGTACACGCTGGCGATGATCCTCGCCGAGGCCGCCGACGACGTCGGCAAGCAGTTCGACGTCAAGATCTTCGCGACCGACATGGCCGACCGGTCGCTCGGCCACGCCCGCGCCGGCACCTACCCGGCCGGGATCGAGGGGGAGGTCAGCCCCGAGCGGCTCAAGCGGTTCTTCGTCCGGGAGGACTCGGTCTATCGCGTCAAGCAGGAGCTGCGCGAGATGGTCGTCTTCGCGCCGCAGAACGTTTTGCAGGACCCGCCGTTCTCCCGCCTCGACATCTGCACCTGCCGCAATTTGCTGATCTACATCGAGCCGGAGGTGCAGCGGCGCGTGCTGCACCTGCTCCACTTCGGCCTCCGCGAGGGCGGCGCACTGTTCCTCGGCAGCAGCGAGACGGTCGGCGGCGACGGCGAGAGTTTGTTCGAGCCGCTGGACAAGAAGTGGCGGATCTTCCGCCGCGTCGGGGCGACCCGCCACGGCATGACCAACTTCCCGCTCCCGCGCGGGATGGGCGGCGGCGTCGGCGTCGAAAGCCCCGGCCGCGCCGCCGAGCCCGAACGCTCCGCGTTCGCCCCCGCGCCCCGCTTCTCCCTCGCCCAGGCGACCGAGCGCGCGCTGCTCGCCCGCTACACCCCCACCGCCGTCGCGATCAACCGCGAGCACCACGTCGCCTACTTCCACGGCAACACCGACCGCTACCTGGCCCAGCCGCCCGGCGAGCCCACCCGCGAGCTGCTGCCGATGTGCCGCGAGACCGTCCGCGGCGCGGTCCGCGCCGCCCTGATCGCGGCGGCCGAGAACAACGGCGTCGGCCAGGCCCGCGACGGCACGATCGCCACCGGCGACGGCCCGAAGCGCGTCTGGGTCTCCGTCGCCCCGCTCCAGAGCCCCGGCACCCTCGAGTACTGGCTCGTCAGCTTCGAGGAGCGCGAGGAGCCGGCGGCGATCGTGACCGGCCTCCCCCCCAGCGCCGGCCCCGACGCCCAGGCGTTCCTCCGCCTCGAGCAGGACCTCCAGCGCACCCGCGAGCAGCTGCAGAACACGATCGAAGCCCTCCAGGGGAGCAACGAGGAGCTCCGGGCCTCCAACGAGGAGGTCACCAGCATGAACGAGGAGCTCCAGAGCACCAACGAGGAGCTCGAGACCTCCAAGGAGGAGCTCCAGTCCCTCAACGAGGAGCTGACGACCGTCAACGCCCAGCTCCAGGCGAAAATGGAGGAGCACGAGCACGCCAGCAACGATCTGACCAGCCTGCTCGCCAGCACCGACATCGCCGTGATCTTCCTCGACCGCCGGTTCCGCATCCGCCGGTTCACGCCCGCGGTCCGCGAGCTGCTCGACATGATCTCCGGCGACGTCGGCCGCCCGCTGGACGACCTCGCCCGCAAGTTCGACGACCCCGCCCTCACCGACGACGCCGCCGCCGTGCTCGAAAAGCTCCAGCCCCGCGGAGCCCAGGTGAAGGGGCAGGGCGGCCGCTGGTACCAGCGGCGGGTCACCCCCTACCGCACCGCCGCCGACCGCATCGACGGCGTCGTGATCACGTTCGTCGACGTGACCGCCCGCCACGACGTCGAGCAACGCATCCGCGAGGTCGACGCCCGCTACCGCAACCTGCTGACCGCGCTCGACCGCGGGTTCGCGATCGAGGAGGCGGTCGTGGACGAGACCGGCGCGGTCACCGACTTCCGCTACGTCGAGGTCAACCCCGCGTTCGCCAGGCACGCGGGCGTCGGCGGCGACGTGGTCGGCCGCACCATGCGGGAAGTGTTCCCGGACGTCGACGAGGGCTGGCTGGAGAAGTTCGCCGCCGTCGTCCGCACCGGCGAGCCGGCGCGGTTCCAGGCCAAGGCCGTCGCGGCCGACCGCTGGTTCGACGTCTTCGCCTCCCGGGTCGAGGGGACCAGCCCGGGGCAGATCGCCGTCCTGCTCGCCGACATCACCCAGCGCCGCCGCGCCGAGAACGCGACCCGCGAGAACGAGGAGCGGCTCCGCGGGATCGTCGACGGCGTCCAGGACTTCGCGATCTTCATGCTCGACGCCGAGAACCGGGTCACGAGCTGGAACGCCGGCGCCGAGAAGATCCTCGGCTGGAAGGCCAAGGAGATGATCGGCCGCGACGGGGCCGTCATCTTCACCCCGGAGGACCGCGCCGCCGACGTCCCCGCCAAAGAGCTCCGCACCGCCGCGATCGACGGCCGCGCCCCCGACGTCCGCTGGCACCTCCGCAAGGACGGCACCCGGTTCTTCGCCAACGGCGTCCTGACCGCCCTGGGCGGCCCGCACAGCGGGTTCGTCAAGATCATGCGTGACGAGACCGACCGCAAGCGCGCCGAGGACGAGCTCCAGCGCCTCAAGGCCGAGGCCGAGGCCAAGCACTCCGCCGCGACCGGCGCCAACGAGGCCAAGGACGCCTTCCTCGCCGTCGCCTCCCACGAGCTCCGCACCCCGCTCTCCGCCATGCTGATCTGGTCCCAGTCGCTCCGCCGCGGCCTCTCCGACCCCGCCGGCTTCGACCGCGAAGCCCTGGTCGAGGCCGCCGAGGCGATCGAGCACAGCGCCAAGGCCCAGAAGCATTTGATCGAGGACCTGCTCGACACCGCCCGGATCACGGCCGGCAAGCTCCGCCTCGAGCCCAAGGACACCGACCTCGCCGCCGCCGTCCGCGCCGCCGTCGAGACCGCCCGCGTCACCGCCGACGTCAAGGGCGTCCTCCTCCAGGCCGACCTCGCCGACGACGTCGGCGTCGTCCGCGCCGACCCCGAACGCCTCGAACAGATCGTCTGGAACCTCCTCGCCAACGCCGTCAAGTTCACCCCCGCCGGCGGCCGCGTCGACCTCACCCTCCGCCGCGCCGGCCGGGAGGTCGAGATCCGCGTCACCGACACCGGCATCGGCGTCGACGCCAAGTTCCTCCCCCACCTGTTCGAACGCTTCGCCCAGGCCGACACCGGCATCAGCCGCACCAAGGGGGGCCTGGGCCTGGGCCTGGCGATCTGCAAGCAGCTCGTCGAGCTCCACGGCGGCACGATCGACGCCAAGAGCGACGGCCCCAACAAGGGCGCCGCCTTCACCGTCCGCCTGCCGCTGCCGGTGGTGAAGCGCCCGAAGAAGCAGTAGCGCCCCGCCCCCGTCCGTTACACGCGGCGACCCGGACGGCGCGCGGACCGGTTCGCGCGCCGGCCTTTTCTCCCTATCGCCTGTTCCCCCCGTGTGGGTCGCGGCGTGCCGGATCACGCCCTACGGGAGCTTGTTCAGGGTGTAGTAGGCTTGTTTGTTGCGCAGTGGTTGGCCGTCGGGGGTTTTGATGGCGTCGGCGGAGAGGTGGTAGACCCACTGGCGCTCGCGGAGGTCGGCGACGGTGAGGGTGGCTCGGGTGTTGTCCTCGGACAGGGTGACGGCGGTGATCCTGGCGGGTTGCTTGTCGATCTCGCCGGAGCCGTACTGGCGGCCGTACTTGTAGCGCCAGCAGGTCAGGTTGTAGCTGGCGATCTCCTTCGCCGTCGCCGGGTCGACCGGTTGGGTGAAGGTGATCGTGAAACCGTTCTTCGTGACGGACATCTCCTTGATGTCGGCGACGGGTTTGCCGGTCCAAGCGATGCGCTGGAGGCCGGCCGAGCCGCGGGACCAGCCGCGGTCGGCGATGCCGACGTAGAGCGGGCCGGCCTCGTGGAACAGCAGGCGGTTTGAGCCCTTCAGCTCGTCGCGGCGCATGAACGGGTAGCAGGCGCCCTGGTACTCGCCGCCGATCTTCTCGAGCGTGACGCGCATGATCAGCGGGTCGATCACGTCGCCGAGGATCATCTGGCCGGCGAACGGGCCGAACTTCTCGTTGCCCGGGATGAAGACGGGGGAGCCCTGGCTGTGGCCCATGGACGGGTAGGGGAAGAGGACGGCGGGGACCTTGCGCATCTTGTCCCACTCGGCGTCGGTCACCGTGTTGAGCGGGCGGTTCCAGCCCGGCTTGAAGATCAGGCTGGACGGGTGGCCGTGGAACGCGTTCTCGGTCAGGTGGTGGAGCGAGCCGACGGGGACGAACTCGCCCTGGTTGTCGGTGGCGAACAAATCGTTTCCGTCGGGCGTGACCGCGATGCCGTTGGGCGCACGCAGGCCGTAGGAGAACGGGGTGAACTTGCCGTCGGGCGAGATCTTGAACGACGTGCCGCGGTAGGGCGTGGCGGGCTCGGTGCCCATGAAGACGCCGCCGGAGTTGTCGGGCTTGTGGGCGAGGCAGAGCGTGCCGACGAAGTTGCCGGCCTTGTCTTTCACGAGGCCGAACGCGAACGAGTGGTAGTTGCCGTTGTAGCCCCAGGCGCTGTTGACGGTCTCGAACTTGTCGGCCTCGTTGTCGCCGTCGGTGTCGGTCAGCTTGGTCAGTTCGGTGCGTTGGAGGACGAACAGTTCGCCCTTGGAGTCGCCGGGGTAGAGGCCCAGCGCCTCGTGGAGGCCGGAGGCGAACAGTTTCCACTGGCCGGCGTCGGTGCGCGTCCAGACCTCGCCGTGGCGGGTGCAGAGGGCGAGGCGGCCGTCGGCGAGCCAGCCCATGCCGCCGACCTCGAGGCCCTTGGACTCCTCGGGGACGGGGAGGGCCTCGAAGCGGTAGACGTCGTCGGGGCCGCCGTCCATGGCGGGCTTCTTCGGCTTCTCTTGTGCGGAGGTGGTCACCGCGGAGGCGCAGAGGACGCAGAGAAGAGTGAGGGTGCGGGTGATCATGATAGGGTTTTCATTCTTCACGGGCGGGACGCCCGTGCCACCTCGGGTCACTTGGCGTCTTTGGGTTTGATCGTGAGGGAGAAGGTCAGCTTTCCGGTGCCCGGCAACTCCAGGATTTGGCCGGCGGTCTTCTCCGGGGACTTGTACGACTTCAGCACCTCGGCCGGCTTGAACTGGCCTTGGGAGGGGGAGATGGTGACGGTCGGTTCGTCGGCGACGGCGACGAATACGGGTTTGCCGGCGGGGTCGAGTTCGAACGTGCGGATCAGGGTGGCGGTCCTGCCTTCGCCGGTGGCGGTGATGCGCTCGCGGACCTCGACGTCGCCGATGCTGTACAGGAAGGTGGGGATCCTGTCCTTCAGATCGTAGCCTTTGAAGACGGCGGGCGTGGAGTCGTCGGGGGAGCCGAGGCGGAGGGGGTTGGTCTGCGGCGAGTAGAACCGCTTGCCGAGCACCTTGACCGGGTTGCCGCCGCGGCCGTCCCAGTCGCCGGTCATGTCGAGGAACCCGCCGAGCCAGGCGGCGCGGAGGGTCGCGCGCTGGGCGTCGAACGTGTAGTTGACCAGGCCGGGGAGGCCGACCGAGATGCCGTAGACGATCGTGCCGCCGGGGTCGGGGACCTGGGCGCGGGCGACGAGCGGCGTGTCGGTGACGATCAGGACGTAGTTCTTCTTCTCCTTCACGCCGAGCGGCGCGGGCATGCCGACGCCGAGCGACGCGTAGGCCCAGAGGGTTTCGATCGCCTGGTCGGCCTGGTCGCGCGGCTTGTCGGTGAAGAAGTTGGGCATCGCGGTGCCGGGCTGGATGCGGGCCGGCTCGTGCATCCAGCGGCGGAAGAAGTCCGGCCGCAGCCGCGGTGTCATCAGCGTCAGCTCGGGGCCGCGCGTCGCGTCGGCGGCGACGGCGGGCTTGAACTCGCGCAGCGAGTGGCAGGTGACGCACCCCATGCCGGCCGGGTTCTTCGCCGGGTCGTTGTTGCCGACGAGCTGCTGGCCAGCCTTGATCTGCGCGGTCGTGGGCGTCGGCTGCGACTCGGGCAGGCTCTCCGCGCCGGCGGCGGCGACGGCGTGATCCGCGAGCTTGTGCACCTCGGACCCGAAGTCCGGCATCCGCGCCTTGAGCCAGAACCGCACCCGCGCCTTCCTGTCGGACAGGACCTGGGACATCCAGTCGCGCCGCAGCTTCGCGCCGACGTTGTTCAGCGGCGGCACGATCTCCTGCCCCTCCGGCGGCTTCGACTGCTCGGTCTCGTGACACGCGACGCAGTTGAACTTCCGCAGCGACCGGTGCCACTGGTCGGCCGGGGCGGACGAGACGAGCGGCGCGGCCTTGACCGACGCGACGAACGCGGCGGCGGCCTGGCGGTCTTCGGCGGAGAAGTGATAGCGCGGGGCGGACGCGGGCGGGGCTTCGGCGAGGCAGCCCTTCGCGGGGTCGAGCTTGTCGAGGGCGGCGAAGGTCTTGGCGTCGGGCAGCGGCTTGCCGGCGTCGCCTTCGACCTTGTGGCAGTTCAGGCAGCCGGCCGTGCGGAAGATCTGCTCGCCGCGCTTGGCGTCGGCACCGTCAGGCAGTTTGGCCTCGTACTCGGGGCGCTTCGACCGGAGCAGGTGGTTGGCGAGCGCGACCGATTCTTCGTCGGACAGCATCAGGCTGGGCATCCGGCCGGAGCGGTCGATCGAGAGCGGGTCTTTCAGGTAGGCGGCGAGCTGGCCGATCGACGTCCACTTCGACCCCTGACCCCCCTGCTCGTTGTCGAGGGCCAGCGACTCCTGGTGGCAGTTGGCGCAGCCGATCGACGCGTAGAGTTCGGCCCCCTGCTTCGACTTCGACTCCGACGGCTTGTACTCATTGACCTTCTTCTTCGGGTCCTTGAGCGTTGACAGGTAGGCGGCGACGTCGCGGCGGTCGTCGGCGGTCGCGAGCGTGGCCGGCATCACCGCGCCGGCGCGGAAGTGGCGCGGGTTTTCGAGCCACTTGAACATCCACTCGGCCGTCGCGCGGGCGCCGACGTTGGTTAGGTCGGGGCCGACGCGGCTGGCGAGGTGCTGGCCGCCGCCCTTGTGGCAGGCGGCGCAGTTGTGTTCCTCGGCGAGCAGGCGGCCGCGCTCGACGAGCGCCTGCCGCTTCGCGGCGGCGGTGGGCGACGTGTGGGTGAAGACGGAGGCGGGGATCGGCTCGGGCAGGAACTGGTCGGACGACCACGTCGGCTGGAAGCGCGCGGCGCCGCTGGCGGGGCGCTGGTAGCGGATCGCGATCGCGTGCTCGCCTGGCTCGAGCGCCATCGGACCGGTGACGGGCTTGCCGTCGATCGACAGCGTGGCGCCGGGGGTGTCGAACGTGTACGTCGCGCGGCGGAGGACGTTCAGCGTGCCCTCGTACTCGGCGGTGAACTTCGGGCCGATTTGCGGGTGGACCGACTCGTTGTCCTTCAGCGCGAACGCGGGGGAGACCGCGACGGTCTGGATCGTCTGCTTGCCGTCGGTGTAGCGGGCGAGGAGGCCGGACTCGGCGGAGGCCAGAGTCGGTGCGAGGAGGGTGAGCAGCAAGGCGAGAACCCTCACCCCTGCCCTCTCCCGGAGTACCGGGCGAGGGAGGAAGGGCCCGCGCGAATGTCGGAGTCCGGTCATTTCGCTCCCTTCGGGACGTGCGTTCGCGTATCATCGCGGCGGAAGTCGCACGCCCCCTGCCCGCGGGTGTGGATCAGACGGCCGCGCGGGCAGGGGCGCGTGCACCAGTGTTACGGTCCGGCGGGGGCGGCGTTGACGCGGCCGCCGGCGTCCACCTCACCTCCGGTCTTCGGGAGACGACACACATGGCGCACCCGTGGGAACTGCTCGATCCGTCCACGATCTCCCGGCGCTCGCTGATGGCGTTAGGCGCCGCGGCCGCCGTCGGCGCGGCCGGTCAGGCCGGCGCGGCCGACGCCGCGCCCAAGCCCGACCCGCGCCGCGCGTCGCCGAAGCGGTACGAGTTCAAGAAGTCGATCAACCAGTGGGCGTTCCCGTACCCCGAGCGGATGACGCTCGAAGAGTGCCTGAAACTGGCCAAGGACGCCGGGTTCGACGGGATCGAGTTGAACTACGATCTGGACAACGATCTGTCGCCCAAGTCCGGCACGCGCGAGTTCGAGAAGATCCGCGCGATGGCGGATAAGGTCGGCATCAAGATCAGCGGGCTGTGCTCGTTCCTGTTCTGGCCGTACCCGCTGACGAGCAACGACCCGGCGAAGCGCAACCGGGGGATCGAGCTGGCCGGGCTGATGACGCAGGCGGCGCACGATTTGGGCGTCGAGAACCTGCTGGTCGTCCCCGGCGCGGTGCACATCCCGTGGCGGACCGACCACGAGCCGGTGCCGAACGACGTCTGCGACCAGCGGGCGCGCGAGGCCGTCAAGCGGCTGCTGCCGACGGCGGAGAAGCTCGGCGTTTCAATGAACATTGAGAACATCTTCTTCAACGGCTACCTGATGACGCCGGGCGAAATGATCGCGTTCGTCGACAGCTTCAAGAGCGACCGTCTGAAAGTGCACTTCGACACCGGGAACATCGCGATGTTCCAGTTCCCCGAGCACTGGGTCACGCAGCTCGGCGGGCGGATCAAGAACGTGCACCTGAAGGAGTTCACGAAGAAGGGGACGGACTACTCGCTGGAAACCTTCCGCCCCCTGCTCGACGGCACGACGAACTGGCCGGCCGTCATGGAGGCGCTCGACGCGGCCGGCTACAAGGGCTACGTGACGTTCGAGTACTTCCACCCGTACCCCCACTACCCCGAAGCGCTGATCTGGCAGACGTCGGACTCGCTCGATCGAATGCTCGGACGCAAGTGACCCCCCTTTGGGATCAGTCGCTCGCGCGAAGGCCTTCCGCGTCGGCGCCGCCGAGGATCCCCAGCACGTCGCGCCGGTGCTTCATGCTCCACGCGAGCATCGATTCGATCACCGGCCGAAGCGACTCGCCGAGCGGCGTCAGCGCGTACTCGACGGCGGGCGGCACCGTGTCGAACGTGCGGCGGACGACGACGCCGTCGCACTCCAGTTCGCGGAGTTGGCGGATCAAAACGGTCTCGGCGACGCCGGGCAGCGCGCGCCTCAGCCGGCCGTAGCGCAGCGGGCCCTCGTAGAGCAGGTTCCAGAGGATCTGGGCCTTCCACCGCCCGCCGATGACGGCCAGCGCGGTTTCGACCGGGCAGTCGGACACTTCCTTGCGCGAGTTGGGCATGCGGGCGATCCTCGGTTCCCCGCCACGGCCGCGGGTACTGACAAATAAGTAGGCCCTTCCCGGCGTTCGGGCAACCTCCTACCGTTCCCGCGTCCGAGCCCGTGGAACGCAGGAGAACCCACCATGCCACGCACCCTGCTTCACGTCGATTCGAGTCCCCGGTCCGACGAACGGTCGCTCTCGCGCCGGTTGACCGCGCGGTTCGCGCGGCTTTGGCGCGAGGCCGGGCCGCCGGGTGAGCGGATCGTCCGCCACCGCGACCTGCGCGCGGGCGTGCCGCCGCACGTGGACCAGGCGTGGATCGCGGCGGCGTACGCGGCGCCGGAGGGGCGGACGCCCGACATGCGGCGGGCGCTGGCGACGAGCGACGCGCTGGTCGACGAGTTCCTCGCGGCGGACGAGTACTTGCTCGGGGCGCCGATGTACAACTTCGGGGTGCCGAGCGCGACCAAGGCGTGGATCGACAACGTCGTGCGGGTCGGGCGGACGTTCGGGTTCGACCCGGCCGACGCGGACGGGCAGTACTACCGGCCGCTGGTGCCGCCCGGGCGGCGGATGACGGTGATCGTCACGACCGGCGACGCCGGCTACGAGCCCGGCGGGCCGATGTGGCGTTCGAACCAGGTCGAGCCGTACCTCCGGACGGTGTTCGGGTTCGTCGGGGTATCGGATTTCCGGTTCGTCTACGCGGGGAACGAGGAATTCGGCGGCGAGCGGCTGGCGCGGTCGCTGGAGGCGGCGGTCGGGCAGGTCGAGGCGGCGGCGGTGCTCGGCAGCGCGGTCCCGTGAGCATGAAACGAGGACGCCCCGCGCCGGGTCGCGGCGCGGGGACGTCCTGCAGTGGGGGAGTGTCGGGAGGGGCGCGCGTTACACCTCCTGGGCCAGCTCGACGCCGGTCATGACGTCGAAGTCGTCGCGCTTGCCGAAGTCGATTCCGGTGCCGCCGAAGACGGTGTCGGCGCCGAGGCCGCCGTCGACGTAGTCGTTGCCGGCGCCGGCGTCGAGGTAATCCGCGCCGGCCGCGCCGAACAGGTCGCCGGTCAGGTGGTCGTTGCCGTCGCCGCCGTAGAGCGTGTCGTTGCCGTAGCCGCCGTTGATCGTGTCGTCGTCGGCGCCGCCGGACAGGTAGTCGTTGGCGAGGCCGCGGAGCGTGCCGCCGACGGTGCCGTCGCCGTAGATCGTGTCGTGGCCCGCGCCGCCCCAGATCGAGTCGCGGCCGAGGCCGCCGTGGAGGAGGTCGCGGCCGTCGCCGCCGGCGAGCGTGTTGTCGGTCGTGTGCCTGCCGGCGATGACCTTGTCGTCGCCGGCGTCGCCGTAGAGGGCGTCGCCGCTGGCGCCGCCGTAGATCGTGTCGTTGCCTTCGTCGCCGTGGGCGAGGATCTTCATGCCGAAGTTGGGCTTGACGATGATCGAGTCGTTGCCGTTGCCGGCGTTGATGATGATCGACTGCGCCTTGCTGACGCCCATCATGAACTGGATGTCGTCCGAGGGTTCGTTCGGCTTGGTGGGGTCGGTCTCGGTGATCCGGAGCCAGTTTACGGCCTGGCCCTCGTAGGTGTAGCTGAGGCGGTCGACGACGTAGGTGCGGTTGGCGTCGTCGCCGTTGATCGTCCAGACGCCGTTGTCGATCGACCAGGTGGTCGCGCTCATCAGGCGGCGGTCCTCCAGGTTCTCGAGGGCCGGCCGCGAGGTGGCGGCGGCGCGGGGGGTGTGGGTCGTGGCGTTGCGAACGGTGTTGCGGATGAACGTGAACATGGGATTCTTCTCTCCTAGCTGAGTTGGTTGGTTGGTCGGTTCGTTCGTTGCTGTCGGGACTCGTCGCACGGTGAGGGCGGTCGGGCGTTAGCCGACACTCCAGACGGGGAGCTTGGCCAGCCAGGTTTCGACGCCGGTGATCGTGTCGTCCTCGAAGTCCTGCTTGAAGATCGAGTCGGTGCCGGCGTCGCCGCTGACGGTGTCGGCGCCCGGGCCGCCGTAGACGAAGTCGTCGCCCGCGCCGCCGGAGATCAGGTCGTTGCCGTTGGCGTAGTGCATGTCGCCCAGGATGTGGTCGTGGCCGTTCTCGCCGTACAGCGAGTCGTTGCCGTAACCGCCGTTGATGAAGTCGTTGCCCTCGCCGCCGTAGATCAGGTCGCCGGCCAGGCCGCGCCAGGGCACGTCGGACGGGTCGCCGAAGATTTCGTCGTGGCCGACGCCGCCGAAGATCGTGTCGGCGCCGGCGGTGCCGCGGATCTCGTCGTTGCCGTCGCCGCCGCTGATGAAGTTGGCGGTCGCGGACTCGCGGGCCCAGATGGTGTCGTTGCCGGCGTTGCCGAACAGGACGTCGCCGCTGCCGCCGCCCTTGAGCGTGTCGTGGTCGGCGCCGCCCTCGAACCGGACCTTGACGTCGGCGCCGGGCTTGGCCTCGATCCAGTCGTTGCCGGCGCCGCCGGTGATCACGACCGACTTGACCTTCGATGCCGGGATCAGGAACGACTTGTCCTCGGCCGGCTTGCCCAGCGTCTGCTCCTTCACCTGGAGGCAGGGGATGGTGCCGAACGGGGTGCCGAGGGCGACCTTGTTCAGGGTGTAGATGCGGCCGACGTCGTCGCCGGTGATTTGCCAGACGCCGGCGTCGCTCAGCGTGGCGGTGGTCGCGCTCATCAGGCGGCGGTCCTCGAGGTTCTCGAGGGCGGCGACGGGGGTGGTGGTTTGCTTCGACATTTCAATTCCTCTTTCCTTGACTGTCCGGGTCGGTCTCGTGTTCGTCGGGCCCGGCTCCGACACGTTTGATGGGGCAGACTTTACATTCCGGATAACTGGATACAATTGCCCATAATTGGGCAGTCAAGCTGGAATAAGTACTTATGATCGCCGGGGGTCAATGCGTCGATGCGAGGAGGGTCAGGTAGCCGTCGGCGAGGAAGCCTTCGTAGCCCCAGCAGCGGCCCTGCCAGTCCTTCCATTCGCGCGTGTGGCCGCTCGCGCACTTGCCCTGGAACTCGGCGGCTTCGAAGGCGGCGAGCATCGGGGTGAGGATGGCGTCGGCCTCGGCGCGGCGGTCGAGTTTCTGGAGGGCGCGGATCGTGAAGTAGGCGAAGCAGTGGGTCGCACCGCCGTTCTCGAAGATGCCGAACGCGTCGGAGCCGTCTTCCTTCTCGGGGCCGCCCCAGCGCTTCTTCAGGGTGACGTAGTCGGCGCGGCGGATCGGGATCAGGTTGCCGGGGAGGCCGAGGCGGAAGTTGGTGTAGCCGGCCGCCTTCATCCGCGCGAGGAGGGTGGTCATCATCCGGTCGGCGTCGGCGCGGTCGAGGAGGTTCCAGCAGACGGCGCAAGCGGTGACGAACGTGAAGGCGTAGTCGTGGAGCTGGCCGTCGGCGCTGCGCCAGCCGGCGAGGAGGCCGGTGGCGGGGCTGTAGAAGGCGGGGCGGTAGGCGGCTTTGAGCTTCTGCGCGGCGGCAGTGAAGCGGGTGGCGTCGTCGTGTTGGTCGAGTGATTGCGCGAGGGCGACGAGTTGGGTGAGCGCGCGGTAGGCGAGGGCGTTGGCGTAGGCGTCCTCGTGGCCGAAGCCGATCTGGTCCCACCAGTTGCTGGGGCGCTGGTCGTTCTTGCCGGACCAGGTGTTGGCGTTGCCGGAGAGGCCGTACTCGAGCAGGCCGTTGTGGTTCTTGTCAGTGGCGAGCATTCGGTCGGCCCAGGTGCGGAGCGCGGGCCAGTTGCGGCGCGCCCAGGCGAGGTCGTTGCTCGCGGTCGTGACGGTGCAGGCGGCGGAGAGGAGGGACGGCAGGGCGTCGAGGGCGTCGAAGGGGCTGGCCCATTCGAGCGTGTCGGCGCCGTCCATGTTGCGGCGGTAGCCGACCTGGCCGTAGCCGGTCATGCCGGCGAGGTAGCGGTCGAGCGTGTCGCGGACGAGGTTGAGGGCGGTCAGGTTGTCGGCGAGCGGCGGGAGGCCTTTGGCGGCGGCGACGTCGGCGTACTTGTAGACGGTGAACGCGACGGGGTCGCTGGCGGCGTTGTTCGCGAGCACGCGGAGGCGGGGGTTGAGCTGGAAGATGTTGAGGAAGCTGCGGGCGCGCCAGTCGGGGACGTTGTCGGCCGTCGGCGGTTGGATCGCGGCGACCTCGAGCGTGTAGTCGATCTGCGGGCGGTCCTTCGTGGCTGCGGGGAAGGTGACTTCGACGAACGGCTCGGGGACGAAGCGGCGGGCGTCGTAGCCGAGGGTCGCGCCTTCGAGGTTCGAGGTGATGCGGAGCGTGCCGTGGTCGGGGACGTGGAGGACGGCCGGGAGCGCGACCTGGCGTGCGGCGGGCATGCGGCCGAGGAGGGTGGCGTGGGCGGTTTTCGGGTCGAAGCGGAGGGTGAAGGGGTCGGCGGGGGTGGTGGGGGAGAAGCGGGAGCGGACGGTGAGCGTACGCTGGTGGGTGGTGAAGGACCAGGCGGGGGGGGCGTCGGCGGGGGCGTCGTCTGGGATGTAGTCGACGGTGTCGCCGTCATCGCGCTTGCGGGTGCGCCAGGGTCGCGCGGGGGCGGTCGCGTCGGGGCGGATCAGGCTTTCGCGGGTGCCGCCGCCGACCGAGTCGAGGTGGAAGGCGGTCAGGCGTGGGGCGGCGGGGTCGAAGCTGAGGCGGTAGTAGCGGGAGCCCATGCTGTTCGTTGGGTTGTCGGCGCGGGCGACGCGTGGTGCGAGGGCGAGGGTCGCGGCGGCGAAGAGGATCGTCCAGATCAGCTCGAGTTGGACGTCGATCGATTGTCGCACGTTGCCTCCGGGCCAAGAGTTTACCGCGCTGGTCAGCTTTCCTGCCGGTTGAGGAAGTCCGCCATGGCGGCGGCGCGGGCGCGGGCGTTCTCGGCGACGACCGGGCGGCCGAGGGCGGTGTAGCCGGCGGCCATGATCGTGCCCGCGCGACGGATCTGATCGAGGGAGGCGGCGCGGTCGCCCTGGGCGCGGTGGGCGCGGGCCCAGGCGTTGAAGGAGATGTTGCGCGCCAGCGCGAGGGCCGTGCCGACGTCGCCGCGGGCGAGGCGGCGCTCGGCCTCGGCGACGACGCGCTCGCCGGGATTGAGTCGGTGGATCTTTTCGAACGGGTCGTGCGGCGGGGTGGACCAGCGGACGGTGGCGAGGAACTGGCGGTCGACCAGGCACTCGGGGACGATCAGGCCGAGGCCGTCTTCGGTGGGGACCGGGCCGCGGGCCAGGGCGGCGCGGCGGGCGGCGGCGCGGCCGGCGTCCGCGGTCGGCGGGACGTCGATGGCGAGTTCGGCGACGAGGGCGTCGCGCAGGCGCCGCCACGCGGGGCTGGGGGACGGGGACGGCAGGACGCCGAACGGGGTGCGGAGCGGCGCGGGTCGGGCGCAGAGGGTCGCGAGGTAGTGGGGGAGGTCGGCGCCGGCGTACTCGACGGGGTCGGCGTCGATCTCGGTGTGCTCGGCGACCGGCGGATTGGCGTCCGCGTCCACACCGTCGAGGACGAAGCCGATCTGGCCGCTTGCCGCGCCGGTCCAGGCGAGGACGACGAACTCGGGTGGGGTGTATGCGCACCAGGCGTGGCGGCCGACCGCGTCCGGGGCGAGGTTGGTCAGCCCCAAGGGGCGGAAGGCGTCGGGCGGGTTGCTTGGGGCGAGGCGGGTGGCGAGGTCGAACAGGCGCGCGTAGGCCGGGGGCGGGGGGAAGCCGAGGGCGGTGGTCAATTGGTCGTGGGTGGAGGGCATGGGGCTTCCTTGGGGATGTTAACGCGCGGGGCGGGCGGGCACGGGCGGGATGGCCGTGCTTGTAGGGTTGGTTTGCGTGCGCCGGCCGGTTGGTCAGGGGGTGCGCGGTGGGGGGAGGAGGTCGCCGGCGGCGCGGGTGGCGGGTTGGTGGAGGGCGCGGCGGGCGGGGGCGGTGGGTTCGTTTCGCAGTTTTTCCTGAGAGGGTGGGCGTGGGGTCGAGCCGGAAGACCCCTCACCCCTGCCCTCTCCCACGGGCGGTGAGGCGGACGGCGGGGCGGAGGCGTTGGCGGCCTTGGGAGAGGGGGGAGGCGGGTCGGCGGGTGGGGCGTGGCCGGCGTCTTCGGCGCGGTCGTCGTCGTTGCTGGCGTTGGCGTTAGCGTCGCCTTCGTCGCCGTTGCCGTTGCCGTTGCCGCCGGCTTCGGCTTCGTTGTTGCCGTTGCTGTCGTCGTCGTCGATGTCGTCGTCGGTCGGGAGCGGGGCGCTGGCGATGACGTCGGCGAGGTAGGGGCTGACCGGGGCGGGGCCGGCGGCGGCGGCGTCGCGGGTTTTGCGGAGGGCCTGGAGTTGGCGGAGCGTGCTGTTGAGCATGCCCTGGAGGCGGTGTTCGGCGCGGGTCAGGCGGTCGAGCGGGTTGTCGGGCCGCTTGAACAGGTCGGCGGTCGAGAAGCCGCGGGGGAGCAGCGTGTCCAGGTCGAGGTCGTCGGGCGGGGCGAGGGCGGGGTCGCGGTGTTCGGGCGGCTGGGCGTAGTAGCGGGCGACGTACTGCTCGGCCTTGTCCTGGACGGACTGCTCGGCCTCGAGGAGGAGGCCGGTCTCGGCGGTCTGGAGGCGGTGGAGGCGCCAGAGCAGGGCGGCGGCGCGGTCGCAGAGGCGGAGCTCGAGCGCGGTCTGCGGGGCGAGGCCGGCGACGGTCGAGACGCGGAGCAGGTGGAACTCGGGCTCGGACTCGGACGGCAGGACGAGGGTTTGGTAGCCGCCGTGGGTGGTGGCGTTTTGGGCCGAGCGGGTCTTTCCGGCGGGGGTGCGGGGGCCGGTGGAGTGCTGGGCGTTGGCGCGGTTGGCGGCGCGCTTCTGGTCGGAGCAGATCATGACGTTCCCTCCTGCCGCTCGCGGGGAGCGGGCGCGGGGGGACGTCAGTGGTGCTGGATCACCGGGTGCCCGGTCCCCCCGAGCAGGCGGGTGGTGATCCTACTCCCAGAATCCTAACAACGTGCTAACCGCGGGGCAAGGGAAATCCGGCGACGGGTTGAGCGGGGGGACGCATTGGGGGTCGTGTGCTGAAGCACACCCTAAGGGGGGTCGGGGCAGTTTGTGTGGGAGGCGCGACCCCGCAAGCGGAGGGGCGGGAGGTCGTGGCCGGGTGCGAGGAACCGGTGAGTCGCGCCCATCGGTGTTCCGACGCGTGGCGGGTCGGCGCGCCAATTGGTCAGATCCAGTTCGAGACGGAGGAACCGCTGAAGCCTTGGTCGGGTGCGGCGTGAACCCTCACCCCGGCCCTCTCCCGGAGTACCGGGAGAGGGGTTGGGAGTTCAGACGTTCGCCGCGTGTTTGACCTGCTTCGGGGCGCCGTTGGCCTTGGCGCTGTCGAGGATGGCGTCGCAGACGTATTGGGTTTCGAGGGCGTCGCGGAACGTCGGGGGGCAGGGTTTGTTCTTGCCGATCGCGTCGAGGAAGTCGGCGACGTGGTTGACGAAGCTGTGCTCGTAGCCGATCTGGAGGCCGGGGACCCAGTACTTGTCCATGTAGGGGTGGTCGCCGCCGGCGTCGGTGACGTGGATGCTGCGCCAGCCGCGGAGCTTGCCCTCGTCCTTGTAGTCGAAGTATTCGAGGCGGTGGAGGTCGTGGAGGTCCCACTTGATGGAGGCCTTTTCGCCGTTGATCTCGAACGTGTAGAGCGCCTTGTGGCCGCGGGCGTAGCGGGTGGACTCGAAGAGGCCGAGCGAGCCGTTGGCGAAGCGGCAGAAGGCGAGGGAGGCGTCGTCGATCTTCACCGGTTCGGTCTTGCCGGTCGCCGTGTGCTTGCGCTCCTTGATGAACGTCTCGGTGGTGGCGTTGATCGACTCGACGTTGCCGTTGAGCCAGATCGCGGTGTCGATGCAGTGGGCGAGGAGGTCGCCGGTGACGCCGGAGCCGGAGGCGGCGGCGTCGAGGCGCCAGAGGCCGGCGCCGCCCTGGGGGAGGTCGGCGTTGATCGTCCAGTCCTGGAGGAAGTTGGCGCGGTAGTGGAAGACGCGGCCGAGGCGGCCTTCGTCGATCAGCTTCTTCGCGAGCGTGACGGCGGGGACCTTGCGGTAGTTGTACCAGACGGTGTTGGGGACGCCGGCCTTCTCGATCGCGCGGACCATCTCCTCGCCCTCGGCGCCGTTCATGCTGAGGGGCTTTTCGCAGAGGATCATCTTGCCGGCGGCGGCGCAGGCGAGGGCGATCTCCTTGTGGAGGTTGTTGGGCGTGCAGATGTCGACGGCGTCGATGTCCTTGCGGTCGACGAGCTTGCGCCAGTCGGTCTCGACGGAGGCGTAGCCCCACTGGTCGGCGAAGGCTTTGGCTTTGGCCTGGTCGCGGGCGGCGACGGCCTGGAGGACGGGGCGGTAGGTGAGGTCGCCGAAGAAGTTATTGACGCGGCGGTAGCCGTTGGAGTGGGCGCGGCCCATGAAGCCGTAGCCGATCATGCCGATGCGAAGATCCTTCATTGTTCCTCCGAGAGAGAGTGGGGTTGGGGGAATGATGCGCGGGGGGAGGCGCGCGGGCAAGGGGAGGGGAAACCCGAAGTCCGAAACCCGAAGTTCGAATCAATGACGAATGACCGAATGACGAGAGGGGAGCCCGCGAATGAGCGCGAACGGGGGGAAGAGGCTGCGCCGCGCGTGGTAGACTGCCGGCCGTGCCCTTGCCGGATGCCGCCAACGTGGCCGCTCCCCCTGCGTACTGCCGGCGGTGCGGGTACGCGTTGTGCGGGTTGGCGGGCGGGCGGTGTCCGGAGTGCGGGGGGGTGTTCGACTTGGCTGACCGGCGGACGTTTGCGCGGCGGCCGCCGCGGCTGCGGTTGCGGTGGTGGGCGTGGCGGGTGGGGGTGGGGCTGGTCGTGCTCGGGCTGGCGGCGGCGTGCGTGCCGGCGTGGTACTGGTACGGGTGGCGGGCGGAGCAGCGGTCGATCGATGGGTTGCGGCGGCTCGGGGGTTCCGTTGGCGTGAAGCGGGTCGAGGCGGCAGGGGTGGGACGATATCTGCCCGGGCGGTGGGCGTTCCTCGGCGACCGGGCCTCGGGGGTGTTCGTCGCGGGCCTGACGGCGGAGCAGGCGGGGCGGGTCGACCTCCGCCCGCTGGCCCGCCTCCGGCACGTCGAGCTTCCGGGCAGCTCCCTCGGCGATCCGGTGCTCGCGCGGCTCCGCGGGCTTGCCGAGCTCGAGGTGCTGGACCTGTCGGGCAACCCGCTGGACGGCTCGGGCCTCGCGCACCTGGGCGCGTGCCGCCGGCTGCACACGCTCCGCCTCGCGCACTCGCGGCTGTCCGACGCCGGCCTCGCCCACGTCGGCCGGCTGACGTCGCTCCGACAGCTGGCGATCGATCAGACCGCCGTGACCGACGCGGGGGTGGCGCACCTGGCCGGGCTGACGTCGCTCGAGCACCTGTTCGTGCGGAACACGGCGGTGACCGAAGTCGGCCTGCTGCGGCTGCGCGGGCTGACGTCGCTGCGGTACGTGTGGGTGACCGGCGCGGGCGTGACCGGTCAGGGCAGGGACGTGCTCCAGGCGGCGATGCCGAACGTCATGTTCATCTACTGACCTTGGCGGGGCGGCCGCGCGAGGGGGGGACGGGGGCGCGTTCAAACGCCTCTGCTCCGTCAGCCCCGGACGAATACGGCATCGGGCCGGGCGGGTGCGGCGTCAGAGCCGGTCGGGTGCAACGGTGCGGCCCTGTTTTGGGCGGGTGGCGACTGGCGGGTGGCGGGCGGGGATCTGCGGATGAAGAGGAGGGGACGTGGAGATGTGGTTGGCCTTTGTCAGGGTTTGCGGCCGGGACGTTACTTGACACGGACGGCGCGTCGCGGGGATCATCCGCCGCTGCGCGATATGAGCAAAGCGATCGTTTTACAGCACGTGGAGGCGGAGGGGCCGGGGCGGATTCTGACCGTGTTCCGGGATTTCGGGATCCCGCTGGAGGTCAGGCGGTTGCACCGGGGGGACGAGGTGCCGACCGACCTGGACGAGGTGCGGTGCATGGTCGTGCTGGGGGGGCCGATGTCGGTGGGGGACGTGGGGAGCGGCAAGTTTCCGTTTTTGGACCGGGAGGTGGAGGTCCTGAAGCGGATGGTGCAGCGGGACCGGCCGGTGCTGGGGATTTGCCTGGGGGCGCAGCTTTTGGCGCACGCGGCGGGGGCGCGGGTGTACCCGAACGTGAAGATGGCGCCGCCGGAGAAGCACGGGGAGGCGCCGAAGCCGGCCGAGCCGCTGACGCCGTTGCCGGAGGTCGGGTGGGGCGGGGTGAACTTCCCGTTTCCGGGGGGGACGGAGCCGATCGTGTTCGGGTGCAGCGACGGGGCGCCGATGTTTCACTGGCACTTCGAGACGTTCGATTTGCCGCGGCTGCCGGCCCCGGCGAACCCGGCGCCGCCGCCTGCGCCACCGCCGCCGGCGGGGAACGTCTTAATCGCGTCGACGAAGCTGTGTAAGAACCAGGCGTTCCGGTTCCGGAACCGGTTGTTCGGGTTTCAGTTCCACATCGAGGCGACGCCGGACATCATCCGGGCGATGGTGGAGGCGGGGCGGGCGGAGATCGAGCGGGCGGGGGTGGCCGGGGGGGCGGAGGCGATCTTGGCGGACACCGAGAAGTACTACCCGCGGTACGAGCGGCTGACGAACCGGGTGTTGCAGAACTTCGTGCAGTTCTTGCGGGTTTATTGAAGACGGGTTCACCGCGGAGACGCAGAGGGCGCGGAGAAGAGGCGGAGTTGGCGGATTGAAGGTGTGTTGTTGTTCGGAAGTCGGAAGGTTGATTCAGGGCAGACAAGAATGTCCGCCCCACCGGATCTGAGGCACCAAGGGCGGGTGCTTGGTGGTTTAATTGTGGTCGGGCAGACAAGGATGCCTGCCCCGCCGGGGGGTGCGGTCCGGGGGGCGTGAGGAGTTGTTGGCGTGAGCGCGTCGGTGTTTCCCAGTGGTCGGATGACGGCGGCGGTGGCGGGGTACGTGCGCCGGGTGGGGGGGCGGCAGGTGGTGCGGCCGTGGGCGTTGTGCACGCCGGTGGTCGTGTTGTTGATCTGCCTGCCGTTGCTGCGTCCGCTGCGGGCGCCGCTGGGGCCGACGCAGGGGGAGCTGACGGTGCTGGCGACGGTGCAGGCGCTGGTGGAGGCGGACTCGCTGGCGGTGCAGGATACGGAGGCGTTCGCGGGGTTGCGGGAGTTGGACCGGGCGCGGGAGGAGCGGGCGGAGCGCGACCGGGCGGCGGCGGAAAAGCGGGCGGCGCGGGTGCCGGTGCCGGCTTGGGCGAGCGGGGAGGTGGTGTCGGGGACGATCGTGGTGTCGGGGCGGTATTACGGCGACCAGCCGCCGGTGCTGGCGTGGCTGTTGTCGTGGCCGTACGCGCTGATGCACCGGATGGGGTGGGACGTGCGGCACAACCCGGCGGGGGTGGCGTACGCGCTGACGCTGCTGGGCGTGACGCTGCCGGCGGCGGTGGCGGCGGGGCTGGTCTACCGCCTGGGGCGGATGTTCGAGCTGAAGCGGCCGTGGCGCGCCGGGCTGGCGCTGGCGGTCGCGCTGGGGAGCGGGCTGCTGAGTTACGCGACGGTGCTGAACCCGCACGCGCCGGCGGCGGCGCTGGTGATGGTCGCGTGCGCGTGCTTGTACCACGTGACGGTGGCGAAGGGGGCGGGGGCGGGCGGGGCGTCGCTCGTCGCGGCGGGGCTGGCGGCGTCGCTGGCGGCGGTGGTCGATTTTTCGGCGGCGTTCTTCCTGGTGGGGCTGGTGTTCGTGGTGGCGGCGTTGCGGTGGGACTGGCGGCTGCGGGTGGGCGGGGTGCTGCTGTACGGGATCGGCGCGCTGCCGCCGGTGTTGTTGCACCTGTCGTTGACGCTGCCGGTGACGGGGGACTGGCGGCCGGGGTTTCTGCACGGGGAGTTGGCGGGGATCCCGCGGCCGCAGCCGCAGGGCCCGACGGCGGCGGACGAACTGGACGAGGCGCCGGCGCGGCCGCCGGCGTGGAAGGTGGCGGTATTCCGGGCGGTGGACCGGACGCTGGGGGCGCTGGTGGGGAGCAAGGGGTTGCTGACGCACTACCCGGTGGTGATCGTCGGCGTGCTGGGGCTGGGGCTGGTGCTGCGGCGGCACTGGCCGGGGAGCACGAAGATGATGGCGGCGGCGACGGGGGCGGCGGCGGTGGGGGTCGTGGCGATCTCGGTGGCGATGCGGGTGGACTGGTCGGGGGCGATGTTCGGGCCGCGGTGGTACGTGGTGTTTTTGCCGCTGCTGCTGTTCTGGGGCGGGGCGTGGCTGCGCAAGCCGCACCGGGCGGCGACGTGGGCGGGGGCGGCGGCGCTGCTGGCGGTGTCGGCGGCGGTGTCGCTGGTCGGGGCGGCGGCGCCGGGGGTCAGGGCGGACGTGGGGGAGCACTCGGCGGTGGCGGGGGTGCGGAGCATCATGACCGGGGGGCAGGCGGCGGTGGAGCGGGACGGCGGGGTGGAGGTGGCGGTGGGGCGGTGAGGCGTCGCCGGTTTCGGTGAGCCGCATGCACGGGGTTCGGCGGTATAATCGCAGCCCATGGAGACCCGTAGCCCGTTTCCGGGGATGGACCCGTGGCTCGAGTTGTTCTGGGAGGACGTGCATCAGCGCGCGATGACGTACGCCGCCGACGCGCTTCAGGAGCAGCTCCCGGCCGGACTGCGAGCCCGTCTCCAGGAACGCGTTTACGTGCTGTCGCCAGCGGACCTCGACCGGCCGATCGCACCGGACGTGCGGATCGTTGAGCACCCGCGGCTGCCGAACGTGCGGAAGTCGTCGCTGCCGGCCGATGGCGGCGTCGCGGTGGCGGAGCCGATCTTCGTCTCCTTGGGCGGCGACCCGGTGACCGAGGGTGCGATCGACATCATCGACACGCGGGCGGGGAGCCGACTGGTCACGTCGATCGAGATGCTCAGTCTGACGAACAAGCGGAAGGGGGTGGGGATGGAGAAGTACCGGCAGAAGCAGTCGGAGGTCGTCGAGGCGTCGGGGAACCTGGTGGAGATCGACTTACTGCGCGCCGGGCGGCGCGTGTTCTTATGTCCGATGGAGAACATTCCGCCCGAGCACCGGACGCCGTACCAGGTCTGCGTGTACCGCGCGGCGAACGCGCACGGGTACGAGATCTACCGCGTCCCCCTGCGGGAGCGGCTGCCGGTGATTCGGATCCCGCTTCGGGAGGGGGACGAGGACGCGGCACTCGACCTCCAGTCGCTGATCGAGAAGAGCTATCGGAACGGGGCGTACGACTTCATCGATTACGCCAAGGACCCGGTCCCGCCGCTGTCGCCCGAGGACGCGGCGTGGGCGGACGCGCTTCTCAAGGCGAAGGGCAAGCGGTAAAAACTGAAACCTGCGGTGGGGGCGTCCGTCTAGTCGGTGGGAGGTTTGGTTATGCGCGCGATCCGCTTTGCTCTCGTCGTGGCGTTCGTGTGGGTGGCGGTCGGGCGCGGGGGGGAGGTGCGGGGGCAGGCGCTGGCGGATCGGGTGCCGGCGGATGCGCTGTTGTACGCGGGGTGGGCGGGGGCGGAGAAGCTTGGCCCGGCGTATTCGGAGTCGCGGCTCAAGGGGGTGATGGACGCGTCGAACTTGCCGCAGTTGTTGGCGGAGCTGGGGCCGCGGGTGGTGCGGCGGGTGCAGCTCGAGCAGATGCTGGAGGGGGACGCGGGGGTGCGCGAGATGTTCGAGGGGGTGCTGGGGCTGGGGGAGGCGGTTTGGAAGAAGCCCGTCGCGCTGTACGTGGGGCCGCTCGATTACTCGGGCAAGGCGCCGATGCCGAAGGTGGCGATCTTATGCGACGCGGGGAAGGACGCGCCGCGGCTGGCGGAGGCGGTGACGAAGCTGGCGGCGCGGATTCCGGCGGACGCGCCGGTCAAGGTGCGGGCGGTCGTGGCGGCGGGGGACGTGCTGATCGTGTCGAACTTTGCGTACCCGGAGCGGATCGAGGAGACGCTGGGGCAGCGGCCGCAATTCGTCGAGGCGCTGAAGCACGGGCGGCCGAGCCCGGCGGCGGTGGCGTACTTCGACGCGGAGAAGGTGCTGAACGTCGCGAGTTTGGCGATCAACATGGCGGGCGACGCCAAGACGACGCAGGCGTGGCAGCGGATGCTGCTGACGACCGGGGTCGCGGGGGTCAAGCGGCTGCTCTTTACGGCGGGGTTCGACGGGCGGGACTGGGGGACGCAGGCGTACGTCGAAGCGCCGCAGCCGCGGATGGGGCTCCTCGCGACGCTGCTGGAGGCCAAGCCGGTGTCGGACGAGGTGCTGCGGCGGGCGCCGCAGTCGTCGACGTGGGTGGCGGCGTCGTGCGTGGACCTGGCGCAGCTCGTCGGGGACGTGCGGAGCGCGGTCGCGCGGATCCATCCGGAGACGGGGCGCGAGGTGGACGCGGTGTTCGGGGACGTCAACTCGGCGCTGGGGATCGATTTCCAGAAGGACCTGCTGGCGGCGCTGGGGGACCAGTGGCTGGCGTTCAACAGCGAGCAGACCGGGCACGGGGTGCTGGGGCTGGCGGTGGTGCACCCGCTGCGGGACGCGGCGAAGGCGGAGCGGTCGCTGCTGGCGCTGCAGAAGCACGCGAACGCGATGATGAAGGGGGACGGGGAGGACGACCCGAGCGAGCCGATCGTGCAGATCGAGACGACGAAAATCGGCGAGCTGACCGTGCACTACCTGGCCGTCCCGGCGCTGGCCCCCTGCTGGGCGGTCAAGGACGGGACGCTGTACGTCGCGATGTTCCCGCAGATCCTGGTGGCGGCGACGGAGGTGGACGGGGCGGCGGCGGCGAGGTCGGTGTTGGCGAACGAGGGGTTCGCGGCGGCGCGGAAGCGGCTGGGGGTGGAGGCGACGGCGGCGTCGGTGTCGTACATGGATCTGCCGCGGCTGGCGCCGCGCGGGTACCAGATGCTGCTGGCGCTGCAGCGGACGGGTCTGGGGATGGCGGACATGTACGGGCTGCAGACGCCGGGGATGGTGCTACCGCCGCTGAACAAGATCGTGCCGCACTTGACGGCGTCGGCGGCGGCGACGTGGGTGGACGACGCGGGGTGGCACTACCGCGGGGTGTCGCCGTTCCCCGGGGCGGACCTGCTCGGCGGGGAGCAGGCGCTGATCACGACGGCCGCCCCGGCGGCGGTGGCGGCGGGGATCCCGGCGGCGGCGGCGCAGGCGCGGGGGCAGGCGCGGGCGGTGCAGAGCTTGAGCAACTTGCGGCAGATCGGCGTCGGGGCGTTGATGTACAGCAACGACAACAAGGGCAACCTGCCGCCGGACCTCGGGGCGACGGTGAAGTACCTGAACAACAACGCGCAGGTGTACGTGTCGCCGCTGCGGAAGGACGGGTCGATGATGATGATGGCGCCGGCGCCCGGGGCGGGGGCGGACGAGCTGGCGAAGTGGGTGAACCAGAACAGCGACTACGTGTACACCGGCGGCGGCGGCCGGAAGGTCACGAACCTGCCGACCAACCCGAGCGAGTACATCCTGGCGTACGAGAAGTTCGAGCTGGCGAAGAACGGGATGGTCGGCGTGCTGTACGCGGACGGGCACGCTGCGACGGTGCCGGTGGCGCTGGTGAAGCAGTCGCTGGGGATGAAGTAGGCGGGTTGTCAGTTGCTGGTTGTCAGTAGGTGGATCACGGCGGTGCCGCACTCGGGGCAGTGGTCGGGGGTGGCGCGGAGGTCGTAGCCGCACGATCGGCATGTGCCGGCGGGGCGGCGGCGGCGGGACCTTAGAAGGCGTCGGAGCGTGAGCAGCGGCGGGATGGCCAGGAGCGCCGTAGGGTAGGCGTGGGAGATGCCGAAGCGGCGGAAGGGCGTTCGCGAGGCCCAGCGGTTGAGCGGCCAGCGGAAGGTGCCGGACGCGTACTCGACGCCGGCCCACCGGAAGTGTGTGGAGGCGTCCCAACCGACGCCCATCGGGCCCCACCGGGGGGCGGCGCGGGGGATCGGGTAGGCCTCTTCCCACACGAGGGCGGTCTGTGGCGGTGCAGGCCACCCGGGAAAGTGAACGGCCACGAGCTCGCCACGGCGGGAGCACACTTCGATCCGGTCCGTCCCGCTCTCGCGCAGGAAGGTGTCGAACGTGCGGTAGCTTTTGACCCACAGGGCCGCGAGTGCGACGCACGCTGCGAGGGAGGCGACGGACCCCAGCGTCGTCGCGATGGGGAACGGTTGTCTCATTCCGGTGCCCTGGCCTGGCGTCCGCGCGCCCATACTCCATTGTTCGCGGCGTCCCACCCGGAGGCCGCCGAGGCGCTCGTGCTTGCCTTTACCTGAGCTTAAGAGCGGGCTTGCGCCGCGCTGTTGATGGGCGCTTAGGGTAGGCCGCCGGTGGGCGGACGTTCCGGCTGCCGTTCGGGAAGGGGCGTGCCTTCGGGCGAGTGATGGGAGAGTCGTAATGAAGTCGAAGCGGACGTTCTTTGCCGCGCTGGCGGCGGCGGCGGTCGGTGCGGTGGTATTGGGGGCGGGGTCGGCGTCGGGGGCGATCGTGATCAACGAGATCGACTCGGACACGTTCAACCCACCGGGCGGGACGGCGGACTACGCCGAGTTCATCGAGCTTTATAGCACGACCGGGGCGACGACGTCGCTGAGCGATCTGACGGTCGTCCTGTTCAACGGCAACGGGGACGTCGCGTACGCCGTGCTGGACCTCGACGGCCAGTCGACGGACGAGAACGGCTACTACCTGATCGGGACGAACAGCGTCGCCGGAGCGGACAACACGTCGCTGCTGGGCGGGGGCAACATCCTGCAGAACGGGGCCGACGCGGTCGCAATCTACACGGGCGACTTCGCCTCGGGCGGCGGGGCGACCGGGACGAACCTGGTCGACGCGATCGTGTACGGCACCGCCGACCCGGACGACAGCGGCCTGCGGGGCGCGCTGGGGCAGGGCGTGCAGTACGACGAGGGGTCGGGCACCCCGCCGAGCGACGCGGCGAACGGGACGCTCGCCCGGTTCCCCAACTCGACGAGCGGGTTCGTCCAAGCGCTGCCGACGCCGGGCGGCGCGAACGCGGTGCCGGAGCCGGGGGCGGTGGGGCTGCTGGTGGCGGCCGCCGGGCTGCTCGCCGGGCGACGGCGGCGGGGGGCGTGAGGCGGGGCGCGGGGATGACCGTGCGTGCGCCGTTGCCGGGGGATCCGGGTCGTCGCTGACGCGAACGGCCCGGCGTGGGGTGCGGGATCGTGCGCGGTGATGCGAGGGATTCACGGCCGCGTCCGACCCGCCGACGGCGGCGGGTCGGACGCTCGCGTTGCGCGCGGAGGGCGGGTTTCGAATCAGAGGCCGAATCGGAACAAGGCGAAGGCCGTCATCGCCAGGAGGAGGGCGGCGGTGACGATGACCCACGTGGGGTGGGAGCGTTGGGGGGCGTCCTCGGCGGAGAAGTAGTGGCCGCAGCGGGGGCACTGCTCGGCCCCCTCGTACACGTCGCGGCGGCAGTTCGGGCAGGTGACGGTGTCGACGTCGGCGGAGTCGTCCGCGTCCGTGTCGGACTCGTCGGGCTCGTTCGGGTCGTCCTCGTAGTCGTCGGGGGCGTGGTGGCGTCCCATGGCGGGGGATTGTAGTGGCGGCCTTTGCCTGGGCGAGCGCTTCGGTGGCGAGGGTTGTGGGTACGGCTTTCGGGCGTGGGTCGGCACACGGCCCCTGCTGCGCTCGGGGATGGCCGCGTGCTGGAGCGCACCCTACGAAGCGCGGCGGCGTCGCGTTAGTGCGCCGATCCCGGCGAGCGCGATGGCGGCGGCGGCGGTCGCGGGCTCGGGGACGTTGGCGACGGCGAAGGCCTCGATCATCATCGCCTGCGCGGGCGGGGCCCCGGTGGGCTGGAAGCGGGTGCGGAAGATCAGGAAGTCGTTGTAGTCGACGGCGCCGTCGAGGTTGAAGTCGCCGTGGCCCCAGAGGCCGTCGGCCTGGTTGAAGTGGGCCTCGAGGGTCTGGAAGTCGGCGAAGTCGACGGCGCCGTCGAGGTTGGCGTCGCCGGCGAGCAGGTCGAGGATCGCGTCCCACTTCGGGCTGCTGGACTGGTCGAGGCTCTCGGTCAGGCCCCACGAGCCGAAGCTGCTGTAGGGGCTGGACAGGGAGAACTGGTTGAACAGGCCGTTGCCGGTCTCGTCGGCCCACATCTGGATCAGGTCGCGGTAGAGGAGCCCCATGCGGGGGTCGCGGTTGGCGGCGATCTTGAAGTCGCTGTTCAGGTCTTCGCCGAACGCGCCGTTGAACGCGATCAGGTGCTGGCCGCCCTCGTAGGAGAGGACCTTGAGGTTGTACTTGTCGGCCAGTTGCCGGGTCGCTTTGACGTCGGCGCGGAGCTGGGTGTCGATGTGGTTCTGTAGGTTGGGGAAGAGCCAGTCGAGGTAGCGGGCCCGTTCCTCGGGGGTGTTGTCGAGGCTTTGGGCGCGGCCCGTGGGGTCGGGGCCGAGGATCTGGTTGCCGGCGGGGTCGAGGACGGGCTGGCCGTCGGGGCCGAGGACGGGGGTGCCGTTCGGGACGGTCTTGACCGGCTCGGCGTTGTTGATGTCGTTGCCGACGTAGGGGGCGATCGCGACCCCGGCCAGGTACGGCGAGAGGTCGGCCCCCTGCCCGGCGGGGGCGTTCTCGTACTTCAGCGCGAGGTACTCGAGGCCGTACTTCAGCAGCGTGGGCGTCGGGGTCTGGCCGGCGAGGACGGGCTTGACCTTGGCGGCCCGCGCGGGGCCGAGCTGAGTCTTCAGGACGTCGCTGAAGTCGACGAGCTTCTTCGCGGCCTCGCGGTAGACGTGGCGGAGGTTGTTGCCGAGGTCCTGGCCGTCGTTAACGGGGACGGGGCCGGAGGTGTCGGCCAGGGCGTCCTGCAGGACGCGGGCCGAGCGCTGGGTGTTGCCGGTGTTCCACAGCTCGTTGCTGAACTCGACGTAGACGTTGACGCCCGGGTCGAGCGTGTCGGCCATCAGCGCGCCGAGCTGGGTGACGTAGTTGGTCGTCGCCCGGTCGGGGATGTTGATCCAGAGGTCCTTCTTCGAGACGTTGGCGAGGTGGACGATCTCCTCGTAGGGCACGCCCTTGATTCCGGTGCGGCTGAAGATCGAGGAGACGGCCCGGCCCTGGACGGTGACGCCGTTGGGGAGGTCGACGTTCTGGTGCACCCAGTCGACCGTGCGCGGGTCGTCGAACGGGGCGGGGGTGGGGGTGAGGTCGGCCAGCCCGCCGCTGTTGGTCTGCTGCCAGTCCATCATCCGCAGGACCTTGAACGGGGAGATCTTGCGGAGGAACTCCTGGCGGAACGTCGGGGCCTGCCCGGTGACGGGGTCGATGTACTGGGTCGGGATGATGCGGAGGTTTGAGACGGGCGTGGTGACGCCGGGCAGCGCGTTGTCGATCCGCAGGGCGAGCGAGCCCTCGCCGGTCGGCCCGTCGTACTGGAACGCGAGCGTGGCGGAGTTCTTGCGGACGCCGTTGACGAGCGTGCTGGTGAAGTCGGTCAGCGCGCGGTTGACGAACGAGACGTTGTTGACCGGCTGGTCGTTCGCGTCGAGCCCGCCGCCGTCCCAGGTGACGCGGTAGTTGACCACCGGGCGGTTGTCCGGTGTGCCCTCGCGCCAGCCGGGGTAGGCGCGGAGGAACGTCGTCGCCTGCGCCTGCACGCCGAGCAGCGGGTAGTTGTCGACCGAGAGCTGGGCGTTGGGGAGGCTGACGTCGGGGTCGGCGGGGTCGACCCAAGGGTCGAACAGGGTCGCGGCGTCGGAATAGGGGGACAGCGTGGTGTAGGACGCGAACCCGTCGAGCTCGATCGAGAACGGCGGCGCCGCGGCCGCGCTTCGCGCCAGCACCAGGGACAACGCCCCCGCCAATAGACAACAGTGCGCCCTCGACAACATGGTGCTCGCGACCCTCCGAACCGGCGGTTCCCGCCTATTGCCTAAGAACGTCTAGGAATGCGCGGGGGAAGCCGGTGCTCGCCCACGGTGCCCGAAGGTCCGAAAATATACGGCCCGGCGGGGGAAAGCAATAACATTGTATCGCCTGACCGATTTAGGGCGGGCGGGGCTATTCGGAAGATAACCCGCGACGGCGACAACGGTTGCGCTCGCTTACCCGGGGCACGTGTGGGTCTGTATACGGGGCCGCGGCCGGTCAGGCACGGGCGACCCGGTACTTGCACTTGAACCGGCCGAAGCCGTCCTCGAATTTGCCGGACGGCGTTCCCATCGTCAGTTGCACGGGCTGACCGGACACGGCCGCGTACAGGTCGCCCAGAGCCTGGGCGAACGCGCGCCAGTCGAGGGGCAGCTTCTTCACCGTCATCCGGTCGTCGGACGAGTGCAGGCTGAGGAACAGGTCGCCCTCGGACATGCTCAGGACGGAGAGGGCCAGCGGCTTGGGCGGCTTGGCCGTGGTGGAGTACGCGGCGTTCATTTGCGTCGGGTACTCCCCCTTGCCCGTCGCGATCTTCCACCGCTCGCGGCGGACGCCGGTCACGACCTCGAGCAGCGTCGCCAGGCCGGCCTTGAGCCCCGGGACGTCCACGCCGGCGGCCCTGAGCGTCGCGGGCGTGGCCGGCTGCCCGGCGGCCGGGACGATGACCGAGAACGCGCTGGTGTCGCCGATCAGCGTGAGCGCGTCGCGGAGGGCTGGGTCGCCGCGGCCGGCGCTGCCCTTCTGGGCCTTCGTGACCCGCCGGCGGAGCTTCGCGAGGTAGTCGTCGGGGGTCTTGAACTGGCGGGCGAACGTGCCGGATTCGCCGTCGAACCGGAAGACGGGGGCGGACTTGTCGGTCGCGCGCAGGCAGTCGTGGTCGCCGGCGCCGTTGTCGCTGAGCGCGAGGTACTCGCGGGGCCACGGGGTGGGCGTGGCGTCGTCGCCGGTCTCGTAGCCGTACTTGCGCAGGTCCTGGTTCAGCTTCACGATCCGCTTCGGGTCGGTCTCCCAGACGACCTCGTCGCGGAGGAGCTTTCGGGCGCGGGCCAGTTCCTCGCCGTGGTCGAGCATGAACCGGCGGAACGCCGCCGGGAGCTTGATCTGCAGCTTCGACTCGAGGTGCGCGAGGTGTGCGTCGGTCATGCGGCAGAGTTTAACGCGCGGCGCCGGCGGCGCACGCGCGCGTCACGCGGTCTGGGGCGGGGCGCCGTCGGCCGGCGCGGGCTGCTTGGTCACCCGGTGCATCGCCTGGTTGGCGTAGTGGCCGATGATCGCGACGACGGCGATCGTGACGGCGAGGCCGACCGAGAACGACCAGATGCTCTTGGTGTCGGCGAAGTTCAACTCGCTCGCGTGCGACGCCGCCCAGACCGCCGCGCCGGTGCGCGGGGCCATGCCGACCAAGGTGCCGAGCAGGAACGGGGCGAGCGGGGCCTTGATCGTGCCCATCAGGAAGTTGAACGCGGCGAACGGCGAGGTGGGGGGCAGGCGGATCAGCAGGACGATCCAGAACGCCTTCCAGAAGCCGGCGTCGAGCAGCGCGGCGCGGACGGCCTCCCACTTCGGGTGCTCGCGGACGATCTGCACCACCCGGTCGCCGGCGGCGCGGGAGTTCAGCAGGTAGGCGAACAGCGCCGCGAGCACGAACGCGGTCATCGACGCGGGGTAGCCGACGGCGAACTTGAACGTCCAGCCGGCGAGGAACGACGCGGCGAACGTCGGCAGCAGCGCGAGCGCGGCCAGCGACGCGAACCCGAAGACGAAGATCACCAGCCCCAGCGCCTTGTGGGCGACCAGCCAGGGCGCGACGCGGGTGATCAGGCCGATCAGCACGGCCGCGCCGATCGGCGGGCACGTGGCGGCGACCAGGGCGAGCGGGCCGGCGGGGCCGAGGCGTTTGAAGAACGCCTTCGTCCGCTGCCAGGCGGAACGCGGCGGGGCGGCCGGGGACGCCGGTTGAACCGAGAGGCCGCACTTCGGGCAGGACTGTGCCGCCGGCGCGAGCGGGGCGGCGCAGGACGGGCAGGCAGTGGGGCCGGCGGCGGGTGCCGCGGCGGGGGCGGGCGGGGGTTGGGTCGTGTCGGTCGGGGGCATCGCCCGAAAGCTTATGCGCGGGACCGGCCGTTTACAAAACGCCGGCGCCCGGTGCCGGCGGGCGGCGCGGAGAACCGTCTTGACAATGAGACAATTGTCTCATTAGCATACTGACGTCTAACACGAGGAGACGCCCCTATGCCCCTGACCCCCGCGGAGATGGACCGCAAGATCGACGAGCACTTCCGCTTCGAGGCGACCGACGACGTCGACGGCGTGCTCGCGACGTTGACCCCCGACGCGACCCACGACATCGTCGGCTACCCGACCGGCCCGACCCGGGGCCGCGAGGGCGCCCGCCCGTTCTACGAGCGGATGTTCGCCGACCTCGCCGAGAGCAAGGTGACCGTCGTCAAGCGGCTGTACGGCGCGGACTTCCTCGTCGACGAGTCGATATGGGAAGGCAGGGCGCCCGGCCGGCCGTTCGGCCTCGACGGCCGCGGGCGGCCGCTGACGTTCCGCATCCTGCACGTGGTCGAGTTCGCCGACGAAGGTTCGATCCGCCGCGAGCAGGTGTGGCTCGACATGGGGGCGATCGCCCGACAACTCCCGCAGGACTGACTCGTGGCGAAACGACCCGACACCGGACGGATCAACCAGCGGCACCGGACGCGCAAGGACCTGCTCGCGGCCGCGGCGCAGCTGCTCAAGGCCGGCCGCCGGCCGGACATGGACGAGGTCGCCGCCGCGGCGATGGTGTCGCGCGCGACGGCGTACCGCTACTTCCCGAGCGTCGAGGCGCTGCTGGTCGAGGCGCCGATCGACGGCGCGGCGCCGGACCCGGCGGACGTGTTCGCCGGCGACCGCTCGACCGACCCCGCCGCCCGCGCGGACCGGGCCGAGGCCGCCCTGCACGAGATGTGCTACCGGAACGAGGCGCAGCTGCGGCTGATGCTCGCGGCCAGCCTAGGGCGGGCGTCGTCCGGCGGGGCGGCGGACGGGGGGACGCCGGTGCGGCAGAACCGCCGGACGCCGCTGATCGAGGCGGCACTGGCCCCGGCGCGGGGGCGGTTCGCGCCGGCGGCGTACGAGAAGCTCTGCGCGGCGCTGGCGCTGGTGTTCGGGCCGGAGGCGATGATCGTGTTTCGGGACGTGCTGGCGATCGACGAGAAGGCGGCGCGCAAGGTCAAGAGTTGGGCGGTCCGGGCGCTCGTGCGGGCGGCGGTGGAAGAGTCGGCGGCGGCGGCGGCGGCGCGGGCTGACTCGCCCGGTGCCCGAGGTAAAGCCCCGCGCTGACCGCGACGACGCCGAAGGCGACCAGCGACGCGGCGGGCGCGCCGTGGCGGAGCAGGTCGCGTCCGTCGCCGGCGGTCATCCACGGGCCGAGGCCGATGTACGCCCCGTTCGCGATCAGGCAGAAGCCGGCGAACGTCTGCGCCGGCCGGACGGCGCGTCGGGCGACCCCCGCGCCCGCGAGCAGGACGAGCGGGAGGAGGCAGCCCCAGACCGGCCCGCCCCAGGCGACGACGAGCGGCCGGGGGTTCGGCGCGACGTCGGTCCGCGAGAATCCGAGCAGCGGAACGAGGACGCGTTCGACGTCGCCGCCGGTCGCGCGGGCGTGCAGGACGTGGCCGGTCTCGTGGAGCGCCATCATCGCGAGCCATGCGGGGTAGGCGGACAGTGCGATCCACAAGATCGCGCGGCGGCGCGGGTGAGGATGGCCGGACGGGGGCATGGGTTCGGATGATGCCACGCCCGCCCGGATCGATCCATCGGCTCCCGTCGGCGCGTCCGTCCTCTGCCCGTTGCCAGCACGGCGGCACCGGCTATACCATCCGCCACACGCGCCGGCCGGGCGTCCCGCGGTGGACGCCCCGGGCGGCTCGATTCGAGGCCCGCACACACAAGCGAAGGAGACGAGGATGTTGCGAACGATCAAGCCGGCGCTGTTCGGCGTCGCGTTGGGACTGACCGGGATGGGGTGCTCGAGCGGGGGGCACGCCCACGACGACCGCGCCGGCACCCGCGTGGTTCACGCCGCGGAGATGGGGGCGGAGGTGAAGGAGGCCGTGGCGATCGTGTTCGGCACGCAGGGGAACGACAAGGTCAAGGGCGTCGTGCGGTTCAGCGACACCGGGAGCGGCGTCAAGGCGACGGCCGAGGTCGAGGGTTTGAACCCGAACCAGGAGCACGGGTTCCACGTCCACGAGTTCGGCGACGCGTCGGCCCCGGACGCGGCGAGCGCGGGCGGGCACTACAACCCGGACAAGCACGAGCACGGCAAGCCCGGCGACGCCAAGGCGCACCCGGGCGACATGGGCAACCTGAAGGCGGACGGCCAGGGCAAAGCCAAGCTCGAGGTCATGCTGCCCGGCGCGTCGCTGACCGGGAAGAACCCGATCCTGGGCCGCTCGGTGATCGTCCACGCGAAGCCGGACGACTTCAGCCAACCGACCGGCAACGCCGGGGCGCGGATCGGCATCGGGATCATCGGCGTGGCGCAAGTGAAGAAGTAAACGCGACCGCGCCGCTGCCCTGCTCGGCGATCTGCCAACGCCCCCGGCCCGCCGCCGGGGGCGTTCTGTTGCACGTCACCGATTGAGGGGCTTGGTCACCGCCTTGGGCTCGGGCTTGGGCTTGACTGGCACGATCGGCGCCGTCGAGAACACCGCGTGCGACCCCTGCCGCCCCTCCCGGGCCGCGGTCGTCGTCGCGCCGGGCACCGTCGCCCCCGGCGGGGGCGGTACGATCGGCGGCGGGAGCGTCTTGTCGTAGTTCTGCGCGAGGATCACCAGGTCGTTGAAGTCGACGTTCCCGTCGTAGTTGAAGTCCCCCTTGTCGAACGTCATCCCGCCGAGTTTGTCGTAGTTCTGCGCGAGCACGACCAGGTCCGCGAAATCGACGTTCCGGTCGCGGTTCGAGTCCCCGCCCAGCGCGTAGAACGCCAGCGGTGTGAACGGCTCCAGCCCGTTCCCCGCCGCGTCCAGCAGGCTGGCGGCGGGCAGCGAGGCGGTGTAGTTCCCGTCCGGCAGCAGCCCGCCCGGATACCCGGGGAACGTGAACGTCACCTGGTTCGCCAGCGGGTTGAACGTCGCGCTGACGAGTTCCGGCGGGACGGACTGCCCCGTCGTCAGGTTTTGCAGCACGAGGTCGGTCGTCTCCAGCGTTTTCGCGACGGCCTCGGTCAGCGTGTACACCAGCCGGTGGCGGACGTGGTAGTCGAACCGCGCCGCCGTCACCCGCGGCGCGCGGGTGTCGCCGCCGGTCACCGCGTCCAGCGCCAGCGCGTACTGCCCGACGTTGTCGTCCCCGGAGTCGCGGACGACGACGGTGTACGTCCCGCCCGCCGCGACGTTCGTCAGCGTGATCACCGCCGCCCCCGCCCCGGTCTGGGTGTTCAGGCGGGCGCCGGTCGGCCCGAACACGTCGATCCGCGGGCCGAACGTGGTCGCGCCGAGCTCGCTGACCCGCACGACCGCCCCGCCCCCCGCCTGGAGCGTGAACGTGTACGCGTCGAGGTCCCCCGCCGTCAGCGACGCCGACAGCGTCTGGCCGCTCGTCAGCCCCCCGCCGTCGCCGTCCGCGACGTCGGCCGGCTGGGCGGCCGGGGTGCGGAAGAAGTGCAGCGCGTATTCGCCGACGTTCGCGTTCGTGTCGTCCCGCACCATCACGGTGTACGTGCCCGCCGCCGCGAGGTTGAGCAGGTCCAGCCCCGTCCCGGCGGCGCCGGCGTCCGACGCGAGGACCGTACCGTCGGGCCGGTAGACCACCAGCCGCGGGCCGAACGCGTTGCCGGTCAGGTCGCCGACCGTCAGCGTCACCGACTCGCCGACCGCCGCGGTGAACGTGTACAGATCGACGTCCCCCACCGCCGCGACGGCCGCGTGCGTCGTCGTGCCGGTCGCCAGCGCCTTCCCCTCCCCGTCGAACGGGTCGGTCGGCGTCCCGCCCAGGGGCAGCCGGGCGAAGTACAGTCGGTACTGTCCGGTCGTCGTGTTCTCCGCCTCCCGGACTACCACGTTGTACGTCCCGGCCACCGCCGCGGTGAATTCCAAGTACCCGGAGTTCGACGCCGAGCTGGCGTCCACCAGCGACCCGTTCGGCCCGTACAGCGCCAGATACGGCTCGAAGTTCGGTACCGTCACCCCCTCGCCCACCGACAGCACCACCCGCTGCCCGAACGCCACCGCGAACGAGTAGACGTCGACGTCGCCGACCGTCGCGATCGCGGCCGCCGTCGTCGTGTTCGACACCAGCGGCTTGCCGTCCCCGTCCGCCGGGTCAGGACCGACCACCGCCTGCGGCAGCCGGACGGCGTGCAGCCGGTACTCCCCGGTCGTCGTGTCGTCCGCCTCCCGGACCAGCACGGTGTACGTGCCCGCGGCGGTGGCCGTCGTCTCAATGAACCCCGAGCCGCTGGCCGAACTCGTCGCGACCACCGTCCCGTCCGGCGCGTAAAGCCGCAGGTACGGCTCGAAGTTCAGCGCCGTCACCCCCTCCCCCACCGACAGGATCAGCCGGTCCCCGACCGCCGCGGAGATCGAGTACAAGTCGACGTCGCCGACCGTCGCGATCGCGGCCGCGGTCGACGTGTGCGACGCCACCGCCCCGCCCTCGCCGTCGGCCGGGTCGGCGACGATTGGCGCCTGCGGCAGCCGCGCCGCGTGCAGCCGGTACTCGCCGGTCGACGTGTTCTCGGCCTCGCGGACGAGCAGGTTGTACGTCCCCGCCGCCAGCGCCGCGTACTCGATGTACGCGGCGTTCGACGACGAAGACTCCGCCACCAGCGCCCCGGTCGGGCCGTACAGCCGCAGGTACGGTTCGAAGTTCGCGGCGGTGGCCCCCTCCCCCGCGGAGAGGATCAGCCGATCCCCCACCGCCGCCGTCACCGCGTACAGGTCGAAGTCGCCCAGCGTCGCGATTGACGCGGTGGTGGTCGTGTGCGACGCCAACGCCTTCCCCTCACCGTCGGCCGGGTCCGTCGCGCCCCCGGCGTGCGGCAGCTTCGCGAAGTGAAGGCGGTACTCCCCGGTCGTCGCGTTGTCCGCCTCGCGCACCACCAGCGTGTACGTGCCCGCGGCCGCGGCCGTCGCCTCGACGTACGCCGTCGTCGCCGACGAACTCGTCGCGACCACCGCCCCGTCCGGCGCGAATAGCCGCAGGTACGGCTCGAAGTTCAGTGCCGTGGTTCCCTCCCCCGCCGAGAACACCAGCCGGTCCCCCGCCGCCGCCGCGAACGTGTACACGTCCAGGTCCCCCACGTCCCCGACGGCCGCGGCCGTCGTCGTGTTCGACGCCAGCGCCTGCCCCTCGCCGTCGGCCGGGTCGGTCCCCTGTGCCCCGCCCGGCGCCCGGACGAACCGCAGGCGGTACTCGCCGGTCGACGTGTTCTCCGCCTCCCGCACGAGCAGCGTGTACGTCCCGGCGGCCGCCGCCACGACCTCGACGTACGCCGAGTTCGAACCCGACGCCGTGTCCACCACGGCCCCGCCGGGCGCGTACAAACTCAGGTGAGGTTCGAAGTTCGCCGCGGTCGTCCCCTCGCCCGCCGAGAAGATCAGCCGCTCGCCCGCCGCCACCGCGACCGTGTAGACGTCGACGTCGCCGACCGTCGCGATCGAGGCCGCGGCCGTCGTGTGCGACGTCAAGACCCTTCCCTCCCCGTCCGCCGGGTCGGTCGCGGCACCGGTGTGCGGCGCCTTGGCGAAATGCAGGCGGTACTGCCCGGTGGTTGCGTTGTCGGCCTCGCGGACGATCAGCGTGTACGCCCCCGCCGTCGCGGCCGTCACCTCGACGTACGCCGTCGTCGCCGACGAGCTCGTCGCGACGGCCGTCCCGTCCGGCGCGTACAACCGGAGGTAGGGCTCGAAGTTCAGCGCCGTCGTCCCCTCGCCGGCGGAGAAGACCAGCCGCTCCCCCGCCGCCGCGGTCATCGTGTACAGGTCGACGTCCCCCACCGCCCCGATCGCCGCGTTCGTGGTCGAGTGTGACGCGAGCGCCTTGCCCTCGCCGTCCGCGGGGTCGGTGGCGGTCCCGGCGAACGGGACCTTCAGGAAGTAAAGCCGGTATTCGCCGGTCGACGTGTTCTGCGCCTCGCCCAGCAGGACCGTGTACGTCCCCGCAGCCGCGGCGGTCACCTCGATGTACGCCGAGTTCGTGCCGTTGTCCGTGTCGACCACCGCCCCGCCGGGTGCGAACAGGCGGAGGAACGGCTCGAAGTTCGCCGCCGTCGTCCCCTCGCCGGCGGACAACACGATCCGGTCGCCGACCGCGGCCGTGAACTCGTAGCTGTCGTTCTCCCCGAGCGCCCCGACCGTGTCCGCCACGGTCGTGTTCGAGACGAGCGTGGTCGCCAAGAGGCGCCGGTCTTCCAACGCCTCAACGCAGAATCGCCGACACGCCTTACGCCTCGACATGGCACGCCTCCTCTACCCAGATTTCCCAATCGGAACAGCCCACACCCACGACGGGGGAGGAGATTAGGTGGGAGAGGCAGCGACTTCAATCAGAATCAGCGCAAATTGCGGAACATTGACGCATCAGGGGGCGGATGACGCCCGCGCGGGATGCGGGGTGACCATTCCAGACGCGAACGAGGCCGCGGGCGGGTGCCGCGCGGCCTCGTTCGCGTCTTGTTGTCGGCGCGGAATGGCGGCAGTTACTTCGCCATCTCCGCCGCGCGGGCGCGGACGTCGTCCAGGCCGCCGACGTAGAGGAAGGCTTGTTCGGGGAGGTCGTCGGCGCGGCCGTCGCAGATGGCGTCGAAGCTTTGCAGGGTGTCGGACAGCTTCGTGTAGATGCCCTTCTTGCCGGTGAACTGTTCGGCGACGAAGAACGGCTGGCTGAAGAAGCGCTCGATCTTGCGGGCGCGGCTGACGATCAGCTTGTCCTCTTCGCTGAGTTCGTCGACGCCGAGGATCGCGATGATGTCCTGGAGGTCGCGGTAGCGCTGGAGCATCGTCTGGACCTTGCGGGCGATCCGGTTGTGCTCCTCGCCGACGATGTCGGCCGACAGTGCGCGGCTGGAGGAGGCGAGCGGGTCGACGGCCGGGTAGATGCCCTTGGCGGCGATGCTGCGCTCGAGGTAGATGAACGCGTCGAGGTGGGCGAACGCGTTGGCCGGGGCGGGGTCGGTGGGGTCGTCGGCGGGGACGTAGACGGCCTGCACGGACGTGATCGCACCGTTCTTCGTGCTGGTGATCCGCTCCTGGAGCTGGCCCATCTCGGTCGCGAGGGTCGGCTGGTAGCCGACGGCGGAGGGCATGCGGCCGAGGAGGGCGGACACCTCGGCGCCGGCCTGGGTGAAGCGGAAGATGTTGTCGATGAACAGGAGGGTGTCGGCGCCGGTCTCGTCGCGGAAGTACTCGGCCATGGTGAGGGCGGAGAGGGCGACGCGGAGGCGGCTGCCGGGCGGCTCGTTCATCTGGCCGAAGACCATGACGGTCTGGTCGATGACGTGCTTGCCGGTGTTGCCGATCTGGGCCTCCTGCATTTCGAGCCAGAGGTCGGTGCCCTCGCGGGTGCGCTCGCCGACGCCGGCGAAGACGGAGTAGCCGCCGTGCTGCTGGGCGATGCGGGCGATCAGTTCCTGGATGACGACGGTCTTGCCGAGGCCGGCGCCGCCGAACAGGCCGGCCTTGCCGCCGCGGACGAACGGGGTGAGGAGGTCGATGACCTTGATGCCGGTCTCGAAGACCTCGGCCTTGGGGGTGAGGTCGGTGAACTCGGGCGGGTCGCGGTGGATCGGGCGGCGGCCGGAGACGTTGTCGATCGGGCCGCGGTTGTCGATCGGGTCGCCGAGCAGGTTGAAGACGCGGCCGAGGGTTTCCTTGCCGACGGGGACGGAGAGGGGCGCGCCGGTGTCGGCACAGTCCATGCCGCGGCGGAGGCCGTCGGTCGAGCCGAGGGCGACGACGCGGACCTTGCCGCCGCCGAGGTGGCTGGCGACCTCGCCGGTCAGGCTGATCGTGGTGCCGTCGTTCTGGGCGTTGACCTTGACGGCGTTGTAGATGGCGGGGAGTTGGTCCTCGGGGAACTCGGCGTCGAAGGTGGCGCCGATGACCTGGCTGATCTTTCCGACGGTGGGCATGGTGGGTTGGCCTCTCGTGTGCTGTTTGTCGTTTCGGGGCCGGGCCGCCGCTCGGGGGCGCTCGGGGCGGGAGATTGTATATTTTCTTCACGAGCGGGCAAGCGAGGGGGGCGGGGGTGGTGGGTTCGTTTTGCGGTTGTTTGATGGCGGCTTCCAGCACGGAGACACGGAGGGCACGGAGGAAGACGAGGGGCGGTGGGTTCGTTTCGCTGTTTTTGGTGCGCGGTCGCATCCGGTTGCCCTCTCCCACGACCGATGCGGGAGTCGGCGACGGGGTGCCCGATGGCGGCCTTGGGAGAGGGAGTGAGTTGTTCGCGCGCATGGGAGCCTCCACGTAAAGGGGTGGTGCTGCGCGCTGGAGATGCTTGCGGTGCGGCGCGCGGGGTGGGAGGCATCGAATGGCTGGGGTTTCTCCACGCTAACTCCGTGGTTTTTCGTGAGTTGGTGTTGCGAGGGGCGCGTGTCGGGCGCGCAACACCCGAGCGCGGCGGCGGACGGCGCGCTCGGGGCTGCGAAACCGCAAGCACCCGCGGGGGTGGCGTGGCGGGTGGCAGGTTGGGTGGCGCGGCGGAGGCTTCGGGGGTCAGGAGGCCCAGACGTCTTCGTGAGGGTCGCCGAGGAGCGGGGATGCGGGGGTGAAGAGGGGGTTGACTTGGGACGGTGCAGGTGGGGCGGGGGGGGGTGGGGGTTGGGCGCCAGAGGTCGTTGCCGCGGCGACGGGGTTTAGAGGGATGGCGGGGCCGTTGACGGGCGGGGTGAAGATCACGGGGCCGCTGTCCGCGCCGGGATCGGGGACCGGTTGTACGTCGGGGAGGGAGGTGGGGGCTTCGGGGGGGTCGATGGTGGTGGTGGGGCCGCCGCGGGGTTCGAGGAGGTCGTGACCGGGGCCGGCGTCGAGGAGGGAGTCGCCGCGGCCGCCGAAGAGGGTGTCGTCGCCTTCGCCGCCGATCAGGGTGACGGGGGCGACGCCGCCGACGGGGAAGGGTTGGGCCTCGTTGTAGCCGGTCATGTACCAGAGGCCCGTCAGGCGGTCGTTGCCGGCGCCGCCGACGAGGGTGACGGGGACGTCGATCGCCTGGTCGCCCCAGCTTCGGAGGCGGAGGGTGTCGCCGCCCGCGCCGGCGTCAACGTGGACGCCTGTGACGGCGGCGCGGTCGAAGGCGGCGAGGACGCGGTTGATCCAGACGCCGATCTTGTCGGGCTGACCGTCGAGGGCCTCGACGATGATGTCCTGCGCGCCGTCGCCGGTCGTGACGCGGAGGGTGCCGTCGGGGTCGAGGTGGGCGGCGCCGACGACGCGGTCCCGGCGGTCGACGATCAGGGTGGGGTCGGCGGGCGGGATCCAGGGGGCGTCGGGCGTGGTGTCGGCGCCGGCGCTGGCGGTGATCGAGTCATTGCCGGCGCCGCCGTCGAGGAGGTCGGCGGCGTCGCCGCCCTGGAGCGTGTCGTTGCCCGCGCCGCCGAGGAGGGTGACGGGGATGTCGCCGGCGGAGAGTTGGCGGACGGTGATCAGGTCGTTGCCGTCGCCGCCCTCGATGCGGATGCCGAGGACGCGCTCGAAGTTGACGGTCCAACCGTTGCCGGTCTCGTGGAGGAGGCTTTCGGCGTGGACGCGGTTGACGACGTCGGGGCCGAGGCCGAAGCCGGCGAGGCCGGTCTCGATCTCGATGGCGATGTCGTCGGGGGCGTCGGTGCCGTGGATGGTGAGGATGCCGTTTTCGAAGGTGTAAGAGAAGAGGCGGCGGCGCTCGAGGGTCTCCATCCAGAGGCCGGGAAGGAGGTCGGGGAGGCGGGGGGCGCGGGGGAAGGCGAGGGTGGTGGACATGCGGGGTTCCCTTTGGGTAGGCGGTCTCAGCAGTTTACGGGAGGGGTGGTGGGGGTGGTAGTGAAATCTGTGGTGAGAGGGTGGGGAGACGGGGGGCTTGGGAGGGTGGTGCAATATGCGCGGGGGGACGTGAAGGCGCGAGCGAGTTGGGGCGCGGTTTGGGAGGAGGCGCGACACCGCAGGCGGCGGGGGGGGCGCAACGTGGATATGGCAAGCGGACCGCGGGCGCACTCGTGTAAGAGGCGCGACCCCGCAAGCGGATTGGGGTGCCGGTTCGGCGCGGGGTTTATTCGGTGGCGCGGAGGATGGATTGGGGACTTAGGTCGACGTATTGGAGGACGTCGGCGGGTTCGCGGCCGGACTTGGGGATGCGGCGGACGTTGAGGGCTTTGAGGGTGATGTCGTCGCCGCGGGCGGCGATGGCGGTGGCGAGTTCGGCGTCGAGGCCGCCGGGGTAGTTGTCTTCGACGGTGACGATGCGGCCGCCGGAGCGGGCGGCGAGGTCGATGAGGGCGTCGGTGTTCAGCGGGAGGGCGTAGGCGTCGACGACGGTGGCGCGGCGGCCGGACTTCGCGAGGTCGTCGGCGGCTTTGAGGCACTCGTGGACCATGTAGCCGGCGGCGACGAGGCAGACGTCGTTGCCCTCGCGGAGGACCTTGAAGCCGGCGCTGAGGTCGAAGGTTTCGTCTTGCTTGTAGAGGAGCGGGACCTCGGCGCGGAGCGTGCGCTGGTAGCAGCAGCCGTCGAGGTTGGCCATCATCGTGGTGAACGCGTAGCAACTGACGGCGTCGGCGGGGAAGAAGTAGCGGACGGCGGGTTGGCCGGCGTAGTTTTTGACGTGGACGAACGAGCGGAAGAAGGCGACGTCGGGGAGGGACATCTGACTGGGGCCGTCGGCGGCGAGGGTGACGCCGGCGTGGCTGCCGGTCAGCTTGAAGTTCGCGCCGCTGTTGATGGCCATCTCGATCTGGTCGTAGGCGCGGGTGAAGAACTTGGCGAAGGTGGAGCAGAAGGGGATCTTGCCGGCGGCGGCGGCGCCGGCGGCGACGCTGACCATGTTCTGCTCGGCGATCTTGCACTCGAGGTACTGGGCGGGGAATTTTTTGGCGAACCACTCGGCGTGGGTGGAGTTCTTCACGTCGGCGTCGAGGGCGATGATGCGCTTGTCGGCGGCACCGAGGGCGACGAGGGCGGCGCCGTAGGCTTTGCGGGGGGCGATGGGTTTCTTGGCGCTGAGGTCTTTGTCTAACCCGACCAGGGCGAGGCCTTCGGCGAATCCTGCGGCCTGGATGGGTTTGTCCTTGGCGGAGGTGAAGGTGATCGTGGTGGCGGGGGGCGGGGTGAATTTGAGTTCGCCGTCGGCCGTGTAGTCGGCGACGTTCAGGCCGTTGGCGGTGGCGTCGAGCTCGGCGTAGATGGTGGGGAGCTTGTCCTTCTTGACTGGGGTGCCGTGGTGGCCCATGCCTTGTTCGCTTTGGGAGCCCCAGCCCTTGATGGTGCGGGCGACGATGCAGAGGGGGCGGTGGCCGTTCTTGACGACGTTGAGCTCGTTGAAGGCTTCGGCGATCTCGAGGGGGTCGTGGCCGTTGATGACGCGGACGACGAAGCCGTAGGCCTTGGCCTTGTCGGCGAGGCCCTGGTAGCTCTGTTGCGGGCTGACCCAGTCGGACTGGGCGAGGTCGTTGCAGTTGAAGATCGGGACGCAGTTGGTCAGGGCGTGGTCGGCGAGGAAGTCCATGGCTTCCCAGATTTGGCCCTCGCGGGCCTCGCCGTCGCCGATCAGGCAGAAGATGCGTTTTTGGGAGAGGCCGTCCATTTTGGCGGCGGCGGCGAGTCCGGCGGCGACGGAGAGGCCCTGGCCGAGGGAGCCGGTGGCGGCGTCGAAGAAGTGGACGCCGAGGCCGGGGTTGGGGTGGCCGTCGATGGGGGACTCGATGGCGCGGAGGCTCAGCGCGTCGTCGCGGGTCATGGGGCGGGCGTCGGATTTGGATTGGCCGATGGCGACGCCGAGGTCGGCCATGGCGGCGTAGACGATGGGGACGGCGTGGCCCTCGGAGAGGACGAGGCGGTCGCTGGCGGGGTTCCAGACGTCCTTGGGGTCCCACTTCATGGTGTGGTACATGAGGACGGTGGTGAGGTGGGCGAGGGAGAGGGCGGTGGAGGGGTGACCAGAGCCGGCGACGGTGGTCATCTCGACGGAGAGCTTGCCGAGGTCGATGGCCTTGCGGTGGGCGGCTTGGACGAAGCTCATGGGCGGGCTCCTGTGTGCGGGTGCGGTGCGGGCGGGCGCGTCCCCCTGACGCTGGATGACGATACGGGGCGGGCGGGCGGGATGGCAATGGGGGGAACGGGAAGGTGGCTCTATTGGTATGTCAGGTGTTGGTTGTCGGGTAACGGGACACGCCCCACTGAAGTGGGCATGCCGCTGGCAGATAGCGAGTCGCGGGGTGCGTTGGGGTTTTGGTGGGTTGGGCGTGTGGCGGCGTCTGCTAAGATTGTGCGGGATGAGCGATTCTCGCGTCACGTGGTACCGCGGGACGAGCCGCCCGACGCCGAAGCAGGTCATCGGGGTGCTGGAGGTGCGCGCGGGCCGCGCGTGCCGCGCGGTCTTCGGCGACCGCTGCGAGCTGGACGGGGGGACTCACATCCGGCTGGCGCGCGAGGCGTGGGGGTGGAAGGACGCGATGGAGACGCGGTGGTGGAGCCTCGTGCTGGACGCGGCCGGGAAGGCGGAGACCGTACGGAACGGGTCGTGCGGCGACGCGCTTCGGACGGCGGACGTGCCGGTGGTCGTGGCGGCGCTGCGGGAGTTGGACCTGGTCGCGCCGCGGACAGTGATCCACGTGGACGACGGGCCGCCGGTGTGCCCGGGGCGCGCGCCGGTTCAATCCGCTTGATAGTGGGCTCCTTCAGTCGGCGCGTTCGATGACGGGCTTCCAGCGGCGGGGCACGCCTTCGTAGGCGGCGAGGTACGTTTGTTCGAGCGGCAGGCTCACGGTGTGCCGCTCGTCCAAGAGCAGCGGGATGTCTTCGAGGGGTTCGGCCTTCAACGTCGGCCACGGAAGGTCAACGGTCGCGATCCGGGCGTCGCCGGGGTGCGCGTGGATGACGACGACCAGCCGTAGAGCGTCCATATTTTCCCATTCGCGCTCCGCGTCTGAGGGGAACGCGTCGGGCGGCGCCTTTAGGAGGGATTCGCCGAGGTCTCCAGCGGGCCGCTCGCTCATGGCGTAGAAGCCTGGCGGGAGGATGCCCTGATTGAGCGCGCCTCGGAGTTGGCACATCCAAGCCAGATGGAAGCAGTGGACGACCCCACCGGCGCGCGCGCCCAATCGTGAATGGGCATCCCGGCCATTGTACCGCGCCCTTGCGGACCGGGCCGTTTTCATCCAAAGTTGTCCCCCCGAAAACCAATCACCTTTTTGAGCCCGCGAGTTCACCCATGACCGACCTTGTGAAGACGACGGTTGACACGATCCGCACGCTTTCGATGGACGCCGTGCAGGCGGCGAACTCCGGGCATCCGGGGACGCCGATGGCGCTGGCGCCGGTGACGTACCAGCTTTGGCAGCATCACCTGCGGTTCGACCCGAATGATCCGATCTGGCCGAACCGGGACCGGTTCGTGCTGTCGGCGGGGCACGCGTCGATGCTGCTGTACTCGATGCTGCATTTGACGCAGGTGAAGGCGGTCAACCGGAAGTACGAGACGGTCGGCGAGCTGGCGGTGCCTCTCGACGAGATTAAGAAGTTCCGGCAGCTCGACTCGAAGTGCCCGGGGCACCCGGAGTACCGGTGGACGAGCGGCGTGGAGACGACGACGGGGCCGCTGGGGCAGGGGTACGCGAACTCGGTCGGGATGGCGATCGCAGGGAAGTGGCTGGGCGCGACGTACAACCGGCCGGGGTTCGAGATGTTCGATTACAACGTGTACGCGATCGGCGGGGACGGGTGCATGATGGAGGGGGCGGCGAGCGAGGCGGCGAGTCTCGCGGGGCATCTGAAGCTCGACAACCTCTGCTGGGTTTACGACAACAACCGGATCACGATCGAGGGGAAGACGAGCCTCGCGTTTAGCGAAGACGTGGCGACGCGGTTCATCGCGTACGGGTGGAACGTGACGCGGGTCGGCGACGCGAACGACCTGGAGATGCTCGAGCGGGCGTTCAACGTGTTCAAGCAGACGAACGACCGGCCGACGCTGATCATCGTCGACAGCCACATCGGGTGGGGCGCGCCGACCAAGCAGGGGACGCACGGGGCGCACGGCGAGCCGCTCGGCGAGAAGGAGATCGAGGGGGCGAAGAAGAACTACGGGTTCCCGGCGGACAAGAAGTTCTACATCCCGGACGGGGTGGTCGAGCACTTCAAGGACGGGATCGGGAAGCGCGGCGGGGAGGCGCGGAACGCGTGGATGGCGAAGTTCGGGGAGTACAAGGCGAAGTACCCGAAGGAGGCGGACCAGCTCGACCGGATCCAGCGGCGCGAGCTGCCGGACGGGTGGGACAAGGACATCCCGACGTTCCCGGCGGACCCGAAGGGGATGGCCGGGCGGGACGCGTCGGGGAAGGTGTTGAACGCGATCGCGAAGAACGTGCCGTGGCTGATCGGCGGGAGCGCGGACCTGGCGCCGTCGACGAAGACGCGGCTGACGTTCGACGGGGCGGGGGACTTCGGGCCGCCGAGTTTGACGCCGCAGACGGGCGGGACGGACAGCCACGGCGTGCACCACGCGACGGAGGTGTTCTCGTGGGCGGGGCGGAACTTCCACTACGGGGTGCGCGAGCTGGCGATGGGGGCGATCGTCAGCGGGATGTCGCTGTCGAAGATCCGGGCGTTCGGGGCGGGGTTCTTCGTGTTCAGCGACTTCGGGCGGCCGGCGATCCGGCTCAGCGCGATCATGGAGATCCCGACGATCCACGTCTTTACGCACGACTCGATCGGGGTCGGCGAGGACGGGCCGACGCACCAGCCGGTCGAGCATCTGGCGAGCTTGCGGGCGATCCCGGGGCTGCTGGTGATCCGGCCGGCGGACGCGAACGAGATGGCCGAGTGCTGGCGGGTGATCATGACGTTCAAGCACCACCCGGTCTGCCTGGTGACGACGCGGCAGGCGATGCCGACGCTGGACCGCACGAAGTACGCGGCGGCGAGCGGGGCGGCGAAGGGGGCGTACGTGCTGGCGGATTCCGGCGGGAAGCCGGACGTGATTTTGCTGGCGACGGGGTCGGAGGTGTCGCTGTGCGTTGAGGCGTTTGAGAAGTTGAAGGCGGAGGGCGTGAAGGCGCGCGTCGTGTCGATGCCGTCGTGGGAACTCTTTGAGGAGCAGGACCAGGCGTACCGCGACAGCGTGCTGCCGCCGGACGTGACGGCGCGGGTCAGCGTGGAGCTGGGGAGCACGTTCGGGTGGGAGCGGTACGTGGGAATGGGCGGGGCGAAGATCGGGATGAAGTCGTTCGGGGCGAGCGCGCCGATCAAGGACGTGATCAAGAAGTTCGGGTTCACGCCGGAGGCGGTGGTGGGGGCGGCGAAGGAGCAGGCGGCGCGGGCGAAGGGGAAGTAGGGTTCGCCGATCCGACAGGTCGAACACCGGCGCCGCGCCGCTCGTCATCGGGCGGCGCGGCGTTGTTTCCGTCCGGGGCGTGTCGGGCGACCGGGAGGACGTGGAATCCCTGCACGGCGGCCTCCTCGGCCTCGCGGACCATCGGCATGCACTCGCGGAGCGAGCCGAGGATCACGAGGAGCGCGCCGCCCCAGGCGGCGAAGAAGAGGACCGGGCCGACGAGTTCGTTCAGGCGCCAGACCGGCCGGCGGAACGTCTGCCAGCCGATGACGCCGCACAGGAACGCGTGGCAGACGAGGAGGACGATCGTCAGGGCGTAGGTGGCGACCCAGGCGCGGTAGCGGCGGTTGCGGAGGAAGTTGCCGGCGAGGACGTAGAGGACGCCGGGCGCGACGAGCAGCGTGAACGCGATTGACAGGGTGGCGATCCGGCGCGGGCCGAGGCCGTCGGTCTCCATGAACGCCCAAAGGACGCAGCCGACGCCGACGACGGTGAAGCAGAAGCCGAGGGTGCGGACGGACTCGACGACCTCCTTCAGGCGGGCGCGGTCGCGCTGGCGGTTGGGCGGTCGGTGGGGCGTGCGGCCGCCCGACGCGACCCGGGCGAGCAGGTCGGGGGCGGACGCGCCGGGCGGGGGCGAACCGGGCGCGTCGGGGTCGCGGCGGGCGGTGAAGGCGTGGACGTTCATCGCGGGGCCTCCGGGGTGGGGGTGGCGGCGGCGCGGGGGACGATCGTGAACCCCTTCTGCTTTGTGCGGTCGGCGTCCTGGATGACGGGGAGGCAGCGGCGGAGGGCTTGGACGATCGAGTAGAGGGCCGCGCCCCAGCAGGCGAAGGTGATCAGGGGGCCGACCGCGTAGAGCGGGCCGGAGGTGGTGGTCATCGAGGCGGCGAAGCCGGCGCAGAAGAGGGAGGCGATCCAAAGGAGGATCCACGTCATGACCCAGGTGGCGCGCCAGGCCCAGTAGTGGCGGCGGCGGAGGAACGCGCCGGCGAGCGCGTAGAACAGGCCGGGCGCGATCAGCACGGTGGCTACGGCCGCGATCGCGAGTTGGCCGCTGCGGGCGCGGGCGCCGCCGGTGCCGACGATGACGAACGCGACTGTGGCGCCGACGATGACGAACACCGCGCCGATGAACTGGGCGGCCCCGGCGGCGGCGTCGGTGAGGAGGTGGCCGGTGAGGTCCTCAGACGCGCGCGGGTCGGACGGGGGGCGCATGGCGGGCATCATACCCGGTTGACGGGAGGGGCGGTGGAAGGATGGTGCGGTAGGCGATCGGGATTCCGGACGCTGCGGTGCCATGGCGGGGGTGGCGGCGTCAGCTTAACTCGCGGAGGCGGCGCTCGAGGAACTGGCGCTCGGGGGCTTGTCGAGCCAACGCGTGGGCGCGCTCGTAGGCGGTGCGGGCGGCGGCGGTTTGGCCGAGGCGGCGGAGGAGGTCGGCGCGGGCGGAGTGGGCGAGGTGGTAGTCGGCCAAGTCGCCGCGGGCGAGGATCGCGTCGATCAGATCGAGGCCGGCGCGGGGGCCGTCGCGCATGGCGACGGCGACGGCGCGGTTCAGCTCGACGACGGGGGACCGACCGATGCGGAGCAGGAGGCCGTAGAGGGCGACGATCTGGTTCCAGTCGGTGGCGGCGGCGGTCGGGGCCTCGGCGTGGACGGCGGCGATCGCGGCCTGGATCGCGTACGGGCCGAAGCGGCCGGACGACAGGGCGCGCTCGACGAGGGCCGAGCCTTCGGCGATCAGGGCGCGGTCCCAGCGCGTGCGGTCTTGGTCGGCGAGGAGGATCAGGTCGCCGGCCGGGGACGTGCGGGCGGCGCGGCGGGATTCCTGTAGGAGCATGAGCGCGAGGAGGCCGGTGACCTCCGGGTCGTCGGGGGTCAGGGCGGCGAGGAGGCGGCCGAGGCGGATCGCTTCGCCGGAGACGTCGGGGCGGGTCAGGGATTGGCCGGACGACGCGGCGTAGCCCTCGTTGAAGACGAGGTAGACGACGTGGAGGACGGCGTCGATGCGGTCGGGGAGGTCAGCGCGGGACGGGACGCGGTAGGGGATGCCGGCGGCGCGGATCTTGGTTTTGGCGCGGACGATGCGCTGGGCGACGGTGGGGACGGGGGCGAGGAAGGCGCGGGCGATTTCGTCGGTGGTCAGGCCGCAGACCTCGCGGAGGGTCAGTGCGATCCGGGCCTCGGGGGGGAGGGCGGGGTGGCAGCAGGTGAAGATCAGGCGGAGGCTGTCGTCGGGGAAGTCGGCGTCCTCGTCCGACCCCCCTGCTGCGGGGTCGCCGTGGGCGGCGCCGCGGCGGTCGGCCTCGAGGCGGTCGGCGATCGCGCCGAGCGACGCGTCGAACGTCGCGCGGCGGCGGAGGACGTCGATCCCGCGGAAGCGGCCGGCCGAGATCAGCCACGCCCGCGGGTTGCGGGGGATGCCGTCGCGCGGCCACTGTTCGAGGGCGAGGGCGAAGGCGTCCTGCAGGGCCTCCTCGGCGACGTCGAAGTCGCCGAGGAGGCGGATCAGGGTCGCCAGGGCCCGCCGCGACTCGGCGCGGTAGACGTGGGCGACGTGGTCGGGGACGGTGGGTGGTTGACGCTCCGGGTCGGGGGACATCGGCGGGGACGGTCGAAGAGATCCGGGTCGTCGCTATCGCGAACGAGCCCGGCGTGGGTTTGCGCGCGCTAAACGGTTTGTCGCTCGTCGCGGGCGGCGCGGGTTGGGGGGAGGCCGACGAGTTCGCCGAGGGGGCGGATCTCGACGGTGCCGCGGCGGGAGACGGGGAAGCGGGCGGCGACGCGGATGGCCTCGTCGAGGTCGGGGACGTCGATCAGGAGGTAGCCGCCGAGCTGCTCGCGGGTCTCGGCGAACGGGCCGTCGGTGACGATCGGCTTGCCGTCGCGGACGCGGACGCTCGTGGCCGTGCTGACCGGCTGGAGCGGGGAGGACGCGAGGTACTTGCCGGCGGCGTCGAGCTCGCGGGCGAGCTGGACGGCCTCGGTCTTGCAGTCGTGCAGGTAGTCGGTGTCCCGCATCTCGTTCTCGTCGTTGTAGATCAGCAGGAGGTATTTCATCGGTGGCGTTCTCCGGGAAAGGGCGCGGGCCGGGGCGACCGGCGGGCCAGGATGATGCGGCACGTTTGCCGCGCCGCCAGACAGCATAACAGCGCGACGCACAGGACGATCGCGGCGGTGCGGAGGTGGGACGCGGCGGCGGCGGAGATGCCGACGCCGGTGATCAGGGCGACGTAGGCCGCCACGCAGAACGGGCACTTGGGGATCAGGGCGAGGCCGGCCGCGGGGAGGGCCCAGGCGGCGGCCTCGCCGGCGGCGCGGGCGACGGCGGCGCCCCGCCCGGCCGGCGGCGCGAGTCGCGCCGCCGGCCGGGGGATGCTTTTGCGGCAACAGGTTTCCGCGCTCACGACCGCACCTCCGCCGTGGTCGCGGCGGTTTTCGACGCGCAGCATCCGGCCGGGGCGGCGGTCGTCGCGGCGGTCGCGGCGGCGAGGTGATCCTCGTTGGGCCAGTACGGCTTGTCGGCGTCGGCGAACTGGTTGGTCTCGTAGCGGTCGTGGTAGCGCACCCAGGCCATGCCGAAGGGGAGGGCGGCCTCGTCGCGGCCCTTGGGGGCCATGTCGAGGAGCGTGTAGGTGCCGAGGAGCGGCTCGACGCCGCGGCCGTAGGTGGAGTAGGTGTGGTAGACCGCGCCGTCGGCGTCTTTGTAGAAGACGCTGGCGCCGGGCGCCTCTTCGCTGGGGAAGGCCTGGAGGGCGTAATTGTAGTTGACGGCGCCGCGGGCCATTTCCTCCTTGGTGAAGGAGACGCCGAAGTCGGTGTTGAAGTCGGTGCCGTAGGAGGAGACCCAGGGGAAGCGCCAGCCGAGGCGGGACTTGAAGGCCTGGAGCTTGGGGAGCGGGGCGCGGGAGACGACGATCAGGGCGACGTCGCGGGCCGCGAGGTGGGGGAGCGTGCCGTCGAGGTGGTCGGCGACGTAGGAGCAGCTCGGGCACCCCTCGTTCCAGTCGGGGCCGAACATGAAGTGGTAGACGACCAGTTGGCTGCGGTCGCCGAACAGGTCGGCGAGCGTGCGGGGGCCGGCGGGGGTGTCGAACGTGTAGGGCTTGTCGACGCGGGTCCAGGGCAGGTTCTGCCGCTCGGCGGCGAGCTCGTCGCGGAGGCGGGTGAGTTCTTTTTCCCGCGCGAGGTGGGCCTTGCGGGCGGTGGTCCACTGTTCTTTCGAGACTACGCGGTGGCCGATCGTCGTGGCAGTCGTCATGATTCGCTCATGTGAAGGGTTGGGGGGTTCGTTCCGTTCACCCCTTGGTCGAATGGCGGGCTGCGGTTTCGACATCGGTGGGGGAAAAAGATCTGGCGGCAGGGATTCAGAAGGTGGTGGCTTCGGCGGCGGCGGGCGCAGGGGGCGGACGGTCGTACCCGGGTTTGACGCCCGCCGGAGCAGTAGCGCGAGAATCGCCGCGGATTAGGGAACCCGACGGGTCCGACCTACACAGCGTGCCGGGAGGTTGCGAAGAGGTGGCGCGAAAGCGGGACGCTCGACACCAGTGACTTCCAGCGTGACTCGACAGCCGGGCCGGTTTTGCCCCCGCCGTTATTCCGGCACGGATGGGTCGGACACGATATGCTGCCTGAACTTACGACGCGGACGCCCGAGCGCCCGCCGCCATGTTATCTTGTCTGCGCGTCCGCATAATCCGAGGTTATACCGCTCGGACACGCTCCTGATGGACGAGGACCAACACCAACTCGACTACGCTTCACCTCCGAAGCCTGATCCGAAGCGGAAGGACCTGTTCCGTCTCGCGGTGATCGGGACGATCTTCGGCGTGGCGTACCTTGCGTTCCTGTTCTGGTGGACGTTGTTTCGGTAACCGCACGGCGAGCCGTATAACCCCACACTGCACTGGACCGGGGCCGCGACGGTCCCAGTGATTCGAACGTTGGTCGTCGGCCCCGGCCAGTGAATGTCGGTCCGTTATCCCGCTGTGGAAGCTCCACGCCGAAAACGGTTGATCAAGCGGCTCGTCATCGCGGCGTGCCTCGTGCTGGCGTACGTCGGCTCGTACGTCGCGTTCTCCGCTGCGGGCGACTACCGGGCCTCGCAGACGGGGAAGCTTCGATACTTAGGTGGGCTGTCCGTCACGGACGTCTACCACTGGCAACCGCGTTTCATGTGGTGGGAGCCCTTCCATGACGTGTACGGCAAAGACACGAGTCGTGGTGATCCGCTCGGTTACTTGTACTCGCCGTTGATCCGCATCGATCGCGCGTGGCGTCATCCTTCGCAGTATTTGTCGGAGATGTCGGCGGCCACGCAGCCAGCGGGATAACCCCGCACTGGAACGGACCGGCCGGGCGGAACGGTTCTTGTGAATCGTGAGACGGTCGACCGCCCGGCCGGCCGTTCAATGCTGATCCGTTATCCCGCCTCGGGTCACCCGCATGGGGAAGCAACGAGACAGATTCGAAACGTGGTTCGCGCGGTGGCGCGGTGTTCGCACACCCGAGGAGGAGGCCGCAGTCCTCGGGGTCGCGGACGCGTACGATGCGGCCGTCGAGTCTGGGAAGCTTTCTGCAGATCGATTGAGCAAGGTTGTCGATGCGGCCAGCAGCCCGCGTGCGCTCCTGTGGGAGAACGCAACGGAGCTTCTCGCTGGTTTATCAGTACGGTGGGAGAGCGCCGCCCGAGCAATCACCGAGATGTCCCAGAGCAGGCAGTCACATGTCCGGTTTGCGGCGCTGTGTTGCCTCCTCCCGGATACGCCCGCGGTCATCACAGCCGATTGCTGCGCGGCGGTCTGACCGACAAGAGTTCGCGGGTTCGTTGGAAGGCTGCACAGAAGATCGGCGACTTCGAGAGAAAGGAGATTCTGCCGGAGCTTGAGGCAGCGTTCTCTCGGGAAACCGATTCGAAAGCCCGCGGCGAGATCGAACTGCATTTGCGATTGCTGCGCGACGGTCATATCGTGAAGCCAAGGAAACCCTCGGGGTTCGACGTCACCGTGCGCGTCAAGAATGGCATTCGTTCCGGCTATGTCACTGAAGAGGCGATGCAGGAAAAGGGGGTAGACGCGGTGGCCGCAGAATTGCGACGCAGATAGCGGTGGTCCGGCTGGCGGGGTAAGCCGCCGCTGCACTGGACCGCGGCCGTGGGACGTCTACCGTAGTGCGAGTGGTCGTCGGCGCCGCCGCTCCCAGTGAACGGCAGTCCATTATCCCGTTAGGAGCCTCGTCCTGACGTGGGGGCCGCGGCGGCGGGGCGGGCGGTTATCCCCGACCGTCGGGGCGGCGGGGGGCGCGGCGACTTGAGGGGATCACACCGCGATTGACGGGGTGGGGGGCGGGGTTCAGAATCGCGCGGCGGCGGTGGTGGTTCCGGCGCAAAGAAATCCTGTCCGCTGGAGCGGACCCTACGGGAGCAGGTGGCTTGGGGATGAGTGAGCCCGACGTGTCCGACCTTTTGACGGTTCAGCAGGCGATCGCGGTTTTGGACGCGGTGGCGGTGACGCCGCGCGTGGAGGCGGTGCCGCTGACGGGGGCGCGGGGGATGGTGTTGGCGGAGGACCTGGTGGCGGATCGGGATTATCCGCCGTTCGACAAGTCGTTGATGGACGGGTACGCGGTGCGGGCGGGGGACGTGGCGCGGACGCCGGTGGCGTTGCGGGTGGTGGGGGAGGTGGCGGCGGGGCAGGAGGCGGCGCGGGCGCTGGGGGCGGGGGAGGCGTACGCGATCATGACCGGCGCGCCGATCCCGCCGGGGGCGGAGGGGGTGGTGCCGGTGGAGGACACGGCGCGCGAGGGGGATTCGGTGCGGGTGATGCGCGCGGGTGACGTGCGGCGGTTCGTGGCGCGGCGGGGGGCGGACGTGGCGGGCGGGGTGGTCGTGCTGCGGCGCGGGGTGCGGATCGAGGCGGCGCAGATCGCGGTGGCGGCGACGGTAGGGGCGGGGTCGGTGCGCGTGCATCCGCGGCCGCGGGTGGCGGTGTTGTCGACGGGGGACGAACTGGTGGGGGTGGGGGCGACGCCGGACGGGGCGCGGATTCGGAATTCGAACGGGCCGATGCTGACCGCGCTTCTGTCGCGGCTGGGGTGCGAGGCGGAGGACGTCGGGGTGTGCCGGGACGACCCGGGCGAGCTGCGGGCGGCGATGGAGCGGGCGCTGGCCGGGCGGGACGTGCTGTTCGTCAGCGGCGGGATGAGCATGGGTGCGTACGACTACGTGCCGCGGCTGTTGGTGGAGATGGGGTTCGATTTGCGCATCACGAAGCTGCGGATCAAGCCGGGGAAGCCGTTCGTGTTCGGGGTGAGGGAGGGTTCAGGGTTTGGGGTTCAGGGTTCAGGGGAAGAGGGCAGTTCGCCGCCGTCGCAGTTCGTGTTTGGGTTGCCGGGGAATCCGGTCAGCGGGTTTGCGTGTACGGTGCGGTTGGCGTCTCGGTTGATCGCGCGGCTGGCGGGGGCGGAGGTGGTGGAGCGGTGGGTGGTGGGGGCGTTGGCGGAGGGGGTGGGGGCGAACGGGCCGCGGGAGTTTTACCAGCCGGTGCGGATGGAGTGGGGGGAGGGGGGCGTGCGGGTTTGGCCGCTGGCGTGGAAGGGGTCGGCGGACTTGTTCACGCTGGCGGCGGCGGACGGGTTGATGGTGCGGGGGGAGAACGAGCCGGCGCGGGGGGTGGGGGAGGCGGTCAGGGTGATGGCGCTGTGACGGGGGGCGGCGGTATACTGGGCGGTGTTCGGCCGGTTCGGGTAATCGAGTCGCGTCGGTTCCGGGGGGCACGAAGGCCCCCGCTCACCGACGCGAGACAGGCAAGAATGCCTGCCCCACCGTTGGCGCTCCCCGGCGCGAGACGGACTTGAATGCCCCACCCTATGCGATCGGAGGTCGGTATGCGGCGATGGCGAGCGGTTGTGATGTGCGCGGTGCTCGGGGCGTTCTGCTTTGGGGGGAGCTTTACGTGCGAGGGGCACAGCGGGGGGAATGACAACAGGCCGACCCCGCCGGCGACGACGCCGTAATCGCCCGCGCGCCGCGACCGTCGCGTTCACGCTTTGACGGCGGCGATGGCGTAGAAGGGGCGGCCTTCGCGGCGGTACTTGCGCTCGAAGTTGGTGCCGACGTACTCGCCTTCGGCGGCTTGGCCGGGGCGGTTGTAGTCGATGACGCGCATCACCTTTGACGCTTTGACGACGGTCTCGATCTGCTCGAAGTAGTCGTGGTGGTCGGTGACGACCTGGAGGCGGCCGGTCGCGGGGACCAGTACGCGCTCGATCTCGCGCATGAACCCTTCCTGGATCAGGCGGCGCTTGTGGTGGCGCTTCTTGGGCCAGGGGTCGGGGAAGTAGACGTGGAGGACGGAGAGGGAGGCGTCCTTGACGAACTCGCGGACGAAGAAGCCGGCCTCGGCGCGGACGGTGCGGGCGTTGAGGCAGTTGTTGCGGCGGAGGCGGTCGCTGGCGTAGCGCCAGAACCAGCGGGCCCACTCGATACCGAAGTAGTTGACGTCGGGGTGGGCCTTGGCGGCCTCGGTGATGAACGTGCCCTTGCCCATGCCGATCTCCATCTCGACGGGGCGGTCGTTGCCGAACAGGGCGGGCCAGTCGAGCGGGCGCGGGAGGGTCTCGGGGTCGAGGCCGATCGGCTCGACGATCATCTCGTGGTGGGTCTGCATCGCCCGCAGTTGTTAATCGGCCGCGGGGGAATGTCAAAGGGCGACGGGGCCCGAAACGGGGCGGCAACCGCGTCGGGTAGCGGTGAGCCTTCTTCAGTGGGTCGCGGGCGGCGTGAACCCTCACCCCGGCCCTCTCCCGGAGTACCGGGCGAGGGGGAGGGGGCGCGACCGCGGGCGTGCCACACCATCGTGGACACGCCCGCGGCGCTTCACGTCAGTTCGGGCGCCTACGGCAGGCAGAGGCCGATCGGCGTGCCGGCGTTGAACGGGGTGGTCGCCTGGCGGGCCTTGGCGGCCTCGGCTTCGGCCCGTTCCTTGGCGGCGAGCTCCATCGCGCGGCGCTTCGGGCTGCGCGGCTTCTTGTTCTTCTTCAGTTGCCGGAGGTGCCGGAGGTGGCGCTCGTGGCGGCTGAGCGTCGGGGCAGACTGCTTCACGCCGGTGGTCGTGGCGGTGGTCGCGGCGTCTCCCTGGAACCTGGCGACCAGGACGTCGGCGTGCTCGATGCTCCCGCCGACGAACGGCTTGGTCGCGGCGCCGGCGACGATCACGCTGCCGTCGGCCAGGATCGTGCCGACCGCGAAGCTCGCGGAGACGCCGGTGGCGACCTCGGCGACGCCGCCCGCGCCCCAGGTGGTGTCGGCCGCGCCGTCGGGGGTCAGTCGCTTGACGATCGCGACCGACGCGCCCATGCCCGGGTCGCCGCGCTTGCCGGTCAGGAGCACCTTGCCGTCGGACTGGAGGAACAGGTCGGCGTACAGGTGGTCGCCGCCCTCGAGCTCGACCAGGCCGCCGGCGCCGAACGACGCGTCGCGGTTGCCGGCGGCGTCGTAGCGCAGCAGCACGTTCCGCCACTGGGCCGGCGGGCGGGCTTCGGTCTCGCTGCGGCCGAGCACCAGCAGGCGGCCGTCGGCGTCGAGCGCGATCGACCGCGCCCACGTCATGTCGGCGCCCAGCTTCTCGATCACGACGCCGTTGTTGCCGAACGACGCGTCGCGCGAGCCGTCGGCGTTCAGGCGGAGGATCACGGCCGACGGGTCCTTGATCGAGATCGTGCCGGCCCCGTCGGTGGCGACGATCGACCCGGGCCCGCCGATCGCGGCCGGGTCGTCGGTGATCGTCAGGCGCGACCCGGCGATCACGATCTTCCCGTCGGGCTGGACGAGCAGGTCGGTCAGGCCTTCGGAGCCGCCGAGGTCGTGGGTGACGGTGCCGTCGCCGCCGCCGAACGTCGGGTCGAGCTGGCCGTCGGCCGTCAGCCGCATCACGGCGAGGTCCGTCCCCTCGTTGTTCGCCTGCGGGGTGGAGGCCGCGACGACGATCCGCCCGTCGGCCTGAACGAAGATCTGGGCCTGACCGGTGTTGAACGCGCCGGTCTGGATCGACCGGACGGGCCCGTTGCCATTGAGGAGCCAGGTGCCGCCGCCGGGAAGTTCGCGCGTGCCGGCGTTGCCGAACGACGTGTCGAGCGTGCCGTCTGCGTTGAAGCGTTGGAGGACCTGCTTCTGCCGCCCCTCGAGGTAGCCGGCGACGAGGATGCGGCCGTCCGGGAGCACGGCGACCGACGAGGCGTCGACCAAGCCGCCGACGTCCGTCGCCGCGCCGTCGCCGCCGCCAAACGTCGGGTCGGGCGAGCCGTCGGGCCGGTAGCGGAGCAGGGCCAGGCCGTTGAAGTCGTCGTCGAACGCGGCGACGACGATGCGGCCGTCGGCGTGCACGGCCACGTCGCGGGTGTACGAGAGGCCGTCGTTCTTCACGATCGTGCCGCCGGAGCCGAACGTCGCGTCGAGCTGCCCGGCGCTGAGGAGCTGGCGGAGCTCAAGGGGTTCGAACATCGGGTGGCGGCGGGGGTCGTCGGTGCGCATCGGTCGGCTCTCCAAGATCGGTTCGGGTGTTGGTTCCCGGGGGTGTACTGCTCACCCCCCTCGCGTAGATATGGCCGAGGCGGTCGGGTTTGTGACCGGGCGAGGAGAGAGGAGTTGGCGACGCGAACGGGGGCGTGCGCGGCAGGATGGGAGGGCTGCGCGGGAAGGTGGATCGTTGATCCCGGCGTTGCGGTGCGCGGGGGAGAATGCGGCGTTGCGGATCGGGGGGTGGGGCGGTATTTTCCGACTTGCGCGACCTGCACGGGTCGCGCGAGCGGGCGCGCCGGGGTCGCACTTCTCCCCGCGGACGCGGGTCGGCGGACACTACAACTGCTTTCAGGTCGGAGACGCCAATGGGTGGACGGGTTTCGTCTCGGGGTCAGGGGTCCGGTCGGGCGGCGTTGCGGCGGTCGGCGCGGCGCGGGCCGTCGGGCGGCGCGGTGGCGGCGGCGGCCTGGGCGCCGATCGAGGGGCTGGAGGCGCGGCGGTTGCTCAGCGGGTCGGCGCCGGTCGCGGTCGGCGACTCGCTGTCGACGAAGGAGGACACGCCGGTCACGCTGACGCCGGGCGTCACGTCGCTGTACTTCAACAGCCAGCCGGGGGACTACATCGGCGGCGGGATCGTTAAGACGTGGACGCAGGCGGACGGGCGGTTCAGCGCGAGCCGGAACTACGACAACGGGGTGTCGCTGAGCTACAACGGGAACGGGTTCCCCAGCGGCGACTGGTGGTACCTCGATTTCGCGGCCCCGCAGAACGCGACGCTGGCGCCGGGGCTGTACGACAACGCCACCCGGTTCCCGTTCCAGGCTGCGACCAGCCCGGGGCTGAGCGTGTCCGGCAACGGCCGCGGGTCCAACGAGCTGACCGGCAAGTTCACCGTGCTCCAGGCGAACTACGCGGCCGACGGCACGGTGCTCAACTACGCCGCGGACTTCGAGCAGCACAGCGAGGGGGGCACGCCGGCGCTGTTCGGGACGATCAAGTACAACTACGTGGCGCCGGGGTACAAGTCGGGCCTGCTGAACAACGACTCCGACGCGGAGGGGGACGCGCTGACCGCGCGGCTGGTCAGCGGCCCGGCGAACGGCACGCTGGCGCTGAACGCCGACGGCACGCTCACGTACACGCCGAACGCCGACTTCAACGGCACCGACTCGTTCACGTACGTCGCCAACGACGGCACGAAGGACTCGAACGTGGCGACGGTGACGATCGCGGTGGGCGCGGTCAACGACGCGCCGAGCTTCACGAAGGGGGCGAACCAGACGGTCGCCGAGGACGCGGGGCCGCAGACCGTCGCGGGGTGGGCGAAGGACATTTCGGTGGGGCCGGCGAACGAGGCGGCGCAGAAGCCCACGTTCGTCGTCACCACCTCCGCCCCGAGCCTGTTCAAGACCCAGCCGGCGATCGACCCGGCGACCGGCGCGCTGACGTACGAGGCGAAGCCGGACATCGCCGGGACGGCGACGGTCACGGTCGTGTTGAAGGACAGCGGCGGGACGGCCAACGGCGGGGTGGACGCAACGGCCGGCCAGACGTTCACGATCACGGTCACGCCGGTGAACGACGCGCCGCGGGCGGCGAACGACGCGTTCTCCGTGTACGTCGGGCAGACGCTGACGCTCGCGCCCAAGGCGGACAGCACGCGGCTGGTGTTCGACAGCCAGCCGGGGGACTACATCGGGCAGGGGATCAAGAAGACGTGGACGACGGCGAACGGGACGTTCGGCGCGTCGGGGAGCACGTCGAACAACCGCGTGGGGGTCAACTTCAGCGGCGGCAACGACTGGTGGTACCTGAACTTCAGCGCGCCGTACAGCAACCCGCTGGTGCCCGGGACGTACACCGGCGCGATGCGGGACCCGTTCCGCGACTTCGACAAGCCGGGGCTGAGCGTGACCGGCAACGGCCGCGGGTCGAACACGCTGACCGGGCAGTTCACGGTGCGGCAGGCGGTGTTCGCGCCGGACGGCAAGATCGAGCGGTTCGCCGCCGACTTCGAGCAGCACAGCGAGGGGATGACGCCGGCGCTGTTCGGGACGATCGAGTACAACTACCGCGAACTGGTCGGCGTGCTGGTCAACGACACCGACCCGGACACGACCACCCTGACCGCCGCGCTGGTCAGCGGGCCGGCGCACGGCGCGCTGACGTTCAACCCGGACGGCAGCTTCAGCTACACGCCCGAGGTCGGGTTCGAGGGGGCCGACTCGTTCACGTACAAGGCGAATGACGGGCAGGCCGATTCGAACGTGGCGACGGTGACGATCAACGTCGCCAGGCCGGCGCCGCCGGTCGCCAAAGCGGGCGGGCCGTACTCGGTCCCCGAGGGAGGGACGGTGGCGCTGTCGGCGGCGGGGACGACGTCGCCGGCGGGGGCGATCACGAAGTACGAGTGGGACTTCGACTACGACGGGACGACGTTCGACGCGGACGCGACCGGGGCGGCCCCGACGTTCTCGGCGGCCGGGCTGGACGGGCCGTCGAGCCGGACGGTCGCGCTGCGGGTGACGGACTTCGCGGGGCAGACGTCGGTCGCGACCGGGACGGTCAGCGTGGCGAACGTCGCGCCGACGCTCCGGGCGGTCGAGGGCGGCTCGGGGGTCGCGGGGCGGGAGTACACTGTGGCGCTGAGCGCGACCGACCCGGGGCGGGACACGGTCTCGACGTGGGTAGTTGACTGGAAGGACGGCTCGCCGGTCGAGACGCTGACCGGGGCGGCGGTCACGGCGTCGCACGTGTACGCGATCGGCGGGAGCTACGCGCCGACGTTCACGGCGACTGACGAGGACACGACCGTCACGCTGACCAAGCCGGTCGTGATCGGCGCGCGCCCGCCGGAGCTGGGGGCGGACGGGACGCTGACGATTTACGGCACGGCCGGGAACGACGCGATCGGGGTCTCGACGTCTGGCGGACAGATCATGGTCACGGTCGGGAACGGCGGGGCGGCGGTGCTGTTCGATCCGGCGGCGGTCCAGCGGGTGGCGGTGCTGGGGTTGGCGGGGAACGACGCGGTCACGCTCGGCGGCGCGCTGCCGGGCGGGTCGATCGACCTCGGCGGCGGGGCCGACACGCTGACGCTCCAGGCCGGCGGGCGCGTCGGCGCGACGTTCGCCGTCGCCGGCGGGGACGGGGCGGACCAGGTCGTGGTCAACCAGGCGGCGGTCGCGGCGGTCGCGTTCGACGGCGGGGCGGACGCGGACACGCTGACGTTCAACGCGTCGAACGGCGACGACGCGATCGCGCTGACGCCCGGCCGCGTGACCGGCGGCGGGAACGCGGCCGATTACTCGAACCTGGAGACGCTGGTCGTCGCCGCGATGGCCGGGTTCGACACGTTCGCGGTCGACCTGAGCCCGGCAGGGAGCACGGCGGTCGCGCCGGTCAGCGTCACCGTGAACGGCGGGACCGGGAACGACACGTTCGACGTCGCGACCGGCCCGGCGGCGGCGGCGGGGAAACAGCCGACGTTCCACCTGGTCGGGGACAGCGGACAGGCGGACCTCGGCAACGACGTGTTCAACCTGCACACCGGCGTCGCGTACGCGAGCGTGATGCCCGGGGCGGGGACCGACACGTTGAACTACGCCGGCACGGCCGGGGACGACGTGGTTACGATCGACGCGCAGGCGGTGCGGTCCGGAACGTCATCGGTCGGTTACGCGGCGGGGCTGGAGTCGTTGGTCGTGTCGCTCCTGGCGGGGAACGACAAGGCGGTCGTGCTGTCGACGAAGAACCTGACGAGAGTCCACGGCGGCGAGGGGGACGACGCCCTGGTGGTCGGCGGGGAGGGTGCGCTCGGGCTGTTCGCGAACCTGAACGGCGCGCTGACGGTCTCGGGCGACGGCGGCACCGACGCGGTGACGTTCAACGACCAGGCCGGCGTGGGCGGGTCTTACACGTTGACGGCGACGGTGTTCTCGCGGGTCGGCGCGGGTCTGCCGGTGTCGTGGTCGGGCGAGGCCCTGACGGTTCACGGGAGCAAGAACGCCGACACGTTCAGCGTCTCGCCCAGCGCGACGACGCCGTACACGATCCACGCCGGCGCGCCGGGCTTCAGCGCCGTGGGCGGCGGGCAGGACCGGCTGACGCTCGTGCTGCGCGGCGTGACCGGTGGGCCGGATGGGACGACCGTGGTCAAGCTCGAGTACACCGACGTGGACGCCGGGCGGTTCACGTTCGGGAACCGGCAGGACATCACGTTCACCGGGGTCGAGGCGGTGACCGACGTGCTGCCGCCGCAGGTGAACGTGTCGGTGTTCGTCCGCGACATCGCGCCGCAGAAGCTGCGGTTCTTCTTCAGCGAGACCGTGTTCCCGTCCCTCGGGACGGCCGACCTGGTCGTGCGGAACCTGGACACCGGCGCGGTCGTCGCGCCGACCGGGTACGCGTACGACGCCAACGGCAACATCGCCAACTTCACCTTCGCCACCCCCCTGCCCGACGGCAACTACCGGGCGACCATCGCGGCCGCGGGCGTGTTCGACGCCGCCGGCAACGCGATGGCGGCGGACCACGCGTTCGAGTTCTACGTCCTCGCCGGCGACGCGACCGGCGACCGGGCGGTGGACTTCGACGACCTCGTGGTGCTCGCGCAGGGGTACGAGCGGCCGGGCGGGAACTACGTCAGCGGCGACTTCACCGGCGACGGGATGGTCGACTTCTACGACCTGGTCGTGCTCGCGCAGAACTACGACCGGGTGCTCCCCCGGCCCGGGGCCGGCAGCACGACGCAGGTGTCGGCCGGGGCGGCGCGGTTCGAGGCCGACTGGGCGCGGGCGACGGCGGCGGCGAAGGTCCCTCCGGTGGCCGCACCCGCGGGCGCGAAGCCCGCGCCGGCCAAGGCGAAGCTCAAGCCGGTCGCCGTGTTCAATGTGACGACGCCGATCAAGCTGCCGCCGAAGCGCGCTGCGGCGATGGCAAAGCGGTGAGGAGGGCGGGCGCTACCTGAGGTGGCGGGCGTCGTTCGTCCTCCGCGTCATTCGCGCCCCCACCGCTGAAGCGACGGGCCACGGGGGCGTCGTGGTGCTCGCGGGCGGCCGCGCTACTTCGGGCGGTTGCCGGCGCGGTGGACGCACCACTCGCGGATCAGCTTGAGCACGCGGGGGCTGACGGTCTGGTCGCGGTCGACGCGGGCGTGCGGCGGGGCGGGGCGGACGTCGACCAGGTTGTGGTCGAGCCGCGGGAGCACCTCGACCGTCGCGTCGTGGTTCCAGCGGACCGACGACCGCAGCGCGGCGACGTTCGGCCCGGCCGGCACCCGGCGGTCCAGCTCGCCCATGACCGCGAGCACGGGCTGGCGGACCTTCATCAGGTCGCCGCGCGGGTCGAGGCGGAGCGACTCGAGCTCGTGCGGCGCGCCGAACCGCTCGAGCGCGCGGGCGGCCAGCCGGTGGAGGCGGGCGCGGGCCTCCTTCGGGGCGTCGGGGAGCGCCTCCGCGACCACGCGGTCGAGCCACTCGGCGTCCGGCGGCGGGGCGGCGGCCGGGTCGGGCGCCCGCGCCAGGCGCTCGACGACGCGCAGGTCGATCCGGTCGGCCGCCTCGGCGACCGCCTTCGCGGCGTCGGACGCGTCGTCGTCCCACAGGCGCTCGTCACGGCGCCGGGCGATCCGCATCATCTCGTCGTCGATCCCGGGCACGGTGACGCCGCACAGCAGGACGACGAACGCGACGTGCGGGGTGGTCGCGGCGACGCGGGCGGCGACGGTCGCGCCCATGCTGTGCCCGAGCAGGCCGACCCGCGCGGGGTCGATTTCGCGGCGGGCGCGGAGGAGCGCGACGCCCGCGGCGGCGTCGGCGGCGCGGTCGGCGAGCGTGACCGTCTCGCCATCCCCGGTCGACCCGCCCGCGCCGCGCTGGTCGCAGCGGAGCGTGGCGAACCCGGCCCGGGTCAGCTCGTCGGCGACCACGAGGTACGCGCGGTGCTCGCCGGACGTGTAGTCGCGGTCGTCCGGGCCGCTGCCCTGGAGCAGCACGACCGCCGGGTGCGGGCCGGGCCCCGGGGGCAAGGTCAGTGTACCGGCGAGCGTCACGGCGGCGGCGCCGCCGCCGCCGCCGCCGGCCGGGGTGAGGGAGACGTGTTCCTCGGCGTACGGGAGCGGGCGGCGCGGGTGCTGGTAGGGGACGACCTTCGGCCGCGGCGCGGGCGGCGCGGTGAGGGCGGGGGCGGGGTCGGCGTCGCGGTCGGGTGCGGAGCCCGAGCGCAACAGGACGTAGGTCTCCGGGCGCCCGCCGGGGTAAGAGGTGACGACGCCGTTCAACCGGTCGCCGCCGGCGACGCCGTCGAACCGCCAGTGGATGCGCGGGTCGTTCGGCGCGTCGAGGCGGAACCGCAACCGCCCGTCCCGGGCGTCGATGGTGGCGAGGTCGGCGCGGAGCACGCCGATCTCGCGGCTGCTCGCTCGGCCCCACCAGGTGCCGTCGGCCGTGCGGCCGACGCGGAGGGCGATGTTCCAATCGCCCCCGTCCGAGAGCACGTACCCCCGCCACCGCCCGACGACGTCGTCCGACCAAGTCGGGGTGGTCGCGGCGGACGTGGTGGCCGGGCGGGTCGTCGCCGTCAACGAACGGATGACGGCGTCCACGCGGCGCTCGACATCGGGCGTCTCGGTGGCGGGGGCGACCCCGCGCGGCGCGGGCGCGCACGCGACCAGCATCAGGACACAAGCGGTGCACGTGACGAGGTAGCGCATGATCATCCGTCACCCGTTGAGATTGGCTGGTGCGCGAGGAGCATAACCGAGCACTTCCGGGGATCGTGTGAAGCCGTTGGAGTTCTCACGGCGTTAAATTCGATCTGTCAATGGCTTAGAGAAACGACCCCGTCGCGGCGAGGGAAATTCTCTCAACATTCCGGATTTCCTCTTGACGATATTCGTGATGAGGAGTATATTCACTCGTGATGGCTGGCAAGCTCCAATCCAAGATCGGCAAGGCGAACCCGTTCGCCAGTGTCGAGCAGGAGGTGTTTCTGAACCTCCAGAAGACGGCGGACTGCTTGTCAGCCGAGTTTGCCGAACTGTTTAAGCCGTACGGAATCTCCGGAACGCAGTACAACGTGCTGCGGATCTTGCGGGGGCAGAAGGCCGGTTGTTGCGCCGGCGGCCATGTGGATCCGGGGGCGGCGGGGGTGGCGTGTCGGGAGATCGCGGATCAGATGATCACGCGGGACCCGGACATGACGCGGCTGCTGGATCGGCTGGAGGGCTCGGGGCTGATCGCGCGGGAGCGGGACAAGAAGGACCGGCGGATGATCAGCACGCGGATCACCGACGCCGGCCTGGCGCTGCTGCGGCAGCTCGACGAGCCGGTGATGGAGTTGCACAACCGGCAGCTCGGGCATTTGGGGGAGAAACGGCTGGGGGAGTTGCTGGAGCTGCTCGAGGCGGTTCGGAACAAGTGCGACGCGGATTGAGTGAAGCAAGTCAGCGGGCGGTGGTGCCCGATTTCATTTTGGCCCATTAGTCGTTACAACGCATATCCTCCACACGATATGCACAGGTGAAGGAGACTGGCATGAAACCGGTAAACAATGAGACGATTGTACGGCAATTGAATTGGCGGTACGCGACCAAGCGGTTTGACGCGAATCGGAAGGTGCAGGCGCCGGATTGGAAGACGCTGGAGCAGGCGCTGGTGTTGTCGCCGTCGTCGTACGGGTTGCAGCCGTGGAAGTTTTTCGTGGTGGACGACCCGGCGGTTCGGGCGAAGCTGCGCGAGGTGGCGTGGAACCAGTCGCAGGTGACGGACGCGTCGCACCTGGTGGTGTTCGCGGTCAAGCGGGAGTTCACGGCGGCGGACGTGGACCGGTTCGTCGAGCGCATCGCGGCGGTGCGGGGGCAGACGGTGGAGTCGCTGGCGGACTACCGGGCGGCGATGCTCGGGAGCGTGAACCGCCCGGCCGAGCAGGTGCGGAACTGGGCGCAGCGGCAGGTGTACCTCGCGCTGGGCAACCTGCTGAACACGGCGGCGATGCTCGGGGTCGACGCGTGCCCGATGGAAGGGTTCGACAACGCGAAGGTTGACCAGATCCTGGGCCTGGCGGACAAGGGGTACCACGCGCTGGCGTTCGCGGCGGTCGGGTACCGGTCGGCGGACGATCAATACGCGAAGCTTCCGAAGGTGCGGTTCGCGGCGGAGGAGGTCATCGAGCACGTGTGAACAACGGTGGACCGTAGGCAGGGGTTGCGGGCGGCGCGCGTGCGCCGTTCGTGGAACTAAAAGACCCGCCACGCGTGGCGGGCTGTGTGGGACACGGTTTGGGTGAAGGAGATCGGTATGAAGCGCTTTCTCGGTATGGCGGTGTCGGTGGCGGCGTTCCTGGCGGTCGCGGCGCAGGCGCGCGGGGCGGAGACGTACAAGGTGGACCCGGTGCACGCGTCGGTGGTCTTCCGGGCGGTGCACGTGAACATCGCGCCGTTCTACGGGCGGTTCAACGCGGTCGGCGGGACGTTCTCGATCGACGAGGCGGACCCGACGAAGTCGAGCTTCCACTTCGAGGTGCAGGCGGCGAGCGTCGACACCCAGCAGCAGAAGCGGGACGACCATTTGAAGGGGCCGGACTTCTTCAACGCCAAGCAGTACCCGACGATCACGTTCAAGAGCACGGCGGTGAAGAAGTCGGAGCGGACGAACGTGCTGGACGTGACGGGGGATTTGACGTTCCACGGCGTGACGAAGCGGATCACGGTGCCGGTGGAGATCACCGGGAAGGGCGAGTTCCCGAAGGGGACGCCGCGGGTCGGGATCGAGTCGGTCTTCTCGGTCAAGATGAGCGACCACGACGTGAAGGGGATCCCGGGGATGCCGGGCGCGATCGGGGACGAGGTGCGGCTGATGTTCGCGGTGGAGGGGACGAAGCAGTAATCGGGGCAACGGAAATCGATCGTTCCACGGCAGGCGGAGGGTGAAGTGTTTTCGGCGGTGTCGCCGGGCTTCACCCTCCGCCCTTTTTAAGCACGGGGGAGATCCGACTCCGCAGGAGTCGGCGTGAATGCGGGTGACGTCATGCTGGAACGGACGGAGATTCTGTACGGGCTGGTGTTGCCGGCGGTGGTGTCGGCGTTGATCGCGGGAGTCGGCGCGTGGCGGCGGTGGGGGTGGGCGATGCCGCTGGCGGCGGGGGTGGGGTTTTTGGCGTCGTACGGGACGATGAGCGCGCCGCGGTGGCGGCCGAGCGACGGGTTCGACTGGCTGTTCTGGCTGGCGATCCCGGCGACGTTTTTGGGCGTGCTGGACGCGGCGACGCGGCGGCGGTGGGGGTGGCTGCTGGGGGCGGCGGCGGGGGCGGTGGCGTACGTGCTGGTCCGGCCGCTGTCGGCCGGCGTGGAGCCGCGGGCGCTGTGGGCGGCCGCGGCGGCAGCGGCGGTCGCGGGGGTGGTGCTGGCAGCCGCGGCCGACGTCGGGCAGCGGCGGGTGGGGTCGATGTGGACGGTCGGGGCGTTCGCGGTCGCGATGGCGGGCGCGGGCGTGATGGTGTTCTCCTCGAACTTTCGGACGTTCGGCGTGTACGGCCTGGCGGCCGCGGCGGCGCTGGGGCCGGTGGTGGTCGCGGCGGCGCGGACGCCGGACGCGGCGCGTGGGGTGGCGATCGTCGCGGGGTCGGTGATGGCGGGGCTGCTGGTGGCCGGGCGGTTTTACGCCGACCCGGGGGTGACGTGGGCGAACGTCGGCGTGCTGCTGGCGGCGCCGGCGCTGCTGCTGGTGGGGGCGGCGGCGCCGACGCGGCGGGCGTGGGTGCGCGGGGTGATCGGGGTGCTGGCGACGGCGGTGGCGGTGGGGGCGGTGACGGGACCGGCGGCGCTGGAGGCGAAGAAGGCGGCGGAGACGGTGGACCCGTATGACGCGTATCGTTGAGGGCGATTGCGGGGGTGGCGTGGTCGGCGCGGCCGCGCGTCGTGCCCGTTGAGCCGAAAGCGGTGGGGGCGGGGACCCGGAGGCGGATTGCGTGGGCCCGGCGGCGGCGGCGGCGGCGGCGGCGGCTGGACGTGTGCTCTCTCTCCCCTCGAGGCTGCGCGTGGGGTCAGCGAACGGTGGGGCGGTACGTATAAGGGTGGACTGGCGGCTTGCGAGGCGGCACTGTGTGCCGGTGCACGCAAGGATGGATGGTAACGAGGATGCGGCACGCGGCAGGAGCGTGAACGTGAGTGATGGCGACGAGATCGTGGTCTCGCGGGTGGAGTTGGCGGACGCGGAGGCGTTTGCGGCGCTGCGGCTGGAGGCGCTGCGGGGGCACCCGCTGGCATTCACGGCAGACCTGGCGGAGGCGGAGGGGCGGTCGGTCGAGGCGTGGCGGGAGCAGGTCGGGCGGGCGACGGGGGAGGGGGCGGACGTGATCATGCTGGCGAGGGCGGCGGACGGGTCGCTGGCAGGGATGGCGGGGGTTTTTACGCCGAAGCAGCCGAAGTTGATGCACGCCGGGACGGTGTGGGGGGTTTACGTGCGGGAGGGGTACCGGGGGCGCGGGGTGGGGGAGCGGCTGGTGCGGGCGTGCGTCGAGTGGGCGCGGGGGGCGGGGCTGGTCGTGCTGCGGCTGAGCGTGGTGGAGGGGAACGACGCCGCGCGGCGGTGCTACGAGCGGTGCGGGTTCGCGGTGTACGGGGTGGAGCCGGCGGTGGTGCGGTGGCAGGGACGGTTGTACGACGAGACGTTGATGGCGATGCGGCTCGGGGGGCGGGGGAATGACGAGACGCGAGGGACGGGTCGGTGACGACCCTTGAGTAACAGCGGACTCCGTTGTCGCGGGCGCGGGGTGGGGGTGGGGTGGGCGTCGGGGGACGGGTTCGTGCCGGCGGCCAAGGGATCCGGGACGAGGCTGACCGCAACGCTGCCGAGACCGCCCGCGCGACCCGCGAGGCCAAAGAGAAGCTCGGCAGCATCGGCGAGAAGATCGGCAGCCTGCTGTCCGTGTTCGAGAAGCTTGGCGTCGTCCCCTGACGCCGAGGCACCGACCCCCGCCCACCCGTCCTCGACGTCCGTCCCTAGAGCGTGTGCTGAAGTTTGGCGACGATTCTACGACGGGTGGATCACTGCGGCGGCAGCTCGTGGTTCGAAACGCCGGAGGAGCCGGGGTGGAACACGTTGCCGTGGATTTTCAGGGTCTTAAACGTGTCCTTGCGGACCTGGGCCAACAGGGCGAGCTGGTACCGCGGCGGGACGACTTGCGGGCGGCCGTCGACGACCACCTTGTCGCGGCCGGTGTCGTACACCACGTTGTTCGCGATGACGACGTCCCGCAGGGGCGGCGCGTCAGGCTCTTCCTCGAGAGAAATGGCGTAAAGGGAGGCGCCGGGGGAGCTGCCCGTGCTCCAGTACTGGTCGCCGAACCCGTAGTCGCTGATGATGTTTCCCATGACCACGGTGCCGCCGTCGACGTTCGGACCTTTCGCCGGCTGATCGGCGCCCCTGGCTTCGACCGCGTCGCGGGACGCCGACCCGGACGCGAGAAGGATGCCGTACAGGTCGACCCGACGGAACTGGTTGTTGCTGATGATCACGTGCTTCGAACCGTGCATCGCCTTGGCGCCCACGAGCGCGCCGTTGACGATGTTGCCGGTGACCGTGACGTGGTCGGCGTGGATGTCGAAGCCTTGGCCCGCGTTCTCGATGTAGTTGCCGCCGAGCACCGCGCCCTCGCCCTGCTCGCCGAAGAACATCGCCGAACCCTGGTGCCAGTTGCCCGTGTACGGGTTCTCCTTCAGGCCCTTGGGCGTGCCTCGGCCCGGCTTGTCGGGGACGACGGTCACCCGGCCCAGGTCGTACTTGTCGCGGTTCTCCTTCGTCGCGCGGAACACCGTCTCGATGATCCGGTTGTTGGTGACCTGCGCGCCTTTGCAGTTCATGAACTTCATGCCGTTCCCGTCGACGCACCTGAACGCGTAGCCGGCCTCGGGGTTGCGCGTGCGGTCGTCGATCGTCAGCGCCTTGTAGTCGCGGATCAGGCAGTTGCGCACGCTCAGGCGCGTGCAGTGCTCGACCTTCAGGCCGGCGTTCTCGCCGCAGTTGTTGACGACGGACACGCCGTCGATCGTCAGGCCGTCGCAGCCCGCGGCGAAGATCCCGTTGCGGCCGCCGTCGTGCTTGCCGCGCTCGCGGAAGAGCTTGATGTCGCGGATCGTGACGTCGTTCGCGTCGCGCACGTTGATGATGTCCTTCGAAGCGTCGGTCATCACCAGCCGGCCGGGGCCGCACAATCCGGTGCCCGTCGTCTTGATCACGACGGTCGCGGACAGCAGGTGGTCGCCGTGGGGCACGTAGACCATGCGGCCGGGGTTGGCGTCGATCGCGGCCTGCAGGGACGGGTAATCCGTAGATCGCGCGTCGGCGTGTGCCCGGGCCGGGGCCGCCAACGCTGAGAGGCAGGCCAGGAGACTTGCGAAGGTGGCGGTCGAGGGCCGCATGCCATTCCTTTCGTCGATGCTGTTTCCGGAGCACGTCCTCCGGAAGCGCGACAGCACGGTAATGTGATTAGGGACTCAAGGGCCAGTTCGGATCGCGGTCCAACCGAGAGCATCATCACTCGACGGGTCGGGGGTTACTACCGGCGGTCGGACGGAACGTTCGCCGAACCGCACGACGCCGGGTGGCGAAGGCTACCCGCCCGTCCTGCGTCGCAGGCCGCGGGCGGGGACGCCACTGCACGACGCGGCCGAAGCCGCGCGCACGAGGGTGACCTTGGCCGGCCGCGCCCGGCTCCTCCGCAACTGAGGTTGCGCCGCTACTCTAAAGGGCGAGCCGCTCGAGGGAACGCACATGCCCATCGTCGTCACCGAGAACTGGAGCGGCCGTCGCTTGTCCCAGCGCGCCCCGTGGGAGGGCGCGCGCGCGCGAGTTCGTCGTCACCGGCACGGCCATCGACGTCGAGGCGTTCAAGGCGGTCGACGCCGTCGGCCCGACGGAGGGCGTCGCGCAGGCGGGCGACCCGCGCGACACGGCCCCGCTGCTGCTGCTGCTGTGCAAGGGCCCGGCGGTCAAGGAGCGCAAGGGCGTCGACTACTGGGTGATGGCGTGCCCGTACTCGCTCGACGCGTCCGGCGGCGGCGCCCAATCGTTGACCGAGCCGGCCGGGATCGCGTACAAGCCGTTCGTCCGCGGCGAGCCGTGCGACGTCGACCTCGGGAACCGGCCGCCCCCCGCGTGCCGGCGGACGAGGAGGAAGGCGATGGGTGTGGCGACCGCGGCGGCGGACAACGACGACGACGACGGCGACGACTTCGCGGCGTTCGTCGTCCGCACGTTCCTTTACCAGTACGCGCTGGCCGCGGACGCGACCGAGGCCGCCGCGTTCCGTGTCGACCGGTCGAGCGGCGGTGGTCGCGGGGGGCCGGGGCGGCTCCGCGTGCTCGCCCATCTTAGCGGTGACGATCAGGGCGCGGGCGGCGACGACGAGCGCCGGCGCGAGGCGATCCGCGCGTTCGAGGCGATCGTCGCACCATGTCTGGAGGGGAAGCCGGGCGCGATCGAAGTGGGGCCGGCGTGGGAACCCCGCGACCCCGGCCCCGCCCCCGGCGCGGGCCCGCAGTACTGCCTGGTGGTGCCGTTCCCGCGGCACGAGCCGGCGCGGCTGGTCTTCTGCCTGATCACCCGCGCCCCCCGGCCGGCGGCGGCGCGGGCGGTGCTCCACGAGTTGCTCGGGCGGTAGGTGGCCCGCGCGCCTGGGCCCGCGGCTCGCCCGATCCGCACGCGGGCGCCCCCCTCTCGCCGCCTAGGCCCGCCGAGCCTCGCGTGGGCGCGGTAGGATGCCGACCGGTGAGACGCCTCCTCCGCATCCTGCTGAACGCCGCGACCGCGGGGTCGCTCCTGCTGTGCGCGGCGACGGCCGCGCTGGCGGCGCGGAGCTTCTTCGTCGGGGACGACGTCGACTTCACCGCCGGCTCCGAGCGTATCACCGTTGGTGCGCGGTGCGGACGTCTCGCGGTGGTGCAACACGACCGGCCGGAGTACAGCCGCGGCTTCCCGGCGGAGTGGCGGCGGACGTTGTTTCCCGAGGTGTACAACCCGTTCGGCCCGTCGTACGCCCAGGCTTACCGTTGGGACGGCGGTTTCCTAGGGTTCCGCCACGTCGGGTTCGGCGGCGCTGACACGCGGATGGTCGTCCTCCACCTCGCCTATGTCGTGGGCTTGTTCGCGCTCGCCCCGCTCGCGTGGGCCGCCGCGCTTCGGCGACGTCGGCGCGGTGCGCGACGGGCGCGGGCCGGTCTCTGCCCCGACTGCGGGTACGATCTCCGCGCGACGCCCGGGCGGTGCCCGGAGTGCGGGCGGGTTTGCAATCACTGAAGTGCTTGCTTCCCGCCGGCCAGGCGATCGGGTCGGTATCATGACTGCGATGCGATCCTCCCTGTGTTGGCTGGCGGCCGCACTTTTCCTGGCGTCCTTTGCCGCCTCGCTAGGCCGGGGGCAGGCGAGGCCAACGGCCGGGGCGTCGGCGGCTGCAGCGACCCGGCCGGGCGCGGTCGCGGGGGCCGCTGCGGTCGAAGCGACGATGCGGGCCGTGGAGCGGGACGGGGTGTGGTACTGCGAGTGGACGGCGGTCAACGGCGGTAAGCAGGACGTGGACGTGCCGCGCGGGCCGAGCATGGTGAGTTGGTTGAACCCGAAGTTCGGCCGGACGCGGGAACTGCCAGACGGCTGGTTCCAGGGCACGATGACCGGCGGCAAATCGATCCGGTTCCGCCACGTCGGGCGCGTCACGCTTTCGCCGGGCGAGGGGTACACGAAGCGTCGCGCGCTGGGCAAGCTCGAACCGGGGACGTACCGACTTTCGGTCGGGATGGCGGAGTGGCACGAGCACCTGGTGCCGGCGGCGATCACGTTCCAAGTGATCGACAGCGCGCATAGGTCATGAATCTGCCTATGCCGCCGCCCGTGGTGCGGCCGTTCCGGCTTTTCGGTTCGAAGAGCAGGCGGGACGCCCGCACCACAATGGTGTCACGGGGCGGGGGAGGGGGCGAGGCCGTCCTGTTCGACGACCTCGCGGGGGAGGAGGAGGGCGGACGGCGAGGCGGCCAGCGCGTTGGGGCAGTTGAAGAACCAGAGGTGGCCGAGGGCGAGTTGGGTGAGGCTCCAGGGGTGGCCGTCGGCACCTGGGGGGACGGGGATGGTGACGAACTCGCCGGTGGTTTTGACTTGGGCGAGGGGTTTGCCGTCGGGGCCGGCGACTTGGTGGGGGCCGCCGGACCAGTAGTAGTGGATCTGCTTCGTGCCCTTGGGGACGTAGAACCAGGTGCGGGGCATGTGGCCCTGGTGGGAGGCGGCGCGGTCGCGGCGGAGGGGGATCGTCACCGGGCGGGCGGGGTCGGCGGCGATGCGCCAGCCGGCGGCAGAGTCGTCGAAGTCGAACCAGTAGAGGCCGGGCTGGGGGACCTTGAGCGTGAGGCGGTGGGGCTTGCCGTCGAGGGGGAGGCGGGCTTGGGTGATGGTCGTTTCGCCGTCGCTGGCGCGGAGGGTGTAGCGGGCGTCGGCGCGGTTGCGGTACCAGGCGATCGTGCCGGGGGTGACGTCGAGGGCGAGGTCTTCGCCGGTGCGGCTGTAGAGGGCGTAGCGGAGGCCGCCCTGATAGTGGTGGGCGGTGGGGGCGGGGGTGGGGTCTGTGAGGTTGGCGGGGATCAGGTCATTTGAGAAGGTGCGCTCTTCGATGGGTTGGGGGGTGAAGTAGGCGAGGCCTTCGGCGAAGTTAGCTTGGGTTTCGTCGGGGGCGATGGGGTTGTCGTTTTGCCAGGGGGCGGGGGTGTCCTTCGACTCGCGCTTGAACGCGTGGTGCCAGCTCGGTTCCTTGAACTGCTTGGCGTACTTGTCGGTGCCGGCCTGGCGCATGGCTTCCCAGTGGGTCATGTAGGTGAAGCGGGTGCGGTAGGCGTGGGTGATGACGGCGAGGGCGGCGGCCTTCTTCGCTTCCGGGTCGGTCTCGCGGTCGCGGAGCCAGCAGAGGTGCTCGTAGCGGAGGTACTGCTTCAGGTGGTCGAGGCGGGGTTGCACGTCGGGGCGGTTTTCGGCGAGGCGGGCGGCTTCTTCGAGGTCGCGGAAGGCGAGGGCGAGGAGGTGGCGGCTCATCAGGGGGTGGTTACCGGGGTCGACGCGCTCGTAGTAGCGCTGGACGGCCTTGGCGGCGGGGCCGAAGGCTTTGTCGTAGAAGTCGGCGAGGATCGGGGCGGGGTCGGCGGCGGGGTTCCACATCAGGCGGTTGGCGAGGTAGTAGCCGCGGCCGTGCGGGCCCCAGTTGTTGCCGCTCTCGGCGTCGACGCTGGTGGCGCGGCGGTCGGCGTAGCGCTTGATCTGCTTTTGCAGGTAGCTGACGTCGCCGCCGCGGCCGCCGGGCAGGCGGTCGAAGTCCCAGGGCCAGACGGAGAAGTAGTCGTAGAAGCCGAGGTTACGGCTGCGCTTGGGCCACTCGTCCATCAGCTCGTCAAACGTGTACCGGCCGGTGGTGAAGCCGGCGGTGAGCTGGACGTAGACGTTGGGCTCGAGGTCGAACGTCGGCGGTTCGGAGTGCTCGTTGTAGGCGAGGACGCCGACCATGCGGCCGGGGTACTTTGCGGCGACGGCTTTGGCGACGTGGTTGGCGAGGCCGAAGACCTGGTTGGAGTGGGAGCCGAGCTTTTTGCAGTCGTCGCACTCGCAGTGGCCGCCGCCGTCGGAGCACTCGATCGACGCCATCTCGAGGGTGGGGCGGCGGTCGAACTGCTTGAGGACGTGGTCGACGGCGAGCTGGCGGATGGCGGGGTTCGAGACGCAGAGCTGTTCGCCTTGGCGCTTGCCGGCGGTCAGGGCGAGGTACTCGGGGTGCTGGGCGAAGAGCTGCTTGTTGTCGTGGATGATGTCCTGCCAGGCGTGGCCGGCGCTGACGGGGAGGGAGGCGGCCATGCGGTTGCGGCGGGCCCAAGATTCGTAGTCGGACTGGGCGCGGCGCGGGTGGGCCTTGTCGGTGAACGTGCCCCAGCCGTACCAGATGCGGCGGGAGAGGATCGTGGGGCGGTCGGTCTCGTCGACGAAGACGTTCAGGGTGGGCGAGGAGGGGACGACGTGCCACTCGGGGGCGGGGAAGAACCAGCGGCAGCCGACGTGCTCGAGCAGGCGGTAGGCGGCGTGGGACGCGCCGACGTCGGTGGCGCCGATGAGGCGGAGGCGGTTGGCGTCGGTGCGGATGGCGTAGGCCTCGCGGCCGTCGAAGCGATCTCGGATCTCGAGGGGCTTGGTCAGCGCGGGGTCGGGAAATTGTTCCAGCGTGCCGAGGAGGATGGCGGCGTCGGCGGGGGTGGTCGTGATTTCGAAGGTGGCGCCGGTGATTCGGTTCAGGTGGTCGGCCAGGTCTTTGGCGACGGCGCGGGTGGATTCGGAGGCGGCGGGGGAGAGGACGATCGGGAGTTTGGCGACGCCGGCCTCGGCGAGGGTGAGGTCGGCGGCTGACGTGGGGAGGGTGAGGAGGAGGGAGAAAAGGGTCGCGAGGAGGGTGCGGTGGGTCATGGGGATTCGCGGGCGTTGGAGTAGAGGTGCGTCGGTCGGCGGACGAGTCGCGTCGGCTCGGGGGGCACGGAGGCCCCGGCTCGCTGGCGCGAGGCAGACAAGAATGTCTGCCCCACCGTTGTTCTACCGTCCTACTTCTCGGGGGCTTCTTCGATCTTGACGGGTTCCTTCGCGTTGTCGGTGTCGCAGTCGAGGAGGCGGAAGTCGGTGGATTTGGGGCCGGAGAGTTGGACGTAGATGTCCGTGTCCTTCGGGGCGGCAGAGTTCTTGACGGTGACGCGGGGGGAGTCTTTGAAGGTCATCACGGGGCCGGTCTTGGGGGCCTTGGTGCGGACGTGGTTGACGGTGACGTCGGCGACGTTTTCGGCGGCGAGCATGCGGCCGCCCTTGGTGGCGTGGACGTCCCAGTTCTCGAGGGTCAGGTTGGTGGCGTGTTCAATTTTCACCGCGCTCTCGGTCGAGGTCTTGAGGTTGCGGATCGTGAGGCCGGCGATCGGGGACTCGGGCAGGCCGCGGACGGAGACGGCGAGCTTGCCGCCTTCGCAGGTGACGTCGGCGATCGTCAGGTTGCGGAGGGTGGGACTTTTCGCGTCGGCGCCGGACGAGGCGGTCGTCTTGACCGGTTGCAGTTCGATGTCGATGGCGGGGCCGCCGCCGGGGCCGACTTCGCCGATGTCGATCAGCTTGAGGCCGTAGAACGAGAGGTTCTCGATCGTCGCGGGTTGGCCGCGGGGGGCGCGGACGCGGACGCCGCGGCGGGCGCCGTTGACCTCGCAGTTGGCGACGGTGACGTTGCGGACGCCGCCGGCGACGTCGGGGCCGATCGCGACGCCGGCCTGGGCGCGGAGGAACTTGCAGTCGCGGACGGTGACGTCGTCGGACGGGCGGTTGACGCGGCGGCCGTCCTTGCCGTGGCCCGCGCGGATCGAGACGGCGTCGCCGTTGCAGTCGATCTCGCAGCGCTCCACGAGGACGTTGGTCGAGGAGTCGACGGCGACGCCGTCGGTGTCGGGGCCGGGGGCGTAGACGTAGCAGTGGCGGACGACGACGTCGCGGCAGTAGAGCGGGTGGACGGCGAACAGCGGCGGGTTGCGGAGCGCGACGCCCTCGACGCGGACGCCGGTGCAGTTGACGAACTCGATCAGGCTGGGGCGGAGCGCGTCGGCCGGGGCGCCGAAGATGCGGTCGCCGGCGTCGGGGGTGGTGTTGGCGAGGTCGCGGAGCTTGCGGAGCGTGGGCGGCGCGCTGCGTGCCCAGCGCCACCAGGCGTCACCCTGGCCGTCGATCGTGCCCTGGCCGGTGATCGCGACGTTGCGCGCGTCACGGGCGGCGATCAGGCCGGCGTAGTTGTAGCACTCGATGCCGTCGACGCGGGTGCGGACGGTCGGGTAGGCGGCGGGGTCGCGGGAGAGGCGGAGGGTGGCGTCCTTGTCGAGGTGGAGGGTGACGTTGGACTTCAGCTCGACGTGACCGGACAGCCAGGTGCCCTTGGCGAGGCGGACGATCCCGCCGCCGCGCTCCTTCGACGCTTCCTCGATCGCGGCGGCGATGGGCTTGGTGTTGTCGCGCTTGCCGTCGCCGTCGCCGCCGAAGTCGGAGACCCAGAAGGTCTTGGGGTCGGCGGCGAGGGCGAGCGGGGCGACGAGGAGCAAGAGGACGGCGGCCGCGCGCGGGAGGTGCATGGAAGTGATTACGCGCGAAGGGGGCGTCGGCGTCCAGTGTTTTCCGGGAGTAGGCGGTAGGCAGGTCGCTCCGGGGCGTCTGTTTGCGAGGGTGGTGAGCAGTGCGACGTGGCTCTGTCATTCGCGGTTAGATCCTTCGGTCGCTAAGGCTCCCTCAGGATGACGGTCGGGCGACGGGGGGGCATCGATCCGTCAGACGGCGGCGGGGTCGACGCGGTCGCGTTTGAAGAGGTCCTTGGCGTCGCCGGTGTCGAGGAGGGCGTCGGCGATGCCGTCGGCGGCGAGGAGGGAGTCGGCGCCGGCGTCGCCGTGGAACACGTCGGCGCCGGGGCCGCCGGTCAGGGTGTCGTCGCCGTCGCCGCCGAGCAGGTTGTCGGTGCCGGGGCCGCCGTCGAGGACGTCGTGGCCGCTCTCGCCGTTGAGGACGTCGTCGGCCTGGGTGCCGGTCAGCGTGTCGTTGCCGGGGCCGCCGTTGGCGGTGGCGTTGAGGGAGAGGCGGGCGAGGTTGACGGCGTCGTCGCCGGCGCCGGCGTTGACGACCATCTTCGTGACGCCGGAGAACGGGGTGCCGGCCATCGGCTGGCCGTTGATCGTGACCGAGAGCGCGCTGCTGCGGCCGGACAGGACGATCGTGTCGTCGCCGCTGGTGCCGTTGACGACGAGGGTGGAGCCGGCGCGGTCGACGGCGGCGGTGCGGACGGGCGGTGCGGTGATTGTGCCGGCGACGGCGAAGTTGAAGACCGCGGCGCGGGCGTCGTTGGTGGTGAACGTGACTTGGCCGGAGCGGGCGGCGACGGTGGAGGTGTCGAGGGCGATGACGAGTTCGTCCTGCTGCCCCGGCGCGAGCGTGGCGGGGAGGCCGTCGACCACGCGGAAGCCGGCGGGGAGTTGAACGGCGCCCAGTTTCAGCGCGGCCGTGCCTTCGTTGGCGATGCGGAAGGTGCGCGTGGGGGCGGTAGCGCCACGGGTCGTGGTGGCGAATTGGATCGGGGAGAGCGCGCCGTCGTCGATGCCGAGCGAGCGGCGGCCGCGGCGGATCAGGCGCACGGTGACGACGGGGGCGGTGGCGACCGGTGGTTTGGCTGGCGGCGTCGGCGGGGGTGGGGTTGCGGGCTTGGCCTTGACGCTGCCGGTCAGGGGGAAGCTCAGGGAGGATTCGTTGCCGTCGTTGGTGCGGAACGTCAGGGCGCCGGTCTTGTCGCCGGTGGCGGCGGCGACCATGCGGACGGTCAGCGTGTCGCTCTCGCCGGGCGCGAGGCTGGCGCCGGGGGCGTCGGCGAGGCGGAAGCCGGCGGGGAGGCGGATGCGGCCGACGGTCAGCGGGGCGGCGCCGTCGTTGCGGATCGTCAGGGTGCGGGGGACGCCGTCGGAGCCCTGGGTGGCGGAGCCGAAGTTGATGGCGGCGCCGGACGTGACGGGGCGACCGTTGTACAGGACCGTCAATTCGGGGGCGGGCGGGGCGGCGATCGTGCCGCGGACGGCGAAGTCGAAGGCGGCTTCGTCGGCGTCGTTGGTGCGGAAGCTGAGGCGGCCGGACTTTGGGCCGACGGCGGTGGCGTCGAGGCGGACGGTGAAGGTGGTGGAGTCCTTGGCGTCGATGCCGCCGGCGGGGGCGTCGAGCAGGGTGAAGCCGGCGGGTAGGGAGAGGCCGCTGACGGTTAGCGGGGCGTTGCCGTCGTTGCGGATCGTGAACGTGCGGACGGGGCCGAGGTCGCCGACGGTGACGCGGCCGAAGTCGATGTTGCCGCTGTTGTCGGCGACGGGGGCGTTGTTGAGGAGGAGCGTGATCTCGGGCGCGCCGCGGTTCTTCCTGGGCTTCTTGGGTTTGGCGTCGTCCTTATCCTTCTTGTCTTCCTTGTCGTCGTCGTCGTCGTCCTTGTCGTCGCTGCCCTTTCCGGAGTTCTTGAGCGCTTCGTAGACGTTGGCGAGCGGCGCGAGTTGGGACGCGACGGAGTCGGTGGCGCTTAGGAACGTGCGCGGCTCGAGCGCGTCCATCTCGGGCGGGGGTGGCGTCGGGTGCATTTTCGTCCTCCGGCGGGGGCCTCTCCCGGGTGGACTGTATCGGTCGGTGGGCATTGAGGGAACGGCCTTTGTGGCCCCCCTTCGGATGTGCGGGGAGCGAGTTGTAAAGGCGGGCAAAAGGCGCGGTCTGCGGCGGCACGAGGAGGGGAACGCAGACGCGGGCCGAGGCGTGTCGCCTCGGCCCGCGGGGGGTGCGTTCGGATGGACGTCGGCGACGTGCGTCGCGCGGGGGGGCGTTTACAGCATCAGCTGGAACTGGCCGCGGATCAGGAACTGGTCGTCGTCGTCGGTCTGGCCGATGACGCCGATCGTGGTCGCGCTGATCGGGGAGCCGCTGGGGAGCCAGACGGCGTCGATCGTGACCTTGGCGGCGTGGCCCTTGAAGTAGTAGTTCACGCCGGCGGTGATCTCGTGGACCGTGTCCTCGCCGTTGGCCTGGTCGTTCTCGAACTTGACCATGTCGTAGCGGGCGAAGAGCTCGACGTTCTTGCTCAGGACGTAGCCGCCCTGGACGACGAAGCCCCAGTCGTGGGTGTCGTCGCCGTCGTCGCCGGCGGTGGTCAGGCGGCCGACGTACGCGCCGTAGAGGGAGACCGGGCCGGTCTTGAACAGGGCGTCGACCGAGTAGCGGAGGACGTCGCTGTCACCGGACTGGGTGTAGTTTTCGCCGGCCCCGATCAGGAGGAGCGGGGACTTGGAGTTCAGGGCGGTGAAGGCGGTCGTGTCCTTCCAGTCGCCGAACGCCTTGAAGACGGCGCGGGCGTCGACGCCGAAGTTGGCGCCGGCGTCGCGGAAGGTGGTGTTGCGGGAGAACGAACCGTCGGTGTAGGCGACGTTGGCGCGGACGACGTCGCCCTCGTATATCAGTTCGACGCCCTGGGTGTAGTTCTCGCCGCCGACGAGCACCTCGTTGAGGAACGACCGGTCGACCGCGAGCTGGGCGGTGTAGGGGATGCCGGTCTCCTGGTCGATGCTGGTCTTGATCTGGCCGACGCGGAACGACAACTGGTCGGCGAACTTGTAGCGGGCCCAGGCCTCTTCGAGCACCGGGGTGCCGGTGCCGCGGTCGACGGCCCAGCGGAAGTTGTAGGTCAGGTTCTTGGAGATCGCGTTGCCGCTGAACGCGAACTTCAGGCGGCGGATCTCGAACCCGTCGTCGACGGTCGAGTCGTCGTCGCCGAAGTCGCCGAGGTTCGTGACCGAGCGGAACTGGAAGCCGATGCCGGTGTAGAGCGAGTAGTTGCCGTCGGCGCTGGCGAGGCCGAACCCGTTCTCGCTCCACCCGCCGACGAACCCGCCGGCCTCGGCGAGCAGTTGGCTGCGGCGGTCGGCGTCGGTCAGGACGCTGGTGACGGCGGCGTCGACGTCCTTGGCGTTATAGGTCGGGCCGTCGGCCTTGGCGGCCTGGAGCTGCTTGACCTGGGCCTTGAGGCCGTCGAGGCGGGCTTGGAGCTGGGCGGTGTCGTCGGCGGCGCGGGCGGCGGCGGCGGGGAGCAGGGCGGCCGAGGCGGCGGCGGCGAACAGGCCGAGGGGGAGGCGCTTCACGGGTGAGTGTCCTTTCGTAGTTCGGCGAACCGGCGGTGCGGTGTGTTAATCGGCGGGGGGGTTTGTGCGGCTGTACTATTTGCGCACGGTTTATTGGGCGCGAACGGCACGCGGGCCGGAGGGGTTAACCTCCGGCCCGCGTGGCAGGTTCGGTGGTCGCGGGCTGTCGGTCGCCCGGACTCGGCTGACGGTTCGTACCCGTGCGGGTTCGTTACAGCAGGAGCTGGAACTGGCCGCGGATCAGGAACTGGTCGTCGTCGTCGGTCTGGCCGATGATGCCGGCGCCGCTGACGCCGGTCGGCGACCCGCTCGGGAGCCAGGTGACGTCGATCGTGACCTTGGCGGCGTGGCCCTTCAGGTAGTAGTTGACGCCGGCGGTGATCTCGTGGACGGTGTCCTCGCCGTTCGCCTGGTCGTCCTCGAACGTGGTCATGTCGTACCGGCCGAACAGCTCCCAGTTGGTGTTGAGCATGAACCCGGCCTGGACTAGGAAGCCCCAGTCGTAGGAGTCGTCGCCGCCGTCGTCACCGGTGTCGACGTAGCGGGCGACGTAGGCGCCGTAGAGGCCGATCGGGCCGGTCTCGAACTGGGCGTCGACGGTGTGGAACAGGACGTTGGTGTCGCCGATCTGCGTCAGGTCGGCGCCGCCGCCGATCACGAGCAGGTCCTTCTTGTTGTTCATGGCGCTGAAGTCGTCGTAGGACTTCCAGTCGCCCATGACCTTGAAGTCGACGCGGCCGGAGACGCCGAAGTTGGACCCGGCGTCGCGGAAGCTGGTGTTGTCGCTGTTCGCGCCGTCGTGGTAGGCGAGCTCGGCGCGGATCGCTTCGGCGTCGTAGATCAGCGAGACGCCCTGGACATAGTCGGTCAGGCCGCCGCCGAGTAGTTCGTTGACGAGCGACCGCTCGACCGCGAGCTGGCGGCCGGAGCTGAGCGTCTCCTCGTGCCAGACGTTGTCCTTCCACTGGCCGACCTTGAACGCGAGGTTGTCGGCGAACTGGTACTGGACGAACGCGTTCTCGAGCGTCGGGGTGCCGCTGGCGCGGTCGGTCGCCCAGCGGAAGTCGTACTTCAGGCGCGGGGTGATCGCGTGGCCCTTGAAGCCGAACTTCATCCGGCGGATCTCGAACCCGTCGTCGACCGACGACTCGTCGTCGCCGAAGTCACCGAGGTTGGTGACCGAGCGGAACTGGAACTGGAAGTACGGCTGGAGGTCGTAGTTCCGGTCGGCGGACATGATGTGGAAGCCGCCGTCCTGCCACCCGCCGAGGAACCCGCCGGACTCGGCGAGGAGCTGGCTGCGGCGGTTCGCGTCGGTCAGCACGCTGCTGACGGTCGCGTCGACGTCGCCGGCGTTGAACGACGGCGTGGCCCGCTGGGTCTGCAGGTCCTTGACCTGCGACTGGAGCTGCTCGATCTGCTTCTGCAGGTCGGCCTGGCTGGGCTGCTCCGCCCAAGCCGCGGTGGCACCCATACCGAGGGTCGCCGCCATGAGCGCGGAAATCGTCCGGCGCTTGGTCATGATCAGTCTCCTTTTCCCGGGCGGCCGAGGTTTACCGGCGCGCCCTTAAGTTTCCCTGGCGAGCGGGCGACCTACCCGCACGCCACTGTCTGTTCGGCGCCGCCCCCCGACCAAAGGGGGTTGCGCCCGGTCACCGGGTCGGCTCGGTCAACCCGGCGACCCATCGTTTCCCGCTGCCGCTGGTTGCCGCGGACCCGAGAGGTGTCCGCGGCGACGAACCCGCCGCAGCACCGCCCGGCACACGCCGGGCGGCCTCGTAAAACACGTTGGCACGTCTTAGTCCCGCGTACCGGCTTCGAGGGGTGAAGCCGGCCGTGCGATCCTCGCACGCGGGAGAGGGGGCGTCCTGCCTGGGGGACGAACCGGGCGATCTCGTTCATCGACCCCGGACACCGGATCGCTTGAGGCGCCCGAGGGGGGCATGCCTCAACCGCGTCCGACGGTCCCGCCCACGTCGCTCCGCATTGACGGGCCGCAATTGTCGAGACCGCTGCGGCACTGTCAACCCGGCGCTTCCCGGGGGCTACTCGTCCCGCCCCATTCTTCGGCCGGGCGGCTTCGGTTCCTATAGTTTTTTCCCTGGCAGTCAGCCGGCGCGGGGGCGGCTCCATGTATTGTCGTCGCAAGCTGTTACCGCGATCATTACCGGACGCGGACGCACCGCGTCCGCAGCGCTGGGCGCGGGTTCTATCGGCGGCGGTTAAAGGTTGGATAAAGGCCGGGCGAAGGGGACGCTACCGCGCCGCGACCGGCGGGCTGACCGGGCGGGGGAGGATGCTCGGCGAGTCGACGTTCGACGCCTTGACCGCGCCGGCGCTCAGCAACTCGGTCGCGGCCGGAAGGCTTCCGAACATCACGGTCCCGAGGACGCTGAGCAGCACCGCGGCGAGGATCGGCAGCGCGGGGCGGGCGAAGATCGGGGCTGGGTGTGCGGCCGGCGGGTGGGCGGTGTCGGCGGAGCGCAGGAACAGCGACGCGACGATCTTCAGGTAGTAGGCGGCGGACACCGCGGCGTTCAACATCGTCAGCGCGACCAGCCAGCCCATCGCGGTGCGGACGGACGCGGCGCCGGGCGGGATCGGGGCGGCGGCGGCGGCGAGCGCGGGCTTGATCACCATCAGCTTGCCCATGAACCCGACGGTCAGCGGCACGCCGATCAGGCTGAAGCAGCAGACCGCCATCGACAGCCCCAGCGCGACGTGGCGGCGGCCCTGGCCGGCGAGGTCCTCGAACGTCTCGGCGGCGGCCTTGCCGTCGCGGGCCGGGAGCAGTTGGAGGACGCCGAACGCGCCGACGTTCATGATCCCGTAGGCGGCGAGGTAGAACAGGACGGCCTGGAGGCCGGTCGTCTTCACGTCGCCGGCGGCGCGGACGTGGGAGGTCGCGCCCAGCGCGGCAAGCGCGACGAGCATGTAGCCGGTGTGGGCGACCGAGCTGTAGGCGAGCACGCGCTTGACGTTGTACTGGAGCAGGCCGAGCACGTTCCCGACCGTCATGGTCAGGATCGCCAGCCAGAACAGCAGCCCGGTGCCGTTGGGCCGGACGAGCGGCTCGGGGAGCAGCCAGTTCGGGCCGCCGAGCGCGAACATCACCTTGATCAGGGCGACGAACCCGGCGGTCTTCGGGACGAACGACAGCAGCGCGGTGACCGGCGTGGCGGCGCCCTGGTAGACGTCGCCGGCGTAGAAGTGGAGCGGGACGGCGGCCATCTTGAACGCGAACCCGGCGACCAGCATCAGCACCGCCAGGCTCTGCCACGGCGTGAGCACGACCCGGGTGCCCCAGTCGATCACGGCGACGCCGTCGACGTGCGGCTGCTGCTGTTGCAGGCGGATCATGATCTCGTGCAGGTTGGTCGAGCCGGTCGTGCCGTACAGGTAGGAGAACCCGAACAGCATGATCGCGGCGGCGAACGCGCCGAGGAAGAAGTACTTGACGCCGGCCTCCTGGGCGACCGGGTTCGGGCGGGACAGGCTGATCATGATGTAGGTCGGGATGCTGGCCAGCTCGATCCCGAGGAACAGGAGCATGATGTCATTCGCGCCGGCGACGAGCAGGACGCCGGTCAGCGAGAGGAGCGTGAGGGCGAAGAACTCGCCGGCGTCGTGGCCGAAGTTGAGGGCGGTGTTGCCGGTCGCGTCGTCGTTGGTCGGCCAGGCGAGGAGGGTCAGCAGGACGCCGACGCCGAGGGCGATCAGCTTGAGGTACTGGGCGAACGCGGTGACGCGGACGGTGCCGTAGGTGACGCCGTCGGCGCCGACGCCGCCGTAGTCGTCGAACTGGACGCCGCCCCCCTGCCCGCCGGTGCGGGCGAACTGGACGAGCAGCGCGACGAGCAGCCCGCCGACCGCGAGCACCGGCGTCCACCGCCGCGACCGGGCGGTGCGCCCGAGCCCGCCGACGAGGAACAGCGCCGACGCGGTGACGATCAGGATCAGCTCGGGCAGCAGCAGGGAGACCAGTTTCATGCGGCGACTCTCGGGGGCGAGTGGGGCGTCCTTGCGGGCGGCGACGGGTTACAAGAGAACGATCAGCAGGATCACGACGATGCCGAGCGCCATCGCGCCGGCGTACCCCTGGAGGTACCCGCGCTGCGTGGTCAGCTTCAGCGCAAACCCGGAGAACTGCGGGACGAACCCGACCGCCCACACCAGCCCTTCGACGACGATCCGGTCGATCCAGTGGAACGCCCGGCCGACGCCGCGGAGCGGGCCGACCACGGCGGCCTGGTACAGCTCGTCGACCCAGTACTTGTTCTCCAGCGCGCCGGCGAGGCCGCGGAACCGGCCGGCCAGCGCGTCGCCGGCGGCGCGGTCGCGGAGGTGGAAGCGGTAGGCGAGCGCGATCCCGGCGGCGGCGACCAGCGTGCTGACGACCATGAACGTCGTGTGCGTGGCGGCGTCGGCGCGCTTGGCGTCCTCGGGGCGGAGGTCGGGCTGGCCGAGGCCGACCGGGTTGACCTCGTGCCCCCCCTGCCCGTTGTACCGCTGGACGGCGACGTCGTGCGTGCGCATCAGCGACGGGCTGCGGCCGAGGAAGTCGCCCAGCGCGTGGTGGAAGTTCAGCGAGCCGGCGAACAGCGCGCCGATCGCGAGGACGACGAGCGGGACGATCATCAGCGGCGGTTCGTGGTCGTGGTGGCCGTGCCCGTGCCCGTGCCCGCCGTGCCCGCCGTGCGCGGTGGCGGCCTGGTGGGCGTCGGACTGGAGGTGGGCGTCGACGCCGGAGTGGGCGGTGTCGCCGGTCTGGACGGCGGCCGCGCTGGCGGCGCCGGGGCCGACGTTGCCCGCCATCGCGCCGGCGACGTGGGGCACGCCGCTGATGTCGATCGCGTGGTGCGCGTCGAACCCGGGCTCGGGCGGGATCACCTCCGGCCCGTGGAACACGCGGAAGTACAGGCGGAACGTGTAGTACGCGGTCAGGAACGCCGTCAGCAGCAGCACGAGGCCGAGCACTTTGCTCTGGTGCCACGCCATGCCGATGATCTCGTCCTTCGACCAGAACCCGGCGAGCGGCGGGACGCCGGCGAGCGCGAGGCAGCCGATCAGCATCAGCCACCGCGTCTTGGGGAGCACGCGCTTCAGGCCGGACATCTGTCGCATGTCGAGCTCGCCGAGCATCGCGTGCATGACGACGCCGCTGGCGAGGAACAGCAGCGCCTTGAAGAACGCGTGCGTGACCAGGTGGAACACGCCGGCGATCGGCGCGAGCGCGCCGACGGCGGCGAACATGAACCCGAGCTGGCTGACGGTCGAGTAGGCGAAGACCTTCTTCAGGTCGAACTGCCGCAGCGCGATCGTCGCCGCCAGCAGCGCGGTGAACGCGCCGACGAACGCGACCGTGATCATCGCCGCCTCGTTCTGGACGAACAGCGTGCCGCAGCGGGCGATCATGTAGACGCCGGCGGTCACCATGGTGGCGGCGTGGATCAGCGCGCTGACCGGGGTGGGGCCCTCCATCGCGTCGGGGAGCCAGACATAGAGCGGGAACTGGGCCGACTTGCCAAACGCGCCGAGCATCAGGCAGAACGGCACCCACTGCATGGCGACCGGCACCCAGTCGGCGTTGACGCCGGGGACCTGCCGGAGCCGGTCGAGCGGCATCGTCGCGAGCTCGAGCAGGCCGGGCGCGTTCGAGCCGACGCCGCCGCCGAAGAAGCTGACCGTGCCGAACGCGAGGAAGATCAGCATGATGCCGACGCCGAACCCGAAGTCGCCGATCCGGTTGACGAGGAACGCCTTCTTCGCCGCCGCCGCCGCCGCCGGGCGGTCGTAGTAGTAGCCGATCAGCAGGTACGAGCAGAGGCCGACGCCCTCCCACCCCAGGTAGAGCATGATCAGGTTCTCGCCCATCACCAGGCACGTCATCGCGAAGATGAACAGGCCTAGGTAGGCGAAGAACCGGAAGTACCCCTCCTCCCCCTTCATGTACCCCGCCGCGAACACCGTGATCAGGAACCCGATCCCGCAGACGACGGTCAGCATCACGGCCGTCAGCGGGTCGACCCACGCGCCGGCGTCGGCGCGGAACGTGCCGGCCTGGATCCACGTGAACCACGTCGCCGCCTGCCCGATCGGGCGGTGGTCGTGCCACGCGTGGGCGTTGTTGATCACCGCGATCAGCAGCCCCAGCGACAGCAGCGCGCTCGCGCCGACGCCCGCCCAGATCGGCAGGTGCGAGTTGCCCTTCAGCCACCGCGCGCCGAAGAACCCGGCCGCGATCGCGCCGAGGAGCGGCAGCAGCGGGATCAGGTAGGAATGGTTGACGAAGAAGTCTAAGCCCATGCGGATTGCAGCAGGCGGCGGGCGGCGGGCGGTGGGCAGAGGACGCAAACCTGCCTACCGCCTGCCGTCCGCCGCCTGCTACCCTTTCAACTCTCTCCACGCCTCGGCGTCGAGCGTGTTCTTCTGGCGGAACAGGAGGACGACCAGGCCGAGCGCCAGGCTGGCCTCCGCGGCGGCGATGACCAGGACGAAGATCGTGAACGCCTGCCCGCCGAGGTCGTTGTTCAGGTGCCGCCCGAACGCGACCAGGTTGATCGCGACCCCTTGGAACATCAGTTCGGTACACAGGAACATCACGATCAGGTTCCGCCGGGTGACGAACCCGATCAGCCCGATCACGAACAGGATCGCGCCGACGGCCAGGTAGTGTTGGAGGGCGAGTTGGTCCATCGCTCGTCGTAGCACGGGCCACCAGCCCGTGTTGGTCTGAGGAAGACACGGGCTGGTAGCCCGTGCTACCGGGCCGTCACGTTTCCGGGTACGCCTTGTGCCTCGGGTTGTCCGTCCCGTAGACCGGGATGCTGTGCGGGTTGTCGTCGACGGGGGTCGCCGGGCCGACCAGCACCTCGCCGGACGCGTGGGCCGGGGTCGAGACCGTCACCTGCCGCCGGGCGATCAAGATCGCACCGACCATGGCGATCGTCAGGATCAGGCCGGCCAGCTCCAAGTTAACCAGTTGGCTCTTAAACAGGTACGTGCCAATGGCTTGCACGCTGCCGGGGGCGTGAACGGCCGCAGCGCCGGGCACGGCGGCGGCGGGCGGGGCCTGCGAGGCGCGGTCCAAGATCACGTAGAGCAGCACGCCCATCAGCGTGAACCCGACCGCGCTGGCGACGATCGGCTCGCGGCTGACCACGTCGTACTCCGCCAGCGCGTTGGCCTGCGCGGGGTCGTCCACGCTCGCGACGGTGGTCGTCTGCGTCGCGAGCATGATCACGAACACGTAGGTCACCAGGATCGCGCCGGCGTAGATGATCACGAGGGCGGCGGCCATGAACTCGGCCCAGAGCAGGATGAACAGCCCGGCGGTCGCGATCACGGACAGCACGAAGTAGAGGGCGGAGTAGACCGGCCGGGGGTGCGTGATCACGCGGACCGCGCCGACCACCGCGACGGCCGAGAACAGCCAGAAGTAGACGCTCATGTGCCCGCGGCCGATCCCGGCGGCGCGGTGGATCAGCGCCGCGACCAGGATCAGGCCGGCCGCGATCAGCGCCGCGCCGCCGACCTTGCGGAACGTCGCGGGGCGGCGGGACGGCAGCAGCAGCACGGTGCCGAGGCCGGCGATCACGCACAAGACGAGGACGAGCGTGGGGCTGAGCAGGCTTGCCGGCGCGGGGGTGGCCGCGTTCCCGGAGGCGGTCGCCGCGAGGAGCGCGGCGGCGGGGGAAAAGGCGTATTCTGCGGCAAAACCGGCCATAACGTGGGCAGAGTCTATGGACGGGGTGGGGGCTTTGCAAGACGGGTCGTGACGGATTTCACAAGCCCCCGCGACGCCCCGCCGCCGGCCGTGGTAAGATGCCCGCCAGCCAACCATGCGCCTCCTCTACACCATCGTCGCCGCGGTCTCGCTGCTGCTGTTGATCTTCGTCGCGTACTTCGGTGCGCGCAGCCTGCGGCGCTACGAGGGGACGTTGACGACGCGCGAGGTCGTCGCGCCGATCCGCGTCACCGCGTCGGGCAACAACCGCACGGAGGAGATCGAGTTGTACACCCAGACCTCGGGCTGGGTCTCCTACCGCGGGCGGTTGACGTACCTGTCGATCGCCAACCCGGTGCGCGGGCAGGAGGAGGAAACGTGGAGCCGCCCGGCGTCCGACACCGCGGGCACCTGGCCGATGGCGCTCGCGGCTGAGGTCCGCTCGATCGGCTCGATCGGCTGGGGCAGCGGCAAGACCGTCGGCAAGCTGCGCGACCCGCTCGGGATCACCTGGCGGTTGCCGTACTCGTATTTCACCGTGCCGTACTGGCTGCTCGCGGTCCTGACGGCCGTCCTCCCCGCCTTGTGGGGGCGGAGTTTCTACATCGCCGTCCAGCGCGAGCGGCGCGGCCAGTGCGTGCGGTGCGGCACCAGCGTCAAGGGCCTGACTGGCAACTGCCCAAAGTGCGGCGAACCGATTCCCGCGTGAGACCGCTCGTCAACCCGACGGGTCCGCGGGGGGCCGCGACGTCAGCGGGCCGCCCGCGTGGCCGGCCCACTTCGCACGGCGAACGTCACGTCCCCGTCGTCCTGGTACTTCCCGTCAATCGCCCCCTTCTGCCCGTCGATTTCGTACGGCACGGTGAACCGTGCGCGGTCCGCCGGATCGACCGTGGCGGCGAAGAACCGTAACCGTTTGGCCGCACCGAAGTTCGCCTTGAAGAACGTGCCGTTGCCCTCCCACTGCGGCGCGGCGTCCCAGCCGCCCGGGCGGATGACGGCCGCGACCAGACCGAGTTCCCCCTGCCCGGTCGCGGGCGTCGCCTGCCGGGTGCGGGCCGACTCCGGGGCGACGATGATCGCGATCAGCCGCTCGGCGCCGCGGGCGTTGCGCAAGCGGTGCACCAGCACCTTGGGGGCGGCCGGACCGGGCGGCCAGAACGTCTGGCCGGCGAACAGGATGGACTTCATCGACGCCCACGGGGGCGGCTCGCGCCGCGCGACCGCCCGGGTCGGCCAGACGCTGGTGTCGTCGAGCGCGACGTAGTTCGCCGGGTCCGCGAGCAACGACTGCCCGGCGGTCCGGTCGCTGTCGTAGACGACCGCGCCCGCGGGGTACTCGAACGCCGCCACCCGGTGTTGCACCCACAGCAGCCGCGCCCGAGTGAATGCCGACGGCGCCCACTGTACGACCAGCGACAGCGCCAGCAGGACGGCGACGATCACCAGCCAGCGGCGCGCCCGCCGCGTCGGGCCGGGAACGGGCGGCGCGTACTCGAGTTGGACGGGCTTGTCGTCGCTCACGCCGGGGAAGCTTATTCCGTGCCGGCAGGAGGGTACACGGAAATCCCGTCGTCGCAGGGCGTGCGCGGGGCGGATGGGCCGCCGCAACACAAGAGTTTGATGAAGGTGGAATTTAGTTGCGGTTCAGCTCGCACGAATCTAACCTGTCGGCGCGGAGAGCAATCACTTCTTATCGCACGTTCGTGCACATCACAGTGGAGACGGGAGATGGCCAAGCGCAATGCGTGGGTCGCCGCGGCGGTCGCCGCCGGCTTGTCGGGCATGGGTTTGAGCGCGTCCGCCGAGGACAACTTTTGGACGGGGGCGGTCGATAACGACTGGAACAAGCCGGCGAACTGGAGCCTGGGGCGCGTGCCGGTGCAGCCGTCGTCCGGCGCGGGCGGGTTCGACGACGCGGTCGTGAACACGCTGACGAACTTCCCGGTGATCACGGTCGACCTCGCCGCGACGCCGCGGGACATCATCGTCGGGAGCGGCGCCGGGACGAACGGGCGGGTCGATCAGACGGCGGGGACGGCGGCGACCGGGCAGGACAACTGGTTCTTCGTCGGCCGGGACGGGGGCACCGCCACGTACAACCTCGCGAAAACCGCGGAGACCGGCGGGACGCTGACCGGCTTCGGTCAGGCGACCGGCAGCATCTCGACCCGCCGCCTGTACGTCGGCGGCACCGAGTTCGCTAACCCGGGCTCGACCGGGACGATGAACGTCAACACGTCCGGCACGCTGACGATTCGCAACGACCTGGCGGTCGGCGTGCGCGGGAGCACCGGCGTGATGAACGTCGACGCCGGGACGATCACGACCGGCGGGTGGAACTTCATCGGCCACGAGTTCGGGTTGCCCGGCGGCAACGGCACGCTGAACATGTCGGGCGGGAGCCTTACCAACGGCGGCGGGCGGACGTACGTCGGGCTGTTCAACAGCACCGGCAAGCTCGTGATGAGCGGCACGGCGACGTACAGCAACCCGGGCGACTGGTTCTCGATCGGGGAGCTGAACTTCGCCAACCCGACCACGCCGCAGGTCGTGATGAACGGCGGGACGCTGAACACGGCCCTGCTGGTCGTCGGCGGGCAACCGGATCAGCCCGGCAAGGGCGAGCTGCTCGTCCAGAATGACAACGCGCGCGTGAACGCCGGCGAGTTCTGGGTCGGTCAGCACGCGAACGGCGGCGGGGTCGGCAACGGCGTGGCGACCGTCAGCGCGGGCAAAGTCACGTCCAGCGGCTGGATCGCGGTCGGCCGGCTGGGCGGGGTCGGGACGCTGAACCTCAGCGGCGCCGCGGTCGTCGAGAAGACCGGCGGGGCGAACACGCACATCATCATCCACAGCCTCGGGGGCACCGGCATCGTCAACCAGGCCGGCGGCACGCTGCAGACCGTCGGCGGCGGGGACATCCGCATCGGCGAGGGCGCGACCGGCAGCGGGACGTGGAACCTCTCCGGCGGCGTCGGCAGCGCCGACGCGGTCCGCGTCGGGTGGGCCGGCGGACCGGCGATCGTCAACGTCAGCGGCGGGCAGATCACGACCGGCCAGCTCGTGCTCGCCGAGGGCGGCGCCGGGACGGTCGCCCAATCGGGCGGCACCGTCGCGGTCGGCGGCGACCTCAACGTCCGCGCGAACCCGACCCAGGCCGGTGCCTACAGCCTGACCGGCGGCACGCTGTCGGTCGACGGCGCGATCAACACGAACGGTGGGGTCTTCACGTTCGGCGGCGGCGGGCGGATCACCCGGTCGGACTCCGGCATCATCACGTACAACGGCGACCTGACCGTCGCCGACAAGCTCGCCGGGTTCACGCTGAACAACGACAAGGCGTTCGACGTCAACGGCATTCTGACCGTCCCGGCAGGCATGACGTTCGACGTGACCGGGCAGTCGCTGCCGGCCGGCGGCGGCGCCGTGGTGACGGGCTCGATCAATTTGGGGAGTGTTGACTCGATCGCCGGCACGTTCGACCCGGCGACCACGAACGTGCAGGGTCTTGCCAACCCCGCCGGCGCCACCTTCATCTCCGAATTCCAAGGCGAGGGCGGCCTGTTCAACCCGAACACGCAAAGCGTCTTCTGGGTGCAGGAGAACGACGGGCAGGTCGATTTGCGCTACAGCATCGCCGTCCCCGAACCGACGTCGCTGGCGTTTCTCGCGGTCGGGGGGCTGGCGCATATGGGCCGGCGGCGCGGCCGGCGCTGACACCCCCCTTTTCTGGCAATCTAAGGAGTCGCAGCCGCCCCACGCGAAGTGGGGCGGCGGTCGTTTGCGGCACCACACCGGCCTCAGCAGCCCCCCTTGGCAGCGCTAGATTACCCATCTTACCGATCTTGGGTTTGATTAAGTTAGCTGACGGCAAATTCGTTTGCAGTTCCGGCAGCACAGGTTTAACCTTACACTTGCGGAGTGTGGCCTTTTCCTATTGCACATCGTGCGAAGTTTGTGAGTGGAGACGAGAGAATGCTTAAACGTAATGCGTGGATTGCCGCGGCGGTCGCCGCCGGTTTGTCGGGGGTTGGTCTGAGCGCGTCGGCGGCGGACAATCTGTGGACGGGGGCGGTCGACAATGATTGGAACAAGCCGGCGAACTGGAGCCTGGGGCGAGTGCCGGTCAACCCGTCGCCGGACGAGTTCGACGACGCGGTCGTGAACACGCTGACGAACTTCCCGGTGATCACGGTCGACCTCGCCGCGACGCCGCGGGACATCATCATCGGTAGCGGTGCCGGCGTGACGGCCCGCGTGGATCACACGGGCGGCACGGCGGCGACGAGCGGGCCGAACTGGTTCTACGTGGCCCGGGAAGGCGGGACGGCGACGTACAACCTGGCGAACACCGCGGCGACCGGCGGGACGCTGACCGGGTTCGGGCAGGGGACGGGCAACATCAACGTCGGGCAGCGGCTGTACGTCGGCGGCACCGACTTCGGCGCGAGCGGGTCGAACGGGACGATGAACGTCAACACGTCCGGGACGCTGGCGATCGGGAACGACCTGGCGGTCGGCGTGCGCGGGAGCGTCGGCGTGATGAACGTCGACGCCGGCACGATCACGACCGGCGGGTGGAACTTCATCGGCAAGGACGGCGGGATCGCGGGCGGCGACGGGACGCTGAACATGAGCGGCGGGACGCTGACCAACGATGGCGCCCGCACATTCGTCGGCGAGGGGAACGCGGTGGGCCGGCTGAACATCAGCGGCGGGACGTACAACAACGTCCGCCCGACCACCCCGACCGACAACAACACGCAGTTCGTCGTCGGGTCGAACAATCTCGGCAACGCGGCGACCTCGGAACTGAACATGTCGGGCGGCACGCTGAACGTGAACCGGCTGTTCACGGTCGGCGGGACCGAGGGGTTCGGCGGTGACGGGGCGTTCACCGGCGACGGCAAGGGCGTCGCGAACGTCACCGGCAGCGGCGCACTGATCAACGTGACCGGCGAGTTCTGGGTCGGCCAGGGCGCGAACAGCGTCGGGCAGATGACCGTCAGCGCCGGGCGGGTGCAGGCGGACAACTGGATCGCGATCGGCCGCAACGGCGCCGAGGGGACGCTGACCGTCACGGGCACCGGCGTCGTCGAGAAGACCGGCGGCGGCGAGGTCACGGTCGGGACGGGCGGCGGGGGCGTCGGCGTCATCAACGTCGGCCCGGGCGGCACGTTCATCACGAACAACCGCCTGATCCTCGCGGAGAACAACGACACCGCGACGGGCACGCTCAACCAGACCGGCGGCACGGTGCGGGTCGGGTCGGTGCTCGAGGTGCAGCGGCAGGGGACCGGGACGTACAACCTGAGCGGCGGCACGCTGGTCGTCGACGGGGACATCGACGGGGCGGACGGGACGTTCGCGTTCACCGGCGGGCGGATCACGCGGTCGAACTCGGGCGCCGTGGTTTACAACGGCAACCTGACGGTCGCGGACGCAGCCGCCGGGTTCACGCTGAACAACGACAAGACGTTCGACGTGAACGGCCAGCTGACGTTGACGAGCGGTGTCACGCTGGACGTGACCGGGCAGTCGCTGCCGGCGGGCAGCGGGACCGGGTCGATCAACCTGGGCGCGGTGGACTCGATCGTCGGAACGTTCGACCCGCTCCTGGGCACGAGCGTGGTCGGCCTGGCCAATCCGGCGGGCGCGGCGTTCATCTCCGAGGCGGCGGGCGAGGGCGGGCTGTTCAACCCGGCGCAGAGCGTCTACTGGGTGCAGGAGAGCGGCGGACAGGTGGACCTGCGGTACAGCATCGCGGTGCCGGAGCCGACGTCGCTGGCGTTCCTCGCCCTGGGTGGGCTGGCGCTGGCGGGGCGGCGGCGGTCGCGGAAGTAACGACCGCCGGCAAGTCCCGTAAATCCGATTACCGAACGACCGCCCCACTTCGCGTGGGGCGGTCTTCGTTTGCGGGCACGCGGTGGCGGCGTGGGGTATAGTCAAGGGCCCCGCCCGCCGACGCGGGCTCGCCGCGTCACGTCGGTCGGTCGGTCGGTTCGCGAGGCACGAACGTCATGATTAAAAACGTCCTGGTGTTGGGCGCCGGTAGCGCGGGCCTGCTGGCCGCGATCTCGATCAAGCGGAAGATCCCGCAGCTTGCGGTGCGCGTGGTGCGTAGCCCGGACATCGGCGTCATCGGGGTCGGCGAGGGGACGACGCCGAACTTCCCGCGGCACCTGTTCGACTACCTGAACATCAGCAAGCGGCGGTTCTACGAGCTGGCGCAGCCGGTGTGGAAGATCGGGATCCGCTTCATCTGGGGGCCGCGCGGGCGGTTCGACTACGGGTTCGGGCACCAGCTCGACTCGCGGTGGGTGGACCTGCCGCGGCCGAACGGGTTCTACTGCGACGACGACTGCACCGGGACCGACCTGCCGACCGCGCTGATGGCGCGCGGCAAGGTGTTCCCGCGGCAGGCACAGGTGCCGGCGCCGGACGTCCAGGGGTGGCACGGGTTCCACATCGAGAACCGGAAGCTGGTCGAGGTGCTCGAGCTCGTCGCGCGGTCGGTCGGGGTGGATTTCGTCGACGGCAAGGTGTCCGGGGCGACGCGCGGGGGCGAGGGCGGGGTAACGGCCGTCCACCTCGAGGACGGGCAGACGCTGGCCGCCGACTTCTTCATCGACGCCAGCGGGTTCCGCAGCGAGCTGCTGGGCAAGGCGATGGGCGAGCCGTACCTGCCGTTCGACAAGACGCTGTTCTGCGACCGGGCGGTCGTCGGCGGGTGGGACCGCGGGCCGGACGAGCCGATCATGCCGTACACGACCGCCGAGACGATGGACGCGGGGTGGGCGTGGCAGATCGAGCACGAGCACTTCGTCAACCGCGGGTACGTGTTCTGCTCCGGGGCGATCTCCGACGACGACGCGCGGGCCGAGTTCGAGCGGAAGAACCCCAAGGCCGCCAAGGGCGGGCGGGTCGTGAAGTTCCGCTCCGGGCGGTACCAGCGGGCGTGGGTGGACAACGTGGTCGCGATCGGGAACTCGGGCGGGTTCGTCGAGCCGCTGGAGGCGACGTCGCTGATGGTCGTCTGCTCGCAGTGCGAGACGCTGGTGGACTTCCTGCTGCACACCGGCCTCTCCCCGACCCCGACGATGCGGCGGCTGTACAACGAGCTGGTCGCGGACGTGTGGGACGAGATCCGCGATTTCCTCGGATTGCACTACAAGCTGAACACGCTGCTGGACACGCCGTTCTGGCGGCAGTGCCGCGCCGAGACCGACATCTCCGCGATCGGCCGGCTCCTGGAGTTCTACGAGGAGAACGGCCCGACCGGGTTCTCGCGGCACCTGCTGCGGTCGACGGCGAACAACTTCGGTATCGAGGGGTTCCTGGTCATGCTGGTGGGGAACAAGGCCCCCTACCGCGGGCGGCACACGGCGACCGACGCGGAGCGCGCGGTCTGGGAGGGGCACCGGCGGGCGTTTGCTGAGCAGGCGCAGAACGGCATGGACGTCCGAGAATCCCTCGCGTGCGTGAGGAGACCGGAGTGGCGCTGGTTCGGCGAGTAGCGCCCTCAGGTGAAGGTCACCGCAGAGACGCAGAGGACGCAGAGAAGAGAGGGCCGAGATCCAACAGAAGAGGCGTGACCATCACGGTCGCGCCTCTTCACGTTTCACGTCTTCACGCACCCGACTACATCGGTTCGTTTTTCACCGTCTCGTCGTAGATCTTCAGGAGCTTGGACTTGTCGAAGATCATCTCCTGGCGGGTCAGGCCGACGATGTCGTACTCGTGGGTGAGCTCGATCGCGTCGCACGGGCACGCTTCTTCGCACATGCCGCAGTAGATGCACCTCAGCTCGTCGATGTCGAACTTTTGGGGGTACTTCTCGCGGTCGTCCCACGGGCTCTCGGCGGCCTCGATGTGGATGCACCTCGCCGGGCAGGCGGTGCTGCACATGAAGCAGGCGACACACTTGACGCGGCCCTCCTCGTCCTTGTTCAGGCGGTGGACGCCGCGGTAGGTCTGGAGGAGCATGCCGCCCTTTTCGACGGGGATGTCCTCGCGGCGTTCCTCGGGGTACTGGACGACGCGGTCGGTGCCGCCGAGCACGCGGAGCATGTGCTTCATGGTCGTCCCGAGGCCCTTGAGCACCTGCGGGAGGTAGAACTGGTCGCCGAGCGACAGGGTGGGTTCTTTCAGGACGAGGACGTCGGAGTCTTTCATGGGGAGGGGTCAGGGTTCGGGGTTCAGGTGGTGGCGGTCGCCGTCATTGCCGGAACGGGTGCGGGCATGGGGGCGCTGTTGTCCCGCGGGGGCAGCGGGGTGCGGGCGAAGCGGGAGCCGGGGACGCGGAGGCGGCGGTTGGTGTCCGGGGGGGCCGGCAGCATCCGGCTGGCGATCATGAAGATCGCGAGCAGGATCACGTTGGTCAGGAGGAACGCGACGGCCATGAAGCCGTCGAGGCGGCGGAACTGGCGGTAGGTCGCGTTGTGGCCGCCGGTCGCGAACAGGACGATCGCGGTCGCGAGGACGATCGCGAGGGAGATCGGGATCAGCGACCGCCAGGCGAGCTGCATCAACTGGTCGAAGCGGAAGCGGGGGAGGCTCCAGCGGACCCACATGAAGATGAAGATGATCAGCAGCGTCTTGGCGAAGATCACCAGCGAGCGGAGGATCGCGACGGTCAGGCTGGTGGTCAGGGACGGGTTGTTCGGGTCGACGTTGCCGCCGAGCCCGGGGAAGTGCCAGCCGCCGAAGAACAGCGCGACGCAGACGACGCTGGTCGTGATCATGCCGGCGTACTCGGCGAGGAAGAACAGGGCGAACCGCATCGAGCTGTACTCGGTGTGGTACCCGCCGACGAGTTCCTGCTCGGCCTCGGCAAGGTCGAACGGGGCGCGGTTGGCCTCGGCGTGAATGCAGACCAGGAAAACGACGAACGCCAACGGCTGCGTGAAGATGTTCCACGCCGGGATGAACCCGAGCCAGGTGTGGGCCTGGCGGTCGATGATCGCGTTCATGTCGAGCGTGCCGAACAGGATTACGACCGCGAGCACGCTGAGCCCGAGCGGGATCTCGTAGCTGACCATCTGGGCGGTCGCGCGGAGCGCGCCGAGGAACGAGTACTTGTTGTTGCTCGCCCACCCGCCGAGCACGACGCCGTAGACGGCGAGCGACAGCACGCCGAGGATGAACAGCACGCCGATGTTCAGGCTGGCGATCTGGAACGGGTAGGTGTACGTGACGTCGGCGATGCTCTGGCGGGGGACGACTTGGCCGGCGAGGTTGGTGCCGGCGGCCTCGTGGCCGACCTCGACGACGCTGACGACCGTCGCGCCGGCGAACAGGTGGTCGCGGGCGACGGCCTTCATCTGCGCGTCGGTCTGCTGGGTCGGGATCGTGATCCGGCGGACGGACTGCTTGACGCCGCCCCACGGGAGGACGGCGATCGACAGGATGATCACGGTGATCATGATCGCCGGGGCGATCGTGAACAAGATCTTGTCGACGTTGCGCGGGCGGTAGTCCTCCTTGAGGATGAACTTCAAACCGTCGGCGATCGGCTGGAGCAGGCCGAAGGGCCCGACGCGGTTCGGGCCGATGCGGTCCTGCGTCCACGACGCGACCTTGCGCTCGAGCAGGATCAGGTAGGCGACGGTGCCGAGGATCCCGAAGTGGACGGCGAACGCGATGAACACCCACGGGGGGACGTATTGCTGGATCAGGTCGAGCATGAGCGTGTTGGCGGCGGCGGAGTGTCTCGTGTCGGGTCTAGGGGATCACTGCGGCTTCTTCGGATTAATGGCGGGGGTCGTCAGCTCGAGGCTGGCGACGATCCCGTCGAACGCGTCCTTCAGGGCGTTGAAGTCGTCGGCGGCGGACTGGCCGGTCAGGGTCAGGGCGTTCTTGCGGTGCGGGACGAACAGGTAGAGGGCGCGGACCTCGGTCTTGGCGGCGCCCGCGCCGCCGTGCCCGCCGATCAGGACGCGGCGGGCGGGGATCTTGCCGCCGATTCGGACGTCGGTGGACTCGAGCACCTTGGCGTCCGGGACGGCGCTGATCTTCAGCGCGCCCAGGGCCGAGTCGGTTTGTTGCTTGAAGGACGGCGGCTGGCCGTCGGCGACGGGGTCGGCGGTGAGGATCAGGGTGCTCGGGCGTGCGCCGGGGCGGACTTGGGTCGGCAGCAGCATCGTCAGCATGCCGGGGGCGGACGTCTTGCGCGGGGCCCACGCGGCGGGGAGGTTGAACTTCACGCCCAGCTCGGCGTTCTCGAACGCGGTGCCGTCGGCGGGGGCTGGGGCGGGCGCGGGTGCCGCGGGCGCGGCGGGTGCGGCCGGCGCGGGGGTGACGGCGACGGTGGGGGCGGGGGGTGCCGTCGTCCCGGGTGCGGGCCTGCCCGGCGTGATGGCGATGTTAACGGCGGGTGTGGCGGCGGCGTCGGTCGTGGCCGCGGTGGGAGCGGGCGCGTCGGGGGACGCGACCGGCCCGGGCGTGCCGCCGAACGCGAACGACCGGGCGACGGACTGCTCGGTCGGCGTGAAGTCGGTCGCGCGCTGCGGGTGGGTGACGAACGTCAGGCCGTACAGGGCCGGGCCCTTCTGCATCATCCAGACGTTGAACCGGGCGGTGGTGCCGGGAGCTTCCTCGCCGTCGAAGACGAACCGGGCGGCGATCTGGTCGCCGAGCTTGGCCTGGTTCTCGCTTACGAGCTTGAACTTGGGGATCGACGCCAGGCCGCCCTGGATGCTGGCCGCCCACGCCTTGTAAGTCGCGTCGGTGACGGCGGCGTCGGCCGGCGCGCCGGGGAGGGTGCTGACGGTGATGGTCAGGGCCTCGGCGCGGTTCGCGTCGGTCGCGGGGGCGGGGCTGGCGAAGGACGCGACGACGTCGCGGGCAGGCGGCTTGGGCTTGGCCGCCCACGCCTTGGGGTGGGCGAGGCTGAACGAGCCGTCGGGGGCGGTCCAGGTGGTGAACTCGGTGCCGGCCTCGTTCTTCATCGCGGCGGCGGCGGCGCCGGCGCCGCTGCTTCCGTCGGCGGTCGCGGCGCCGGCCGGGGGGGTGACCGGGCCCCAGCCGGCCTTGGGGGCGATCACGAACGAGCGGGTGACGGCCTGCTCGATGGCGAGGAACTTCGAGAACCGCTTGGGGTCGACGAGGTAGGTGATCGTGTAGCTGCTCTGCCCCTTCTCGAACGCGACGTGGATGCCGCGGCAGGGCGTGCCGTCGGTGCTGTCCTTGCCGTCGAACACGACGCGGAACCCGCGGGCGCCTAGGACGGTTGTCGGGCTCTCGCTGACCAGCTTGAAGTCGGCGACCTTGCCCTGCGCGCCGCTGCGCATGCTCTCGGCCCACGCCTTCATGCCGGCGGGGGTGTTGAGGGTCTTCGGGTCAGTCTGGGTGGCGCTGCCGGTGGCGACGGTGATCGTATCGGGGCGGCCGCCGGTGTCGTTGGGGCCGGTGAACGTGGCCGACCCGCCGCCGGCCTGGTCCGCCGCGGGCGCGGTCCAGCCCTGCGGGTAGGCGATGCCCCACGCGGAGTCGGGGGCGACCCATCGCTCGAGCGCGACCGCGGCCTGGGCGGGGGCGGCGGGCTTGGGCGGCGGCACCGGCGGCAGGGTGGTGGGCGGTTGCTGCTGCGCGGACGCGACGATGGGTGCGGCGACGGTGATCGCGGCGGCACAGACGACGGCGAGGATGGTCTTCGGGGTGTGCATCGAGTCTTCTCCGACCTCCGCAGAATACGCTCGGACGCGCGACCGGTCGCAGTGACCGGTCACAGCTCGGCGAAATCGAACGCCGGCGCCTGCTCGTCGTCGGACGGCAGGGTGACGGCGGCGAACGGCTCGCCCATCTCCTGACGGACGACCTGGGCATTGTACAGCCCGGGGCGGCCGAGCAGGGAGTAGTAGACGTCGCCGGCGCGGCGGGTGCCCTCGGGCGGGGGGACGGCGGCGGTGAACGCCTGGAGGCGGCCGGCGTGGTTTTCCCAGGTGCCCTCGGTCTCGGCCCAGCAGGCATTGGGGAGGAGGACGTTGACCTGTCGGGCGAGGTCGCTGGCGAGGGTGTCCTGCAGGACGCGGAAACCGGTCATGAGCGGGGCCGGCAGGTCGGACGGGGCCCAGTTGGACAGGTAGTTGCCAACGATCCAGCCGCCCTTGAGGTTGCGGACGTCGTCGCGCGTGCCGGTGACGAGATCGTCCCACGACGCCTGCGGGCCGCCGAGCAGGCCGAGCACGCGGCGGACGCCGGCGGCGTTCGGGACCTTCTCGGCTTTGATCCGGAACGTCTCCTTGCCGGTCAGGTGGTGCTTGAAGATCTGGTCGGCGCCAGTCGTCGGGGCGGGGCCGGTGACAAGCAGCGCGGCCGGGTCGATGGCGCGGATCGCCTGGCCGAGCAGGTAGGCTTCCTCGCAGGCCATCATCGGGGAGAGGAGGGCGTAGAGGCTGCCGTGGCCGGACTCGGTCACGACGGCCTTAAGCCCGGCGACGGCGTCTTCAATCGCCTTGGCGTAAGTCGATTCGGCCTGTGTGCCGTGCTGCGGGCGCATCGGGCGGGTCAGGCGGTTGGGGTTTTGGATGGCCTTGTAGCAGTACCGGGTGTCGTCGGTGATCCACCAGGTGTTGACGTCGGGGTTGAAGCGCGGCTTGACGCGGAAGACGACGCCCTCGTTGTGCTCGAGGAAGATGTTTTCGCCGCCGGCGTCGACCGGGCTGATCGACGGGGCCTGCTTGAGGAGCCAGACGCGCTGCTTGAAGAGGAAGTCCTTGTCGAGGAGGGCGCCGACGGGGCAGATGTCGGCGACGTTGCCGGAGAGGGGGTTGTCGAGCGGGCGGCCGGGGAAGATGTCGATCTCCTCCTTGTGGCCGCGGCCGTCCACGTAGAGCTCGCAGGTGCCGGTCACCTCGCGGGTGAAGCGGACGCAGCGGGTGCACATGATGCAGCGGTCGTTGTAGAGGACGATGTTCTTGCCGACGTCCTTCTTGGGCTTCTTCTGCTTGTCCTCCTCGAAGCGGGACTGGCTGCGGCCGTACTGGTAGGAGTAATCCTGGAGGGAGCACTCGCCGGCTTGGTCGCAGACCGGGCAATCGAGCGGGTGGTTGACGAGCAGGTACTCCATGACCTGCTTCTGGTTGGCGACGACGCGCGGGGCCTTGGTGTGGACGACCATGCCGTCCCGCACCGGCGTCTGGCACGACGGCACCAGCTTCGGAATCCCCTCGACCTCGACCAGGCAGATGCGGCAGGAGGCGACGATCGACAACCCGGGGTGGTAGCAGTAGTACGGAAGGTTGACGTTGTTATCGATGCAGGCCTGCAGGATCATCTGCCGGTCCTTGGCCTCGATCAGTCTGCCGTCGACGGTGAGTTTCGGCATAGGCGGTCGGATGATAGCGGGGATTGTGCCGGATTTCACTAGCGGGTTTCGGCGGCCCAAGTGCGTGTCGCTAGGCAGATTACGCGCGGGCCGGAAAGGGCGGGGAGGCAGGAACGGCGGAACGTGATGCAAGACACACCGGCCGTGCGTAAAAGCCATAACACGGCCCAAGTGCGTCGCGTGCTAATAGGATTCCCGCCGCACGCCCGGGCGACTTCGAGTGAGGGTAGAATTGTGCCGTGCATCCCCACCTCCGCACCCTGTTTGACGCTGCTGCACTGTTCTCGACTGTGCTGCTCGGCGGCTTCTTCCCGTTGTCGTGTCTCGGGTGGGACCTCACGCTCCTGCAGCGGCCGCCGCTGCCCGAAGTGAACTTCTTCGGCTTTCGGGTGAGCGACAGCGGCACGAGGTGGACGATCCCGGGGTGGTTCCTGTGCGCGGTTACCGCCGTGTTGCCGATCTGCTGGCTCATCGACCGACGTCGGCAGCGCGTGCGTGCGGGCCAGAGCGCTCGCGGCCTCTGCCGTGCTTGCGGGTACGATCTCCGGTTCACCCCCGACCGCTGCCCCGAGTGCGGTATGGAGTCGGAAGGGGTTAGAACTGGCGATTGACCAGTGCCGGGCGCGCGGCGGGGGCGCTTGGTCGGGCACCGGTCGTCCGGTATGACAGTGCTTCTCGTGGCGGTTTGACAGACGGACGGCGGGCGGACGAGGAGCTTCTTATGCAGCGCGGAACGGTGCGGTCGCGGGGGGTTAGTCGACGTGGGGTTCTCAGGGCGGGGTTGGCGCTGGCGGTGGGGGGGCCGCTGGTGGTGTCGCCGCGCGTGCTCGGGGTGGACGGGAAGGCGCCGCCGTCGGAGCGGGTGCGGTTGGGGTTTATCGGGGTGGGGGGGCACGGGTGGGGGTACAACCTGAAGTCGTTTTTGCAGCAGAAGGACGCGGAGGTCGTCGCGGTGTGCGACGTGTTCGCGGACCGGCGGGAGCGGGCGGTGCGGACCGTCGCGGAGCAGGCGGGGCAGAAGGGGGCGAAGGCGTACGAGGACTTCCGGCAGTTGCTGGCGGACCCGAACGTGGACGCGGTGTGCATCTCGACGCCGGACCACTGGCACGTGCCGATGTCGATGATGGCGGTCGAGGCGGGGAAGGACGTGATGTGCGAAAAGCCGACGCTGACGATCGCCGAGGGGCGGGGGCTGGTGGAGTTGGTCGAGCGGAAGAAGGCGGTGTACCAGGTGGGGCTGGAGGACCGGTCGATCGTCTACTACCACAAGCTGGCCGAGTGGTGCCGGAACGGGGCGATCGGGCGGTTGAAGACGATGCGGGTGTGGCTGCCGGCGGGGGAGGTGTTCGCGAAGGAGGAGCCGGCGCCGGTGCCGAAGGGGCTGAACTGGGAGATGTGGCAGGGGCCGGCGCCGGAGCACCCGTACACGCCGACGCGGACGGGGGAGCAGCAGTGGCGGAACATCCGGATGTACGCGGGGGGGAAGTTCGCGGACTGGGGCGCGCACCTGATCGACACGGCGCAGATCGCGAACTTCGCGGAGCTGAGCGGGCCGGTGGAGGTGGAGGGGACGGGGGACGTGCCGCCCGACGCGATGACGACGATGCCGGTGCGGTACTCGCTGAAGTACCGGTACGCGAACGGGGTGGAGATGATCGTCGAGACGGGCAACCCGTCGCTGCGGTTTGAGGGGACGGACGGGTGGGTGGGGAACAAGGGGTGGCGGGGGCCGCTGGAGGCGAGCTCGAAGGAGATTCTGCACACGAAGTACGAGCCGGAGAAGAGCAAGATGTGGCCGCGGCCGCCGGGGGAGCACCGGGATTTCCTGGACTGCGTGAAGTCGCGGAAGGCGACGACGTACCCGGCCGAGCACGGGCAGCGATTGAGCACGGTGATGCACATCGGGAACATCGCGATCGAGCTGGGGCGGAAGCTGACGTGGGACCCGGGGGCGGAGGCGTTCGTGAACGACGAGGGGGCGAACCGGTTGCGGTCGCGCGAGTCGCGGGAGGATTGGAAGAAGGCGTGAGGGGTCATTGTCGTGGACCGTGGTCGGTGGCTCGTGGTTCGTTGTCGGGTTGTTGATGGTTTGGGGCGGCTGGCGCCGCGGGGTTCTTCACGGGCGGGACGCCCGTGCCACCTCGGGGGGGGCGGCCGATGGCGGAGAGGGAGAGGAGGGCGCGGGCGGCGCGGTGGGCGGTGGGGGCGTAGGGGTCCGCGAGGTGTTTGGCGAAGGTGTCGAGGGCGTCGGTGAGCAGGGCGCGGAAGCGGTCGGTGGCGGCGTCGAGGAGCTCGCGGCGGCGGCGGTCGAGGTGCTCTTTGAAGCGGGGGTCGTGGTGACGCCAGCGGTAGAGGGTCTTGCGGTCGATGCCGACCGCGGCGGCGACGGTGGTGTCGCGTTGGCCGAGGACGAGGAGGTCGATGGCGGCGAGCTGGCGGTCGGGGAGGGGGGAGTCGGGGGAGGGCTGAATGCTGAATGATGAAGGCTGAATCGGAGGCTGGGGAGACTCGGGGGGCACCTTGGCCAGCTGGGACGGAGTGTCGAGATTGTCGTTGGGAATGGGGCATTGCGGGACATTCTGGGACATTTGTGGTGCTCCCTTCTTTTCCATGTGCTCGGGTTGATCAGTCGTCGAGGGTCGAGCGCCGCGGGGGGCGGTTGGGGTTGTTGGGGCAGTCTTCGGTCCAGTGGGCGCCGGGGCCGGCGCCGCAGTGCTCGCACTTGGGGATGAGGGGTATGCCCCGGAAGCCGGGCGGGTAGCCGAACTTTTCCAGGTGGGTGCGGGTGTCGAGGGGCGGCGGGGTTGGCCGGGGTGGGGGCGGGGCGATCAGGGGGAGGAGGTGGGGGAGGAACTTGAGGAGGGCGAGGGCGGTTTTGAGGTCGGCGTCATTGGCGAAGACGGATTGGTCGGCGGCGGCGGCCTGGAGGCGCGCGGCGGCGTGGTCGCAGGCGGTGGCGAGGCGGGCGAGGATGCTGGCGTGGAGGGCGCGGAGCGTGCGCGGGTTGGGTGCGGGGGCGGGCGTGCTGGCTGCGCGGTTGGCGTTGGCGGCGGCGACGGGTTTGTGCGGCATGGTCCCCCCCGGGAGCGTGAAGTTGTGCGTGACGCGCGGTGTTGCGCGGCACGGGTCGCGCGAATGCACCGGGCGCGACCTGGATATGTTAGCATACTGTTTGGTTCCGGTCAAGGGGTGCCGCAGGACCCGCCGATCGTGCGGATGTCCGCTTATCCACCCTCGGAGACCGCCCGGGCGTCGTCGAGGTCATCTTCCCCGAGTTCGTCGGCCAGTTCCCGCTTGAACAAGAACACGACCGCGCAGGAGGCCTGGTTCTGACTGGACGCGCTGAGCCGGCGGTCGACGGCCAAGTGGGTCAGGAACGCCGCGACGTCGGCTCCGCCCAATTCCCGCGGGTGCCGCCACCGCCCGCCCTCGCGGGCGAAGCGCAGGAAGTCGAGGATCCACGCCCGGTAGCACTCGATCGTGTGCTTCGACAGGTGTCGCACCCGTGCCGCCCGGACGACCTGGCCTAGAACCCGCACATCGCCCTTACTTACTAGCGGCTTTCGGGAATGCAATAGAAAAGCCAAATCATTGACAACATGGTGCGGCAGCTTAACTTGTGGACCCTGCGGTCGGGGACGTTACCCGATGCGCCCGACGATGAATAGTAGTTATGTGGCACGGGACGATCCCGCGATGGCATGCCCGACCAAGCTCACGATTGGCTCCCAACGCTCGGTCTGATCGGCCTGTATCGGGGGGGTGTCGGTGCCATGTTCCCGATGTTCCGAGAGGTCGCGGGTACTCCGGACTTGGCTGCCGCGGTCGCTGACGCGCGGCTGCCGCGGCGTGGGAAGCTGCGGCGGTTCTTCGACTACCGCGTCCGCGGCGATCACCTGGTCGTGACGTTCCAGAAGTTCCGTATCGAGTTCAACCTCAAGCACCCGGAGGCGTTCAGCGCGTATCTGCTGCAACGGCACATCGATTTGAACCGGGTCTTGAGGCGGTCCTTTCCGCAGTACGTCGGGCTGTCGCTCGCGCGTGACCTGGACGAACTCGCTCAGCGGAAGTTGGTGACGTTGGTGGACGACACGGCCGCGCTCTTCGAATTGACGCCGGAAGGCGAGGCACGCAGGCTAGAGTTGCGGCGGTCCGGGGGTGCCACATAACCAGCCGCTGCAGCGGACCGGGCGGGCGTCGCGGTCCTTGTCATCCGAGAGTGCGTCCGGTGGCCCGCCCGGCCGCTGAACGTCGGTCCGTTATGTCGCACGGGAAGCTCGCTGACATCGTCCTCGACTTCATCGAGTTCCTCGAACTCGTGGACGACGAGCAGCTCGACCCCGATACGGCTGTTGGCATGCAGGAAAGCATCGCCGCGCATCTGAATGAAGGAACGCCCGAGGAGCGAGTCGCGGTTCAACAGGCGGCGAAGGATCGTCTTGCCTCACTGCTTCGCGAGCCGGACGAGTACGGCTATTCTCCGAGGAAGACCGTCACGCCCGAGCGTCGCGCGTTATTGGAGAGCATCATCTCCGGCGAAGTGTACGGTTGGCCGCCGCACGGTGCGACATAATAGTAGTTATCCACCATGGCGAAGCCCGATTGGCCATTCGATCAGCCACCGAACTGCGCCGCAATAACGCTCCGGCCGATCCTGTTCGATGGTGCGCCAATTCTTCACGTGACGCACGACGAAGACGATCACGGCTGGCAGTTCTTGGGCTGGGAGGACGCGGACGTCGCGCAAGGCGCAGTCGCGTGCCTCTCGACGATCGTGGAGCTTGACCCGTCGGTGCTCGAAGTTGCCGATCTGCCACCGGGTTGGCGCGCTTGGCGTCAATCCAAATCGTCGCCATGGCAGCGTGAGCGGCGGCCGGCGGATGGTGGATAACCCGCCGCTGGAGCGGACCGCGGCGGCGGTATAATCCACTTGCGGTCGGACGCCGCGCATGCGCCGCCGCGGCCGCTCAACGGCAGTCCGTTATGCGTACGCGGAAGCATATCTCGACCCGCCAGTTCCGCGTTGACCAGCCGCTCCGGTCCTGCGTCGAGCGGATCGCGACTCGGTGTTCGTTAGAGTGCTGCGGCATCGACGCTTGCAGAGCCACGCCCCTCATGCTGGAACTCTGGTCGGACTCGGTCGGCAAGGAGAAGACGCGATCCGCAATGGCTCAGGCCGAGGACATCGTCCGCCTCTGTGACGACTCTGGCGGCGAAGCACTCTCGTGCGACTTCCTCAACTACCGCGAGTTGTGCGAGCCTGCCATGCAGGGTAACGCAGAGCGCAGCGAGTTTGAGCTGGTGCAGGATCAGAACCGTAGGCGCGTTCGCGACTTCTTCGCATCTTTGGTCGAGGGCCTGCGGGCGTACGCATAACCAGCCGTTGCGGCGGACCGGGCGGGCGTCGCGGTCCTTGTCGTTCGAGCGTGCGTCCGGTGCCCGCCCGCCCGCTGAACGTCGGTCCGTTATGTGGCTTGAGGCGGCGACTCCCATGGCGACCGAGCGGCTAATCCTCGACATCCGCTACTACGAGAGCGATCAGCCGAACGCTGACGGGGGTCCGCTACCCGGCGGACCGGGACGGGTCTTCCAGTTCCCCAAGTCAATCCATGCGCTGGGCGCTCGGATCGCACGCAAGCTGCGGGAACTCGGCTTCGTCGCCGGCGACTTCGACCACCTGTATCTGAACTTCACCCCCGCACTTCCCGCACTGGACGCGCGATGGTCGGCGCGCGTGATCGACGGTCGGATTAGGTACATCGATTACGGGTTGTCTCCCGAGGCGATCAACGGACAGGCTGAGGCGGAGAAGGAGCGGATCGCGTTAAACGCGACCCTAAACGCGCTCGGCTTGGTCTGCGAGCGAACCGGGCGCGGTCGAGAGACGATCGAGCGTGTCCGGCGGGAGATCGAGGAGCACGGTTCGGAACTGGAGATCGTGGATAAGACGAAAGACTCCAAGACGTTCGCAGTGACCGTTACATATAAGATCCGGCCCGGCGGCGGTCGGTCGGTCGGCCTACTCAGCTACACGGACAAGACGTCCGGGCGATCCTTCAAGAAGGTCTTCATCGAACTCCTGCAGTACGAGGACATCTTCGCGCTGGTTGGTTCTATCTCCGTGTCGGGCGGCGTGGTTCGGCTCTCTCCCCGGTCGTCCTTGAAGGCCGACCTCACGACGCAACGTTATACGGTGCCCATCGAAGTTCCGCTGGCCGAGCAGAGCGCCGCATAACCCGGCATTGCACTGGACCGGCCCGGCGGAACGGTGCTTGTGATTCCAACGCGGCTCGACACCCGGCCGGCCGTTGAATGCTATTCCGTTATGTCACACGAGGGGATACGACTCGGTGAACCGCACGGCTTCGTAGAGGTGCGGTTCTTGGAGTACGGGCCGACGGGCACGCCGGCTGAGGGGGACGTGCGATTAGGCGTGTCCGTCCGCTCGGACACGTTCACCGGCGAGTACGACCAAGTCTGGATCGCCAGAGACGATTGGATTTCCTTCCTCGGGTCGCTTCGGCGGCTAGAGCGGGAGCGGGCCGGTCAGGCAACGCTCCCGTCCATATCCCCCGACGAGTTCGCGCTGCACCTGCAGGTCATCGACCGCGCCGGCCACCTTGCCGCCCACGGCTACCTGTCCCGGTATCATTTCGGGCACCCGTCGGGAACGGCCACGCGCTCCCGCATCGAGTACCACACGGCCGTTGACCCAGGTCTGCTGCGTGAGTTGCTGCTGTCCTTTGAAGCTCTGGGCCAGCCGGCCGTGTAACATAACCCGCCGATGCACCGGACCGGGCCGGCGGTATAGTTCTCGTCGGTCGAAGGCGGCTCGACGCCGGCCCGGCCGGTGATCGGCCCTACGTTATGCCCCTGCTTCAGGACATTCGTTCGCTATTCGCCAGGCGCGAGCCGCGGAAGGTCACGCTCGAAGGCATCGGCGAGTTCCACGAGGAGCGGCGGTACGGTTGGTGGACTGGCGGCGTATGGCTCGCGGCACGGAAAGACTTCGTCGGCGTCTGTTTCGAGACGGGCGGGCAGCCGCCGGGCGAGCGAGAAGCACGCTTCTGGCGACGGGTTGCAGACCAGTGGCCGGAACTTTGGCAAGCTATCCTCTCAGACCTTCGGCGAGGTCTGTTTTTTCATTCGGCGGCCGACGCCGAGGAATACTTCGCGGGCATTCGTCCGAACGCATTCGGGTTCGACGACCTCACGCCCGGTGACGAGCGGTGGGAGATCGAGGTGCAGCCGGATTACTCGGAGCATTTGATGACGCTGCGCATGCGCGGATTGAAGTACCAAAGCAACAGGCTGGACGGCTAGCAGCGGCATTACCCCGCACTAGAACGGACCGGCCGGGCGGAACGGTCCTTGTGAATCGGAAACGGTCAATCGCCCGGCCGGCCGTTGAATGTTAGTCCGTTATGCCGCCCGACAGAGCACCCCCTACGACGAAGCGGTTCACGGCCGCGCTGACCAACGGTGGTCGCGCGAAGGTGCGTGCGCCGTTCGTGGTTCCAGCACTTGACGGCCGCCCGCTGTTCGTCGAGATGAAGACGGGCAAGGCGCACGAACGGGCATACGTCGTGTTCGCGGGGGTCGCGGTGTCGCCCGAAGAAGTGCTGTCAAAGGTTCGGCAACCCGTGGCGGATCGGGCCACGGCGCTTCGGCACCTGAAGTCGTTCATCGAGCAGCTCGTGACGTTCAAGCTCGGCAACGTTCTGGCCGTGGGGCGAGACGAACACGGGCTTCCCGTGTTACGAAAGGTCGCCGAACGTACCGTGCGTGGTCCGGGGCCGACGCTTCCCGGGTGACGGGCGCGCCGCCGGTGCGGTGGACGGCCGCGGCGCGTTCGAGGAGACGCCCCTCACCCCTGCCCTCTCCCACGGCGGATGGCGCCGACCGCTCTGCCCCGGCGTAGGTCTGCGGACGGGGCGCGGAGGCGGGCTGGTGGTGTGTCGGGCGCGGGTTGTCGGGTGACGGGACATGCCCCACTGAAGTGGGCATGCCGCGGATCGGTTCGCGCACCCGACGAAGCCGGGCGGGCGAGGCCGAGGTTGTGGGCGCGGGGTTTGGGCGCGGGGCGGCGGCTATGATGGTGGGGCGAGGTGGCCGCACGGGCGAAAGGAGCGTCGGATGTCGCACGAGAACAAGGGCGTGCTTTTGCGGGCGAACGAGGCGGTCGTCAGGGGCGACCACGAGGGGTTCCTGTCGTACTGCACCGAGGACGTGGTGTGGGAGTTCGTCGGGGAGCGGACGCTGGAGGGGAAGGAGGCGGTGCGGCGGTACATGGGCGAGACGTACGTCGAGCCGCCGAGGTTTACGGTGTTGCAGTTGATCGCGGAGGGGGAGTTTGTGACGGCGGTGGGGGAGATTGCGCTGAAAGGCGAGGGTGGGCGGGAGGTGGAGTACGATTATTGCGACGTGTGGCGGTTGCGCGGGGGGAGGCTTGCGGGGTTGCGGGCGTTTGTGGTGGAGCGGAAGGGGGGAGGTTGAGGCGCGGGGGCGGGGCGGGGGTCACATGGCGCGACGGGTGTCGCGAGGCCGTGGTCGGCGAGTTGCGCCCCTTGCCGCACATGAAGACGAAGACCCCCCACCCCGGCCCTCTCCCACGGCCGGTGGCGTCGTTCGGCGATGGGTGACCGCGGGCGGCCTTGGGAGAGGGAGGGTGTACCCGCGCGGTCGCGGTCGCGGTCGTGTGCGGGGTCAGGGGTTGTTGCGGATCTCGTCGAGGAGTTGGGGGTGGGCGGCGGGGCCGGCGGCGAGGAAGGGGACTTTGGCGCCCTGGTAGTGGCGGAGGTCGAAGGGGAAGATCGGGTGGCCGGTGAGGTCGGTCAGGGTGGCGCCGGCCTCGGCGAGGATGGCGGCGGGGGCGGCGACGTCCCAGAGTTTGCCGTTGACCGTGACCGCGCCGTGGGCGACGCCGGCGGCGACCTGGACGGCTTCGAGGGCGGCCGAGCCGAGCATGCGCATCTTCCAGTTGGTCTGGCCGATGAAGCGGCAGGCCCAGTTGGGGCAGCGGCCCTTGATCAGCAGGTTGCTGGTGAGCATCAGCATGGAGCTGTCGGAGAGCGGGGTGGCGGGGGCGTGGGTCTGGCGGGTGCCCTTCCAGGCGCCGTGGCCGCGGGCGGCGGAGTAGGTCTCGTCGCGGGTGACGTCGTAGACGACGCCGAGGACGGGGTGGCCGGCGTCGAGCAGGGCGATGCAGACGGCGAACGCGCCGAGGCCGGCGATGAAGTTGTTGGTGCCGTCGATCGGGTCGATGACCCAGACGCGGGCGGCGGGGTCGGGGATGTCGGCGGTGATGGAGGTGCCGGTGTCGGACTCTTCGCCGATGATGCCGTCGGCGGGGAAGCGCTGGCGGAGGCCGGCGACGATGAAGCGCTGGGCGGCGCGGTCGGCGTCGGTGACGGCCTCGTCGGTGGTGGCGGCGTGGGTCTTGGTCAGGCGTTCGACGCGGCCGTAGTGGTCGAGGATGACGCGGCCGGCGCCGCGGGCGAGGTCGGTGGCGTATTGGAGGTCGTGCTGGAGGGGCATAAGCCGGGGAAGGGTACGGGGAAGGGAGTCGGCGGGGAAGGGACGCGCGGCGCGCCTGCGCGTTCACGCCGGTGTGGGTCAGGCCTTTCCGCGCGCGATGCGGTCGGCCTTGCGGCGGTAGTAGTCGTAGGTCTGCTTGCCGCGGAAGACCGAGTGGACGCCGTCGTCGCCCAGGTGGTCGAAGTGGGTCTTGGCGACGTCCCACCGGCCGGCGAGGCAGGCGGCCTTGGCGTACTCGGTGCGGTCGTAGACGGCGTTCGGGTAGCGCTTCAGGTAGCCCTCGGACGCCGCGGCGACGTCGTTCCAGACGTCCTGGCGGGCGAGGTGGGCCTCGGGCCGGTCGAAGGGGGAGAGGCGGAGGTGGGTGTCTACGGCGATCAGCGGGATCCGGCTGTACCAGTTGCCGCCGGCGAGGCACTCCCGCGCGAACGCGATGCGCTCCTCGGCCGGCGCGGTGCGGGCGAGGTAGGCCTGCTTGAGCTGGCAGGCGCGGAGGTTGTTGGGGTAGGCGGCCATCGCGCGGTCGAACCAGCGGTCGAACTCGCCCCGCGGCGCGTTGGCGTAGGTCAGGCAGCGGAGCATCTCGGTCAGGGCGACGACGTCCTGCGGGTCGCGCGCGAGGGCGGCGTCGAGCGCGGCCCGGGCGTCGGCGCAGGCGGCGGCCTGGGCCTTGGCCTTGTCGGCGTCGGAGGATTCGCGGCGGGCGCGGATCGAGTCGACCGAGGCGAGGTGGACGTTGGCGGCCAACAATTCGGCGAGCCCGGTGCCGGGGGCGGCGGCGTCGACCGCCGCGCGCACGGACTCGAGCGCCGTCCGGTCGTCCTCGAGCAGGCGGGCCTGCGCGCGGAAGGCGGCGGCGGCCGCGTCGAAGAGGACGGCGCGGGGCGCGCCCTCGGCAGCCGCGGGGGCGAACAGGGACAGCGCGGTGGCGAGGTCGCGGGCGACGGCGCGCCTGGCGGCGACCGGGAGCCTGCCGGCCTCGGCGCGGCAGGTCGCGTCGGCGCGGCGGGCGGCGGCCATCAGCTTCCGCACGGGCGGGTACGGGCCGGCGAGCACGCCGTCGGCGGCGCGGTCCATCATCTGCAGCGCCCGCCGCGGGTCGGCGCCCGGGGCGGTGCGGTAGCGGTTGGCCTGGACGTAGAGGAAGAACGGGTCGTCGCACCCGAGGTCGAGGGCCCGCTGCTGGGCGGCGGCGATCCGGGCGTCGTCGCGGGTCGAGCGGGTGGGGTCGAAGTCGGGGCGGACGTGGAGGACCAGCGCCTCGCGGGCGGCGGCGTCCCACTTGGGGTTCGTGTGGCCGCCGCCGTCGTAGGCGGCGAGGGTCGTGCGGCGGGCCCACTCGAAGTCGCGGCGCTGGGCGGCCTCGTGGGCGGTCGCGGCGGCGCGGCCGCGCAGGGCGGCGACCTTGGCTTCGAGGCGGAGCGAGACCTCCGGGCTGAGCGCGCCGGTGGCGAGCGCGTCCTCGATCAGGGGCAGCGCCTCGCCGGGGAGGGCCTCGACGGCGGCGGTCGCGGCGTCGCGGCGGCGGTAGTCGTCGGCGTCGAGGTCGCGGAGCAGGGCGGACACGCGGGCCGCGAGGGCGGGATCGACCGCCGGGCGACCGCCCGGTTCCGCCCCCGGGCACCACGACGCCAGCGCGCACGCGACGCAGAGAATCCGCAACAAGTGGGCCCGCATGCCCGGTATGATACCCAGGGCCGGGGCGAACCGTATGACACTTCCCGTGAAGGCAACGACCGAACCAGGAGGCCTCCATGCGCTCGATGTGGATTGCGGTTTTGCTGGTGGGGTTGCTGGCGGCCACGCTGGCGGCGCGGGGGGTGGAGTACCCGGGCGAGACGATGCGGCTGACCGGGCACACGGACGCGGCGATGTCGGCGGCGGTGTCGCCGGACGGCAAGGTTATCGCGACGGCGGCGGTGGACGGGGTTGCGATCTTGTGGGACGCGGCCACGGGGCGGGCGGTCCGGCGGCTGGAGGGGCACGCGCAGGGGTTGACCGCGGTGGCGTTCTCGGCGGACGGCGCGCGGGTCGTCACCGCGAGCTTGGACCGCACGGCCCGGGTGTGGGACGCCGGGAGCGGGGAACTGGTCGCCATCCTCCGCGGCGCGCACGGTCAGCACCTGCACGGGGCGGCGATCTCGGCGGACGGGTCGCGCGTGCTGACCGCGAGTTGCGATCACTCGGTCGTCCTGTGGGACGTGGCGGCGGAGCGGCCGCTCCACCGCCTGAGGCAGGACGGGGAGGCGCACGGGGTGGCGTTCGCGCCGGACGGCAAGACGTTCCTGGCGGGTTCGCGGCCGCGCGGGAACAACCCGGACGAGAAGACGCTCCGGCTGTACGACACCGCGACGGGGGCGCTGGTGCACGCGTTCGCGGCCGGGATCGCGGACCGGATCGTGTTCGTGGCGGGGGGGAAGCGGGCGTTGGTGGCGGGCGACATGGATCTACAGGGGTTTGACTTGGACGGGCGGCGGGTTGAGCCGCCGCCGTTCGGAAAGCGGTCGGGATCGACGGAGATCGCGGTGTCGGCGGACGGCCGCCGCCTGGTCGTGGGGTCGAAATACGACGCGATCGTGTATGACCTGGAGGCCGGGAAGGGCCTCGGGCGGGTCGAGAGCTCTGGGGAATGGGTTCGCGCGGTGGCGGTGGCGCCTGACGGCGCGTGGGCGGTGATCGGCGGCGGGGGGATGGGGGAGCCGTGGATCGACGGGTATTACAAGCGTTCGGCAGACACCGACGTCAAGGTGGTGACGTTGACGCCCGCGGCGCTGGACCCCGCCGCGCGGCCGACGCCGGCCCGACTGGCGAAGATGCTGGCCGCGACGGCGGCGGGCGGAGATGGCGGCGGCGTCGTCTTCGGCGCCTTTTACGGCGAGGGGGGCACGGTCTGGTGGGACGCGGCGAGCGGCGCGGAGTTCGGCCGGGCGCAGCTGCCGCTGCCGCCGGCGGGGCGTTTCGTGGCGGCGGTGTCGGGCGACGGCGGTCGGGCGGCGGTGTACACGGGCAACACGGCCGGGACGGTGTTCGACCGGTCGGGCAAGATCGTCGGCCGGGTGCGCGACCCGAACCCGCAGGTCTCGGCCGTGGCGCTGTCCGCGGACGGCGCGTCGGCGTTCACGGCCGCGGCGCGCACGCGCGCCGCGCCCGGCGCGCCGCGGCCGGTGGTTGCGGAGGCCGAGATCCGGCAGTTCGAGGTGGCGACCGGGAAGGAGCTGCGCACGTTCACCGGCCCGGCCGGGGTTGCGACGGAGATGGTGGTGTCGCGCGACGGCCGGACGCTGCTCGCGCTGTTCGGCGACCCGCACGTGGGGGAGACGGCGGCGGTCGCGTACGACGTGGCGACGGGTAAACAGCTCTGGACGTGGTCGCCCCCGGCGGGCTCCCCGCCGCGGGCGCCGCTGGCGCGCGCCGCGGTGGACGCCGACGGCGGGACGGCGGTGGTGGGGCTGGCGTCGGCGCCGCGCCTGGTCGACCTGCGGGCCGGGAAGGAGCTGGTCGGGCTCAAGGGGTTGACGACGAATGTCGGGCTCACCGCGTTCGACCCGGACGGGCGGCACGTGTGGACGACGGGCGTGAACGACGCCGAGGTGCGCTGTTGGGACCGTAAGGACGGGCGGCAGGTGCGGACGGTCCGGTCGCCGATCCGCCCACGCTCGTTCCACTTCCGCGACGGGCGGCGGTTCGTGCTGGGGGTCGAGGACGGGAAGCTGTTCGAGCACCCGCTCGACCCGTAGTTCCGCCGGGCCGGGCGCGCCGGCAGTTCCGCCCGAGGTCGCGGGTACGCGAGACACGGGCGGGTCGGCGGTGCCACGTGTGAGTCGAAGACACGCGCTTGTAGCCCGTACTACGGGAAGCGGACACGGGCGGGGCACCCGTGATACGGGCAACCCGGTGGGCGGCGGCGGGTCGGAGGGTCGTTCGGCTGCAGATGAGGTCCAACTCAATGCGTGAATGAAGTCTGCTTCGTGCCCTTCGCGTCTTTGGGGTTCAACCTTCCTCGCCGGCCGCGCCGGCGGCGCTCGCGTGCTGGGTGAACCAGGCGTCGCCGAAGGCGAGGCGGGCGTAGAGGAGGAGGGAGGCGACGGCGACGGGGGTGAAGGATTCGTCGCGCGTGCGGAGGGTGGCGGCGACGCCGTCGGGGGTGGCGGGGGCGCTCCAGGTGCCGCGGTGTTCGGCGGCGTCAAGGGCGGATTCGATCTGGGCGCGGGTGCGCGACGTGCGGGCGAGGAAGATCAGCTCGGGCTGGCGGATCGAGAGGTCCTCGGCGATGCCGGTGCAGCGGACGTCGGGGACGTCGGCGTCGGCGAGGCCGAGCTCTTCGCGCAGCTCGCGTCTGACGGCGGCGAACGGGTCGGCGTCGCCGGGGTCGAGCGCGCCGGCGAACGGGTGGATCCGTTCGGGGTAGTAGGCGACCGCGGCGTTGCGGCGGCCCATCATCAGGTATTCGTCCGCGGTCACGAGGGCGGGGGAGACGCCGACGGGATTGGCGAGCACGGCGCGGCCGTGAACGTCGGCGAAGTCGGGGCGGGTCAGGTTGGTGCCGAGGAACCGCTTGTAAGTGGTGTTGGAGAGGATCAGGAGGAGGCGGTCGGGCGCGGCGTCCCATGATTCGAGTCGGCACATCGGGCCGTCGAACAGGTTAACGTCGGGGCGACTCGTTGACTCGGCCCACGCGCGGTCCACGTGTTCCTCGACGTCGGGCGGGGCGTGCCAGGTGCTGGGGGTGCGGGCGGTGATGAGGCGGCCCGGGGGCCAGTCGCCGACGGCGTGGAGGCGGAGGATGGGAGCGAGGTCGGGCAGTGGCATCGGCGGCATGGGGCAGTCTTAGCTCGGCGGGGCGGTCGGGGCAACGTGGATGGGCGGGCAGGGCATCGCAGTGGCGGCGGACCCGTGAGCGCTCGGTCGCGCGCGGCGTGAACCCTCACCCCGGCCCTCTCCCGGAGTGCCGGGAGAGGGGGTTGCACCGGCGCCGGCCCGTCCCTCGGGGAGGGCAACGGCTTTGACGGTTGTCACCGCCGGGGCGAGCCGATACGGTTGGCGGCCGCCTCGCCGCCCGGGCTCGTGCCCGCCCGCGGGCAGGCCCCCCACCGGATGAAACGGACCGCCCTCGCAATCTGGTTCGTCGCCGCCGCCGTGCTGGTGGCGGCGAACTCGTACGTCTGCTTCGTGAACGTGCGGACGCTGATCGGGCACTCGGACCTCGTGGCCCAGTCGCGGGAGATCATCATCGCGACGGAGACGCTGCTCTCGATGCTGAAGGAGGCGGAGACCAGCCAGCGCGGGTTCCTACTGACTGGGGACGCGACGTACCTGCCGCCGTACCGCGACGCGGCGGGGCGGGCGGAGCGACAGGTCGGGGTGCTCGCGCGGCTGGTCGAGGGGCAGCCGGAGGAGGTCGAGCGGGTGGCGTCGCTGAACACGCTGGTGCACGACCGGCTGGCGGAGTTGGCGGAGGTGGTCACGGCGCACGAGCGGGGCGGGCCGGTGGCGGCGGTGGCGGAACTTAAGGAGAACCGCGGGCGGGGGCTGATGGACCGGGCGGTCGCGCTGGCGCGGGACGTGCGGGGGACGGAGAAGCAGATCCTGGACCGGCGCACGGCCGAGCGGAACGCCAGCGCGCGGGCGGCGACCGGGACGCTGGTCGGGTCCGGGGCGTTCAACCTGCTGCTGCTGGGCGGGGTCGCGTACGCGGTGCGGCGGGACGCGGTCGTCCGGGCGCGGGCGGCCGAGGACGCGGTTCGGCAGATGGCGCTCGAGCGGGACAACGCGCGGCTGGCGGCCGAGGTGGACGAGCGGCGGCGGACAAACGAGACGCTGACCGCATTGACGACGCGCCTCGAGCAGTCGAACCGGGAGTTGCAGGACTTCGCGTCGGTCGCGTCGCACGATTTGCAGGAGCCGCTGCGGAAGATCCAGGCGTTCGGGGACCGGCTGCGGACGAAGTTCGCCGCGCCGCTCGGTGACGCCGGGCGGGACTACGTGGACCGGATGCACGCGGCGGCCGGGCGGATGCAGACGCTGATCAACGATTTGCTCTCGTTCTCGCGGGTGACGACCAAGGCGCAGCCGTTCATACCGGTGGACCTGGGCGCGGTCGCACGGGAGGTCCTGAGCGACCTGGAGGCGCGCGTCGAGCAGACGGGCGGGCGGGTCGAGCTGGGCGACCTCCCCACGATCGACGCTGACCCGCTCCAGATGCGGCAGCTTCTGCAAAACCTGATCGCGAACGGACTGAAGTTCCGCAAACCGGACGTGCCGCCGGTCGTAACAGTGACGGCCGAGGTCGCCGCGGCCGGCGGCGGGTGCGAGCTGCGCGTGGCGGACAACGGGATCGGGTTCGACGAGAAGTACCTGGACCGGATCTTCAACGTGTTTCAGCGGCTGCACGGCCGGGACGAGTACGAGGGGACTGGCATCGGGCTCGCGGTGTGCCGTAAGATCGCCGAGCGGCACGGCGGGTCGATCACGGCCCGTAGCCGCCCCGGCGAGGGGGCGACGTTCGTCGTCACGCTGCCCGCGTCGCACGCGGCCGAGCCGCGAGTCGTCGAGCTCCCGACGACGTCACAAGGAAACGCAACTGATGCCGCACACGCCCAAGCCGATCACGATCCTGCTCGCCGATGACGACGCCGACGACCGCGTGCTCGCGCAGGACGCGCTGAAGGAGAGCCGCCTGGCGAACGATTTGCGGTGCGTGGAAAACGGGGAGGAGTTGCTGGACTACCTGCACCGCCGGGGGGCGTGGGCGGACGCGGAGAAGGCGCCGACGCCGGGGCTGATCCTGCTCGACCTGAACATGCCGCGGAAGGACGGGCGGGAGGCGCTGAAGGAGATCAAGTCGGACCCGAATCTGCGGCACATCCCGGTGGTCGTGCTGACGACGTCGAAGGCGGAGGAGGACATCTACCGCACGTACGATCTGGGGGTGAACAGCTTCATCACCAAGCCGGTCTCGTTCGACGGGCTGGTGAACGTGATGCGGACGCTGGGGACGTACTGGTTCGAGATCGTCGAGCTGCCGCCCCAGGAAAAACGCGAATAAACCGCAAACGCTATACTCGGTAAGGTGTCTGCCTAAGACGCGATCGGCCCGTGACCGGGCCTCGCGCCGCCCGCGATTCGCCCGACATGTCCCACGAGCCGCCGGTCAAAGTGCTGATGGTCGACGACGACGAGGACGACTTCGTCATCGTCCGCGATTTGCTGCGCGACGCGGGTGACGGGCGGTACGAGCTGACGTGGCTGCACGGGTACGAGGATGCGCTGCGGCGGGCGTGCGAGGCGGGGGCGGCGGACGTCGTGCTGGTGGACTATCGGCTGGGGGCGCACGACGGGATCCGGTTCGTGCGGGACGTGGCGGCGCGGCAGTGCAACGTGCCTGTGATCCTGCTCACCGGACAGGGGGACCGCGAGGTGGACCTGGCGGCGATGGAGGCGGGGGCGGCGGACTTTCTGAACAAGTCGCAGATGACGGCCGACGGGCTGGAGCGGGCGATCCGGTACGCGGTCGCGCAGCGGAAGGCCGAAGACCAGCGGCTCAGCCTGCTCGCCGAGCGGGCGGCGCGGGCGGAGCTGGAGGCGGCGGCGCAGGCGAAGGACGACTTCCTCGCGATGCTCAGCCACGAGCTGCGGACGCCGCTGACGCCGGCGATCCTCGCCGTCAATGCGCTGGCGGGGGACCCGGCGGTGCCGGACGCGGCGCGGGAGGAATTGGCCGGGGTTTACCGCAACCTCGAGGTGCAGGCGCGGCTGGTGGACGATCTGCTCGACCTGACCCGATTCTCGCGCGGGAAGTTCGAAATCCACGAGGAATTGACCGACGTCCACGAGTTGATCGCGCACGCCGTGCGGACGACGACGCAGTCCGAGGAGAAGAGCCGGCAGCTCGACGTCCGCACGAACCTGGCCGCGGCGCGGCACCACGTCTGGGGCGACCAGAAGCGGCTGCAGCAGGTGATGTGGAACCTGCTGCGGAACGCGATCAAGTTCACGCCGCCGGGCGGGCGGGTCGAGGTGTTGACGAGCAACCCGCGGACGGGCGGCGTCGCGATCGTCGTGCGCGACACGGGCGTCGGGATCGACCCGGCGACGTTGCCGGTGATCTTCAACGCGTTCGAACAGGGCGGACGGAACGTCACGCGGCAGTTCGGCGGCCTCGGGCTGGGGCTGGCGATCTGCAAGGCGATCTCGGAGACGCACGGCGGGACGATCTGCGCGGAAAGCCGGGGGAAGGACCGGGGGGCGACGTTCACGATTACGCTGCCGGTCACGGCCGCGCCGGTCGAGACGCCGCCGGCGGGCGCGCCGGCGTCGGTGGTGATGTCCCCGGCGGAAATCGCGCGGAACGCGCGGCTGCACGTGCTGCTGGTCGAGGACAACGTGGTCACGCTGAAGGTGATGAGCCGGCTGTTTCGCGACTTCGGGTACGACGTGACGCCGGCGCCGGACGTCGCCTCGGCCCGCACGGCGGCGCAGGCGAAGCAGTTCGACCTGGTCGTCAGCGACCTGGGCCTGCCGGACGGGAGCGGCCTGGAGCTGATGCGGCAGCTCCGCGACCGGCACGGGCTGCGGGGGATCGCGTTGTCGGGGTACGGGCAGGCGACGGACATTCGGGAGTCGCTGGAGGCGGGTTTCGTCGAGCACCTGGTCAAGCCGGTCGACTTCGCGCGGCTGGAGGCGGCGGTGCGGCGGGCGACGACGGCGTCGGCGTCGGCCTCGGCGTCACAATCTTCTTAGATCTCCACAATACAGTCACCGCAGGGACCCGGAAGGCGCGGAGAAGATCCGGACATGACCCGTCTCGCTACGAGCTCCTAGGGTCACATCGCGAGCCGGACGGGGCGCGGCAATCGCGGTTGTTGCGGCCGCCGTCGCAGGGTACGGTAGGCGTCGCGCCGGCGGTGCGGTGAACGGGCCGGTGCTTAAGGAGGCTCGAAAGTGACTCCTCATGTCCCCCGCGTCGCACGTCTGGAATCCTTGGAATCGCGAACGATGCTGGCCGCTCCACCGGTGGTGATCCGGGAGAATGCGGGCGGGGGCGCGCTGGTCGACTCGATCCAACGCCCGTTCGATGGCGACGGCGGGTTCATCGGCGGTGCGGCGTCGGCGGCGGTGCACGACGTGACGAACACGCCGGACGACGCGCTGTTCGCGACGCACCGCTCTGGCCCCGCGTTCACGTACTCGCGGGCCGTTGCGAACGGGCGGTACGCGCTGTGGCTGGATTTCGCCGACCCGACGTCCGCCGCGGCGGGCGAGCGGGCGTTCGACGTGTCGGTCGAGGGGGAGCGGCGGCTGAGCAAACTGGACGTGTTCGCCGAGGCGGGCGGCGCGCGGGCGGCGCTGTCGAAGAGCTTGGACGTGACGGTGGCGGACGGGCGGCTGGACCTGTCGTTCGTCGGCGTGAAGGGGGACGCGATCGTGTCGGCAATCGTGCTGCTGCCGGTCGAGGCGCCGGAGGCGGTCCGGCCGTACGTGCCGGACAGCGGGCGGTACGAGGGCGGGACGCCGATGGGGGACGCGCGGAACCACGCGCTGCACACGCTCAGCCAGTCGAACCTGCGCGAGATCGGCTTGCACCTGTTGGTGTACGCGAACGAGAACCGGGGCGCGCTGCCGCCCGCGCTCGCGGCCCTGACCCGGTACGGTGACAGGATGCCCGCGGCGCTGGTCGGCCCGCGGACGACGACCCTGTCGCCGCGCGGGGAGCGGACGGCGGTCGAGCACGCCGCGTGGGCCGCACGCCTGGCGGACTACCTCTACCTCGGCGCCGGGAAGCGGTCGCGCGACTTCGGCGCCGGCGCGCCGTTGGCGTACGAGAACCCGGACCGCGTCGACGGCGACATCAACGTCCTGATGGGCGACGGGAGCGTGCGGCGGCGGACGCGGGCCGAGGCGGCGGCGCTAATCGGGTTCCGGGATGCGCCGCCGGTCGACGCGCCGCCGGCGCGGGACCCGTTCGCGCCGCGCGGGGCGGTCGATCCGCGCGTGTACGACAGCGCGGCCAACTTGCGCGAGATCGCGCGGGCGATGCAGTTCTACGCGAACGAGAACCGCGGCCGGTACCCGGCGACGGCGGGCCTGCTGGTGCGGACGCAGGACGTCGAGGCGGCGCGGTTCGTCAACCCGCGGTCGTCGACGGTGCCGCCGCCGACGGGGCAGACGTCGGAGGAGGCGGGGGCGTGGGTCGACGCGCACTCGGATTACGTCTACCTCGGCGCGGGCAGGTCGCTTGCGGCGCCCGACGACGACGTGCTGTTCTTCGAGAACCCGCGGGAGATGACGGGCGGGGTGAACGTCCTCTTCGCCGACGGGCGGGTCGAGTTCCGCGAGATGCGGTGGGCACTGGAGGTGGTGGCGCGGGTGGGGGCGACGGGTCGGCTGCCGCGGCCGGGCGACGCGACCGGCGACGGGGCGGTGAACTTCGCCGATTTGGTCGCGCTGGCGCAGAACTACGACGCGGCGGGCGGGGTGTCGTTCGCGCGCGGCGACTTCAACTACGACGACCGGGTGGACTTCGACGATTTGGTCGTCCTCGGACAGCGGTACGAGGCGACGGTGGCGGCTTCGGTGGCGCTTGCAGGCGCGGAGGCATCGGGTGCCGCGGTTACGCCGAATGCGAAGGCGGCGGGGGTCAAAGCGAAGCCGGTGTTCGCGGCGTCGCCGATCGCGAAGGTGCGGCCGGTGAAGTTGGCGGTCCGGGCGCCGCGGCGGTGAGGCGACGGCAGCACGCTCGTCGTGTGGCCCACAACTTGAGCGGTGGGTCGCTGGCGCGCGATCGCGATGCTTCGCGCAAATAAACGGACGGGCGCCTGGGCCCGTCCGCTTGTCGCTTTCGACTTCTCGCTTCTCCGCCCGCCGCCGTCACACGTCGAAGTACTTCGCCTGCGGGTGGTGGGCGACGATCGCGTCGGTGCTCTGCTCGGGGGTCAGCATGAAGTTCTCGGTCAGTTGCACGCCGATCTCCTGGGGCTTGAGCAGTTCCATGATCATCGTGCGGTCTTCCAGGTTCGGGCACGCGGGGTAGCCGAAGCTGTACCGGCTGCCGCGGTACTTCTGCTGGAACAGCCGCTTGATGCTCGGGTCGTCCTCGCTGGCGAACCCGAGCTCGGTGCGCATGTACTTGTGCCAGTACTCGGCCAGCGCCTCGGCGCACTCGACGCCGAACCCGTGCAGGTAGAGGTACTTCTGGTACTCGTTCTTCGCCCGGAGCTCTTCGGCGAGCTCGGTCGCGCGGTCGCCGACGGTGACGAGCTGGATGCCGAGCACGTCGTACTCGCCGCTCTCGGCGCTGCGGAAGAAGTCGGAGATGCAGAGGCGGCGGCGGCCGTCCTGGCGGGGGAACTTGAACCGCTTCCACTCGCGCGGGCTGCCGTGCGGGACGACCTTCTTGCCGTGGTCGATCCCGCAGGCGCACTTGGCCTGCTGGAACTCCTCGACGTGGTAGACGATCAAATCGTCGCCGTGCGACTGCACGGGGAAGTAGCCGTAGACGACCTTCGGCTGGATGAACCCTTCGTCGAGGGCGCGCTTCTGGAGGTCGTGGAAGACCGGCAGCGCCTTCTCCTCGATCAGGCGGTCGTACTGCTCCTCGGAGAGCGCGCCCTTCTTCAGGCCCCACTGGCCCATGAACAGCGCGTTGGGGTTGACGAACGGGAAGATCAGCCGCGGGGACAGGTTCTCCTTGACGACGCGGCGGCCCCAGAACGGGGGGACGGGCACCGGGTTGTCCTGGCTGACCTGCGGGACGTTGGCGGCGTCGGCGATGCTCGGCTTGACGGCGTTGGCGCGGAGCTCCTTGCGGCGCTTGGCGCGGGTGCGCTGCTCGTCGACGACGGTGCCGACGCCGCCGCCGGCGATCGCATCCATCATGTGCAGCCCGTCGAACGCGTCGCGGCAGTAGAGGAGCGGGCCCTTGTACAGGCCGGCGAGGTCGTCCTCGGCGTAGTCGCGGGTCAGGGCGGCGCCGCCGAGGAGCACGGGGATGTTCACGCCGCGGGCGTTCATCTCCTCGAGGTTCTCCTTCATGACGGCGACGCTCTTGACGAGCAGGCCGGACATGCCGACGGCGTCGGCCTTCTTCTCGGCGGCGGCCTTCATGATGTCGGCGACCGGCTGCTTGATGCCGAGGTTGTAGACCGTGTAGCCGTTGTTGGTCAGGATGATGTCGACCAGGTTCTTGCCGATGTCGTGCACGTCGCCCTTGACGGTCGCGAGCACGATCTTGCCCTTGGACTGCCCCTCGACCTTCTCCATGTGCGGCTCGAGGTGGGCGACGGCCTGCTTCATCGTCTCGGCGGACTGGAGGACGAACGGGAGCTGCATCTGGCCGCTGCCGAACAGCTCGCCGACGACCTTCATCCCCTCGAGCAGGATGTTGTTGATGATCTCGAGGGGCGGGTACTTGGTCATCGCCTCGTCGAGGTGGGCGGTCAGGTTGCGCTTCTCGCCGTCGATGATGTGCTTCTTCAGCTTCTCCTCGACGTTCAGGTCCTCGTACGCGCTCTTGGCCTGCACCGGGCCGCCGGCCTCTTCGGGGAAGAGGGAAATGAAGTGCGTGAGCGGGTCGAAGCCCTCGCGGCGGCGGTCGTAGATCAAGTCGAGGGCGGCGTCCCACTGCTCGGCGGGGATTCGGTTCTTCGGGAGGATCTTGCTCGCGTGGACGATCGCGGCGGTCAGGCCGGCCTCGCGCAGCTCGTGCAGGAAGGCGCTGTTCAAGACGACCCGCGCCGCCGGCTTCAGGCCGAACGACACGTTCGAGAGCCCGACGACCGTGTGACACTTCGGGAGCTGCTGGCTGATCAGGCGCGTGCCCTCGATCGTCGCCAGCGCGTTCTTCCGGTCCTCCTCGATGCCGGTGCTGATCGGCAGCACGAGCGGGTCGAACATCAGGTCTTCGTCGCGGAGCCCGAACCGGTTGACGGCCAGATCGCGGATCCGGGTGGCGATCGAGATCTTGCGCTCGGCGGTGCGGGCCATCGCGTTGAGCTTGTCCTCGTCGATCGTGCCGGCGACGACCGCCGCGCCGTACTTTTTTGCCAGCGCGCAGATCTGGCCGAGCTTCTCCTCGCCCTCTTCGAGGTTCATCGAGTTGAGGATGCAGCGGCCGCCGGCGAGCTTGAGCCCGGCCTCCATGACGGCGGGGTTGGTCGAGTCGAGCATCAGCGGGACGTTGACGCTGTTCACGTACCGCTTGACGACCTCGTGCATGTCGCGGACGCCGTCGCGGCCGACGAAGTCGACGCACACGTCGAGCATGTGCGACCCGTCGCGCACCTCGTCGCGGGCCATCGAGACCAGGCCGTCCCAGTTCTCCTCCTGGAGCAGGCGCTTGAACTGGCGGCTGCCGTTGGTGTTCGTCCGCTCGGCGACGATCAGGTACGACAGGTCCTGGCGGACGTCCTCGGCGCTGTACAGCGACGAGATCTGCGGCCTGGGCTGGACGTGCCGCGCCTTCGCCTGGTGCGACCGCAGCTTGACCTTCGGCGACAAACCGAGCGCGCCGCACAGTTCGGCGAGGTGCTCGGGCATCGTGCCGCAGCAGCCGCCGACGACGTTGACGCCGAACTCGTCCACGAACCGCATCACGCCCTTGGTGAAGTCGGCCGGGCCCATCGGGAAGTGGGCCTTGCCGTCGACCATGACCGGCAGGCCGGCGTTCGGCAGCGCGCTGACGAACCGCGGCCAGGTCTCGGCGATCTGCCGCATCGTCTCGGTCAGCTCGTACGGGCCGAACGCGCAGTTCAGCCCGAGCACGTCGACCTCGTCGTACGGCAGGAACGTCGCGGCCGGGGCGGTCGGGTCGGAGCCGGTCAGCGTCTGGTTGCCGTTGTCGGTGTCGAACGAGAACTGCACCATGATCGGGACGCGGCGGCCGGCGTCTCTGAACGCGCGGTTGGCGGCGACGATGCAGTTCTTGACGACCAGCATGTCCTGCTGGGTCTCGATCAGCAGCACGTCGACGCCGCCGGCGAGCAGCCCTTTGACCTGCTCGTAGTAGCTGTCCTCCATCGTCGCCCAGTCGGTCATGCCGAGCGTGAGGATCTTCGTGCCCGGGCCGATCGAGCCGACGACGTACCGCGGGCGGTCGGGCGTCTCGAACTTGTCGCAGGCGCGGCGCGCGATCTGGGCGGCGGCGACGTTGTTCTCGAACACGCGGTCGGCCATCTCGGCCTCGGCCATCACGATCTTGTTCGCCCCGAACGTGTTGGTCTCGACCGCGTCGCACCCGACGGCCAGAAACGCCTCGTGGATCTCCTGGATGACGTCCGGGCGGCTGAAGTTCAGCACCTCGGAGATGTTCTCCTGGCCGAGCCAGTCCTTGTGTAGATCGAGGGGGCGGGTCTGGAGGTTGGAGCCCATGGCCCCGTCGAGGACGACGACCCGCTGCTTCACCAGCTCAATGAATGGCTTTCGCACGGCAAGTTTCCCGTAAATCCCCCTCGGCGGTCTGGCTTACCCGCGCCACGCCGGTGGCGCGAGGTATCTGAACATCGGCCCGTTCCAGGACGGACGATAACCATCCGTCCATCCGGATTAATTGTTAGAGCGGAAGTGGTGTGTGTCAAGGCGGGCAGCCGGCACCGGATAGAAATTCAGGGGTGACTTGTAATCGCCCCGTCCGGCAGCATATCCCTATAGTCTTCCCGACTGTAAGTGAAGCACCGATATCACGGACAGAGGCCCATGACATGAAATGCCCGCACTGCCAAACTTCTGATCTGCTGATGACCAACCGCGACGGCATCGAGATCGACTACTGCCCCCAGTGTCGCGGCGTGTGGCTGGATCGCGGCGAATTGGACAAGATCATCGAGCGCGCGAGCCGGTACGATCAGGGCGCGTACGCCCGACGGGACGATGACGACGACGACGATGACGACGACCGCCGTCGTCACTACCCGCCCCCCCCGCCCGTCCCCCACCAGCAACCCGGGTACGGTCAACAGCCGGGGTACGGCGGGTACGGGCAGCAGCCGTACCCGCAGCAGCACCACGACCCCAAGTATTACAAGAAGCGCAAGTCGTTCTGGAGCGAGTTGTTCGACTGACGCCTCGTCGGTGGAGTGACGTCCTTCGGTTGACCGAACGGGGCCGCTGAAGCTGCCCTTTCGAGGCGGTTGCGCCTTCCTCATGCCGTTCTGCTCCCCCGGCCCGGCGCCCGCTCCCAGGCGCCGGGCCGGTTTCATTGGCATTCAGACATGGTCGTAGAGTGGCGTTTGAAAGGCGACCGCGGCCCTTCGACCCCGATTGGTGCGTGCCCGGTGGTTCGGCTTGGGTTATTCTCCCGGGACCCGCCCGCACATAGAATGGACACGCTATGCCCCACCTGCCCCCCGAGTACCGGACGCTGGAGATCATCCTTTACTGCGCCGCGGCGTTCGTGATTTTGTTCCTCGGCTACCGGATCGGCCGGACGTTCGGCCACCTCCGCGCCAAGCGCCAGATTGACAAGAAGGAGCAGGAGCTGTTCACGACCCAGAAGGGGTTCCGCACGCTGTACGAGCAGGAGATCGAGACGCTCAAGGGCGAGAACGCCAAGCTCGTCGAGCAGACTCGGCTGCTGAACGTGCGGGTGGAGGAGTACCGCAAGAAGGCGGCCGGGCTCGGCGGATTGTTCAGCTCCAGCGCGAAAAAAAACGACGCGATGTACGCCCTGCTGCTCGAAAACGAGGCGCTCGAAGAGGCGCTTTATGCGCAAAATGAGAAACTCCGCCAGGAGCGCACGGACAGCCTGAAGGAGCAGATGCGGGCGACCAGCTACCGGCGGGTGCTGATGTCGCAGCTTCTGAACGACGAGCGGATCAAGCAGTACGTGAACGAAGTCCTGGCAGACGAGAAGCGCCTGCCCGACCAGCATACGCAGACGGCTGCGCCCCCGAGCGCGCCGACCGTGGTGCACCCGCAGAACGGCGCGGAGCACCACTAAGCGGTTCGCGCCGGGAAGCGCGACCCCGCGCAAGCGCGGTTGGAGGTCCGGGCGGCGGCGCGGGCGCCGTCAGGGGGATTTTCTCGCGGCGCGTGTGAAACTCCTTGCCCTGTCCGTCATCTACGTAAAAGGAAGGAGCTCTCACATGCGCCCTCGTCGCGCCCTCACCCCTCTGGTCCCCCTGCTCGCGCTGATCCTGTGCTACGCCCTGCCGGCCGACGCCGGGGTGGTGGTCAACGAGATATTCTACCACGCGCCGAACGACCTCGACGACATTCAGTGGCTCGAGCTGCACAACGCGGCTGACGAGGCCGCCGACGTGTCGGGGTATCAGCTCAAGGGCGCGGCTGCGTTCGCCTTCCCCGGCGGCACGACGATCGAACCCCGTGGCTACGTCGTGGTCGCGCTGAACCCGGGCCGCCTGCGGCAGGCGTACCGTGACGCGAAGGCGCTGGGCCCGCTGCCCAAGCCGATGCCGCGCGGCGGTGGCGTGATCGAGTTGGTCGACGCCGCGGGGAAGACGGTCGATACCGCCCGGTACGACGACAAGGCCCCTTGGCCGGTCACGCCGGACGGGTTCTCGGCGTCGCTCGAGCGGATCTGTCCGAGCGCGCCGGGGGACTCGCCGGACAACTGGGCCGCCTCCCCGCTGCCGCGCGTCGTCCCGCGGCCCGCCGGGACGATCGGCAAGCCGAACGCCGCACACAGCGCGGCGCCGCCACCGGTCGTCAAGGCCGTGACCGCGACTCCCGCCGACCCGACTCCCGCACAGCCGTTACGGGTCGAGGCGGACGTCACAACCGCGCCGGACGCACTGAAGTCCGTCTCACTGCTGTACCGGGTCGTCACGGACGGCGTGCTCGGGAACGAGTTCACGGTCTCGATGGCGCGGGACGGTGCGACCGGCCGCTACGCCGCATCGATCCCGCCGCAGCCGTCGGGGACGCTCGTGCGGTACCGCGTGAAGGCGGTCGGGAAGGACAACGCCGCCCGGCTGTTCCCGGCCGAGCACGATTTGCGGCCGACGCTGTCGGCGTACGTGCACGACAAGTTCCCCGAGTCGAAGATCCCGCTGGCGTTCGTCGTGCACGTGCGGCAGCGCGACGGCGGCCCGCCGGTCGACCTGCGGTCGTACGGCCGCGGCGCGCCGCCCCAGCCCAAGCCGCCGCGCGGCGGCAGCGCGTTCGTTTACGCCGACCCCAGGACGGGAAAGACGGAGTTGTTCGACCACGTCAACGTCGCGCAGCGCGACGGCGACCGGGGGTACAAGGTCTACTTCCACCGCGACCGCACGCTGAACGGCATGACGACCGTCAGCATCATCTTCGAGGGGTCGGAGCGGTTCCTGCTGGCCGAGGCGCTGGCGTACGACGTCTACCGCCGGGCCGGCAACGCCGCGTCGCTGACCGAGTTCGTCCGCCTGCACGTGGACGGCCGGCCGGCCGGGTACCACCTGCTGATCGAGCAGCCGAACCGCGCGTTCCTCCGCCGCCACCGGCTCGACGACTCGGGCAACCTGTACAAGATCGACTGGAGCGGCGGCGACCTGATCGGCATGCACGAGAAGCGGACGAACGAGGCGACCGGGCACGACGACCTCGTCGCCGTCGTCAGCGCGCTGAAGAAGGCCGCGCCGGACCCGGACGCGCAGTGGAAGGTGATCCGGGAGAACTTCAACGTCGAGCAGGTCGCGACGTACTTCGCGGTCAACATGGTGCTCTCGCACTGGGACGGGTACTTCAACAACTACCTGACCTACCGCGACCCGAAGAGCGGGCGGTGGGAGATGTACCCCTGGGACCAGGACAAGACCTGGGGCTTTTACGACGGCCTGGGCCACGACGACGTCTTCACCGACCTGCCGCTGACGAACGGGATGGAGGGGGACGTCGCCCCGGGCGGGGCGCGCGGCGGGTCGTTCGGCGGCGGGAACGTCCAGTGGTGGCGCCGCGGGGGCGCGTTCTCCCGGCCTCTGCTGGCGAACCCGCACTTCCGCAAGATCTTCCTGGCGCGCACGGCGCAGATCCTGGAGACGGTCTACACGCCGGAGGTCTACAACCCGCTGATCGACGCGACGGCGGAGCGGATCCGCGACGACGTGCGGCTGCGCGGGAGGATGTACGGCCGCGACGCGGCCGCGTCCGACCAGGAACTGGCGCGGCTGGTCGCGCTGCTCAAGCGTCACCTGACCGAGCGCCGGGCGTACCTGCTGGCGCAGCCGGAACTGAAGCCCAACGCGGCCACCAAACCCGCTCAGTGACCGGATGACGCCCTACGTCGCCACCGGCCCGCGCGTCGGCATCCGCCGTCCGACGCCGGAGGATCGCGAAGAGTTCCTCGCGCTGACGCGGGCGAGCGAGGCGTTCCACCGCCCGTGGGGCGATTGGCCGAAGACGCCGGAGCGGTTCGACGCCTACCTCGCCTCACGACAAGCGCCGAGCGACGACGGCTTCCTCGTCTGCGACCGCGCGTCGCACGCGATCCTCGGCGCGGTCAACCTGAACTGCGTCGTCCGCGGCCTGTTCCAGTCCGCCTACCTCGGCTACTGGGTCGGCGCGCCGTACGCCGGGCGGGGGTACATGACCGAGGGGCTGAACCTCGTCACCCGCTTCGCGTTTGGCGAGCTGGGCCTGCACCGGTTGGAGGCCAACATCCAGCCGGCGAACGTGGCGTCACTCCGGCTCGTCCGCGCGTGCGGTTTTCGCATGGAGGGGTTCTCGCCGCGTTATTTGAAGATCGGCGGCGAGTGGCGCGACCACGAGCGGTGGGCGCTGCTGGCGGACGATGAGGCGTCGGTTTCGTAGGGTGTGATACCGCACGCGGCCTCCTCGGCGCGACTCCGTGCGTGTGCTGAAGCACGCCCTACGGGGGATCGCTGACCGGCGCCGTCGCCATTCCGTCGAGCGCCGCCAGCACCGCGTCATCCTTTGACGTCCACCAGAGTTGCTTGTGGTGGTGGAGCGTGCAGAGCACGGGTGTCGGGGGGCCGAGGAACGCGAGCATGAAGTCGCTGCTCAGCAGCATCTCGAGCAGCCGCTGGGCGAAATGGGTGAACTGGCGGGCCTCGTGCGGGCCGAACTCGATCGCGGCGGCGTTGTTGCGGTTTTGGAGCAGGCCGGGGTCGACGCCGACGTGTTCGATCAGGGCGGGCATCCAGTCGCGGCTGCCGTAGTCCAGCTCGTACGCCCAGTGGCTCATCGGCATGGCCCAGACGCGGCCGGGGAAGTGCGACTGCCAGGCGCCGGTCGCGAGCGTAGCGAGCGTCGGCTCGTACGGCGGCGCGATCTGTCGCACGAACGGTCTGGCGGCGGGACGGATGGTCGTGTCTTCAGGGCCGATCCACGCGACGTGCTTCGCCCCGGCCGGATCGGCGAAGCCGAACGCGCCGCTGTTGTAGTAGTTGCACTTCAGGCCCAGGCGGGTCAGGTGGTCGGTCACCAGCGTGTAGTCGATGATCCAGGGCATGGCGGGTTCTCCCGAGCAGGGATGATAGCGGAAGAGCTGCGCGTCCGCTGATCGTGCCGACCGTCCGCAGCGGGGCAATTCTGATCCGGCGTCGAGCCGATTGCCGAAGGAGGAGGGCAGCGGGCCGCGCCCTCGCATGTGGTCTGGGTGCGCCCGGTGGTCGTCGTACGCCATCCGTTGGAGGAAGCATGTCGCCGTCGTCGTCGTCGTCGCGGAAGTCGGTCGTGGTCGAGGGGCTCGAGGGGCTCGAGGGGCTCGAGGGGCTCGAGGGGCGGACGCTGTTGTCGGCGTACCTGACGGCGAAGGGGACGCTGGTGGCCGAAGGGACGTCCGGGGCCGACACGGTCGTCGTCAAGCGCGACCCGCAGCGGTCGTCGAAGATCCTCGTGACGATCAACGGGGCCGGCGCGAAGTTCCCGGCGCTGTCCGTCAAGCGGATCGAGATGTACGGGGCGGCGGCGGCCGACGCGCTGACGCTCGACGACTCGCTCGGGATCATCTCCGCCCGCGGCGCGACGCTGTTCGGCGGGGCGGGGGACGACACGCTGGTCGGCGGGCTGGCGGCGGCCCGGTTCGACGGGCAGGCCGACGCCGACGAGATTCGGGGGTCGTCGAAGAACGACACGATCGTCGGCGGCGACGGGAACGACACCGTCTACGGCGGCCGCGGCAACGACGTCGTCTTCGCCGACGCCGGCAACGACCAACTGTACGGCGCGCTCGGCGACGACATGCTCTACGGCGACGCCGGCAACGACACCCTGTTCGGCGAGGCGGGCAACGACACGCTCGGCGGCGACGGCGAGGACCGTTTGCAGTTCAAGGGGCTGAGTGCCCCGGCCGCGGTCACCGGCAACGACTCGCTCAACGGCGGCGACGGCGACGATTGGGTCACCGGCGGCAACGAGTCGGCCAGCCTCCACACGCAGAACAACGGCCTCGACACGATCACCGGCGGCGCCGGGAACGACGTGCTCGACGCGCGGAGCTGGGACACGAATTCGACGAACCCCGACGACGTGATCACCGATCGCGCGGCCGGCGACGTCGTCCCGATGGAGAACCACACCCGCCAGGCGACCGCCGGCGAGCTCGCGCTGGGCGAGAACGCGTACGCCGTGCACACGCACGCCGAGCTGATCGTCAAGGTGCTGCTCGACGGGGTCCTGCGGCAGATCGCGATCCCGGCCGGCGTCGGCGACTTCGTCAGCCCGTCGGTCAGCAACACCAGCCCCCGGTTCCACACGCACGAGAACCAGGAGGGGATCCTCCACATGCACGACCTCGACGCCCACACGTTCACGCTCGGGGAGTTCTTCCGCGGGTGGGGCGTGACGATCGGCGCGAACCACCTCGGCCGGTACGTGGCGGGCAACGGCCGGACGCTGACGTTCAGCGTCAAGCACGGGAACGGCGTCGTCGAGACGCTCACCGACCCGGCCAACTACGTGATCCAGGGGCACATGAACTTCTGGCAGGGCGACCAGATCACGATCACGTACGCGTAGGCAAAGAGCGTACTCCCTCTCCCAAGGCCGCCAAAGGCACCCCGCCGCCGCGCCGCGCATCGGCCGTGGGAGAGGGCGGGGGTGAGGGGCTCGTCCGCGCGACTGTCCCTGTCACCGCCGCCCTTGCCCCCGCCGTCCGCGGCCTTACGATCCGGGCATCATCAAAGGAGACGCTCGATGCCCACCGCCAACGCCGCCCTCGCCCACGCCCTCGCGACCACGCAGGCCCTGCTGGACCGCTACCTCGAAGACCTCAAGCCGGACGAGTACCTGCACCGCCCGTGCGCCGGCGGCAACACGACCGCCTGGGTCCTCGGCCACCTGATCCTGACCGAACGCAACGCGCTCAAGCGGATGGAGGTGGCCGACCTGCCCACCCTCCCCGACGACGGCTTCGAGAAACGCTTCAGCCGCGAGCCCGAGGCGCCGAAGGCCAACGAGTTCGGCGACGTCACGCTGCTCCTGCCGCTGTTCAACGAACACCGCCGCCGCCTGATCGACGCGGTGCGCGCCGCGCCGGCCGAGCTGCTCGACAAGCCGCTCGACAAGCCGCACCCGCTCTTCTCGACGGTCGGCGAGTACGTGAACTTCATGGCCCTCCACGGCGCGATGCACGCCGGGCAGATCACGATCGTCCGCCGCAGCTTGGGACGGCCGCCGATCGTCTGACCGCGCGCCGTGCTCCGGCCCCCTCTCCCTGCCGCGGCGGTTGACGTTCTCCGCCGACAGTCGAATACGCGGCGGGGAGAGGGCTGGGGTGAGGGGGTATTCCGCGGACGAGTTGCATTCCCCGCCCCTCGGAAGGACCCCTCACCCCCGCCCTCTCCCACGGCCGACTGCGCCGCCCGGCGAACCGAGGTCGTGGGCGGCCTTGGGAGAGGGAGGACGCGCATGGGCGCGCCGGGGGGCTGTGGAGGGAGCGTGCCCTACCTGGGCCGTGTGCTGAAGCACACCCGCAACACCTGCCACGCCCCCTCCGCCCGCGGTTGCCATGCCCCGGTCGTGTGGTATCGTGACGCGAGCGCCCGAACCAAGCCGCCGCCGCGCCCTCGAACCGCGCACGATTATCACCCGTCATGGACGACCCACAGCACCGACCCGCCGACCCCCTCTCGCCCGGATACCAGGCCAAGCGCGACGAGGTCGCCGCCCGCCGCACGCCACCCGGCGGCGAGGACGAAATCATCGACGTCACGCCGGAGCTCGCTCCGGCTGACCCTTCAGCTCCCTTACCGATCGACCGCGCGCCGTACCCGGAGCCCCATCCGACACCCACGTTCGCCAGCGAGCCGATCGTGATCGACCCGGTCGTCGAGACGACGCCGGCCAACACCATTGCGGACACCGACGCCGACGTCACCCGCGGCGACGCCCTCCCGCTCCGTCCCGACGAGGACGAGCAGACGCCGCCGCCGGCCGACGCCCTGCCCGGCGACGCGGCGCCCAACGAACTGATCCCGCTGAAGGACGACGCCGCGGCACCGCCCCACCCGGCGCTTGTCCGCGACCCGCAATCGCCCACCGCCCCCGGCCCGCGCGGCGGCTCGTTCGCGCTCGGCATGCTCGCTTGGCTGGTCGTCTGGGCCGGGCTGATGGCGCTCACGCTGAACCACCGGTTCGACCGCAAGTTCGACTGGAACACGTCCTACTTCTCGATCTGCGCACGCAACCTGCTGACCGACGGCTTCGTCGCCAGTAACGGCGGCCTCTACCTGACCGCCGGCGACTTCAAGGGGGAGCGGCAGTTCTATGCCGGCCACCCGCCCCTGACGGCTTGGCTGCTCGCCGGCTGGATGCGCGCGTTCGGGCAGGACGAGTTCGCGATCCGCGCGCTGCCGCTGACGTTCACCGCGCTCAACCTGCTGCTGCTCTACACCCTGGTGCGCCGCGCGTTCGGCGCGCCGGCCGCGCTGGCGACCGCGATCCTCTGCTCGCTCTTGCCGATGACGGCCTATTACGGACAAGTCGTTAACATGGAGCCGTTCGTGCTGACGTTCATGCTCGGGGCGGCCAACGGCTACCTCGGCTGGGCGCGCTCCGGGTCGAAGCTCGGCTTCCTGCTGCTCTGCCTGTGCGTCGTCCTCGGCTGCTGGACGGACTGGCCGATGTACGTCTTTACCGGCCTGCTGGCCGTCTCCCACTTCTTCCGCCGGCGCGACCTGGTCATGCTGGGCCGTGGGGAGGAGACGCCCGGCCGGCCGATCTTCTCTACGCTGGTCCTGCTCGCGCTGCCGGTGATCCTGTTCGGGCTGTTCCTCGTCTACCTGAACCGCAACGGCGCGGACTACACCTGGCTCACCGACCGCGCGAAGCACCGCATGACGGACGGCGGCGGCTCCGGCGGGCCATCCAGCGTGGGCGGCTACCGGCTGCTGCTCGGCAGGGTGACGAAGCCCGGCGAACTCCTGGAGTGGTTCGTCTCGCTGTTCACCCCGGCCGCCCTGATGCTGGCCGGGCTCGGGCTGCTGACGTGGCGGACGTGGTCGCGGCGGCTGTCGATCGCCAGCGGCGAGGCCGCGCGGCGGGCGGCGTTCCGGCTGCTGGTCTGCCTGATCCTCACGCAGGTCGTGTACACGCTGGCGTTCCCCGGGGGGGCGGTCGTCCACGAGTTCTGGCAGTACTACCTGACCGTCCCGGTCGGGCTGCTCGCCGCCGGGTTCTGCACGTGGCTCACCGTCGCCGGCGGCGTCGGCGATGGGGGGGGCGGGCGGTCGTTCCGCCACGGCTTCTTCGACCGGACCGCGTGGGCCGTCGCCGCGCTGATCCCGCTGCTCGCGGTCGGCCCAATCGCCTACCGGATGAACGCGAAGGTGCCGTGGAAGGACGAAGTTCGGCAGCCCGACGCGCGGCTCGACGACGCGTTCGCCCGCGCGCTGAAGGATGCGACCCGGCGCGACGACGTGATCCTGACCGACTGGACCGAGGAGCCGCTCGGATACGCGCTCCCGTGGTATACCGACCGCCGGCTCATCCCCCACCAGGGCACGGCCGCGGACATCGATGACACCCACAGCCTCGACGGCATCAACAAGCTCCGCGCCCAGCACAAGAACCGCCGGATCCTCTACCTCTGGGGCGACGTCGGCCCGAGCGAGCTCGAACAGAAGCTCAACACGCAGTTCCGCCAGTTCCAGTTCGGCCGCGCGATCGCCTACCTGATCCAGGGTGAGCCCGATCCGGCCTGGAAGCGGGCCGGCACGAACTGGACGCCGCCCGCGACGTCGGCGACCGGCTCCGCCGCCGCCCCGCTGACCGCCGGCCCCACGCCGGTCGCGACGCCGCCGACCACGCGCCCCGACGGTGCCCCCGCCACCACCCCTTCGACCACGCGGCCCGCGCCATGAAGCGGGTCGTCCTGACCGGCGGCCCGGGCGCGGGCAAGACCGTGATCTCCGCCGCGCTCGCCGCCGCCCGGCCGGAGCGCTACGTCCGCGTCCCCGAGGCCGCCACGCAGGTCTACGACCTGCTGCGGACGCGCTGGGACCGACTCGACCTCGCCGGCCGCCGCGACGTCCAGCGCCGGATCTACCGCCTCCAGCGCGAGCAGGAGGAACAGCTCTCCGAGAACTCCGTCGGCCGCACGCTCCTGCTCGACCGCGGCACGATCGACGGCTCGGCCTACTGGCCCGAGGGCCCCGACGCTTACTGGCGCGACCTCGGCACGACCGCCGCCGCCGAGCTGGCCCGCTACGACGCGGTGATCTGGCTCCAGACGGCCGCCACCCTCGGCCTGTACGACCACGACGCCAGCAACCCCTGCCGCTTCGAACACCCGGACGCCGCGATCGCCAGCGGCGATCTGCTCAAACAACTGTGGGGCGCCCACGCCCACGTCCACCACGTCGGCGCCTTCCCCCGCCTCGAAGACAAGGTCGCCGCCGTCACCCGCCTGCTCGACGGGCTGTGAACCCCAACCCGCTCACGCCCCCAGCCGCTGCTTCCACGCCGCGAGTTGCTCCTCGAACGGCCGCCCGCCGGCGGCGCCGGCGCTCTGGTACCGCCTGACGACGTTCCGCGCCCCCAGCGCGTCGTAGACGTCCTGACCGACCTTCGCCCCGTGCTCCCCCGCCGCCTGTTGAAATTCGGCCAGCGACAGTTGGGCCAGCGCGTGCTTGCCTTCCTTTTCGCACCGAAGCACGAGGCTGCCGACGATGTGGTGGGCCGTGCGGAACGGGATCCCTTTGGTCACGAAGTACTCGGCGAGCGACGTCGCATCCAGGAACCCCCGCTCGAGGGTCGGCTCGATCCGCTCCTTGTCGTACGATGCCGACTCGACGATCGCCGCCGCCATCGTCAGGCAGGACGAGACCGTGTCGTACGCCCGGAACACGATCCGCTTGTCCTCCTGGAGGTCGCGGTTGTAGCCGATCGGCAGGCCCTTGAGGATCGTCATCAACGCGAACAAATCGCCGTACACGTTACCGCAGCGGCCGCGGATCAATTCGAGCATGTCCGGGTTCCGCTTCTGCGGCATCATCGACGACGACGTCGTGTACCGGTCAGCGATCTTCAGGAACGAGAACTCGGTGGACATGTAGATGATCCACTGCTCGGCCCAGCGGGAGAGGTGTTGGGAGATCATGGCGCAGGCGTAGAGGAGGTCGCAGGCGTGGTCGCGCGTCGCAGTGTGTTCGATGGAATTCGTCACGAGCGGTCGCCCTTGAATCAGGTTATCGCCGTACTTGTCACGCAGTTCCGCCATATCCGCATCCGTCGCGCCGCCAGAGCGGATTTCGTACTCGACCAGCGGGAGAAGGCTCGCGCCCGGGTTGATCGGGAGCGACGAGCCCGCAATTGCCCCACTCCCGAGCGGCATGAACTTGGACGCTTCGTGAAGGAAATGTGAAAGCCGCTCCGTGTCCCTTGAGAACATCTCCGCCCAAGCCAGTGCCTCGGCCCCTGCGCAAATCGGCTGCGCGCGCTGAAGGTGCGTGTACGAAGGCATAACCACGTCGCGCGAACGGTCCGCCAGCGAGGCCAGAGCGGTCGTAAGATCCTTGAGGCGCTCTGAGAGTTGCCGCTCGGCGTCCACGATCCAAAGCTTGAAGTCGAGTGCCACCTGGTCATTCCGGCTCCGCCCGGTGTGCAGCTTTCGGCCCGGCTCGCCGATCCGCTTGATCAGTTCGGCCTCGACAACCATATGAATGTCTTCCAGCGTCTCGTCGAAGACGAAGTTCCCGGCCTCGATGTCGCGCTCGATCGACTTCAGCCCCTCGATGATCTGGTCGCGCTCGGCGTCGGTGATCAGGCCGACCTTGGCCAGCATCGTCGCGTGGGCGACGCTGCCGGCGACGTCCTGCTTGTAGATGCGGCGGTCGTAGCTGATCGACTCGACGAAGGTCGCGGCCAGCGCGTCGGTGGACTCGGCGATGCGGGACTGCCAGGACTTCTCTTGACTCATGGGGGCGGATTGTAGCGGCCGGGGCGCGGGGGGCGAGGGCCGTGCTCTTTAGTCGTGGGACCGTGGGGACAGCGTGCGGTCGGTAAAAATGGGACATTCTGGGACATTGTGGGGCATTCACCGCGGCCCGGTCAGAACGGCAGCCGCGCGAGCCAGTCCTGGACGAACGAGCGGGCGACGTGCGCGGCGGCGGCGGGGCCCATGCCGGCCTCGTCGGCCTCGGCCAGGCTCCGCCGGTAGTCGGGGTGGGCGGCGAGGTGCTCGGCGGCGCCGCGGACGACGGCCTCGCGGTCCAGCAGCGCCGCCAGCGTCGGGCGGCGGGCCTCCATGGCCGGCCATTCCATCTCGATCGCGTCGCGGACGAAGTCGAAATCGGTCTGCATCGCGAAATCACCCTCCTTTCGGGGTTCGGTGCTGCTGCTGCTCGAGCGTGCGGACGAGCTGGTCCTGCACGCCGGTCAGCCGGGTCATCGCCTCGGCGTTGTTCCGCACGACCTCGATCAGCTGGTCGAGCTGGACGCGGTCGCCGAGGATCCGCTCGTGCGTCTCGTCGAGCTGCTGGTCGCGCTGGCGGCTCATCCGCCGCTCCCACAACCACATCGCCCCCATGATCCCCGCCGCCCCGAGGCTCGTGAGCTGCGCCAGCGCGTCGTTCGCCTGCGCGATCCAGTGCGTCATGACACCCTCCTCTGAAAGAAAGCGAGGATGGCGGATGGAAGATAGAAAATGGAGGAGGATCACCGGTGTCGCTCGACTGCCGTGATCCCCCGCCATCTCCCATTCTCCATCTTCCATCCTCGTGTTCCTCCTCACTCCCTCACCAACCGCACCAACCCCGGGCTGCGCCGCGCGTCCGCCCGGCCGTCGCCGTCCAAGTCGAGGTCGACCTGCGCCTGCCGCAGCGCCCGGCGGTACAGCCGCTCGTACAACTCGGCCCGCACCGCGAACCGCCCCGGCTCGCTCGCCGCCGCGGCCATCGCGCTGTAGACCATCTGCAGCGTCCCCAGGGCCGACGCCCGCCGCAGCGCCTGCGGGTTCATCACGACCGCCGACGCCGCCCCCGCCGTCCCCGGCACGACGCCGAGCGACGCGAGCAGGAAGTCCGCCACCAGCCGCCGCTGCGGCCCGAACGTCCGGACGACGAACGCGGCCCCGGTCGCCGCCGGCGGACTGATCGCCGGGGCGGCCGGCCCGCCGCTGGGCAGCATGTCGGTGTGCACCACGCTAAGGATTAGCGCCGACGGCCCGGACACCGCGGTCACGGCGAAGCACCCGACCGCCGATCCGGACAGCACCACCACCTGCCCCGCCGCCACCCCCTGCTCGGTGAACGACGGCCCGGCCGTTCGTGTCAACACGTTGCCGGCCACGTCCCCGGTCCCCTCGACCAGCGTCTGCGACGCGAACGCCGCGTCCTTGAGCACGTCCGGCTCCCAGTACAACAGGTCCACGTCGTTGCAGAACTCCATGCCGCACCTCGTCCCGTTCGATCGCCAACGCACCCGACCACCGACCTGCGACACGGCCGCCGGGGCGGGGCGGCCCTCCCCCTCGGGCGGCGGGCGCCGGTCACGCCCGACCGACGCCCGCCGCCACCGCCCCGCCCGACGCCGCGCCCCGTCCCTTCCCCGCGCTAACCGGCACCCGCCGTCACACCGTCAACCCGCGGATCAGCCCGTGCGCGTTCTCGTTCCGCACCTCCAGCGTGTACTCCCCGATCACCTGCCCGCTCTCCCGGTCCCCGGTGACGCCCAGCGGCTTGTACTGGAAGCTCCGCCCCGCGAGCGGCATCACGTCGATCCGGCTGCTGTCGAGCAGCAGCACGCTCCCGACCGGCACCCACCGGCTCAGCACGACCCGGCACACGCCGTAGTCGCTCTCGTACACCGCGACCTGGTCGGTGAACGTCCGCTGGTCCGCCGCGAACCGGCGGTTCGTGGCGACGAACCCGTTGATCGCCCGCTTCTCCTGCCCGTTGACGACGATCAGGTCGACGTGCCCGTTGCTCGACTTCCAGATCTGGCGCAGCGCGAGGTTCAGCTGGGCCTCGGTCAGCGAGGTGTCGCCCGGGAACCCGCCCGTCCCGGGCGTGAACCGGTTGGTCACGACCGACCCGACGATCCCGCGCATCGTCCGCCGCACGGTCGACGTGCCCTCCGGGCTCGCGGTCGCGGCCCGGCCGTTGACCACGCAGTTCTCCAGGTCGCGCATCAGCTCGCGCAGCCGCTGCTGCTTCTGGTAGTCCAGCTCGTCCTGCACGCCGAGCTGCCGCACCGCCAGCTCCGACCCGCTGACCTCGACGGTCGCGCTGAAGATCTGCGTGTAGTTCGTCCGCCGCGCCCGCGCCGTGAACCGTGCGGCGTCGGCCGAGTCCCCCTCGAGCGCGGCGTTGCCGAGGATGTGGATCACCTGCCCGTTCGCCAGCGGCGCCGGCGTCGAGCCGCCGTACCCGCGGACGACGGTGAGCGTCTGCGTGCCGGTGTTGACCGCCGTGACCAGCATCACCTCCGCCGACCCCGCGATCTGCGCCTGGTCGCCGACCCGGAACCGCGCCGCGTTCGCGACGACGAACTGCGTGTCCGACGTCGCGTCGCCGAACGCCGCGTCGTTCACCGCGTCGGTGTTCGGCAGCAGCGCGTCCTCCAGCCACTCGTGCACCGTCGACCGCGCCGGCCTGGCCGCGTCGCCCAGCGCGTCGAGCAGCGGCGTCTCGTGCGGGGACGCGATCCCGACCAGGTCCGACACGTCCTCCGCCACCTCCGGCAACCCCGCGCCCGCCGTGTACGTCGCTTTCCCAGTAAACGCCATGACCAACCTCCAGAAGGCGGGCACCCCCGCCCAGAAAAGCCCCGCTAAACCCGAACCCTGAACCCCCTAGATTGACGCCCGCCGCAGCCGCAGATACTCCACCAGCAGCCGCCGGTTCCGCGTCCGCACCAGCTCGAGCGCCAACTCTTGCAGCCGCGCCCGCGGGTCGAACTCCCTCCTCTCCGGCATCCCCGCCACCGGCGGCGACTCGAACTTCTCCCCCTCCCGCGCGTCACGCCCCGCATCCCCAGCAACCGTCTCCTCCGCCATCACAACCTCCTCTCGCCCCCTTAGTTCCTTAGTCCCTCGGCCCCTCCGTCCCTTCCCCATCAGTACCCCAGCTCCCTCAACACCACCCCCCGCTCCACCCCCAGCCGCACCTTCACCTCCGCTTCCGCCAGCTTCTCCATCTCGTTCTCCGGGAGCGGGCTCGGCCAGCTCAGCTCCACCCGCCGCTCGTCCGGCGTCGTCCGGAACACGCCGGCGACGTCGAGCCACCGCAGCGCCAGCTCGCACATCCGCTCGATCCCCGCCCCGTACAGCGCCCGCTTCTTGTCCGTCTTCGACAAGAGCGCCAGCAGCGTCACCCGCAGCGCCGCCGCGCTGGTCAGCCGGCCGATCCGGTTCTTGATCGCCCCGGCCGCCACCGGGCTGACGCCGCTCGCCTTGTCCAGCGCCTCGCGCAGGTCGGAGATGTGCGCCTCCTCCGACGGGCAGCTCGAGTCCCCGCCGAACTCGACGATCGATGCCCCCTCGTTGTCCGTCTGCCACATCCGCCCCGGCGACACCGGCTGATCGCCCAGCCCGTCGAACCCCCGGGCCAGGTACATCCGGAAGCTCTGGAGCGTGATCCGGTGCGCCCGGTCGCTCAGCCGCGTGTTCAGCTCGTCCTGGAGCGGGATCAGCGGCTCGACGTCGCTCCCGCCCGCGTACTCGAACGCCGTCGCCGAGTTCTGAATGTGCACGACCGGCACGTCCCCCAGCGAGTTCCGCCCCCGCGCCACCACCCGCCCGTCCTCGGTCCGGCACCAGGCGTCGGGCGTGATGACATCCACGACCGTCACGGCTCCCCGTTTATCCGCGACCCGGCCTGCCCTGAATGCGGTGGAAAGGAGGGGAGCGCTTCCTCGCTCGAACAACCCGACCACCTTCCCCCACCACGACGGCGCCCCCTCCTCACCGGACTTGTGATCCGCGGCCCGTGACCCCTCCTTCTCCCACACCTGCCCGTACGCCTCCACCACCCGGTAATCCTCGCAAGACAGCAAAGGCAGGGCCCGCGCCGGTTCGACGATCTCCAGCCGGATCATCCGGGCGACGCGGCGCAGCAGCGCCTCGTCCTCGCCGTCAACGTCGGCGCCCGCGACCCGACCGTCCTCGTCGTCCTCCGCCCCTTCGGCGTCCGAGGCCGGCGGCGCGTCCATCGACGCCGCCGCCGGCCCGTCCGCCCCCGGCGCAAGCCCCGCCTCCGCCCGCGTCCCCGACGGCCCGTGGGCGTCCGGAGACGACTTCACTCCCCCCCCTGCCGCAGCCCCCCCGCCCGTCACCGGCGCCTCCCCCAAGGCGCCCGTCCCACACCCGTCCGTCCGCTCGTGATCCGTCCCCGCCGGCTCCCCCGCACCCGCGTCGGCCCCGCACCCGACCGCCTTCACCAGCACGTCCACGAAACCGTACACGCTCCCGAGCTGCGCGAGCTGCTGCAGAAAACGGATCCCCCCGTTGTGCGCGAGGATCAACCGCAACAGCCGTCCGATCACCGCCCGCCGCCGCGGGTCCGCCGCCGCCGCCGACTCGATCACCAGCGGCTTGCCGAACAGGTAGTCGCTCATCGTGTCGACGCGCCAGGCGATGTCGTTCTCGATCACCACCTCTTTCCGCCCGCCCGCCACCCCCGTCGCCGCGTCCGCGAACGGCTCGACCCCGCTCCGCATGCCCGTGATCCGCCCGGGCAGTCCCCACTCCTGCCCCTGCCGGTAAGGCCGGTCCGACCCCGCCCCCGCCGCGCCGCCGGACGCCCCACACACGCGCATTGGGTTCTTGTAGTACGCCCACAGCCGCCGGTATCGCGGCCGCTCCGACTCCAGCAACCGCTCGACCGCCGCTTGCAACCGCCCGCGGTCGACCACCAGCCCGTCCCGCCCGTTCGCCGTCCCCATCGCATCCTCCCGCGTGCGTCACCGTTCACCGTTCGTCCCTCTTCATCCGCTCAATAGCTCCCCCCGTGTTGCGCGCCGGAGACGCGCGCGGCGCACCGCCCGGAGACAAACCAAACGAATACCGAACAAAAATGACCTGCCTACACCGAGATTTTTCTGATTTTCCCCCGCCCCGTGTTGCGACGGGCGCGTCTCCGGCGCGCAACACCCCCGTGCCATGTCAAAAAGCAGATGGCGGGCGGTCACATCGTGACCGCCCGCCGTGTTCATTTCTCGCGTGTTTCGGAAGTCATGCCCACTTCAGTGGGCATGTCTCCCGACCGGAAGCGTGATCCCTACGCCGCCCGCGCCCGCCCGTGCAGCAGCGCCTCGAGCTCACCGACCACGCCGTTAAGCTGCTCGGCCTGCCCGGACAGTTCCTCGCTCGCCGACGCCGCCTCCTCTGCTTGCGCCGCCCCCTGCTGCGTCAGCTTGTCCAGCGAGCCGACCGTGCCGTTCACCTGCGCGATCCCCTGTGACTGTTCCTGCGTCGACGCCGCGATCTCCGACACGACCGACTGCGCCCCGGTCGTCAGCTCGCCGATCTTCGCCAAGCCCGCCGCGACCTCCGCAGCCAGCGCCACCCCCTGCCGCGCGCTGTTGACGCTCTGCTCGATCATCCCCGTCGTGTTCCGCGCCGCCTCTGCCGACCGGATCGCCAGGTTCCGCACCTCTTCCGCGACCACCGCGAACCCCTTCCCCGCCTCCCCCGCCCGGGCCGCCTCGACCGCCGCGTTCAGGGCCAGCAGGTTCGTCTGGAACGCGATTTCGTCGATCACCTTCAGCACCTTCGCGGTCTCGCCCGCCGACGACTCGATCTGCCGGATCGCATCGCTCATCTTCGCCATCGCCACGTTGCCCGCGTCGGCGGCGGCCTTCGCCTCGTCAGTCAGGCCGGCGGCGTGCTTGGTCGACTCGGCGTTCCGCCGCGTCATCGACGACATCTCCTCCAGCGCCGACCCCGCCTCCTCCAAGTTCGCCGCCTGCTGGCTCGCGCTCTGGGCGAGCGTCTGGCTCGACTGCGACACCTGCCGCGCCGCCGACGTCGTCTCCCGCGCGCCCGCCGCGAGCTGCCCGGTCACCCGCCCCAGCGTCCGCCCGATTGCGGTGCTCAGCCAAACCCCCAGCCCGACCGCGACGACCGCGCCCGCCGCCAGCCCCGCGACGCTCCAGACCTCCGTCCGCCGCGCCGCCCGTGCGACCTCGACCGACGTCGCCGCCTTCCGCTCGTCGCGAATCCGGTTGATCTCGGTCACGACCTTATCGATGTTCTCCGTCGCCGCCCGGTCGATCCCCTTGACCAGCTTGTCCACCTTGAACGCCGACTCCCGGTCCGCCGGCGCGTAGGTGGCCGCCGCGGCCAGGTATTTCGTGCAGAGGTCCTCGTGCGCTTTGACCGTCTCCGCGACCAGCGGCAGCGATACGTTCTCCCGCGCGAGCACCGCCCCCAGCGCCGCCAGCGACTTCTGCGTCTCCGCCCCCTCGGCCACGAACGCCTTCTTGTACTTCTCGAGCAGCGCCGGGTCGTTCCCGCGGAGCAGCAGGTTCTTCCACTCCTGCACCTGCGTCTTAAAGGAGACCTGCGCCTCCTTGGCCTCCCGTGTCGCCAGCGCGAACTGCTCCGCCTCCCGCGCCTGTGCCTCGGTCCGCGCCAGCGTCTGCCGGAACCCGACCATCGACGCCACCCCAACACCGACCGCGATCAGCGATACCGTGATAAACCCCGCCAGCAACTTCGCGCGCAACCCGAGAGCCATACTCGATATCTCCGTTCCCCCTTTGATGGGATGTTCAATGGTGACCCGCGCGGGTCACGCATCTGTATATCTCACGTGCGCGAAGGAGACTTAACCGAACGTTAATTAGGGATCGCACGGTTCAAAGATCGGGGTGCTGCACCTTTCGCGGCGCCAGCGCGGTCAGTCGACCCAGTCATCATCGGCATCGGACGCGACCGGCGTCGCCACGCCCACGTCGGGTGCCGAGGCCGCCCAGCAGTCGGGCGCGGGCTCGGGACGAAGCGCGCGCACCAGGTGATCGACGTGTGCCGCCAACCGCCGCCGACCGTCGGTCGTCAGGCAGAGCGTCGTCACCGGCTTGCCGTCCCGGAACGCCTTCTCCACCTCGATCATCCCCGCCGCCTGCAACCGCTTCGCGTGCGCCGACAGGTTGCCGTCGGTCAGCCCGGTACGCTTCCGCAGCCCCACGAATTCCTGCCGGTCCTCCGCCACCAGCGCCGTCAGGATCCGCAACCGCCCCGCGTTCGCGATGAGTGTGTCAAAAGGCATGTCCCCTTATCGGACGCCCGCGCCCCGGCCCTTGAAGCCCTCCATGCCGCAGAGGACTTCGCTCCGCGGAATCATTGCTCGCAAAAACCCACGCCCGAGAACTCAAACCGACTTCGTCATCTTGTAGTGCGGCCCCACGTCCTCGATGTGAAACCGCCCGGACGCGACCCCCCACCCCTGCCGCTCGTAGAACGCCACCGCCTCCTCGCGCGCGTTGCACCAGAGCTGCCGCACGTCCGACGCCTCCCGCACCAGCCGCTCGATTTCCGCCAGCACCCGCTGCCCCACCCCGCGCCGCTGCCAGTCCGCCGCCACCCCCATCCCCCGCAACTGCCACGCCGGCCGCCTCTCCCAGTCCACCCGCGTCACCGTCGCGCACCCGACGTTTCGCCCGGCGTCGTCGAACGCCCCCACGTGGATCGTCTCCCCCGCCTCGTCCCCCGGAAACCGCGCCGCCTCGACCGGCCGCCCCGGCCGCAGGACGTCCCACCGCAACCGGAAGATCTCCGTCAGCTCCGCACGCCGCACCGCCACTTCGTCCATCACCCACACCTCGCTTAGCCCGGCGTGAACACACGCCGGGGAACGGCACGAACGACAAGGGTTGATCGCCGACCAATCACCCGCCGAGCCCTCACGCGACCATCCCCTTCACCAACCGCCCCAGCCGCTCCACCGCCCCCTCAATCCGGTCCGACCACGGCGCCTCGCAGTTCAGCCGCATGCAGTTGCGGTACTTCCCCGACGCCGAGAAGATCGGCCCCGGCGCGATCCCGATCCGCTCGGCCAGCGCCAGCTCGTGGAGTCGCAGCGCGTCCACCCGCTCGTCCATCTCCACCCACAGCACGAACCCCCCGCCCGGCCGCGTCAGCCTGGTGCCGTCCGGGAAGTGCTCGCACACCGCGTCCGACACCCGCGCGACCTGGTCCTGGAACGCCTTGCGCATCCGCCGCAAATGGTGGTCGTACCCGCCCGTCGCTAAAAACTCCGCGATCGCCATCTGCGGCAGCGTCGCGTTGGCGATGTTCGTGAACAACTTCAGTCGCTCGACCTTCTCCCGGTACCGCCCGGGCACGCACCACCCGACCCGGTACCCGGGGGCCAGCGTCTTGCTGAACGACGAGCAGAGCAGCACCCCCCCGTCCTCGTCGAACGCCTTGCACGTCTTGGGCCGCTGCGGACCGAAACCAAGGTCGCCATAAATGTCGTCCTCGATGAGCGGGATCCCGCGCGCGGCCAGCAGCTTCACCAGCTTCTGCTTGCACTCGTCCGGGACGCAGCTCCCCAGCGGGTTGTTGTAGTTCGTCACGAACAAGCACGCCGCGACCGGCGTGCTGTCCAGCACCTTCGTCAGCCCGTCCGTGCACACGCCCGTGCGCGGGTCCGTCGGCACCTCGACCGCCTTGAACCCGAGCATCTCGATCAGCTGCAAGATGCCGTAAAACGTCGGCGACTCCAGCGCGATCGTGTCCCCCGGCTTGGCGACCGCGCGCAGGCAGAAGCCGACCGCCTCCTGGCACCCGGCCGTCGTGATCACGTCGTCCGGCGAGATCGCGCACCCCGCATCCAACGACCGCCTGGCAATCTGCACCCGCAACATCTCGTTGCCCGCGGGCGAATCGTAACTGCCCCCCGCCGTCGGCGACCGCCGCGTGATCGCCGCCAGCGACCGGTTCAACTGCCGCACCGGCAGCACGTCAGGCCCCTGCAGCGCCGCGCCCAGCGGCACCAGGTCTCGCCTCTGCCCCTCCTGCAGCACCCGCGCCGCCATCTCCCCGATCGCCACCTCGGTCGTCCGGATCGGCGGCTGGGTCATCGCCGGCTCGACCGACTTCTGCCAGAACCGCGCCCGCACGTAGTACCCCGACTGGGGCTTGGCCTCGATCTGCCCCCGATCCTCAAGCAACCGATACGCCTGCAGCACCGTCGAAACGCTTACCTTGAGCTGCTGACTCAACTTACGAACCGACGGAATCTTCTCCCCCGGCCGCAGCGTGCCCGCCTCGATCAGCCGGGTGACCTTGTCTGCCACGTCGTTGTAGAGCGTGTCGCTCTTCTCGGCCAAAGTCGTGATCATGGGTAAGCCTCAGAACAGTTCGTCTGTCACTCGACCAGCACAGTTATACGCCGCGAGAACTGTTATGGGTACAATTTCCACCTTCTGCCTCTGTTTTGCAAGTGAGGTGGGGCACAAAATACTCTTGCCATGAGACCTTCTTGCCCCGCGCGTTTGTCGTCCCCTGCCACCTCGTCCCCCGCCGAGCAGCCGGTGTTGCGCCCGGTGTTCCGGGACGTCGCCATCCCTCACGCGGCACCGGCCGCGCGCACGCCCGGGGAGTTCGACCTTCCGATCAACGCCCTCTGGGCGACCGACCCGCGCCCCGACCTGACCATCGAGTGCGTGCGGGGCGGCGTCTGGGTCACCCAGGCCGGCGACGACCGCGACGTGACCCTCGCGCCCGGGGAAACGTTCACCCCCGCGCCGGTCGGGCGAGTCGTCGTGCAAGCGCTGGTCGCATCGCGCGTGCGCGTCCGACCGTCGTAGGTCGGCGCGGCACCGCCGCGGCGAGCCCGCTTCAGCGGGCGGGTCTTCGATTGTCCCGGTAGCGCTTGTACGCCACGCCCTCCAAGAACGCGCGCAACTGAACCGCGCGCTCCAACTCCACGTTCACACGAGTGTGCGGATACGCCTGTCCGTCGCGGACGACCCCGTGCCGACTCCCCTGCGTCAGCGTATACCGGTACGCCAACCGCGCCTGCTTCTCGTCCCGGATGCAGCCGTCGAAGTATTCCCGCCCCTTCGCGTCGCGCCAGAACTCGGGGCGCCTTTCCTCCAATAAGTCGTTGACCAACTTCGCGACCGACCCGTGGATCCCCTGCATCATTTGCGGCAGCGCCTTCCCGTTCCGCAGGTAGCCGATCGTGTGGTAGTGGTTGTCGAGGAGCGTCGTGACCCACGGGGTGAAGCCGGCTTCCGCCGTGTAGTGGGTGAAGCGGTTCCAGAACACCGCCTTCGCTTCGTCGCTTGCGAAGGCAAGGAACTTGTCCCGCCACCGCGCGGTGATGAAGTACACCTGATTGTCGATTAACCAGTGCTCGAACCGGGTGCGCTCCCGGTGGCGCGGGTTCCGACTGCGCGAGACGCGCACGATCGGTTTGGACATGAAACCGATTGTAACGCGGGGACTCCCTGCGCGGGCGAACACCCCGCCCGCTGAAGCGGGCTCGCCTCGCTGCGCGAGTCGGGGATCGTCAGCGCCCGCGCGGGGCACCTGTCAACTCCTCCAGGCGCCTCGCGCGTCGCGCGACGACAAAGAATCCCTTTGTCGCCCGCAAATCCCGTGATTACACTCCGTTAGTCACTGACGCGGCGCGCCGCCGTCAGGCACGTCGCGGCAGGTGGGGTACGGTTTCGTTACGCACGGACTTCACGTCCGTCACACATCCGAAACGAGGAGCCCGATCCATGCCCAGCAGTTACACCACCGCGGACATCCGTAACGTTCTCCTGGCCGGTCACGGCGGGTGCGGGAAGACCACGCTCGCCGACGCGCTGCTGTTCACCTCCGGCACCGTCAGCCGCAAGGCGTCCGTCGTCGACGGCTCCTCGTTCAGCGACTTCGAGAAGGAAGAGAAGGAGCACAAGCACTCGATCTACAGCTCAGTTCTCCACGTCGATCACCAGGGCAAGCGGATCAACCTGATCGACGCCCCCGGCTCGCCCGACCTGTTCGGCCAGGCGATTGCGGCGATCCCCGCCGTCGAAACCGTCGCTGTCGTAATCAACGCCCAGAGCGGGATCGAGGTCGTCACCCGCCGGATCATGGAACTGGCCAAGGAGAACAACAAGTGCCGGGCGATCATCGTCAACAAGATGGACCTTCCGGAGATCGACCTCGAGGCGCTGGTCGAGCAGATCCGCGAGACGTTCGGCAGCGAGTGCCTGCCGATCAACCTGCCGAGTAACGGCGGCAAGGGCGTCGTCGAGTGCCTGCTGAACACCGAAGGGGAGTCCGACTTCGACACCGTCAAACGTTGCCACGCCGCGATCCTCGACCAGATCGTCGAGATGGACGAGAACCTGATGGAGAAGTACCTCGGCGGGGAGGAGCCCGACTACTCGGCGTTGCACGACCCGTTCGAGCGCGCGATGGACGAGGGGCACGTCGTCCCGATCCTGTTCACCGACTGCCGCAACGGCGTCGGCCTGAAGGAGTTGCTCGACGCGATCGTCCTGCACTTCCCGTCGCCGATCGAGGGGAACATGCCCGAGTTCCTCTCCGGTGAGGGGCCCAACGAGCGGCCGTTCGAGGTGCGGGAGGAGGAGAGCCGCCCGCTGCTGGCGCACGTGTTCAAAGTCACGACCGACCCGTTCGTCGGCAAGCTGGCGGTGTTCCGCGTCCACCAGGGGAAGGTGACCGGGCAGTCGCAGGTGATCATCGGACACAGCAAGAAGCCGATCAAGCTCGGGCACGTGTTCCAGCTCCAGGGGAAGGAGCACAAGGAGGTGCCGGAAATCATCACCGGCGACATCGGCGCGGTCGCGAAGATCGAGGACATCCACACGAACGACGTCCTCCACGACGACCACGCGCTCGACAGCGTTCACCTCAAGCCGCTGCGGTTCCCCGTGCCGATGTACGGCCTGGCGATCACGCCCAAGGCGCGCGGCGACGAGCAGAAGATCAGCGGCGCGCTGCACAAGATCGTCGAGGAGGACCCGACGTTCCGCGTCAACGTCGACCGCCAGACCCACGAGATGGTCATCTACGGCCTGGGCGAGCTGCACCTGCGGCTGGTGCTCGAGCGGCTGAAGAACCGCGGCCTCGAGGTCGACACCCGCCCGCCGAAGATCGCTTACAAGGAGACGATCACGATGAAGGCGGACGGCCACCACCGCCACAAGAAGCAGACCGGCGGCGCCGGGCAGTTCGGCGAGGTCTACCTGCGGATCGAGCCGGCCGACCGCGGCAAGGGGTTCGAGTTCGCCGACGAGATCTTCGGCGGCACGATCCCCGGGCAGTACGTCCCGGCGGTCGAGAAGGGCGTGCGCGACATGCTCGAGGTCGGCGTGCTCGCCGGCTACCCGCTGCAGGACGTAAAGGTCACGGTTTACGACGGCAAGCACCACCCGGTCGACAGCAAGGAGGTCGCGTTCCGGACGGCGGGCAAGTACGCGTTCAAGGACGCGGTGATGAAGGCCAAGCCGGTGCTGCTCGAGCCGATCGTCAACATGGAGGTGACCGTCCCCGAGGCCAACGTCGGCACGATCACCGGCGACCTCGCGGGCAAGCGCGGCCGCATCCAGGGGCAGGACTTCATGCCCGGCGGGATGGCGGTGGTCAAAGCCCAAGCACCCCTCTCCGAAGTCATGCAGTACCAAAGCCAACTGAAAAGCGTCACCGGCGGCCAGGGCAGCTTCGTGATGGAGTTCAGCCACTACGAACCCGTCCCGCCCCAGGTGCAGCAGCAAATCGTCTCCCAGTACAAGCCGCGGGAGGAAAGGGAGGAGTGACTCAGGAAAGGTGGGATGGGAAATCACGGTGCGCGACGCGATTCGATTGATCGAGGCGGACGGTTGGTTCCTTGTGCGCACGAAGGGCAGTCATCGGCAGTTCCACCACCCGGTGAAACCGGGCACGGTCACGGTCTCCGGCAACGCTGCGCGGGACGTGCCGCCCGGTACGCTCAATAGCATCCTCGAACAGGCAGGACTAAAATGACGGGCAAGATGAGGTACCTCGTCGTCATCGAGAAGGGACGCGATAGCTACGGCGCGTACATACCCGACCTCCCGGGTTGTGTGGCCGTCGGCGACACGCCAGACGAGGTGCGTCAACTGATTCGGGAGGCAATCGAGTTGCACATTGAGGACTTGCGGTCACGGGGTGAATCGGTGCCTCCGCCAAGTGCCGCCGGTGAATATGTGGATGCCGCGTAACCGGCATCGGGCTGCGCTCTGTAAGATTTATAACAAAGAGGTTGCCGTGCGGCGGCATCGTCGTTACCCTTCTGTTCCCCCAATAGGAGGTAACGCGTCATGTCGCCGATCGAGCCCCTCGAGCCCCGCCGACTCCTCACCGCCACCCTCGCCGCCGGCGTCCTGACCGTCACCGGCACCCCCGGCAACGACCAGATCAACATCAGCCGCTCGAAGTCCGGCAAGCTCACCGTCACCGAGAAGGTGATCAGCGTCTCCGGCAACGTCACCACCATCACCACGCTCCCCAAGACCGTGGTCGACTTCTCCGCCGTCACGTCCGTCGTCGTCAAGCTCGGCGACGGCAACGACACGATCACGCTGACGGGCGGCAAGGGCAACCCGTTCGTCACCGCCAGCACCGTCGAGGGGGGCGCGGGAAACGACAGCGTGACCAGCGGCAACGGCAACGACGTCCTCCGCGGCGGCGGCGGGGACGACCGCCTGACCGCCGGCGGCGGCAACGACTCCCTACACGGCGACGACGGTAACGACCGCCTGTACGGGAACGACGGCGACGACCGCCTCTACGGCTCGTTCGGCGGCGACCAACTGACCGGCGGCAACGGCGCCGACCTGCTCGACGGCGGCCTGAACAACGACAAGCTCTACGCCGACGACGGCGTGATCGGCAACGACACCGTCGAGGGCGGCGGCGCCGACATCCCCGCCAAACCCAAGCGCACCTCCGGCGATTACGCCGTCATCGACGTAGGCGACCTGATCCTCCGCGTCCGCCGCGTCGAAACCGTCCACCCGGACTGACCCCGCGTGGACGTAAAATGGGTGGCATGGGCAACGGTACTCCGTTGCCCGTGGTCTTCGGCGTCGCGAGGACGCCACGGGCAAGCGAGTACGCTTGCCCATGCCACCCGGGGACGGGACTGTTCGGATTAGCAGGTCAAACACCCCATGATCCGCGAGGACGGCACGGCGCGCAAGACCCGCCGGTCGTACAACGAACCCGGCCAGGCGCACGAGTTGACGTTCTCGTGTTACCGGCGACTCCCGTTCCTCACGAAAGACCGTACGCGCCGTTGGCTCGTCGAGGCGCTGGAGCGCGCCCGCGCGCGGCACCGCCTCATGATCTGGGGGTACGTGATCATGCCCGACCACGCCCACGCGCTCGTCGCCCCCAGAATAGCGTGTACGACATGTCGAAGATCCTCCAGTCCGTCAAGCAATCGGTTGCGCGGAGGGCCATGATCCACCTGAGGCAGACGGCACCGGATTGGCTCGATCGCCTGAAGGTCGTTTGGCCCGACGGCCGGACGGAGCACCGTTTTTGGCAACAGGGTGGCGGATACGACCGGAACATGTACGGGAGCCGGGCCATTGAGGCGTCGATCCAGTACCTCCATGCCAATCCTGTACGGCGCGGCCTCGTCGCTCGACCGACCGACTGGGAATGGTCTAGCGCGCGGTGGTACGCCGGTGAGCGTAGTGTACCCTTGACGATCGACCCCCTCGGCAGTGACTAGCGCCGACCGGCGTGCGGAAGACCACGGGCAAACAAGTTTGCCCATGACACCCCGACCGCTGGGGCCGAACGCCTACTTCACCGTCATCCGCCGCGCGATCAGCTCCCGCACCTTCGCGATCTTCACCTTCGCCAGCAGCTCCGCCCCCGCCTTCCGGTCCGCCCCCACCACCGGCTCCAGCGCGTACCAGTACATCTGCGGCAGATTCTGATCCTCCGCGTCCTCCCCGTGCGCGAGCAGCGCCTCCAAAACCACCCGCCGTTGCTCGACCGGCGTCCGCTGCATCGCCGCCGCCAGGTACAGTCGCACGACCGGCGACGGATCGTCCTTCGCCATCCGCGCGAACTGCTCCAGCGCCGCCGCGCTCGGCTTCTTGTCCTCCGCCAGCAACTGGATCGCCCACCCGCGCACCGACTCGTCCGGGTCCGACAGCGCCTTGATCAGCCGCCCCTCGTCCAGCGCCCCGTTCGCGTGCAACGTCCACATCGCGCGCAGCCGGTGCACCGGGTCGCCGCTCCCGTCCAGCATCTTCGCCAGCGCCGCCCTCGCCGGTTCCTTCAGCCCGCGCTCGCGCAGCACCATTCGCGCGTGCCGCACGTACCACTCGTTCCGCCAGGTCTGCATCTCGACAAGCTTGTCGTCCGACTCCTTCGCCAGGTCCACCCTCACGTGCTTCGTCCCCTCGTACGCCACCCGGTACAGGCGCCCGTGCTGCCGGTCCGTTACGTCGTAATCGTGGCACTCCCCGGTGTCGCTCCAGTCGATGAAGAACACGTCGCCCGCCGGCCCGTACTGCAAGCTGACCCCCTTGAACCACTTGTCGTTCGCGAGCAGGAAGTCCGGCCGGTGCCGCGACACGAACCCGCTCCCCTTCCGCTCCAACGTATCGTTATTGATCCGGTTCCCGTGCGTGTTGCACATAAAGAACGTGTTCCGGTACTCCGCCGGGAACGCCTCGCCCAGGTACAGCATCAACCCCGCGTGCGAGTGCCCGCCGCCGGCGGTGTTGTGCGCCCCCTGCCCGCCGCGCGACTTGGTCCAGTCCCCGCCGCCCCAGTGCAGGTGATCCGCGATCGTCTTGATGTTCTCGTACAGGTACGGGTTGAAGTGCTTCCCGTGCATGCGGTCGTAGTGCGCGCCCTGGATCACGTGCCAGAGGTGCGCGATCACGTTGTTCGACATGAACAGTTGCCCGCGCTCGTCGTAATCGAGGCCCCACGGGTTGGTCGTCCCCTCGGCGAAGTGCTCGAACATCTTCTTCGTCGGGTGGTACCGCCACACGCCGCAGTTCAGCTTCACCCGCTGCTCCGGCGGCGTCCCCGGCACGCCGACCAGCGAGTCGACCGTGATCCCGTTCAACCCGTAAAGCCATCCGTCCGGCCCCCACGTCAGCGAGTTCGGGACGTTATGAACGCCCTTCCAGTTCCACCCGTCTAAATGCACGACCGGCTCGCCGCTCGGCTTGTCCTCCCCCTCCTTCACCGGGAAGAACAACAGATTCGGCGAGTCCATCACCCACACCCCGCCCGCGCCGATCTGCACGCCGGTCAGGTAGTGGAAGCCCTCCATGAACACCGTGCGCTTGTCGAACTTCCCGTCGCCGTCGGCGTCCTCGAAGATGACGATCTTGTCCTCCCCCTCCTCTTCCCACTCCGGGTAGGAGTCGTTCTCCGCGACCCACAGCCGCCCGCGGTGGTCGATCGTCAGCGCCACCGGCTGGTGCACGTCCGGCTCGCCCGCGAACAGCGTCGCCGTGAACCCCTTGGGCAGCGTCATCGCCGCGGCGGCCTCGGCCAAGGGCCGCGGACTCCCCTGCTCCTTGCGCGACCGCTGGTCCACCTTCTTGTCCTGCCCGTCCTGCGCCGCGACCCTCCCCGCGCCCAGCCCGAGCGCCGCCGCCACCGCCACCACCACCGCCGCCAACCTTCGTCGGGTTCGCATGTCCGCCATCTCCTGTCCGTCTACTTCGCCGCCACGCGCCGCACGATCCATTCGCGGAGCTTGGCGATCTTCACCTTCGGCATCAGCCGCGCGACGGCCCCTTTCGGGTCCGCCGCGACCACCGGCTCCAGCGCATACCAATACATCTGCGGGAGGTTGCGGTCCGCCGCGTCCTCCCCGTGGGCGAACAGCGCCTCGAGCACGCCGCGCCGCTGCTCGACCGGCGTCCGCTGCATCGCCGCCGCGAGGTACAGCCTCACGACCGGCGACCGGTCCGACTTCGCCAACCGCTCGAACTCCGCCAGCGCCTCCGCCGTCGGCCGCCGATCCTCGGCCAACAACTGGATCGACCACGCCCGCACGTACTCATCAGAATCCGCCAGCCCCTGCGTCAGCCGCAGCTCGTCCAGCGCGTCGCACTGGTGCAGCGTCCACATCGCCCGGAGCCGCCGCACCGCGTCCGGCCGCTCGTCGAACGTCCGCCGCAGCCTCGCCTTGCCGTCCGCCGACAGCCCCCGCCCGCGCAGCACCGTCCGCGCGTGCCGCACCCGCCACTCGTCCGTTCCCCCCTGCATGGCAAGTAGCGACGCCTCGCCCTCGCGCGTGAGGTCGACCCGCGCCGGCGCCGCGTCGCCGTACGCGACCCGGTAGATCCGCCCGTGCCGCCGGTCGGTCACGTCGTAGTCGTGGCACTCCCCGGTGTCGCTCCAGTCGATCGCGTACACCTCGCCGCCCGGCCCCTGCTGCGCGCTGACCCCCTTGAACCACGGATCGTTCGCCAGCAAGAAGTCCGGCCCGTGCCGCGCGACGAACCCCGACCCCTCGCGCTCCAGCCGGTCGTTATTGATGCGGTGCCCGTGCGTGTTGCACGCGAGCACCGTCCCCCGGTACTCCGGCGGGAACGCCTCGCCGTAGTAGAGCACGCACCCCGCGTGCGAGTGCCCGCCGCCCGCGACCCCGTGCGCCCCCTCGCCGCCGCGCGACGCCTTCCAGTCCGCGCCGCCGTAGTGCAAATGGTCGGCGATTGTCTCGATCGGCGCGTACGCGTGGCGGTTGAAGTGCTCGCCCCAGACCCGCGGGTAGGCCGCCCCTTGGATCACGTGCCACAGGTGGGCGACGACGTTGTTCGTCATGAACATCTGCCCGTGACGGTCGTAATCCAGCCCCCACGGGTTGGCCGTCCCCTCCGCGAACCGCTCGAACACGCGCCGCTCCGGGTGGTACCGCCAGACGCCCCGGTTCATCTTCGTCCGCTGCTCCGGCGGCGCGCCCGGCGGCCCGATCGCGACGTCGAAGATCGTCCCGTTGCACCCGTAAAGCCACCCGTCCGGACCCCACGTCAGCGAGTTGGGCAGGTTGTGAACCCCCTTCGCGCTCCACCCGTGGAGATGCACCACCGGCTCGCCGCTCGGCCGATCCTCACCCGGCTTTACCGGGTAGAACAACAGCCGCGGGCAGTCGAGCACCCACACGCCCCCCGCCCCGATCTGCACCGACGTCACGTACGTCAGTCCTTCGACGAACACCGTGCGCTTGTCGGACCGCCCGTCCCCGTCGGCGTCCTCGAAGATCACCACCCGGTCCCGTCCCGGCGTCTGCGGTTTCGGATACGCGTCGTTCTCCGCCACCCACAGCCGCCCGCGGTGGTCGATGCAAAACCCGATCGGCTGATGGACGTCCGGCTCCCCCGCGAACAGCGTCGCCCGAAACCCGGGCGGCAGTGTCATCGCACCCGCCGCCTTCGCCAGCGGCTGCGGACTCCCCTGCTCCTGCCGGGTTCGCTGATCGGCCGCGATCTCCTGCGCGATAGCGCCCGCGCCGATCAAGCAACAAACCAGCGCGCCGACGATGATCCGCGTGCCCGACTCCTCCCGCCCCTCGGTGCGGAGCCATTCTTACGTTTGCGCGCAAAAAAACCACCGTCGTCCCAAGCATTGACGGGGGCTCGAGGGACGACGGTGGCGTGTGCGAAACCGGATTGTCGAGCAGAACTTACTGCGCAGCCGCCGGGGCCGCAGCCCCCGGCTTGGCAGCCGACGTCTTTTGGAAGCTGTAGGTTCCGCCGAACTTCTTACTGAAACGCTCGACTCGGCCGGCCGTGTCTACGAATTTCTGTTTGCCGGTGAAGAAAGGGTGACAGTTTGAACAGATGTCGACGGCAATACGGGACAGTGTGCTGCGGGTCACGAACGTGTTGCCGCAGGCGCAGTGGACGTTGCAGTTCTGGTACTTCGGGTGGGTCTTCTCTTTCATGGGATGCTCCGTAAGTCCAGTCGTGCGAAGGAGAAGCGCTCCCCGTCGTCAGCCGGACGTAGAATTGCGAGTCGGGTAGTGTAACGATTAGTTTTACGTGCCGCAACCCGCTGCGGTTCCTACTCGCCCGCCATGCGTGCCAAGGTTCCAAACAGCCCCGCCGGCTTGGTGGTCGCCTGCTTCGACAGCGTCGCCTTGGTGACGGACAGCTCCCCCTCCACCCGGGCTGCGGCTTGGCGTGCTTGGTCGCGCTCGTCGCGGTAGCGCTCGACCTCGGCGGTCTTCTGCTCCGCCACCTCCGAGACGGCCTTGAGCCGTTCGGTCAAGTTCGCGTTCACTGTCCGCCCTTCGGTCACTTTCGATGCGGTCCATCCGACAGCCACGTATACCCCGACTGACAGCACCGCCACGGCGGCCCAGGCGCACCGGGCTGAGATGCGGGTTCGTGTGGCTTCCTTTTGCAGCAAAGTGGAAGTGTGCTGGAATGCCGCCAGCGCCAGCTCCGTTCGCCGAACCTTTTCGTTCGCCAGCGCGATGTCCTTCTGCGCCAGGACGATAGCGGTGCTGTCAGAGGGGATGTCGGACGTCAGGCGGTTATATTGCTGAGGTTGCTGCCCGACGTCTTCACCGACGATGTCCGCAGCGGGATCGACGACTTCTGCCACTTCCGGCTCGGGTTCGGGCAGACAGACAAGCACCTCGCGTCTGCCGTTCTCCAACCGAGTTTCGACCTCCCCTTTGCTGATCCGGCGGTGGAGGGTGCGGGTCGAGATCCCGAGCGTCACCGCCGCTTCTTCCACGCTTTGCCAAGCGTAAGCCATCGTCGTCTCCTTACTTGCGCTTCCATGGCACGGTCGGCTCCGCCGCCCGTCTGTCGATCGGTTTCCCTACCGATTCTCTGTCGGTCACCTGTTTTACAGGACTTTAACTACGGAGCAAGCGGTGTCCGACAGCGGGCAGTTTCACCTATCGGACTTGCCCCTTGCGCAGGCGAATCGTACGTCAAAGTCGACCACCGGCGTGCGCAACGAGGGCGGCGAGCCTTCTGTGCGCTTCCTTGAGGTATGGAGGTTTGGCTATGACGCTGCTGTCCGACACCCCGCTCCCCCCTTCCGCCACCGCCGGCGTGCGCGCCGCGCTGCCGAAAGAGGTGGAGTTCATCCTGTCGGCGCTGGAGGCCGGGCAATTCGCCGGGCCGACCCGGCGGAAATCGGCGCGCCACCCGTACCGCGTCGGCGCGACGCTGAAGCTGTTCAGCGACGCCCCGCAGACGTCGCCGTGGCAGGTCTTCGTCCGCGACATCGACCCCAAGGGCCTCGGGTTCGTCACCCGCCACCGCCTGCCGCTGGGGTATGGCGGCATCGTGACCGTCCCGACGCCGGAGGGCCGGATCGTCGCGATCGACTGCACGCTGCTCCGCTGCCGCGAGGCCGTGCAGGGGTGGTTTGAGGGGAGCATGTACTTCAATCGCGTCCAGCCGTGCTTCGGGGGCGAGTTCCTTACGTGATTTCGCCTCCCTCTCCGTTGGGATGAGGGGGCACTTCGAGCATGGCCCGCGGCCTTGAAAGTGGGAGAGGGCTCCTCGAAACCTTGACGCGCTCCGCGCATGTGTCCTGGTGTAGCAAGGACGGCTAAACTCTCCGTACCGCTACTGAAGGAGACGCCATGCGCACCGTCCGATCGACCGCCCTGTCCCTGGCATTGACGCTCGTCGCCTGCGCCGTGGTGTCGGGCACGTCCGCCCACGGCCAGCAACCGGAGCAGGCGAAGTTGGACGCGTCGAAGATGCCGCACGTCGCCGTGGACGTGAAGGCGAAGCAGGTGCGGGTGGAATGCGAGGCGGTCAACGCGCAGATGCCGCTGGAGTTCTTCCTCTGCCAGAGCGGGACGGCCGAGCACGAGGCCGTCCTTCGCAGCCCGGCGAAGGCGTCGCACATCCACCTCGGCCTCCTGATGCTGGGGCTTCAGCCGGGCGAGCCGGTCAAGTTCAGCAAGGCGGCAGACAAGTGGCTGCCACCGCACGGCCCGCCGCTCCAGCTGTTCTGCGAATGGGCGGGGAAGGACGGCAAGACCCTTCGCGTCCCGGCGTACCGGATGATGCGGAACGTGAAGACGAAGAAGCCGATGCCGGTCACGACGTGGATCTTCGCCGGGTCGCGCGTCATGGAGGACGGCAAGTACGCGGCGGACACGACCGGGTACCTCGTGTCGGTCGTCAACTTCGACCTGACGCTGATCGACGTGCCCGAGCTGGCGACCAACGCGAACGAGGCGCTGGAGTGGGAGGTCAACCCCGACCTCGTGCCCGAAAAGGGGACGAAGGTCTGGATGATCATCGAGCCGGCCGGCAAGGACAACGCCGCGGCGGCGCAGGTGAACGCCGGTGGCACCGCGCTGGCAGCCCCGCCCGTCACCGGCAACAGCGGTGGCGGACAGGTGGCGGACGCCGGCAAGCCGGGCGAGCAGCCCCTGTCGGACGTGCAGATCGACGAGCAGAAGGTGAAGAAGCTCAAGGCCCGCTGGGAAGAAGTCGTCAAGCCGCGCTCGGACGCGCTCCGCCTGGCGGCGCAGCGGCACTACGACGTGATCAACGAACTCCGGCGCGAGCAGAACCGCCTGATCGACGAGGCGGACCGGATCCAGCGCGTGATCGACGAGTTGCAGAAGGACTACCAGGACATGACGACGCCGCGACCGGAGGGGGAGAGCAAGCAACCGGCGCCCGAGAAGTAGCGAGGTTCGCCGAAACGGGAATCGCGAGAGCACGGCGAGCCGCGCACCGGGGTTCGCGAAACCGCGAGCAACTGTGCGCGTCCGACGGTCATGTCCGTGTACGGGTCTCCTTCATGTCGGCCATCCGTTCGGTTTCGTCTGCCGGATTGTTCCCGCTGTTGGCGGGATCGGTGTCTGCCGCTGCCTGCTATCACGCGGCCGGTGCGTCGCTCGGACTGTTCATCGGCGCGCTGTTCGTGCTGACCGTGCTGGTGCCGCCGGTGACCGTGGCGGCGGAGCGGTGGCCGGGGTGGCTGACGGCGGCCGTGACGTCGGTACTGCCGCTGGTGATCGGGTGGGGGGTGGCGTCGCGGCGGAGTGAGACGACCGCGGGCGAGTGGGCGGCGTCGTCGGCCGTGCTGCTGGCGTACGCGGTGGCGCTGGCGGGCGTGTCGGTCGCGCTGGCCGTCACTCCGTTGCGTCGGGTCGGGGCGGCGGCGGCCGTGGCGCTAACCGGTCTGACGTGGCTGACGTGGCCGATCTGGTTGTCTCAAGCTTGGGAGGGGGAGGGAAGCGCGGCAACGATTGCGCGGCTGGCGGCGGTGCACCCGGGGCTGGCGGTCAGCCTGCCGCATCTGGGGCAGTGGGTCGAGCAGTCGGTGGCGTACCAGTTGACGGGGCTGAACCAGGACGTGCCGTTCGCGCCGCCGGCGACGGTAACGGCGTGCGTCGTATCCCACGGCCTGATCGGAGTGGGGCTGGTGCTGCTAAGAACGTGGGTGACGCGGCGGCAGACGGCGTCTGTCACGGCATCGGTCGGCCCGGCCCAACCCGCGCCTCCGCAAGCTTCGTAGGGCGTGCTTCAGCCCGGGGCCTGTGAAGCGCAACCCAGTCCGTCTGCTGAGGCGTGCCCTACAACGAGTGGGGGCGCGTCGTCGGCGGCGGCGTGGCCTTGAGCACGTGGTCGTCGATGAACCACACCGACGCCAGCGCCACCGCGAACAGCACGCCGTACGCCAGCGCGATCCGCCACCGCGGCCACGGCGCGTGAACCCGGGCGTCGGCCGGGGCTCGGCCTGCCGGCGCCTCTTCCCGTTCCTGCGACGTTGTCGGATCCACCCTCGCGTTCATTTCGGCCACAGCACGTCCGGCAAGGGTTGGCTGACCGACTTCTTCAACAGCTCCGCCGTCGCCTCCTTGCCCAGCATCAGCGGGGCCACGACGGCCTGTACGAACGGCGTGCCCATGACGCCGATGTGTCCACCGACGTGACCGAAGCGCGACCACCCCGGGTCGTAAGGCTTTTGAATCAGTTTGGCGTATTGCTGCGGGTCGGCGGCGGTCGCCGGCTTCTCGAAACCGATTCGTCCGGCGGCGTCCACGCGCTGGCCGTCGATCGTGCCGAACAGCTTCGTGCCGGTGCCCAGCACGAGGTCGTCGTCCTTGCTGTAGAAGCAGTACGCGTTGCCGGTCACGTGCGACAGGGCCTTGGACAGGTCATAGGTCGGCGACAGCGCCGGCGCGAGCATCACGTACGAATGGATCTTCACGTCGGCCGGGAGCTTTTCCAGCGCCCACGTCGCCGGGCCCGAGCCGCCCGAGTGGCAGACAAGGTAGATCGGCTGTTCCGGGTGCTTGCGGAACTGGTCGGTCAGCTTTTGCGCGACGATCTGTGCCTGCTGCTCGTTGCGGGCGCGGTTGTGGAGCGCCGGGAGCCCGGGGTCGCCGCAGGTCCAGTCATGGAATTCGACCGGCCCGTCGAACCCCCCTGCCAGCAGGCCGTCGCGCAGCGAGTGGTCCACGATCGACGTGCCGGACACCCCGGGCAGGTGAAGGACGTACGGCTTGGGCAGGGCGATCAGCGGTTTGGCAGACGCGTCTGCCGGGGCGGCGGTGGCGGGGCGCGTCGCGGGCGGCGGGTTGTTCGCTAGGTGATGGGGCGTAACCGCGGGCTCGGGACGGCTACAGCCGGACGCGGCCGCAAAGAGGACGAGGGGGGTAAGCCATCGCATCACGATTCATCTTAGCAGGCCCGGCGCGGAGCGACAGCGACGGTCGCAGGTGTTCTTGCACCAGAAGCGGCCCGCAAGCGGGCCGCCTGAACCGGGCGGGTACATGGAAGCGCGAGAAGACAAAAGCGGCCACTCGTCAGTACCCGCCGTCTGCCGCCTTTGCCGCGCTACCCCCCTGCTGCTGCAACTCGTGCACGATTGCCACCGAGGCAGACAGGCCCAGCCGGTCCGCGCCGGCGTCGATCATCGCCAGCGCGGTGGCGGCGTCGCGGATCCCGCCGGACGCTTTGACCTTGATGCCGTCGCCATACCTCTTCATTAGGCGAACGGCGTCCAGGCTCGCCCCCCCTGCCGGGTGGAAGCCGGTGCTGGTCTTGATGAAGTCGCACCCGGACTCGCGGACGGCCTGGCAGGCGGTGGCGATCGCCCGCTCGCCTTTGTCATCCCCCTGCTTCAGCAGCGCGGCGGACTCGACGATCACCTTGACCGTCACGTCCGGGCGGACGGCGCGGCAGGCTCTCACAATCTCGATCAATTCCGCGCGCGCGGCGTCGACGTCGGCGTTGAGCAGGAACGGCAGGAAGGCGACGACGTCCACCTCGGTCGCGCCGTCCTTCACCGCGGCTGTCGCCTCGATCGCCTTGACGGTCGGCTTGCTCGTGCCGTGCGGAAAACCGACCACCGTGCAGCACGGGACGCCGGTGCCTTTCAGCATGGCAGACACCTTCGCCACCCACGCGCCCGCGACGCAGACGCTGGCGAATTGGTGCTGGATCGCCTCGGTGACGATCTGGTGCACCTCGGGGGCGGAGGCCTCGGGTTTCAGGATGGTGTGGTCTATCCGGCAGGCGAGGTCCTGAGCCGTCATGGCGGGTGTTGTCAGACGGCGGCGGACGGATGTCAACGGCGGCTGACGCGCGACCGACGCTTGCGGAAGGCGAGCGCGCCGCCCAGGAGACCCGCCCACACGGCGGCGGGCAGCGGGACCGGGCGCGGGTCGCTGGGGTCCCCTTCCCGTCGGGCGCCGGGGACGAAGATGTCCAGCCGCTCGATGTCGAACCCGGAGATCCGCACCAGTTCGCCGTTCCGCGGATCGGTGGGGTCGTCGATCTTCAGGTCAAGGAAGTTGTCGGCGATGTACCGCTCGTAAGTCGGATCGACCCCGCGCGGCTCGACGCCGAGGACGGTGAACGTCTTGTCCTCGTCCGGGGCGTTGTCGACGAAGTAGAGCGTGAACAGGTCGGCGCCGCCGTCCGGGCGGTTGCCGACCGGGGTGTCGTCGAGCGGCGCGGCCCCATCGGGGGTCAACTCGGAGCGGACGCGGTCGGGGGCGTAGCGGCCTTCGATGTTGCTGATCAGCCCCCCGCCCTCGTCCGTGGTCGTGACCATCGCGAGGCCGAAGCCGCCGACCGGCAGGTACGGCTCGATGAACTCGATCGCCGAGCCGTTCAAGCTGGTGTTGATCCCGCCGAAGTTCACGGGCTGCACCCACTCCTCGGGGTAGGCAACATCGAGGCGGAACGCGAGCGGGATCTCCGGGTCGATGCGGATCGCGATCTGCCGCTGGCCGCTGGTCGTGGTGCGGATCGTGACCGTGGCGGACGGCTTAACCGTACGGCGGCCGCTGGCGTTGGTGATGATGGCGGCCGACGCGCAGTCGGCCAGCAACGCCAGCGCGAGCAGCACCAGCGCGGCAGGGGTACAGCGGGGGCGCACGGTTTCCCTCTCTCCTTCGATCCCGGCGGAGGCCGGGCGAGTCCGAATGATACCACATTCGGATGAGCGGCGTTGTCCATTCAGGCCAGCGCCCGGCCGGCGCCGAGGTGGCTCTGGTCGTTCCAGAGCGCAATCGCCGGCGCGGCTTCGACCGAATCGTACCCCAGAATGCTGACGGACGCGGGCGACAGCATGAAGTGACGCCCCGCGGTCGGTGGCAGACGCAGGTAACGGGCGGTCAGCACGCGCAGAATCACGCTGTGGGCGAAAAGCAGAACTGTGGCGGACGCGTCGGACAGGTCCGATAGAAACGCGTCTGCCCGCTCGCCCAGGTCGTCTGCCGTTTCGCCGCCCGGGCATCCGTTGGCAAGGTAGGTCCAGCCCGGCACGTCGAGACAGATGTCGGCCGTGGTGCGACCGTCGTATCGGCCGAAGTCCATCTCGATCAGGCGGGGGTCGATCGTCGCTCGGTCGCCAAAGCCGGCCAGTTCGGCGGTCCGCCGGGCACGCAGGAGCGGGCTGGTTAGGACGCGGTCGAAGGGGACGCCGCGGAGCCGCTCGCCCAACCGGCGGGCGCTAAGCTCCCCCTCCTCGGTCAACGGCAGATCCGTTCGCCCCGCCAACCGGCGCGAGGGCGACCACGCCGTGTCGCCGTGACGACAGAGATAAAGCGTCGGCACGGGAGAGGCGGAATGATCGATCGTCGGCATCGCGTCGCCATCTTGCCGAGTGGGACAGCGAGGGCAAGTCGTCCCGACACCGGCGGGCGGCGGGGTAGCCTGCCGTTCGGCAGTTCGGACCGCGACGTCAATCACACGGCCCGGCGACGGGGAGCCGTTGCCGGCACCCGCGGTTGAACCGGCGTCACCCGGTTGAAGACCGCTTCGGTCGGGCGGCGGACCTGCCCTGTCGGGGTCGGCGGCTTCGACAGGGTCACGGCCGCGGCGACCGGTGGGGCGGGAAGCTGGGTGTCGTAAGACTGGGCCAGGAAGACCAGGTCGGAGAAGTCGACCACGGCGTCGAAGTTGAAGTCGCCCTCCGACCAGGTCTTCATCTCGCCGTCGTAGTTCTGGGCCAGTCGAACCAGGTCACTAAAGTCGACGGACCGATCGAGGTTGGCGTCGCCTGCCAACGTGTGACGCAGGAGCAGGTCGGTCGCGCCGACGGGCTGGCCGGCGAACGTCGCGGGGAACGTCCCGAGCACGTCCGACGCCCGCGCGACGCCGACGCCGTCCGCCAGCGCCGTCGAGGCGGCGAGGGACGAGTGGATCGCCCCGATGGCGGTGCCGTCCGGGGCGACGGCGGCGGTCCCGTTCCACGCGCCGCCGTTGTAGCCGACCTTCGCGTACCGGTTGAACTGGGCGGAGTGGGCGGCGGCGCCCTGCACGATCATGGCGCCCCCGGCCAAATCGATCACGCCGCCGATAGCAAACGCCCCGCCTCGCTTGGTCAGCACCGCGCCGGGGCCGACGCGGAGCGTGCCGCGGTCGTTGACCGTCAGCGCGCTCACTTCATCGGATTGGTCGATCAGCACCACCGCGGGCCGGTCGGGGGCGCCGCCGCCGCCGGACTTCACGATGAGCGCGTCGTCGCCGTCGCCCGTGTGGACGGCGACGGGGGAGTGCGCCGGCGCGTCCGCGACGTTTACCTCGTCGTTCCCGCCGTTCGCGTTGATGCGCAGCCCCGGTCCCGCCTCGACGACGTTAATCACGTTCGCGTCGTCGCTCGCGTGCAGCACCCGCCGCTCGACCGACCGCGACTCGACCACCGCGCCCGACCGGGTGAGCCGGTCGTTCCGCAGGTTCGCCCCCGGGATCGGCAGGAACGGGACGAGCCGCACGTCGATGGTGTACGGGCCGGGGTTCTGCGGGTTGTTCACGTCGAGGCGGTCGTCGTACTCCAGGCGGTCTTCCGCCGCCCCGCCCTCGAAGAACGCGGTGGCCCCCGCGGCGACGTTCGCCCCCAGGTCGCCGCCGCCGATCACCAGTACGTCGTCGCCCGCCCCACCGGCGACGTCCAACGGGACGCGCAGGGACCGCACCTCCGTCCGCGACCCGCCGGAGCCGTGGACGAGCGCCACCGAGTCCATGAACTCGTACTGGTGCGTCCGCCCGTTGTTAGCGGCGAACGTGGTGGACGTCAGGACCGCGTCGGCGAACACGGTCGACGCGGCGTTGTCGAAGCGGAGGGAGTCCGTCCCCGGGCCGCCGATGAACTGCGCCCCTGCCGCCATCACCTGTGCCAGGTCGCCCCCGCCGACCAGGAAGGAGTCGTTCCCGAAGTTCCCCGACGCGAGCAGCGTCGCCGCCGACACGCCCGCGACGTCGAACACGTCGTTGCCCCCGCCGGCGTTGATGCTCAGTTGCCGCGGCGACCCGTAGTGGATGACGAGCGGCGCGGCCGACGCCGGGTTGCGCGTCACCTTCCCGCTCTCGACCCGGTACGTGTTGCCCCCGTTGGCGTTCGCGTCGCGGAGTTCCACCAGCCCCTGCGGGACAGAGATCGAGACCGGCCCGCGCACCGTCGACAGGTCCTGGAGGCCGACGTTCACCGTGGCGGACGCGGCGGCCACCGTGGTCGGCTGCGTGACCGCGCGGAGGTTGACGGTGCCGCCCGTCTCGCCCGCCCGGTTGCCCACCTCGACCGCCGTCACCGACCCGCCCGGGTTGTCGATGTTCACGTACGAGCTGGCGATCATCTCGACGGCGAGCGTCTCGAACGTGAAGTAGTCGAAGCCGTCCGGCCCGTCGACCAGCGTCGTCCCGGCGAGCACGGTCGTCCCGCCGGGCGACACGTTGTTGACGTCGTAGTCGAGGAACTGGATGCGGTCCTGCCCCGACCCGCCCGAGACCGTCGTGGTGCCCGCGCTCCACCCGTCGAACGTCGCGGACCCGTACAGGACCGACACGGTGTCGTTGCCGCCGTTGGCGTTCACGGTCAGCCGCACGGACGTGTTGGCCTTGCCGCTGAGCGTGGTCGTCGCCGGGTTGGCGCCTTGGTCGATGGTCACCTGCTCGAAGTCGAGGTACCGCCACCACTGCGGCACCGCCCCCGCGCCGATGCGGCGGAACGTCACGGCGCCCTCGACGCCGCCGATGTTCGACGCGCCGTACGTGTCGGCCCCGCCGAGCGTGTCGTCGACGCCCAGCGTGTCGACGCCGCCGTCCCCGTCGAGCCTCATCGACGCCGTCCGGAACTCGGCCAGGTTCCCGCCGTTGCGGTCCGGGTCGTAGGTGGTGAGGTAGTCGGCGCCGTTGCCGAGCTTGACCGTCAGGTTCAGGAGCGGCGCGTTGATGCTCTCCAATTGGACGTTATCGATGCCGTCCAGCATGTCGATGGTGACTACCGAGTCGGTCGTCACGCGCTCGACGTCGTTGATCCAGACGTGCAGGGCGCCACCGGCGTAGTAGATGTGGGCCGCGTCGGCACCCTCGGTGGCGGTGATGGTAATGGCCAGCAGTCGCCGCGGCTCGAGCTCGACGATCATCTCGTGCGGGCGGTGAACGTGGGCGTGGGCGGGCCGCAGGCGCCGCAACAAGCGCGCGAACGTTGCAGGTTTCATCGGCCTCCCTCCATACGAACTGGGCCAATCGAGGGGGCAGTATCATGCGCGTGGCAACGAGATGCAATAATAAATGGGGGCGTTCCTCATCCGGCCCGCACGTCGCGGTCAGCGCCGCATGTCGGTGCTGTGGCCGGGGAACAGCTTGGCGGCGGGGTCGAGGTAGGTCTTGATGTGGTTGACCGCTGTCGCGGCCTCGCCAAACCCGGTGACGATGAGCTTCAACTTCCCCGGGTAAGTGGCCACGTCGCCGGCGGCATAGATCCCCTCGCGGCTGGTGCGGAGCGTCGCGTCGACCTTGATCGACCCGCCTTGGATGTCGAGACCCCAGTTTTTTATCGGCCCCAGCGAGTTGCTAAAGCCGACGTTGACCAGGACGGCATCCACGTCGAGCGTTCGTGCTTCGTCGGTGCGATTGTCGTAGACGGTGGCGGAGCGGATCTGGTGGTCGTCGCCGGCGATCGAGCGGAGTTCGAAGAACGGCAGGACGCGCGTGGGGCCGGCCATCATGCGGGCGACCGAATCCTCATGGGCGCGGAAGGCGTCGCGGCGGTGGATCAGCGTCTGGCTGCGCGTCAGCGGGGCGAGCGTGTTCGCCCAGTCGACCGCCGAGTCGCCCCCCCCGACGATCAGCACCCGGCGGTCGCGGAGTTCGTCTGGTTTCCGGACGTAATAGTAGAGGCCACGTCCTTCGTAATGCTTGGCGTTCGGCAGCGGCAAGGTCTTGGGCTGAAACGCGCCCACGCCGGCGGCGATCAGGATCGCACGGGCCGGGTGCACCCCCCTGCTCGTGTGGATGGTGAAGACGCGGCCGCCGGGGTCGTGGTCAAGAGCGCGTACTTCTTCACCAAGGCATGGAACGGCGCCGAACTGCAACCCCTGCTCGATCAGGCGGGCGGCGAGGTCCTTCGCGAGCACGCGCGGGAACCCGGCCACGTCGTAGATCGCCTTCTCGGGGTAAAGGGTGGTAAGTTGACCGCCCAGGATCTCCAGCGAGTCGATGATCTTGACGCTGAGTCGGCGGAGCCCCGCGTAGAAGCCCGCGTAAAGCCCTGTGGGACCACCGCCGATAATGACAAGGTCAACCGGGGTAAAGGCAGGGGTTGCCATAGGGGAGTATAGGCAGGCACCTTGTTTGATTATTGCAAAACATACGAAGGCCACGGGTAAACCACCATTTGGACGGAGTAGAGGCGGGTGCCCAGTGAGCGAGTTCTACGCAGTACGTACGGGTACTCGACTCCTCGGCTGAGTTTTACTTGCGCGACCACGCAGCGTCTGTTCCACGTGGAACAGTTTGGCCTGCGTCACCTATTCCGGTTTCACACCCAGCCGCTCGAGAAGCGCGTCGAATTGATCAAGCGAGCCATAATGAATTACCAGCCGCCCCTTGCCCTTCTTTGCAGACGACCGAAGCTGCACCCTCATCCCTAGCTGAGATGCAAGCGACTTCTCCAGATCCCGGATGTGCGGTGAAGGTGCTACGGCCTCAGCTTTCGCGGGCGCGGGTGGTGCCTCGCCCATGACCCGCTCCAAGTTCCGCACTGACAATCCCTGCGCAAGCACGCGCTCCGCCAGCTCCTGCTGCTGCGCTGGATCTGCCACACCCGCCAATATCTTAGCATGACCAAGGGAAAGCTTCCCATGGCGTACCAGATCCCGCACCGCCTCGACTAGATCCAAGAGGCGGAGGTAATTTGCGATGGAGGACCGGTCCTCCCCTACTCGCTGCGCCAATTCCGATTGCGTCAGCCCAAGCTGATCGATCAGAGTACGGTACGCCTGCGCCCGGTCAATCGGATTGAGGTCTTCCCGCTGGATGTTCTCCACCAGCGCCATCTGTGCCTGTTCGAACGGCGTCGCTTCTCGAATAAGCGCGGGAATGGTCGCTAGTCCCGCAGCCCTCGCCGCGCGCAGACGCCGCTCCCCCGCGATCAATTCATAACCCCCGTCGTCCTTGCGAACCCGCACAATCACCGGCTGAACCAGCCCTGACGACTTGAGTGAGGCTGCCAGAGCCTGAATGGAAGCCTCATCGAACTGCTTGCGCGGCTGATGCGGGTTCGGAGCGATGAGCGAAACGGCAATCTCCGAGGGTGCGGCCGGCGACGTAGCTGCAGCTGCGGCAGGGGGTTCAATCGTCGCAGGCGCCACGGCAGCGCGGACGGTAACTCCCTCCTCCACACTCACCTCGACCGGCGAATCCGCCACCGAGATGAGCGATGACAATCCCCGACCCAGTCTCGACTTCTGCTTGCTTCCGCCTGACATAGTACTGCTCCGAAAGACCCATACTCCCCGTGTTCCACGTGGAACAGTGCGTCCCACCCTACGAGTCTGTCAAAACAACTCAAGCTGCCGCGCCCCCAACCAACACACCGCGAGGCGCAAATTTAACTCACACCCTTCCGACGGTGGTATCGCGTGTGCTCACCACTAATCAGTCAATGCGAAAGGAGCACGACATGCAGATGGTACAAGACGGCCAATGCGGCCTTTGCGCCCATTTCGGCGAACATCAGGGCATTGCGCAACATCAAAACGCCCTTGTTCAGATCCGCACCTCCAAAACGGCACCCGAAGATCTTGTCGAAGAATGCGGCCACCCGCAGCACGCTAATCTGCACCTGATGGTGACCCCGATCAGTGGCTGCCAAGGCTTCGAGCCCGCGTCAATGAACTGACGAGCGACAGCCCTTCAATTCAACGACCGACGGACGCGAGCCCCGAAAGCCTCGCGTCCGTCTTCCGTTCCAGATTATCTTCAATACTAGCCGACCGCCCACATGCCCCCCGCCAAGCCATATCAGCTGTACGCACTTTGTTAGGACGCTGCAAGCCAAACCCCGCACAGTGCCAGAACCCGGCCTCCCGCGATTGTGAAGTCTGGCACGAACTCTCCACTGCACCTATAATCCGATGCTCCGACAGTGTGTCCTGCAGAATCGGACACCGGCCCCTCCGTCCCAGGAATCGAGCGACATGCCCTATACGTTGACCCCGGTGTCGAACGAGCTGTATCCGCCCGAGAACAACAACAGCGACAGTGAGAATCGCTGGACGTTGAACTTCGGCCCGCAGCACCCGGCCACCCACACCACGCTCCGCCTCGTGCTCGAGCTCGACGGAGAGCGGATCATGCGGGTCACGCCGCACATCGGCTACCTCCACTCCGGCTTCGAGAAGCTCGGCGAGGCGCTGAACTACAACCAGTACGTGACGATCGTCGACCGGATGGACTACTCGGCCCCGATTTACAACGAGCTGACCTGGCATGGCGCCGTCGAGAAGTTGATGGGGATCGAGCTGACGCCGCGGTGCAAAGCACTGCGGACGATCGCCGGCGAGCTCGGGCGGATCCAGTCGCACCTGCTGTGCGTCGGGGCGGCCGGACTAGACCTCGGTGCCTTCACCGCGTTCCTGTACGGGTTCAACGAGCGCGAGTCGATCTACGACATCGTCGAGTTCATGTCCGGGCAGCGGTTCCACACGTCGTGGACGCGGGTAGGGGGGTTGAACATGGACCTGCCGGACGAGGACGTGTTCAAGCGGATGGTCAAGAAGTTCGTCAACGACGACATGCCGCGGGCGGCCGAGGACGTGTCGAAGCTGCTGAACAAGAACCGGATCTTCGTCGACCGCACGCGCGGGGTGGGCGCGGTCACGCGGGAGGAGGCGGTCGCGTGGAGCCTCTCCGGGCCCCTCGCCCGCGCGGCCGGCGTGCGGCGCGATCTGCGGAAGGACGAGCCGTACCTCTGCTTCGCCGACAACTGGGACGGGCAGGGGGCCGCGGCCGTCGATTTCAAGGTCCCGGTCATGGAAACCGGAGATTGCTACGCTCGCTATTTAGTGCGACTGGAGGAGATCAACCAGTCGATGCACATCATCCGACAGTTGATCGACAACATCCCGCCCGGCCCGGTCAACGTCAGCCCCGAGGGGAAGGAGACGCTGCCGCCGAAGGACCAGGTGTACGGCAGCATCGAGGGGCTGATCCAGCACTTCGAGTTGATCATGACCAACCGCGGGTTCACCGCCCCGCGCGGCGAGGTGTACAACGCGATCGAGACCGCGAACGGCGAGCAGGGGTTCTACATCGTCAGCGCGGGCGAGAACGTCCCGTGGCGCGTCCGCACCCGGCCGGCGTGCTTCATCAACTACCAGTCGTTCCCGAAGATGATCGAGGGGCACATGGTCAGCGACGTGCCCGCCGTGCTCGGCAGCATCAACGTGATCGCGGCGGAGTTGGACCGATAACTCGCGGGAGCCGCCTTTGCGATCGACCACCCTCATCATCTGCCTGTCTCTCATCGCCGGCTGCCAAGGCTACGAGCTGGACCGCCGGGATTACAAGGACTACGGCGTCGCCTGGGGCGAGGCGGTCGGCGGCGTGAAGGCGGGCGTCGCGCGGCGGGAGTACCAGTCGGGTTACGCGCCGGGACCGAATCAGGCCTACCTGTCGCTGCGATTGCTGAACGTCACGCGTCAGCCCATTCGCATCCTCGCGCCGACGCCGGAGCGCGGCACGATCACGATCCCCGAAGATCTGGCCGGCGACGAGAGCGTCGCGGTGCGGATGGCGTACGAGACGCCGGACGGTGTGAAGGTCGGCGAGTTCAAGCCGGACAAGAAGCCGGCCGTGACGATCCTCGAGCCGGGGCGCGAGTGGGCGATGGAGTTGCGCATCGCGCCGGAGAAATTCGGGCTGCGGCAATTCGTGCCGGGGCGGATGACGGTCAGCTACGTCAACCGGCAGGAGACGATCCGATACAAAGCGTCTGGTGACGAACCGGCTTCCGGCCTCTGGACCGGCGAGGCGAAGAGCGGCGCGGTGACGATCGATCCGCCGGCGGCAACGACGCAGCCGGCGAAGATGTCGGCCGGCGGCGGCAGGGGGGGCGACGGCCGGTGACGACGATGACGCCGCAGACCGACCGCTCGCACTATGACGAGTCGTATTACGAGCGGCGGCGGTTGTACAGCGTCGCCGTCCAGGCCGAGGTGCTCTGGAGTTTGCGGCCGGCGAGCGTGATCGAGGTCGGGCCGGGGCGCGGCGTGTTCGCGGCGCTGTTCCGGCAGTTGTCCGGGGCGCACGTGGTCACGATCGACATCGACCCGACGCTGCGGCCGGGCGTGATCGGCAGCGTCTTCGAAATGCCGTTCGCGGACGGCGCGTTTGACGCGGCGGCGTGTTTCCAGATGCTGGAGCACCTGCCGTTCACGCGGTTCGGGCCGGCGCTGGCGGAAATGCGGCGGGTGGCCCGGGTCGGGCTGGCGCTGTCGCTGCCCGACTGCTCGCTCGCCCTGACCGTGCGGATGGGCGTGCGAAACCCGCGGAAGGACGGCTTGGTCGCCGCGTGGACGTGCCAGCCGAGCGGCTGGGCGCTGCGGAAGCTGAAGACGGTGCCCAACTCGGCCGGGCACTATTGGGAGATCGGCCGCAAGGGCACGCCCTTGGCGGCCGTGCGAGACGCGATCCGCGGGAGCGGTTGGCGGATCGAGAACGAGTTCCGGACGGCGGAGAACGCGTATCATCGGTTTTTCGTCTTGAAATGAGTACAGGAGATAGGCACCAAGGCAATGAGGCACGGAGGCACGACGTGGTGATGGAGGCAGGGAGGGACCAAGTGAAGGTTGTCACTCGGCCCCTCTATTCCTGGTCCCCCCTTCGTGCCTCCCTGCCTTCGTGCCTTTGTCCCTGAGGATTCAAATGTCTTGGATCGTCGAAGATCGTCGCAGGAAGGCGGAGGAGACGGGCGGCCCGTACCTGACGGACGACCTGAAGCGCCATTTGTCCGAGCGGTACTTCCCGCGGTATCCCACCAAACGCGCGGTGCTCCTGCCGGCGCTGCACGCCGTTCAGCACGAGTACGGCTGGATCCCGGTGCAGGCGATGGAGGAGGTCGCGGCGTTCCTCGAGCTCGCGCCGGCCGAGGTGATCGACACGGCCACCTTCTACGAGGAGTACTGGCTCAAGCCCAAGGGCAAGTACATGATCCAAGTCTGCCGGTCGCTGACGTGCGAGCTGTGCGACTCGAAGAAGCTGACCGCCCACTGCCGGCAAAAGCTCGGGATCGAGGTGGGGGAAACCACGACGGACGGCCGATTCACTCTGGTGGAGCTCGAGTGCCTCGGCGCGTGCGGGACGGCCCCGGTCGCGCTGGTGAACGACGTGCTGCACGAGGAGTTGACGGTCGAAAAGCTCGACCAGGTCATCCGCGAGTTGCCGGAAGACCCGCACCACTACAAGGATCCGGTGGTCACCTGGGACGAAGGCGGACACTGACGTGAGGCTGCACATGAAGAACTGCTGTCGCGGAACGAAGTTGGCGGTTTGGGTGTTTGCCCTGGTCACGCTGGGCGGCGGGGTGTGGGTCTGGGCGGAGTACCTCCAGACGTACCACTACGCCGTCGTCCAGGAGGGCGTGCTCTACCGCGACGGGAACCGCGGCGTCCGCGAGCTGGAGAACGCATTCCGCAAGGCCAAGCCGAAGACGGTCGTCAGCCTGATCGACGACCGCGAGCTGGTCGACCCGCGCAAGCCGGAGTTCGCCGACGAGGTAAAGTTCTGCGAGCGCGAGGGCGTGCGGCTGGTGCGGATCCCGGTGAAGCTCGGCGGCTGGCCGACGACCGACGACGTGCGCAAGTTCCTCGACGTCGTGAACGCCAAGGAGAATCAGCCCGTCCTCGTCCACTGCGCGCAGGGCGTGCGGCGGACCGGCATGATGGTGGCGGCGTACCAGGAGTCGGTGCTCGGGTGGGACGACAGCAAGGCCAAGGCGGAGCTGCTGCCGTTCGGCCACAGCCAGCGGACGGTCAAGGACGTCGAGCGGTTCATCGACGTGTACGACGCGAAGGAGCGGGCGGTGACGAAGCAGCTCGAGCAGTCGAAGGAATGAAAACGCGCGCGGAGCACGGCCATGGCCCGGGAGAAGAGCGACAGCTTGTGGAACTGGCTGGGCCGGCAGGTCGGGCACGTGAAGAAGGCGGTCAAGACGGACGTGACGAAAACGGCAGCAGGGGGGGCGGACGCCGCGTCCTCGGCGCCCGCTGAGCCGCAGGCGGCGGAGCCGGTGGCGGCGACGGACGCGGCGAAGGTGATTTACCGCGACGAGTCGGCGGAAGAGGTCGAACTGCCGGACCGCCCGGGCGTGAAGCTCCGGCGGACGGTGATCGACGAGGTGATCGTAGACGGGAAGGATGAAGGCGGAAGGATGAGGGATGAAGCAGACCGCGGCTCGTGACGCCGCCCGGCGCCGGCGTGCCGTGATCCGGTTCATCCCCCACCCTTCACCGTTCATCCCTGAATACTTATGGCGTACAACGAACCGGTCCTGCTGAAGCGCATCGATCCCGACCCGGCGAAGCGGAAGATCGTCTGGTACGACGATTACGTCGCGTCCGGCGGGTACGCGGCGCTGCGCAAGGCGATCGACCTGAAGTCCGACGACATCATCAAGACGGTGATCGACTCCGGGCTGCGCGGCCGCGGCGGCGCGGGGTTCTCGGCCGGGCAGAAGTGGTCGTTCATCCCGAAGGAGAAGCGCGGGCCGCACTACATGGCGGTCAACTTCGACGAGTCCGAGCCCGGGACGTTCAAGGACCGCTACCTGACGTACGACCCGCACCAGATGCTCGAGGGGATCGCGATCGCGTCGCTCGCGACGCAGTGCGACGTGGCCTACATCTTCATCCGCGGCGAGTACCACCGCGAGGCGAAGATCATGGAGCGGGCGCTGAAGGAGGCGTACGAAAAGGGGGTGTTCGGGCAGGGGGGGATCTTCGGCGCGGCGCACAAGCTCGAGTGCTACCTGCACCGCGGGGCCGGCGCGTACATCTGCGGTGAGGAGACCGGGCTGCTCGAGGCGCTCGAGGGCAAGCGCGGGTGGCCGCGGAACAAGCCGCCGTTCCCGGCGATCGCCGGCGCGTTCGCGCGGCCGACCGTGATCAACAACGTCGAGACGCTCTGCTGCGTGCCGCACGTGATCGACCGCGGGCCGGAGTGGTTCAAGTCGATGGGCACGAAGAGCTCGCCCGGCCCAAAACTGTTCGGCATGAGCGGGCACGTGCAGAAGCCCGGCGTGTACGAGAACGAACTGGGGATCACGCTCGGGCAGTCGATCGAGATGGCCGGCGGGATGAAGGGCGGCGCGTACAAGGCGGCGATCTGCGGCGGGATCTCGATGGGCGTGCTCGGGACGAACCAGCTCGACATCAAGCTCGATTTCGACGACGTCCGGTTCCGCGGCGGGTGCCTGGGCCTGGGGACGGCCGGCATGATCATCATGAACGAGCACACGGACATGGTCGCCGCGCTGCGGAACTGCGTCCGGTTCTACAGCCACGAGAGCTGCGGCCAGTGCACGCCGTGCCGCGAGGGGAGCGCGTGGATGCGGAAGATCATGGACCGGATCGTCGACGGCGGCGGCCGGCCGAAGGACCTCGACATGCTGCTCGAACTCGAGAAGACGATGGGGATCATGCCCGGCACGACGATCTGCGGGCTGGCCGACGGCACCGCGTGGGCGACGCGGACGTTCATCAACAAGTTCTACGACGAGTTCGCCGCCGCCTGCCCCGAGCCGGCGCCGCAGTACGTCGGCGTGTCGATCAAGCGCGGGAACACGAACGTGATCGCGCCGATGGGGAGCAACACGCGGTAGTCACGTCCATGCCCCGCTGAACCCAGGCGGATCCCGGGACCGACCGGCGCAGTCCGCCATCACCGCGGCTCCGCGCCCGCGCGCGGTTTGGCATTCGGAAACCGCGCGGCTACATTGACCGCCTTGCGAGGAGTTCTACGCGTGGACCTGAAGACGAAGATCGAGGACGGCTCGGCGGTCGTGGGCGTGATCGGGCTGGGGTACGTCGGGCTGCCGCTGCTCCGCGCGTTCAACGCCGCCGGGTTCCGCGTCGTCGGGTTCGACGTCGACCCGCGGAAGATCGAGGCGCTCAGGGCCGGGCACAACTACCTCAAGCACCTCGGCGAGGGGTACGTGAACCGGATGGTCGCGTCCGGCCGGTTCGACGCGACGAGCGACGTCGGCCGGATGGGCGAGTGCGACGCGCTGATCTCGTGCGTCCCGACCCCGCTCGGCGCCCACCTCGAGCCGGACCTCGCGTACGTCGAGCAGACCGCGGTCGACATCGCCCGGACGCTCCGCCGGGGCCAGCTGGTCTGCCTCGAGTCCAGCACGTACCCGCGGACGACCCGCGAGGTCATGATGCCGAAGTTCGAGGCCAAGGGCCTCCGGTGCGGCGTCGACTACTACCTCGCCTACTCGCCGGAGCGCGAGGACCCGGGCCGGAAGGACCACAACACGCAGACGATCCCGAAGCTGGTCGGCGGGATCGACCCGGCCAGCGGCGAGGTCGCGGCCGCGCTGTACCGCAAGGCGATCAAGCAGGTCGTCCCGGTCAGCAGCGCCGAGGTCGCCGAGGCCGCGAAGATCCTGGAGAACACGTACCGCGCCGTGAACATCGCGCTGGTCAACGAGCTGAAGGTCGTGCTGCACGCGATGGGGATCGACGTCTGGGAGGTGATCGCGGCCGCGGCGACCAAGCCGTTCGGGTTCCAGGCGTTCTACCCGGGCCCGGGGCTCGGCGGGCACTGCATCCCGATCGACCCGTACTACCTGACGTGGAAGGCCCGCGAGGTCGGGCACGCGACCCGGTTCATCGAGCTGGCCGGCGAGGTCAACCGGTCGATGCCGGGCTACGTGGTCAGCCGGGTCGCGCTCGCGCTCAACGACCGCGGCAAGGCCGTCCGGGGCAGCAAGGTGCTCGTGCTCGGCCTCGCGTACAAGCCGGACGTCGACGACGTCCGCGAGAGCCCGTCGTTCGAGCTGATCGAGAAGCTCGAGCACCTCGGGGCCGGCGTGGACTACCACGACCCGCACGTGCCGGCCACGCACAAGATGCGGCACCACGACCTGCGGATGACCAGCATCGAGCTGACCCCGGCGGCGCTGGCGGCGTACGACTGCGTGCTGGTCGCGACCGACCACGCCGCGTACGACTGGCAGACGGTCGCCGACCACGCCAAGCTGCTGGTCGACACCCGCGGGGTCAGCCGCAGGATCGCCGGCCGCCGCGACCACATCGTCCAGGCGTAACCCTTCCCCGCGGCGCCCGCACGCCCCCAAACCTCGGCCCGACATGCGCGTTCTCCACGTCATCTCCAACCTCGATCGTCGCGTTGGAGGGCCGGCGACGGCGCTGCTCGGGATGGCGCTGGCGGGGTCGGATGCCGGTCTCGACGTAACAATTCTGACCGCCTACCGCGCCGGCGAGGAGCTCCCGTCCGCCGAGCAGCTCCGGAGCGTCAGACTTCGCTCGGTCGGCCCGTGCACGGGGCCGCTGCTCCGCTGCCCGGCACTGGCGCTGGACGTCGCCGACGCCGTGTCGCGCGCCGACATCGTGCACGTGCACGGGGTCTGGGAGGAGATTCAGCACGCCGCCGCGCGGTCAGCGGCCGCGGCGCGGATCCCGTACCTCCTGACGCCGCACGGGATGCTCGACCGCTGGAGCCTGCGCCAGAAACGCCTGAAGAAGCTCGTCTACCTGCGCTGGCGCGGCCGCCGGATGCTGCGGCGTGCCGCCGCGCTCCACTGCACCAGTCGGGCGGAGGCCGAGCAGGTCGAGGCGCTGCGCCCGGGCCCGCCGGTGATCGTCGAGCCGCTCGGGATCGACTGGGAGGAGTTCGCGCACGTCCCGCCGCCCGGGACGTTCCGCCGCGCGCACCCGCGGACGGTGGCCCGCCCGCTGATCGTGTTCCTCGGCCGCGTCCACCCCGGCAAGGGCGTGGAGCACCTCATCCCGGCGCTCGCGGCGTGCGAGGATCGGAACGCGATGCTCGCGGTGGTCGGCCCCGACTCCGGCGGGTTCGCCGGCCAGATGCGCGCGCTCGCCGAGACGGCGGGCGTCGCCGACCGCGTCCTGTTCACCGGGATGCTGCGCGGCGCCGACCGCCTCGCCGCGCTGGCCGACGCCGACGTGTTCGCGCTCCCGAGCGACCACGAGAACTTCGGCCTGGCAGTAGTCGAGGCCCTCGCGGTCGGCACGCCGGTCGTCGTTTCCGAGCACGTGAACATCCAGCGCGAGATCGCTGGCGCGGGCGTCGGCGCGGTCTCATCGACCGACGCCGCCGCGCTCGCGCGTACGCTCGACCGGTGGCTGGGCGACCGCGCGTTTCGCGCCGCCGCCGCCGCCCGCGCACGCCCGTTCGCGCGGTCGACGTATGACTGGACCCAAATCGCGCGGAACTGGCGCGGGCACTACGAGCGGGTCGCCGGGGCCGCGGCCGCCACGGGCGGCCCGCGGGTAGTGCCGGCATGACCGAGGCGGAGATGCACTACTGTTTCCTGACGATCTCGACGCTCGACAATGCCGGCCTGATGCGCGCCCGCGACCTGGGCAAGGCCCTCGTCCGCCGCGGCGTGCGGGTCAGTTACGTGGTCGACGACAACCCGGTCAACCGCGCGTTCGACCGCCTCGATCCCGCCGCCCGGGTCGAGTTCATCGCCGACGCGCGCCGCGGCCCCGGGCAGATCGGCCGCCGCCGCGCGGCGCTCAAGCGGCTCGCCCCCGACTACGTCGAGGTGCTCAACCCGCACGTCAAGACGCTGCTGCCGCTCGCGCGCCTGCGCGGGCCGAAGGTCGTCGCGATGTGGGACGAGCCGCCGACGATGAAGCCGCTCGGCGGCGCGCGCGGGCTCGAGGCCCGGCTGTCGACGCGGTGGCTCGCCCGCCGGGCCGACGTCCACCTCGCCGCCACCCGCACGCTGCGGGAAGCGCTGCGCCGACGCCACGGGATCGACGCCGCGTACATGCCGCACGCCGCCTACCTGCCCGAGTACCCCCCGACCACCTCCCCGTACGACCGCCCAACGCTCGCGTACATGGGCAACCTGTTCCCGCTCTGGGACCACGACGTGATCCTCCACGCCGCCCGCCTGCTCGCCGACGCCGGCAAGCGCCCGCCGGTCGTCCTGATGGGCAGCGGCCCGGACGAGGCGAAGTGGCAGGCGTTCCTCGACCAGCACCGCCTCGACAACGTCAAGCTGCTCGGCCACACGACCGGCCTCGACCTGTGGCGCCGCCTCCGCCACGCCCACGCCCTGCTGTTCCCGATCCGCGAGACCCTGACCAACCTGACCCGCTGCCCGAGCAAGACGTTCGCGTACGCCCAGGCCCGCCGCCCGACGATCACGAACCGCGTCGGCGAGGTCGCCGAGGTGCTCGGCGACGCGGCCACGTACGTCGACTGCACGCCCGAGGCGTTCGCCGCCGCGATGGCGCGAGCCGTCGAGACGCCCGACCTCCCCGACGTCGACTACCACGTCGAGCGGCAGTCCTGGGACCTCCGCGCCGACGCCCTGTTGAAGATCCTGAACCCGTCCTGAGGCCCCGGCCCATGCGCATCGCGATCTGCTGGATGGAGCTGTCCGGGTACATGGCTGCCTGCTGGCGCGCGCTCGCGGCCTGCGACGGGGTCGAACTCCTCGTCCTCGCCCAGCGGGCCGGCGGCACGACCCAAACCAACCCGTTCGCGGCCGAGCTGGTCGCCGGCCTGAACTGCCACGTGCTCGACACCGACGCCGCCCGCGACGCCGGCGCCGTCGCCCGCCGCGTGACCGATTTCCGCCCCGACCTGCTGATCATCTCCGGCTGGGCCCAGCCGTCCTACGTCGCGCTCGCCCGCCGGCCCGAGCTCGCGAACACCCCGATCCTCATGGCGATGGACACGCCGTGGCGTGGCACCTGGCGGCAACACCTCGGCCGCCACCGCCTGCGCCCGCTCGTCCGCCGCCTCGCGGGGGCGGTGGTCGCCGGCGAGCGGAGCCGACAGCTCGCGCTGCACCTTGGCGTCCCCGCCGGCCGCGTCTTCACCGGCGTTTACGGTTTCGACGGCCCGCTCTTCGACCCGTGCCACGACCGCCGCCTCACTTCCCACCCCGACTGGCCGCGCCGCTTCCTGTACATGGGCCGGTACGTCGAGGCCAAGGGGCTCGACGTCCTGCTCGCCGCGTACCAGGCGTACCGCGGCGCCGTCACCAACCCCTGGCCGCTCTCCTGCTTCGGCCACGGCCCGCTGCACGACTCGCTCCGCGGGGCCGACGGCGTCGAGGTCAACGGCTTCGTCCAGCCGCCCGACCAGCCGCCCGTCCTCGCCGCCCACGGCGCGTTCATCCTGCCCAGCCGGTACGAGCCGTGGGGCGTCGCGGTCGCCGAGGCGATGGCCGCCGGACTGCCGGTGATCTGCACCGACGCGGTCGGCGCGTCGGTCGAGCTGCTCCGGCCGCTGCACAACGGCCTCACCGTCCCGCCGGACGACCCCCCCGCGCTCGCCCGCGCGCTGCGGTGGGTTCACGACCACGCGGACCGCCTCCCGGCCATGGGCCTCGCCGCCCGCGCGACCGCCGCCGCCTACCGCGCCGAAGTCTGGGCGGCACGCGTCCTCCGCGTCGCCGCCGAGGTGACCGCACCGCCCTGACCGCGCGACCCCGACTTGCGGCCCGCGACCGTCGACCCGTACGATCCCCCCGATGACGTTGATCACGGCCCAGACCGCCACGCCCCGCACGGTCTCACGCTTCACCACCGCCCCATGACCCCCGCGCCTCCCGAGCCCTCTACGCCCCCGCCCGCCCCTCCGCGCCGGCGGTGGCCGCTCCGCGCCGCGGCCGCGCTGGTCCTGATCACGGTCGCGGGCGAGGCCTTCGCCCGCTTCTACCTCGGCCTCGGCGACCCCCCCCTAATGCGGACCGACCCGGAGATCGAGTACCTGTTCCAGCCCGATCAGGACTGTCGCCGCTTCGGCAACCGGGTGAAGGTCAACCGCTACTCGATGCGCAGCGACGACTTTCCCGCCCGCAAGTCCGACCCGCGCGAGCTCCGCGTGATGGTCATCGGCGACAGCGTCGTCAACGGCGGGGCGCTGACCGACCAGTCCGACCTCGGCACCACCCTGATGCAGCGGACGCTGGCGGAAGCGCTCGGGCGCCCCGTCGTCGTCGGCAACATCTCTGCCGGCAGTTGGGGCACGCCGAACCAGGCCGCCTTCGTCAGGAGGTTCGGCCTGTTCGACGCCGACGTGATCGTGATCGTCCTGTCCAGTCACGACGTCGCCGACGTCCCCCATTTCGACCCGAAGGAGACGACCGGGCCGGCCTTCCCCACCCACAGGCCGCCCCTCGCCCTCTGGGAGGGGTTCACCCGGTACGTGTTGTCGCGGGCGACGGCCGAACCGCCGCCACCGCCGCCCGTCGAGGGCCCGCAACTCCGCGCCGACACCGAAGCGTCGATGGCCGCCCTCCGCCAGATGTTCGACGCGGCGCGCGCGGCCAACGCCAAGGTGCTCGTCGCCCTCCACCTCGCCCGCGACGAATCGCTCGCCGCCCCCGACCCTGGCCACCACGTAATCACGCAGGAGGCGAACCGTGCCGGCGTCCCCGTCGTCCCCCTCGGCCCCGCGTTCCGGGCCGCCCGCGAGCCGCTGTACCGCGACCAGATCCACCCGAACGCCGCCGGCCAACGGGTGATCGGCCAAACGCTGGCCGCCGCCGTCCAAGCCCTGCTCCAAACCCCCGCCCGCACCACCGCGCCCGCGACCACGCCCCCCGTCCCGGTCCCGTGACCTCCCCCTCCGCGCGGCCGCTCGCCTACGCCTGTGGCCCCAACCGCCGCCGCTGGTCATCAATCACGGACTGGATGATCTGGTCGAGGTCGAACTTCCGCTGAAACCCGATCGCCGCCCGGATCTTGTCCAGCTTCGGCACCCGCCGCATCATGTCGTCGAACTTCTGCCCGTACGCCTGCTCGTACGGCACGTGCACGATTTCGCTCGCCGACCCGGTCAACTCGACCACCCGCCGTGCCAGCGCGTTCATCGAGATCTCCTCGTCCCCGCCGACGTTATACACCTGCCCCGCCGCCGCCGGCGTCGCCATCAGGTCGATCAGCGCCCCGACCGTGTCCGACACGTGGCAGAAGCACCGAGACTGCGTCCCGTCGCCGTACACGGTCAGCGGCTCGTTCGTCAGCGCCGCCGACACGAACCGCGGCAGCACCATCCCGTACATCCCGACCTGCCGCGGGCCGACCGTGTTGAACAGCCGCGCCAGCACGACCGGCAGCCCGTACTGCTTGAAGTACGCCAGCCCGAGGAACTCGTCGATCCCCTTGCTGTACGCGTAGCACCACCGGCTGAACGACGTCGCCGCCATCACCACGTCGTCCTCCTCCCCGAACGGCACCCGCGTCCCCTTGCCGTACACTTCCGACGAGCTGGTGATCAGCGTCGGCCGCCCGAAGCGGCTCGCGACCTCGAGCACGACGCCCGTGCCGCCGACGGTCGTGCGGATCGTGCGGATCGGCTCGTTGGCAACCAGTTGCACGCCGACCGCCGACGCGAGGTGATACACCGCGTCGCACCGGCTGACCAGCACGGCCATCGTCGACGCGTCCTCCACCGACCCTCGAACGAGCTGGAACCCCGGCCGCCCCCGCAGGTGGGCGACGTTCCCCTCCGACCCGGTCGACAGGTCGTCCACCACCGTGACCGCGTGCCCCTGCTCGAGCAGGCGCTCGGCCAGGTGCGAGCCGATAAATCCCGCCCCGCCCGTGATCAGGTACGTTTTTGACATGTCCCGGCAAGATACGTACGGTCGCCCCCGACTTCCACCTCGCCGCCGCCCCGCCGGCGTCGCGCGGGACCCGTTACGGAACGGCCCGTCAGGAAGATGCCGATAGTCAGGACGCCGGACTTGGGAGCAACCGCACCGTGCGCGCCGTCATCTGCTGGACCGAGATCGCCGGGTACACCGCCGCCTGCTGGCGGGCCTTGGCCGCGCGCCCCGAGGTCGAGACGTCGATCCTCGCCTGGCCGTCCAACTTCTCCCGCACCGGCACGCAGTTCGACCGCTCCCTGACGGCCGGCCTGCCCGTCCGCTTCCTGGAAGACCACGAGCAGCAGGACGCCGACCTCGTCGCAAAACTCGTCCTCGAAAGGCGGCCCGACCTCGTTCTGATGGGCGGCTGGGCCGAGCGCCCGTACCGCCGCCTCCCGTTCGACCGCCGCCTCGCCGCCGCGCGGATGGTGCTGGCGATGGACACGCCCTGGACGGCCTCGCCCCGCCAGCGATTCGCCCGCCTGAAGATCGGCCGTTACGTCGACCGCCTCGACGGCATCTTCGTCCCCGGCGAGCGCGGCGTGATCTTCGCCCGCCACCTGCGGATGCCGGACGACCGCATCTTCCGCGGCATGCTCGGGGTCGACGACGCCCTGTTCGCCCCGGTGCTCCGCCGGCGCCTCGCCGCCGGCCCCTGGCCGCGAAAGTTCCTCTACCTCGGCCGCTACGCGCGGAAGAAGGGCCTCGACACGATGGTCGCCGGCTACGCGCAGTACCGAGCCGCCGTCACCGACGCCAACGAGACCGCTTGGCCGCTCGCCTGCTACGGCTCGGGCCCCGACCAAGCGATGCTCGAAGGCCACGCCGGCGTCGAGGTCAACGGCTGGGCGCAACCCGCCGAACAACCCGCCGTCCTCGCGCGCCACGGCGCGTCCGTCCTGACCAGCCACGCCGAGCCGTGGGCCGTCGCCGTCGCCGAGGCGATGGCCGCCGGCCTCCCCGCCATCTGCACCGAGGCCGTCGGCGCCGCCGCCGACCTCGTCCGCCCGTACCACAACGGCCTGACCGTCCCGACCGGCGACGCCGCCGCCGTCGGGCGCGCGATGACCTGGTTCCACCGCCACGCCGACCGCCTGCCCGACATGGGCCGCGCCGCCCGCGACTTCGCCGCCCCCTACGCCGCCGACAAGTGGGCCGAACGGTTCGTCGAGATGGCCCACCAGTTGCGAGACCTCCCGGTGCGACGATGATCCGGCGACGCCCAGCCGCGAAGCGGCGACAGACAGTAGCCGGGGGCGCAAGCCCCCGGTTAACGAGATCCGACAGAAACCAGCCCCGGAGGGGCGACAGAATCTCCCGCCCCTCCGGGGCTACGCCCTTGCCGCACCCGTTACCCCGGGCTTGCGCCCGGAGCTATATTCTTCCGCCGCTCCGCGGCTAACGATGCCCCCCACCCTCTCCATCATCACCCCCTCCTACAACCAGGCCGCGTACCTGGAGCAGACGCTCCGCTCCGTGATCACCCAGCGCGAGCACGTGCACGAGTACTTCGTCTACGACGCCGCCAGCACCGACAACTCGCCCGACGTCATCCGCCGCTACGCCGACCGCATCGATTACTGGGTCAGCGAGAAGGACAACGGCCAGGCCGACGCGATCCACCGCGGCCTGTCCCGCGCGACCGGCGAGTACGTCGCCTGGATCAACAGCGACGACGTCTACCTCCCCGGCGCGCTCGCCGCCGTCCGCGCGGCCCTCACGAAGCATCCCGACTGGGACGTCGTCAGCGGCTGGCACGCCCGGATCGACGGCGACTCCCGCGTCACCTCCGTCCACCGCATCCCCGGCGAGTCCCGCGCCGCCGCCCGCTGGGGCGTCTTCCACCCCAACCAGCCCACCGTTTTCTTCCGCCGCACCCTCTACGAGAAGGTCGGCGGGTTCAACCCGGATCTGCACCTCGTGCTCGACACCGAGCTCTGGTACCGCATGCTCGACGCCGGCGCCGTCTGGGGCCACGTCCCCGCCTACCTCGCCGCGTTCCGCCGCCACGGCGAGTCCAAGGGCGTCGGCACCCCGCAGAAGTGGGCCGGCGAGTACGACTTCCTCGACCGCCACTACCCGCAGTACCATGCCCGCACGCCAAAGCACTACCTCGGCCGGGCCGCGGCCAAGGGCTGGCAGATCCTGACGGGCCGCGAGCTCGCCGCCCGCCGCGACACCGCCCGACTGCGTGGCAAGCTCGTTGAAGAGGCGTTCGGCCCGTCGATCACGACCCCCACTGAACCGGTCGATAATCGGAACAGTACCACTCCCGCGACTGGCGGTTAGCGGTCGCCCACGTCCGCCCCGAAAGTGAGGCAGAAAGACCTTCGATGAAAACCGTCCTCGTCACCGGCTCCAGCGGACTGATCGGCTCCGAGGCCGTCACCTACTTCGACCGCCGCGGCTACCGCGTCGTCGGCGTCGACAACAACATGCGCGCCGACTTCTTCGGCCCCAAGGGCGACACCACCTGGAACCTCAGTCGCCTCCGCGGCCAGACCCGGAACTTTAGTCACGTCCAAGCCGACATCCGCGACCGCGCCGCCATGCGCAAGCTGATCGAGGACGCCAAACCCGACCTGATCGTCCACGCCGCCGCCCAGCCCAGTCACGACCTCGCCGCCAAGCGCCCGTTCGACGACTTCGACGTCAACGCCGTCGGCACCCTCAACCTGCTCGAGAGCACCCGCCTCGCCCGCGACGCCGCCCTCTGCGACCCGGTCTTCATCTTCATGAGCACCAACAAGGTCTACGGCGACGCCCCCAACGAGCTCCCGATGACCGAGCACCCCACCCGCTGGGACTACGCCCGCCCGGAAGACCGCGGCGGCATCCGCGAGGACCTCCGCATCGACCGCTGCATGCACAGCGTCTTCGGCGCCAGCAAGGTCGCCGCCGACGTGATGACCCAGGAGTACGGCAAGTACTTCGGCCTGAAGACCGGCACGTTCCGCGGCGGCTGCCTGACCGGCCCGAACCACTCCGGCGTCGAACTCCACGGCTTCCTCAATTACCTCTTCAAGGTCGCCAAAGAGGGCGGGCGGTACACGATCTTCGGCTACAAGGGCAAGCAGGTCCGCGACAACATCCACAGCTTCGACGTGATCAGCGCGTTCGAAACGTTCGCCAACGACCCCCGCCCCGGCGAGGTCTACAACCTCGGCGGCTGCCGCCCGAACAGTTGCTCCATGCACGAGGCCATCGACGCCGCCCAGCAACTGGCCGGCAAGAAGATGCAGGTCGCCTACGACGACCAGAACCGCAAGGGCGACCACATCTGCTACATCAGCGACATGTCCAAGTTCCACGCCCACTACCCCGCCTGGCAGATCACCAAGCCCCTGGCCCAGATCTACAAGGAACTGATCGAAGGATGACGGCCGTCGTAGCACGGGCTACCAGCGCATGTCTTCTGAGGTGGCTCGGGCGTCTCGCCCGTGAAGGCTGAACCGCTGCTGGCATACGCAGACCAACCCTAAGAGCAACACGGCCATTCCTCTTCCTCCTCCCGCCCCTTTGGAACGCCGCTCCGAACCGGGCTAGACTTTGACCGGCATGACCCTCCCGCAGCAACCGACCACCGTCCCCGTCGCCGAGCGTCCGACCCCCCCGCCCCCTTCCTTCGCCCCCGCGCTGGCGTCCGAGTACAACCGCACGAACGTCGACTTCCGCGCGCCGATGCCCTGGCCGAAGGTCCGCGGCCCGGTGATCGACTTCCACTGCCACCTGTTCGCCGCCCGCCACGGGCGCGTCTGGTTCGAGACCGCCCGCCACTACGGGATCGACTGCTTCCTCTCGATGACCCCGCTCGAGGAGGTCGTCGGCCTCCTGCGCGACTGGCCCGGGCGGATCCAGTTCATCGCCGTCCCCCAGTGGTTCTACGAGGGCTCCGACTTCGTCAGCGACTGGCTCCGCCGGATCGAGGCGTTCTACAACCTCGGCAGCCGGATCGTGAAGTTCCACGTCGCCCCGCAGACGATCCTCCGCCGCGGCCACCTCGACGACCCGAAGTACCGCCCGGTCTTCGACGAGATCCGCGCGCGAAAAATGATGATCATGACCCACGTCGGCGACCCCGAGCTCTGGTACCAGGGCAAGTACGCCGACGCCGCCAGGTACGGCACCCGCGACGACCACTACCGCGTCTGGGCCGACCTGCTCGAGGAGTTCCGCGGCACGACCTGGATCGGCGCCCACATGGGCGGCAACCCCGAGAACCTCTCCCGCCTCCAGCACCTGCTCGACACGTTCCCCGACCTGATGCTCGACTGCTCCGCCACCCGCTGGATGGCCCGCGAGATCAGCCGCCACCGCGACGAGAGCCGCGAGTTCTTCGTCCGCAACGCCGACCGCATCCTGTTCGGCTCCGACCAGGTCAGCGGCGACGACCGCGGCTTCGACTTCCTCGCCAGCCGGTGGTGGACCCACCGCAAGCTCTGGGAAACCGCCTTCACCGGCCCGATGCCGATCGTCGACCCGGACCTCCCCGAAGACCAACAGCCCCCGCTCCGCGGCCTCGCGCTCCCGGACGAGGTTCTCCAAAAGCTCTATCACGACAACGCGATGCAGATATTGACCCGCGCCGGCATCAACCTCGGCCGGGAATTTTGATTGCCAAGTCCCGTCCGCTTGGGGGATGATTGACACCGAGGACGGAGCGAGAGGAGGCGTATGCCCGGCCGGGCGCTGATCGTCGAGGACGAGCACGAGTTGGCGGAACTGTTCGCGGAGATCCTGCGCCTGCGCGGGCTCGAGTCGCACGTGCTCCACCTCGGCGCGCCCGCCCCGCAGTGGGTGCGCGAGAACCAGCCCGACCTCGTCCTGCTCGACCTGATGCTCCCGGACCGCGACGGCTACAGCGTCTGCGAGGAGCTCAAGCTCGACCGCCAGACCAACCTGACCCCGATCGTCATGGTCACCGCCCGCGCCGGGCACCAGGACATGGTCAAGGGGCTCGCCGTCGGCGCCAACGAGTACGTGACCAAGCCGTTCACCGTCGACCACCTGAACGACGCGATCGACCGCGCGATCGCCTGGCGGCAGGAGCTCTGCAACTGCGGCGCGCAGGGCGAGATCCACTTCGAGCTCCGCAGCGACGCCCGCGTCCTCGAAGAGCTCAACCACATGCTCGCGTCCCTGTTCCTCTACACCGGCCTCCCCGAGTCGTCCGTCCGCCAACTGACGACCGCGATCCGCGAGATGGGCATGAACGCGATCGAGTGGGGCCACCGCAAGCAGATCGACCGCCTCGTCAACGTCACCTACCGCATCGAGGCCGACCGCGTCGTGATCAAGATCAAGGATACCGGCCCCGGCTTCGACCCCAAGCACCTCCCCCACGCCGCCGACCCCGAGGACCCCGCCAAGCACATGGAGGTCCGCGACTCGCTCGGACTGCGGGCAGGGGGGTTCGGCATCCTGATGACCAAGGGACTGGTCGACGAGCTCAAATACAACGAGACCGGCAACGAGGTCCGGATCGTCAAGTACTTCCAACCCAAGCCCCAATGAGAACCGCCCGCGACCAACTAAGGTCGCGAGCGGTCAGGCTCTGCCCACGCCGACTCCTGCGGAGTCGGATTTTTCAGTCCGCCAGCTTCGCCGGCACGCTGTACAGCTTCCCGCCCCGCGCGACCTCGACCTTCGCCACGCGGATCGCCTTGTTGTTGCTCGGGAACGCCAGCCCGTCGCGATCGAACAGCATCGTGAAGTTGAGCTGCTTGAGCTCCTTCGCATTCCAGGACGGGATGTGGACGACGTACTTCTCGTTCACCCACAGGTCGACGTCGTTCCACGCCTCTTCGGAGAGGTTGATCGCCTCGATCCGATTCGCGAACCCGTGGTCGATCGACGCCTGCACCTGCGCCTCCCCGCCGCGCGGCGCCTCCGCCGGATACTGCCGCTTCGCCGCGTCCGCCGCGAACTGGGCCGACGTCTTGCGCAGGTTCTTGTCCGAGTTGGGCAGCAGCGACGTCCGTCCCGCGCACCCGCCGACCGCCCACGACAAACACCCCAGCACCACGACCGACACCGTCAGACGCGCCAACCGACCTTGTGGAAACATTGTGGATCCTTCCAGGCTTGAACGACCGAACCGCGCGCCGTCCCGGCACGCCCGACGTTCTTATCGGACGTTCGCCGCTCAGCCATTGAGGAAAACTGCCCCCCGCCCCTATGCTTGGTCGTCCTTCGTACCACCCCGACCGGGAGACGCTTGGCCCAGATCGACATCAACAGTCACCAGACCGACGCCTTGTCCGACGCCGCCCACGCGGTGCTCACCCTCGACAAACCCACCGCCTACTCCGCGTTGGTCGTCCGCGGCGACGGCAACCGCGCCGCCGCTGATAGACTCCGCGCCCTGACCCCCGAGCAGCTCTTCACCAACCCGATCGTAAGCCACCCCGACGCCGAGGCCCTCTTGTCCGGCCTCTGGCTCTGGCACGACTGGCTCGACTCCTCCCACACGATTTCACAATCCCTCTCGTCCGCCACCGGTTCGCTCTGGCACGCCATCATGCACCGCCGCGAGGGCGACTTCGGCAACGCCAAGTACTGGTACGCCCGCTGCCGCAGCCACCCTGTCCTCCGCTCGATGGCCCCTTACGCCAACGACATCCTCCACCCCTTCCCCGCCGACAAATCTTTGCTCCGCCTCGTCCGGGACGGTTGGGATCCTGATGCGTTTGTCGATCTGGCTCAGGCGGTCGAGAAGACACCAGCCGACCCCCGCCATCAGGCCGCGGTTTTGCTCCAGAAGCTGGAATGGCGACTCCTTTTCGACCACTGCACGCGCGCCGCCACCGGGCAGTAACCGTTTGTCCACCAGACGAACGCAACCGATCATTGGCGACAAGCCGACGTACTACGATGATGCTGCCGAGCCGCCTAGCATTCTTTTGCTCGTGTCTGCCACTCCTGGGGTTGTTTGGCACCGGTTGTCAGTCAAAATATGACAACATCGCCACCTACCAACCCGCCACGCAACCCTTGGCAGTCACGGGATTATCAGAACCCAAGCCAGTGCCGGCAGTGGACGCCTTGGCCGATCCGCCGGACGGTTGGAAGGCCGAGGAACTGAAGAAGTCGAAGGACCACGCCCATCAGGTGTGGCTAAGTCCCACCGGAAAAACGGCTTACGGAATCATCCACTTCGGATTGCCATTGCCGGTGCCGGCGACTTGGATCTTGGACCCGTTCCTCACGGAAATGAAAAAGAGTGAGGGGGAGGCGACCTTGATCGGCCAGCCGACAAAGGATGACGCTCTGCCCGGCGTTCGATTCACGGTGGAGGGGGGCGACTATAAAATGCGGGTCAACCTCATCTGTAAAGGCTTCCGCGCTTGGGCGGTTTACGCGGGGACGCTCCGCAACCAGGAGGAGATCCCCAGCGAACTCGAACTGGCGGAGCGGGCCCGGGAAAAGACGCAGGTGGGGGTGCCGACCGCGACCGGCGCCGCCAAACCGGCTTTCGTCCGACAGACCGCGTCCGCGTCCGAATAAAAGGTTGTAAGTCTTATAACAACAGACGCTTGAGCGGTTTGCTTCGCCGCCCGGTGTATTTGATCTCTCTCCTAAGGAAGAGGAGAGAGAGTCATGAAGCTGGTCGTCGGAACGTCGGTTCGCAGTCAGTTCGAAACGCTCGAGACCCGCCAGATGCTGGCAGCGGCGCCCGTCGCCCTGGCCGTCGGTCAGGCGATGGTTGACGGGGGTCTTCAGCTCCAGATTAGCGGCGGCAGCAAGTCCGATTCCATCGGGATCACTCCCGTCGCCGGTGGCGTCAGCATCACGAACACCCGCTGGCAGAAAACGGTCTACGGCAACTTCGCCTCAATCGTCATCAAGGGCGGCAAGGGGAACGATCTCGTCAAGATCGATCCGACGCTGACCCTCCCGGTCGCGATCCACGGCGGCGTCGGCAACGACACCCTGCTCGGCGGGGGCGGCAACGACAAGCTGTACGGCCAAGGCGGCGCCGACAGTCTGAACGGCGGCGCGGGCGACGACGTGCTGGTCAACGTCGGCGACAGCCGGCACGATACCGCCACCGGCGGCACGGGATTCGACGGGTTCTGGAGCGACTCGGTCAACACCGAGACCGTGACCGACCTGTCAGACGAGGAGTCTGCCAACGGCGCGGATCACCGGGTTGCTGCCTTTACCCGGTTCTCGACCACCCGCAGGGGCGTCGCCCGCTCGAACAAGATCGGCCTCGATTTGAACGGTGAAGCCTTGGCCGACCCGGGCCTGACCGACTCGGACGCCTACTACCGCAACTTCTCCGACAAGCCGCTGTTCGCCAGCACCGGGCCGTCCGCGGACGACATCTCGCAGGGGTACGTCGGCGACTGCTGGTTCCTCGCGACGCTGTCCGCCATGGCTACGACCAACCCGCAGTCGATCCGCCAGGCGGTCGTCGAACTGGGCGACGGGACGTACGCGGTCCAGTTCGCCCGGGCGGACGGCTCGAAGGCGTTCGTCCGCGTCGACGCCGACCTGCCGATGTCCGGCTGGGACGAGCTGCTCTACGCCGGCCAGGGCAAGCAGGGGAGCCTCTGGGTGGCGATCATGGAGAAGGCGTACGCCTGCTTCGCCGCCGGCCGCGACGGCGACTCGCTCGCGAACTACGCCGACCTCGACGGCGGGTGGATGAGCGAGGCGTTCGCCGACCTCGGTTACGAGAACGACGAAATCTGGGACGTGTCGGGCGCGGACGACCTGTTCGACCAGATCGCCGGCGAGCTGTCGGCCGGCAAGGCGGTGACGCTCGCGATCAACCAGGCCAAGCACGGGGCCCCGGTCGTCGGCTGCCACGCGTACACGGTGGTCGCGGTCGAGACCGACGCGGACACCGGCGAGCGGACGCTCGTGCTCCGCAACCCGTGGGGCATCGACGGGGTCGGCAACGACGGCAACAACGACGGCTACGTCCGCCTGACCGGGCAGCAGGCGCTGGCGAGCTACTGGGGCGTGATCAGCGCGTACGTTGGGTGAGGATCGGCGACTCCAGCCCAGCCGAACTTGTCCATCAGCATCCGTTTGACTTTCCCTTACCAACTGCGTTCCCGCCCCGGTACAATGGGAATCCGTTGGAGGGCTACGGGCGGGAAAAGCGTCGCCTGGCTCCTCAACTTTCTCGGGACAGGAGAGCCAGTGGAGATAAGTCGAACGGCGGGGGCAGTCTCGCGTTACGCGCGGTGGATCTCGCGTGGGATGATCAGTGCGGCGCTGCTCTTGTCGTGCGCCGCTCAAGGCCAATTGCTGGTAAACGGAAGCTTTGAAAGCGGGGTTGGCCCACCCAACGCGTTCGGATTCAGGCCAATGCAGGCGGGTTCGTCGGACCTTCCCGGATGGGAAATCACGGGGCAGGCGATCGACCACCTGTACGAGCCGACATTCGAAGCGTCAGACGGCGGCCGAAGCTTGGACCTGAATAACCTTGACTCCAGTGGTGTGCAGCAGACCTTCGTCACCACTGTGGCGCAGCTTTACCAAGTCGCCTTCGATATGGCGTCGAACCCAGGCGGGGCGCCAACCATCAAGTCGATCGAGGCATCGGCAGCCGGGCAAAGCGAACAGTTCTCTTTTGACTCGTCGGGGAAAACCTTCACGAACATGGGTTGGCTACGCAAGGAATTCACGTTCGTCGCCACCAGTCCCAGCACGACTCTTCACATCCGCTCCACCAGCCCGGGCGGGTTTGGACCCGCGCTCGACAACGTGGTGGTGACCGCTGTTCCGGAGCCGACGACGGGAGTCTTGGCACTTATTGGCGCGACGGCGCTGGCGGCTGGGCGCTGCCGACGGCGCGCGGGCCGTTAAGCGGCGCGTCCGTTTCTGGTCGTTCGCTGGGATACCGGGCGCGATGGCTGCCAAGTTAAGCTACAACGACGAGGAAGCGATCATTGCGGACCTGTTCTCCCGCGGGCGGCTGCCGCTCCGCCATGAGTTCTGCGTCGACGTCGGCGCCAGCGACGGGCTGACGATGTCGAACACGCACTTCCTGTTCGCAGGGGGCTGGCGCGGCCTAGCGGTCGAGTACGACCCCGGCCGGTTCGCCCGTCTGGCGCAGGTTCACGCGGGGACGCCGGGCCTGACGCTCGCCCGCACGCGGGTAACGCCGGACAACGTCGTGCCGCTGTTGGCGGCGTACGAGACGCCCCGCGACTTCGACTTTCTCAGTCTGGACATCGACGGCTACGACCATTTCGTGCTCGACCGGATCCTGTCGGCGTACCGGCCGACGCTGGTGTGCGCCGAGATCAACGAGAAGATCCCGCCGCCGGTCAAGTTCACAGTAAAGTTCCATCCGGATTACGTGTGGGGCGAGAACCACTTCTACGGGCAGAGCCTTTCGAAGCTGCACGAGCAGTGCGAGCGGCACGATTACGCGGTGATCCGCTTGGAATATTGCAACGCGTTCCTCGTGCCCAAGGAGATCAACCAGTTCGAGGCACTGACCGCGGAACGGGCCTACCGGGAGGGGTATTGGGAACGGCCGGACCGACTGGCGCGCTTCCCGTGGAACGTCGACATGGACGACCTCCAGCGGAAATCCCCGACGGAAGTAGTTGGCGAGGTCGAGCGGCGGTTTGCCAGGTACAAAGGGCAGTTCGAGTGTTCGCTCTGACCGCGGCCCGGCCAATGCGCCGTCAACGGGCGTGACGTGGCGGCAGGGTACCCTCAGCGAATGACGTTCCCCGAGCCGATGCCGCCGGTGATCGTGTAGACGTCCTGCGGTTGCCCGGGCGCGCGGGGCGGGAGCGCGTACGGCCCGCCGACGTGCTTGAGCATCGTGTCGACGATCGGGAGTTGCCGGAGCAGGTCGGGCGTCAGCTGGGGCAAGGCCGTCAGCGTGTCGAGCACCGGGCGGGCGGCGTTATACCGCGCGTCGGCCCCGTGGTGCACCGTCAGGTGCTCGAGCAGCTCGGCCGCGTAGTCGACGAAGTTCATGCAGTCGGCGATGCACGCGAGCTTCAGGATCCGCTGCGGCGTCCGCAGCGGGCTGTCCGCGTGCCGCGGGTGGATCAGGTCGCGGAAGTAGAACGCGTCGGACCACTCGAGCGGGCCGCTGTGCTCCTTCGAGTTCAGCGGGAACGTGGCGCGGGTGCCGTGGTGGTTTCCGACGAGGTCGAACAGGGTCAGGCCGCGCTGCCGCAGGTAGACGTCGACGTCGCCGAACACGGCCGCCCCCTCGTACGCCTGGGCGAAGTCGGCCTCGGACACCAGCGCGAGCACGCCCCGGTCGATCGTGCGCTCGCCGCCGCGGAGCACGTGCATCCCGCCGCCCTGGACGTCGACCTGGAGGAAGTCGACCTCCGCCACACCCTCCGCGTCGCAGAACGCGTCGAGCGTGGTCGTCTCGACCGTGGCGGTGCCGACGACCTTCATCATCGCCTGGTGGGTCGAGAACCGGGCCATGTACGTCGGGTCCGGCCGCAGCAGCGAGCTGCACCCGGGGTACTGGGTCACGTGGAGCGTGTGCGCGCCGGCCGAGCTCCACAGCCCGACCGGGACGTGCCGCTCGGTCCACGTGATCCCGCGGGCCACATTCTCGGCGTTCATCCGGTCGCAGGCGGCCCGGTCGGCGTCGAAGCCGAAGATCGTCAGCCGCGGCGCGAACGCCGCCGCCCAGTGGTCGTACGTCTCGCCGAACTCGGGCAGCTTGCGGGAGCCGACGTAGACGAGCGTGACGTGCAGGCCATCGAGCAGCCCGGCCTGCTTGAGCGCGGGGACGAAGAGCATGGATTGGATTAAAACATCCGGCATGCCGAAACACCAGACGGACGCCGCCGCCGACCCGCTCCCGGTCCACTTCTTCACGATCGTTCTGAACGGCGAGCCGTACGTCCGCCACCACGTCCACCAGATGGCCCGCCTGCCGTTCTGCTGGCACTGGCACGTCGTCGAGGGCGTCGCCGAGCTGCGGCACGACACGGCTTGGAGCGTGGCCGCCGGCGGCCACGTCCCCCGCCACGCGCACCGCGACGGCCACAGCGTTGACGGCACCAGCGGGTACCTCGACGGGCTCGCGGCCGCCCACCCCGGCCGCGTCCACGTCTACCGGAAGCCGCCCGGCCAAACGTGGGACGGCAAGCGGGAGATGGTCTCCGCCCCGCTCGCCTCGATCGAAGAGGATTGCCTGCTCTGGGAGATCGACGTCGACGAGCTCTGGACGGCCGAGCAGTTCGAGGCCGGCCGCCGCCTGTTCCTCGACGACCCCGCGAAGACCGCCGCATTCTACTGGTGCTGGCCGTTCGTCGGCCCCGACCGGGTGATCAGCACCCGCCACTGTTACGCGAACAACCCGCAGGGCGAGTGGCTGCGCACCTGGCGCTACCGCCCCGGCATGCGGTGGCTCGCGCACGAGCCGCCGATCCTCGGCGAGCCGACGCCCGACGGCCGCTGGCGCGCCGTACAGTCCGTCAACCCCCTGACGCACGACGCCACCGAAGCCGCCGGCCTCGTCTTCCAACACTACGCCTACGCCACCGAGGCCCAGGCCCGCTTCAAGCAGGACTACTACGGTTACGCCGGCGCCGTCGACGCCTGGCGCCGCCTGCAGACCGCCACCGACTTCCCCGTCTACCTCCGCGACTACTTCCCCTGGGTGCGCGACGACACGCAAGTCGACCGCTCTGAGCACTTCGTCGAGCGCCGCCTGATCGACCTCCCCCAACCGCCCCCCGACCAACTCCGCGCCGGCTTTCCTCCGGACGCCCCGCACCCGCGCGTGATCGTCGACGGCGTCTTCTTCCAGCTCTACCGCACCGGCATCGCCCGCGTCTGGCAACAGATCCTCAAGCAATGGGCCGCCGACGGCTTCACGAAACACGTCCTCGTCCTCGACCGCGCGGGGACGATGCCGCGGATCGACGGCGTCCACTCCCTCGTCGTCCCGCCCCACTCGTACGACGACCCGCAAGCCGACCGCCGGATGCTCCAGCGCGTCTGCGACGAGCAGCAAGCGTCCGCCTTCATCTCCACCTACTGCACGACCCCGCTTACCACGCCCGCCGCGTTCATGGCCCACGACATGATCCCCGAGCTGTTCGGCTGGGACTTGAGCCACCCGATGTGGCGCGAGAAGCACGACGCGATCCGCTACGCTAGCGCGATCGCGTGCGTCTCCGAGGCCACCCGCCGCGACCTGCTGAGTTTCTTCCCCGCTCTGCCGCCCGCCCGGGTAACGGTCACCCCGCTCGGCGTCGCCGACGAGCTCCGCCCGCGCCCGCAGGACGAAGTCGAGGCGCTGCGCCGCGCGACCGGCGTCACCAGGCCGTACTTCCTCCTGGTCGGCGCCCGCGGCGGCTACAAGAACACGATCCTGACCTTCCGCGCCCTCGCCCAGCTCACCCCCGCCGAGCTCGACGCCGTCGACATCCTCTGCGCCGGCCACGCCGCCCTCGAAGACGACTACGCCCGCCTGCTCCCCGGCAAAGAGATCAAGGCCTTCCTCCTGAGCGACGACCAGCTCGCCGCCGCCTACACCGGCGCGGTCGCGCTGCTGCACCCGAGCGCCTACGAAGGCTTCGGCCTCCCCGTCCTCGAAGCCATGGCCTGCGGCTGCCCCGTGATCACCACCGCCGCCGGCTCCCTCGCCGAGGTCGCCGGCGACGCCGCGTTAATCGTCGGGCCGGAGGACGTCGACGCGATGGCCCAAGCGCTTCGAGACGTACAGCAACCCGATACCCGCGCCCGCCTGACAGCCGCCGGCCTGGCGCAGGCGAAGAAATTCTCCTGGCCCCGCACGGCGGAAGCCGTCAAGAACGTGCTCTTCGAGGTGGCACGGGCGTCTCGCCCGTGAAGAACTGAGCTCCCACGGGACGTCGGCGAGTTCAGTCGGGCCGCGGGACGCCCGTGCCACCCCAGCTCACGCCTTCTGCCCCTTCCACCACAACTCCAGCATCAACAGCGCATACAACCGCTGCGAGTGATCCACCCGCTCCGCCTCGTGCTCCTCCACCAGCCGCCGCACCACCGCGGTGTTGAAATGCCCCGCCGCGAACGAGTCCGAAGCGAACAAGTGATCGCGCAGCATCGGCCGCAGATCGCCGCGGAACCATTCGCCGATCGGCACCGCGAACCCCATCTTCTTTCGCTTGAACACCCACGCGGGCAACGCGTCGGCAAACGCCTCCCGCAACATCCGCTTCGGCCCGCCCTTGAGCAACTGCCGCGTCGTCAGCGACGACGCGCACTCGACCAGCTCGTGATCCATGAACGGCGACCGCACCTCCAGCGCGAAAGCCATGGAGCAGCGGTCGACTTTCTCCAGCAGGTCGTACGGGAGGTACGTCTCGCGATCGACCGCCAGAGCGCTCTCAACCGGGTCCAAGATGGACGAGTACGCGTGAAAGTATTCAGACATCGGCCCGAAATACTCGTCGAGGCCGGCGTCTCGGCCGAGCAGCGCCCGCCACGTCCGAAGGTCGAACAGCTCGAGGTACGACGCGTACCGGTGCCAAGGTTTGAACGCCAACGATTCGGCGAAGCGGCCGACTCGCGTCATCGTGGACTTCGGGTGTCCGGCCGACAGGCGTGACGCGAGCGGGCGCCCCAACTTCCACGGGTATGGCGAGGTCAGCGTCCGTACCCGCCGCCCCAGCCGCATCGCCCGATACCGGTCATACCCACCGAACAGTTCGTCGCCGCCGTCACCGCTCAACGCAACCTTCACGTGGCGGCGGGTTTCACGAGCTAGGTAATACGTCGGCAACGCCGACGAGTCGCCGAACGGCTGTCCAACCACGCGTGCGATCGCCTGCAGGTCCGCGGCGGCGTTCGGGCGGAGGACGAACTCGTGGTGGCGCGTGCCCAAATGCCCGGCGACCGCCCGGGCATACTCCCGCTCGTCGTACCGCTGATCCTCGAACCCCATCGAGAACGTCATCACGGCCTGGGCATCTCCCACCGCGGACTTCATTGACGCCGCGATGGCCGAGCTGTCTACGCCCCCCGAGAGGAAACAGCCGATCGGCACGTCCGCCACCAGTTGCCGTTTCACCGCGCGACGCACCGCCTCACCCACCCTCACGACGGCCTCGCCGTCCGGCACCGGTGCACTTCGCCGTAGTTGGCCACCCGCCCCACACAGGCTCGACCAGTACTGTCCATAGCTACCGCCGGACCGCGTGAATCGACACCAGTAACCTTGGGGCACCTGGCACACCGCGTCGTAGATCGTGGTGCTGTCCGGGCTGAACCCGTATCGCAGGTAGTTCCTGAGGCCGGACTCGCTTAGCTGATCACCCACCCACTGGACCGGTAGCACACTTTGAACCTCGCTGCCGAATGCGACACCGGCCACAGCAAGGTCCGACATCTGTAAACCGTACAAGCGACCGATCGTGCCGTCGGTGAGCCGCGCTGAGACATACAACGGCTTCTGCCCCATCCGATCACGCGCCAAAAACACCTCCCCCCTCCCCTCGTCCCAAACCGCAAACGCAAACATCCCGTTCAACTTCTCGACGCACCGCTCCCCCCACGCCGCGTACGAAGCCAGCAGCACCTCCGTGTCGCTCTGCGTCCGCCATTGCCAATCCGGCAACACCCCCTCCAGCTCCCGCCGTAGCTCGCGATAGTTGTAGATCTCCCCGTTGAACGCCAGCCACCGCCCGCGCCCGTCCGTGAACGGCTGATTCGCCCGCTCGTCCAGATCGATGATCGCCAGCCGCCGGTGTACAAGTCCCACCTGTGGCCGCCCCGCCGACACCTCCCCCTCGTGGCTCAGCCACACCCCCTCCCCGTCCGGCCCCCGGTGCGCGATCCGCGCGCTCATCCGCCCGAGCACCGCGCGGTCCACGCGATACCGGTCGTCCCACGCGACCACCCCAGCGAATCCGCACATCTGCCGCTCACGCTCCGCGCGGACGCGCCGCACGCCGAAAAAGCCCCTTCGCCAACTAACCGACCGCAATTATAGTGCGTCTCACCTGATCATGACGTCCACCCGACTCACGCTCACCGCCGCCCTCCTGCTGCTCCTCCTCTGCGCCGCCGCCACCGTCCGCGCCAACGACGGTACGACGCAAGACGTCCTCCGCCTCGACGTCGTCCCCGCCCGCCCCTTCGCCCAGGGCACCAAGACCCTCCAGTTCGAAGGCTCCTACACCACCGCCATCCGCTACTCGCAGAACGAGTTCACGACCGGCTCGGTCGGCGTCGGCTACTACCTCTGGGACAACCACAGCGTCACCCTCCTCGCCCAGGGCTTCCACGTCAACCAGGAGCCCGGCGAGAGCACCGACGGCGGCGCCGTCTTCGTCCTCGGCCGCTCCCACCTCTACAACACCGGCCGCCTCTCCTTCTACGTCGACGGCGGCGGCGGCTACGCCTGGGCCAACGACGCCGTCCCCGTCGGCGGCACCACCTACAACTTCACCGCCCGCGTCGGCGCCGGCGTCGCCTACCGCCTCTACGACGACTGCTACCTGACCGCCGGCGCCCGCTACTTCCACCTCTCCAACGCCAAGCAGCACGGCCGCGAGAAGAACCCTAGCTACGACGGGATGGAGTATTATGTCGGCCTCCTGTTCGCCTTCCGCTAACCCGCCACTCCAGTTTACAGGGTCCGCTTCAGCGGACGGATTCTCCTTTCCCCCACGCCGACTCCTGCGGAGTCGGATCCCCCCGCGCCATCACCCCACCCGCCCCCGCAGCGCCTCCCCCACCCGCCCCAAAACCTCCCCCCACTCTCCCGCCCGCTCCTGCCGAAACAGCCTCACCGTCGAATACCAGGGCGAATCCTCCCGCCCCACCCCCCACCGCCAGTCCGCGTGCCGCGGCAGCATCACCCACGCCTCCTTCCCCATCGCCCCCGCCAGATGCGCCACCGCCGTGTCGATCGAGATCACCAGGTCCAACCCCGCCACAATCCCCGCCGTGTCCGCGAAATCCGTCACCTCCGCCATCAGGTCCACCACCCCCGCCGGCCCCGCCTCCTCCCCCGCCAGCCGATCCTTCTGCAAACTGTAAAACCGCACCCCCGCCCCCGCCCCCGCTCCCGCTCCCGCTCCCGCTCCCGCTCCCGCTCCTGCTCCTGCTCCTGCTCCTGCTCCTGCTCCAGCCCCCTCCACCAGCCGCGCCACCTCCGCCATCGGCACCGACCGCCCCGGCTGACTCCTCCCCCCCGCCCAGCACAACCCCACCTTCAAC
>JAESGR010000094.1_pt1 | contig 209498 bp, 189 predicted proteins | sample 9269771 | NCBI WGS metagenome assembly JAESGR01 (sample SAMN15739572, study PRJNA653492) | algae metagenome | isolation source: Chroococcus sp. CMT-3BRIN-NPC107 and co-occurring heterotrophs from well... | place: USA: Clark Mountains Wilderness, California | collected 2010-04-18
TGATGAGGTGGTCTCCTCCTTCTTTGTCAAAGCCGATGCCGCTAAACCCGTATCAGTAATTCAGATGGGGGCCTATCATGGCTGCTGTGCACAGGTAGAATACTTCCAGTGGTATGTGAAGGGATCTACTACCAATACCTTCCTTACCGGTCATAATGCCTTGGATGGACAATCGCTGCTGCCTCGCAGAAACAATTCGTCTACAGCCTTGGCTGAAGCAAGCTTTAATCCGACAGGGGCGTTTGGCATAAAGGTCAATCAATCTTTCTCGGACCGGACCCGCAATGCGGAACAAAAAATCGGGATGCGTATCTGGAAGGCTAGAGACTATAACGGCAACATTATTCCTAATGCCTATATCATTGGCCATGACTATATCAATCAGCCTGGCATCACTAACTACGATTATCAGGATAATATGTACTACATCAGCAATGTGCGTCCGGAAACCGGTTCAGTGAATTACTCTGAACTGGCTGCAACCCCTTCAGCTGTCAAGTTCGCCGATGCCCTGCTTGGGCAAACAGTTTCTTCTACGATTAGTCTGAAGAGTTTAGGCAAAACCTATGGGGATGGCACGGCAGATCCGGCTGTTGGCATCAAAAAGCTGGAATTAACAGGACCAAATCTCAGTGAGTTTACATTTGCTCAGCCTACTTCGATGAGTCTTGCTGCCGGGGCTTCCACCACGCTCACCGTTAGCTTTAAGCCAAGCAGCCGGGGGATTAAAAATGCGGCTCTTCTAGTGCATTACGATAACTCGCCTACTCCTTTGCGCATCCCTCTTTATGGCACAGCCAATGATAATTGCTCGACTATTACGCTCGCTAAGCGCATTAAAGGCGCTGCGGATGCTCCGGTGACCATCAATAACATCACCTGGGAAGCGGATAACACCTATCGAAAAGGCTCTGTGCAGCTAGATAAGCCGGCTGCCACCCCGATTGCTGCTACCGATGATGATGTGCTCTATCAGACCTATCTGTCTGCGGCAGCGAACCTAGCTGAAACCCGCTACGAGGTGCCCCTGCCCAATGGCAATTACCTGATCCGGATGCACTTTGTGGAAAACTTCTTTACAACAGCCGCCTCCCGCGTGTTTGATGTCACCCTAGAAAATCAGCGCCGCTTAGCCTTCTTTGATATCTTCAGTGAGGTGGGCTATAAATCGGCTCTCGTGAAGGATTTTGAAGTAAGCATTACCGATGGCCTGCTACACGTGAAGTTTAACCCAACGGCTAACCGGGTGGCCATAGCCGGGATGGAGATCTACAATGCCGGCACAGCCTGCACCACAGCGGCTGTAGCGAGCAGCGCAAGACCCTTGTCTGAGCAGGTGAATGCGGCTGAAACAAGTAACGAGGTAGTGCTGCATGTGTATCCAAACCCAAGTCTAGGCCAGCAAATCAACCTGCAGATGGCAGGCTTTGCGAGCTCAGAAGAGGTCGTGATCCAGGTAGTAGATGGAGGAGGTAAGGTACTTATGCTGCAGCGGGAAGTTAGCCGCAGCGATGGTACACTCGAGCTCAGCCTGCCGGTAGAGCAGCGGCTCAAGCCCGGCTTGTATATTGTGAGTGCCTACGCAAAAACAGGCAAGGTGTATAAAAAACTCGTCGTTCAATAGATAGTAAAACTGTAAATAAATCGCTTGTTAAGAGTAGATACATTATAGCAGTATAGATAAGAAATAAGAGAATGTTTTGTGTGTACAAAAAGCTATAGAACAAATTCTATAGCTTTTTGGTGTTACTCTACTATGTCCAAGTTGAAGGTTACTTAAAAATTTTGAAGGAATTAATTTGTAATAGAATGACCTAGATTAACATACATACAAAACTCACATAGCAAATATCTCATCGTGAAAAAATGCCTAGTTTGCGTAAGATGGTGTAAGTAGTTAAGCTAAGGAAACAGAAAGAAGGCTTGGGCTATTTTTTAACAGACGCTGCTTGTGCATAAAGCTTCGTTAGCAAGTCTGAGCCATTCATTTTTCCAAGCGAAAGGAGGTAAAAAGGGTAGTTTAAAATTTGGTTATCGGACCTATTTCAGACCTATGGCATATAATTACTTGGCTAATAGCAGACAGGCGACTCTCTTCTAAGCCATAGACCTTTGTTCGAATCCGTTCGGAATCACTTAACATAGATGACTCTCACATTATTTTATCCAAACGTGCTAATGGTGTATACTTTGGATTACTAAATAAAAATTAGTTTAACTTAATAATTAGGCTTTGCAGTTAGAGTTAATTTAAGTGCTTTGGGAATTGATTTTGCCCTAGTTATTGATGATAAAAAGATAATTAAAGAACAGGCTTTCCGATTTAGCTTCTAGCTAAGAAAAATTAATCAATATAGTTTAGCAAAAGCTAAATATTGAAAGTCTCATTTAAACCAGCTGTTTATTAAAGAAAATGAATATGACTTATTTGTGAAAACAATAATAGATTTCATGCTTTTACTTAGTAAATTATACTATACCAAAATAAGGGGTAATCCATATTATTTATATAACATAAAAAACCTTTATAATATCTTGTTTTTGCTTATATGTGCTTGTATATTAGTACTATAGAAACGGAAAATTGTATTGACCCATTCAAGGAAAATAAAAGTATATAGAATTTAGTCTCAATCCTGCTCGCATACAAAAAGCAGTGTTGCAACAGCAGAAAATGAAATGGATAGTGCTAAACTAATTTCGAAGGGCTTCTCAATCTTTACTCATCAAGTACATGAAAAAGGAAATTGCTCCATTTGAACTTATCGGCAGCCCATAGTAGTCCATTACTTGTAGCTTAATAAAAGTACAACTAAATCAAGAACTGAAATTTGTATTAGATGCTTGACTAAGTAATCAGCTAAAGAAAATGGCTGGTTTACAGGAAATGGTGATTTATTGTTATTTATAAATAAATTAATAATTATTACTAAACAAATCTATTTTAACCTATAATAAAAATTAAAAAATAGAATAATTGTTTTTAGGCATCTGAAATTGACTACACTTAAATGGATGCCGTAATTCTTAAATTAATTATTGGAATGGTGAAATACTCTACTCACAGGCAATGGCATTGCAAGACCAATTTTCAATTTTTCGAGCTTTTAATTTTTTTAATACTAGCTATAATTAAAACTTATCTAAACTGAAAAGAAACTTACAAATATCTGCCTGGTAAATAAGTATATACTAAAAAGTTCGCTAATTAGCTTCAATTAACTTCCTGTTTACTCTCAGATTGCAACTTCAATTCGTCTTCGGAAGATCTGCGGTATTAAAGCTTGGTACACCCAGCAGGTCAGCATAAACCAGCATAAAACTAAGCACAATAGAAAACATTGGTTCTCCAGTTAACCTATCTTTCAGCTATGAAGAAGGATATAAATGCAGAACACTGTTCTTCTAATTAAAGGGCAGTGAAGTAAAGCACAAATTGATAAATACCCACTATTAGTATTTAGGTAGTACCTGATAAAACCTAAAGGGATGCTCCATTTATTTGAAAAGCTACAATTACTTCCAGGGAATTTGAGCTACTAATCAGGTATCAATTAGATACTCATCATCTATTATTCATCACCGGTTTTTCTATGAATAACATCTAAAAATTTCATACTATGAAATGTTTTATACCCGAAGCCTTCGAAATAAGGAAAAATTTCGTTCTGCTACTACTTCACCTGCTGGCAGGTTTACTGTTGAGCCTCCAGCTACAAGCCCAATCTCTCCCGCCAGGTTTTACCAGAGTACTAGTAGCAAGTGGCATCACTAACCCGATGGCTATGGCTTTTGCCCCAGATGGGAGAATTTTTGTAGTGCAACAGGACGGCTCCATAAGAATCATCAAGAATGGAGTAGTATTAGCCACCCCTTTTCTTCAAGTAAACGTTAATACACGGGGGGAAAGGGGGATATCAGGTATAGTATTAGATCCTAACTTTTCGAGTAACCAGTATGTCTATGTATACTATACCATACCTGATGGGTCCCGAAACAGAGTCAGCCGGTTTAAAGGCAATGGAGACGTGGTGGTGTCTGGTAGTGAAACTGTACTATTAACTCTTGATCCCTTAAGCAGTTCTATTATCCATTATGGCGGGGCCATGTGTTTTGGTTTAGATGGAAAATTATACATCGGTGTTGGTGACAATGCTTATTCGGCTCACGCCCAGAACTTAGACACCTACCATGGAAAACTCCTGCGAATAAACCCGGATGGTTCCGTTCCGGCAGGTAATCCTTTTTCCGGCTCTGCTCAAAAAAGCCGCATCTGGGCGTATGGGCTCCGCAACCCTTTTACTTTGGATGTTCAGCCAGGCACGGGGAAAATATTCGTAAATGATGTTGGAGAAAAAACCTGGGAAGAAATAAATAATGCTACTACTGGGGGCAAAAACTTTGGCTGGCCCTCCGCTGAAGGCCCTAGTTCCAATCCGGCCTTTGCCAATCCTGTTTACGCCTATCAGCACGGTTCTGGCGATGGCGTAGGATGTGCCATAACCGGTGGTGTATTTTTTAATCCCCCCACCACTACTTACCCGGCAGAATACTACGGGCGGTATTTTTATCAGGATTATTGCAATGACTGGATCAATATGCTCTCCATTTCGGGCTCTACCGTTTCGAGGCTGCCTTTTGCTAACTTTTTAGGTGATTTTTCCATGATAATTGATGTTGGTCCTGATGGCAATATTTATTATTTTGAAAGAAGCAACAACGCCCTTTATAAAATTATTTATACCAATAATCCGGCACCAGCTATTGTGCAGCAGCCGTCCAGCATTACCTTATCAGCTGGCCAACCGGCCACTTTCTCGGTAACGGCTACAGGCACTGCGCCCCTAAAGTACCAGTGGCAAAAGAATGGGGTCAGCATCTCCGGGGCTACCGCTGCCACGTATTCTATCGCCAGTACTACCAGTTCGCATGCGGGTTCCTACAGAGTAGTTGTTTCTAATACGGTAGGCAGTGTTACCAGCAATGCAGCGCAATTAACCGTCACTAGCTATAATAACCCGCCGGTTGCGCAAATCTCTACCCCGCTGGAAAACACCCTTTACCGTGGCGGCGATACCATCCGGTTTTCGGGTAGTGCCACCGATACGGAAGATGGCACCTTACTGGCAAGTGCTTTTTCATGGTCAGTCAGTTTTTATCATGACACACATATCCATGATGGCCCGCCGATCGCCAACGGGGTTAAAAGCGGCTATTTTGTAATTCCCCGCACCGGGGAAGTGTCGGCCAATGTCTGGTACCGGCTACTATTAACTGTAAAGGATTCTAAGGGATTAAGTAGTACCAAATACAGAGATATTCTTCCCCGCAAAACTACTCTCAGCTTCACTACGCAACCTGCCGGGCTTCAGGTAACCTTAGACGGGCAACCCGTAAAAACGCCTGTTTCAGTAATAGGGGTGGAGGGAATTAAACGCACTATTGGCATAGTGAACGGCCAGATATTGGCTGGTAAAACCTATGATTTTGCCTATTGGCAACAGGGTGGCTCGGCCACGCAAACGATCACGACTCCCATTAGTGATGTCACCTATACGGCGGTTTACAAAGAAAGAACGTTTAATCCGCTTCGGTTAGAAGCTGAGAATGCCACCCTTTCAGGCGTTGTTGTTGCATCTAGTAACTCCGGTTATACCGGCAGTGGTTATGTGGATTATGTTCATGCAACAGGTGATTATACTGAATGGACATTTAATGTGCCGCATACAGGAAGTTACAACATCAACTTCCGCTACGCTTTGGCCAGTAATGCCAGAAGTTTACAAATAAATGTTAATGGAACAACCGCAAACGCTGCTCTTTCTTTCCCCCGGACAAGTACTTCTTCCTGGAGTACCTGGTCGAACGTAACATTTACCACTAATTTGACGATTGGCAGTAATAAAATTAAGGCCACCGCTATAGGAAGTAGCGGCCCCAATATGGATCATATTGTGGTGTCCAGAAACACCCAGGCTACCAGCGTGGCGAGAAGTGAAATGGATATCATTGAAAATATAGTAAGCTCTTTAAACGTTAGACCGAATCCTGCCCAAAATTATGTAACACTGGATGTTCCCGCAGAAGAGGGGGAAGCAATAACAGTATACTTAGTCAGTATCCAAGGTAAAATTGTTTCTACCCATACGTTTGAAGGAACAGGTACTGGGACGAATACCTTTACTATAAACCTCGAAAGCTTGAGTGGTGGGCCATATATATTACGGGTGGTACAAGAAAAAACAGCTACTTCAAAATTAATACTAGTGGAAAATTAAGTTAAGCAACCCGCTGATGTATGGCTTTGTCGATACTATACCCTGTTAATTATATGTCTAATAATGCGAACCTGGAAAGTAGATGATTGATTTAGCAGGTATCCATTTGATGTTTGTAGTTGAAGAAAGAATAAGTTGTTAATCCAGAGAGGATGAGGGCTAAGGTGTTGATAGAATCAAACTGCCGATTATAGTCTATATCATAGATAGTTAGTTTTATCTAGTATAGATGAACTTGCAACCTTTGACCGGAGTGAACGGCAGGAGGGTAGAGGATCTACCTTCCAACAAGTATTACTTTTGCCTATAAATTCGAAAGTAAGCCATTGGTTTTTTCTAGCGAAAGGAGGTAAAAAGGGTGTTTTCAAAATTAATTGTCGAACCTTTTTCAGACCTGCTATAACTACCTCCTTGATTTGCAATAGACTGGCGACCCTCTTCTCCGCCGTAGGTCTTTGGTTCGAATCCAAACGGAATCACACAAAACCGCTTAATTTCGCAAATTAAGCGGTTTTGTGTGATTCGCTATTAACTTTGGTAATGGTCTATTTCTCCTATAAAGCCTAATCAGTACCAATTATTTAGCCAAAGTTACTAACCTGTTAAGCCCTTATTGATCTACTATCAACCATAATTTAGTTATTATTAGATTTGGCAATACGCACACTAGCCAAACCGACCATCGATACTCCAATACGCAAAGCTGATGCCGGTGTATATAGTGGCGGTTAGCCATAGTACATTCGTTTCTTGCTTTTACTGCTCTAGAATTCAGGCATACCTATTCGTTATCTAAATCCCACTTGAAATGAAAATATCCAAAAAACTAAAAGACAGTCTCTATTTCCTTTCCAAGCTTTCGAGACTAGTGTATAACTAGTTTACAGGATAGTTAATTTTTCTGTATAGAAGCTTTAGAAAAGTCGTTCTTCAGCAGTTTGTCTATCTCTTCATTAAATTCATTTATATATTCCTCATAGTAACTACCAGTAGCAGGGCCTGTAAAACCTGTATGTATATTACTTACATTCCCCTTTCTATCAATAATGATGGTAGTAGGAAAAGATAAAACCTTACTTAAGGCTGGAAGTGCCTGTGAAGCGGCTTCTTTATTAGCAAGTCCTGCAAACAAAATATCATACTTCACATCGAATCTTTTTATAAGCTTGGAAAGAATATAGTTGGCATAGGCAAGGTCATTTTTCCGTTCAAAGGCCAAACCAATAATTTCTACACCTCTTTGTTTGTTGGCTTTATACCATGGCGCTAAAAAAGCAGTTTCATCTATACAATTTGGGCACCAGCTTCCTAAAATAGTTACAATTACTACCTTATCCTTGTATTTAGGGTCTTTGAGTGAAACTGGCTTACCGTCCAGATCTGGAAATGTAAAATCCAGAGAAGTATAACCCGGTTTTAAATGCGTTAGGCTATAGGCATCTGGCAAGGCTGCTTTGTCATTTTTAATTCCAGTAAAAGCGGTTTTACTACGGGCATTGATGAATTCACCTGCCAACTGATTACCCTGACCGATTTTCCCCTTGATTAACAGCGGGCCAGATCCACTAAAAACCGATAAGTAAAATTCTTCGCCTTGTACACTTCCTTCCAGATAGCGGTAATCTCCAGTAGTAGTCATAATTGTACCTGTTAGGTAATTGCCTTTTTGTTCAAATATGCCTACAGTTTTAGTTGTATCGGTTGGACTAGGATACAGATTTACATCCCATTTACCAGACAGATTGGCTTTGGGTGCCATTTTAATATTCTTGAAACGCGTTTGTTTACCATATTCGGCTGTAAAGGGAATCCCCTGATCTGGCTTTTCAGTATTTAGGCGTTTATAAACGCCACTGATTTTTTCATTATCAAGTCTAATGGCGAGAACGGCATCGTAGAGTTCAATGGGAATAAAAATAGAATCTTCTTTTTGTATAAGATTGGTCAGCGGTACTTTTTCTGTTCCATTCACTAAGTAAATAGTAGCTGTTTCGGCATTTTTACCTTTTACTTCAAAAAGAAAAGGGATTTCAACTCCATTTGCTTGAAATACACCTCGCCATGCACCTTCTTTCAAAAAAGGCACTTTGGAAGTAAAAGCTACATAGGTAAATGCTATACTAATAAATGTTAAATATATGGATGATAAGGACTTTGGTTTCATAATAAGTTTGATAGTTTAGAAAATGGTTTAAGCTGCTCACCTACCATCGTTCAATGACTGATAGGTGAGGATAAATTATGCCTTACATGTGATTGCTATGTTATCAATATACATCAAACCACAGTTTGGTTGTTAATACATCTTCACCCTGGTGGGCTACAGCTGATTGATAGCTATTTCTGTTTAAAGACTGTTCGCTGCCTGGATAAATAAAACGGATGGGAAATTTGCCATTCAATACGCCAGCTTCAGCAGGCGGCAGTTGAGGATAATCCAGCCTTCTCCATTCAGCAAAAGCCTCCATACCTTGCCCAAACAAAGCAATCCATTTCTGGTTTCCGATAGACTTGCGGAAGTTAGTAGCCTCATATTGAACAGCTGGTTGTGCCAGATAGGTAGTAATATCTGCATCTGCCACACCGAATTGTCTGAGAGAAGCCGTAATCGCTTGGTTATACAAATCTGCCGCATTCTCACTGGTGAAACCTCTTGCCGCCGCCTCTGCTCTATTGAATAATACTTCTGCGTAACTTAAGATAACACCTGGGGAATCTGATTTTGTAAAATAAGCGCCGATCTTGGAAGTTCTGGAAAATCCCAGTTTACTGGCATCACTGGTGGTTAATCCATTAGGTACGCCGATATATCCTTCTGGTGTTGTGGTTTCAGTCTTATTGGCAAAAACAGGCAATCGTGGATCATTTAGGCTTTTCAAAGTTTCTACAATGCTTCTACTTACCCGGTAATCATCACGCGTTTCAAAAAAGCGGGCAATCGGATTTTGGTTAGGCGAAGCCAGGTATTTCAACTGGGCAATTTCTGAATTATCACTAATTAGCAGTTCATTTTGTAGTTCTGCAATTACTTGTTGTGCCAGCTGAGGATCACGGTCTGCGATGCGTAAAGCGAAACGGTAACGCAAGGAATTAGCAAACTTTTTCCATTTCTCTAAATTGCCATTGTATAATAAATCTCCACTGATTGGTTTTTGAGCCGGGTCTATCAAACTATTGGCTGTTTTTAAATCGTTGAGCAAACCTGTGTATACATCCTGCTGGCTATCGTATTGAGGGGTTAAATGTTCGCTGATTTTTACCGCTTGAGAATAGGGAATATCTCCATAGGCATCTGTCAGCAGAGAAAATACCCAGGAGCGCACAATCAAGCCAACCGCCTGGTAATTAGGATTGTTTTCTTTTTCACCCAGCTCAATTACTTTAGAAATATCAGTCAGGCTTTTGGCATATAAGGTTGTCCAGGCTTCGTTAAACCCATCATTGGCATAGATATACCGGTCTTGTTCGGTATACTGGATTTTTGCTACGTGTTGCACAAATAAAAGTGTACTATTCAGGTTATTATCTGTCCCCCAATATGAATCCACTGATGTTCTGATGGCATTACTCAGCAAATAATCTGGTTGAGCTGTCTGAGATTCATTGGGATTGATGTTGGTTTCTTCCAGATCATCCTGGCAAGCAGTAATGGAGAAGAGGATAAGCAGGGCAGATATAATATGATATTTTTTCATGGTCTTTCGTCTTTAAAGAATTATTGATTAGAAATTCAGGCTTACATTAAAACCAAGGCTACGGGTAGTAGGCAATTGCAGGCTTTCGGTGCCTTGAGCATTCCCAGTAGTAAAGGCAGTTTCCGGGTCAATATGAGGCACATTTTTATGGATGATCCATAAGTTACGTCCCACCAGAGCTACACTGGCAGTACCGATACCCACCTTGTTTGTCCAGTTGGTTGGTAAAGTATAGCCTACTTTTAGCTCACGGAATTTTACAAAAGAGGCATCAAATACACTGGCTTCATTAATATTTCTGAAAGACTTATGATATTGCTGCGCCGAAACAGTGCGTGTATTTTGGCTGCCATCGGCATTTACTCCATTAAAAATCATCCCATCATGGTATACCGTTTCTCCGGCTGGGGTAGCCGCTTCATGGGACTCTAAGGGTATAGGAACCGTTTTATTATTGTTTCCTGCATAGTAATAAGGTAAGCCTCCATGTTCTTCATCCCGGCCTTGTAACGTTTCAATAAGTACACCTGTATAGGTTCCGGTAGAATAGGTGCCTGAGTAAATAGAACCACCAACTTTGGTATCAATCAGGAAACTCAGGCTAAGTCCTTTGTAAGAAAAAGTGTTATTGATCCCTCCCCACCATTTAGGTTGATAAGCACCTAGTACTTGTTTAGCTGGATTTACAACAGGTGTTCCATTCGCATTTACAATGATCTGGCCGTTTTCATTTCGCTGAAAGGCTGTACCAAACAAAGTTCCATACCGTTGGCCTATGGCTGCTTGTACTTCCACACCATCATTGCCAATTCTATAAGAAGTCAGAAAACCTTCTTTGTCTAATTCTACTACTTTACTTCTGTTGGCAGCGAAATTTGCTCCTATTTCCCAAGAAAACCCAGACTCAATTCGGATGGGTGCCAGATTTAATTGTACTTCCAGACCTTTGTTATTAATCCGGCCTGCGTTAATCAGTTGAGAGGTATACCCAGTACTGGCACTTACATCTACATTTAATATCTGGTCGAAACTATTGGTATTATAATAGCTCACATCCAACCTTATTCTGTCATCCAGGAATCCGGCTTCTGCGCCTATTTCTGTGGAAGTAGTGGTCTCAGGCTTCAGATTTGGATTGAGCGATTTATCGGAAACTGTAATAAGTGGGGCACTTCCAAAAGGGGTGTTAAATGGATACGTGTTAATCAGTTGATAGGGGTCTGAATCTTTCCCTACTTTAGACCAGCCTCCCCGTATTTTCAAGAAAGTAAGTGCATCGCTTGCGATTCCCAAGGCTTCAGATAATACGATACTTGCATTGGCAGATGGATAGAAATAAGAATTATTTTGCGCTGGCAGTGTAGATGACCAGTCGTTTCTGGCTGTTAAGTTTAAGAATGCATAATTTTTAAAGCCAAGTTGTGCGGAAGAAAATACACTATAAATTTTCTGCCTGCTGAAAAAGTTAGTTGATTCCAGTGGATCACGGGAATTGTTTAAGGTATATACATCCTTTACGGCCAATCTGGGTGCCCGCTGGTTATTTTCTTCCAAAAACCTGCTTTGCAAGTTTCCTCCACCCAGAATATCTAAGCTAAAATTATCGCTTACATCTTTTTTATAATTGAGGGTAAACTGCGTGTTGTTTTCATTCACTGTATATCCGATTTCCTGGTAAGAACCAAAAGGAGTTCCATTGGTGCCATAAGCTACTTTAATTTTGCGCCTGTCGTTATAATAGTCATTGCCAGTCCGTAAGTTGGCTGTTAAGTTTGGCGTAATGTTATAGGTGAGATTGACATTACCAAAAATGCGGTCACGGCGCTGGGAAACGGTATTTTCATAGGCAATAAAATAAGGATTGCTATAATAACTATTATTCCAGTTGAAGGTATTTCCATTTTCATCCCGGTAGTTTTTTAAGCGGTTGATATCTACCTGCCTGCCAAACCAGGTATACTGTAGCATCGTACTAGTAGCCCTTCTACCAAAAGTACCTGGCAAATTATCAGAACTATTGCGGATAAAATTAGCACTGGTAGCAATAGTTAGATTGGGCAGAAGTTTATAACTGCTGTTAATGGCAAAAGAATTTTTGGTTAGATCCGTATTGGGAACGACACCTTTTTGATGTGAATTATTATATGAAAAGCGGTAATCGAAATCTTCTTTGGAACCAGCCAGTGCAATCCCATTATTTAAGGTATGGCCAGTAACAAAAAAATCACGTACATTATTGGGATGAGGCTCAAACGGTACGGCTTCTCCATTGGAATAAAACTGTTTAATTAACCGGCCATCCATTTTGGGTCCCCAACTTTCGTCCACTCCATCGTTAATGCCACCGCCTTTTCCATCTACGTATTCAAATTCGCCACCCGAACCTTGTCCATATACATTCTGGTATTCTGGCAATACTAGTAAGTTTTCAAAAGTAGTATTAGAATTAATACTAATACCTATTCCTTTTTTACCTTTGCCGCTTTTCGTTTTAATCAGAATTACCCCGTTGGCAGCCCTGGAACCATATAGCGCTGCTGCATTTGGGCCTTTCAATACGCTAATCGATTCTATGTCTTCGCTGTTGATATCAGAAATGGCATTGGCAAAATCTCTGGAGGCACCAGAAGCACCCAGCTGGGAATTATCTACTGGAACCCCATCTACTACAAATAAAGGCTGGTTGTTACCTGCAATGGAAGTTTCCCCCCTGATTACAATACGTGAGGAACCCATACCGCCCTGACTGTTGGTAATGTTTACACCCGCAATTTTTCCAGTTAAGGCATTTACTAAATTGGGTGTACGGGATTCTGTAACATCCTTGGATTTTAATTCCTGAACCGCATAGCCCAAGGATTTTTTCTCTTTGCTGATACCTAGTGCAGTAACAACAACTTCCTGTAGCCGGTTGTCATCTTCTTCGAGTAGTATTTGTAATGGACTATTATCGCTAACCGTAACTTGGATTTGTTGTGCTTTAAAGCCAATAAAAGAGATTTGAAGTATATCTCCGGTAGAAGCAGCGATAGAAAATTTACCATTTGCATCTGTCTGCGTTCCTTGTGTTGTGCCTTTAATTATTACCGTAGCACCAGGCAAAGGAGCCTGGTCCGTTTTTGTAAGTACGATTCCTTCAAAAGTAGTTTTTTGTGCATGTACATGGAGCGATACTAATACTAGAGGAATAATTATAAGTTTTAGAAAGTTTTTCATAGTCATATGTAGTTATAGCGATTCAAGCCGTACCTGAAGCACGGTTAAATTTTAAATAAGAGTTCCCTGGCCTGCCAGAAACAGGAAGTTAGAAACGAGAAAATATGTGGGTAATTCGGAAAGAAGTTATTGTGCTAGCGACAACAACAAATGCACTTGCAGGAGGCAGGTGTGCAAAGAGAGGTAGAGAAACTGAGATTGAATAAATTAAAACTTGCTGTAAGTGGAGGTGTTGAATTTGCTTTCATCTTTCAATAATTTAATTCATAAAAAATTTGTTAAATATGTAGGGTAAATTCGCTTCTAAAGAAGGGGTGATTCCCAATTCTTTACTTATTCTTTAACATATGCCCTTGTAAAATCATTCAATTCCATTTCATTTACTGAATACAAGGCCGATAGCTTTTCTATAATATAATCTACTTCTGTAAGGGTATTATATTTGCTGAATGAAAAACGGATGTTTTCCCGCCCGATAGTGCCAGGCAATTCTTTTAACACATGCGATTGACTACCTGTATTACAAGCACTTCCTCCAGAGGCAGCGATTCCATTTTCATCCAGATAACTCAGCACATTCTGGCCGTTTTCCAGAGCAGGCAAACTCACATTTACAATATGCCCTAAGCTTTCATTTTCAGCGTTACTGTTGCCGTTAAAGAAAATGTCAGGAATATTCTGCTGGAGTTGATGTATCAATCTGAATTTTAGATTTTTAACATGCTTATTAGTTTGTGCCCGTTCATTTTGACTAATTTCCAGGGCTTTGGCTAACCCAACAATTCCACTTACATTTTCTGTACCTGCCCGCATTTGTCTTTCCTGCGAGCCTCCATGCAAAATAGGCTGTAAAGGCAGATTTTTGTCGATATAAATGAATCCTATGCCTTTAGGTCCGTGAAATTTGTGCCCGGAGCCTACAATAAAATTGACATTTAATTTTTCTACATGAATTGAATGCTGGCCAATGGTTTGAACGGTATCTGAATGGAAAATGGCTTGGTATTTTTTACAAAGTGAACCTATCAATTCGATATCATTCAAATTACCAATCTCATTATTTCCATGCATCAGACTCACTAATGAGCCAGGGTATTGGCTAAGCAATACCTCCAGGTGATTTAAGTCTAAGCGGCCTTTTTCATCCAGATTTACATAATTTACCTCTAATTGACTTTCTTTTACATGGTTTTGCAGGCAGTGTAATACCGCATGGTGTTCTATTTTGCTCGTAATGGCATGAGTAAGTCCAAATGTCCGGATACTACCAGTGATTGCCAGGTTATCGGATTCTGTGGCACCTGATGTAAAGAAAATTTCGGAAGGTGAGGCACCAATCAAATCTGCTATTTGCTGACGGGATTGCTCAATGGCTTGTCTGGCTTGTTTTCCATAAGAATGTGCCGAAGAAGGGTTCCCAAAAGATTGTTTGAAGTAGGGCAGCATGGCCTCAAAAACTTCCGGGGCTACCATAGTGGTAGCTGCATTGTCGCAGTATACTTGCATGTGATAAATAATTTATATGTCCCAAACTAATTTAGGTCAGGAATTAGCACCTTTCACGTAGTGTGGAGGTTGCTAGAAGATCATTGAGCCTGTTCTCTCCCTTCTTCTCTATAAATCACCGATGAGATTATCGTTGAATGAGGATGCAATGTTAAAAGGAATAATAATAAAAACCAAATATAAGCTCTATAGATTTTATAGAGTTATAATAATAATTAAAAATGTATAAAATTTTCTAAGTATTAAAATTTTCTAAGTATACTAGTTGCTAGTTACATTGTGTACCCAGTCTTTTCTATCCAAATACATTTTACATGTCCAAAATGGATATTTAGACAATAGCTTAACATAACGCTACAGTGAATTTGGGAAAAAAATAAACTTAATGCCAATAAGCAACACACAGGTAATTACAGTAAAAAGTGGGAAAATTGAAATTGTCGGCACAAATTAGCCAACAATAGTATGCTGGCAACCGGGCTGTTACAACGAAATGCTGATGCTTCGAGCTACGCTTTGACGGCTGCAATTAATTTATTAGCCATAATTAAGAAACAATGAAAATCAGATTAACTCTAATTTTAGTAGTAAGCATTCTCATTGGTTGTAAACAGGAATATAAAACTGAAAATACAACCATCACTAGTGTAAACCCTCAAAAAGAAATGCTTCTTATCGGAACTTTTCACTACAACAATCCAGGTGCCGATGTAGCCAAAACAAAATCATTCGATATTTTAAGTGAGAAGTCACAACTCGAATTAGAAGAGATTTCTTCCAGTATCAGAAAATACAATCCTACCAAAGTATTCGTGTAATGGCCCTTTAACGAGCAAAGTAAATTAGATTCTCTATACAGACTGTATAAAGAAAATAACTATTTCACCAATAAGAATCTTTCTGATTTTTATCTAAAAAACGAAATCTTTCAATTAGCATTTAGGGTTGCAAAACAGAATAATTTGGAGAAAGTTTATGGGATAGACTACCCTGAGACGCACTTCCCTTATCAAGAGGTGATGAAGGATATTGAATCAAATAAACAACTTAAACTTAAAGAGCGAATTGAAAAATCTATTACTCAATTCACCACAGATTTTGATAATATGATTGAATCTGGCGCTTCCCTTAAAGAACTCACCTTTGCTATGAATACAAAAGAGATGATATATGCTTCCAATGACCTCCACATCAATATGTTTTCTCAGGCGGGTGCTACAGATGAAATTAACGGTGTCTACTTGACTTCAGAATGGTACAAACGAAATTTATATATGTGGTCTTTGATTCAAAAATATACTTCCCTTCCAGATGAACGAGTAATGGTTTTAGCAGGCTCTAGTCACACGGCTATGCTAGAGCTATTTGCTAAAGAAAACAGAGATTGGAAAATAAAGGAATTGAGGGAAATTATTGACGAACAATAACTATGGCTGGCTGAATTATACTGAGATACTTTTGGGAAAATCGGTAGGTGTTTTCCTGTTTCTTAATTGAGAGTAGTATCTGTTGGAACTCCTATTTGTCAGACAGGCACTAAAAACAAAATATTCCCAATTCAGCGTTATTTTACAGGGAAGTTAAATAGTATAAAGTAAGCGAAAGCGTATTTACTATCACTCTTTCGCTGTGTATTGCTGCAAGACTTTTTTGAAATACTTTCCTTGTCTAGTAGGCGTATAGTTCCAATCACTGAAAAGCATAGGTGACCATTGGGGGTCAAATACCCATACTACATAGGAAATCCCCCGCTGATCGCAATACCTGGTGATAGCCTCCCCATAGGATTCATCACTGATAACAGGGACATGGGCTCCTTTATCATCAGGTCCGCAAAAACCAATCTCGGTTAAGATCAATGGATATTTCTCTGCTACAAATCCCCAATCAGTTGTCCATTTCTCCTCCCAGGGTTTTTCCCGCTTCATCGGATAAGGATGACTAACATAGCCAATGCCTTCGGCCTTAATAGGATTAGCTGCCACTTCTTTTAGATCATAGGCCCAGTTGAAGCCAGCTACCAGTGGAATCGCTTTCGAACCGTTGGCACGGATAATGGTAATGGTTTCCTCCATCATCTCTTTCCATTGCCCCCAGCTGCAGGTGCCTAACTTACCTCCCATAAGCGTTGGTTCATTGAAGAGTTCAAAAAAGGCTACTGTTGTGTTGTCTTTATAATGATCTGCAATGGTTCTCCAAAACTCAAAGGTTTCTTTAAGCGTAGTGTCGTACATGGGATGCTGATAGAGTTCATTTTTAAGATTGCCAATGCTGTGCCAGTCCAAGATCACATACAGACCTAGCTCACCTGCCCAAGCTACCCCTTGGTCAAGTAATTGAAGATACGCTTGTTTTCCTCTTGTACGCCAGGCTTGTGGGTGTATGGGGAATCGGACGATAGTAGCGCCCCATTGTTTCATCTGCTCAAAATAGGACTTCTGCCAATGTCCGCTTTTCTCAAGTTTATCCGGATCACTGGTATTCAATCCTCGAAAAACAATAGGCTTGCCTTCACTAGTCGTGAATTGATTTCCCTTGACAAGCACTTGGCTGAGGTTGGAGCGGTTTTGAGCAGATGCAGGTGATGCCAAGAAAAGCGCCCACAAGAACAGATTTACCAAATTGATTATTTTCATACGCAACATAACCGAGTGTAGATGTAAGTCTAAGATAAGCTTTGAAACAATAGAGCAATAGTTTTTTCAACTTTTTCTGCTGGTAAAAAAAATTTATCTTTCGGTTTAAATAGTAGGAGGATATTCTGTTACGTTAATCTTTTGTCTTTGGAATAAAAAAAGGTAATTTCATTAGATAAAGTATCCTTGTAAAACGTATTTCTTAAAAAGTAAACTTGCTTATCTTTGTAGTGACAATGATTGAATTAAAGAAAATTAGTCCTGAAGATAGTCTGGAAGTGAGTAGAATGAAAGACGAGTTCAATCGCTATGCCATGCAAATGAAACTGCAATGGCAAGACTTATCGTTTGAGGAAAGAAAAGAGTTGTATGATAAGCTCAAAAAAGTAGAGGATTTACTGTCTGCTTATGAATAATGTCTTTTCAACCCAAAGAATAAGGCTCTTCTAAAGTGTATAGACCCTCCCGTCTACTTTTTCCTAAGAGGCTTTCATCAGCAGCCACTTATAAGAGCCCTGGCCATTCCTAAAGCTTGTTATACTAAGTTCTGGAAGATGAGATATGCTTTTTAGGTTAATGTGACACATTGTTACATGATAAGTAGTTTTTGCACAGTCTCGCGTTGGTGGCAAGAAAAAATAGAAGAATTAGGCAAGTCCATTGACTTCAAGATAGTAAAAAAGATAAAGGCATGCTGCCGGCTAGTGTAATAGGAGTTATTCTGTATGCCGTATTTCTGCAACTAAAGGCAGAGTTGGAAATCGTTTCTTCAATCATCAACCCGTTTATATAGATTCTACCTGCCACCTTACTCTTTGTAAAAGGATATGGAAAAAGTTCAAAGCTTATTGGTTGAAACCGCAAGAGTATCTGTCAGTAAACGCTCTGTTTTAGGCTGCTATGCTAGCTTTGGCTGCTATAGGTAAATCTTTAAGTATTAATTTCTCCGATTTTAATTTATATCATATCTTATTATTGTCCTCTTACTTATTACCTTTAAATAAAAGATGTATTAGAGTTACACAGATACATCTTTTAATTTATTTTAAAGCCTACTACCAGTACTGATTTGCCACCTGCTTATTCTGATATATGATGTATATGAATAGTATAGAAAATAACATACGCTTACTGGGGCTTGCCTTGATGCTTTTTACCTGCGCACCTCCACAAAAAACAACACAAGATCAAGCTGTTACTTATCCGCAATTAAACCCAAAACCTAGCCCGGATTATCTATCCCCAGAGGAGAGCCTGAAAACCATGTATGTGCCAGCGGGTTACCACCTGGAACTAGTAGCCAGTGAACCTATGATAAAAGAACCGGTTGCCCTTGCCTGGGATGGAAATGGACGGATGTATGTAGCTGAAATGCTTACGTATATGCAGGATGCCGATGCTAGTGGGGAGCAGCAGCCCATCAGCCGTATATCCAGGCTGGAAGATACCAATAACGATGGCAAAATGGACAAAAGCACTGTTTTTATTGATAGTCTGCTCTTGCCCCGGATGATACAGTGTATAAATGATGAACTACTGGTAAATGAAACCAATACCATTACTATTCACAGTTATAAAGACACCGATGGAGACGGAAAAGCCGATTTAAAAAAGGTGGTGTATGAAAATGATAAATATCAGGTGAACGATGCCAATATGGAGCACCAGCGGAGCGGCTTAGACTGGAACCTGGATAACTGGATGTACATGACCTATGATCCGGTTCGTCTACGATATACCAATGGAAGGATGCAGGCAGATACCATCACCAGTGGATCTGGTGGTCAGTGGGGCCTGGCACATGATAATTATGGCCGCCTATATTACTCCAGAGCAGGAGGTGAAATTCCGGCTTCCGGCTTCCAGATAAATCCGGTCTATGGAACATTAGAATTCCCTGACCAGTACAGTGCAGAGTTTCAGGAAGTATGGCCAATCATTGCTACGCCAGATGTTCAAGGCGGATTTCCCAGATTACGGCCAGATGTTACCCTCAACCACTTTACAGCGGCCTGTGGCCAGTCTGTTTTCCGTGGCGACAGGCTGCCGGAAGATATGCAGGGAGATTATATTGTATGTGAACCCGTAGCACGAACCATTCGCCGGGCAAAAGTGATAAATGTGCAAGGCAAAACTACCCTTGAAAATGCATATAACCGGCAGGAGTTTATTGCTTCTTCTGACATGAATTTCCGACCAGTAAATACTGCCACTGGTCCGGATGGAGCTCTATATATTGTGGATATGCACCGGGGCATTATTCAGCAAGGCAACTGGACAAAACCAGGCTCTTTCCTGCGGGATAAAATAGATAGTTTAGGGCTAGATAAAAATACAGGGCACGGCCGCATCTACCGCTTGGTACATGAAAAATACAAAAGAGGGCCTGCACCGCAAATGCTTGATAAAACCAGTGCCCAATTACTGACCTATTTAGATCATCCTAACGGATGGTGGCGGGATGAAGCACAGAAATTGATCGTTGTAAAACAGGATAAGTCAGTTGTGCATGCACTTAAACAAATAGCTTCAGGTCAAAAAGCTTCTCTGCCAAAAGCCCCCGGCCATCTGGCACAGATTCATGCCTTATGGACGTTAGAAGGTCTGGATGCCATTGATCAGGAGGTGTTAGCTGATGCACTGAAAGATGAACATCCCCAGGTAAGAAGAACAGCCATTTGGATTAGTGAGCCTCTACTGGAGAAAGGCGAAGAACAGATGTTGCAGGCAGTTTCAACGCTTACAACGGATGCCAGCCCTGATGTACGAGTACAACTGCTTTTATCGCTATATAATAGCAAGTCTGAGAAAGCTAACTTGCTTATACAAAATATCCTGGATCAGAATTCTGGTAATGAGATGCTAGTCGCTACTAAAAGAGCACTGGATAAAAATGAAGCAGTACGAACGTATGGAAGTCGGCTAGGCAACCTGGCTGATGCAGACAGAAGTTTAATCATAAAAGGGGCAACTACTTTTAAATCTTTATGTGCCTCTTGCCATGGTCCCGAGGGCAAGGGCCTAGCAATAGCCGGTAGCAGTTTGCCTGCTCCACCACTTGTAGAATCACCACGCCTGGCTTTTCTTGAAAAGAATACCCTCATCCGGATTGTAATGCATGGCTTATCCGGCCCTGTAGATGGGAAAACCTATCCGAGTGTAATGCCCGCCATGGCAGATAACAGCGATGAATGGATAGCCCAGGTTGTAAGTTATATTAGGCATGAGTTTGGTGGCAAACCTCCCCGCAACTTTGGTGGAGTGCAGCCTGGTATGGCCCCTCCGGCCACCAATAAGGCAACGGGTTTTACCATCAGGCCGATTATTTCTCCAGTAGTTACACCAGAAGAGGTAAATAAAATTAGAGAAGAAAATGCCGGGAGAGCAAAAACCTGGACACTAAAAGAGTTAGAAAACAAAAGGGAACAAGAGTTAGCTGTGCAGGGAGAAAGCCAGATAAAAAAGAAATAGTTGCTAGATTGGAGTCTATGCGAAAACTATTATCGTAGATACCTAAAAATAAAGAGAAGAATTACTGCATTTGAAAGAAGAGTTTAATGCCCGTGCATCTCGCATTACTATGCGATGGCTTTCTATGAAGGAAAATGGGAAAAGTATGGTGCGATAAAATTGATAGTGTAAAACAACTAATCAGACAGATTTAGCATAATGAGTACTATAGTGGTCATCTGAGCTGGCTTGATGATTTAACTTTCCCCTTTCTTGAAACGTAGGAATAAACTTTTATGAAGGCGCACTTTTTCTCTGCCAGGTAAGTTGCTACAAAGAGACTAAAAATAAATACGGTTAGCATTTATATATTATTTAAAACAAACAAAAAAAGATGATCACACTTACAACCATTTTTGCTTTTTTGGGAAACCTAGGCGGCCCTGAAATCATTTTAATTGTCCTTTTTGTTTTACTCTTTTTTGGGGCAAAGAAAATACCTGAATTAGCTCGTGGCTTAGGCAGAGGTATCAAAGAATTTCAGTCAGCCACCAAAGAAATCAAAGATGAGATACAAGAAAGTGTAAAAGAAGATAAACCTGCTTTGAAACCGCCTGTTGAAAATCAAGCTAATACTGAACCAACTAAATAAGGCAAAGGTAAACAGGTAAGCTCACCTGTTTACAAAGAGCCTCTGTTTTTAACCTTCTCGTAGCTCATACTTCAGGTTATATAAGAATGGGGAGAAGTTTATACAGACAAAATTTCCATAGGGTTAAAGACTTTAATGACAAGACTGATATACTCTTTTTGATATAGTAGCTGTCTATCAAAACTTATTTGATTCTAAATCCTCTTAGCAAGAAAATCAACACTTATACTCTTATAAGTAGTACTAGCTGATTTGCCCTCGAAATAGCAGAATATGCTGCCTTACCTCTTAAAATTGATCTTCTTAAGATAGTTACAAAATTGGTTAGTACTTTTATTTCCTCTCAGCAAGACTTAATCATCACCTAATGGAAAGTCTTTTTGAACTATTTTTAGAAATGAGTTTACAATAATAATAGGCCATTCCTTATAAAAATTTATATATAAAATAATTTCATTCCGTATAAGCATGATGAAAGCTTTGGTAAGTAATTTATCAAGCCTTCTGAGCCCTATTTATATATAACAGATCCCTGCTACTAATCAATGAAACCAGCCATGCGTGAGGTTGAACAAAGAGTAATATCTCTTATAAATATAAAGAAGGATATGACAGATGAAACAATTACACCCTATGCTCTATTTAAAGGGAATACCTGGTTTAGCTTTCTTAAAGGCCGTTGACATAATTATAAAATTAGAGAAAGAATCTGATATACATAGGCTAGAAGAAGGAGTAAAGGGTTCTACCAAAGTAGAGGACATTATTGGCTGTATTGAAGAGAAAATTCTAAAATGAATATATCTGTTCAATACTAATATGCCCATTGTATAAAATATTTTAGTTGCTAAAATCCTGTATGGAAATATTAATAATACTATTACTGATTATCCTGAATGGAGTTTTTTCCATGTCAGAAATCGCCCTGGTCTCCTCGCGTAAATCTAAACTGGAAGCACAATCAAAAAATGGAGACTACAAAGCCCAACTGGCCTTGAATTTAGCTTCTTCTCCTAACCGGTTCTTATCCACTGTACAAATTGGTATCACCCTTATTGGGATTCTAACAGGTTTTTTCAGCGGGGCTAATATGACGGTACAACTTCAAGCTTTTATTGCCCGAAATGACCTTCTAAGACCTTATAGTGGAGCTATCGCTGTCTCACTTGTAGTTGTGATGATTACGTATCTATCGCTTGTTATAGGTGAATTAGTACCTAAACGTATCGGGCTCTCTAATCCGGAAGGTATTTCTAAAATGATGGCCGCCCCCATGAACTTGCTTTCAAAGCTAACGTCTCCCTTCATCTGGCTGCTTAGTGTCTCTAATGATTTGATTATTAAAATACTAGGTATCAAACCTGCTGAAAACTCTGTAACAGAAGATGAGATTAAAGCACTTATACAAGAAGGTGCTAGTGAAGGCGCTATTGAGGATATTGAACATGAGATTGTAAAAAATGTATTCCACCTAGGAGATAGAAGAATAGGGTCACTGATGACCTACCGGCAGGATATTATTTGGCTAGATAGCAGTGCTGATATAGCTACCAACCGAGAAAAAATCCTTACACACAGGCAAACCCTGTATCCCCTTTGCAAAGAATCCATTGACAATGTGGAAGGGATTATTTATAGCAAAGACTTAATTCATACAAATTTAGATGAACAATTAGGAAGGCTTAATGAATTAAAAAAAGAAGTTTTATACATAGCTGTAAACAGTAAAGCTTATGTAGTGTTAGAGCTTTTCAAAGAAAAAAGAATACATAATGGAATTGTGGTAGATGAATATGGGGGTATTGCAGGAATGGTAACCATTAATGATATTTTTGATGCCCTGGTAGGAGATATTTCTCAGCAAATAGAAGTTGATTATGAAATTGTTGAAAGGGAAGATGGAAGCTATTTAGTAGATGCTCAGATTCCTTTTGAGGAATTTTTGAATTATTTTTCCATTCGATATCCTGATAGAAAAGAATACGCGGGATTCAATACCTTAGGTGGTTTTGCCATTCATATACTGAATACTCTTCCACAGACAGGAGATACCTTTAGCTGGAACGATCATCAGTTTGAAATTATAGATATGGATAAAACTCGTATTGATAAAATATTATTTAAAAAACACCAGACCTTATATGATCATATCCAACCTGTATTAGAAGGCTAAATTAAATGCTAATAGAAGTACTTGCCCTCCTGCACTTCCATAGTAAATGATAATGCAATTAAGTTTATTTTATCATTGCTTATTAATTTCACTTGGAACAACCCAGAACATAGGTATTGGCAATTTAGTCTGCTTGTTCACTAGGTGGCATGCTAGCATTTATCTTAGTTGAGATCAATCATTGTTCGTGCTCCAAAAAGTTAATTAAGATCTGCTGGTATATTGTGATTTTTAAGATACAATTATACCTTTTGCTTACAACTAATTTCAAGCCCCATAGGATAGGGCATCTCCTAAGAATAGGTATAAACGGGATTAACTATAGTATTATCTTCTACTAATAAAAGTGTATAGAGTATTTTCATCCAAAGGTCCTATGATCCATAACAGAGCCTTCCTCGTGGAGGCGCTTTTTCTGTTACTATTTGTCTATGTATACTCAAACAAGTGTGAGAGAATAGGGCTAAAAATAAGGAAAAATCCTTTCTTTTCCCTATATTGAAACAACCGCTACAATCGTGTATTTTTTCCTTACTTTCATAAAAACACCACCATGTTCCCATCCTTACTCCAATTTAGCCAAACAGTTGAACTCACTGAAGGGTTGTATGAGCAAATCCAAGCTGATTTTTTTAATCAACAACATACCCACATCAACGATTTGCCTCAAGAAAGCTTAATGCAGGTTTTAGCCTACGCTAAACGCTATGAAAGGCAAGTACTCGAGTCCCGCATAGATGATTACCTGCATACTTTTGAAGTAGAATCAGTTAGTTTTATGGTGACACAAAGTGCGCCAATCATTGACAACAAGCTTCAACCAGGCAATAGCCTCTCAAAGGTAAAACCCTCATCAAAGCGCACCTATTTTATTCATGTGGTATACCTCTTTAAACCTGTTCTGGGGATAGGTAAAGTCAATGCAAGTCAGTTTCTGGTGTCAAGAGCTGAAAACCAACAAGCCTTTCTTAACAATAACAAAGTAGAAGTATTCCCGGTAGACCTCTCCGGGCTTGCTATTTGGGGGTATCAGAAGATAAGCTAAGAGTTGGCCGGTTGCAATACTATTACTATTATTTGGCCACAGCTAATCTTAATAACTAATACCTATAAGGTAGTAAGTGATTATAAGATAGAATAGAAGGGATTGATTAAAAGCTCTCGCCCAACACCGTGCACGAGCCGACAACCGAACTGCCAACGCATAAGGCAAGGCATCGAGTTACGGCTCCGGTGCACTCGTTCATTGTATACAACTAAAGATAGTTTAGAATAAAACAGAATACTCAGGCATAAGATTGAGTAAAGGATACAAAAATCGTTTTCTGTAGTATCATGAAAGGGGAAGTTAATATAAATACCCATTAGAGTAACTTAATTAACCTAAATAAGGCTCAATCTATAATCCGCTTTGATGTTCCTACACAGACAGATTCAAGTTTATTTGGAATGATTAATAAAGATGATTTCTTTAACGTGTATAGTCCTGAACGCAAGTTTATTGCCGGTAGTACCTACTTATATGGGTACGATGCTCGTAACTTGATTATCAACATCCGCACAATTACAAATGGAGCTTCTAGCGTTCAACTGAAAGGGTACCAAATAATAAAGCATAGCAACCAAAACGAAGCTTATGCTTTATCAGGTGCAGCAAAAAAAATCTATCAATTGGGTCTGGAAAGCATGCAGCTGGAAAAACTTATTAACGTCTCAACCGAACCCTACGCTATTGAGCTCAGCCCTGATCAAAAATGGATATGTATAAAGTATGGAGAGTATGGCAATTATATAGAACTACATGATTTAGATATTAACCGGGTTAAAAAGTTAACTCTCTCCAGCAAACATGTGGATTGTTTTACTTTTTCACCGAAAAATAAGTATGTACTGACAGGCAACTGTTTTGGAGAAATAGAGATATGGGATGTAAATACTGTCACAAGAAAAGGCATTCTTTTTACTAGTATTTCTCACAACGATTAAATACTGCTAGTTGATCATTACTACGATGGAACAGAGGGAGGTATACAATATTTACTTCAAAAAGGCACCGACAGAGAATGGATCAGGCACAAAAAGCTATTCGCTCAAACCTTCTTCCAATAAATAGACAACATCGCCGAAAAAAATTCAAAACACTTGCTTCGCCTCCTTATTTTCAGAAAGAGGTCAAGAAGGATAAAAGGCGGCTGTTGTAATTCAAACAGGCAGTTAAATTATATGCCCCTTTTTGGCAACTTAGTTAATCGTGCTACTTTAAATAGATAAATCAACTGAGTTTAGGTTAAAGACAGCTCGTAGCGCTGTTCGCGTAGCGGTTTACCAAAAGCGGTAGATTCTTTTTCTGCTGTTAGCTTAAATCCATAAGAACGGTAAACATGTGCAGCCGCTTGCTGCTCATGGGTGGTCATTAGGTAGCAGGACTCGTAGCGGCACTCTTGGAGAAAGTCCATAAACAAATCCATCATTTTCTTTCCTAACCCCTGACCCCGATACTCGGGCAAGATGAGAAAGTAGCGAAGCTGGGCAGCTTTTCCCCGGTTCATCAACGCTAAACTTGCTACCGTTTTTCCTCCATCTTCTGCAAGCCAGATGCGGTTAGTAGCAGGATCATAATGTTTGTAAAATTCATACACACTCTCAGCCACATAGGCCTCAAAGTCCATTCCATACGCGTATTCCTGTTTGTAAAGCAATCCATGCATGTAAATAAGATATCCCAAATCTGCTGACTCAAGCCTGGTGCGTATATGGATCTGAGCCCTTTCTGTATTTGTAGGTGCTAACAAGGAGTGGATGGTCTGCATGCTCTCCAACAGTTGCTGCTTTTGTGGGAAAGTCAGTTTTGCAGTCAGTGCCCCAATCTGCTCATTGGATTTAGCTGTAAGCCTTTCAAAAACCTGTTTACCCTGCTCTGTTAAACAAATGTGCACACGCCTGGCATCCGCTACAGATTGTTGCTTTGTGATAAGATGATCTTTTTCCAGGCTTTTTAAGTTCCGGCTTACATAGCCTGCATCCATCTGCAAGCGGCTACATAGGTCAGTGGCGGTGCTGGCTTTATTATGTGCCAGTTCATACAAAATCCGAACTTGGGAGAGAGAATACGCACTACTCAAAATGGATTGATTGAGTAATCCTAGCTGGAGTGTGTAAAAACGGTTAAATTCTCTGACTGATTCTACAAACTGTGTTTGATGCATAAATAGAAAAGCTAGTTAATTGACAAAGTCAATAAAATTATTTGACAAAGTCAACTAATTAATGCAAAAAATGTGAATAAATAACCAAGCGTTTCTATACGTCTTTTACTTTATGCTTCCTAACGGACAGTATCATCTGCTCTTTAGTAACAGGTTGAGAAAGGAGTTCAGAGAGGAAAAATTGATAAGTTAAATGAATTTGATATAAATCGTGTATGCTTGCTTTTTGCTATGTTACAGCCTTACTAGAAAGAGAGGGTATATTAACTGGTTCTTTTGCTAGTTTCCACTTCCCGAGTAGCCTAGTCCATCTGTACAGGTGGACCCACGACTTGCATCTGATGAGCTTCAAATATTTTGGCTACTTCTTGGGCAGTGGGTGTGGTTTTTAAAGTAGCCATCGCCACAAAAAACTCCTCCAGCTTTCCGGCCGGCTGTAACGTAACCATCATTTTTCCTTTTTCACTCACCTGAATCCATGAGTGGGGCACTTTGCGGGGTAGAAAAATACTGTCTCCTACCTGTAAACTATACTTTTCTTGCCCTACCTGAAAGTAATATTCTCCTTCCAGCACATAAAAGATTTCGTCTTGGGAAAGGTGAATGTGCAGAGGAGTTCCTTTCTTAGGAGATAAGCTGGTTTGCTCAAAGATGGCAAGCGCTCCATTGGTATCTTTTCCGGATACTTTTACATCCAGAATATTAGAGTTAACTCCTTTTAGTTGAATATGGCCATGTCTGCGGCCTTCACCTGCCTTTACTTTAAAGCCTTTTTTCTCCTCAGCAGGGTGATTCTCAAAAGGAGTTGTAACAGCCAAAGGAGTGGCCACCAAAGTGGTTTGTATAAATCTTCTTCTTTTCATAGAATTTTTCAATTTTAAGTAGCCACAAAGTGTGTAGACAATTTGTAATGGTAGGTATTCCAATATAGAAATATATATTATAAAAGCAATAAACCCCTTTGATAATAAACACTTATACTAAGGTATACGCTCAGCATTTTATACGAGTGTAGATGGCTTTATCAGGAGTCGACATGAGGCATAATATGGCTTCATATGCGTTAGAGAATGAATTTTTGGCATACCCAGGATTAGTCCGTTGAAACTAATGCCATCCTTTAAAAAAACCTCTACAGCTATATAAATTAACGTTGGCCTACATGTCCCGTGTATGAACTTGTGAAAATTGGGTTATACTAAACGTTGCCAAGGTAGTGCAAGCAAAATGTCTAAAAAAACAAATTTTGAAAGGAGAAGTTTCACAACAGTGGTCGAGGGAGAACAGTGGTTAAATCTTTAACCATCCGACACATAGATAAAAAAGAATTTTATAAGCTGATTATATTCTCAGATCTGAACTAGATTAGTTAAAAGTGGCCTGTTAAATAAATTACCTAGTTAAGTAGAATACACTATGTATGGAAGGCAGATAGTAAAACTTTATCAGTGATAATATACACATTCTATGGATACGTAACGTTCATTTCTATATGAATGATTCTACGTCTCTTGCTGATGATGAATTACTGCTACAACTGAAAGAAGGGAATGTTAAATCCTTTGAAATATTGTTTTACAGATATTATGAAAAGCTTTGCCAGTATTCCTTCTCTTTTGTTCACAGTAAAGAAGTAGCTGAGGAGATTGTTTCAGGTATGTTTACTCATATCTGGGAAAAACGTAAGGAGTTAGTAGTTGTGACTTCTACAAACTCGTATTTGTATGCGGCTGTAAAGAATGCTTCCCTTAATTACCTGAAAAGCCAGTTTGCAAGACATCCCTTTCTATCTCAAGAAAATCAAAATCTAAATAGGATGGCACTTTCGCCTGCTGAGGAATTTACTTATCAAGAACTAGAAACCATCATTGGGCAAGGTATAAACTTGCTACCTGAAAAGTGCCGGATCATTTTTACGTTAAGCCGCCAAGCAGGCTTAACCTATGAGGAGATTGCCACCCAACTAGGTATTTCTCCAAAGACGGTGAAAGCACAAATGGGTATTGCTCTGCACAAACTGCGCATCTATGTTGACCGACATTGGGATAAATTGCTAGTAATTCTAGTACAAATGTTGTAAAAAAAATTTATTTTCCTTTAGGCCACTTGTCAGGCAATCTTGTCTTAGTAGTAAATAAGACATCGTATGAATTTTGAAACTATTGCTGCCTATCTCGCAGGTGAATGCAATCAGGCAGAAAAGCAGGCAGTTGACCAATGGAGAAAGGAAAGCATCCACAATGAACAAGATTTTCAGCGTTGGCAACTTCTCTGGCAAGCTTCGCAAAATATCAATCCTAACATTACAGTTGATACTGCTAAAGCCTGGCAAAAGATCAACCCAGAAAAGAATGCGAGCAAGTCTACTAAATCTCTGCAAGAAGAACGGCCATCCAAACATAGAAACATTCTGGTATGGATGAGAAATATAGCAGCTATATTTTTGCTTGTAATAGGCATGGGTTGGGGTGTATGGCAAGTAAACTGGATGAACACCAGTGAAGCTGTGCAAATGGTGGAAAGAACAGGTTCATCAGGTATGGCTAACAAATTCATTCTGTCTGATGGCACCACTATTTGGCTCAATGCTCAAAGTAAACTGCGTTATCCAGAGCAATTTGACAGAGATAGCAGAGAAGTATTTTTAGAAGGAGAAGCCTATTTTGAGGTTTTTCATGATCCTAAAAAGCCATTTCTGATTCACACACAAGGGAGTGTGACTGAAGTATTAGGAACTTCTTTTACCGTCCGCAGCTATGTATACGAACCAACCATTGAAGTAAATCTTTTGAGTGGTAAAGTATCCTTTAGCTTGCAAGATAGCCTTACTCAGCAAAAAGTTATAGTAAAACCTAAGCAGAAAGCTATCTTAAACAAAGCTGATCAAAGGATATCTGTTGTAGAAAATGAGGATCAGAATTTCTTAGCCTGGAAAACTCATCAATTAATATTTAAAGATGTTGCCTTAAGTAAAGCTTTACAAACATTGGAAGCCTACTATGGGGTTGATTTTATAGTCTCAGATACCGTGCTTTTGAACTGCCGTTTTACAGGTTCCTTCAATCAAGCTCCTTTAGAAGATGTACTACAGGTATTTGCCTTTGGTTCAGATATTTCCTACCGCAAACAGGGAGAGGAATATATTTTATCAGGTACTGGTTGTAAATAAGATATAATCTCCTTTATAGATATCCTCATGAAACGTGCAGTAAACATCAAGCATACAATTCGGCTGTATTTGCTGATACAGGCTTTTGTGTATTGCTTTGCTTTGGAAGCTACTGCCCAATCCTCATCTGTCTTGCTTGAGAATAAAATTTCTGTACACTGTACCAATCAGCCATTAGCTGATATACTCGATGAACTCAAGCGTACCCATCATCTCTCTTTTTCCTACTTTAACAGTCAGCTTCCTGTAGGAAAGAAAATAACCCTACTGTTTCACAATGCACCGCTCTACCAGATTTTGAATAGTATTAGTAAACAGGCGGATATTCAATATCAGGCAATTGGCGGGCAAATTGTATTGAAAGAAAACAGTAAGCAGCAGGCTAAGCAAAAATCTCTAAGCAATATTTCAAAAAAACCAACTCCAGGCAAAGTCCTTAACATCACCCCTGATAAAAACCATTTACTTCTGACCAGCACACATGAGTTGACAGGTTCACCATTAGATGCCAATCCGACAATTAATTCTGAAAAAAGCTCAACTAGAAAAAGTAGCAATAAACAATCCGAATATACCACACGGAAGGGTTTACCTACTACGGCAATAGTGAATACGAAACAATTAGCAGTGTTACAAAAGAAAAAAATAGTTGAGCAGATTTCTTATTTAAATAATCTATATGAGCTACGTGCATTTAGAGAAACTGTTCCCAGCCTCACGTATTCGATACCTTTTCGTCTCTTGCCTATAGATAAGTCTACATATAGCGCTAAGCAATTCCAACTGGCATTGGTGCCGGGTATCAGCACGCATGGCATTCATCCAGGCGAATTCATTAATACCTTTTCCGTGAACCTATTAGCTGGCTACTCGGCTGGCAACCAGCTGATTGAAATTGGAGGCTTATCCAACTTTAATCAACAACATGTGTTTGGCTTGCAAATAGGAGGGATAGCAAACGTACTAGGTGGAAACAGGTTTGTTAGCCTTTCCAGAGAGGAAAAATTGAAGCTAAAAAAAGAAAAAACAGAAGCTAACCTGCAGGGCGTGCAACTATCAGGACTCACCAATATTGTTGATGGAAATGTATTTGGCTGGCAAACCACAGGAGGTGTTAATCTGGTAAAAAAATCATTACAAGGCGTACAACTGGGGGGCATTTCCAATCTGGTTAGCACCTTTACATTCGGCATACAACTCGCAGGAGTTTCCAATGCTTCTATAGAATCAGTAGATGGGATGCAACTCGCTGGTTTGTATAACTATACGGAAGGCGAATTGCATGGCATTCAGGTAAGTGCTTTTAATCAAGCAGGTGAAATTGAAGGAAAACGCTCGCTTCTATCTGTACATCATACTGGTTTACAAATAGGTTTGCTGAATACAGCCAGGCGCATGAATGGCTTTCAAGTGGGGCTTATTAATATTGGCAGGCAGATGGCTGGCACTCAGATCGGATTAATTAACCTGAACGCGGATAAGCATGGAAAAGGCATTCCAATAGGGTTGCTCAATTTGAATACGAAGAACGAATTTTTGCGCCTCTATACGAGTGAACTTTTTGCCAGTAATCTGGAGATTTCTACTGGTTCCTTGCGCATTCAGAATATGTTGAGTGTTGGATACAATCCTTTTACTGGAACAGATTTTTACCGTCCTACCTGGAGTGTTGGCTATAGCCTTGGACAAATAAAACGTCCGCAGCCATCCTTTTTCTACAGTTATGATGCTGGTATTGCCCATATTAACCAGGGTATGAAACCTACCAAGCAACTGAGTCTGCTTGGTAAAGTGAGAGCCACAGCCGGCTACAAACTAGATTTACGCAAAGTGGTATTTCATGTATTTGGTGGAATTACTTTCAACACCCTGCTTGCAGATGGCGACCACTTACCTCTTTCTCCTGATTTCTTGAGAATATACGATCGCCAGACAGACAAGTCACGCATAGAAATATGGCCAGGTTTTGTGGCAGGCATTCATTTATAGAGTTAAGACATCTATTAGGATAAAGAATACATACAGTGCACGATTTATCGGCAGATTATATAAGGTATAACCTACTCCTTATACCTAATACCCTTTTACTCTTAAGCAGCATCTCACATACGAATGATAGATATCCGGCAATTTTCACTAAAATGGCTCATTAGCAGCTTATGGGCAGTTTTCCTAGCTACAAATAGCTTTTCTCAAAGTATCAGCGGCTTTGTGAAAGATGAAAACAACCATCCAATTCCTTTTGCCAATGTGTTTGTCCGTGAACTCAACACAGGTACAGCAGCAGATGATAAAGGCTATTATTTTCTCAATATAGACCCCGGTGTCTATAACTTAGTCTATTCTTCTATGGGCTATCAAACTAAAACCATACAAGTAATTATTTCTGATCAACCACTTATTCAGCATATAATATTACGTACTTCAGATGTAGCGCTCGATGAAATTGTGGTGAAAGCCAACCGCAGGGACCCTGCTTATGAAATTATTCAACAGGTAATTGCTAATAAAGAAAAATACCTCACCGCCGTTAAAAGTGCCAAAACGCAGGTATATGTGCGTGCTACAGAAGTAATAGATGAAAAAAAGAAGAAACGAAAGTCTGCTGAGGAGGATTCTGAGGAAATCAGTAAAGAAGGACCTCCTTTAGAGCAGTTTGCCATTGAAAAGAAGAAAGAAGAAGAAGGGCTCAAAAACATCAACTTAGTGGAAATGCAGCTGACGCTAAATTTTCAATATCCCAATCAATACAAAGAAGAACGGACAGGATACAAAATATATGGCAATAAAGAAGGGCTATTCATTCCTATTTTCAGCCAGTCGGATTTTAACTTTTATTATAACCTAGTAGACCTGAAAGGCATAGCCGAAATACCCATTATCTCTCCTATCAGCAAATTTGCCATATTGTCTTATAAATATAAGTTGGAAGAAATCCTGCAAGAAGGCAACAAAATAGTGTATAAAATTAAAGTTATGCCACGCAAGACTGGAGATGCTACTTGCAAAGGATACTTGTACATCAATGACAGTACCTGGAATATTAACCGGTTGGAATTGACCTTAGAGAAAGGAGGACTGAAATTTTATGATACTTTCACCATTAAACAAACTTACCAGAATATAACAGCCGATGTCTGGATTCCTTATAGGCAGGAATTTACGTATCAGACCAAGGCAGGAGCTAAATCTTTCTTAGGAAATACCATTTGGGTGTTTACTAACTATGAGAAAGATTTTGCTTTTCCCCCTAAATTTTTTGGCAATGAAGTAGCCGTTACAACCAAGGAAGCCTATGAGAGAGACTCCACCTTTTGGAAACAAAGCCGGGCGGAACCCCTTTCCTTGCAAGAACAAAAAGTGATAACTTACCGAGACAGTATCGATGCACTTCATAAAACTAAAGCTTACCTGGATTCTATGGAAGCACGGTTCAATAAAATCACCTTTGGCGAAGTGCTGTATCATGGAGTAGGTTTCCGGAAAGAAGCAAAAAAGAAAAATATATACATTTCTCCCTTACTAAATTTCATAAATTTTGAAGTGATTGGCGGTTTCCGGCTGGGACCTTTTGTCTCGTATTTTCGCAAGTACGAAAATGGCAAGCGATTGTTTACGGCAGGCTCCTTTACTCTGGGATTGAAGAATATGGATTGGCAGGGCAATGCCAGTATATGGCATAGGTATCATCCGCATCGCCTGGGGGATATAGCTCTACGGATAGGCAGGTCTTTTTATTCTATCAACAGTTTTGATGCGTATCTCAACCAACTACGGATCTCCAATTATATTTTACATGAACATGTAGATGTATTCCACAAGATTGAACTCCTGAATGGCTTGTATATCAGTGCAGATGTAGGCTTTCATAACCGGCATTCTGTGGAGAAATATAACCGTACTTCTATTATTAATGAAGTAATTGAGGAGGATGCCCCCTTGGTTTTTGAAAACTACCAGGCTCTTATTAGCCAGTTTCGGATAGCTTATACACCCAAGCAGCGGTACATGCGGGAGCCTGAGCAAAAAGTGGTCTTAGGCAGCAACTTTCCTACTTTCAGTATAAGTTATAAGAAAGGATGGCATGGAATACTGAGTAGTGATATAGATTTCGATTATCTGGAAGCAGGTATTGAACAGAATCTTACAGTAGGAACCTTGGGTAATTCCAGGTATTCGTTTATGGCTGGGAAGTTTGTAAATACACAACATTTACCCATTGTAGATATTAAACGGTTCCGCCAGTCTGATTCTTATTTGTACTCTGATCCGCTGCATTCATTCCAGCTGCTGGATACCGCTTTAACAGCTACCAATCTCTTTCTGGAGGCACATTACATTCATCACTTCAATGGAGCAATGATCAACAACCTTCCATTAATCAAGAAGACCAAAATACGAACAGTTGCCGGAGCAGGTATGATGTGGATTAGCCAAAGTAATTACCGCTACCAAGAAGTTTTCGGAGGAATAGAACGAATTTTTAAGCTGGGGGCTAGACGAAGACTTAGGCTTGGCCTATATGGCGTGCTATCACAAACCAACCACCGTGTTCCAGCTAGAGGCTACAAAATTTCTTTTGATATTATCGATACCTGGAAAAGAGAGTGGAGCTACTAAACAAATTCATACAAACGTTAATTCGTGAATCGGTATAAGACTTGTCGTGTTGTCTGCAGACAGTAGATGGTTGAATGTAAACAATAAAAGGAGGTAGGTTGAAAGGAAGATAGGCAACGTTAGAGAGAAAATGATAGGAATAAAAACTCATAAAATTAGCTAAGTAAACGTGATTCTATTTAACTATTTTTAAAACTGCTGGTATTATGCTGATTTTGCAGGAAGTGAATAAGGATCTATCGATGGTTGAGTTACAGAAAAGGCAGCCATTCATTCATAAGACCAATTTTATAGTCATTTCTATCTAGTAAATATGAACTTACGACTTTTAACTGGCAAAAACCAGCAGGGGAGAGGTAGCTATCTTTCAACAAGTATTGCTCGTACAAAAGGCTTATTTAGCCCGGCTAAGCCATTTATTTTTCCTAACGAAATGAGGTAAAAAGGCGTTTCAAAAATTATTTTTCGAGACGTATATATGATCTAAATGATTTAACTCATTGATCAACAGTGTATAGTTTCTTATAAGCAGTAGATCTTTGGCTTGTATCCAAACGGAATCACTACAAAAACCGCTTAATGTGCGAAATTAGGCGGTTTTTGTTTTTAAATTTTACAGTAGCCATGCTCTTCCTTACTCCAGCAGCTGCGAAAGTTTGTTAAGCGGTACTTGCAGGTATATCGAGCCGCATGCCTGATAGCAGTCTAAAGGCCGGATGAAGTCTAGTGGAATATTTAGAAACGCTACTATCTTTTCCACATTTACACTAGTAATCCACTGCTGGCAGTAAAGACGGCCTGAAGGAAAAAAGCGGAATAACTGAAAGCAGTATTTTTTTTCTCCTTTCAAAAAACAGGCTCCGTGAATGCGCAAAAAAGCAAACTCCAGGCATAATTTCTGGAACAGCGAGAAAGGATAAGGTAGCGAAGAGAGCACTTGAATGGCTGTCATCTTTTTAGTTGCTTATAGGTTAGGAGGTTGCAAACTTAAAGACAAAATTGACATCTTTCCCTATTAAGAAGCATAAATTTGCCTTGCAAGCAAATATTTTATTTTAAATTATCTAAATTCTAGGGTAGGACTAGACTAGATGAAGCGCAAAGACGAAGTATTTTTCTACGCTAAATTCCAAGTAAAACAGCTGATTCATCTTAAGAATTCCTGTGCATCACACTTCAAGAAGGGCTTTTAACTGTTGCTACCCTTTGCCTGTATCAGAAAGCAAAAGAAGATCATGGCCTATAAAATAACAAGAGTAGTTGATGTGTAAAATGATATACAGGATGAATGCAATTGGTCATGTAAACTTGGCCGTTTCCTAAAACTTGCTTTTTTTGTTGAAATTTTGCTTTAGCTATTCGTTCATATGCTGCAGAAAATCCAGAAATATCCCCGGCAAAGATGGCTGCAAGAGATATTGTTGTTTCTTGGCTTCTTTCTTCTCAATTCGCTTACTTCCTGGGAGTTAATCAATGCCAGGACACAGTGGAGCCAGGAAATTATTTATTTCAGCCTGCTCTATGGCCATGCACAATTCCAGCGTTTCTTTGTATTACCAGGCATCCTTGATACGCCACGAAAGAACCGTTTTATACAACTCTCGGTGGTAACTTTGCTTATTTTTTCCTTCGGCTTAATGCAAGTCAATGATTGGCTTTGTACGGAGGAATTAAAAACCCAAACGCATGCCGGATTGAATTATCTCTACAATGTGGCTTGTGCTACGGTCAGTTTGCTGCTGTTTAATGTACCCTTACTTGTACATAGGTTCTACCAACAACGTCTCCAGCAGGAGCAGAACCAGATGTGTATGCAGGAAATGGAACTAAGTGTTCTCCGCTCGCAGCTGAATCCACATTTTATGTTCAATACACTTAATAATTTATATGGCGTAAGTCTACACGAGCCGTCCCGGACACCAGACTTGATTATGCAACTATCACAACTGTTGCGCTATCAGGTAGAAAGTACTCGCCGGATGTGGGTATCTCTAGCCGATGAACTTGATTTCCTGGAAAGCTATGTAGCGCTGGAAACCGAAAGGGTAGGCAGCCGCTGCCAGGTACGTATTACCGGACTAAAGACTCTGGAGCCAGACGGATACGTAGTCGCACCTATGCTACTGATGCCCTTTGTCGAAAATGCTTTTAAGCATGGAACAGCCGGAATAAATAGCTGTGAAATAGATGTGGCACTCTCGATGAAAGATGAAAAATTGCACTTGTATGTAGTTAACACAGTGCCATCCAGAGCAAGAGCACCCGTTTCTACTGGAGTAGGGCTAGACAATACCCGGCAACGATTGGAAATGATTTATCAAGGTACTTACCAGTTAACGATTCAACCTTCTCCTGGCCGTTTTGTGGTAAATCTGATATTACCCCTCCGCCGTTGTAGAGGTGAAACAGGTGATACTCCCCGGACGGATAAAACCGACTTATGCTTAAATAGTGATGCAAACCTACCTTCAAATGACAACAGCCAACAAAGTAGTAAAGTCGGGAAATCCGATCATCCGGCACAAATACACATGTGATCCCACTGTTATCGTATATGATGAACGGGTATACCTGTATACAGGGCACGATGAAGCACCAGTAGGAGTAGAAGACTATATAATGCAGAAATGGTTATGCTTTTCGTCAGTTGATCTGGTTAATTGGCAAGAGCACCCTGTACCTTTGCAAGCCACAGATTTTGCTTGGGCTAAAGGCGACGCCTACGCTTCAAAAGTTATCTACCATAACGAAAAATTTTTCTGGTATGTCGCCATAACCCATGCAGCTATCCCAGGTAAGGCTATTGGTGTGGCAGTATCCGATAGCCCAACAGGCCCTTTCCGTGATGCCCGGCAATCGGCACTTATCACCAACGATATGACAACGGCGGTGGACAGCGAAATGGATGATCTTGACCCGACTGTACTAATTGACGATGATGGGCAGGGGTATCTATTCTGGGGACATGGTCAATGTTATTACGCCAGGCTAAACCCGAATCTAATTTCATTGAGTGGGCCTATTCAACCTATTCAATTACCTGGTTTTTCGGAAGGAGCGCATGTGCACAAAAGGGATGGGTGGTATTATCTCTGCTATGGCTATCAGATGCCTGAAAAGGTAGCCTATGCGATGAGCCGTAGCATACATGGTCCCTGGGAATATAAAGGTATTCTAAATGAAATTCCTGCTAACTGTCAGACTAATCGGCCGGCAATAGTCGAATTTAAAGGCCAGTCCTATTTTTTTTACCACAATGGTGCTCTCCAACATGGAGGAAGCCACCGGCGTTCAGTTTGTGTAGACTATTTGCACTATAACCCTGACGGCACTCTGCAACGGGTAGTCATGTCGGCTGAAGGCGTTCGGGCAGTAGATTAACGACGACAAATGTATTTTTTATGACTGAACCTCTGCGTTGCCTGATTGTGGATGACGAAAAAGCCGCTCACTATGTACTGGAAAATTACATTGGCCAGATGGAAAGACTTGTGCTAGCGGGTCAATGCTATAATGCTCTGGACGCCATTAACTTCCTTCACCGCCAACCAGTTGACCTGTTGTTTTTAGATATCAACATGCCAGAACTGACTGGATTGGAACTGCTAAGCACATTAAGTTTTACTCCTCGCACCATTCTAACTACCGCTTATACAGAATATGCCTTGCAAGGGTATGAGTTTGGCGTGACAGACTATCTGGTGAAGCCTATTCCTTTTCCTCGGTTTCTCAAAGCTATTGAACGGGTGCTAGCTCAACCGACTGCGGTGATAAGTTTATCTGCCTCCTCACAGTCTGCTACAATAACCAGTTCCATTATGGTAAAAGTAGATGCCGATTGGATACGCATTAAACTTGATGAGCTGCTATATGCCCAGAGCTGGGGAAATTATGTAAAGCTATTCCTGCCGGGCCGGATGTTGCTGACTGCCTTAACAACCACTGAGCTGGAAAGCCGGTTACCATCTGATCAGTTTTTGCGCATACACAAATCCTACATTGTGGCCCTAAACAAAATAGAGAGGCTAAGTGGGAATACCTTGCAAATCGCTGGGACCGAACTGCCTGTAGGTATTACTTTCCGACGGGAGCTAACCGAACGGCTGCATAAATAGGTGTACCGATAGTTAGATGAATGATTCTTATGAGGCTATTATAACAGAACATGCAACAAATGAAACAAGAAGAAATTCCAGACTATAATATTTTTATGATGTGCGAAAAATTAAATGAAAACGCACTTACCGGGCTAAGCGAAGAGTACTATTTTAGAAATTGTAGGCCGGATGAACTTGAAATTTGGAAGGCATTCCCCTTTGATAGCCAAAAAGTACCAGCTGAATATGAAGGATTTATGAATCAAATGATAAAGGACTCATATGGTGAGCATATGGACACTTTTTTCCAGAATACACTTTTTGTCTGCAATAAAGATGACCAGCCTATTGCAACCTGTTCTCATTGGAAAGCATATGGAAAGATTAATACAATCCATTGGTTAAAGACAGTGATGGCACATGAAGGAAAAGGACTTGGAAGAGCACTACTTTCTAAAATAATGAACCGTTTTAATAGTACAGATTACCCAATTTATGTTCATACACAACCAGGAAGTTTTAAGGCAGTAAAATTGTACTCAGATTTTGGTTTTCAATTGTTAAGAGGTGGGCAGCTTGGCACAAGATTGAATGAATTAGAGAAATGCCTACCCATTCTTAAAGCATTTATGCCACAAAATGCCTTTCAAAAATTAGTCATTAGGGATACGCCCAACTCTCTGATAGAAGAATTAAAGAATGAGATAACTGTTCAGTTTTGAAAAAAGAATTCAGAATTGCTAATCTCGGCTATAGGCTTCCACTGCCTATTCATTGAAGGAATGCTAGACATTGTAAAGTTCATATCTTTGAAACCAAACCAAAGCCTATATATATTCCAGTAATAGGAAACTTTGGTGTATAGGGTGAATATAAGAATTTGGCCACGAGGAATGAGGCTCAATAGATAGAACAACAGGAGAGGAGAAGCTCCTGAGGTTTGCTTTTACAGATACTACTTTTTATATACCCTCCTTAAGTAACTGATCTTTTTGATGGCATTAAAATTTGTATAGGCCGATGACGAATTGAATTTGCACCTGGATACATGTAATTAGTCATTTATAGTTGGCCAACTTAGGTGGTTGCTGTTCCTTTGTAGCTATGGTTAAATAAGCGGAAATAACCAATTTCATAAGTTAACAACAACTTGATATGGCTAGTTATAATTTTAAGAATAAAGTTGCAGTAGTGACAGGCGGTACCTCTGGCATGGGCTTAGCCACTGTCCGCTCCCTGGTAGCAAGCGGTGCAAGTGTGGTCTTCACTGGAAGAGATAGGCATAAATTAAATGGAATAGTAGAGGAATTAAGTTCCTTAGGCCATATAATGGGTATGGAAGCTGATGCTACAGACCTGAACGCCATTGATAAATTGATAGGGGAAATTAAATCTCAATTTGGACGGGTGGATATCCTTTTTGCCAATGCTGGCATCGGGCGATTCAAACCTTTTCTGGAGACAGACGAGTTCGATTATAATGCCGTTTTGGATGCAAATCTCAAGGGAGCCTTTTTTATTATCCAGAAGTGTGTACCCTTGATGCCACCCGGCTCCTCAATTATCATTAACGCTTCCTGGACACCTCACCGGGCCTTACCACAAAGTGCCATTTATACAGCGAGCAAAGCGGCTGTAGCTGCTTTAGCTAAAGCTCTGGCTGCTGAACTGGCTGAGCAAGGTATCCGGGTGAATGCTATCAGCCCTGGCTTCATCAATACAGGGCAGTTCAACGAGAATCAACTACCTGCACGAGAGGCTATAAGCTATAAGCAAGCTATTCCTCTAAAACGGTTTGGGGAGCCTAGGGAAATTGCCGAGGTAGCTTGTTTTCTTGCTTCTGAAGGTGCTTCTTTCGTCAACGGACAAGATATTGTAATTGATGGTGGGATGGTAGTCACTCAATATCTACGGCCAGATGAGTACAGGTAACACGGTAATTCATCTCAAACGGCGGTTCTTCAAGAAATTAAGGCTACTAAATTAGTGTTGATGTAAGAGTGCAGGTGATATGTGGGAGTTTTGCCTGACAGATACAGTAACAGATGATACAGATACTTTTAAACAATACTTTAAATTTTACTTACTTATGTACACACATAAAATTCCGGAAATATTAAACTGCGGTATTGTCATTGCCATGAAAGTATTCGGGGCTAAATGGAAGCCATGTATCTTAGATGCCATCCACAGGGGATATAAAAGGCCTACTGACATTCACAAGCAAATCTCACAGGCAACGCCTAGGGTAATTGGTATGCAGCTACGGGAGTTGGAAAAGGCTGGTATTGTTGAAAAAAAGATTTTTGGTGGCTACCCTTTGCATACCGAATACAATCTGACAAAAGCCGGTAAAAGCCTATTGCCTATCATTAACAGCTTAGACGAATGGGGCATCGAAAATAAGCACTTGTTTACAGCTGAACAAACAGGACAAATGGGCTCTTTGAACCCCCTCCAACGGTTCAATTAATACAATTATGCACTAGACTCTAAGGAAAGCAGGTGAAAATGTTCATCCGAGAGGCAAACTGCATGTTATTATAATGACGTTCTACAGGGTGGCTGATAAATCAATTAATTTGTCTCAGGGGTGAGGGATGTCTTCAATTTTATATTCCAGAAGTGTTAAGGCTAAATTCCTGTTATGAACTGGAAGCTCTGTAGTGTCAGGTGTGGTGTAGTTTTCAACAAATGTAAATCCAAATTTTTGGTAATACTTGATAATAGTCGGATTGGCTGCCTATGTGTCCATCCAGATAGTATGTAGCGCGCTTTGTTTAGCATGTTCAATAGCCCAGTCTACAATTTTTCCGAACAGTTTTTGTCCTTTGAACAAAGGGTTAACAACGATGCCGTGTAAGTATAGGGAGTCCCCTTGATCAAGGTTCCGCCAGATAACCCTATCGCTGTAGCAAACACTGAACACAATTACTATCTGTGTACCTACGACAATTTTGTATTGGTTTTTGTTTTCAATATCTCTGATAATCGCATTTTTGTCATAGTTTTTCCAGGCCGGATATCCATGCTTCTCCTGGTATCCGATCGAATGTTCGAAGAGACTAAAAATCACTTCTAAATCATTCATTTCTGTATTGGTTACTCTTTGGTTATCCATCAAGTTTTAGTAACAATGGTAAGGTGGAATGATTGAATGGTTATACAACCAGAGTAATTAGATATACTCGAACTCATGAAGTGGTCTTTTTTGTGTTAACCTCAGGCCAAAGCTATAATTTTTCAAATTGCTACTATTTGCTAGCAGTAACTAATTATTGAATAAAGAAAGCCATAAGGGCTTGTGTATACTGATCCGGTGTCTCCATATGTGGAAAAAGGCCAGAATTGCTGATCTCTCGCACTCTGTATGGAGGAAAGTTACTGCGCCACCTGTTAAGATATAAGTTGGTAAACAATTTATCATGTCTACCCCAGACGATCTGCCCTGGCATGCGCAGATGTTGTAACTTTTTCAGCAATGAATCATAATACACACCTTGGTTTAACATCTCTCGTATTAAATGGAAATTAACCAGCCGGTTAAGCCGGGTTTTATGGGATTTTACTAGTACAGGAACCCATTTTTGGTAGGTTGATTTTTCAGCAAACAGATTCTTTGTTATCACATGTAACTCAGATCTTCTCGATAGGCAGCTAGTTAAGCTGGCTGCATGGGCTGCGTTACTGATCCGGGGTTAACTAATTCAATCAGGGAAGCCACCTCTTTGTCTGCCATACCTTTGGTATCGGCAGCCTGTAATAGTCCGCTTATAGAAGATAAAAAATCTGTATGGAGTCCGTATTCTCTGGCTGCCTCATGTATGCGTTTTGTGGCACTTACACTGATGGACAGCGGACTTTGCGAAATAGTAAAATCATTGTTTTGAATAACCCCAATCTGGTGCTTGAAAAATTCCGTGAAGCCAGGAGTGATTTCACCCAGAATATCCCTGTAGTGATGTAGATCTAATCCTGATTTTTGGCATAAACCTACTCCATGCAAAAGGCCAATATAGGAACCATACAGCCAGGATAAAGTAGCCAAATCCATTGCCGAGGCTAACGAAGCTTTATTGCCCAGATACTTTAAATTTCCTCCAAATACACGTAATGTAGCTTGCTGCTCTGAATAAACAGATGGATTCCCAGACAGCAGAATGGTGGTATCTGCCAATCCCATTTGGTCGGGGGCCACTTGTAAAGCTCCATTTAGGTAGCCTGCCTGATGTGTATGGAGCCAGGCCTCTATTTCATCTGGCTCCTGAGGATTACCGGTGGTGAAGTTGATGATAGTTTTGCCTGCGAGTAATTGCCTGTCAGTTATACCGTATAATATACTTTTAACTGCCTGATAGTCATATATACACATCACAATAACCGGACTTGCAGCAAAGGCCGTGTCCATATCTTCAGCCACAAATACACCTGATAAGGCGTTTGCTTTTGTAAGGGTTCTATTCCAGACAGTTACCCTGTATTGAGCGTCAACAAGCAGTTGAGCCAGTTTTATACCCATGCTTCCTAAACCAATGATGGTTGCTTCTTTTTTTGGTGCCATATAAAATTAAATTTAAAGGTGATGACACAAAAGTCGGACTGAATCATGGCTATCACAATAACCGAAAAAAGATTCGGTATGAATTACTACAGCAAGTACACGAAATACAGTGAGGCTTAAATAAGAGTAGGTTAACTGGGTAGAGTATGCATAGAAAGTGAAGCCTATATTTGTTAGATCGGCTTACATCCCGGAACGCTATATTCGCTATATCAACTCCACAACACCACACCGGAACACAGTACATCAGCTTTGTCGGCTATACCTATACTAGCATCTACTAGCCCCCAGAAGCGTAGGGGATTTGCTTTCGAAAATAGATTTGTAAAAAAGCAGGGAGAGAATCAGTTCTCTCCCTGTAAGTAAGAATTAAATATTAAATCCGCCATCCATCGTCAGAGATGTACCAGTGATAAATCCACTTTCATCACTGCATAAGTATGCTACCAGACCAGCCACTTCTTCCACAGCCCCATACCGTTTGAGGGCTGTAAAACTTTTTAACACAGGCGCATGTTCACTGTGTTCTGGATTCATGTCTGTATTGACAGGGCCTGGTTGAATAAGATTAACTGTAATGGCCCGCGGACCAAGATCCCTGGCCATACCCTTTGTCAGTCCGATAAGTGCCGACTTGCTCATCGCATACAAACTACCCTCTGCACTAAGTACGCGATCGGCCATATTACTGCCAATAGTAATAATCCGTCCACCGCTTTTCATATGCCGGGAGGCAAACTGAGAGGCAACAAATACAGCTTTTACATTTACATTGATTATCTGATCAAACTCTTCCAATGTATATTCCTCCACCGGTTTTTGTATGTAAATCCCTGCATTATTGATCAGGATATCAAGGGTGCCGAACCTTTCCATAGTATTTTCTAAAGCTTCTAGTATAGCTTCTGGTTGCTCATTATTAGCTACCATGGTTGCACCGCGGCTCCCATTTGCCTGAATTTCGTTCAGCACCGCTGTTGCCTTAGCTGGATTCTTACCAGAGTGTGTAAAGACTACCACTGCTCCCTCTGATGATAAGCGACTAGCTATACTAGCCCCCATTCCGCGGCTTCCGCCTGTAATGAATGCTACTTTGTTTTGTAATTTTTTCATGATGGATTTATTTAAATTTTTACTAAGACACTTGCGAAAGTAAAGGAGGTACTTCAAATTTGTAAGTACTAACAAAATTGTTAGGTACACACAGAAAAATAAGAAATGCGAAAAACAAATTCTTCCAACTCTTTGAATGAAAAATTAATTAAGTCAACCTGCGGAATGGGGTATGCGCTTTCACTGATTGGTGGACGATGGAAGTCTAATATTCTATGGCGGTTAGTAAGAGGTGGCAGGCTCCGGTACAGCGAACTACGGAAACTAATTCCTGATATATCGGAGCGTATGCTGGTAGCGCAGCTACGTGAACTGGAAGCAGATCAGTTAATAACCCGTATTGTATACCCAGAAGTACCACCCCGCGTAGAATACGAATTAACCAGTTTAGGCCAATCTATGCAGCCCATGCTCCAAAGTATTTCTGATTGGGGAGAAATGCACCGTAAAGAGGTAAACAGTGAAAGTATAGAGTGACCTAATAATGCTGTCTTAGCTGCTTGTGAGTAAAGCATATTTACCTAACACACTGAGACCAGTTTGAACAACGCAGCCTAGCAGCATAAGAAATTCTGCTTAAAAAAATTACTACTCCTTGTTCGTAGCATTCTTTTCTGATAAATGGCTGTTTGGTGATCGGAAGTATAATCTCTACGATTGTTTGTAGATAATAACAGGGTTTTGACGGTCACTGGTCAAAACCCTGATGCAAAAAGTAGTCTGATAAATGAGTAAGCAAGGATAGTGGTACACGTCTTTTGTAGAAATATAACTAGCACTTTATTTAAAAGCTAAAATAAGGCTAAGCAGACCAAAAGGTATGCGATTGGGGCATTATGATGTGTGTCAGGGAGAGAAGTTTTCATTAGAAATAACTATTTCCAACTTGATTCTTGAATACCTACCTTTCAGGCTAATACTTTAAATACAGCTGCTCCATCTTCTAAAGCTAAATTTTGGTCTATTCCTTTTTTGAAAATAGCTGTAGCAAAAGCTGGAAACAAAGTGGAAATACCCGCTTCTTGTGCTTGCCTGGAAATCAATTCCATGCTATAAAAACAAGTTTGCAGGGTGCTTTCTGTATTGCCATACTGGTTGCAGGCAATTCTTTCGCTACATTCCTTTATTATGCTACCCATCGCTGGCGACCACCCCTGAACCATAGCTCCCAATGCTTTAATATCTAAGCCTTCTGCCTCGCAAATACGGGCCGCATGCGCAAAACCGATTACAGCACTAAAAAAATAAGAAAGTAAGGCAAGGTCTAACGCAGAAGCAGTACTTGCTTTTTCGCCAGAATAAATAGTGTTAACGGCTAATGTTTTTAAAATAGCTTCACTTGCTGAGAAAACAGTCTGCTTACCAGATACTAGAATCATAGCATCCGCAGTACCCATCTGACTTGGTGTAACCATAATGGCCCCATCCAGTAAGTGAATACCCTTGATACTGGCCCAGTCTGCTTCATCCGAAGCATCTTTAGGCGTACCTGTACTGAGTTGAATCAATAGTTTATTCTGTAAAGCTTGCTCAACATCCCTGTTTCGCAAGATTTCATGTGAACTCTGGTAGTTGGCTACACATACGATGATCACCTCACTTGCTTCTATGGCCGAAACTACAGTTGTGGCTTGCCTGGCACCCAGTTTACTAAGAGATTGTGCTTTAGATAGGGTTCTGTTCCACACAGTGACTTGGTAATTATTTTTTAACAAAAGCGTTGCTAAGGCTGAGCCCATGGAACCTAAACCAATAACGGTTATATTTTTTAAATCTGCCATTTTTTTATTAACAGTTGAATGATGAATAATACTGATGCAAAGCTGATGGGTATGGTCAATTGTTACAATAAGGGAAAAAATTTTCGGGTAGGGAATAATTTTTCCCTATGCAAAAACCTCAGGCAAAAAGTATATTTTTGTTTAAAACACTGACCATTATGTACGAAAGAAAAATTCCTGAAAGCTATGAATGTGGCATCAGTATAGCCATCAAAGTAGTAGGGGGCAAATGGAAAGCCTGGATTCTGGATTGTATTCAGCGGGGAAAAAGAAGGCCGAATGATATTCATAAAGAAATGCATGAAGCTGCACCAAGAGTGATTAATATGTTGTTGAAAGAACTAGTAGAGCTGGGTATTCTCCATAAAAAAGTCTATGAAGGGCTTCCACTCAAAGTAGAGTACTATTTAACAGATCTGGGAACCAGCCTTCTGCCTGTAATCCAATCAATGAATACGTGGGGAGAAGATAACCGGGAGGCTATCCTTCAAAATAGCAAGAATATGGTGCTGACAGATTACGATTAGTGCTTCAATAGGGTTTGCTTGATTTTTTTATAATAGAATATTTCCTACGGTTAACTGTTACTGAAGCAGAAATGAATGGTAGAGTAACTTTTGTGACTCAACTCTTTTATCTCTACTAATTGCAACACAACTAAATGTAAATCATAATGAAAACACAACAAGAGTTATTCATAAAAATGGTTTTAGATGCATGGTACTTGCAAATAAAAAGATCAGACGATGTATTCAATAGTTTATCTGATGAGCAACTTCTCCAGGAGGTTTCCCCAGGCAGGAATAGAGGCGTTTATTTGCTAGGCCACTTAACAGCAGTACATGATAGAATGCTGCCATTACTTGGCCTTAGTGAGCAACTCTATCCCCAGTTGTACGACCTGTTTGTGCTTAATCCGGATAAGGCTATTGCAAAAATCCCAGCTAGTAGTAAGTTAAGGCAGTTTTGGAATAAGGTGAATACTACCTTGGCCGAGCATTTTTCCAGAACCACTCCTGAAGCGTGGCTCCAAAAACATGCCTCAGTGTCTGAGGAAGACTTTGCAAAAGAACCTCACCGGAATAAATTAAACCTGGTAATTAACCGGACTAATCATTTGTCAACTCACTTGGGACAGCTGATCTTTTTGAAGAAATGATAATTCGGGAATACAAATCATCAGATAGGGAATCCTGCCTTCAGGTTTTCATCAGCAATGCACCAAAATTCTTTGCCCCCTCATGAGTTGGAAGAATTTGCAGCGTGGCTAGATGGGCAAGATAGGCTAGAAAATACGGCCTCGGAATGGCAGAGAGAATATTACTATGTAGTAGAAGAGGGACAAAAAAAATTATTGCTTGTGGCGGGTTCTTTCTACCTGTAGAAGACCTACCTGTAACCATGGTTTGGGGTATGGTTGAAAACGGCTGGCATAAAAAAGGAGTGGGAAGAACTCTATTCGCATTTCGCATCCAGCAGCTAAGATTGCTTAAACCGGAGGCACAGATCTTAGTAGACACTACGCAGCATTCCTATCAATTTTTTGAAAAATTTGGATTTAAGGTAACAAACGTGAGCAAAAACTATTATGCCACAGGCTTAGACCGGTATGATATGGTGGGATAGACCCATTATACTAGGCAGCTACTGAAATTTTGTGTAGAACAGATGATAGCAGTGCCATTAGAGAAAACTAATAAATGGAAAATAAAAGTTGTTGATTTTTTTATAAGCAGGTAGGGGTGAAACCGGAGCTTGGTGTCATAGGACAAAATTTATTTTATTCACCTAACCTCAACAAAAAAATGAGAACTACCCTCTTTGTCTTGTTAGCCTTTTCTGTGGCTTCTTTTTCATCCTATGCACAAACACCAGGTTTTACCTTTGGACTAAAAGCAGGAGCAAATTATGCTAAATCAGCTTTTAAATATAGTGATAGTAGCAGCAAAAGCGGAAAACCAGGCTATCAGGCTGGCGTTTTTGCCAGAGTAGGGGAACGTATTTATTTCCAGCCAGAAATTAATTTTGCCAGGTACACTACAGAATATACCCTGGCGGGCAGAAAATATGAGCCCAAGTTCCGGCAACTGAATGTGCCTTTAATGGTGGGTTATAAGGTGGTACATACTAGCACCATGAATCTCAGGTTGGCTATTGGACCGGATTTAGCTACAATTTGAATATGCTAGAAGCAGCTGAAGGGTTTGCTTACCGCAAGTGGAATACAGGTGCTCTGCTGAATGTTGGTCACGGCAGGAAAAGGGCTTTACCCTTGCAGGTATTTCAACCATTGTCAAAGACAATGCAAGCGGATTTCAAATAGCTGGCTTCTCAAACCATATCGGCAAGTATGTACATGGATTGAGGATTGCCGGTTTCTTAAACACCTATCAGCGTGGAAAAGGCTGGCAAACGGCTGGCTTTGCTAATCTGGCCCGCAGCCAGATAAATGGAATGCAACTGGCGGGTTTTATGAACCTTTCAGGTAATGTAACAGGAGGACAAATTTCAGGGTTTACCAATATCGCTAAAAATGTAAAAGGAATGCAGTTAGCTGGATTTATGAACAAAGCCGGTTCTGTGAAAGGGGTGCAATTGGCTGGTTTTATCAACATAGCCGACAGCAGTGATTATCCAATTGGCCCCATTAACATCATTAAGAATGGAGAAATCAGCCTTGGTGTTAGTATTGATGAAACCCAGACTACGCTTCTATCCTTCCGCTCTGGAGGAAGGGTATTGTATGGAGTAGTAGGAGCCAGGTATATTTTCAGAAATGAAAAGGCTAAATATGCCCTAGAGGGAGGTATTGGTGCCCATTTGTTGAGAGAAAGCAAGGTCCACCTTAATACCGAACTAGTAATGATCCACCTTTCTGACTTTAACGATGTAGGGTATACCAAGATCCCTTTACGAATTCTGCCTGCCTGGAGACCTAGCCGCCATGTAGTAATATATGCTTGTCCTACCTTTAACTTCATTATGACTAATACTGCTGAAGGAAGAAAGCTGGTGAAGAATCTAGTATGGGACGATAAAGGAGGGAGAAATATGGAAGCACTGAATATTGGATTTACTGGTGGCTTGCATGTGATTTTGTAGATATAATGCAGATGACCCGGATACGATTATCCGGGTCATCTGCATCTGAAAATCTGCTTGCCTACTATCTGATTATAGAAGCAGGATATAGTTACTTATCTGATAACTCCGAAAGGCTTACTATACGCTGTGTCTTCTGCTGAAAGAGTGTTTCGATAAAGATATCCTTAGTAACTGCTTTGCGTTGATTCGCTACTTCAACCCGGTATTCTCCATTTGGTAAGTGGGATAAGTCTAGTTTGAAATTATATTTATGCCTGGTAACTCTTTCCCTGAAAAGTATCTTGTTTTTCTCGCCATACACAACTACCGATACAACTTCTCTTCGGGGATTGTCCAACCGGACATACACTAAAAAAGGATTTTCGTTTGCCAGATAGATGACTGCTTCCATGGGCATTTTTTCAACTCTTACCTGCGCTTGTGCAGAAGTAGCTAAGCCTAGAAGGCTCTGCAAAAAGACTAATGCGGTGAAAGCCTTATGTATACTCAAAGAATTTATTTTATTGTTGATCGAAAAATTTACTTTGTTTAAATGAACTATAGATAGAGAGGGAAGTAGTACACCCCATTGAAAATAAGTAGTCATACTTGAAAATTTTGAGAATAATGAAACATAATGGGCTGTTGTGCGGCTATCTTCCACTGAGCAGCTATTTGGTTGTGCGGCTGATGGTTGTTTGTTGGGTAGTTCTTTGATAGATTTTTTCTCTTCAAAGGCCTTATTATCGGAGCTGTATTCATAGGTGAAGTCATTCATATGAGGAAACCCCATACTCCAACTAAGCGAGTAAGGCAATAAGAGTAGGATTATAAGTGATAGTGTTTTCATGGGTATGTTTTTGTTATACTGATAGCATCAGAAAAAAATATCCTTCTGAAGAATTAAAACATTGCTATATAGAGTCCCTGATTCATCCATTTTTTGGATGAATGGCCTATAAATTATATCTGGGCTACGCCCCTAAAAGCAGGTATTATTTTGTTGTGTCCGGAGATGCTTTGCCAACCTAAGCTAGCTGCAGTAATGCTTTAAAAGTAGGTTAAGGGGATGGCTCATCAAATGTGTGTTATAGGTGCTTAAAATTGAGGAGAAATAGATTTATTTTTACAGTTTTGCTCTTTATCATAATTTACCGATTACCTATGTGTGGTATTGTAATGGTACCAAAAGTAGGAATCTGCTCAACTATGAACTTGTAAAAAACGAAACTAATATTGTTCTTCCGATACTATCTCCTGATAGTACATATGTTGTAAAGTTTTTATAAGTGAATCTGCCATTCTATCAATTTTTTGCTTGTTCTTGTACCAGTTTTTGCAATCAAAGCGTACGGGGTAAAATAAATCCATTGTCTACTTTTTGTAGACCTACCTTAGGATAATACTCCATTGCTGTAGGTACGGAAAGCAGCAGAACAATTGATTGTTTTCCAACCCGCTCACTGGTTAATTCAATTAATTTTTTTCCTATTCCTTTTCCTTTATACTCCAGCCTCACTGCCAAGTCTGCCAGATAACAACTCCAGACCCAGTCTGTAATAGACCTAGAAACTCCAACAAGCTTTTGCTGGTCCCAAGCCGTAATAATCAGATTGGAGTTTTTGAACATTTGATGAATCCGTTCCTTATCATGTGTCGGTCTTGGAAGACCACAATTCTCATAAAGCTCAATTATTTGCTCTGTCGTGGGTATAATTTCATGGTTATATAGTATCTCCATTTAAATACAAGGTTTCATCTGATTAACTAAAAACTCTAAATTCATCGTCCATAAAACTTTAAGAAATCCCATTATCAGGATACATTGCATGCAAGCGAAATCACTGATTATAGTGCAAATCCTTTTATATAAGAGAATTAATTTCAACTTAGCTGCCTGTATACACTTTTCTAATTATCAATGTTGATGAAGTATTAAAATTTATATAAAGCTACTGTATAAGTGGTACACATGAAAGAGCCATTTATTGTGAAATTGATGGAGCCATTTAACTCTAAAACGCTATCTTTGGTATTTCAAGGGTACATAATCAATGGAAATCAACTTTATGAAGTAGCCATGAGTAAACGAGCATCGCAAATAGACCTACCCATCCCTGAATTAGAGCGGAGTTCAAGTAAACCCCTGCATCAGCAAGTGTATGTGCATCTTCTCTCAGCTATAATGGCAGGCAATCTCAAGCCCCGCCAACGCTTGCCAGCCACTCGTGCCCTAGCAACTGACTGGGGTGTTTCGCGCAATATTATATTATTGGCTTTTGAACAATTGACACTGGAAGGCTACCTTTCTGCACGGACAGGCTCCGGCACCTTTGTGGCAGATGAACCTTTACAGTTGCCTGATCTGCCTCAACCTCCTGCCACGGTTATCCAACGTGCTGCGCCAGCTGCTAATAGCTCTCTTCGTCAAATAGCAGAAACTCAAATTCAGCATCGGCATACATCTTTCCGTAAAGAAATACGTCCTTTTCAAACTTCCTTGCCTTCGCTGCGTGATTTTCCATTTCAAATCTGGAACAGGCTGGCCATGCAGGTTTACCGGGGGTTGCACATCCAACACTTAGGCTATGGCGATGCAGCCGGACATTGGCCACTGCGTGAAGCTATTGCCGGATATGTAAGTGTAAACCGTGCCGTCCGCTGTTCACCAGAACAGGTAGTACTTGTGCAGGGTACCCAACAGGCCTTATTTCTGACTGGTTCGTTACTGCTGCAACCGGGCGATGGTTTCTGGATGGAAGACCCTGGGTATACTAGTGCCTGCGCTACCTTGCGGGCGGTTGGTGGAATCGCCTGTCCCATTCCAATAAGCCCACAAGGATTGGATATTAATTATGCACTTACCCATTACCCCCATGCGCATGTAGCCTACGTAACTCCCTCACATCAATATCCTTTAGGGTGTACGATGCCCTATCCAACGCGCAAGTGCCTGCTTGACTGGGCAGCCCAGAATGAAGGCTGGATCATCGAGGATGATTATGATAGTGAATTGCGCTTTTGCGGTCGGTCATTGCCTTCTCTCCAGGGGTTGGATCAGGCAGGGAGAGTCATTTATATAGGTACATATAGCAAAACCCTATTTCCTGCGCTACGAATTGGGTACGTAATTCTACCTAATCCGGAACTAGCTCAACTGTTCATCCGGGCCAAAGCATTATTAGACCGACAGGGCCCATTAGTCGAGCAATTAATCCTGACAAAATTTATACAAGAGGGACACTTCGGCCGGCACCTGCGTCGGATGCAACAGCTTTATGAGCAAAAACAGACTTGGTTGCTTGACGCGCTCAAAGGTTTAGTAACGCCACAAGGTCCGCTTATATCCGATATGGGGATGCATCTACTGGTTTGGCTACCAGAAGGAATGGATGATAAAGCCGTGTCTGATGAGTTAGCCAAACATGGAGTAATTGCCCCATCCTTATCAGATTATACCTTGATGCATCGCAAGCCACCAGCCCTGCTGTTAGGCTATGCTGCTTTTAGTAAAGACCAGATATATACAGCCGTTCATTTGTTAGGACAGGTACTTGAGAAAGTAACACAACAACGTAATTAGATGATTGACATCAGCAGCAATTATTGATTTAATTGATGCTTACAGAAATACGGGTTTTTCTAGTAGAAGAACTGCTCTGAGATAATCTGACCATCTTTTACTTCATACAGCATGATCTCGTGGATTTGAATTCTTCCATGTCCCTGCACGGTAAGATCTTTCTCCCTTCCCACTGCAAAATGATTACCTGTTACTAAGGGTTGGGTTGTATACACCCTATGAACTTCCGTTACCCGGCTTACAAAGTCTTCAGCTTTTTTGCGAATGGCCGTCTTACCTTCCGCATATCCAAGATAAGGTGAATCGGGAGGTTCTATGCTTTTTACATGATCTGCAAAAAACTCTTCATGGATGTCAAACCATTTTTCCTGCTGGGCAAGTTCATTGAATCGGGTTGCCACTTCCTGGGTTGTCATGGCTTTTTTTATTTCTGTTGTCATACCTTTGGGTTTTATATGTGAATTGATTTTATAGTAACTCTCTAAACTGGGCGTTTTTGTAGCTATTTTAGTTGTACGCCAAAAGCGGCATTTTCCTTTTCAAATGTCTTCACTGCCCCATAATTCCAGCCATCTGCTAAAGTCTGTGACATCGGATCGGGGAAGATATCTTCTTCCATTTTCTCCACTCCATCCAGGATGCCCTTAGCAGCAATTTCCGTTGAAACCATAGGTACTCCCTAGAGATCACGGTTCATCTCTGTATCAACAGGACCAGTGAGAACAGCATGTACCCGTACACCTTGCCGTGCTAATACAGCACGCAGTGATTGAGTCAATGAAAAGGCGGCTGCTTTTGAAATAGAATAGGAGGCAGCGGGAGGTAAAGGAGCCAGAGATACTAACGACAAATTATTGACGATTGCTCCCTGGGAACGGACTAACAATGGAATGAAGGCATGAGTCATATCGTAGGTACCAAAAAGGTTCACAGCCAGCAGTCGCTCAAGCTGGCTACGATCGCTTAGATCACCATAAAAATTCACCCCCGCATTGTTGATCAGGATATCGAGAGAGGCGACTTTTTCAAGCGCTTCCCCAATCTGTTTGGCGTTGGTTATATCCAGTATCAAGGGGGTGACACGCTCATCCTGATGCATAAAAGGTACCCGGGTAGCTGCATATACCCGTTTAGCTCCTCTTTTGAGGGCTTCTTCCAGAAGCGCATTGCCTATGCCACGATTTGCTCCTGTTATCAGAATTACTTTGCCAGCAATTTTGGCGTGTTCTATATCATGCTGCGCAGTCAACGCAGTAGAATCTCTATTATTTATATTTTTTGATTTATAATGGTTGGATATTTCTTTTTTGAAAATCAATACTTCGTCAACGAGCTACTTTCTGGATATAGCTGTACACATTTTTTAGAACATAAAATTTACCTTGCATGAATCGTTTCTGGTTTAATAACTGCTCATACATTAGTCATTTCCAACCATTTTTTCCTGTGCGGGCGAACATCGCTCAATACCAGAAATACAGTGATCATGCCGATAACAAAAAAGCTTATAACAAGCGGAAAGCACCATTGATCATTAAGTGACTGAGCTTAAATAAGCCACAATGGCAAAGAAACACATTCCGTTAATTGCTGAAGCTATACCTGCCATTTTTTCCACGGGTTCCAAAGCCAGGGCGCTGCTGTTGGGTTCACCAGCTATATAGATAGCCATCATGAAGGCAACCGCAATTAAAAATAGAAGCATATGAGGCTGATCACCAAAAGTGGATGTGAATAGCAACAGGAAGTCTTCTATTATGGTGTAAATAACAAGGAGCCACCGTATCGTTAGCTGGGCACCGTACCTGGACGAAAGCCGGGAAATGGCATCACTAGCAGCTTCCAGTTAGCAGGATGATCTTTGTAGTTCAATGTTTGCAACCATCTTATGTTAACTCAGGTTTTAACTCGGGCATTCCTTTTCCTTCCGTTACTAACTTGAACAAACTCCTTTTTATATAGTGGTCCCAGGCTGGGGTGCAGGCATTGTAACATTCAACGGTGGGAACTAAGCCATGGTGTGTAAACTTGATGTTCGTTTTATCGCCGAGATTGGTTAGCTCAAAACTAATTTTAGTGTTCGTCCACTCCTGTTTATCTTCCAGAAAGTTTAGGTTGCTTTCAGTTACAAGCCACACAACTTTCTTGTCTGGAACAAGCTCAACTAGTTTTTGTTTGGAATAATGAACGTCGCCAAAACGAACCGTAAAATCATCATTGAGCTTTTTCGAACTGCCCTCCAGGTTTTCTGTCCACCACTGTGAGACGTTATTAATGCTAGTAAATGCTTCGTGTGGGGTTGCATCTACGGTAAGGCTCACTTGATAATCTTGTGCTGTCATGTATATTTTTATTGTTGGTTGTTAGTGGTATAGTCATCGATTAGCTGCTGATTAAAGCCACCTTCTTTAGGGTTCGGCTGCCCAACGCCAATGGTGATCAAACTGCGCAAACTATTATTTATATAATTGCTCCAGGCATCACTGCAGATTTCGTAACATTCATATTGGGGAACTAAACCCAGATGCGTGAAGCGGATTTGCGTTTTATTTTCTTGTTGTGAGATTTCAAAACTGATTTTTGTGCCCTTCCATTCGGTTTTGTCTTTTGTAAAATTGAAATGGTTTTCTAACACAAGCCAAACTACTTTTTCGTTGGGGATCAATTCTATTACTTTCATTTTAGAAATGTGGACATCTTGGTAATGATGGGTAAACTCTTCATGGAGTTTGTCTGTTCTGCCTTCAATTTCTTCAGACCACCATCCCCGGACATTGGTGATGGCATTGAAAGCTTCTTCCGGCGTTTGTTCTACCAAAATAGTAGTGGTGAAATCTGATGTAGGCATTTTTTTAAGTTTTGTGTTTGATGGTGTATTGGTAAAATTTGCTGATGCTGTTTTGGGAAAGGGTTGCTTATATCTATTTTACAAGATGCTTTAAAAAACGCCAGGCGCTGAAAAGATACAATCCTTCGAGGGTTGATTTAATCAACTACTAATCCAGCCGTTAAATTGAGTATGGTTCCAGTCATGGCCTTTCCCTCATCAGAAGCGGCAAAAACAGCCGCTTTCGCCAGGTCATGGATAGAAGTCAGCCTTTTTGTATGGGTTTTCCCTTCCATGCCCGCATGAAACTGTTTGTAATCTGTTCCATGAGCTTTTGCATGCAAGGTATACACTTCATCAATTAATGGCGTATCGGGCATGGCAGAGGTAAGAATGCAAACTGAACGCACCCCATAAGGCCCACATTCAGCAGAAATAGTCCGGCTTAATGCTTCAATAGATGACCAGGTGGAAGGCATACCACCCATAAATGGCACACTCACCCGGCTTGGACTTGGTGTGTTCATTAAAATCACGCCCTGCTTTTGATGTATCATTCGTTTAGCCGCTGCCTTTGCCGTAATAAAATGAGACTGTGAGTATACAGTAATCGGACGTAGAAAATTTTCCAGGGTAAGCTCTATTAATGCAGTGCCCTGGTGACCAGTTTGAGGCAACCCGATAGCATTGAATGAAATATCCACTTTACTTGATTTTTGTATGATTTCATTCATGTGCTTTTCAACAGCCTCTTCGTCCATGGCATCCACCTGAGCTATTTCTATTGCACCACTTTCGGAGAGAACTTCCTGGGCAACCTTTTCAAGCTTAGTTACTGTCCGGCCAGCCAGGTACACCTGTGCTCCTTCTTTTGCAAAAGCTTTTGCGACAGTTGTGCCGACAGCTCCATTTCCATAAATCACGGCCACTTTATTTTCTAATCTTTTCATTTTGTTTCCTTTAGTTAAACAGAATGGTATAATGGCTCGAGTGATTGTTTATCTAGAATTTCTTTAGCGATTCTTTCTGCAATGCCATAGGTTGCCTTATATAGTAAAACGGCCATACTTACTCTCTTCACGCCACATTGGGCCAAAGCATGGACAGATGAAAGGGTAGGCACACCCACTACATTTACCGGAAGAGAAGTAGCAGCCGTGATCTCTTTAATCGTTGCCGTATCCTGAAGGGCAGGAACAAACAGTCCATCGGCTCCCGCCTCCTGATAGAGTTTTGCTCTTTTCAAAGTTGTTTCCAGGGGAGAAGGTAACTTTAGTAGAAAAACATCGGTTCTGGCATTTATAAAAAGCTTCTGACCGGTCTTTTCCAGATAGTTCTTAATGCCACTGAGTTTATTTAAATAGACATCTTCCCCTTGCGAATCTTCCAGGTTTATTCCTACCACGCCCATGTCCAATAGCTTTTGAATATTGTCATTTAGATCTTGTAAATTAGTAGTATACCCTCTTTCCAAATCAACTGATAAGGGGAGGCTTGTAGAAGCTCGAATGCGTTGCAGTATATACAGTAATTCAGTGAAGGGAATTTTTTCACCGTCCGGGTAGCCTAATGAATCTGCAATGGCACCGCTGGATGTAGCAATAGCCTCATAGCCACTTTTCTCTATCAGTTGAGCACTTTTTACATTCCAGGCATTGGATATAATGAGTGGTTTAGTTTGATGGTGTAAATCATAAAACCTTGTGTAATGATCCATGGTAGTATATTTGCTTTTATTGCTACTTTTTTTCTTCTCAGGTAGGTAAGAGTTCACGCATAGTGAATTCATTTTATTTTCATCCATTTACTCTGAACACATCGATTACCTATGAAGACAAAGGTATTGTCTAATTATTACTTGGAGAGGGTGTGAAATGGACAATATAGTGGGTTGATTTGGACAGTGTGTATTTCTATCTTTGCAAAAAGAATCCCCATGAAACATATAACCATCATCGTCCCAGATGGACAAAGCAACCTCAGTACTGTAGCTTGTATAGTGGGTGCCTATGAAATATTTATCAGAGCAAATGGCTATTGGAAGGAACAAGGCAAAAAGGAATTGTTTATAGTTGAACTGGCAGGTGTTTCTAAAAATACCGACTTCCATGAGGGCTTATTAACCATGAAGCCACATACGCACATTTCAGCTATCCGCAACACCCATCTGATCCTGATTCCTTCATTAGTGCATGACTATCAAAAAGCTATGGAAGGCAACCAGTTGCTGATCGATTGGATTGCCAAACAATACAAAGAGGGAGCAGAAATAGCCAGCATGTGCAGTGGGGCTTTTATGCTAGCATCAGCCGGTTTGCTGGATGGAAAAAGTTGCTCTACACATTGGTCTGCTACCGATACATTCAGAAGTTTATTCCCCAAAGTGAATCTACAGCCAGATAAGTTAATTACTGATGAGAAAGGCATCTATACCAATGGAGGCGGATATTCTTTTTTGAACCTGGTGCTTTACCTGGTAGAGAAATATTATGACAGGCAAACGGCCATTTTTTGTTCTAAAATATTCCAGATTGAGATTGACAGGCAAAGCCAGTCCGCCTTCATCATCTTTACTGGTCAGAAGCAGCATGGGGATGAAATGGTTCAGCAAGCCCAGGCCTATATTGAAAATAATCTGGATGAAAAAATCTCCGTGGAAGAGCTATCTTCCAGATTTGCAGTAGGCAGAAGAAATTTTGACAGACGGTTTATCAAAGCTACCGGTAACACACCCATTGAATATCTGCAACGGGTAAAAATGGAAGCGGCCAAAAAAGCTTTTGAAACTTCTCGCAAGACAGTAAATGAAGTTATGTATGAAGTGGGCTATTCGGATGTGAAAGCGTTTCGGGAAGTATTTAGAAAAATTACAGGGATGTCGCCGCTAGAATATAGAGGTAAGTACAATAAAGAAGCGGCTTAATGTACGGTTCATTCGTTTTACTGCCAGTTCGTATTTGCTTGAAGAAATAACCAACAGAAGCAAGACCTTTGCTAAAGTATTTTAACCGTTATTGGTATTCCAAATACTCCAACTAAACCAGGCAGTTTATATAAGGCTTGAATACTTTCCGCTTCTCTGTTTGGGTATCAAATCTGAATTTTCGACATATAAATAACTAGTCCTTAAGTACTGGTTTGTTTGGAGCAATTAGTTATGTTGAAGTATAGTCTTTACGCTTTCTCACTTTTCCGTGTTAAAATCTGCTGTAGCTACTTATTATGGCAAGAATTGACGTGTAAATGTACAATGCTGGTCCATGGTAATTAATATGAATTCTAATAGGAGGTCTTTCCATTATTTTCATTTAAGTACTTTGTGCTCTGCCATACCAAAAAATACTAGTACTTTGGCTACTAGAAGGCTTTACTTATGATAGAACATGAATATTGGATGAGCATTTGTGTCGAACTGGGAAAACAGGCGATGCTGGGAGGCAATGCACCCGTAGGTTCAATTTTGGTGAAAAATAAACAAATTATCGGAAGAGGAGTTGAAGCTGGCAAATCAAAACAAGATGTTACCTGTCATGCAGAAATTGAAGCCATCAGAGATGCAATACAAAATGGCCGGGGGAGAGATATACAAGATTGCACGCTGTATACAACTCATGAACCTTGTATTATGTGTTCGTACGTAATCAGACACCACCGTATAGCCTGTGTAGTTATGGGTATTGAAGTTGCCGCAATAGGAGGCTATTCTTCGGCTTATCCTATCTTAATAGCAGAAAACATACCTATTTGGACTACCCCTCCAACCATTCTTACTGGCATTTTACCAGAACAATGTGAGGCTTTAAATAAAGCTTTTAGAAGCAACAATAACCTCTGAGATTATATTTCTTTGCCTTACAGTGCTCCAATTTATTTCAAGGCTGCTTATTGGGTATTCTTCAGTTGCTAATTTGCTAATGGGCTATATGAACAAGCTTTTTATCAATATACTATACCTATTTTGATTCAGAAATAAGTTATAAAATAGATAGTAAGTAAACGCATATATTTGTTATCAAACTTAATATTTATGGCTTTGGAGAAAAAATCAGAGGTATATTCACTTATTCTATCTCATGTTCTGAAACGGATTCACCTGACTGTAGAAGAGCAAGACTATTTCTGCTCTATGCTCACTATCCGCTCCCTGTTACCCAGACAGTATGTAGTTCAACAAGGAGATGTTTGTCACTACGAAAGTTATGTTTGCAAGGGTTTTTTACGTTCATTTTATATGGATGAAAATGGAAATGACCATACCCTCCATTTTGCTTTGGAAGACTGGTGGATCACCGATTCAACTAGTTTTCTGCTGGAAAAGCCAGCCACCAGAAATATAGTAGTCCTAGAGCCCACCCTTTTGCTTCAACTTGATAAAGGTAATCTTGAAAAGCTCTATCTAGATATTCCTGCTTTTGAAAGATTTTGGCGGATTCTTCATCAAAATGCTTGTATGGCACAAGATCAGCGCATCATGAACACCATTTCAATGACCGGTGCAGAGCGTTACCAAGCCTTAATCAGCAAATACCCTACACTTGAGCAGCGTATGCCGCAAAAATATATTGCTTCTTATCTGGGCATCACCCCTGTGTTCCTGAGCCAGATAAGGAAAAATAAGGGGTAACCATTAATTAAATTAGTTTAAGCATATTAATTAAATTAATTATACGTGTCTTGGAGAGGTTTTATGGAAATTTGCATCCAACAAAGAATTCAAGACAATGCAAAAAAGTAATTTATTCGATCAACTACCATTGCATGGACACAGGCTAAAAAACAGGTTGGTAGTAGCCCCTATGACTAGAAGAAGTGCTTCACCAGAAGGGATTCCCACAGCTCAGATGGTGGATTATTACAGGGCTTTTGCAGCAGGTGGCTTCAGCTTAATAATCACGGAAGGTACGTATACTGATAACTTATTTAGTCAGGCGGATCTTAATCAGCCAGGATTAACAAATGAAGAACAGATGAGAGGCTGGGCAAAAGTAGTAAACAGTGTACATGCATGTAATACCCTGTTCATTTGTCAGCTGATGCATGGGGGAGCCCTTTCCCAATGCCGGGAACAAACCATTGCCCCTTCATCCGTACAGCCAGTAGGCATGAGGTCTACAGAACCAGGTGGATTAACAGGTCCATTTCCCCTGCCAAAAGAAATGACTTCAGCTGAGTTGTCAGAAGTGCAAAAGGGGTATGTACGGGCCGCTTTGCTGGCACACAAAGCTGGTTTTGATGGCGTGGAAATACATGCTGCAAACGGATATTTATTTGATCAGTTTATCACGCCACATACCAATTTACGCACGGATCAATATGGAGGTAACACCTATAACCGGCTAAGATTTCTAATTGAGACTTTTGCAATGATCAAAGAAATAGTGCCGGCAGAATTTATAATAGGCATTCGGCTATCGGAAAGTAAAGTAAACGACCTTACGTACCGATGGCCAGGTGGATCGAAAACAGCCACTGAAATATTTACTATCTTAAAAGAGCTACGGGCAGCTTATTTGCATATAGCAGCGGAAGGCGGCAACTGGGCTAGGGAGTGTTTGTATGAAGATGGACTTTCGTCCAGTGGTATAGCAAAAAGTTTGACAGACATACCAGTTATGGCCAATGGAGGACTTCATAATCTACATCTAGCGGAGTCTTTGATTGCAAGTAAACAAGCAGACTTGGTTTCTATCGGACGTGCAGCAATAGCTAATCCAGATTGGCCGAAGCGGATTGCTACCGGAAAACAAACTATTCCTTTCTTCAAGGAATTAATCAAACCCAGTTTGACTCTGCATCACACGAAGAGAGTACTCGAAAAATACAAACAAGACTATACTAAATTTGAAGATTGAGTAACAATATTCAACAAGTGATTTGTTCTGTCTCAGAATGTAAATTGGGCCAAGAGATGACTATCTGATGATAGTCCCTCTTGTCCACTCTTTAACTTCCTTTAGTTTAATTTATTGAAATGCAAAAATAAATATAGTGCAGTGGCCAAGCTCTTAGATCAAATTATCTTAATAGTATAAAGGTGCCATGAGGCTTTTACTTTTTATAAAGCGACAAGACGTATTAGGTAAACTAAGAAATATTACCAAATACGATCATTGTTTTCCTTCCTATACTTATAATTTCCTACCTCCTTTTATCGCTTCTCATTTATCTCCCTCATTATTTCTGCAAATACTCTGGCAGATTTTATTCGATCATCTCTATTATACATGGTCGATACAGCAATCAGTTCATTCACCCCTGTTTGGTCAATAAAAGCTTTTACTTGCCTTTTGACTGTTTGTTTACTTCCCACAAAAGAATACTTGAGCATTTGATGTAGGGCAGGATGTTGTAGCATCTCTTTTAAATCTTCATTCATTTCTGTGGGTGGGTATAACGGATCTCTTTTTCCGGTAAGTATACCCACAAACATTCTAACTAAACTGGTAAACAGCCTTTCTGCTTCTTCATCGGTATCTGCGATATAGACATTTACTCCAGCCATCGTATAGGGTTGTTGTAGTACCTGGGAGGGCTGGAATTCCTCGTGATAAATCTTCAAAGCATCTAGTAAGTAGGTGGAGGCAAAATGGCTGGCAAACGCATAAGGCAATCCTTTTTTTGCCGCTAAATGGGCACTATCCGTACTGGACCCCAATATATAGAGTGGAACATCTGTGCCTTCCGCAATAGCTGCTCTGACCTTGGCATTTTTGTTTTCTGAAGAAAAGTACGTTTGAATTTTAGACACTTCTTCAGGAAATGAATGCGCTGCCTGCATAAAGTCTGACCGGATGGCTTGCGCTGTTTGCCCGTCTGTACCAGGCGCTCTGCCAAGACCCAGATCAATGCGGTTTGGATAAAGATGAGCTAAGGTTCCAAACTGCTCTGCTATAATTAGGGGAGAGTGGTTAGGAAGCATAATACCGCCTGAGCCTACTCTGATCGTAGTGGTATTTTCGGCTACGTAGCCTATAAGTAGGGAGGTAGCACTGCTGCCTATATTATCTGAGTTGTGATGTTCGGCAAACCAAATGCGTTTGTAGTTAGATGCTTCCGCTTCTTTGGCTAAGGCCAATGAATTATGTAGGGTCTGTTGTATAGTGTCCCCTTGCGAAACAATGGCAAGTTCTAAAATTGAATAGGCGATGTGATGTTTATCCATAACTCCAATAAGTATTAGTACGTTTTTTATTTATTGCCACTTTGTACTAGCGTGGTTTAATTTCTTAGTTAATTAGCAAGTAAACAGCCCAGGTATCCTGTCTTTGTTATGTCTATTTATAGTATTGTTAATTATTTGACACAGTTAATGTTACCTCAATATTATTTCTAGTAGCATTCGAATAAGGACATACCTGATGCGCACGTTCGGCTAGTTGCTGCGCTTCTTCAATAGAAACCTCCGAAATATTGACTGCCAGTTCTACAGCTAATCCAAATGCGCCATTCGCTATGGATCCAATAGACACTTTTGCAGTCACAGAGGTTTCTCCTGTCTTTACCTTTTGTAGTCTGATAACATGATTTAACGCACTGTCAAAACATGCTGCGTAGCCAGCTGCAAAGAGTTGTTCAGGGTTGGTGTATTCGTCACTGGAACCACCCATTGCTTTTGGAGCCCTTACTTGTAAATCCAGTATGCCATTGTCTGATTTTACATGTCCATTTCTGCCGCCGGTCGCAGTTGCTGCGGCTGTATAAATTACTTTCATTGTTGATTAATTTTTTTATAATTACTTATTTATATTTTGCTCAATTATATTGTATGCAATATAATAAAGGAAAAAATAGCTGCTAAACACGCTATACGTGCGTAACAGCTAGCTTTGAACTTGTTTTCTATACTGTAAAATTTTCTTTGTGATAGTTTTTAATGCTTCAAATTCTTCTACCGTCAGTCCTATGTTCTTGGATACTAAAGATGGAATTGATTCGGCTTTGTCTTTTAATTGAATGCCTTTATTTGTTAAACTAATCTCAACAACCCGTTCATCAATAGCACTTCTTTGCCTGTGGACGAGATCTTTGCTTTCCATTCTTTTCAAAAGCGGAGTTAAGGTGCCGCTATCTAAAAGGAGTTTATCTCCTAGCTGATTAACAGATTGATTATGTTGTTCCCATAAAACTAAAAGCACCAAGTATTGCGGATAAGTAAGATCAAGTTCGACCAGGAATTGATTATACAACTGGGTGATCTCCCTGGATGCCGCATACAAAGGAAAACAAACTTGCTCGTCTAGTTTTAATACATCTGTCATTGCATGTAGTTAAAAAGTTTAGCAAATATACAAAATTAATTGTGTACAATCAAATTGCTTAAAAGGTATTTTTGTTAAATGATGTTAATTTATTCAAGTTGTTGTAACCAACTGGGAGAATTATTAGGTGCAGATAAGCTAGAGAAGTATTTCGTCCTGACTATAAATTGACCAAAGTCTAGTTTTAGTATACCCAAAAGTCAATGGCAGAACTGGGATTAACATTCCTAACCAGGAAGTCATGAGAGCCGTAGTTTCATTATCAGCTTAAGCTAGTAGTTACTTGAAAAAGGGAGTTATAATAACCAATTGCAAAAGTAAATTTCAATAATTAGCTTTGATTTTTGCTTCCATTCCCTATATTCATAACCTGTAAATGCTAAGCTAGCCACTAAGATGCGGTTGTTAGAAGTTGTCAATACTACACCATGTACAATCACTATTACTCAATCTAAACATCTATGAAAATCAAACAACTATTGCTGACACTCTCTTTCGTATTTGGAATTGTTTTCCTGGCCAATAGCCAAACTAAAACCAAACCTACGCAAACGACTACTAAAACGACAGATGCTACAAAAGTATTAGTGGGTAAATGGAAAGGCACCTATGATGGGGCAACGCCGGGAAAGTGTGTAATGGAGTTTACAAAAAATGGCAAGGGCGCTTTAACCGGTCAGATAGCTATCCAACCCGAAGGAAGTGAAAAATCTTCTCCTGCTACTTTTAATTCAGTCATACTAGAAGGAAACAGCTTGAAGGCTTCGTTTACGGATCCAGATGGCAGTCCCATACAAGTAGAAGGCAAGTTGGAAAACAACCAATTGAAAGGTAATTGGAGCACAGCCAACAATGAGGGTGGTAATTGGCAAACTACAAAAAGTCAGTAGAGAATGATTGGAACAAGAATTAATTTGCTATCCATGCACAACTGAAAGTAGTACAAATTTTGTCAACTACCTACTTTATTTCGCCATGACACACCTTTTAGATAACCCTGCCTGGAATGCTTTAATATCAAACAATCAGCATTTGTCTTCTGGCAAAGGAAAAGCGAAATATTTTCAGCGGGAAGTATCGCCTTTTGCCGGAATGGCTCAATATACCCGAGCAGGTTTTAAGAGCCTTTATGAGTCTATTCCTGATGAAAAGCCAGTGGGACTTTTTACAGATATAAAAGATCTGGATACTGCTCCCTGGAAGCTCATTAACCGGATTGATGGCTATCAGATGCTTTATAATAAGGAAATATCATTGAGAGAAAATGGGTTAAAAATTACCCCTTTACAATCGCAAGATGTGCCTCAAATGCTGGCTTTGACAGGGCTTACCAAACCCGGCCCTTTCTTAGTAAGAACCATAGAGTTTGGTGGTTATGAAGGAATATGGGCAGAAAACCAACTCTTGGCAATGGCTGGTAGACGGTTTCACTCCGGCACTTATGTAGAAATTAGTGCAGTTTGTACCCATCCTGACCATGTCGGAAAAGGATATGCCAGACAACTGATTTTGAACCAAATCCGGCATATTCAGTCAGCAGGCAATATACCTTATCTGCACGTAAGAGCCGATAATAGTAGGGCCGTAGAGATTTATCAAAAAATGGGATTTACCACTCGAAAACAGATGTACATCCATATTCTGAGCAAAGACTAATTCATTATCAATTGGAAATAAAAGACATAAATACCAGAGAATGAAACAGCTAAAAGAGTTCAGGCTACTTTAAAAACAAGTCAAAAAAGGCTGCGCACTTGAGCCAAATTATGTTCACCGATCTAAACAAAAGCCTTCGCAGGGTAAGGAATATCTCACTCATACTTTCGCAGAATAAGATATCCCAGTAAAAGTTTTTATCCCAAAACAGCTGCCTACTTAAAATAACTTCTCCTTTCTTAATATTCCTTGATATGGGCTAAAGAAGAATTTCGTTTTAACTTTTTCACCTAAGATGCTCGTCTCTTTATTGCCGCTTCTATAATCCACAGCTTACTTAGCCTCAAGTTTATCAGCTAACATCTTAATATAATAACCTCCTACAACCGACCTAGCTCTAAAGCCCACTGACTTTCCGTCCGTTGTTTCATGCCAGTCACTTAACGGAATACGGTCAGTGGTCTCATGTGCAAATCTATACACCGGATGCAGCATCCGACTAAAATCTTCTTTTGTGTCAGTAAGGGTGGCAGTCCAAATAATCCAGTCGGATTTAGTGTAACTTTTTCGGCTATCGAGTGGCAACCCAAACTTGTTTTGTTTGGACAGGTAGTAGGCAATTTCTTTGTCTGCTACTTGCGAAGGGAAAATGTTCAGGTCCAGCAGTTGATCCCATACCAGGTTGTATTTTTGGCTCCAGGTTCCCTTTTTCTCAAAAGCTAGGCTATAATGATCTCCATCTTCGGCCAAAGCTACCCATTTGCGGGCCATTTCTTTAGCCAGCTCTATGTATTCCTTTTCTACCTGCGATTCTCCTAACATACCTGCTAATTTGCCATAACTGGCTAGTCCAAGAATAGCTTTAATGGAAAGGTTAGCATTCCGGGCAAGATGTCCGGCAAAGTCATCCGTACTCAATTGGTTAGCCGGGTCAAAGCCTTCTTTTTTAAGAAAAGTCGCCCAAGTAGTTAATACCTCCCAATGTATTCTAGCATAATCTGCATTCCCTTCCACCTCGGCAAGGGCGGCAGTCAAGATCAGCATATTGCCACTTTCTTCCACAGGCATATCTTCCGGATACGTTTGTCCGTTCGCCTGAGGATAAGTGCCTACATCATGGGCTGCAAAAGGCTTGGTAAATTTGCCGCTTTCGCTGTAGTAGAAAATAGGTTCCAGCATGCCTTTAAGTAAATTTGGATTGTATAAAAGAAACAGCGGCGCAGAAGGATAGGTAACATCTACTGTTCCAATAGACCCATTGCTAAAGTTTTCTTTAGAGAAAAACAAGAGTTCTCCTTTAGGGCCTGCTACCACCTTATGGGCAGCAATGGCTTGACGGTAGGCTAATTCACAGAGTTGTGCATATTCTTCCCCACCAGCTAGCTTAGCATCCTTATAAAGCTGATCATCAAACTGCCGGCATTTGGTCATCAGACGTGTATACTCTGCTTCAGCTAGGGATAACATTTTCTCTGTGGTCATATCCGGATGACGCCGCCACCAGCCGCGCAGGTTTTCTCCAAAGTACTGTACCGAATACAAATCATCATAGGCAAGAATTACATGAGAAGATTTCACGCTATCTCTTACCTGTCCTAAATCACTTACTATGGCCATGGCTTGAGCGGAAGCAGGAGTAGCTGGTAAGTCAGCAGCTTGGCCCTCCGAAGTTTTCCAGCCCTTGGAAAATCTATCCATCAGCTCTGTCTGACTGCCAAAGGCAGCATTATTTGGCGTGAGAGGCGCTGCCAGTAAAACATATCCCCAATCAATGCGCACATCATCACCTTTTTTCTCCAATACGGGTTGGGAGGTTGTCCCGAGAGATAAGGCCGTCAATAATTGCCTTCCGCCACCACCAACAGGTATAGATAATATCTTCTCATTTACTTGCTGATCTGGCGAATTCACTGCCAGCACGCCTGATGCACTAAGCAGCACCTGCACCAGATGCTTTTTTCCATCGGCGGACCTTGCTGCATAGGTGACATAGGATGCAGGACGGGACATGGTTTCGGGCTCATCCATCAATAGGGGGGAAGTGAAGGTGACAGTCAGCTTTACAGGGCCAGTCTTGAACAGGTACTCGGATTGTGTAGCCGTTACAGTCAGTGATTCTTGTTGGGCTTTTAGGATATTGCCTGTCATTTTAACTGCCTGTTCATCCACTAACCCAACATCAATAAAGGAATTTCCCTGTGGATTCTTACAATATACCGCTAGAAGATTTGTGCCAGCTTTGAGGGTTTGCAAAGCCTGCGGAGTAATGGTTTTTGTCTCATAATCGGCCATGCCTCCTTCATTTTCATACGCTTTTACCCCATTTAAATAGACTATTACCCCATCATTGTTGCTCAGGTAGAGCAAGAGTTTTTCAAAGCGAATGTCTTTCAGGGTAAATGTGCGGCGTAGCCATATTTCTTTGAGCCATTCTGTCTTAGGGGTAGCTGGGTGACGATCACTTTGATTACCAAAAGGGGCGCTCCCTTTTTTCCATTGGCTCTGCGCAGGAAAAGAAGGCTTTTCCCACCCTTCTTCGGGTTGCTCAAGGGTGAAGGAAGCTTCATAAGCCGCCTGCTTGGCAGTGGGTAGTACGGCAATTATTTTGCTGGCTGGTGCTCCCATGAACTGATAGGTTTTTCCGTCTACATTTACTAGGCCTATCAAGGGATGAGGTTTGCCAGTCCAGTGACGTGTAGGAGAATCATTCAAGTGATCACCGAAGGACCAGATACTGGTATAAGGATCTATAGTTACCAGAGGAACAGCCGGTGGCCTAATCTCTTGCGCTTTCAACAGGTAAGGAAATAAGAGGAGAAGAAGCAATAAGTAGGTTTTAGTCATAGGAAATGGATATAGGTAGCAAGATATAAATAAGTTAATCTTTGGTGAATTAACTTACTGGCAAATATTTCTTAAAAGTATGGAGAAACTTCGTGCACTAACAGCTTCTTCGGTTTATAAGCTACCAATAGATTGAATTACAGTTGTTCCAACTATATTTTCCTTGATGTTTATAATGAGTACAAAGGGATGGAGAGAAGATTAAATTGATTCTGTCAAAAATATAAATTTTAAAACTTGTCTAAAGTAAAATAACTACCCTTTTCATTTACTCTACCTCGAGAGTAAAGTTGGGCAAAATGGAGAAAAACCATTTTGATGCTTTATTTCCTCCTTTTCGTAATTCCCTTCTAAGAGTTATAAATTCAGCCCTCAGGGAGAGGAATGCTACTTATTTAGGTGATACCATCTAGAACAAAAGATCAATATAGCGTAGGCTGATAAGTAAGCTAGTGATGCCGCTTTTATGGTAGAAACTGTAGAATATGTTTAGTCTCTAAACATAACATCCATTTATTGACTTTCGAAGAGAAGATCTGATAAGAAGAGAATGTGTTGTTTAATGTAAATTCCTCTTTAGTAAATAGCCTATGTAGGAGGATTACTATGCAGGTAGGGCTTCCTTAGGGCGAAGATTGAATTAATAGTAAAAAAAGAAAGGGAGCTTACAGGCTCCCTAGTAATATATGCTGTTTATTGTTTTCATTGGAGAAATGAGTATTGCCAAAACATGTAAGGAAAATACAATACTAATTTCAGTATATTTTAACCTAAACCTTATGACCAGTATGACGCTGATTCTAAGGTTAATGAAAGAACCTTCAAAAGGTAAACCATTGGTTTGGAAAATTTTTCTATCTCCAGTTAGCATACGTTTAGGGGAGGTGCTTAATTAGTAACCTCAATTCTAGATCCAGATTCTAACTGGTCAGCTCAAGGTATGTTGAAGAGCAAGTGCTCGACTATTTTTTTGCATGATGAAGAAAAAACATGCCAATTCGGGTATAGTAACTAATCTATTACTTTCTCTTTCCATAGTCGTAAAAACAATATCCTCTAGTTATATCATAAATTATTATAGGAGTATACAGTTGGAATTGGGAATAAAATACAAAATGAAAGAGAGGTTATTGCTATGCAGTCAGATGAAAGTGGAGGAGTGAGACAAAAGTCAGCAGGGGAGGGCAAGCGATCTTTCAAAGGCTTTATTAGTAAATAGTTTTGCTGATCAATTTGTCTCAATACAATTTTTTTACAAATAGCTTGCATACTATTTTCAATAATGTAATTTTGTCTATAGATATTGTAGAGATTAAAAAATAAACCTATGACCTGTAAATACTCATCTTGTAGAAAAATGCGCTAACTGCATTTTTACTTAACTACTAGTGTTGTTTTAAATAGATTGGTTTTCTATTAATAAAAGTAGATAAGCCAATTAGCTAAGCATCTTCGTGTAGTATACTCATCCAATTAAAGTATTATTCCAATACGTTGTTTACTGCCTTTCTTCACTAAAGAAAAAGGAGCTGTCTGCTTATTGTCTATGTGTACACCTTTACAACTACCACAATTATGATCTATTTTAAGAAAAAAGTTTCACACCTACTTTTATTGCTGTTTTACCTGTTTGCAGCGCCATTGTATAGCCAGACTGAGCAGCAACTAATCACTGGAAAAGTGCTATCAGAAACCAACGAGGCGTTGCCTGGGGTAAATGTGCTTGTTAAGGAATCTTCCACCGGAACAATTACGGATGTAAATGGAAATTATACTATACAGGTGTCTAATAGGACAGGAACATTAATTTTCTCTTATATAGGGTATGCTACTAAAGAAGTTCCCATTAACAACCAAACAACAATTGATGTTACTCTCTTATTGGATACCAAAACTCTTACCGAAGTAGTGGTAGTAGGATATGGTACTCAAAAAAGAAGTGATCTAACTGGGGCTATTTCCTCGATTTCTGCACAAGAGATAAAAAACGTTCCGGTAACTTCTGTTGATCAATCCTTGCAAGGACGTGCGTCTGGTGTACAGGTGACACAAACCTCTGGTCAGCCAGGAGGAGCTACTACGATCCGGATCAGAGGAGGCAACTCTATCACTGGCGGCAACGAACCTTTGTACGTCATAGATGGAGTTCCTATCTACAACAGTAATGCTGAGCTAAGCGCAGGTGCCGTAAGAGGTCCGGCCTTAAATGCACTTTCTACTATCAATCCTAATGATATAGAATCTATAGAAATTTTAAAAGATGCTTCAGCAACTGCCATTTATGGATCAAGAGGGGCTAATGGAGTCGTACTTATAACCACAAAAAGGGGTAAAAGCGGACAAAATCATATTGACTTTGAAACCTATGTTGGTCAGCAGCAAATTGGTAAAAAATTAGATTTGTTAGATGCCACACAATATGCACTACTGGCCAATGAGGCAAATGTAAATGCAGGCCGGGCTCCCAGATATACCGATGAGCAAATTCAATCGTTTGGTAAGGGAACTGACTGGCAGGATCAAATTTTTAGAACAGCCCCTATACAAAATTACCAGTTAACTCTTTCTGGGGGAGATGATAAAACACAGTATGCTGTATCTGGAAACTACTTCCGGCAAGATGGTATTATTATCAATTCCAATTTTGAGCGGGCATCCTTCCGTGTAAATCTAGATAGGAAAATTTCAGAGAAATTCAAAATAGGGAATAGCTTAACGGTAAGTAACTCCAAAGCGAATATCGTTGTAACAGATGGTTCTAGAGGTCAGGCAGGCGGCAATCTGGAAAGTGCCGTATACGCCGCACAAATCTTTAACCCAACTTCTCCGGTGTACAATCCGGATGGTTCATATGTCCCACAAAATTTAAATATTCCCATTGTATCTAATCCGGTAGCTATAGCCAGAGAAATTAAGAATAACAACCGCATTATCCGGCTTCTGGGGAATGTGTTTGCCAATTATACCTTTCTGGACGGCTTAGACCTGCGGGTGAGCTTTGGTTGGGATATGAATTTGAATAAGGAAAATTTCTATGATCCGCGTACTACCCGTTCGGGCTTGGAGACCAAGGGTTTAAGCACCATTGGTAATTCTCAGGTACGCACCTGGATTAATGAAAATATTCTTTCCTATAATAAATCGTTCAATGAAAAGCATAGCCTGAATGCCATTTTAGGCTTTACCATGCAGCAATCAAACCGGGAAGTGGTAACAGCCACTACCAGGAATTTTTCAAATGATCTGTTAAGTTACAATAATCTGGGCTCCGGGGCTACACCAGGTTTTCCTACATCCGGTGCTTCACAATGGGGACTTTTATCCTACCTGGCACGTGTTAATTACAACCTGAGTAACAAATATTTATTTACTCTTACTGGCCGGGTAGATGGCTCTTCCAGATTTGGGGAGAGTAATAAATATGGTTTTTTTCCTTCTGCCTCCCTTGCCTGGCGGCTTTCTGAAGAAAACTTTGTTCAGAACCTGGGCTTATTCAGTGACCTGAAAGTAAGAACAAGCTATGGATTAACCGGTAATCAGGAAATAGGACAATATCAATCCTTAGCGGCCATCTCTAGCTCAGTATATGTATTTAATGGAATCCCCAATACCGGATTTTCTACTTCCCGTTTGGCTAATCCGGAATTACGCTGGGAGACTACCCGCCAGTTTGATATTGGGTTGGAAGCCGGGTTCTTTCAAAACCGTGTGGCACTTATCGCAGATTACTACTTCAAAAAGACAAATGATTTACTGTTGAATGTAGAGATTCCCTGGACAACTGGTTTTACTTCAGGCTTACAGAATTTAGGGAGTGTACAGAACCAAGGGATAGAATTAGCTGTGCAAACAACCAATGTAGATAAGAAATTTAAATGGACAACCAGTGGAAATATTGCCTTTAACCGAAACAAAGTTCTGGATCTAGGTGACGTAAATCAGCTCAACTCAGGTGGCAGGGATACACATATTCCAGTTCCGTATACTGGCATTTTACGGGTAGGGGAGCCTATTGGATTATTTTATGGATATGTGAAAGAGGGACTGTTCCAGTTAGATGATGATATTGCTTCCAGTGCCCAGAAAAATGCTAAACCTGGTGATGTTAAATACAGAGATTTGAATGGGGATGGTGTAATAAATGAAACTGGTGACCGCACCATTATTGGAAAAGCACAGCCTGACTTTATTTATGGCCTGACTAATACCTTCTCCTATGCCGGGTTTGATTTAAGTGTGTTCTTTCAAGGTTCACAAGGAAACGACATTCTCAATCTGACTTTAGTAGAACTGGATTTGCCTTATGGTTTAGTAAATACATCTACCCGCTTACTTAATCGCTGGACACCGACTAACCCAACCAATGACATACCTAGGGCCAATGCTGACCAGGGCAGACCTCCTTTGTCTAGTGCACATGTAGAAGAAGGGTCATTTTTGCGGCTGAGAAATGTAACATTTGGCTATAATTTCCCTAGCACCTTGCTAGAAAAAGTAAAACTAAGAAGAGCACGGCTTTATGTAAGCGGACAAAACTTGCTGACTGTTACCAACTATAGTGGATATGATCCGGAGGTAAGCCGTTTTGGTCAAGATAATCTGGCAGCTGGAGTTGACTTAGCAGGATTCCCCATTGCCAAAAGTTTTCTGCTTGGTTTAAATATTGGTTTCTAATTACAACGCTTCAACAGGTCAAATTTTGATTCTATGAAAACTACTAGCCTAAAAAACATATTCTTTTCTTTATTCATTGCTCTTACCTACACTTCCTGTAATCTACTGGAGGAAAAACCAAGTGATTTTATCACGCCCGATAAGTTTTATAAAACAGGTGAAGATGCCATAGCTGCGGTAAATGCTGTATATGACCGGCTAGGAAGTGGAGGCCCCTATGCGCAGCCGCTGCTCATGCTGACTGAACTCACAGCGGACCATGTACGCCAGGTAGATGAGCCGCAACTCAACCGCAGGCAATTAGATGACTATACCTTTAGTGCTCAAAATACAGAGATAGATGCTGTATGGAAAGAAAGTTACACAGGGATTAACCGGGCAAATGAAGTGATCGCGAATGTGCCAGGTATTACCATGGATGCTACCCTTCAGGCCAGAGTGTTGGGAGAAGCTAAGTTTTTAAGAGCTTTATTTTACTTTAATTTAGTTCGGTTGTTTGGCGATGTGCCTTTACTTACGGTACCTACTTCGTCTTTACAGGGAAATAATGTAACACGTACAGCGGCTTCAGAAGTGTATGCACAGATTGTTAAGGATTTAACAGAAGCTGAAGCTTCACTTCCGGTGACCTATGGGGCTGCTGACAGAGGCAGAGTTACGAAAGGGGCTGCTCAAACTTTGTTAGTGAAAGTATATGTAACCAGAGCCTATCTGCCATTCAAAGATGGGAATGATTTGACGAATGCAATCAACAAAGCAAAAGAAGTGATAGCTGCAGGAACCTATAGTTTATGGCCTGATTATGCAAATGCTTTTTCTTTAGCTAATGAAAATGGAAGAGAATCTATCTTTGAAGTACAATTTCAGGCAAATTTGAGTGGAGAAGGTTCTTCCTTAACTTCTACCTTATTACCGCGAGCTACAATTATTGGAAGCGGGTTTTCTAATTTTGTGCCTACGGCTGATTTTGCTCAAAGCTTTGAACCTGGCGACAGAAGAAGAGAATGGGGCCTTTATACTACGTATAATAAAGGCGGTCAGGTAGTAAATCTTCCCTTTCCTTATTTCTTTAAATTCTTAGATGAAGGCGTAATTAATGCCAATGCCAACACCTCGGATGCCAACACCAATGTGCCAGTGCTCCGCTATTCTGACTTACTGCTTATGCTTGCCGAAGCGTTAAATGAGCTCAACAATGGACCCACCACTGAAGCGTATGAATTTATCAACCAGGTACGCCGCAGAGCAAGAGTTACCCCAGAGGCATTACCTGATTTAGCCGGTCTGGATTATACAAGCTTCCGTGATAAAATACTGGAAGAAAGAGGCAGAGAACTGTATCTAGAAGGACACCGCTGGTTTGATTTGAAACGGACAGGTAAACTACTGGAAGTTTTGCGAGCAAAAGTAAATCCGAATATACAAGAGAATCAGACGGTATTTCCTCTGCCTTTACGGGAAATCAGCATCAACACTCAATTGGTGCAAAATGAAGGATATGAGTAAACTAATCTGTTGCCAACGTAAATAGAACTAATGCTGGATGTTTATTTATCATCTGTACTCTTGCTTACTAAGTAATTCACAAATAAGATTTCGCTTTCCAACGAATATATGAAAAGGATAATTATCAGTATACCTCTATTTCTTCTTTGTTTGCTAGTAGGGTGTAATCAGTCACCCAAGAGTCAGTCTGGAAATAATGCCCAACAAAAGCCAACAAAGCCAATGAATATTATTTTCATTATGGCCGATGATCTAGGCTATGGAGACTTAGGGGTGTATGGTCAACAACTGGTAAAAACCCCCAGGTTAGATCAGATGGCGAAAGAAGGAACACGGTTTACTCAGTATTATGCCGGAAGTACAGTTTGTGCGCCATCCCGTTGTGTACTGATGACCGGAAAACATACTGGCACGGCATACGTGCGGGGGAACGATGGCCCCAACTCAGCAGGCAGACCAGGCGATTGTATACCCTTGCGTCCACAGGATAGTACCTTTGTACAGCATTTAAAGAAAAAAGGCTATGTAAATGGAATGTTTGGTAAATGGGGTTTGGGAGTAGCCCAGACTACTGGAGCACCTCATTTGAAAGGATTCGATACGTATCTGGGCGACTTAAACCAGATAGATGCCCATTCATATTTTGATGATACTTTATGGCAAATTAAAAACGGTATTACCGAAAAGATAGCCATCGATTCTACCCAGTTCAAAACAGATATTACGGTAAAAGCTGCTTTGGATTTTATCCGGCAGAACCAGGATACCTCATTCTTTGTCTATCTGCCGATTAACATCCCGCATGCGGAATTGAAGGCTCCAAAGGAAGTACTTACGCCGTATCTGGATGCGAAGGGCAAGAGTGTTTTTGAGGAAGTTCCTTATAAAAGTGCAAGGCCATCTTATTCCTCTCAAGCACACCCACGAGCCACCTTTGCCGGAATGGTTACCAGAATGGATCAGTATGTAGGCCAGGTACTTGATTTACTAAAAGAGTTGGATCTGGATGAAAATACGATAGTGTTTTTTACAAGTGACAATGGAGCCCATATCGAAGGTGGCCATGACCCGGCTTATTTTAAGTCGACAGGTGGACTAAGAGGCAACAAACGGGATTTATACGAAGGGGGCATCCGGGTTCCGATGATTGTACGGGCTCCTGGAAAAGTACCGGCAGGTAAAGTAAATGAGCATATATGGGCACATTGGGACATTTTTCCTACTTTGCTTGAACTGGCGGGTTTACCTGTACAGTCTTCCTCTAAAGTAGATGGCATTTCTATGGTTCCGCTGCTTACCGGAAAAGGGGAGCCCGTGAGTCATGAGTATCTATATTGGGAATTTGGCGAAGGTGTGCCAAAACAAGCCATCCGCCAAGGGAATTGGAAACTCGTACGTTTTCTGGAAAAAGGGAAGCCTGCCAAAGTAGAACTGTATGATTTAGGTAACGATCTACAGGAAACAAACAATCTTTCTGCCCAGCAGCCAGAGGTAACAGCACAATTACTCAAGCTACTTGATGAAGCACACCAGCCAGCAGAATTCCCTGAGTTTCGGTTTGTGGAAAATGCGCTATAAACTGAGTGGCGTTTCTTATAGATGATCAAACTAACCAAAACTATCACTTCATTTGTTTGATTGGTATAGAAACGGTTATCTATTTATGTATGAAATATACCCTACAAGTGAGCTTATAAATTAATAGAATAGTCCGAATACTACTTACAATAAAAAATAAAGTAATATAAACTATATTAAATCTATAGAGTATTGGAAATTATAAAAAAGTTTTTACCTTTGCCCATCTAATAGCTGTAAGCCTATTTGATTTATAAAGAAGAAGAGAGAGCAGGCTTTTAGATCTTCTAGTAACCGTAGCATTAAATGGTGCTAATTCCTGCCTTATCATATACATAAGGAAATATAAACAATACCACTTATGAAAACATGCTCGCTTACCAAAACGATTACACAGTTGCCTGCATACCACGTTTGCACTCTCACCGGCAATAGGACAAACCCTTCGTGTTGTTGCTGTTAGAATAAAATCCTGATTTATAAAACTGATAGAATCCATTCCTTTTCATACAAAGGAAGCAGCCTTGTTTTGCCTAAATGGTCGCGTTACAGGCATGAGTCTCAAAAACATTCTATAGCAATTCAATTCAGCTGGCGACCTGATTTTTAGCGAATTGAGTAAGCAGAAATAGCAAAAACATCATTAATTCTAACAGGCGAATAGCAGCAACCTCAAGAAAAATATTCCTGCCTGCATTTTGAAAATCATAAACTACTATACCTATGAACACTCCTGAAAAACTTCCGCTTATCAGCTTACTCTCTTCTAGCCATTCAGGCAACATTATTCGGGTGTGCATGGAAGATCACTGCTGTTGTAGTTGCTAGTTTATTTATCCTTACAAGAACTTTCGTTAATAACACTATTTACGCACAAAAATGGTGTATTATTATTGCCTTTACAGTAAAACGCTGACTATCTCTTCTTATTCATGTTGGTATAGTGGGGGGTGAGAGATAAAGCAGCCACTTACTTCTTATGTAGGTAGTTGGAATTGTATTGCCACTAAAAATTAGTCTTCAACATTCATCATGAAAAATATTTTACTCATATTCCTCCTGCTAGTTGGGATGGGATCCTATGCTCAAAATTCCAATATCACTGGCCAAGTTACTGATGTTAAAGGTGAGCCCTTACCTGGCGTGAATGTGGTATTCAAAAACACAAATACAGGTACAGTTACCGATATTGAAGGGAAGTACAGCCTCAAAATAGTACCCGGCAGCAACAGTTTGTACTTTAGCTTTGTCGGATTTAAAACACAAGAAGTTGCCATAAATAACCAGTATACCATTGATATTTCCCTAGCCAATGATGATAAACTGCTGGAAGAAATTGTAGTAACCGCTGTAGGTATTGAAAGCAAAACAAAAGCCTTGGGATATAGTTTGGCCGAAGTAAAGGGAAAAGATATTGTAAATGCCCGTGAACCAAACGTAGTAACTGCATTAAGTGGTAAAGTGGCCGGTGTGCAAATCGGTAATAGTGGCGGTTCTCCTGGAGGTTCAGCTACGGTGCGTATCCGGGGGAATTCCTCTTTATTAGGTAATAATTCACCGCTGTTTGTATTGGATGGTATCCCGGTAGACAATTCTATTCAGGATATTCTGGGAAACATCACTAACGTAAATTCTCTGGCTACGCCATCTAACCGGGCTGTAGACATAAACAGTGATGATATTGAATCGGTTACGGTATTAAAAGGACCTGCGGCAGCTGCCTTATATGGAATTAGGGCGGCGAATGGAGCCGTTATTATAAATACTAAACGGGGGTCTAAACTGACAGATAAAAAATTCAATGTATCATACTCCGGTTCATTCACCGTAGATGAAATAAACCGTCGAGTACAACCTCAGCAAACGAAATTCTCCAATGGATTAAACGGCCAGTATCTTTTACCGGGGCAGACTGGTTCGGATGAGAGCTGGGGTGCTTTGCTGGATACCCTCACTTACTCAAACGTTCCTAGTCAGTTTGATAAAAATGGATTGATTGTAGGTCAGAATGATCCGCGTTCAAATGGTATTCCAGTGAATAGGTATGATAATGTAGATAATTTTTATGTAAAAGGCAAAACACAGAGCCACCATGTAAGTATCTATGGAAATACAGAAAAAGCCGGGTATTACTTTTCTGCCGGACGTTTATATCAGACTGGCGTTATTCCGACCACGGATTTCTACCGTTCTACTTTCCGCTTCAATGGTGACTACAACGTAACCGATAAATTCAAAATAGCCGGTGGCATCAACTACATCAATTCCGGAGCAAATAACCGGGCCTTGATGGGTGGTTTTAATACCAACGTGGTACGGGCATTAATAAATACTGCTCCTAATTTTGATATTACCAATGGCTTAGACAAGCCCTGGAGTAATCCAGAATCGTATCTGTTGCCGCCTACCAATACCAAACCCTGGGGAGATTCCCGTTCGTATGCCAATGGCCGGGGCTGGGATAGTCCTTACTGGTCGCTGAACATGAATCCGCAATACGATGAGGTAAACCGCTTTATCAGCTTTGCAGAAGCCAATTATGAAATACTTCCCTGGCTAAAATCTACATTCCGCTACGGGTTAGATAGCTATACAGATGTACGCAAAGGGGGCTTTAGCCGCGGTACTTCTGGTGTACCTACTGGTACCATCAACGATGTAAACTATACCCGCAGAGATTATAACACGGATTTTATCCTGACCATTGCACCTGAACTGGGAGGCGACTTAAAACTATCAGTGCTGCTTGGCCATAACTTCTACAATTCGTACCGTAACCAGATCAATACCCGTGGCGATGGCTTAATTGTACCAGGTAACTTCAATATCTCCAATGCTTCTACTTCTACCTCTTTCAATCAGACGTTGAGCAGGCGATTAGTAGCAGGCTATGCCGATGTACGCCTGGATTACCGAAACTGGTTATTTGTGGAGCTAACCGGACGCAATGAATGGACGTCTACCTTAGCCAAAGGCAAAAACTCGTTCTTCTATCCATCCATTAACACTAGCTGGGTGTTTACCGATGCCTTAGGAATAAATAACTCGTGGTTATCTTTAGGAAAAATACGGGCCACCTATGCGCAGGTAGGAAATGATGCTGACCCCTATTCACTGCTTACCTATTACACCAATGCCAATACTTCCGGCTGGATTCAGGGAGGCATTACTTTCCCTTTCAATAACCAGGCAGGCTTAACGTATTCCAACACCTTAGGAAATCCGGATTTAAAACCAGAGCGGATTACTACCTGGGAAGTTGGAACTGATCTACAGTTTTTAAGTAACCGGGTTGGTTTGGAAGCCGTGTATTACAATAACCTCAGCAGAGACCAGATTATCCCGGTGGCCATTCCATCTTCAAGCGGTTCACAGTTTAACCTGATTAATGCCGGAGAAATTTCTAATAGGGGGGTGGAACTTACCCTGCGGGCTACCCCTATAGAAACACCTGGTGGCTTCACCTGGGATGCTTCCGTAGTTTATTCCAAGAACATCAGCAAAGTATTGTCGTTAGCAGAAGGAATTGATAATGTAAGCCTAGGCGGTATCTGGATGGAAGCTAGAGGCATGGTAGGCAAACCTTATGGTGTATTCTATGGCATTGATGTAAAGAAAAATGAGAATGGCCAGGTGTTGATTGATGATAGCCCAACATTAGCTAATGGTCAACCTAACTCTAACTATGGTTATCCGGTGGTAAACACCTCTTTCACCGAAATTGGAGATCCTAATCCAAAGTTCAATGCAGGGTTACGCAATGAATTCAATTATAAAAACTTTGCTTTCTCTTTCTTCCTGGATACCCGTTATGGCTTTGATATATTCAATGCCCCACGCCTGCAAATGGTGTTTAATGGAGTGGATAAATCTACAGAAAACCGCGGACAAGACTATGTATTTGAAGGAGTTAAGACTAGTGAAGGTATACCCAATGATATAAATGTTAAAATCGGGCAAGCCTGGTACCGCCGTACATTTGATATTCAGGGTTTATACATTGAAAAAGACCTGTACTGGCTCCGGTTACGGGATGTAAACTTCACTTACACTTTACCTGAAAAGCTGATTTCTCCTTTAAAAATTTCCAGAGCAAGTATCACCTTAAATGCCAGAAACTTTTTGCTATCTACCAACTACACTGGCTCTGATCCGGACTTAGGAACGCGTAATGGCTTGAGTAATTTTTCAGGCATTGACTTCTGGACAACACCCAATACCCGCAGTTATGGGGCTTCCATCAATCTTACTTTCTAACCAAGGAATTAACTTATGATACTCATGAAAAAAAAATTCATTCCATTCCGGAATTTATATACTATCCCATTAGCCCTTTTTATTCTTCTGGTTAGCTCCTGCGATTTACAAGAAGCGAATGTGAATCCGAATGCACCATCCGATGCACCCTTAAGTGTAATCTTAACTGGAGCACAAGGAACACTTGCCTATAATTTAGGGTTAGATGCAGGCTTATTATCAGCAACCGTGATGCAGCAGACCGCTGGATCAAATGGAGATGCCACAGCGAACGATAACTATACAGCCATTCCTGGCAGATTTAACGGAATATGGGTTAACTTTTACAGCAGTGTGTTAGGAGAACTGGATATAATTGTTAAAAAAAGCAAAGCCACGAATGCTCCCTATTACACTGGTATTGCCAGGGTACTGACAGCTTTTACCTACGGAACCTTAACGGATACGTTTGGTGATATTCCTTTTAGTACAGCCTTGCAGGGAAGAAACAATACAGCCCCTGCTTACGATTCTCAGCAGCAGGTGTATGAAGGTATTCAGGCTATTCTGGATTCAGCCATAACAGAGTTAAGTTTGCCTGCTTCTTCTTTTACTACAGCGCCTCCCGGGTCAGACGACCTGGTATTTAAAGGAAATGTGCAGAATTGGCTGGCGGTTGCCTGGACATTGAAAGCCAGGTATGCCCTGCACTTAAGTAAACTGGATGCCACTGCAGCAGCCACGCAGGCGCTAGCCTATTTATATGAAGGTGGGGTAGATGGAAAATACAGAGGAATTGCTTCTAATGCAGGGGATGCTCAAGTAGTTTTTGGTGCTGCCCAAACCAATGCCAATCCTTTTTATCAGCAAAACACTTCCCGTCCAGGTTGGGTCGGCTTAGGCGCCTCTTTTGTCAACTTATTAAATGGCAATGCAGTAACAGACCCGAGCACCCAGGAACCTGCAGCAACAGTTGATCCCCGCAGAGCTTATTTTGCTACGCCATATCAGACTGGTAAATACCGCGGAGGGGTAGCAGGTATTCCAGGAGCTTACTCCTTAATAGGTTCATATTATGGCTCAGCCACTTCGCCTGTAGCTATTATTACTTACTCCGAGGCTAAGTTTATTGAAGCAGAAGCCAGATTGCTCGTGAACCCAACCGATCCGAAAGCACAAACAGCCTTGACGGATGCAGTAACTGCGTCTTTTAATAAAGTAATCAGCAATGCAGCTGATCCAGATGCTACGGCTGACAAACGAGCAGCGTATCTGGCTGAAAAAGCTACCTTAACCGGAGAATCTGCACAGGATCTGGAAACCATTATTACACAGAAATACATTGCGCTGTTTCTGCAAGCAGAACCCTGGGTAGACTACCGCCGCACCGGCTATCCGGAATTACCATTGGCAGTTAATGCCACCCATAGTATGAATCCGAATGGCCAGATTGCCCGTCGCTTCCCTTATCCGCAGAACGAACAATCATTAAATAAACAATTGCCTGGACCTTCTACCTATCAAGAGCCACGTCTATGGTGGGACAAACCTTAATTTCTATCCCTTTACAAAAATCATTTAGCAGAGCCACTTATGTATCGAAATAAACTAGTTGTATTCTTTGTATCGCTGATCAGCTTGAGCTTTGTTCAATCTGTTCCCCAAAAACAGGCTGAAAAGAAAGCGGCAGCTAAGCCTAATTTTATTGTTATTCTGGTTGATGATCTAGGCTTTTCAGACATTGGCTGTTATGGCTCGGAAATCAACACACCTAACCTGGATAAGCTGGCACAAGGAGGATTGCGTTTAACGCAGTTCTACAATACGTCCCGCTGCTGTCCCAGCCGTGCGGCCTTGCTTACGGGCTTATATCCGCATCAGGCAGGCGTAGGCAGCATGAACTTAAATCTGGGAACATCTGCCTATCAAGGATATCTAAATAAACAAAGCATTACTATAGCTGAAGGATTGAAATCGCAAGGCTATTTTACGGCCTTATCTGGAAAGTGGCACGTAGGAAATGAGCCAGATCAGTGGCCTTCTGCCCGTGGATTTGATCGCACATTCAGTTTGATTGGAGGCACCAGTAATTATTTCTATCCGCATCCCTTCAAACTACGCGAACAAGATTATTTTATTCTGAATGGAAAGAAACTGGATACTTATCTCACAGAAACAAAACCGGATGGGTATTACCTAACCAATGAAATTACCGATTATGCCTTACGCTTTCTGGAAGAAGCCAAAGCAGAAAAGAAGCCATTTTACCTGCATATTACCTATAATGCGCCCCATTTTCCGCTGCAAGCTTTACCAGAAGATATTGCCAAATACCGGGGCAAGTACAAAAAAGGATGGGATGTTATCCGTACAGAAAGGTACCAGAAACTGCTGAAACTGGGTGTAATTAAACCAGAATGGAAACTCTCTCCCCGTGATTCACTCGTACCTGCCTGGAACCAGCTGCGGGCTTCTGAACAAGATGCGTGGGATCTGAAAATGGCTGTTTATGCTGCTATGGTAGACCGGGTAGATCAGAATATTGGCCGCATTCTGGATAAGCTGAAGGAAACCGGAGACGATCAAAATACCTTGATTTTGTTTATGTCCGACAATGGAGCAAGCCACGAATATGCTTTTCCCTTATGGAAACAAACCGAAGAAGTAACCAAGCAGGTAAAAGATTTGCCAGCTGATAACCCAAACTCCTTTGTTACTTATGAATACAACTGGGCCAATGTAAGCAATACACCTTTTCAGTCTTTCAAGCACTGGGAACACGAAGGAGGAATTAGTAGCCCGTTCATTGCCTATCTGCCAGGAACCATAAAACCCAATACATTTAACCACCAGCCGGCTCACCTGATTGATGTGCAAGCAACCTTATTTGACCTGGCTGGAGTAAAATATCCCAAATCATTCAAAGGGAATGCTATAACGCCTGCCGAAGGATTGTCTTTGCGGAATGTACTGCAAGGCAAATCCTGGACTGGTCATGAAGTGCTCTACTGGGAACATCAGGGAAACCGCGCGGTACGCCAGGGAAAATGGAAAATTGTATCGAACTATCCGGAGAACCGCTGGCGCTTATTTGATCTGGAAACAGACCGTACCGAGCTACACGACCTGAGCCAAACAAACCCTGATAAGCTCAATGAACTGATTGGACTATATGAAAAGTGGGCACCTAAAGCAGGTGTGCAGGAATGGGCTACGATTAGTCAGCAGAAAAATTAAAACTATAGGCGCTTATGTATATGAACCTGATAAGAATGGTTTTTCGATGTTGCTGCCCTTGAAATGGCAAGTAATACATCTTATAACATTTAAACATTCATCTAATGACACATTTCCATTCTAATTCTTCTATCAACGGTGCAGCCAATATTGCTCAATTTCTGCATACACATCCCTATGTAAATGGAGCCGTAAGCCATAAGAACAATCATTATTTGCTCGCTTTATCCTTGCAACCAGAAGCTGTAAATGTTTTTGTTCAATCTCTGCAACATAGTCATACCATAGTAGCTACCTATCAGCCAACTAGCTTAAAGGAAGAAGCTACTATTTCTATTTATACTACGGATGCTGACAGTAGATTAATCATAGAAGAGTTGACGATAGCCTTTAACAAAGTATCGCAATACCTGGAGTATATGGAAATAAAAAAGGATTATGCTCCTGGGTATGTTCCGGCGCATCTTTCGCAATGGATCGTAGAAAATGATCTTCATAAGTAATTCAAATCACCTTTTCCATATATCCCTTATATGAAAAAACATATCATTTCCTCCCGAACGATTGGGTTAGCTGTAGTGCTGCTAACCCTTACGTTGGCTGTATTACTCAGTACGGGCTTTCATTTCAAAAATGCTGCCTCTGTTACTCAACGGAGTAAAGTACCTGCTCAAACTGCTAAACCGAATATTATCGTGATTCTGGCAGATGATTTAGGCTATAGTGATCTGGCTTCATATGGTAATCCAATAGTAAAAACACCCAACATTGATGCACTCGGCAAAGAGGGTGTCCGTTTTACCCAAGCTTATTCCTCTGCTCCAATCTGTAGCCCTTCCCGGGCCGGATTGCTGACTGGACGTTACCAGCAGCGGTTTGGATTTGAGTTTCTGGTGCCACAAAGCACAGGTAGTAAACCAACTCCAGAGCAATTGAAGAAGAATGCTGCTTTTGCCAAGCTAGTAGGCTCTTCACCAGAACAAGGCATTGATGAACAAGCTTTCAATAAGATTAGAAAAGGATTACCGGATACTGAAATTACGCTGGCTCAGTTGCTGAAACAAAACGGATACAAAACAGCCGCTATCGGCAAATGGCATGTGGGTGAAACCGATGGCTTTTATCCAGGTCAAAAGGGCTTTGATTATCATTATGGGTTTTATAGTGGCCTTAGCTTATATGCACCGGAGAGTGACCCTACCGTGGTAAACAAGCACTTACCCTGGGCACTCAGTGAAGTGGCTGCCTGGCACAGAAATGGTTCCAACCGGATTGTACGCAACAACCAGGATGTGGAGGAAAAACAGTTCCTGACAGACAAGTTTGCCAATGAAGCGGTAAGCTATATTGAACAGAACAAAAACAACCCGTTCTTCCTGTATTTACCTTTCAATGCACCTCATGATCCTTTCCAGGCCAAAAAGAGTGATTTTGACAAATATCCTCAGGTAAGTGATTCTACCAAACGGGTGTATTATGGCATGATCAGCGGTCTGGATAATGCGGTAGGTAAAATCCATAATAAACTGAAAGAACTGGGTCTGGATAAAAACACGCTGATTATTTTTACCAGTGACAATGGCGGAGCTACCTATACCAGAGCTACGGATAATGCACCGCTCAGAGGAGGAAAATTATCGCATTTTGAAGGCGGATACAGTGTGCCTTTCTTCTTTAAATATCCTGGCAAAGTGCCTGCAGGGAAAGAATACCATCAGCCGGTAAGTTTATTGGATATTTTTTCAACCGCTGCGGCGGTAGCCGGCGTGTCCCTACCTGCTGACAAGGAATATGATGGTGTAAATCTGGTTCCTTACCTAACTAATCAGAACCAAAGCCGTCCGCATGAAACACTTTTCTGGCGCAGTGGCTACTCCAAAGCTGTTCGCAAAGGAGATTACAAACTCTATATCAACGAACGGAATGGCAAACAACTCCTCTTCAATCTGGCTAACGACCGATCTGAAAGCAAAGATCTCTGCCACGAGCAACCGGAAAAAGTGAAGGAATTACTGGCTGCTTTGCAAGCCTGGGAAAATAAGGTGCAAAAGCCCTTCTGGCCTAACCGTACTAATTCTACCATTGATGTGCACGGAGAAAAATACTATTTCCCCATTTGATACGCTTACACCTAGAAAATTATCTATGAAATACATTGCTGCCAAAGATGCTTTCATCTTATTCAAAAAACTGCTGGTTACCCTGGCCTTGTACCTGATTCCTGTTCTATTTGTGTGGGGAAGTTTAACACTTGTGAAAAAGTTGCGTAGCACTTCTCCTGCGTCCACTAAGCAAACGGAACAGCTACAAGTGGTAGATAACTAACTAGTATACATCCAACTTTTAGCGCTTATTCATTTTTCATCAGTAATAATAGATTTATATGGAACTTGCAAAAGAAATCTTTCAAAACCTCAATGGCTGGGGATTAACTGCTATACTATTCATCATAGGTATCCTGGAGTTTTCCATGGGTTTGTACAAAAAATGGAAACTGAATGACAAACTCGTAGATCTGGCCAGTATTTTATTTGGCAAACTATTAATGCCGGTAGTTGTATCGTATTTTGCCCTGCAACTGCTGCCTAAGTTCATTCCCGAATACAAAGATATATTCAGCTGGGTACCTTTTTGGTGGGGCTTTTTTATTATCTGCATTGCCGATGATCTTACCCAATACTGGTATCACCGCCTACATCACGAAATACCTTGGCTATGGAAGTTCCACCGGACACACCACTCCGCACCCTATATGGGCATGGCCATGGCCAGCCGCCAAGGTTTTTTCTATACTTTCCTTTTCCCGCAAACCTATGTAACTACAACCTTAGTATTTTTAGGTCTGGGTGTTCCTGCACTTATTGCCAGAGGCGTAAAAGGGCTAATCACCATGATGGCCCATTCCAGCATCAAATGGGATAAGCCTTTTTACGAGATAAAATGGTTGCATCCCATTGCCTGGGTAATGGAGCGTACTATTTCCACGCCAGCCACACACCATGCCCACCATGCAGCCCACGACCGGGATGGTATTGGCCACTACAATGGCAATTACGGCAATATGTTTTTTCTATGGGATGTGCTATTTGGCACGGCGAAGATCACCAGAAAGTACCCAGAAGAATATGGACTGGAAGAATATCAGGATGATCCCTGGTACTCCCAGGTACTCTATCCTTTGGTGAAGTCAGACAAGCCTGGTAGTGAGTTGGCAGAGTAGGTAGGAGCTACGCAAAGATGAAATAACTAGTAGCTTTTGTAGAAGTGTTGATTTAAATTTAATATTTACTGGTCTTTTTGTATGAAAATCCCCTATTATTTTAGTATTCTTTTAGTTAGCTTATCTGCAGGTGCAGTGGGTCTATTTACCGCTTTTCTTCCCAAGCAATCTTCTCAGCAACAGGCGGCCACTAAACCAAATATTGTGTTTATTATGGCCGATGACCTTGGCTATGGCGATATTGGCGCTTTTGGTGCCAAGGATATCCGTACACCAAATATTGATGGATTAGCCCAGAAAGGAATAAAGTTTACCGAGTTTTATTGTGCTTCTCCAGTTTGTAGCCCAACACGGGCCGGTTTGTTAACAGGCCGTTATCCCCGCCGTATGGGAATTGATGGGGTGTTTTTTCCGGAAAGCTTTACTGGTATTCCACAAGCAGAAGTCACGATAGCCGAAGCCTTAAAAGAACAGGGATACATAAATAGTGTTATAGGAAAATGGCATTTGGGACATCATCAGCAATATCTGCCCCTGCAAAATGGCTTTGATGAATATTTTGGGATACCCTATAGCAACGACATGATGGGAACTGTGTATATGCGTGGAAACGAAGTTGCTGAATACAAAGTAGATCAACGCTACACTACTAAAGTTTATACGGAAGAAGCAATAAAGTTTATTGAGAAAAATAAGAACAAGCCTTTTTTCTTGTATCTGGCACATACCATGCCTCATGTACCGATCTATGCATCTCCAGAATTTGAAGGCAAATCTAAAAGAGGGTTATATGGTGATGTAATAGAAGAACTAGATTGGAGTGTAGGCCAGGTTATACAAGCCTTACAGAAGAACGGACTAGAAAACAACACGTTAGTTATTTTTACCAGCGACAATGGTCCCTGGTTGGCTTTTGATGTGGAAGGTGGCTCACCAGGCCCGCTCCGCGAAGGCAAACAAACTACATTCGAAGGGGGTATGCGTGTACCTACCGTAGCTTACTGGCCTGGCAAAATTAAAGCTGGCACCGTGTATGATAATATAGCTACTCATTTTGATTTTTTTCCTACGTTCTTAAAACTAGCCGGCGTAACAAATTATCAATCTAAAAAACCATTAGATGGAGAAGATATTACGCCAGTATTGACTAGTACAGGCAAACGCAAAGGTGATGAATTACTCTATTACTTTAATGGACAACTACAAGCCTACCGCAAAGGCGACTGGAAAATCAAGTTTCCTTATGCCGGAAATAAAGGCATTATCAGTGTAAAAGATGTAGCTGCCCATGATACGTTGCTGTTTAACCTGAAACAAGACGTAGGCGAAAAGCAGAATGTATTAAAAGCTAATCCGGATAAAGTAAAGGAATTGCTGGCTGCTTTAGAAAAGTATAAAGCCACCATTGAGCCTGCCAAAAGTCTGGTGCAGCGGATGCCAGCCGATGAAAGCCATAAACAGAAATACCTGGAGCGCAAAGCAAAAGTAGCTGCCACGAATGAATAGTGAATTGAATTATAAGAAATGGTATTTAAGTAAATGTTAATGAATAGTAAGGTGAAAATTATAGTAAACACATTCTCTCTGTATAGTTTACTTTTCTTAGCTGCTTGCCAATCAGGGCAAGAAGGAACTACCACGGAAGAAGTAAAAAATACAGCAAGTCTGGTAGCTACTGATACTCTTTCCTGCCACAGCACTATTCCAAGCCGGTTTCCAGTGCAGCAAGCCAATCAGATGGTGGACATTGAGAAAAATACAGATATACAAACAGCGGATGAAGATAGTCCGGCAGGCATGGTTTGGATACCTGCCGGTACTTTCCAGATGGGGGCAGACAACAAGGAGGCACGCCAAGATGAATTTCCAAAACATAAAGTTTCCGTAGACGGCTTTTGGATGGATGAGCATGAAGTAACCAATACGCAGTTTGCAGAGTTTGTAAAAGTTACAGGGTATATCACCACAGCCGAACGTAAACCAGAGTGGGAGGAAATCAAAAAACAATTACCCCCAGGCACACCCAAACCCGCAGATGATGTATTAGTTGCCAGTTCATTGGTTTTTACGGCACCTGCTCAGCCAGTGGCACTTAACAATGTAGCCCAATGGTGGACATGGGTAGCCGGTGCCGACTGGCGGCATCCTGAGGGGCCAGGGAGCAATATTACTGGTAAAGAACAACACCCGGTGGTACATGTTTCCTGGGACGATGCCGTAGCTTATGCCAAATGGGCCGGTAAACGCTTGCCAACTGAAGCCGAGTGGGAGTGGGCAGCCCGAGGCGGAGTAGAAAATGCGGTGTATCCTTGGGGGAATGAAGGAGTAGAAACAGGTACCTTTAAAGCAAATACCTGGCAAGGCCATTTCCCTGACCACAATACCGTAAAAGATCAGTTTTACAGCACTGCTCCGGTAAAATCGTTTAAAGCAAATAATTTTGGTTTGTATGATATGGCAGGCAACGTGTGGGAATGGTGCAGCGACTTTTACCGGGCAGATTATTATCAGACAGCCAATCGGCCCGAAGGAATAAAAAACCCGAAAGGGCCTACCCAAAGTTTTGACCCGGAGGAACCTACCGTACCTAAACGCGTGCAAAGAGGAGGCTCCTACTTGTGCCATGATTCGTATTGCAGTTCTTATCGGAACTCAGCCCGCATGAAATCCAGTCCAGATAATGGGCTTTCCCATACTGGCTTTAGATGTGTAAGCGACAAAAGATAATACTATGACAAGGGTCACTTACATATTGTTAAAGTAATTTCGGACCTTACTCACTAGGCTGAGAAACTTAGAAGAGCCTATAGACAAGTAAATTTTATTGATATTTTCTTAAAAAAGTACCCAAAATAGTTCAAGCAACGAAACTTGAAATGAATTTGATAATGTATAAAGTTATTGCATTATATAGTCCTAGGATGAACTATAATAAAATCATAGCAAAAAGCTTGAAAAACTTCATATATGATTTGTGCTAGAAATGTATCCATCTACATACTCTTAATCTTGCTTGACTACAGCAAAATACATGGCATAGCAGCTTATTGGCCTACCTTGAAATGAGGGCTCTTGGATAACGGTGATCCGTTATGGTTCTGTCACAATGAGAGAAATGATGGCGGCTTCCAAGGGGCTGATACCGAGCCTTACAAAGTAGGAATCGGCTAGAGTATAAAATACGTATTCACTAGCTTCCTAGGATTTACCCTAGAACATAAGACTATGTTGTCTTAATTATTATAAATTATAGATTTATTTCTCTTTGTCTGCGTTCAAGCTCTTGTTCCTTGCGGCGCATCTCTTCCTGGGTTGCCTCCATTTCCTCCATATTCTGGCGTAGCTCCTCTTCCTGCGCACGCATCTGCTCAGTCTGTGCTTTAAATTGCTCCAACAACTGCCCAGTCCGGTCACTTGTTTTGACCGATATTAATGTAGAGGCGGTAATCTCACTCACCTTCTCTAACCACTCAACCTGATAGGAATCGAATTTGTTAAAGGCTGCCAGCTCAATTACGGCTACAACTTGTCCATTGTATTGCATAGGTACCAACAACAAGCAGGTAGGAGTGGCATCGCCTAATCCGGAAGTGATTGTTGTGTAGCCCTGGGGCACCTCTGTAAGCAATAATGTGTCACCTTCCCGATAAGCCTGCCCAACAAGTCCTTCTCCTAATTGCACACGTTTTTCTATAAATTTTTTGCGATTGAATGCGTAGCAGCTCATCAGTTCAAGATACTGCTGCTCTCCTTCTTCGCGTAGTAGGAATAACCCCCCTTGCTGGGCTTTTAAATATTTGACTACAAAAATGACGATCTGTTCGCAAAGAATCTGCAATTGATGCTGATTAGATCGTAGAATTTCTGAGAAAAGGGACAGACCTTCAGTACTCCAAAGCCGTTTCTCATCCTGAAGTTTTATATTCTTCATTTTCTCACGCATCTGCACAAGTTCTCCTGCCAGGTTAGTCTGGTTAAGGGAATGGTTAGCATCGTTTAGCCCCTCCCAGTTTACTTGGTAGTTGCCCTGCGAAATCTGGCTGATGAAACTGGCTGCTTTTTTGAAATTAATGATCGAATGATTAATGACTTCCCGCTCAGAAAAGGCAAGAGTTTGCTGGCCAGGATTAAACAGGTAAGTTTGGTTGTTTGCTTCTAATTCTTCAAATAACTTTTTTCGTTCCTTGGTGTCTCTGCGGATACGCACGGTCAGAAACAGTAAAGTAGGAATGACAATGAGCACAAGCAACACTTGCAGGTAAGCGGTTCGTGTATTAGAAGCCTGGTAGTCTGTGACAGCCACCATGTAGAGTTGATCTTCAAAGGCATTAAGCTTAATGGTATGTTGTTCATAGGTTAGCCAAATAGCTTTTCCCCGGTCCTTCATCAGTTCCTGGTTAAATAGCACCATGCTATCCTGCCTAGCCAACTCAACCATATTGTCACACACTTTTACATAATCATTGTAGGCATTCCAGATATTAGTTAATTCATTTCTGTGAGGATATTTTTGAACGTTGAGCAGCGAATCCAATTTCTCAAAGTAGGCAGGATATTTAGCTACCGCTTCTTTATAGGGATTTAATAAAGCTTCATCCTTAGTCAAAGCGTATCCTCGTAATCCTACATCAAAGTTGCGGATGATATCATCCCAGATTAATCCGTTATGCTTTTTAACTTGATCAGTCTGTGACTTGATAGTGGCCATTTTTTCGGTAATTCCTTTGTTATAAAAAATTAAGCCGGCGTTACAGGTAACTAGAAGGATGATGAGGAATGCAGAAAAAACGACAATATTATTTTTAAGTTGATTAAGAAGTTGCATTGTGAAGAAAAAAGTAAATGATAAATACTAATAACTAGTAATATTTTTAGGCAGAAATTTCCAGTTGAAAATATGATACTTTTTATTTAAGACAGTAATAAAAAACTGCTAAAAAGCACCATTGTAAGGATTGCTATAAATGTGCTTTACAAAAATGAGTATCAATATAAAATAGCGTCACTTCGAGGTAACCCCTATAGCCAATAAAGAAAACAGTAAAAGGAAAGTAACTTATGGCTCCGTTTAGCATAACTAAACAATTATTCATAGATCAGGATTAATGCCATTGTTTTCTTCTATATAGAAAGGTATGCCCTTCTTCCAAAAAGTCGGTTCTGATGCTGTTTATGTGTAGGGACGATTGACCTAGTTCACAAGCGTTGTTTTTGACTAAAAGAATCCATCCATTTTTTTCCCCTTCACCAAAATAGTGGGAGATCCCTAATAATCGCACCCTCTGTCTTCTTTTAACCAGATTATATACTAGAAGAATTTATTTACTTTGTTGGCGTTAGATTTAGGCCATGTAATAGTTACAATTTAGTTTTAGCAAAGTACTACCTTAGAGCTGGCCTTGCAGAAGTAATCTTTTATGGAAATAGCACAGGTAAAATAGACAATGTTCCTGTAAAGGCTTTTTCTCCTTAAGTATCCATACAAAAAGCCTCACTTTAATTCTATAGATTGCTCCGTTCCTCTGCTCCCATAAATAAAGCTACTTCATTGAACTTACTCATACCAATGCTAGTTGTCCTGGTATACATATCAATATGTATACCTAACAAAACAAAATCAATGCAACAAGGAATAGTAAAATTTTTCAATCAAACCAAAGGATTCGGCTTTATTCAAACAGAGGGATCCAATCAAGACATTTTTGTACACGTAACTGGCTTAGTGGATGAAATCAGAGAAAATGACAAAGTCACTTTTGAGGTAGAAGAAGGCAGAAAAGGCCCTAACGCTGTAAACGTGGAATTAGCCTAATCGGATTATTATCTTTTCAGCTATAGACATATGTTTGCTAAGCCCCTTTACAAGGGGCTTTTTTATTGCTATTTACCTAGGCTTGATAAGGCTGAGAACGAGGATATATAATACGAACAGTGTCAGATAATTTTATCGGATATCTTGATTAGTTATTAGCAAAGCATAGGCAAGCATAATATCCAACATAGCTGTAGGGCGGTAGGCAAATTGAGCCGTAACAAAACATAAGGGATCATTATGATAAAGGCAGCTAGGTTATTTCAGAAAAGAGTGAAGGAGTAAGGCTGTTCTCTACTTGTACAGCAAACACCAGACAATCTGTTATTTAACCGCTTTCAAAATACAGTTTACTTCCTTGATGGAAAGTAAATCGTGAAAGTAGACCCATGTCCTTCCTTGCTTTCTACGTCGATTTTTCCTCCGCTATTCTCTACTACCCGCTTAACAATATAGAGGCCTATTCCTGTGCCTTCTACATGGGTATGGAAGCGTCTAAACATTTTGAATAGCTTATCCTTGCTTCTTTCCGGGATTCCTAAACCGTTATCCTCAACACTTAGAACGGTATATTCACCTCTTTGATAGGTATGCACTTTAATTCGAGGCTGCCTTTCTGCAGATTGATATTTAATCGCATTTGACAAAAGATTATAGAAAATGCTTTTTAAATTTTTCTTACTAAAGGGCACTGAAGCTGCATCAAATTGTGTGATGATCTGCGCTTGCGAAAGTTTTGCTAAGGAAGCTACATCCTCAAAGACTTCTTCAAACATGGCTTGAAAAGAAAGCTGTTCTACTTGAGCATCCAGATCTTTTTGAACTCTGGCAATATCAGTTAAATCATCAATGGTTTTCTTTAGTTTAAAGACACTTTTAGACAGGTATTCAAGTTGAGTTTGCTCATTTGGATGTAAGCGGTCCGCTAAGTTTTTTGCAAGCAGCGTGATGAGTCCCTCTATATTCGCAATCGGGGCACGCAGGTCGTGAGAGGCGGTGTAAATAAAATTGTCTAGATCCGTATTGGTGCGGACCAATTGGTTGTTTTTTTCTACTAACTCGGCTGTTCTTAATGCCACGCGTTCTTCTAACTCATCATTGGCTTCTTTGAGTAATTCTTCGGTGCGCAACAGCTCTTCATTGGTTTCATGTAACTTAAAGTTTACCTCTTTAAGTTCTTGTTCGGCTTGTTTTCTTGCCGTATTATCTCTGGCCACACCAATAATTTGAATAGGCAAGCCATCGGCTGATCGTTTAAATACATTATAGCGATCCATTATCCATCGGTACTCCCCTTTGTGGTCTTTTATTCTGTATTCTAAATCCCTGGCCTTGCTGCCGGTATAGGTTTTATAGGATTCGAGGAAGCTAATCACAATAGGTAAGTCTTGCGGATGAATTACTTCTATCAATCCCTGTACGCCTTTTTCTATTAAAGCCTTTAACTCTTGCTGGTTGTAACCGAGAATTTCATAGATTTCTTTAGATGAATATAAATTTGCCCCTTTCTCTAGATCATAGACCGTAATCACATCGGGAGAGGTATCCGCAAGGCTTTGAATAAAGTGTTGATCCTCTTGTATTTTTAACTCCCATTCCTTTCGTTGGGTTATGTCCCGGGTAATACTTAAGGCACCTATCACTTCTTTCTTCTCGTTATGCAGAGGCACAAAATGCGCCTCATACCAGCCTTTGCCCACTTTGTAGGGTCTGTCTGATAAGTGAACAGATTCCCCTTCAAATACTTTTTTAGCTGCCAAGGCTTCCTCTGAACCTTCATAGGAGGGAAATAAATCATAGAAGCTTTTGCCTAAGATGTCCTCTTTTCGAACCTGATTCATTCTTTCCATAGCCGGGTTCCATTCGGTTACTTTCCAATCGGGATTAAAAGCAGAAATACCATCGATGCAATGATTGATAAGAGATTGGCTAAACTCTTTTTGCTGAAGGAGCTTTTCTTGTGCAATTTCTCCGAAAGATTCAATGAGCTTTAAAAAATAAAAGCTATAGAATTCTACTAATTCGATGAGAATCTGCTCACGCAATTCTATGTGGGAAGAGTATTCTTTGAGTAGTTTGATAAAAACAAATTTACTGATGTTGATAGAGGTAATGATTTGAGTAACTCCTTCCATATCTCTTGGCAGGTAGGATAATTCGTTGTTTTTCCATAACCGGATACGCTCAAGTATATGCTCTTTCCCTTTACCCACCTCAAGGCATTGCAAAAGATTGAAAAACTCTTGTTCAAGAAAGGCTAGTTGGTCTTTCTCACCCGACAGGCCTTGTGAACCTAACAGGGTATGGTTCACCATAGCGGCTCTTTGCAAATACATTTGGCAAAAAGAGGAAAGCTTTTCATGTAACAGGAAAGAGGCATAATGGGGCAATTGTTGAAAAGAATCTTTCATAGTACAATGAAATGTGTATATAGGGTTTACGTGTGGGTAAATTAACAATTTTAATCAACTAATATTCAATGATAGTTGCTTTATAACATCGTTGTGTATTAGTAAATTATACAATTGGCTATTGATGAACGTATATACAAGTAATTGATATGTATTACGTACAGATTGATAAGGCTCATATGCTTGTTTTTCATCTTTTACTAGGTTTGTAAAAGAGGTTACTTTAATGAACAAAAGGTAAGAAATATAGGTACTTCCATCATCCTTACGCTTTTTAGTGTAGCCAATAACTGTTTTGTTCTAGCCATACAGTACTAAAGCCAGATAATGCGTAGAGAAAATGTAATTCGAGTGACAATAGGAATGATCTTCCTCTGACTTTCCATAAGTATGCTGGGCGCTTTTATCTACACTTAATTTAAAAAGGGTTGTTCTTAAATTTACTTCTTCTCTGCTCAATATATATGTGATCAACTAAAGTTGAAAAGTGAACTAAACGCAAAAAGAGGAGTTGAAGCTATCTTTCAACAAGCATTATTTGTAGATATAACTTCTGGAACATAGCTTCGCTGATCATTTTTCCATAAATTGATAAATAGCAAGATCAGGCATCAAAAAGTATATTACATGTAGCTTTTTACACCCTTAACTTCGTCTGGACATGGACGCAAAATCAACTCTTAAGCAGCATATCACTAAAACTATTTCCGTATCAGATGAGCAGTTCGATTATTTCTTTTCGCATTTTAAGCCGCAAGGATTCAAAAAAGGGCAGGTGATTATTGCTGCCGGTGATAAGGTGGATGGGGAGTATTTTGTGATAGATGGTTGCTTAAAAACGTTTTATATAAATGATGACCTTAAAATGTATATTCTTCAATTCGCCATGCCTACCTGGTGGGCTTCCGATTATAATGCGCTGTACACTAGTAGCAGAGCAACGGTAAGTGTGGATTGCATCACCGATGCAGAGGTCCTTTATCTGAAAGCCCAGGACAGGGAGAAACTTTGTAATGAAATACACGCCATTGAACATTTCTTCCGGTGGCGTACCAATATGGGATATGTAGCCTCACAGAAACGGCTGCTTTCTTTGATGAATAATGATGCCAAGCACCGGTATGAAGAACTGCTAAAGCAATATCCGCAATTATATAATTTGGTACCCAAGAATTTAATCGCCGCCTATTTGGGCGTATCCCGCGAGACACTCAGCCGCCTGTACCATTCCGAAAAGTGAGGTAGATCACATTGTGTTATCTGTTTCCAGAATGTGATGTAGGTCACGCGATACTTACCATTTCATCCTGCACCTTTGTGTTGTTCATTTACACATAAAAGAAATGGAAACACAACAGTTTAACATCATCGGCGCCCAAAGTACCATCGAATGGGTGGGCCGCAAAGTAACCGGAGCACATAATGGCACGATTGCTATGAAAGAAGGAACCTTGCTTTTCACCAATGATCATCTTTCAGGTGGTAGATTCGTGATTGACACCCGGTCCATTCAAATTCTCGATATTACAGATCCTGTAACCAATGCACAATTCGCCGGACACTTAGCCTCCGATGACTTTTTTAATTCAGAGCAATACCCGGAAGCCGCTTTTAACATTAGTCAGGCTGAACCATATGGGAAGGGTTCCTATCATGTTGTCGGCGATCTGACGATCAAAGGTATTACTCATCCTGTCAATTTCAACGCACAAGTCAATCGTTCAGGGAGTTTACTCACCGCTAGTGGTAAAATCACAGTAGACCGCACCAGGTTCGGCATCAAATTCCGCTCTGGAAACTTTTTTCAGAACCTGGGTGATATGCTGATCTATAACAATTTTGATCTGAATATCACTATCACCGCTGTGGCGGTTGTACAAACCAAAGCAATTACTCATAATATTCACGCTTAACTATTACCACTATGCCTTATATTAAAATTGAGGTGACCCGTGAAGGTGTTACTAGAGAAAAGAAACAAGCTCTTATTAAAGGAGTAACCGATCTAATTACCGATGTGCTTAATAAAGATCCCCACCTTACGCATGTAGTAATTCAGGAAGTGGATCTGGATGATTGGGGATATGCTGGTGAGCAAACATCCGTCTTACGTGAAAAAGGAGTTACTGCAAACAAACAATAAATACGAACAAAAATGAAAAAGCAAACAGTTATCGTTACCGGTGCATCTTCGGGCATTGGGAAAGAAGTCGCCCGCTACTTCTTGGAAAAAGGCGACAACGTTGTGATCAACTCGGCAACTGCCTCAAAACTAGAAGAAACGTTTTATGAGCTGGGAGCAGGGCCAAATCTTGCCATGGTAGCCGGGAATGTGAGCGAAAAAGCAACTGGTGAACTGCTCCTACAAAAGGCCCTAGAGAGATTCGGATCTGCCGATGTACTCATTAACAATGCCGGAATTTATGAGAATAAACCTTTTCTGGAAGTAGACGAGACATACCTGGACCGTTTTCTGAGCACTAATCTGAAAGGAACATTTTTTACTACGCAAGCTGTAATGCCGCAAATGTTAAAACAGCACGATGGCGTGATCATTAACATTGGTTCACCCCTGGTCGAACATGCTTTAGGTGGCGGTCCATCCACGGCTCCTATTGCCAGTAAAGGTGCGATACATGCCCTTACCCTACAACTGGCTGCTGAATTTGGAAAAGACAACATCCGGGTCAATACCATTGCTGCAGGTATTATTCGTACGCCCATGCATGGCGACAATGCGGATAAAGGCGCTGGCCTGCACCTAATTAACCGGATAGGCGAAGTGGAAGAAATAGCGCAAATGGTGTATGCGATAGCAAAAAACAAATATGTGACCGGAGCTATCATCAATGTAGATGGCGGTATGGGTGCAGGTCACCATCTAAACTAAAATAAAAGTATATTCCCACTTTTGTTCCCGGATAATTACCGGAGGCAGAAGTACAAACAATTCTTGAGATGAAAACCAATATTGAAGAAAGCATAGCTATTGAACAAGTACTGAAACAGTATTACTTTCAGGGAATTTATGCGGGCAATGTGGAAGTATTAAAGAAGGCTTTCCAGCCTAGCACGCTACTTTTTGGCGATGTAAAAGGTCAGCCCTATGCCAAAACCCTTGATGAGTATCTTGATGGAGTGGCCCACCGAACCAGTCCCAAAGATTCCGGGAAGCCCTACCAAACAGAGATTATTTCAATTGAGATTATCCAATCAATCGCCGTGGCAAAAGTGCGTTTAAAGATGTATGAGTTCAACTATTATGACTTACTGTCTTTTCATAAAATAGGCGGCGAGTGGGTAATAGTAAATAAAATGTTCACTCATGTTGAAGCATAAGATTATGTACGAGCATTCAATTAATAATTAAGGTATGTGGTACAACACCAAAGTAACCGAACTTCTCGGAATCCAATATCCAATTTTGCAAGGTCCATTCGGTGGCGGATTATCGTCTGTCGAACTAGTGGCAACGGTATCAAATATGGGTGGCTTGGGTGGGTACGGGGCTTATACATTGCCTGCACAGGAGATTTATGAGATTGATAAACAGATCAAAGCAGCCACCGGCAAGCCTTATAACCTGAATCTCTGGGTATCAGACACTGATGCAGTTAATGGTACAGTTAGCGATGAAGTATACGAAGGGGTAAAGGAACAATTTAAACCTTATTTTGACGAAGCTGGAATTGAACTACCCACCAAACCGGCTCCTTTCAAATCCCGTTTTGAAAATCAGATACAGGTGGTGCTGGATATATGGCCTAAGGTGTTCAGCTTCATGTTCGGTATACCATCTGCTGATATATTAGAGCAATGTCGCAGGCGTAACATTAAACTAGTGGGTGCGGCTACAACCCTGGATGAAGCCTTAGCACTTCAAAATGCAGGAGTTGATATGATTATTGCCTCAGGTATCGAGGCAGGTGGCCACAGGCCCTCTTTCCTGGCAACAGCTGAGGAGTCCATGACTGGTACTTTTGTACTACTCCAATTAATCAAAGAAAAAATCAAGCTGCCTATTATTGCAGCTGGTGGCATCGCCAATGGACGGGGTATAGCGGCTGCACTTACCCTGGGGGCAGATGCTGCCCAAATCGGCACTGCCTTCCTGGCCTGTGATGAGTCTGCGGCTTTGCCTGTTCATAAGGAAGCGCTTTTCTCTGGATCTGCCAAGTATACGATGCTGTCGCGCGCTTTTACCGGACGTTTAGGCAGAGGGATCAGTACGCAGGTAGCCAAAGACATGGTAGGTAAGGAGAGAAACATTCTTCCATTTCCACTACAAACTACGTTCATGTCTTCGTTGCGGAAGGCCGCACTTGAAAAGCAAAAATATGATTTGGTGCTGTTTTGGGGAGGCCAAATTGCCCCAATCCTTAAACACAGAAAAGCATCTGGATTAATGCAATCACTCATCGAGGAAACAACCCAAATTCTGTCGTTACGGAAGCTGTAGCGTATATAGCTCAGCTAGAAACTTGCTCTAATTTTGTCTGTAAGAGATAGCTGAAAAAAAGTGATAAATTATTTGTTAATGACCGATCGGTCATTTATATTTGTGTCATCAAGAACAAAAAGATGACAAAAGCAGAACGAACCAGGCAATTAATCCTTGAAAAAGCCGCCCCGCTTTTTAATACGAAAGGTGTAGCGGGTACTTCTTTAAGTGATATTCTGGAGGTAACTAAACTAGCCAAAGGAAGCCTGTATGTGCATTTTGAAAATAAGGAAGAGCTGGCTCACGAAGTGGTTGACTATCAATTGAACCGGCTGGCAACTGTAGTAGAAACAGCCATGAGCCAGAAAAAAACAGCTAAAGAGAAGTTATTTGCCTACATCGATTTATATCTGGACCCCTTGAATCCACCGATCATAGGCGGTTGTCCACTGCTCAATTTTGGTATGGAAGCCGACGATACCGATGAAGTGATCCGGAAGAAAGTACATCAGTTAGTAGAAAAAGCCCAACTAAATATTCGACGCATTGTGGAGAAGGGTATTGAAACTGGCGAGTTTAAATCAGACTGGGATGCAAAAGAGTTTGCTACCAAGATGTTCGCCATGGTGGAGGGAGGAATTATGATCTCGCGGATAGGAGGGAACAACAAAGCTATGCAAGTAATTGCTCGTTCCTTAAAAAATGAAATTAAAGAAAAAGTAAACTAAATTTTTTACATTAAATATGACCAATTGGTCATTAAAAGCATGTTAAATAAATATGGAACCTTGTTTTTTTAATCGATAAATGACCGATCGGTCTTAAAACAGATTTTAAACTGAATACTAATGAAAACCATGAAACAAAAAGTTGTTTTTGCCATGCTGATGGGCATCATCACAACTGGAATTGTGTCTTTTACACTTCTCGGCGTAAACCGGGGATTTACTCCAGGATTTGCATTGATCTGGATGAAGTCCTGGGCCATCGCATACATAGTGGTAATTCCGATTATTCTGATCGTTACACCCCATGTTCAGCGTGTAGCAAGTTATTTATGCAAGGAAGAAAAGTATGCTACGCAAAACGAGTAAATTCAAAAGATACGTGAGTTCCTTCCTATAGTGCCCTCTCAGGTAGATAAAGCCGAGCCAATAAGTAGTAATAATCAAGAAATGCCTTAGCCAAGCAACCCACACTGAAATAAATTTTAATAATCAAAACTATCAACTCTTATAACAATGGAAAATTATCAAGTAGATTCTGCAATTATTAGTACAACGTCTGAAGAAACACCTCAGATATCTTTTAAAAAGGCCATTTATACGGCCAAAACACATACCATTGGAGGCAGGGAAGGGGCATCACGTAGTTCAGATGGCCAGCTAGATGTTAAACTGGCAACCCCAGGCACGACACGCATCGGTACCAATCCTGAACAATTATTTGCAGCCGGTTGGTCGGCTTGCTTCGAAGGGGCTATAGCAAAAGCGGCCCATGACAAAAAGGTGAAGCTTCCAGCTAATACAGCTATCGACGCAGAAGTGGATTTGTGTCTGGTCGACGGTCAGTACTTCCTGCAGGCGCGCCTCAACGTAAGCCTGCCAGGTTTAGCACAAGAAGTAGCCCAAGCCCTTGTGGATGCTGCGCACCAGATTTGCCCTTATTCCAAAGCCACCCGTGGCAACATTCCAGTCGCCATCAATCTGGTTTAATCTATTGCTTCTATATGTGCGTCAGCTTGGTTAATAGCCAGAGACTGGTTTACATCTCTTGGAGACTACATATTTCAGGAGATTGTTCACAATCACATAATCAACTGAAGAATTCTACATCTTATTCCTGGCAATAGGTAATATAAAACACTAATCACCATTAAATGACCGATAGGTCATAAAATATCAATTAAAACAAAAACACAATGAAAACTCAAAAAGTATGGTTTGTTACTGGGGCCTCGCGAGGTTTTGGTTTCGAAATTGTTAAAGCTGTTTTAGCGGCAGGAGATCAGGTAGTAGCCACTGTTCGTAAGCATCCTGAGCAACTTTTTGCTGCTCTCGGGAATCCCCACAATTTGTTAGTGGTAGTACTAGATGTAACAAAGGTAGGGCAAGTAAAAGAAGGTGTTGAGCAAGCTATTGCGAAATTTGGTCAGATTGATGTATTAGTTAACAACGCAGGGTATGGTTTTTTAGGGGCTTTTGAAGAGGCCACAGAGGAAGAAATAAGCCGGCAGTTTGAAACCAATGTGTTCGGTTTACTGCGAGTGACTCAGGCGATCTTACCGTATATGCGGCAACGGGCAACCGGCCACATCATCAACTTTTCCTCTGCTTTTGGCTATCGGGCTACCGTACCAGGATTTGGTTTGTACGGTTCCACTAAGTTTGCAGTAGAGGGAATTTCTGAAGGATTGGCGTTAGAAGTAAATCCCTTAGGTATCCGGGTTACATCATTAGCACCTGGACTATTCAGTACGGATTTTCTGTCAGGGGATTCTTATGTGGTTGGTGCCAATGTACTGGAAGCATATGCCCCGACGGTAGGGCGGACAAGAGTCAATGCAGGGCAACTTCACGGCAGTCAGCCAGGTGATCCAGCCAAATTGGCCCAAGTAGTGATTGAGTTAGCCAACAGCCAGACACCTCCGGTTCATCTTCCTGTCGGTAAAGATGCGGTTGCATACTTCCGGTCAAAAGTAGCCACAATGGAAGCGGAAGTAAATGCCTGGGAAAGTATTTCAGCAAGCACAGATCGGGAAATTGAACCGGCTTTCCCAAAATAATAGGAAATTCCACCAATAGCATTTATCAGTCTTCATCCTACATTCCTATATAAATTAAAAGTTGGTCTGGCATTCGGTTAGTTCCAGCCAACGGTCTTTCAGTCATTATCCTTTCTAATAAACGCATTATCTTATGAAAACCATTCTTTTAATTGCCTTTTCAATGGTCGGCTTGGTCTTTCAAGCGGCTAGTCAACATACCATTGCACAAAAAATCCAGGGATCAGAGTCTATTTTGCCACTGGCTTCAGAGCCACCCCCTAAACTGCTTGTGAATCCGCCGTTGCCTGGTCCTTTAGCACAAGGCAAAGTAATTATTCCTTACCAGACGGAAAATCTGCGTATTGTGCCTGTCTTTGGTGAGACTGCCCTGGATGTTTCTCCGCGTGTTGGTCATTTACATATTACGGTAGATAATACACCTTGGCATTGGGCGCATGCCAGTAATGACCAGCCACTTATTATTGTAGGTTTGCTACCTGGGCCACACCATGTTTTAGTGGAGATGGCTGATGCAAGCCACCAAGTAATCGAAAGTAAGGTTATTTCTTTTACAATTCCGGATTCCAAGCAAATGGAGATTTCTCAGCATGACCAACATTGAGCATGAACTTGTGTTCTCACCTGTATTTGGAATTCTCCTTGATAAGCTAAATACAGGTGAGCAAATTCTTGGTTTAAATGTCAATGAATAAGCTATTATTAATTCTGTAAAGTTTTCTAGAGGGGCTAGACCTTGATTAGATATATTCCTATCTTAGGTATATCAAAAAGAGAGTTGTACAAAGTAAGCAAGCAGTGTAAAAAATTAACAGGCAATTGAGTTAATGTATATCCCTAAGCCTTGTGCTACTAAATAGGTAACTAATATGGAGGTACATTCCACATCCGGCGTATATCTATTAGGAATAAAAAATTCTGTGGAGGAGCCTTTGCTTAAGCCTGCTCAATTTGCCCGATACACCGTACTATTCATTCAGGAAGGAGAAGGCGTTTTCCATGCTGACTTTGGCGCATTTCCTTTTTGTGGTCCAGTCCTTCTATTTGCTACACCGTTACAAGTAATTTATCTAGAGATAAGCAAGCCTATTCCATTTACGGTACTCCAGTTTCATTCCGATTTTTATTGTATAGAATACCATCAGGCAGATGTAGGTTGCAATGGCTTATTGTTCAATAATATTTACCTGGAGCCCTCCGTAAAACTTTCTCCGCAAGAGAGTACACGATTTGCTCAATTGATGGAACAGCTATCCGAAGAACTCAATGCGGCTATTCCCTCTCAAATGGTATTGCAAGCTTGTTTGCAGTTGTTATTAGCTAAATCAAGCAGTATCAAAAGTAGATCCTTATCAGAGAAACAGGAGCCTACAGACGAATTGATGGAGCGGTTCCGGCTGTTACTAGACGAGCACTACCTGCATTTACATAAACCTTCGGAGTATGCTTCATTAGTAGGGCTACCTCCAAATACCTTCACTAAGCGTATCACCAAGTATTTCAAAAAAACGCCCTCCCTGCTAATTCAAGAACGGCTGATTCTGGAAGCTAAAAAAAGACTACATCTTACTCGTAAGAGTATCAAAGAAATTGCATTTGCCTTACAGTTTAGTGATGAATTTTACTTTAGCCGCTTTTTTAAAAAATTCACCGGTGTCTCCCCGCAAACCTTCCGTGATCAGACCGGTATCTCCATCGTGGCAGATTTGTCCAAGTGATATCCATTTTTGTCTATGGTTTACTCTTCATAAGGAAGTTAAATTTGATAGATAAAATTTCTATGCCTAATTAAAGGCAGCTAAAAGGTATAAGACATGTAGAGAACAGAAGCCAGAAGGATACTATTTTAAAAGTAATGATTTTTGCAATGAAAAATAAAAAAGCAACTATTTCCCCCATTGTTAAAGACAAGGTTCCTGTATTATATAATTGGGGAGATTTACAACAGGAATGGAGTGAAGCAGTAAAGCGTTCGGGTGAAAATTATTTTGAAATTCACCGTATGGATGAACACCATGTAAAAAGTAAGCGACCTATTGCTCTTTACCAGTTAAATGTGTTCATCATTTTTTTAATTAGTGGTAGAGAAGGGGCTCGTAAGATTGGTTCAGAAGAATATACCAGGAAACCAGGCATTTTGTGTTTTGTACCTGCGAACAGATTTATTCCATGTATGTCAAAGATGGATGAACAATCAGGCTATTTTTGTGCATTTACCTCATCATTCTTTGGGCAAAATTTAGCCAATAAAGATAGCTTATTTCAATATCCGTTTTTTAACGTGGAGGAGGGTATTGCTTTGCAACTAGACAATTCGCAAACTGTTTATTTTAACAAGCTTTTCCAAGAAATGGAAGAAGCATATCAAATTGAGCATGCCAATAAGGAGGACCTGATAAGGGCATTATTGAATGTACTCTTGCAAAAAGCCCAACAATTGATAGTTGCTAACAGAGATAATTGCTTAGTAGATAACAGCAATGCCGGAGTTCGTTTGACAAAAGCATTTGCCCTACTTTTCGAGAGGGATCTGGAGCCATTAAAGAACTTGCATACAATAGAAATTAAATCTTTATCTCAGTACGCAACAGCGCTACATGTTACTCAAAATTATCTCAATGACACGATAAAAGCAGTTACCGGGCAGACACCTGGAGAAATTATCCGGGAGCGACTCATTAAAGAAGCATCCCAATTATTGCTTCATACTCAATTAAGTATAGCAGAAATATGTTTCTTGTTAAAATTTGAAGATGCTTCTTATTTCTCCCGCTTCTTCAAGCGATATACCGGTATTACACCCTCTCAATATAGAAAAAAGGAAGAGGTAACGAACGCCCCATTCTTTGCTAGATTTAGTAATCAGGACTCATCGAAATAAGTGGCTAAAGAAGTCTACATGAAAACAACCATTTGCAAGTGAGTATGCATGAACGTAGCATATATTGATATATCAATTTCTAGCAAAAGTGCATGCTTATATATAAGACAGAGCGTAATTTTAACCTGAATTTCTTATCTTTCCAGGGCAAAAAATACATGATCCTATGTATGAAAAACTGTTTGAACACCTGTTAAGATACAATCACTTGGAAGCAGGAGAGCGAGCGATACTTCTATCACATCTTCAGCTAAAAAAGTTATCCAGAAAAGAATTTCTCTTAAAAGAAGGGCAGGTATGTTCTGGAATGTACTTTGTCATCGAAGGGTGCTTACGTTTATATTCGATTACAGAGAAGGGATCAGAGCAGATCTTACAGTTTGGTATTGAAAATTGGTGGATCAGCGATTATATGAGTTTTGAAAATAAGTTACCTTCCCCATACTACATACAGGCAGTAGAGGATTCGCAGGTTGCCCTAATTTCCAGGGAGGTGTATGAGCAATTATTTCATCAAATACCTGGGCTGGAGCGCTATTTCCGGCTAATGATGCAGCGGGCTTATACAGCGGCTTTACGAAAAATAGAAATTCTTCTTTGTCAATCAGCAGAAACACGTTACGAAGAATTTACAAAGACATTTCCTGGTTTTGTTCAGCGCATTCCCCAATATATGCTGGCTTCTTTTTTAGGATTTACTCCTGAGTTTTTAAGTATGCTCCGGGCAAAAATCAAATAGAGCATTTCTTAAACTACTTTAAGAGAAAATTCTCAAGCATGTACGACCTTTGTTTTCAATAACACAAGGTACTATGAGCACATTCACATACACCCCAGCAAGCATCCGGGAAAAGCAAGCACATTTCATTTCCCGGGAAAAGACATCGGAGACAGACTGGTTTTCTAAGGCCCCGTCCATGCAACATACTACAGGCCGTATACAGCCCGCTTATAACAGAAAGCGTATAGTCGTGATAGGCGGAGGGTTTGCCGGATTAAATCTTATCCAACAATTGGCTAACAACCCCTCTTATCAAATTACCCTGGTAGACAAGAACAATTACAATTACTTCACGCCGCTGCTATATCAGGTAGCTACGGGCTTTCTGGAACCTTCCAGTATTAGTTATCCATTTCGCAAGCTCCTAAGAGATAAGGGAATTACCATCCGGATGGCTGAGCTCTTACGGATAGATTCTCATGCTCAAACACTGTATTTGAGCGATGGGGAGCTTTCGTATGATTATCTGGTGCTGGCAGCAGGAGCTAAAACGAATTTCTTCGGAAATAAGGCTATCGAGAAAAACGCTATTGCTTTGAAAGGTATGGATGATGCCATTTATATGCGAAATGTGCTGATTCAAACATTGGAAAAAGCAGCAATCGAACAAAATCCTATCGAACGAAAGAAACTATTGACCATGGTTGTAGCCGGTGGGGGACCTACCGGAGTTGAAGTGGCTGGGATGCTGGCGGAAATGAAAAATTTTATCATTGAAAAAGATTACCCAGAGTTAGTAGGTGCTATAGGTGAGATCGTGATAGTGGATGCCCAGGCTACTTTACTAGCACCAATGAGTGAGAAAACACATCAGGAAACCTATCATGCCTTAGTTAATCTAGGTGTAAAAGTAAAGCTCAACACACGGGTAGTCAGTTATGAGAATGAACAGGTTCAGTTTTCCGATGGGGAGCTCATTAATGCTAAAACCCTGATATGGGCAGCCGGTGTTATTGCCAGGACTTTTGAGGGTATTCCCCCATCGAGCCTTGGAGCAGGAAAACGGATTGTGACAGATATTTATAACCGGGTAATAGGCTTTGAAAACATCTATGCCATAGGCGACATTAGCCTGCAACAAACCGATCCACTTTATCCTACAGGCCACCCGCAGCTGGCACAAGTAGCGATACAGCAGGGAACCACACTGGCAAAAAATTTTATGGCGATGGCAAGAAACAAACCCCTAAAACCATTTAAGTATTTTGACCGGGGAGATATGGCCATTGTTGGACGGCATCATGCCGTGGCTGACTTGTTTAAACATAAGCTGCATTTAAGTGGCTTTTTAGGTTTGCTAGGCTGGCTGTTCATTCATTTGATTTCTCTTGTAAATTATACGAATAAAATCAAAACCCTCTATGGATGGATCATCGCCTATCTGACCAGGGATCAGGCCTTGCGAATGATTTTTAGACCGACAAACCACAAAGAATTTATTTCACATTGACCCAGATTAATTGCAATCTCTAATTTTATTTAATATACCTAGCAAATCAATATCTTAATCACCTAACATAACAAAAACACCATGAACCAACGTATTGTCATCAAAGAAGTGGAGCCAAAGGCCTACGAAGCTATGTTTGCCTTTGAAAAATACCTGAGTAGAACCAAGCTTAGTCCTATTGAAAAGCACCTAATCAAAATTAGAGCTTCCCAGATAAACGGATGTGCCTATTGTATAAACATGCATACTAAAGAGGCAAGAGAGTTAGGGGAAACCGAGCAACGCATTTATGCGCTAAGTGCCTGGCAGGACACTCCATATTTTACTGAAAAAGAAAGAGCTATTTTGGCCCTTACGGAAGAAGTTACGCTTATTCAGCAAAAAGTGTCAGAAAAAACTTATCAACAAGCAGCCAGATTATTAGATGAAGTGAGTTTAGCACAGGTAATTATGGCCATCATTGGGATAAATGCCTGGAACCGCATTGCTATTAGTACGCACCTAATGCCGCCACTCGAGTAAGCTAAGTCAATGGCCTACAAATAAAGTAAGCTAAACTAAACTTCATACATAGATAAATACCCATTAAGTAAATACTTAGTGCTGATTGATTAGGTAATTAACTTTCTCTAAGAGAATGTCAAGCAGAAAACAAACTGTTACTATTGAGAACTCTTCGCAAGTTACTCGAAGGTACGTGCGAATAGTAGGAGAAGGAAAGCAGACTAAGAAGGCATTCATAAGCTTTTCTACAGAATTTTTTCTTGTGAGGCTTTATCATCTGTGTCAAGTGCTTTTATTACCGAAGAAAATACCAGACTTCAACAAAATCAACCTATAGTTTTGTAACAAATAATAAGTTATTAAATCAAAAAGCCTGTTCAAGGCTTTTTTGATTTAATAGGGTTTTTGTATTTATTTTTTAAATCACCTATGCTCACTTTTCGTTTTAAGACTGCTCTACTTATTGATGACAATGATGTAGATACCCTGATTCATTCCAAACTTGTCAAAAATTCCTGTTTTGCCGAGGAAATTATTATTAAATATTCTGCAATAGAAGCGTTGGAATACTTATCTGAGAGACTGTTTTCTTCACAAGCTTTTCCTGAGATCATTTTTTTAGATATCAACATGCCGTTGATGAATGGATTCGATTTTTTAACTGAATTAGATAAATTTCCTGTTTCCGTTTGGAAAGAAACAAAGATTATTATGCTCTCTTCTACTATACATAAAGAAGAGATAGATAAAATACATTCTAATCCGAAAGTATACACTTTTATCTGCAAACCTCTCACCGCATTAGGGTTGATGAGGCTAATGTAAGGTAAGCACCCGCAGAACCAGCCCTATTTTAATGGTAGTTGCTTACGTAATTTAGCAGAAAAACTGTTAAAGAAGATTGCACCCCAATTGAGAATAGAACTAGAGATGTTTTCCCTGTTAGAAGGTAAGTTAAAAAAATGACCTGACACAAAAGCAATTCTGCGTTACTCATTAAATGTCGGTGCATCTTCTAATTTCTTGGGTGGGCAAGTACCGTAACTCACAGCCTACTAAGCCAACCTCAGACAAAGCAGAGGTTACTCAGGCTATCAAAAATAATAGTCCTGATATTTTATTGTGCAGTTTAGAGAACAGTAGTAAAATTGGTGCTTTTTCTCTATACTAGGCATTTAATCCATTATCAGTTGTATCAGATAAAGTTGTCAGCTACTAAGTACCCATTTTGATTTCCTACTTAAATGGATATTAAAAAGTATTTCTACATTGCTATTTCTTGTCTAGTGCTAGAGGTTTTGTGCAGTCTGTATTTAATTATTAGCAGCTACAAAAGTGACCCTGCCGGAGAAGCTATGGGACAAGGGTTAGGCTATATAGGCTTACTTATGAGTATTTTTCTCATGGTATGTCTTGGTATTAGCTATTCTGCAAATATCCAATGGGCAGTTTCTACTATCTCTATCCTGGCTGCTTTACCCATTCTAGCATTAGTAATGTATCAAGTGAAAGATGTAGTGGATAAGCATGCTACTAAAATGGTAGATAACAAATTTGAGCAGGGGGAAGGCATTTTTCCTAAGGGAACTCCTACAGCGTTAGCAAAAGCGATCGCTGCTAATGATACAGGAGCAATGAAAACATTAATCTCTCAAGGAGCCCAACTGAATCAAAGTAGCAATTCTGGAAGTACTTATCTACACTATGCTATTCAATTAGCTTGTAAATACGGCCATGCTTTAACGCCGGTTTATACGTTACTACAAGCAGGGGCAGACCCTAATTTGGAGGCACCTCTTTTAGAAGCCTTTTATGCTAGTGGTGAAAAAAGCTTGCAAGCCATGGAGTACTTATTACAATATGGGGCAGATCCAAATGTTGAAGATATGTACCAGGTTCCGATCCTACATAATGGCACAGATATAGCTAAATTGAAAATGTTGGTGGCCTATGGTGCCAATTTAAATATAGAAAGCCACTATTGGACCACCAAAGGTTATACGCCTCTTATGTCGTTTGTCAATCAGGAAAGCTGGGAAGCTATGCTGTTTCTGATTGAACATAGGGCAGATCCGAATCATCAAGCAGCAGATGGATCTACTTTAAGGAGTTTAATGCAAAAAAGGCGAATGATTTATGAAAGTTCTGCGTCTTCTATTCCTACAAAGTTTCTAGTGATAGAAGAAAAATTAGGTATACAAAGCAATGTGTCACCTTAGTCTTCCGGCCATCTTAAAAAAATAGCTAACATTAGGTCAAATTCTTATAAAGTAGCTTCCAAAAGAGTGAATTTAGAAAGATGATTTTTCTGAGTGCAAGGATAAAAAATCATAAAGACTAGACGGAACGTTATCACCATTCGAGAATTAATCTACTCTTAATAGAGCACTTCTACTTACCATAGGTGCTAGAAATAGGTAGTAAGGTAGTTGAATAATATACTAAGAATCCCTGTCATGAATAATTAAATACTTTAATTCCTACTAATTTATTTCATAATCGCAAAGCATAAAAAGTATTGGAAAGTAGCAATTAACACACAAACTTTTTAAAATGCAGAGCTGAAGTATATTTATCCTAAACTTTTACCTCTTAAGCCTTCTTTTTTTTCCTTTCATCGCATTTGACCTTGATAATACCTATTTTTTTCGCAATAGGAGCAATAAGTAAAATCATTGGATATAGTTTTATGACAGTGGCTGTAAACCATCTTTCAACTTCTTTATTAAATTTTTTTTATGCACCTAGATAATTAATCTTACGCCTCCAAGCTCTGATATTTGGTAGGGAAAGTGGTCTCCCAGAGAACCAATGAACATGAAGTTTTTAGGTATATTCCATTTCATGGATAATTCATCAATAAGCTGAGGACCAAAATGGCCTTGCATAACAATAAAATCTACTACAAAAGCCGAATAAAGCCATTACTGATAAAAAGGAAATAGTGTATACGCCGGCTAAGGCACCTAATTCTCCCTTCGTTATAAAAAGGATAGATATACATAAGAGGAAAAAGCCAATCATGATCCGGTAAGTGGTCCCTCTCTTATTGGTTTTGAGCAGAAACTGAGGCAGACAACGGTCCAAGGTCATGCGGTGCACTAGTCCACTCACTCCCACATACCATGTAAGCACTGCTCCACTCAGTACGAGTACAGCATTGATAGACACCAGCCAGGCAAGCCAATCTCCTCCGGCCACTTTCCCCATATAAGCTAGCAAGGCTTCCTAATGCTCACCAACTTCTCGGATAGGCACCAGGGCTAAAGCAATTAAAGCCATTAGCGGATTAAACACACTTACTACGATCCACATGTTAGTAAAGCATTAATTTAAATGTGTTTATATAAGCCGTATAATTAACTAATGTTGTATAAAGCATTCTTTGCTCTGCTGATAGAACATTATTTGTTTTACGTAAGCTACCCAATAACCTCTACAGGTATCCTACATTGCCTAATCACTCCTCTCTATTCGATGTAATCTTTAATAGATGCCTTATGCAAATTTTGATTTGCGGCCAGAAAATTCTATAAAAAATGCAACTATTTCATGGTGGTTGAAAATTTTAACCCCTTTTTAATCGTCATTTAATGCACTTTTAATTTAGGGTTAATGCCCGTTTAATGCTTTACAACAAGCTTTGTATTCCAACTTAAGGACCTTCAAGTGTATGTTCTGTTTACCTCTCACCCAATACCTATTAATAAAATCATATTGTTTTAAAAGTATCCTACTTATGAAGAGAATTTTCATGCTAATCGGATTATGTGCCTTGTTATCTCAGACAAGCTGTCATTTTGAAGATGCCGAAGCAGAAACGAAGGAAGAAGAAGTCAAATTTCTGGTAACCAGTCCGTTGAATAAAGATACATTGATTACCAAAGAATATGTAAGCCAAATCCGGTCTATACAGCATATTGAGCTGAGAGCAATGGAAAAAGGCTACTTAGAAAAGATTTTTGTAGATGAAGGAAAGTTTGTAAAAAAAGGGCAGCTTATGTTTCAGATCATGCCTATGCTGTATCAGGCCGAACTGCAAAAAGCACAGGCGGAAGCTAATTTTGCTGCAATTGAATATCAAAACACTAAATCTCTTGCCGATAGTAATGTAGTAGCTCCCAATGAGCTGGCAATGGCCAAAGCCAAACTAGCCAAAGCAAATGCGGAACTGGCTTTAGCTCAAGTACATTTGGGATTTACGCAGATCAAGGCTCCTTTTGATGGCATCATGGATCATTTTCAGGTACGGCTAGGAAGCCTAGTAGATGAGGGAGATTTACTCACTACCCTGTCAGACAATAGTAAAATGTGGGTGTATTATAACGTTCCGGAAGCAGAATACCTAGAATATAAAACCAAGGTAAAAAAAGACAGCACCATGAAAGTAAACCTGATCATGGCCAATAACAAACTGTTTGAGTATGCTGGGATAGTTGAAACTATTGAAGCAGATTTTAATAATGAAACCGGAAATATTGCTTTCCGTGCCACATTTCCTAATCCAAACGGACTCTTACGACATGGGGAAACTGGGAATATACAAATGACGGTGCCTCTTAAAAACGCCCTGATCATTCCGCAGAAAGCCACCTTCGAAGTTCTGGACAAGAAATATGTATATGTGGTGGATAAAGATAATGTATTACGGTCAAGGGAAATTACCATCGCAGCAGAAATGCCTCACATTTTTGTGGTTGAATCTGGTTTGGCTGCTACCGATAAAATTCTTCTGGAAGGCTTACGGCTGGTACGGGAAAATGAAAAAATACACTATACTTTTCTGCAGCCCCTTTCTGCCCTGTCTCAGTTAGATTTATACGCAGAGTAATTTATTATCTTTAAAAGCAGCAGACATGTTTAGTAAGTTTATACACAGGCCGGTATTTGCTATTGTCATATCGGTCATGATAGTTTTTGTAGGTATACTGGCTATCAAGAAATTGCCTATTTCTCAATTCCCCGATATTGCTCCCACTACTGTAAATATATTTATTGCCTATCCAGGGTCCAGTGCCGATGTACTGGTTAAATCTACGCTGATTACCCTGGAACAGGCCATCAACGGCGTGCAGGATATGCGCTATATCGCTACCGATGCCACCAGTGCCGGGGAAGCTACCCTCCGGATTATTTTTGAGCCAGGTACAGATCCTAATGATGCCGTTATCCGGGTGAAAACCAGAGTAGATCAAGTTATGCCGCTTTTGCCCGAACTGGTTCAGCGAGAAGGGGTGATTATTACCCCCATTCAGCCCAGTATGCTGATGTACGTTAACCTCTATTCCAAGGAAAAGAGCATGGACGAAAAGTTCCTGTTTAACTACGCCACCGTTAAAATGATCCCTGAAATCCAACGAACCAGAGGCGTTGCCAGGGCACAAATATTAGGTAGCCGCAGATATGCTATGCGTATATGGCTAAACCCTGACCGTATGCGGGCCTATAACATCTCGGTGGAAGAAGTAATGAAAGCATTAGGGGAACAAAGTATTATCGGCCGTCCGGGCAGGTTAGGCCAGAGTTCTGGTATTGCTGCCCAGTCGCTGGAATATGTACTTACCTATAAAGGACGGTATAATAAACCGGAAGAGTATGAAAGCATCATTATCCGGGCCAATGCGGAAGGGGAAAGCATACACCTGAAAGATATAGCTAAAGTAGAACTGGGCAGTGAATTCTTTGATATATATTCTAATCTGGATGGCCTCCCTTCAGCCGCTATTGTGCTGAAGCAGAACTATGGCAGTAACGCCAGTGAGGTAATTGAAGAAGTAAAGGCCAAGCTCGAAGAAATGAAAACCTCTTTTCCTCCAGGAATGGATTATAAGATCAGCTATGATGTGTCTCAATTTCTGGATGCTTCCATAGAGCAGGTTATTCATACCTTACGGGATGCCTTTATCCTGGTGGCCTTAGTGGTGTTTATATTCCTGGGTGACTGGCGTTCTACCTTGATCCCAATTCTTGCAGTTCCGGTATCTTTGGTAGGAGCCTTCTTTGTCATTCAGTTTTTTGGGCTTTCCATCAATTTAGTTACGCTTTTTGCCCTGGTACTAGCCATTGGTATTGTAGTAGATGATGCCATTGTGGTGGTGGAGGCTGTACATGCCAAAATGGAGGAAGAGCCACATTTGTCGCCCTATAATGCGGTTAAAAAAGTACTAGGTGAAATCAGTGGCGCTATTATCGCCATTACAATGGTAATGGTATCCGTATTCCTGCCCATTTCATTTATGTCTGGCCCGGTAGGTACTTTTTACCGGCAATTCTCCATTACCATGGCCAGTTCTATTGTAATATCAGCCTTGATTGCGCTTACGCTTACACCGGTACTCTGTGCCATGTTATTGAAAAATCATCATGGGCATCCGAAAAAGAAAAACCTGCTCACCAGATCGCTCGATAGCTTCAACCGGGGTTTTGATAAACTTACCGGAAAATATGTAGGCTTGTTGAAATTAATCGTGAACCGGCGAGCCGTTACTTTCGGCATATTACTGGCATTTGGCGCAGGCATATTCTTCGAGAGTAAAATTCTGCCGGCAGGCTTTATTCCTAATGAAGACCAGGGAACAATTTATGCCATTATTCAAACTCCTCCCGGTTCTACCCTTGAAAAAACCAACCAGGTTTCGCAACGGCTTCAGAAAGTTTGCGAAGAGATTGATGGAGTAGAATCGGTATCTTCTCTAGCTGGTTACGAAATCATGACCGAAGGAAGGGGATCTAATGCAGGTACCTGTCTGATCAACTTAAAACCCTGGTCTAAGCGCCATCACAACGTAAAGGAGATTATGGAAGAACTGGAAGAGAAATCTAAGGGCCTAGGAGCCATTGTTGAATTCTTTGAACCACCAGCCATCCCGGGATTCGGTACTTCCGGAGGTTTTTCGATGCGCTTACTCGATAAAACAACAGATACGGATTACCGGGAGTTTGATAAAATCAATAAGGAATTTATGGATAATCTGGGCAAGCGGAAAGAGCTTACCGGCCTGTTTACTTTTTTTGCCGCCAATTATCCGCAATATGAACTGGAGATAGACAATAATCTGGCTATGCAAAAAGGAGTGTCTATCGGAAAAGCGATGGATAACCTCAATATCATGATCGGAAGTACCTATGAACAGGGATTTATCAAGTTTAACCAGTTTTTTAAAGTATATGTGCAGTCTGATCCCAACTTCCGGAGGCTTCCATCCGATTTGTTGAAGCTTTATGTTAAAAACGAGGCTGGAGAGATGGTGCCTTATTCATCCTTTATGAAGCTTAAAAAAGGCCAGGGGCCCAATGAAATTACCCGTTTCAATTTGTATAATTCATCGGCTATACAGGGCCTTCCAGCGAAGGGATATACCACGGCGGATGCTATACAAGCCATACGGGAAGTAGCCGCCAAGACGTTGCCTAGAGGGTACGACATTGCTTTTGAAGGTCTTTCTTATGACGAATCCATCAGGGGGAATGAGGCGCTGTATGTATTCCTAATTGTATTGATGTTCGTCTATTTTGTACTAGCAGCACAGTACGAAAGCTTCATCATTCCATTAGCAGTCGTATTTTCTCTGCCTGTCGGTGTATTTGGTTCATTTTTATTGCTTAAGCTCATGGGACTGGAAAACAACATCTATGCCCAGATTGGGCTTATCATGCTGGTGGGTCTATTAGGTAAAAATGCTGTATTGATCGTAGAATTTGCTGTCCAGAAGCGTCAGCAGGGATCAAGTATTCTGAATGCAGCCATTGAAGGGGCTAAGGTCCGTTTCCGGCCGATCTTAATGACCTCTTTCGCCTTTATTGCCGGATTAATCCCCTTAATTATCGCTACCGGAGCCGGAGCCATTGGTAACCGTACCATTGGTGCTTCTGCCCTTGGTGGAATGTTATTCGGAACCATTTTCGGGGTTATTATTATCCCCGGACTCTATTACATATTCGCCCATCTGGCAGATGGCCGTCAGCTGATTAAGAATGAAGAGGAAGCTCCTTTAAGCGAAAACCTGGTTCATCAATTAGACGCTTTTCCTGTAACTGAAGAAAGTAGCAACCATGTATAAAATAATCATTTATAGAATTCTGGGAGTAGTATGTCTGACCTTCGCTTTTGCGGCCTGTACTACTCCATCACTTATTACTAAAACAGAGAATAGGAGAGTCCCTGCGCGTTACAATAACTCGCAGGACACAACCAATACAGCAAAGGTCAGGTGGCAGCAGTATTTTACAGACCCTAACCTGAATGCGCTGATTGATACAGCTCTGAGAAATAATCAGGAACTCAATATTACCTTGCAGGAAATCCAGATTGCCAGAAACGAGGTAAGAGCCAGAACAGGGGAATATTTGCCATTTATTGGGTTGCAAGGAGGAGCTGGTGTAGAGAAGGTGGGTAGGTATACTTTCCGGGGCGCAACAGAAGCTACCACCGATATTGAACCCGACAAAGAAATGCCGGAACCTTTGCCAGATTTTCTGCTGGGTGCCTTCGCTTCATGGGAAGTAGACATCTGGCACAAGCTTCGGAATGCTAAAAAAGCCGCCTTATCCAGGTATTTGTCTTCTGTTCAGGGTAAAAACTTTATGGTGACTAATCTGATTGCCGAAATCGCTACGTCGTATTATGAATTACTGGCTTTAGATAATCAGCTCTTTATCGTACAACAGAACATTGAAATCCAAAGCAATGCCCTGGAAATAGTAATACTGCAGAAAGCAGCGACCAGGGTAACTGAACTGGCCGTACGCCGGTTTGAAGCCCAGGTGCTCAATACCAGAAGTCTACAGTATACGATTCAGCAGCGTATTACAGAAACGGAGAACAGAATCAACTTTCTGGTGGGTAGATTTCCTCAGCCTGTACAGAGAAACGCCCAGTCATTTAATGATTTAATGCCGGATACTGTTTATGCTGGAATACCCTCACAGCTATTAGAAAACCGTCCGGATGTTAAACAGGCAGAACTCGAACTGGCAGCCGCTAAGCTGGATGTGAAAGTAGCCAAAGCTAACTTTTATCCCTCTTTGCGCATTACCGGAGATATTGGTCTACAAGCTTTTGATCCATCCTATTTGCTAAAAACACCCGAATCCATGCTTTTTTCGCTGGCTGGAGATCTGGCTGCACCCCTGATCAACAGAAATGCGATAAAAGCCACCTATTATAGTGCCAATGCCAGGCAGGTACAGGCCGTTTATGATTATCAGCGTACTATTTTAAACGCCTACATTGAAGTAGCCAATCAGCTATCTAATATCAATAACATGAGCCAAAGCTACGAGTTAAAAGAGCAGGAAGTTCAGGCACTTACCCAGTCAATCACAATTTCCAATAATCTGTTCCGGTCAGCCAGAGCTGATTATATGGAAGTCCTGCTAACCCAACGAGATGCACTGGAATCAAGATTTGATCTGGTTGAAACCAAAATGAGGCAGATGAATGCCATGGTTAATATCTACAGGGCACTGGGGGGTGGATGGAATCAGTAGGTTATATGAGAATGTGCCAATAAGTAATCATTCAGTAGATAATAGATTTAGTAATAAACTATTCAAACTTAGGTAAGAATTAAAGGAAAATCGGAAAGCAATTTAGGCTTGTAAAGATTTCTTTTAATCCTTCCTTTTTTTCCATGAAGATTATATTTAGGTATATATAAATTACAGAAACGGCCGAAGCACAAAACTACGACCACTGGCTTAGATTCCTATGAGGGAAGCCCGGTGCCCTAAGCTTCCGTTCCCTAAAAGCTGCATACCAGATGCGTAATGCCGATTTGCTTAGCTATCTCAGCCATATATTTGTTAACAAAAAGGGAAAAAGTTAACCAACATTTACTTGGACTTGGCATTAATGATTTGTCGCCTTTGGAGTAAACTACATCGCAAGTTGCCCGCAGGTGAGTCATAGATGAAAGCCTTTAAGAAATTTATTTGATTAAGTAGAATGCTAGCGGAAGACTGTATCAGCGGTAGAAGGGTTGATTAAGACTTCCTCGCGGCCCGTAAACCGGAACAGGGTCACCTGCTTCTATAGCGCCGAGGTCAGGAGCCTTCCCTTTAAAATGATCGTTTACATTCGGTAATATTAACGCTGCATCTATCGCTTTTCCTTTAGACTTGAGCCTAAAATTAAGATCCGTTGCATGATAAATAGCCTGAGGTTTGGTTGCATCAGGAGCGATGAGATTTTCGAAAATAGTGTAATCCAGCTCAAGGCCATGCATTTCAAGTCCGCTGTCGTTAGCAAAATTAGAGAGGGTTGGATAGCTGCGGGCATCTTTTAGTGTTAGCGTATAATTACGCAATTGCCCTTCTTGGGGAGAGATCCACCTGTACTGCTCCCCGCTAAAGCGGTTTGGGCGGTATCCGTTGTAATCGGATGTGGAATAAGTAGTAGCGTTTGGAAAAATACCTATCGGACGCTTGGGTGCATCTGTTCCCAAGAAAAGATTGTTGTAGAAATGCGCATTAGAAAAGGTCTGCGGGTTTACATTTTCAGAGATGAATGTGTTATGATACACAATCAAACCGGCGGGCTTGGACATAAATTTGAGTGCACACCCGGTAGGTATGTGGTAGAGCACGTTGCGGATAAAATAAGCCGGCCCGCCAAAAATAGGTTGTGCACTCAAGCCACACTGGGCTGCATTTACTCCTCTGTTGCGCATCACCCGGATGTTGTGTACGCCGCCATCAGCTTCAATAAAGTCATCAGCCATCAAGTGAATTTCATTGTTGTAAATATCAATTGAGACCGCTTTTAATTCCTCCTGCGCCTGAGGTGTTCCATAGGTAGAAACCGTAATGGCATCATGAAAAAAAGCAACGGCATTGTGGCAGATCACATGGCCTGAGCCATACACCTTTATGCCTATATAACTTTTCAGCTGATTGGCTCCATAAATATCCGGACTTGCCCATCCCAGCAAGCGGTTGCGGTCATCGCGGCCAAGAATGAGGTTGTCGGAAAGATAGAAATTTTTTGAGCCGGCGTATTCGGTTATTACCCCAATCCCTACTTCTTCCAGGCGACAGTTTCTCACAGTAAGGCCGCTTGCTCCCAACACTTCTTTTAAGCCGGCAGCAAAGGCTATGTCTGTGTTACGTATAGTGATGCCCTCAAATATATGATGCTCGGTTGCCATTACATCAAATAGCCTGTGGGCGCCAGCCCCGTCAAAAATAACTTCCCCATCCCCGGCTGCCCGGATGACAATAGGCTTATCAGCCGTACCCTTGGCAGTCAATACGTAGGTGCCATCAAAGGGAATGCCATGAGGATCTACATAGTTGAGGCGGTCTGCTTTATAGAGGCCTGCATGCACCATAATCACATCACCCGGTTGGATTTTGCGTTCCCCCACCACAGACCAGTCCCCCAGCCCGGACCCGTAATAAGCTGCCTTTAATCCTACAAAATTGGGTTCCTGTTTCTCCGTTTTCCAGTCTGGTGGGTAGACATGCAACGTCCGTCCGCCCTGGGCTGCTTTGGGTTCGGCCCGTGTGCGCACCTTAACTGTTTGTGTAGCTTCTCCCTCAACCCCATCGGGGTCTGTCATGGTTAGCTGGCACTCATACTCCGTATCAGGAGATAGGTCAAGAATACTTCCGGCAAACATATGAGGCACGCTGTAATCAAGATATTCAGTTTCACGAATCACCCGCTCACCACCCATTCGAAGCAATGGCAGGGCCTGTTTCCACTCTTTAGTCCCGGCCGGCCGGTAGGTTACCTGCACCGTAGCATTGCGGTTATCGTCGCCCTGGATCTGCCAGTGAAAACCCAAATTGATCAGGGTAGGCGGCTCAATAATCAATTTTTGTGCATGAGTGGAGTTCTGAGCACTCAAATGGAGGGGGTAGAAAGAAAGTGTCAGCAAAAAGAGGGCACGAAGAATTTTCGATCCCTTGTTTCTTTGTAAAGAGGCTTTATTCGATTGAATGAAGGAGTGGGTTGTGTTCTGTACCATACCAGTTTATGCAAAACAAAGAATCGTTTAGTAGAATAGGATTGTGAGTTGATAGAGCAAGGCTAATAAGTTAATTGAATATTTCAATAATATACCACACAATAATCAAAAATTGTCAGAAGAGTAGGTAGATGAAAGTGGGCATGTGAGGCGAAAGTCATAGGGGAGAGGAAATGATCTTTTAAGGGTACGGCTTAGGTATACAGATACAGCCTCATTAGCTTGGCTAAGCCATTGATTTTCTAACCAAACTAGGTCAAAAGGGTGATTTTAAAATTACTTGTCGGACTTATTTCAGATACAAACGGAAATACTTCAAAACCACTAATTTTTGAAAATTAGGTTATTTTGAAGTAATTGCTCTATAGCTAATCTGATGAAGATATTTTGTAGTTTTTTTATTAAAAAAGGAATTTTTTAACTTTTTACTATTACTTTCTAAAATGATCTACTTTTCTATTACATACATCAAAATAATGCTAAGAAGACTATTATAGGTGAATCCATATACAAAATGCGTGTTCATTTCTTAACGACAGTACATAGTTCACTACTAAAAAACTTATTTCTATTCAATTTTCATCGGACAGAATAAGTCAATGGATAGATTTGACTACTCTTTTTAAAGTTGAACAATAAGCCATGCTATCTTTTCTAAACGGTTAAACATTCCTCAATTTATCTATCCTCATTTCTACTAAAGAACGAAACAACTTCAATAGGGCCACAATAAATGGAGGAAATTTTACAATCGGTTTCCCATTAAGATAGATTTATTGAACAGGAGAAAAATACTAAAGGAATTCAGAACGATAAGCAATGTATGTATCAAAAGTGCAATGGTATAGGAGGCTTGTTTTAGTGTTATTCATTTTTGTAGGTAATAGAATACCCACTACTTAGATTTAAAATAGTTAAGGGGTTATCCTTACTTAATACTTAAGATTGTGGATGCTAAATAGCTCTTTTTTTAGCCTCCATTTCTGTGAGAGGCTCATTTTGTACGACGTTAAATCAAATGAGATGACGAAAGTTGCACGAAATACTTTTTTTACTATATTGACATGCTTTACCATTGAACGTACTGCCTGCTGCTTTTGAATATAGTATGCTTACTACAATTGAGTTGTCTAGCTTCAAATAGTTGCTTCCTATTCATACTTTTTTATGGCAAGCTCATAGCGTAAGTAAAAAGAAATCCATCAAAGTTTATTTCTTCACATAATGATTTTTTAAGAAAGTATCCTATCAAAAGTTCACTTTTACTACTCATATTACTAATTTATGAATAAAGCCATACTGACAAAGTTCAAAAGGAAATGCTTAGAAATTATTGGTCGAAATATCCCTTATAACACTTTCTACAGACCCAGCAATATATATTTCACAAGTAAAGATTTTATTACTGCTGTGGCGGAGAATGAAAAAAGCTCTGCCTGCATAGAAGTGTATCCCAATGTCATTTCCACTCTAACCATTAGTGAGGAATTTTACGATGCCATTCTAGATATATTCAAGCCAAGTTTACTAGTTAAAACAACGTATCTGGTGACTTGTATTGAGAATGGTAGGATTTTTACTGATCATAAGACTTCTATTGCTGTTATTTCGCAGGATAATCATCTCTTAGCCGATGTTTCTTTCAGTTATAACTATGGCAAAGTGGTCAAGCCTGAAGATAATACTGTATTCTCTCAAAAGTTTTTTAAAAAGCCTATTAAATACAAGGGTGTAGTCTTTAGTATGTTATCTGGTCTTGGCGCTATCCATAACTATGGACATTGGCTGATAGATGCATTACCTAGAATCCATTTGCTTAAAAAAAGCGGTTTATTTGACAAAGTAGATTGGTTTTTAGTACCTAACTATGAGCATGATTTTCAAAAAGACAGTCTGCGTAGGTTAGGCATAGATGCCGCTAAAATTATTCGGGGAGACAAACAGTTGCATATACAAGCAGATCTAGTAATTGCTTCTACCGCTCCAAGAGGTATTGATTCGATTATGCCCGTTTGGCCTTGTCATTTTCTTAGAGATACTTTTCTCACCCAACAAACTTTGCAGAGTCATTATCCACCATTAATTTATATCACCCGAAAGGATTCAAAAATACGCAATGTAGCTGATGAAGATCAGGTGATAGATCTTTTGAAAGGATATGGTTTTGTTCCTTTTACCTTAAGCCGACTTCCTTTTATCGAAAAAGTAAAATTATTTGCCTCTGCCCAGGTAATTGTCTCAGCAGCTGGAGCCGCTATGACAAATCTGATATTTTGTAAGAAAGGAACAAAAGTATTAGAGTTATTTGGTAAAGGGTTTGTCCATGCTGAGTCTTATGATAAAGCAAATAAAGTGGGCTTAGATTATCATTATATATTAGGTAAATATGGAGAAGAACCAAAGAAATCGCTACTTAAGCAGAGATTTGATGTGGTAATTGATCTAAATGTATTGAAGGTGATGATAGAGAATATTTTAACGGATTATAGGCACGAGCATATCCAAGAACAGCATACGGATACAGATTCAATATAAGATATACAAAACAATAAGGGATGATTAAATATTCCTTTTAACAAACGAGAGTAAAGTAATAGTTACCGAGGTTAATGATATCAGCCATACTAGTATAGTTGCCTATGGCTTCATTCCTTATAAAGCTGGGCTTAACAGCTTAGCATGAAAACAAGCTACTTTACTTGGCTCTATCTATTGAATCAGCTCGGGTGATATTAGCTTAAGAGATATTTTGTGTAGCAGGAGACAACTTTCCTTTGTCATGAGTTTATTAAACTCTGCCAATGGATTACTTTTCAGGCCAAGCTTGGAAGGTAAACAACATAGTTTGAAGAGAATAATAGGGAAAGGGTAAAAGTAATGGTTTAGCTATTGAAGATAAAATAAAAGATATACAAGCGTAGATAAGTAGGTATGAGAAGAATACAAGCACTACACTTTTGAAATATAACCTTTTTTTATTAGTAGTGTGGTAAATTTAAATTATATTACCCGGCCATCAACTGCTCATGAAACTACTCTATTTAATCCTAGCTCACAAGGAACCCTCTCAAATTATTCGATTAGTAAAAACACTTAGTTCCCAGCAAGATTATGTGATTATTCACTATAACAAAGCTTCCAAACTTGAAGAATATAATCAACTGTCAGATGCTTTACAATCTAACCAGTACGTATTTTTTGCAGACAGGATTAAAACAGCCTGGGGACACTTTTCATTAATCCAAGCTATAATCAGTGGTCTGAAAAAAGCCCAAAACCTGGAATTAAGCTATGATCATGTCATTATTCTGAGTGGACAAGACTATCCGATAAAATCAAATTCGGAAATCAAGCGATTTCTGACAGCTCATCCCAAAAAGTTGTTTTACACCCATTTTGAAATCACGAATGATCTGGGAACTAACAAAAGGTATGTCCACCCAATTAACGACATAGTAACTACCCGCCCACAGAAGCATCGCTTAGATTCGTATTATTGGGTTTTGAAAGACAGAAAATATTTGCTGTTGCCGGGAGAAATGAATAGCAGATCTACAAGCTTGAGAACTCGATTTACTAATAAGTTAAAAGGGCTTATGCGATATGCAATCAAGCGGAAATTTCCAGAAGGCTATAAACCTTATTTTGGAGCTACCTTCGGTATGATCACAGCAGAGTTTGCCAACTATTTACTAGAGTTTTATGATGGACAGAAAGCATTTAATCAGTATATGAAATATGCTTTTTGTGCTGATGAAATGTATCTGGTAACAGTTGCTATGAATCACCCCTATTTTGCCAGTAAAATGGTGAACACAAATATGATCTTTTCTGTATGGGAAGACAATGAAGGCTTTCATCCGGTAATGTTAACTTCCCAGCATTTTGATCAGATCATGAGCTCTAGAAAGTTGTTTGCCAGAAAATTTGATATATGGGTAGATGCTCAGGTACTAAATAAGATTGATGAAAAGGTAAACACCTCACTTGACCTGACTGCTTCTATTGAGAGTAGTGAGAAACGAGTAGGCAGGTAAAGAAGGTATTGTTTTAATGGTAACGAGCCAAAAATAATCGATAAATTAAAAGAGCAGACTTATATGGGCATACTTTAGAAATAGATAAATGAATGATACTCTTATAACTAAGACTCTTCATTGGATTGTTCTCACACTAAACTTATCGCTAAAGTGTTGATCCAGGCTGAAGCCTTTTGCCATTATTTTTTCCTAAAGTGATTATCAAGAAATAGAGGTATAATCAGTATGTATTTTTTAAAAGCGCATCAATTGAGGGAATAATATCAGCAGGAGTGATTGAGTTGATGTCCAAATTTGAGCCATCGTGGTATTGGCTTATTAAATCATCAAATTCAGCTGTACTGCTGGTTATTTGGGGTGGATAAATGGTAATATGCTCCTTGAAAATTTGAGCAGGATATGGATTAAATCTACCTAAATGATTGCCGTTAGAAATACAAATGGTAGGGGTATGGACTGCAGCTGCTATATGGGGAGCACTGGTCTCATTAGATATCAATAAGTTTGCTTTAGACAGCACATAAGCAAACTCGATTAAAGAAGTTTTGCCACATAAGTTAATAACTGTATCAACTTTTTTTAAGTGTTGAATAATTTTTTCAGCTAAATAATAATCAGATTTAGAACCTGCAATTACTATCCATAGATCATATCTGTTCTGGATGTAGTCAGCTAGTGTTGCAAACTTATCCGTAGGCCATTGCCTGAATGTAGCACTAGCTCCTGGAAAAAGTACTATAAACTTGCTTGGCAAGGGTTCACTGTAAGATACAGAACTGACATCTATATGAGGATTCGAGATAGTTAACTGCCTTTGTAAAGCTTTTTCAAAAAATTCTTTATTGCGGTAAAATTCGAAAAGCGGCTTTTTGTCAACCTCTACTATTTTAGTATAATATTTATAGTGGTATTTAGAAAACTTATGGGCATAGTCAATTGAGATACCTGAAATGCCAATCTTTTCTGTGGCAGAACTCATCTTTACAAAAAAATCCCCTACATCATGTTTTCGTCTAGTATAACGCGGGCTGAATACTACTTCATAATGCTTTTTACGTAAATGTTTTATAGTAGCATAAAGGCATTTGAAGTTGCCAAAATAGAACATACGATCAAACCATATAAATTCGTCCACAAACTGGCTGTCTAAAGCTTGAGCAAGTTCTTTATACATACCCTTGCAGAGAAGGGTAATATGATACTGAGGAAAATTTTTTCTGATTTCTTCGATAAAGTTTCTAAATAAAATATAATCTCCTATGCCATCTAAGCGGACAATAAGTAAATTCTTTCCTTTTTCAATTTTCCTCTGATTGCTTGTAAGATGTATAGCAACGTATAAACTATGTTTAATAATGTCTGCATGCAGGTCAAGTATATTTCTAAAAAACTTTCTTAAAGAATTTGGCATTTGCATTAAACCCATGAAATATGATTTGTAAAAGTAAGTTTACCAAAATAATTCTTTTAATCTTAGCTACCTAAAAAAGCACAGTATCAGTAGTAAAGTCGATTCAGAAATTGAAAGGGGAATATAAATAAAAAGCTGCGGTTAGTGAATGAGGTGAAATATAGAATTTTTGGTAACAATAAGTCATCAAAATCAACTCGGTGAAATTTAACTATTTTACCTACTATTGGTAACCGGTGCCATTGTGGTCCTTTGTAGGAAGTGAATTAAATTTAATAAAAGGCTACTGCAAAAAAGTTTGATTTACTATCCCCAAGGTTTAGAATTGCATAAGCGAAAAAGCTCTAACATGTAAACCCATGAACAGACCATTTGAACTTATTACCATATCGAAGTTGCCCTTGCTATTGAAGTGCCTGCTCAGGTGTTTTTTCTTCTTAATTAAGGCAACCATGGTAATGGGGCAAACCGACAGCCTGCCAAAAGAAGTTGTCATCACCTTCTTAAATCAGACAACAGGGATACAGACCAATCAATACGGGCAACTACAAGTGAATGTCTCCCCAAAAGATGCACACACGTTCAAGACACGCGGATGGGTTGGGTACAGGGACTTTGGCGCAAGGGGCGATGGTAAGAACGATGATATGGATGCTATTGCTGCAACGCATGCCTTCGCTAATGGGCAGGGGCTGCCGGTAAAAGCGGAGGAGGAGGCTACCTACTACATAGGTAGCAAGGCGCGCACAGCCATTATCCGCACTGATACCGATTTTAGAACGGCAGCTTTCTTCATTGACGATACGAAGGTACAAAACCGCAATGCCCCCATTTTCATAGTCAGTTCCAGTCTGCAGCCGTTTGAGTTAAAAGGGATAGTTTCCATAAAACGGAATCAGGAAGAAATCGAAGAAACTTTCCCTGGCCCTTGTCTGATCACGGTCACCAATTCTAATGTGAAGCATTACATCCGGTTCGGACCCAACCAAAACAATGGAACAGCACAGACAGATATTTTCCTAGTGGATAAAAATGGGAAGGTAAATAGGGATGTGCCCATCATCTGGGACTTCGATCAAATCACTGATATGCGTGTGCTTCCTATCGACGAAAAACTACTAACTATCACTGGGGGGCGCTTTACTACCATCGCCAATCAGGCTGAATCTAAGTATACGTATTATAGCCGCAACATTGCTATTAAACGCTCCCATGTGCTAATAGAAGGGCTCGAGCACCGCATTACCGGCGAAGGAGACCAGGGTGCGCCATACAGCGGATTCCTACACATCAGCGACTGCGCCTATGTAACCGTGAGGGATGCCATTCTAACCGGACACAAAACCTACTCTACCATTGGGGCAGCAGGAAAACCTGTCTCTATGGGTTCTTACGACATTTCGGCCAACCGTGCCCTTAATGTATCCTTCATTAACTGCAGCCAGACCAACGATATCAATGACCGCACCTATTGGGGTATTCTAGGGTCTAACTATTGTAAAAATATGCTCTATGATCGTTGTGTGCTGTCACGCTTCGATGCCCACATGGGAGTGGCCAATGCTACCATCCGCAACTCCACCTTAGGACACATGGGAATCAACGCCATCGGCAGCGGGACGTTAACAGTTGAGAACAGTACGATCCGAAGTAATACCCTAATCAATCTGCGCTCCGACTATGGCAGCACCTGGCAGGGTGAATTCGTGATCCGCAACTGCCTATTCGTGCCGGCAAGTGGTAAACAAGGCAGCCCCTCCCTGATTGGTGGATCTAATTCGGGGCAGCATGATTTCGGGTATACCTGTTATATGCCGGAACGTATCCTTATTGAAAATCTTCATATCGATGACTCCAACCAAGCGGAAAATTACCATGGACCTGCTATTTTCTCGAATTTTAATCCCCAAATGACGGATGGTTCCTATCAGCAGAAGTTTCCTTATGTAATTACCAGAGAAGTGCTACTCAAAAATGTGACCACGGCAAGTGGCAAGACCCTGCGCATCAGCGACAATAAATTCATGTTTAAAAATGTAAAACTGAACGTCCACTAAAGGATCAAATGTGTCCCCTATACTATCTTTTTGTAAAAAGAAAAGATTGGTTAATAACTATCCTTTTTAATATTCTGAAGCAGAGGTAAAATGGGGCAAGAGGAGAAGGTAAAAGTTTACACTAGTTCCCCCTTGCCCCTTTTTAATTATAAAATCAAAAATAAACGGGTGTTTAAGCCTACTACCCTTTATTTGTGATGCCATCAATAAATTAGTTTTCCAGAGCAGCGACGTTAGAGAAACGATCGTAGAAAAGGAATTTTATAGCAAGGCAAAGTAAGATTCTAACAAGTTACTTTCGCAGCTAGTCTTCCTATTAACAGGAAATAACTATTTATGGAAATAGTAAAACTTAATTCTCCCTATACAAAAATTTGTATACTGAGTGGTATTCTGGTAGTAGGTTCCTATATGATTGGTTCCTTGTTAGTGGAGAAAGCAAGTAAGGATGCTAAACTTATTAGTCAAGCAAAGTTATCTTTAGTAGAGCAAAGTACCTATGAGTCTGCTCTTAGAATGATGGAATCTTCTTTCCAAGGAAATCCGTCAAAAGAGGTGATCAAGTCAAAGGTGAACAAGTTGTTAACTACATTTGACATGCCCGTAAGCGAAGAAAATTACTTCAAAGTAGCGTCAATGTTATTCACTCTCAGTAAGGAGAGTAAACATCGGATACCGGAAATGGAATTAGCCGATTGCCTTATTGAGAGTAAACAGAGAGGGATCTATACAGAATTTGTACAGGCAAGCCAAGCATGTGCTCTTGCCCTCGATGAACAATGATCATAGGTGTCCAAGTTGAGATAGCTTGCTACATGTAATCTTGGGGGTATATAAGGCTTCTTTTGCTAAATTCATTTATGCTCTGGGTAACCCCAAGAGAAACCCTAAGTTTTATATTGAAAGAAGCCTGCTCTACTTCCTTCTTCATCCAAAGCTATTTACTAAAAAAGGTTTGCTTAGGACTATTAGCTGGGATAAGTGGGGCAATAGCGTAGGCCACTTCTATAGGTAAATCTGACTCAATAACATCCGCTCCTGCTTGTATAATTTCCCGGTAGGCTCTTTGACGGGCTAAAGGGTCAGGCAATTTATCATAGCTTGGAGCAGCTGAAACCATGCACATTACGCCTCTAGCGTGTAGCAAATCATATAGTTCTTTATTTTCAGCTTTAGATGTAGGCCCTACATAAGCCATAATCTGGGACCAAGGAACACCACTCTTTTCAAAATCTTCCAATTCCTGCCTGCTTCTGATAAAGGCTGAAAACATCCGGTTTGGATTAAGCGCATAGTAAAACATGGCTTGCTCTGCGGTATGTACGGTGAGCATAACAGAGGTTTCTGCCCCATGTTGCTGCAGCATGTTCGCTATTAGCTGAAGGGGTACATCCTTTTTATCTAAGTTTATGATCGTTTTGCCTTTGCTCCATTCAATTACTTCGCTTAACGTGGGAATGGTGAATGGGGTCACATTTCCTTCACTATCTTTAAGCTTGAGCTTTTTTAACTCTTCCCAGGTATAATCTGACACTTTTCCATGACCGGTAGTGGTACGCTCCAGGGTAGCATCATGCATCAGCACAATCACACTATCTTTGGTAAGCCGGGGATCTATTTCAAAAAAAGCCGGTGTGTAGCGTAAGGTATTCTCAAAAGTAGCGATGCAGTTTTCGGGGTAGCCTTTGGTAGTACCTCCCCGATGCCCACTGATTAAGGGAATATCTTTACCTGTGTAGCTAAAAAAGCGGTGTAAATCCTTAGTACTATTAATTTTTAGCGTATGTAAATTCCTGTTTGCCACCTGGGAAAAGCTTAAGTAAGCCGAGCAAAAAATTCCAACTACTAGTAGTCCAATATGGATATATAATTTCCGCAAGTGTTTCATGATACGATATTATTCCCTAAACCTAAGTTTTTAGAAGGCATCTATGTTTTCAATAGTCAATTTATAAAAAGTGGTTGGTTTTATACACTATTTATTAGTCAGTCATAATCAAGTGGTGATTAATTTAACGGCCTCTAACAAAGAAACTATAACTTTGGCCAGTTAAGGCTTTGCTCTACTGTTTTTGAAATAATCGTTAAAATGCAACCGGCCTATCGCAGCCTTATTAACCAGCGGCGGCATAATAAAAACACTCCTATATTTCTTTCCCATCAGGCTCTTTTATTTTTTTATGAACAAAGGCCATTAACATCGCATTTTCTTGCTCCATCAATTTATACCTACCCCATTCGTGTGCATCAAAATTTAGAGAATCCATGGCTTCTTCTGAGAGGATTTTTAGTGTTGTTTCCACTATACTATAAAACCCTAACATGACTTTTAATTGTTCTTCCATGGCCCTCAGCTGCCGATAAGTCCTTTCTGTTAGCTCCTCTTCCAGCAAGGTATTGCGCCGAGTGATGAGTTTGTCTAAATAGATCCTGTATTCTGTTGAAGCATGCTCAAAGACTTCCATAGTCAGTACCTGCCGATGCTCTTTGAGAAATTGCGCTGATTGATTCATGGACTCAGGTGATATCATGTACTGGTTATTTGCTTGGGTTAAGTCTATTAAAGTATAAGGAAGTGAATAAAGCACGGGCGGTATTCAACAAGCTACCTTACCGGTATTGTTCTTAGTTTATCAACCTATGAACCGTTTGTTGCAACAATAATAGGTTTTACTGTAAAAGTGGGCAAAAGAGGAAAGAAAATCTGTACTCTGCACCCATAGAGAAGACTTTTTTCTTCCTCCCTTGCGCAAATATGTAAGTTCCCGAAAAGAGTGGCTGTTTGAACGGTTCTTAGTACCTTCCAGAACAAGGTAAAATTAAGCATTAGATCGTATTAGTCTTTGCTGCTTTGGTGGGTAGTTTAGATATACTCCTTGTAAGTTTATTAGCTGTAAATACCAGTAGGTGTGTAGATAATTGAATGAGCAAGAAAGAAAAAACCTATTTGTATGGACATCAGGGAAAAGAAAGAGAGGAAGGGAAGTAGTCTATAATTATGAAGGCTTGTTTACTCTACAAGCGTATCACTAAACTTCAAGGCTTGTATTCAGAAAGTAGGCATATCGGTTAATGGCTTTATGTAGCAGTTCATCATCTGGCTTGTAGGCAGGATCAAACCACTCTAGTTCAAGCCTTTTTTTATTTGTAGAAAGTTTCCAAAGTCCTAACACTTCTCCATTAACAACAATAACAGGTTTGAAAATGCCATTGGCTGTAATAGTCGTTTTCTTATAGGTTAGGGAAAGGGAAGCTGTCCTATCTTTGTAGCTGACCATAAATTCATCGAAGGCAGGAAGCAGTTGTAGGCAAGGATGGATTCCATTTTGATCTGCTGATCCTTCAGGAAACCAGTAGGTTTGTCCTTCCACTGATTCGGACAGAAAAGTTGATTGAACTAACTGAAGACCTCGTCTGGCATCTCCCATAGGTAGACCACTCCACCAGGCAAAATCCTGTAAAGTGGCAGGTCCATGGCTGCTAAAATAGCGGCTGGCAAGTGTGGCTAAGGCTTCTTCTCGGGTAAGTGTGTTGGTAGATGTAGGTGCTCTTTCGTCTAGTAAAGCGTAGGTGAAATATTTATCCCGCTTTGCTCCATTACAAATAATACCTTCTATTTCTGCTTGAAACAAAATATGTGCAGATCTGAGGGAGTTTGTACTAATACCAGCCGCATTTACTGCACTAACGAGTTCTTGGCGGGTAAGCTGTTTACCACCTTCTAACAACTTTATAAGTAGATGATTAATTTTGCTAAATACCTTTTCACCTAATTCCAGTTTACTGTTCATAGGTGCAGTGGCCTTCCTCAGTTGAGGAGCTGACAGCTCAAGCATCCACCGGATATCTTCTTTTGCTACAAAATGCCAGGTAGGCCGCAAGATATGCGTTCTGAAAATATCACCCTGATTAATTGCCGCTTCTATAAACTGATTAGTTCCGTCTAGCAAACGACAGCCAACAGCCCATTTGGCCATCATATAGTCCTGGGCTTGAACAGCACCTAACCAACTGACCACTTCTTTTGCTGAACTACATTGGTGTTGAATAATTCGCTGATTTATGAGCCGCATTTTTGCAATCGTTGTTTGTACCATTTGTTAAGGTTAGGTTGTGAGCTGTTAAAGGATTAAAAATAGTGAGTTTATAAATTAAGTTATCTTATTACAACTCATTTAAAGGGTCAATCAAATTTATGTATTCCATTTTCTGGAAACTAAGTTTGATAAATCCATAAGAGCTATAGCTACATTAGAAAACTTTTACAAAATATTATATGCCAGTGTCAACCCTATGTCAACAGGTAGGAGCTCATATCTGGGATTCTGAAAAAAATGTTTGTCTTCCTAATAACAAACGGTCAATATTTTTTGTGACGACAATGCTCTACTATTAAGTCTCCGGAAAGGGACGGATTGAGTAACTCAACTTACGTATGTCTACTAAAATTATGTATGGTATGTAAAGATATATTGTAGCCCATCGGTTTGTATTCCTGCAGAAATGCTTATTTTTCAAATCTATATCTAGTATAATTTCAAATTATCTTTTCAGATCTACTATGTACCGCTTACAAATACCTTTAATTGCCTTATTACTCCTACTCTTTTCTATTCCTTTTTTTTCTTTTATCATATACCCACCAAAGCAAAAAATAAAGCCTGTGGTCATTGGGTATGTTGGAGGATATAAAGGCCTGGTTAATACAGTACAAATAGATGCAGGAAAATTAACCCATATTAATTATGCCTTTGTCGATGTTAAAAACCAACAGGCATTTCTGACCAACGAAAAAACCGATACAGTCAATTTTAGGAAGCTGAATATGCTTAAGAAAATCAACCCTGAATTGAAAATATTGATTTCTATTGGTGGCTGGGCATGGAGTGAGAATTTTTCTGATGCGGTGCTTACAGATGCTTCCAGAAAAAGCTTTGCTCAAAGTGCGGTTAGTATCATCAGAAAAAATAAACTGGATGGAGTAGACATTGATTGGGAATATCCTGGTATGCCCGGAGAAGAAGGAAATATTTACCGCCCGCAAGACAAGCAAAATTTTACCCGCATGTTTGAGGCCTTGCGACAGGAACTGGACATGCTCGAAAAACAAGAAGGTAAAAGAAAGTTACTTACAACAGCGGTAGCAGGCTTTGCTCAGTTTTTAGCCCATACAGAGATGGATAAAGCCAGCCAGTACCTAGATTATGTGAATCTGATGACCTATGATCTATTTTCGGGAGATACGGCTGTTCATCATGCCGGTTTGTATGCAAGCCCTTTGTATAAATCAACTAAGTATGCTGATCATGCTGTGAAGGCATTTATGGCAGCAGGCGTTCCGGCCAGTAAGCTGGTGTTAGGCATTCCCTTTTATGGGCGTTCTTTTAAAATGCAGGCAGAGGTAAAACGAGGCATTGGAGAGAAAATGATATCGCAGGATTATCTGGATGGATATACCCTAATCAAAGACAGCCTGGTAAATAAAAATGGATTTAAATCATACCGGGATGAGGCTGCGAAAGTACCTTATTTAGTAAATGCTTCTACTAAACAGGTCATCAGCTATGAGGATGAAATCTCTGTCAGGGCAAAATGCAAGTATGTGATGGATCAGAAATTGGCAGGCGTTATGTTTTGGGAGTATACTTCTGATCCTAAAGGCTATTTGCTCCATGAAATTCATCAAACCCTAAAGTAGCAGCCATCTGCCTCAACCCATCTTATCTGTAAAGCCACTTGCTAACAGAGTAACAATTTGTACGCTTGCCTTATAAAATTATGCTTAGCAACAGGAAAGAATCCGTTATCTTCCTCAAAAAGTACCTATTTGCTCAAAAGCTAGCTGTACTTGTTTTGTTATGTATACTATGCATGCTACAGGCAAGTATATCCAGGGCGCAAAGTAGTCAACAGCCATCCCGCTTTAGGGTTTTGGTGCTTGCAGAGAATGGAGGACATCATATCCACTATTCACAGGCAGCTAAAGTATGGCTCACAAGGCTTGCTGGGGAGCACAATTTTACTATTGACTATATTGAAAACACGGATAAAATAGACGATGATTTTCTCAGCCAGTATCAGCTTTTCATTCAGTTAGATTATGTACCTTATGGCTGGACGCCTACCGCCATAGCCGCATTTGAAAACTATATCACCACTGGCAAAGGAGGATGGATTGGGTTTCATCATGCCAGCTTGCTTGGAGAGTTTGATGGCTATCCGATGTGGCAATGGTTTTCAGCGTTTCTGGGCGGTATCCGCTATGTCAATTATATTCCAAGTTTTGTTTCCGGAAAAGTAGTAGTAGAACAGTCAGAACATCCGGTTATGAAAGGGGTTCCTTCCTCTTTTAAGGTGAAGAGGGAAGAATGGTATATCTATAATAAAAGCCCACGATCCAACGTGCAGGTGCTTGCCAATGTAGATGAGTCTAGTTATCAGCCGGATTCAAATATCAAAATGGGCGATCATCCCGTGATTTGGATCAACCCAAAAATGAAGGCCAGAAATATTTATATCTTTATGGGCCACTCGCCTGATTTATTTGAGAATGAAGCCTATAAGCAGTTAGTGCAAAATGCCATATTTTGGGCAGCAGGTAAGTAGGCTATTCTTAAAGCATACTGTGGTTGACAATCTACGTATTTATGCTGTATCCTTTCCCTTTTAATACAGCTCTACAATAACATTACCTTTACCCAGAGTTTATGTTCCATCTTATCCAATTCAGAAAATTATCCAGACAATGCCTTATCCTAAGTGTTTTGTATGTTTGGTGTTTTGCCCCACTTTGGGCACAAAGTTCTTCGTCTTCTTTCAAGGTGCTTGCTTTTTATACAGCAAAACATGATCCGGCCCATATTAGCTTTGTGAAGGAAGCGAATGAATGGTTTGCTCAGATGGCCCTTACTCATGGATTTACCTATCAGGCAACCAACGATTGGAACAAGTTAAACTTAAAAGAACTTTCTAGCTACCAGGTAGTTATTTTTTTAGATACCAGGCCTGAAATTGCCGCTCAACGAAAGGCATTTGAACAGTATATGAAGAATGGAGGAGGCTGGATGGGCTTTCACTTTGCCGGATTTGCCTTGACTCCTTCAGCATATGCTCAAAATTGGGATTGGTATCATAACGAGTTTATAGGTGCAGGAGAGTATAAGTCCAACACCTGGAGACCCACCTCAGCTGTATTAAAAGTAGAAGATCCGGCTCATCCGGCAACTAAACATTTGCCTGCTACCTTTAGCTCTGCTCCTAATGAATGGTATCGTTGGCAACATGATTTACGAGCTAATGCGGCTATCAATATTCTGCTTTCTATTGATGAGCAAAGTTTTCCTTTAGGCACAGGTCCCAAACCGGAGGAGATATGGCATAGTGGCTATTACCCGGTGGCCTGGACTAATACTCAATACAAAATGATATACATCAACATGGGCCATAATGATATTGATTATGAAAATAAAACCAATAAAACGCTCTCGTTGAGCTTTGCTAATCAAACTCAAAATCAATTCATTATCAATGCACTCCTATGGTTAGGAAAGGTTAAAACAGTTGATTGACTTTTAATTTCCCCGTCGAGTCAACAAAAGGTTCTTGTAGAAAATTACTAAATCTATGAGCCATCAATAATGTCGAATAGTGACTAAAAATTAACGGCCGTGCTTGTTCAATTAAAAAGTTTTATTCCTAAGGTCTTTCCAAAAAACAGGCGGTTAAATTTGGCTAATTCTTACCTAAACTATGTATTAAGCTTCCGTTTAGCCCTTTGCCTTCCTTTGCTTAGAGGTTTATTAAATTATTTGGGCAGTATGCTTCATTAAGTACTTGAACCTCACAGATATCAATGAGCTTAGTCAGTTGCCTCTTTACCTGCTCGCGTTTTGCCAGGTCGCCTCTCGTTGTGATCACCATTTCCCAATACATGGGATTACGTCCATACGGATGGGTACTCATTGATTCGATAGTATGTCCCTGGCGTTCTACCACAAGGGCAAGCCGGATAAGTATACCAGCTTTCTTTGCATAAATAATTGAAAACGTGTGCTGCATTTGCATGTGAATCGTTTTGGTCGAAGATGATTACTAAATGAAGAGGATTCATAAACTAGCACATTGGGTTAGGTGCTTCCCTCAGGCATTTGTAATGGGAAGGTGGGAAACTGGATAATCATTTCATGAACCGACTGCCCGGCTGGAATCATGGGGAATACATTATCCTCTTTTACTACCTGAGCATGAATCAAACAAGGGCCAGACTGATAGGCAAGGGCTGCTGCCAGGGTTTGTTCCAAGTCTTCCTCTTTGGTAATGCGGAAGGCTTTTACTCCATAGGCCTCTGCCAGCCTACAAAAATCGGGGTTTCCCTCCATATCAGTACCGCTGTAGCGTTTATTTAGGAAAAACTCTTGCCACTGCCGCACCATGCCCAGATACTTATTGTCAATTAAGAGAATCTTAATCGGGAGTTTATGAAGGGCAGCCGTGGCCAGCTCACAAAGTGTCATTTGAAATCCTCCATCTCCAACAATAGCAATCACTCTTTGGTCAGGTTTCCCAAGTTGTGCTCCAATCGCAGCCGGAAATCCAAATCCCATTGTTCCGGCTCCCCCAGAGGAAAGCCATGTGTGGGGTTGGTCGGTTTTAAAATACTGGGCAGCCCACATCTGATGCTGTCCTACATCCGTAGTGACGATGGCATTTCCTTGCGTCAACCCGTAGAGTACATCAATTACGTGTTGAGCACGCAAGGCAGCTGAACCTTCCGGAACATGGCCATTGAACGTCTGGTAGCGCAAGGGGTATCTTTCTTTCAATTCCTGAATTTTTTTCAGCCATTCCCCGGTATTTAATGGATGTACCAGCGGAAGCAGTTCTTGTAACACCTTTTTTGCATCTCCAATCGCATAGGCATCCGGAACTATTATCTTGCCAATTTCGGCAGGATCGATATCGATGTGCAGCTTTTTGGCTTGTGGACAAAACTTCTTCGGATTGCCATTAATCCGGTCGTCCCAGCGGCACCCAATAGAGAGAATTAAGTCACATTCTAGCAAAGCTTTATTAGCATACACCGTACCGTACATTCCCAGCATACCTAGGGATAAAGGATGTGTTTCGGGAAAAGCCCCTTTTCCAAGCAAGGTATTGGTAACTGGAGCCCGCAGTTTTTCGGCCAAGGCTTTTACCTCCGGGGAAGCCCCCGAAATTAACGCGCCGTGACCCACTAACAGAATAGGTTTGCGGGACCCATTAAGCATACCGGCCAAAGCCTGTAAACTTTCCGGATCTACTTTGTCAGGAATCTGGAAAGCCGGCAAATCTAACTCGTTCGTAAAGGAGCCCTTAAAAGGAGCTGAGGTAACATCCTTGGGTAAATCGATAAGGACAGGGCCAGGACGTCCGCAGGTAGCTATGTGAAAAGCTTCCCGGGTAATTCTGGGAATATCGAGCGTATTTTTTACCAGGTAATTGTGCTTCACCACAGGCATGGTCATGCCGAATATATCCGCCTCCTGAAAAGCATCCAAGCCTAACAAGCCCGTAATAGTCTGTCCAGTCAGTACAATCATAGGCACCGAATCCATGAAGGCAGTCATCATTCCGGTAATTGTATTGGTGGCTCCCGGTCCGCTTGTAACCAAGACAACCCCCGGCTTTCCGGTTGCCCGGGCATAGCCATCAGCCATGTGAGTAGCACCTTGTTCGTGCCTGGTTAAAATAAGCTTAATGGCAGAATCGTATAGAGCATCAAACAAGGGCAATGCAGCTCCACCTGAGTAGCCAAATATATATTCTACTCCCAGCTGCTCGAGAGTCTCGATTAAAACCTGGGCACCGTTTTTTGTTTTCTCCATGCCTGTATTCAATTAAAAAATTAGATAATTCCCTTTGGGGAATCGCAAATATATCTGGAGAGACTAGAAAACAAGAGATAATAAATTGAATAACTCCGGTTTTTACCTGGAATCGATTGCTGTATAACTCGCTAATATTGCTACTAAACTCCGGAATTGGACTTTTGTAAATTCCGGTTTCCACCCGTAAAAGAAGCTTTTAAATAATTCCGATTTCTAAGCAGTATAAATAGGAATAAAAAATAGATTGCAGACGAAAAAATGAACTTCTAAGGACTACCTAATTACGATGTCAAAGGGCAAATCCAAAACCTTATTCAATCTGATAAAATCGCTGGATAAAAATGAAAAGCGTTATTTCAAACGATTTATGCTCAGTGAAGGGCAGCAGGAAGACCGGAAAATTTTGAAACTATTTGATTTGATTAATACCCAGCCGGAATTTGACGAAGACAAACTTTTGCAAGAAGAACCTTCCCTGAAACCCTCTCAGTTATCTAACCTAAAAGCCTACCTCTATGAGAGAATTTTACAGAGCATCCGGCAGTTCCACCTTTCTAAAATGGATGATGTGCAGATTCGAGAACAAATTGATTTTGCCCAGCTTTTATTCAACAAACGCTTGTATGGACAAGGATTGTCTTGTTTACGAAAGGCCAAAAAACTCGCGATTGCTAATGGAAACCTGGAATTACGGCTTGAGATTATCAAATTCGAAAAAAAGATACTTTTATTCACCAACAGCAACGGCACCACTAGCCAGGTAGATGAAATCATCCGGGAAACAAGCCAAATTAATGCGCAGATTAGCCATATCAATAGCTTCTCCAACCTAGCGATCCGACTCAATTCCCTTTACACACGCATTGGATATATCCGCAATGAAGAGGAATATCGGAAGGTGAAAGAATATTTTTATGCGGCTATTCCACCTATGGAGGAAGATAAGCTCTCATCTATTGAGAGAATTTATTTATACCGCCTGTATGTGGGTTATTACTTTTTCATTCAGGATTTTGAGAGTGGCTATACGGCAGCCAAAATGCTGGTGGAGCTTTATGAACGTATGCCTGCATTACTGCAAAGCAATATAGAGAGTTATTTGCAAGCTTTAAACAGCCTGTTGATTGCCCAGAATAAATTATTCAGGTATGCCGAATTTGTGGAGACTAATCAGAAACTTCATTCAATCGATCTCATCCCGTCTGTGCATATCAACGAAAGCATCCGGATCAGGTTGCTCAAGTATTATTATGTTCATGAAATTAACCAGTATTTTATGACAGGAGATTTTTCGAGGGGAGTTGAGGTAATTATGAATGGTCACGAGAAACAAATTTTGCAGCTGATGGACATGCTCGATAAACATTCGCAGCTTATTTTTTACTATAAAATTGCTTGTCTGTATTTTGGTGCAGGTCAGTTTAGACTCGCTCTGCGGTGGATGGGTGGAATCATCAATATTCCCAATGCGGACATGCGGGAAGATCTACAGTGTTTTGCACGGATTATCACCCTAATTAGCCATTTTGAACTGGGTAACCGGGACGTACTCACGTACTACATTAAGTCTACCTATCGCTTTTTGTTGCTGAAGGAAGATTTGCATTTGTTCCAGAAATACATTCTTGGCTTTCTCAGGAAACTTCACGATGAACCAGATGAGGCGGAACTTACCAACAGATTTGTGGATTTGCGCAAGCAGTTGCTGCCTTTGGTCCATAGTCCCTACGAGAAAAGAGCTTTTCTATATTTTGATATGATTTCATGGCTAGAAAGCAAGATTGAAAAATGCCCGGTAGAATCGATTATTCAGGAAAAGGCAAGGCTCCGATTGAATCAACCTATTGGATATTCTCCTGTACAACTTGACAAACCCTAAATTATTTAAACCAAGACAACATGATATAAGGGAAATGACTTTTGAGTTAAAAGTTGTGAGCTATTTCTTCCCCTCTTGCGTATCCATAAAGTAATAAGAAAGGGGTAGGTAAAGTAATTCCTCTATTTTTTTACTTAAAATTTGACTCATTCTATACTTGTTAACCACGTAACTCGAAAGGCTACAAGGAGTCATTCTAGGCTATTGATTCCTTTGTTTACTCTTGTAATGATACAACCAATCCTACAACTGTATGGAATATGGAGGAATTCTCATATATGGCTTGCTTTTTATGCCATCTTTCGAGAAAATTTTTCTACTCATGCTTTTATCCATGCACTACGCTTACACCCATATCCGAGCCACCCTATGTTGGGCAAGCTTGTTAGCCCTAATAGGCTTATCTTCCTGTAGTATGAGCCACCTCTACATCCGGGCACTACATCCCGCACAAGTTCCACTAGGCGAACATGTTCGAACCATCGGGCTAGTGAACCGAACCAAGCCTGAAAATGTGAAAGCCAATGTAGTAGAAGGTGTACTTACCGGAGAAGGGCTATATGAGGATAAAAGCGGGGTGGCCAGTGCCTTTGGCGGGCTACATACCGCCTTACACAACTCTCCGCGTTTTGAAATTAAGCAAACGAATTTATTTTTGCCCGGCTCTGGCGTAGGTAACATACTCCCCGCTCCCTTACCATGGGAGGAAGTAGCCCGGATTTGCCAGGAATATGGGGTAGATGCCTTATGTGCGGTAGAAACCTATGATACCGATATACAAATTATTCCTGGTCCCCGTTTAACCAGCGGAAGCGGTAATCTGCTGCAACGTCTGGAATTCTCAGCCAACCTAAACGCACAGGTAAAGATGGGCTTACGGCTTTATGATCTACAAAACCGCACCATTCGCGATGAGTTTCGTTTCAATCATCAGCTGGGTTGGACAAGTGTAGGCGCTTCTCCTCAAGCGGCTATCAACGCCTTGCTCAACAAACGGGAAGCCACTGATCGGGTCAGTTATATCATGGGCGAAATTTACGCTGCCAGGATTTCTCCCTCCTGGATTACTCTGGAGCGTGACTATTATAAGAAAGGTGGCCGGCGGGAAATGAAACAAGCCTATCGGCTAGCGTATGTCAACAATTGGAATGAAGCGGCCGCAATCTGGGAAAGGGTAGAAGGGAGTTCTCGTGGAAAAACAGCTGGAAGGGCTGCCTACAATCTGGCTATTGCCATGGAAGTATTGGGCCGGCTGGAGGAAGCCAAGACCTGGGTGAGCAAATCGTACGCAACTTATGGCAACAAGAAGGCCAGGGAATACAACCGCTTGCTGGAAAGACGGATTCAAAATAACCTGCGACTCGAAAATCAACTTCCAAACTATTCATTAGATACTAACTAGTAATTCACTTACCTACTTTAGTCCAAACAGCCAGGCATTTTTTGGAACAATGCCTGGCTGTTTGGAATTGGTTATTAGCTTTCTCCCCCTTTTTTGTCAATAGACCCAAGCCAAATCATATCATAATACCTGAAACTATTATTGAATTTTTAGATAAGTAATGGTTCAAAGCTTTCAGGCATGGAGCCATCTAAGCAGAAACGCCAAGCTATCAAATGAACTTTGGCAATTAATCTAAAGGGAAAGTTGATGTAACTAACCTTCAGGTTTGCTTTAGATGACTGGCTTGGGCAAAAAGGAAAATAATTTTTAAGATCATATAAGTGCTTCATCCTTTTCCCTCTTGCCGATATGAAAGGTGAAAATAAAGGGGCCTTTGTCTGGTACTGCCTTATAAACGATTATTTCACAACAGTTGCTTCCAGTTCAACTGATAATGTTTCAAAAAGGCTTTTTACTTCCATAAGAGTAGTCGCTTGCTTAATACCATGTTTTGCTATCCATTCTTGCAAAATAGGGAAGTGAGGCCAAAGCTGGGCTGTGGAAGTGGTATAGATAGTCAAGCGCACAATATTCTTACAATCGTACCCAGCTTCAAGAACCACTCTTTCCAGATTTTGTATAGCTTGAATTAGCTGTGTTTTTATGTCAGCCGTACTGGATTGTCCATCAGCGAGCACCGCTGCCTGTCCTGAAACATAGAGTGTACCTGTTGCTCCTTTGACCTCAACAGCCTGTACATAGCTGCGTTCATCCTGCCACTGCCAGGGATTAATGATTCTTTTTTCCATTGCTTTGCTTTTTAAATGAATGAATTCCATGCCATTTGTATGGCTATCTTACTTTAGATAAGCAAAGCTACAAATACAGTGAGCTGTTTGCGTGTGAGCTATGTCACGATTATAGTGTGAGCTAGCTCACACTACATGGATAACCTGCTCAATGTTTCGCGCGAAACGCCCAGGTAAGCTGCCAGCAGGGCTTTGGGAACACGTTGTAATAAGGAGGGATGCTTTCCAATAAGCTGCTCGTACCGTTCTTGCGCATTAGTGGTGAGCAATGACAAAATACGGCGCTGAGCAGCGAGAAAACCAAAAATGGCCTTTTGATGAAAAAAATGCTCAATCTTGGGCAATCCCATGCATAATGCCCGATAATTTTCTAAGGAAAGACAGAGCACCTGCGTAGCTTCTATACATTCCAGTGACAAGCTTGCTTTTGTTTGCGTGTAGTAGGCTAAAAAATCACTTTCCCACCAATCTTCCATGGCGAAAGCTAAAATATGCTCTTTGGCAGATTCTTCGGTATAGACTAGCTTTAAAAGTCCTGAGAGTACGAAATAATTATAGGGAACCGATTCTCCTGGCTGAACGAGATATTGGTGCTTTTTAAATTTCTTGTAAAGGAAATGCTTACTTACAAAGGCAAACTCCTCATCAGTCAGCGGTACTATTTTTTCTATATGCTCCCTTAGTTTTTCTTGCATGTAAAGTTATAGATATGAGTCTATAAAGGGGGTAATGATTACTAGCTTTGCTACATGACAAAGATAACGCTTAGTAGTATAATTCTTAGAATTGCATAAAATATATTAGTGTTATAAAAACAGGCGGACAGAGAGCAGGGTATTGTTCATGTATGATTTAAAAATTATTTTCCTTTTAGCCCGAATTTCTCATGCTGTAAATTTTTTAGGGGTAGGTAACATAAGTTCCCATCACAACAGTGGAGCTTAGAAACAGAAATGACTTTATACTATATTACTTGTTGTTTGAAAGGGGATATTCTTTTGCTAATCCCACTAGGGCTAGGGCTCAAGAAATTATATGATGTATTAATCCATAGAAGAAATTTGGTTGTAAAACCGTCAAGATATAACAGCAGAAGACTTTATTTCCAACATTCCGTATATGGTGACTTTTAATGTACTCTGTACACTGTTACAGAAGATTTTCTTTTAAATTTTGGATTTCAGCCCATTCGGTCCAAGAACCGTCATATATCTTTAGACTTTTTTTAAAGGCTAGATCGCTAGCTAGCATCACAATACAAGCTGTTAATCCTGAACCACAGCTAAAAACCAATTCCTTTTCATCTGTGCATTTCTTCTCAAATATTTCTCTCAGTTCCTGTTCATTTTTAAATTTTCCATTATCTAGTACATCTGTATAAGGAATGTTGATTGAGTCAGAAATATGTCCGCTTTTTAAATTTTTTCTAGGTTCTTTTTCAGTTCCGTTAAATCGTCCTTCTGAACGGGCATCAATGATAGTGAAAGATTGTATGTTTATGTTGTCTAAAACCTCTTGATAGCTAATCAGAAACGGTTTCTGAAAGGAAGCTTTAAAGTCTCCAGGTTCAAACCTCTTTGCTTCTCTACTAGCTGTTGGTAATCCTTTTTTTATCCATTCAGGAAGTCCACTATTTAAAACGAAAACATTATCATGTCCCATTACTTTGAACATCCACCATACTCTCGGACTCGAATAAATTCCCAGATTATCAAATACAACAATTTTTGAGGTTGTATTTATGCCTAGCTTTCGGCTTTCAATTTCAAATTGTTCTTCAGATGGAAGGGTATTGGGAAATGGACTTCTCTTATCTGAAAAGCTTTCTTTAAGGTCAAAAAATCTTGCCCCAGGAATGGTTTTTAAGTCATGCTCTGAGTATTTTCCTTCTGCCGTTGATGGAAGACTTGCATCTAATAAAATCAAATCCTCATCAGTTAAGTGCTCAGTTAGCCATTCAATGGATACTATTTGCATGCATCTAAGATTTAACTTGTATAATATATCAAGGCACGCTTTCCTGAGGTGTGTCTTTCAAGTGTTAACATTGCTGAGGCAGGCCTGGCACATTTTAAAAGAAATATAATCGTAATATTCCTACGGCGCAAGTCCCTCACCAGTGAACCTCAACTGTACGATCAGATTGGCAGGTGCAGTTGGTGAAGCCTTTTAGCAAGCTGCAAGGTAGTATAAAGTAACTTATGCACTGAAAAGCTGGAACAAGATCCAATTGAGATGCTGCCTGTTTTTAAGCAGATAATAAAAAGAAAAATATAGCTATTCATAGTAAAGAAAAATGGGTATATCTTATTGCTTCTTCAAACTACATTTAGGGCACAAGTAATTTCTGATAGAATGTTCTATTACAGGAACAGCCTATTTATTGTTCCCAATTAATAGCAAGAGCAGACCGCCACATATGGCCAGATTAGCTCCTTACAATCAAGATAATGCTCAGGTAAAATTAAAGAGGCTGATGAGTTCTTTTTAGCCAAGTTTAAATCAGCTAATGTAAGATATCACTGGTTGACATATAATCTAAATTTGCCCTGTAGCCAACTCGAGTTTAGGTTAATATGTTGCTGATGACTGCTATTATGCTCCTTGGGTCCAGTTCTTATAGGCCCTTTGAAAACTGCTTAATTCCGCATAGCCGAGCAAATAAGCAATGTCTGTTTTGTTCGACTGGCACTTATCCATCATCGACAGGGCTAGTTCTTTCCGTAGTTCATTGCTTACCTGGCGGAAGGTAATTTTTTCATCTGCTAATCTTCGTTGAAAGGTACGCAGGCTCATATTCATTCTGGAGGCCACCACTTCAATAGGAGGTATCTGCCCGCCAAATTGACTTAACAATACATCCTTAATCTGGTCAGCAAAAGATTTTTGCTGCGAAATATTTTGCTGTTTTTCAGCAAGGAGTAAACTGAAGATAGAGTACAGGGATTTATCATACGAAATAATCCGGGTAAGCATATCTTCCATCCGGTAAATGAGGCAGTTTGTCTCTGCATCAAATACTATGTTCGTTTGTAGGATGCGTTCGTATTCTGAAATGTTTCTTTTGGGATAAGCCAATTGCGCACGAAGTGGCGTAATTTTTTTCCCGGTCAGCATGTAAAATACTCCACTTAACGCAGACATCAGCAGTTCGACTGCCTGACGGGAGCTTTCAGGATATTTGTTGCGGTATTGTGGAATAGGGTTAAAATAAAATGTATAGCCTTGCGGAGTATGTTCCGTAGAAAAATGGAAAATGTCTGTAAGGGTATTATTATACTTCACCACGACTTCAAAGGCTTCTTCCAAAGTAGAGCAACTCTGAATTAAATATCCAAGCATACCAAAACCGGAAATATTCGTCTCCTGCCCCATATGGAGGGCCAAAAGCGGATCTTGGGTCATCTCAACTGCATGATCCCAGGCAATAGAAGAAATTTCCCAGTCTAACAATTTTTCCGCATCATTTAATTCGATAGGGTCAATGCCAATCCGCTGACACAGTGGCCCGAAAGGAGCCCCATGCTTTACGGCCCCGTAAATGATAGTTCGTAAAATGGAGTTCTGCACCTTCATGGCGTGAAAATATATAAAGTTGGCATAATCTGTTTATCCCCGCTGAGAGGACATTGACGAAATTTACATAAAACAATAAACGACGTGAGCGTCAGCATCTACTGGACACTTATCCATGAAGATAGTAAGCTCATACCCTTAAAGCCAAAAAACCATGAAAAAAATAGTAAAGATTTTAGGCCTATGTATAGGACTGCTGCTGGTCTTTTTGATCTATGTACAGCTAACTTATCAACAAACGTATAAAGCTCCCCTAACCGGATTAAAGTCTAGTAAGGATTCATCCATTATTGCCCGCGGTAAATATTTGGCCATAGGACCGGGTCATTGCTGGACTTGTCATGTAGAAGATCCCACTAAGGTAAACCTTCCGCAGGAAACGCCGGCTATGAGCGGTGGTATGCCATTGGAACTGCCTTCAATAGCAAAGCTGTACACACCCAATATCACCTCTGACTCTATAACCGGTATTGGCCGCTATACTGACGAGCAACTGGCACAAGTAATCCGTTACAATGTTACACCAAAAGGACATGCCCTTGTACCCTTCATGACCTACAATTCGATGTCAGATGAGGATATAGTAGCCATCATGTCCTACCTACGGTCTACGGAACCGATAGAAAAAGTAGTTCCCCCACATGATCTGACCTTGTTAGGCAAACTTCTCATGCGGTTCATGATAAAACCTGTCATAACAAATGATTTTAAACAATATCAGGCTGTCAAACGGGATACGACCGCCGAATATGGAAAATATTTGGCCTATTCGGTAACTAATTGCAATGGCTGTCATACACAGCGTGGGCCGACTGGTGAGTTTGTAGATCCCCCTTTTGCAGGAGGAGAAAAGAAAGAGTTGAAGACAGCCACTTTTATAGTGCCAAACTTAACACCAGATGCACAAACCGGAAGAATATACCACTGGAGTCAACAAACTTTTATTAATCGCTTCCGGGCCGGAAAAGTGTATAAAGAGGAGTTCATGCCCTGGGAAGCGTACCAGCAAATGAGTGACGATGACTTGAAAGCCATTTACAATTTCTTACAGACACTAACCCCTGTCTCCAATAAAATAGAATCGACCTATATACCAGTAGTCCAAAACGACTGAAACAACTCACCAACTTTCATAACAATTTATACTTATGACGATGTCAAAAATTATAGTAGTGACCGGTGCTACCGGCTCGCAGGGAGGTGCTGTTGCGCATCACCTGCTCAAACGAGGCTTCACTGTGCGGGCCTTGACTAGAAATCCGGAGAATAAAAAAGCACAAGCATTAGAGGCAGTAGGCGCGCAATTAATTAAAGCAGATTTTGAAAAGCCCCAAAGCCTACTTGGAGCACTGAAAGGAGCCGATGGGGTGTTCGCTATGCAGAATTTCTGGGAGAAGGGAGTAGGCTTAGCCGGAGAACAAAGGCAGGCCCAGCACCTAATCGAGGCTGCCAGAAAAACAGGAATTGCGCACCTCGTACAAAGCTCCATTGCCGGGGCTCAGTCGGCTATAGGAGTAAAACACATTGAGTCTAAGTGGCATATTGAAGAAAAGATAAGAGCCAGTGGACTTCCCTATACTTTTTTACGAACAGTTTTTTTTATGGATAGTGTCTTTGATCCTAAATATGAAAAGGGTTTCATTCCTATGCTCAGAGGTGTATTAGACCCTTATGTACCAGGGCATCATCTGATAGCAATGGATGATCTGGGGGGAGTAGCAGCCGAAGTATTTGCAAAGCCTGAAAAATACCGCAACCAGGCCATTCATGTTTCCAGTGATATACTTTCAGGAGAGGAGATGAAGAGACTTATCGAAGAAGCTACCGGAAAGCGAAAACATCCGTTCAAAATTTATCCCTGGATGCTACGTCTTGTCGGCAAAGAATTCTATAAGCAAATGGAGTGGAATAAAACAAGGCCATGGCAGTTTGGCCTGGAAGAAACCAGCCAGATCTATCCGCACCTGACCAGCTTCCGAAGTTATCTGCAAAAGAATAGACATCTTCTAGAGTTCTGAACACACGCGAGGTTTCATCAGCAAACAGACTAAAGAATAGGTTGGGTATGCCATCTATTCTTTCTCTTTTTCTTCTCATAAAAACATCACTATATACCCTATGAAATCTATATCTGCTTACTCAAAAATCGTAGCCTTCCTTACTATTTGTTCAGGTTTACTTGCACTACTATGTCTCGTGTTGTTAGCTATCACTTTTGCCAACCACCCGGAGGCTATTTCCGATCCGGTGCAGATGCTCCAGATTAAAGATGTGAATATCCCCTTATTACGTGGATCAATGTTCGCTGATCTAGCAGGGTACTATTTGTTGCTTTTGCCACTCATCTATTATTTGCGTCCCTATCTGCGCCAAAAAAGTCCATGGGCAGATTTGGCTACCGTTACTGGAATTGCTTATGTCCTGGGAGGATCTATAGGGGCAGTTATTACAGCCGAGGTGGTTTCCCGCCTGTATACAGCGTATTATCTGGCTGGGCCAGTTGAGCAAGAAGCAATCCGGGTAGTTTTCCGCGCCTTTACCTATCTGGTGTATGAAGGATTATGGAATGTACTTGGATCCTTATTTTCTGGCATTTGGTGGCTTTTAACAGGCTATATTCTGCTCTCAACCAATCAAACAGTTGGTAGGGCTACTTTTGTTTTAGGGGTATTTACTTTGCTAGATGTGCTTGGACATGTAATAGGTATCCGATGGCTAGCAGAAATAGGATTGAATGTGTACTTAGGTATGGCACCAGTATGGGCTATCTGGATGGGAGTACGTATCTGGAAAGGGGAAATGTTACCTACTCAGCTACCAAAATCCCACCAGATGGCATAGGTGTAGGTAGCTTAAAGCAGGCATGCAAAAAATTCGTACGTGTAAGCTAGGTTCATTTATTGTCTCTCTGGGATAATTCAATAGTAGGGTAGGGCTGCTACCCTTCTCGAACTATATTTCTCTTTCCTGAGTCTGTCTGAAAAACAGATGGCCTGACAGTCCCTGGCCTTAGTTTTCTTTCTCTTACAACTTCTGCTATAATAGGCTAGGAGCAGCACCTGTTAATTGCTTGGCATCTTTGCAAAAGTGAGAAAAATCACTGTAGCCATAATCTTCATAACTAAACGTATACCCATAGGATCGGTAGGCTTGTAGCGCTTGCTTGAACTTAATAGTTTTTTGACAGAATTTAGGAGAAACGCCTATCTGATCAATAAAATATCTCCGGAGCGTGGCATAGGTGATATGGTGATCTTTGCACAGTTTATCGATCGTATCTATCCCTTGAAAAGGACTATGGTTAAACTTTTTTAAAATCTGATCAATCACATGCTGCTTATGTAGATCCATTAGCCTATAGGTTAACCCTGTTAAATAGTTTTCCATCCATCTGATTCTTGCCCCAAACGAAGGTTGGCTTTGAAACTGCTCGAGGGAAAAGCTTTTAAATACGTCACTCACTTGAATTTGATTGTTCTCTATGGATTGAGCCGGATAAGGAAAAAGTTTACTAAATTTTCCGGGTTTAAGTTTTATATAAAACACGTTTGCTGCGTGCGAATATACGCCTGTAAAGCAGTTTGTGGTATGTCCCAAAAATTCAATAGCTGATAGAGTGAGTTCTTTACCTGTTGCCACATTTCTGCTTCTCCAGCTTGTTTGTCCCAGATTGATGCCTATTAACGTATTTACCGCCGGTATACCTATGATGGAAACTATCTTTTGTTGACTGTATTGGGCATCCAGTTCAAAATAATACTCAATCCATGAATCAAAACCAGGGCTAGGGTAGCCCAGCTTCAGAAATGAATTTTTTTTCATGCTCAAACACTACCCGGCTCATAAATTTTATAGATAAATAATTAGATTAGATCTTCTTTCATATTTGTCAATAGTTCAAGACCCAAACCGGAAATAAGAAATCTTTCTTTGCTATTGCCCAGCAATTGCTGTGTCCAATCCACTAACCCGCCATCTGCGATCTCTATCTCCCGGTCCTTGCTTAAGATAACAGTTTTAAACTGAAATCCTTGGTAGTAGTTATTATTTTTAGACTTTGCATCAAATCGTATGTCTAGATGAGCATGCGTTGAATGCAGAAAGTTCATGATCTCTGTTATTAATCGGCTTTCCTTTGCATACCCGTCTCTTGGCTGAATTTTGAAATACAGCTTTTCTATCAGAAAGACTTTCCGTAGCACCTCCTCTAAAGCCAGCATATGATCGGCTATGGCCTGCTTCTCAAAATCAAAATTCCCTATGTCCTTGCCTGAAGATGTTAGACAGGCAATTTTAAAATGGGCCGTATGTCCTTTTATTCTAACAGGTGGGGTTCGCACATGACGCTCAACGGTAGAAAATTTTAACTGATCAACAGCTGTTGTAGGTTTCCAAAAGGTATGTTTCTTTAAATAACTACTATACAAAGCTAGTGCATTGGTAGCATCTGCCAGTACTTCACAGTTGCGTAAAGCAGATAACACCTTTCCCTGATCAACGGTTGCTACCACTGAACAGGCCCCAAGCTGAGTTACCGGAGACAATTCCAACGGTTGAAATCCATGTTGACGGAATGTCTGAAGAGACCTTAGCGAATACTCAAGCAAGCTAAGGGTAGGAGTAAGGGCAGGATGTACAAAGCGGTTAGTTTCATACAGCTTTAATAGTTGAGGAGGTGTGAGCTTGGCTGTTTTTCTGGCAAATACTTCCATTAAAAGGGAAGATAAGGCTGAGCCTGAAAGCTTCTCTGAAAGTAGTTCAATCAACTTACTAGCACCCAAGCGGTGTTCAATTTTTTTAGCAATGTTTTCTGCCATGTTATCTCTTTATTAGCGCCATCATGCAATCATCCAGTAATACTTTATTTTTGAGTATAGCTTTCGTGCGAATACCTTCTAACACAAACTTATTTTTTTTAAGTACTTGTAGCGAAGCAGGATTGGTCTCAAATACAGCCGCATAAATCCTAATCAGATTTAGTTCTGCAAACCCATACCGGCAAACCAAATCAACGGCTTCAGTCATTATACCTTTAGACCAATAGTCTCTTCCTAACCAAAAGCCAATCTCGGCTGAATGCCGGTAAATATCTTCCTGTAAGATAAGGCTAATGACTCCTGCCAGAATATCGTTAGTAATTATCGCCCAGCTATAGCAAAACTTGTCATTTTCTACAGCCTGAATATAAGTAGCAGCATCCTTTTGCGTATAAGGATAAGGAAATTTATCCCTAAGTTGTAGACCAATAGAGGGATCATTAGCAATGGCAGCCAATCTTTCTACATCAGCCATTGTTAGATTTCTTAGTATTACATTGTTACTGCCTGTAATCTCTATTGTTGCTTTCATAGAGCAAAAGTAACTGTTATGGCCAAAAATAGTAGTGTAAAAATCTTGCAAAACAAGAAGCCTATCAATTATTTGACTGTAAAAGTTATTCTGAAGGGATTACTAAGATACTATGTACAAACATCTTTAAAAGGCAGAGATTCACTAAATACATTATATAAAACACTTTTACGTTAGGGGCGAGGTTAGAACCTATCTCGTTGAATTTATGGTCTAACTTACTAATCACCCAATTGCAGCCGATGCTATATTTTTTTGGCCTAAATTGTATAATTTATGTCCTTTGAGCCTACAATCTTCTTTCCTAAATTTGGTTCATGAACCAGGAAGAGTTATCGGTTAAAGGCTTTCAAACAAAAAAACAAGTCGTCATTGTTGCGATGACAGGCCATATGCTGCTTGATTTCTCCGGACCTGCTGACGTGTTCAACAGTGCCACTAAAGTTCTCCAACTCAAAGGCGAAACTGCAGGCTATGAAGTGCTTGTCGTATCACCCACAGCTAATAAACAAGTAACAAACTCTGTCGGAATGGAAATTGCCTGCAAGTACAGTGTCAGGGAAATCAACACCGGCATTGATACTTTGCTAATCGCGGGGAGTCATGGCATTGAGAACCTGGATGATCCGGAGTATAAGGAGTTTTACGCTTGGCTGTCTGCCATAGATAAACATACCCGAAGAGTCGGCTCGATCTGTGCAGGTGCTTTTTCACTCGCCAAAGCCGGACTGCTGAACGGAAAAAGAGCCACCACTCACTGGGACCGCAGCGAACAGCTCCAGAAAAACTTCCCTTTAATAGAGGTAGACTCTAATCCATTTTACATCCATGACGGCAAGATGTATACTTCTGGTGGGGTTTCCTCAGGAATAGATCTGGCCCTAGCTCTGGTGGAAGAAGACCATGGAAAAGAAATTGCGATGCAGGTGGCCCGCAGATTGGTGTTTTATCTCAACAGGCCTGGTTTCCAGGTGCAGTTCGGCAATTTATTGCCTGCATATACTCACCATAACATCGCCGAGAAGCTGCGCTCCTGGATGATCGAACACCTGCACGAACCGCTGGATATAATGCGGTTAGCAGATCATATTAATATGAGCCCAAGAAACTTCACCAGAGTATTTCACAAACAAACAGGCATATCGCCAGCTAAATATGTGGAAAAGCTACGGGTAGAAGTGGCACGCCAATATTTGGAAGATACCTCTATTTCTCTCGAGCAGATTGCCCAAAAATGTGGACTAGGAGGCCTTGTATCTATGAGAAGAATTTTTCTACGTCACTTAATGGTCACCCCATCCGACTACCGGAGGGCTTTCAGAACTTCCCTGGCCGAGGTGATGATTTAACATACATTCAAATTTAATAAATACTAACTATGAAAATTGCCATTAATGGATTCGGCCGTATCGGCCGGATGACACTCCGCGCCCTGGAGAATAAACCACAAGTAGAGGTTGTAGCAGTTAATGATCTGACTGATATCAAAACTTTAACCCATCTCTTAAAGTACGATACTGCCCACGGACGTTTCCCTGGAGAAGTCCAGGAGGATGGAGAAAATATCATCGTAAATGGAAAGAAAATACGCTTACTGAGCCAAAAAGATCCTGAAAAACTACCCTGGGAAGCGCTCAAAATTGATGTAGTTGTAGAATCAACGGGCAGATTTACTGATAGATCAGCCGCCCAAGCCCACATCAGTGCTGGGGCAAAAAAAGTACTGATCACTGCACCGGCCTCCGGCTGTGTAAAAACGATTGTTCACGGTGTAAATAATAACCTGATAGGCAACGACCAAATATATTCTACCGCATCATGTACGACAGGAAGCATCGCACCCATACTTTTTATACTTGATAAAGAGTTTGGTGTTGAATCCGGCTACATGGTTACAGTCCACGCTTTCACTGCCGACCAAAACTTGCAGGACGCCCCACATAAAGATTTGCGCAGAGCCCGTGCGGCATCCTATTCCATTATTCCGACTACAACAGGCGCTGCTAAAGCCATTGGAGATGTACTCCCTAACTTGAAAGGTATAATGGATGGATACTCTTACCGTGTTCCGGTGATTGATGCCTCGATTGTCGATCTCTCTATTAACCTTAAAAAAGAAGTTTCTGTAAAAGAATTGAATAGCTTATTTAAACACTATGCAGACAATTCACTGAAAGGTATTTTGGAATACACCGAAGAGCAACTAGTGTCTTCTGATATCCTTGGCAATACTCACTCCTCTATTCTGGATGGCAGCATGACTAAGAGCATAGGCAAAATGGTGAAGGTTGTAGCCTGGTATGATAACGAAGTAGGTATTTCCAACAGAATTGCTGAGTTAGTAAGTATCTTGTAGGTAGGGCATACGTCAAATTACTCATTGGCTTTATATTAGCTCTAAAATTGCTTTAGCGATTGGGCACAAAAACTATTAAGTGGTTTTGCGGTATTTGAAAATAGAAAATGCATTGATGACTATAGCCATTGCTGCAATTATCATAAACTGATACCTAACTTCATAAAATCCACTTCCTTTCAGCATTACCTGCCGCATTACTTCTACAAAATACTTAATAGGATTAACCCAAGTAAGTTTTTGTGCCCAATTTGGCATACTGTCTACAGACGTAAATAGTCCACTCATGAGAATAAAAATGACAATGAAAAACCAGGCAATAAACATGGCTTGTTGTTGCGTATCTGTAAAAATAGAGATAAGCAACCCGATACCCAGAATAACTAACAAATAGATAGCGGCGAAACTAAAAACCACCCAGATGCTTCCTAGAAAAGGGATAGCAAAAACTAGTTTTGCGAAACCTAAGCCAAACAACAACTCAAACAAGGCTATAATCCAGAAAGGTAACAGTTTACCAATGATGAAATGATGTTTTCTTATTGGGGTAACATTTAACTGTTCAATCGTGCCAATTTCTTTTTCTTTTACAATATTCATTCCCGATAAAAAAGCCCCAATCATAGTTACTAAGATCACTAAAATACCAGGAACCATAAAGGTTTTATAATCCAGATACGGATTAAACCAATTAGAGAAAGTAATATCAATACTACTGCTGGGACTTAGTTGGAATGCACTTTCCGTTTTACTTATTTGCTGCGTAAAATCATTTATGACTGAAGATGCATAGTTATTGGCTACACCTGCTTTTGATCCATTGATGGCATTTACGGCTACACTAATCTTCGTATAATTCTCTCTTAGTAAGTTTTTCTCAAATCCATCTGGTATTTCTACAATGATATCTGCTTTGTCTTTTTCTATGTCTTGTAAGGCTAGATTATACGACGAAGAGGCTTGGGTTAATGTAAAATAAGGAGATGCCTCAAATTTTGTAACCAGTTGTCTAGAGAAGGAAGAGGCATCTCTGTCTATTACATACAATCTAATATTTTTAATCTCGTAATTAGCAGCAAAAGAAAGAATGAGGAGTTGAATTACCGGCACCAAAAAGATGATGGGTAACATGGATTTGTTTCTGAAAATCTGAAGAAACTCTTTTTGTAATAGAAAGCGGATCGTTCTCATTTAGCTTAGTCGTATTTTAAAGTTTTTAATACTTACTCCTATAAAAAACAATGTCATCAGAAGTAGAATAGCTGTTTCCTTCCAGATAAATCCAAAGCCCAACCCTTTCAGCATAATATCTTTGATAATGATAATAAACCACTTAGCTGGAATAATATTAGAAAGCAATTGTAAAGGCATGGGCATACTTTCTATAGGGAAGATGAATCCAGATAACAACATAGTTGGCATGAGTAAACCCATCATAGAAATCATCATGGCCGTTTGCTGAGTACTCGTACGGGTAGAAATCAGGATGCCTAAGGTGAGGGAAGTAAAAATAAACAGCATACACTCTGCAATCAGCAATAGCACACTTCCATGAATGGGCATTTGAAATATAAGCACTCCCATGAGGATGATTATGATGGCGTTGATGAAAGACAAAAGCAAATAAGGAATTACTTTCCCAATAATAATTAATGAAGGTTTGAGCGGAGAAACCAGTAAAATATCCATCGTCCCTAATTCTTTTTCACGGGTTATGGCGATAGAGGTCATCATGGCAGAAACCAGCATCAGAATCAATGTCATTACGCCGGGCACAAACATAAATACACCTTTCAGTTCGGGATTAAACAACATTTTTACTTCCGGCTGAATAGTAATTTGGTTATTCCCTGCTTCGGTAATTTCTTTTTCATATCCTTTAATAATCGCAGAAGCATAGTTTGTTAGAGTATTGGCCATATTGGGATCTGAAGCATCAACAATGATCTGCACTTGCCCTCTATGCAGATGAGAAAAATCATCTGCAAAGTCAGCCGGGAAAACTACTGCCATTTTTATTTGCCCATCCTGGAAAGCTCCTTCTATTTCCTTATATGAGGTCAGATTTCGTTCCAGCTGAAAGTACCCAGACGAAAGCAGCTTGTTCTGTATCTGCTCAGTCAAATAATCTTTGGAAGGATTCAGAATGGCTATTTTGGCGTTTTTAATTTCATTCGTGATAGCAAATCCGAACAAGATAATCTGCACAATGGGCATTCCGAACAAGATCAACAGCGTTCTGCGGTCCCGGAAAATGTGCAGAAATTCTTTTTTTATAAACATCAGAAAGGGTTTCATAGAGAAAGTTTTTACTTGCAATGTTTTAGAGATGATTCTATTAACTGAAACTGACTATTATCCTCTGGCGAGTTTTACAAATACTTCATCCATGGTTGTGGCATGAAAACTTTCTCTGAGATTTTTTGGAGTATCCAGGGCTTGTATTTTTCCATTTACCATAATAGAAATCCGGTTACAATATTCGGCTTCATCCATATAGTGGGTAGTCACAAAGATGGTGACACCCCGGTCTGCTGTTTCATAAATTAAGTCCCAGAATTGCCTGCGGGTAATAGGATCTACGCCACCAGTGGGTTCGTCCAGAAACACAATAGCCGGATCATGCAAAACCGCTACTGAAAAAGATAATTTTTGTTTCCAGCCCAATGGCAAGGATTTAACAAGCTTATCTTTTTCAGTAGCGGTTAACTGCAATTTATGGAGTAACTGACTCGTTTTTTCTCGGATTGCTCCATTGCTTAAGCCATAAATCCCTCCGTAAAAGCGGATATTCTCCTGCACAGTAAGGTCTTCATACAAAGAAAACTTCTGGCTCATGTAGCCAATATTCTTTTTAATCTCCTCTGTTTGTTTGTACACATCAAAACCTGCTACCGTTGCGTTACCCGAAGAAGGTTTAGATAGACCACAGAGCATACGCATAGCAGTAGTTTTCCCTGCTCCGTTAGCTCCTAAAAATCCAAATATCTCTCCTCTATCTACTTCAAACGTGATCTGGTTGGTGGCAATAAAATCGCCGAACTTTTTAGTGAGTTTATCGGCTGTTATGGCTTTCATAAAGATGAATGTTAAAATTTATATGATGTGATCTCAGATAGTTTACTTTATAAGCATTTGCATAAAACATTATGGATAGTTTTGCCCTACAGGCCGGGCGGGCCTCGCTTTTCCAACGTCCCTGTATACAATCCCCACATTCCTACTCCCAATGCCAAAGATTGTATAAGGTGGATTTTGTAAAAGCTATTTTCATTTTTAAGCTTGCCCGGAGGTTTGCATTAGGTCGATAAAGCTATCTTCAATGCTTACAGGTGTTTGGGTAATTTCAACTTCTGTATGGCCTCGGCCGTGCAAGAACTCACTAATTTGAGGAATAGCTACAACTTGATGCGTTGTTGTTAAATGGGCGTATTCTCCAAAAGAGTAGCAACTATCCGCACCTGCAAAACTCCTCAGATCTGTAATAAGCTTGTACATGTTCTTTGCTTTTACCGCAAATAATGGTTTTGTAAATTTTCGGGTAATTGCTTCAGGTGAATCAATGGTGAGGATTTTTCCTCCTTGAATAAATGCTACACGGTCGCAAAGACTTGCCTCATCCATATAAGGCGTAGACACCAGAATCGTGATACCTTGTGCTTTCAGATGCTTCAGCATTTCCCAAAACTCTTTTCTGGAAACAGGATCTACGCCAGTGGTTGGTTCATCCAGAAAAAGCACCTCAGGTTTATGAATTAAGGCACAGCACAAAGCCAGTTTTTGCTTCATTCCACCAGATAATTTACCTGCCCGCCTATCTTTAAATGCTTCTATCTGCTGGTAAATATCTTTGATCAGGTGATAATTTTCTTGAATAGTGGTACCGAAAATACTGGCAAAGAAAGCAAGATTTTCTTGTACAGTTAAGTCCTGATACAAGGAGAAACGCCCCGGCATATAGCCTACAATATTCCGGATCTCTGTATACTTCTTTACCACATCGTAGCCTGCTACGGTAGCCGTACCACGGTCTGCCAGTAATAAGGTAGTCAATATCCGGAACAGCGTAGATTTACCTGCTCCATCTGGACCAATCAATCCAAAAAGAGTTCCTGCCTGTACAGCAAATGAAATACTCTCCAATGCTTTCGTTGGCCCGAAACTTTTATCTATACTTTCTACAACTACACTCTCCATAACCTCTTTTATTTGTGTTGAGCAATTGCATTCGTAAAAACCACTTCACCAGGCATACCAATCTTCAGACTACCATCATTCTTTACTCTCACTTTTATGGCGTACACCAGATTTACTCTTTCATCTTTAGTCTGAATCGTTTTTGGGGTAAACTCTGCCTTATCGGATATCCAGGAAATGGTTCCAGGTAATTCTTTGTAGGTATCTTCATCCTGATCAATCAATACTTTTACCGGATGACCGATGGCAATTTGAGGTAACTGGCTGCTACTCACGTAGGCTTTTAAGGTCATATTGGCAAGATCAGCAATTCTGTATAAGGGCTTACCAAAAGCTACTACTTCATTTTTTTCAATGTATTTTGTTAGCACTACCCCATTAATAGGATTAACCAATATGCTTTTATGAATCTGATCCTCTGTTTGTTCTACTTGTATTTTCAAAGGTTCTGCTTCACTTAAAATAGATTTGCTCTGGATGGTAAGGGTGGATGTCTGAGCAGCAATCTGTTTTTTTAATACATCTATTTGCCCGTTTATATCATCTACTTGCTTTTGTGTAGCCGCTTCGGCTACTAGCAAATTATTCAGTCGACGTTTTTCTACATCTAACGTGTTAATCTGCTCCCTAAGCACATTAATCTGTGTAGGAATGTTGGGTGCTTTAGTCAATAAAGCAGTAATACTGGCTTGTAACTGAGCCTGTTTTAGATGCAGTTGTATAGTATCTACATAGCCAACTACCTTGCCTGCAGCCAGTGACTGTCCTTCTTCTACCTCCAACTGCATTACTTTTCCGGAAGCTTCAGCAGAAACTACTACTTCGGTTGCTTCAAAATTGCCATAAGCATCAGATGTTTTGTCGCTGTTTGTACAGCTAACAAAGCCTATAAAGAGTATTAATACTATGTTTGTCGTTTTCATATGGGATGGATAGTTTAATTGCCTGATTCTAAGTGGTAAGTAGCTTGTGTCATAAGCAGTTGCAGCTCATGAAGCTTTAAATTCAACTGGGCTTGATTGTGGGCATTTAACTCAACTAAATAATCATTGGAGGTAATAATGCCATTTTCTACCTGGGCAGCTGCACGTTCCCGGATAGTATTCCGGATAGCAATGATCTCTTTATCTTTTTCCATTAATTGTTGAAGCTTATGTATATCTGACAAGTAGTTTTGTAGAGCGATATCCAGATTTTTAGTAAAATCTTCTTGCTGGCTAGCTAGTATATTCTTTCTAGCTTCTAGTATTTTCCTATCATTTTTGGTTGTATTCCAGTTCCAGATGGGCCAGTTGAGCTTTACACCTGTGACATAGTAAACATCAAACTCATTATTAAGCATGTTTAATCCTGGACGTCCATAGCCACCCTGAAAAAAGGCAGATAATTTAGGTGTATTTTTCACCTGCAATAACTCAGATTGATTTTGCAAATATTTGCTTTGCAAATCAAACAACTGATTTTCTGGCCGCTTGTCCAACTGAATGGTAAGTGTTTGACCTATAATAGGTTTTTGCAAAAGCACATTCTCCTGTAGTTCTTTATTGATCAGAATACCTACTGTTTGAAGGAGTGCTTTTCTGGAACTTTGTAATTCCAGTAGTTTTTGTTCTGTTCTCAGCAACTCTGCTTGCAATATTTCTAAATTGCTTTTTAGTACAGCTCCATTAGTTACGCCGGCACTTACTTTACGTATCCTAGCTTCTAGATCTTCCCTTAGCAAATTAGCCAGCCCCATATTTTCATCTTGCAGTAAAATATTGAAATATAACTGCGTAACCCTATTTTTTAATTGATGTAGTGATACTTCAATTTTCTGCTGTTCAATTCGCTCATTGCTTATACTCAGCTGCTTTTGCTTTTGCGTAACACCTCCATCATATAAAAGTTGCCTTACATCCAGAGTTGCCCGGTACTGGTCTTTACTTATGGTGGGCACTTCCACAGAAGGCAGCGAAATTGGAATGCTGGTTACATCCGATTGATAGGTAGCTTGGGCATTGAGCTCAACTTGTGGTAAATAGGCGGTTTGGTTGTTCTTTAAAGAGAGATCCAAAATTTTTTGTATCTCGTTTCTTTGTTTCACTATTGCATAACTTTCCTGTGCCAATGTCTGACATTCTTCCAAACTCAGGGACTGCTGTGCGTATCCCCACGAACTAGTAAGTACTAAAAGAAAGAGAATAAATTTCATGATTTTAATTATTTAGATAATCTATATGGTTTAACCATTTGGTTAATTTAAGGGTAAAAAATTTTAAGGTTGAATAGACCGTATTACAAAATGAGCTACTTCTTTTTTTCGTTGATTCAGAAAGTGCTTAAATTCAGCATCTGACAATTTCAATATTCCCTTCAATAGATGTTCTCCTAAAAATGGGAATAAACACATGGATACAATATTAACAAGCAATTGTCTAGGGTCAATTGGCCGAATAATTCCACGCTCGACCTCTTCTTTAATCTGTGCCAGAAAGGGATGAGGCATTGGTTTTTCGTTTAAAGAGAATACGGTTTTCATTATTCTTTCTGGATTCTGATTTAATTCATGAATGACAAAAGAAGGTATGTATGGAAAATCGATAATAGTAGAAATGTATTTATATACAATCTGTTCAATCTTCTCTGTTACAGAAGCATGTGAATTAAATATTTCATTCAATCGGGGAATCATAATACTTACTGCATCTTTTACAATTATTTCAAACAGCTTTTCCTTACTTCTAAAATAATAATGTAGTAGTGCTTTGTTTATACCAGCTTCATCAGCAATATCTTGCATTCGGGCACCAGATAATCCTTTTTTAAAAAACACTTTTTTTGCTGCTTCTATAATCTTTTCTTCAGTAGAAATATCTTGTATCATCAATAAGGCAAATTTAAATATATAGTTTAACCATTCGGTTAATTTTTAACAAAGTAAAGTCTTTTGTTTGAAAGTGCAAAATTTTTTACAAAAATTATTTGACTGAACTGATGCTACTCTAAAAATTAGAATACTACAACACAGTTAGTTAGAAGCCAGTTCTAGTAATAAAAGATGTAAATCTATAATTGAGAAAAAAAAGGAGGGATGATTTAAGATTAATGTTGTTCTTACCAAATACCAATAATTTTTTTGGCCAGTCAACTCTTATAAACTTAAAGCTATTTTTTTTACACTAGAATCCATGAATGGTAAATATGCTGATTGAGCTAAGTCTTTTATACTTATTAAACATACTAAGCACTTTTATCTAACCTTCGCAAAGCATCTACTCCTGGAAGGAGTTATCAGTTTAAATCAAGATATAGAGCAAAAAATCAAAGAATAGCTTTGTTACGAATACTTATTAAACTATCCTGATTTTGATTCCATTCTTTTTTAAGATCTTTTGGTGGAAATTCTAATTTGATACTGTTTGCTTGAATGATTAATGATAAGAAGAATTAGAGATCAACTCACTGACAAAATTGTGCCGTTCCCAAATTGGACTCTACTTTCTATGTTATTTTTAGTTGTTTTTTTATAAACTCCACAATTTCTGCCAGAGCTATACTTGCTTCTTTGAACATTGGAGCAAATACAGGATAACAATGAATCATATCTATGCCTGCAGAAAATTTAATATCAACACCTGCCGCTTTGGCTTTCAAATAAAACTTTTCTCCATCTTCATATAGTTCATCATCCGTACCAGCATTTATCAGTATAGAAGGCAATCCCTGTAAATCTCCAAACAAAGGAGAAATGAACGGTAAACTTGCTAGCGTATCACCTGAATAATACTTGCTAAAAACATTCCATGAGTTTAATGGCGCAGCTGACAGTTTGTTTTTGGTCTTGTAGGAATCACTTGAGCAAGTTAAATCTGTCCATGGTGAGATGGCTACTGCAGCAACTGGCATAGCACTTTTTCGCTCTTTTAAAGCAAGCAGGATTGCTAAACATAAGCCTCCTCCTGCAGAGTCGCCTGCCATTACTATATTCTGCGGGATAAATCCGGATGATAACAACCACTGGTATATACGGAGTGAATCTTCTAAAGCAGCTGGAAAAGGATGTTCGGGAGCAAGTCTATAGTTATAAACTAAATGAATAACGCTTGTATGTAATGCAAGTTTTGAGACAAAACCACGGTGGACCCTACAGGAACCAGATACATAGCCTCCACCATGAACATACAAAACGACTTTCTTTGTATCTGCACCTTTAGGTATTATCCTCTCACACTTAATTCCTTCAATGTCTTGTTCATTGATGATTATGTCTTTAGGGAGATAAAAAAGTCTGCTTGCCAGTTTTTCTTGCCGGGCTCTGAATTCAGAAATAGATGTATTGAAATCAATAGTTTCTTTCTTCATTCTCCCGTGAAATACATGTCTATTTCTAACCAAGAAGTTAAATAGTTTACTTTTAAAGCTTGGCATGCCATCATCAGTTAATTTTTTGTTTAAGGTCTGTTTTCCTAAATATAGTTACCTGCAAAAGACAAGTTTTACTCTCAATGCAAGAGCATTGGTAGGAGTAAGGTAGCCATGGCAATGGTCGATTTGGTGGGTGTAGACATAGGTAAACTGTTCCACAATGAAAAAATTACCTTGCACAAACACCTATGAAAGTAGCTTTGGTTTATTCAAGCATATTAGACTGTAAGCGTGTCGACATCCAGTTATCAATTGCTTTCTTTTAGAGATCAATCTATTAAAAATTATTGCTAGAATGTTCATTTATAATTTTCTAACCTTAATGTTTTTTAGCCATACTTTTTGGCCATGATGCTGAAACATAAGATGACCCTCCATTGATTTAGCAAAATTAGGGTTTGTATTAAACTTACTATTACTGATTAGCTGGTTGAGGGCATCAGATCCTATGGTATACTCCACTACTTTCGTACCATTAAGCCAGTGCTCCACATGGCCTTTATTGACAAGTAACCGTGCCTGATTATATTCCCCAATAGGTTTTAATTTTTTGTTTTGGGGTGTGATCAGATCATACAAAGAGCCAGCCGAACGTTTGGGTTCTTTATCATTAAAATTAATATCATCCAGTATCTGCATTTCGAAGTTATGAAGCCAGTTTGCACTATTGCCATTGCCTGACTGCATATCGGCAACTTCCTCTACATGAAAAAACACCCCGCTATTCCCTGCTTTTGATACCTTCCAATCAAATACTAGTTCGAAATCTTTGTAAGTATCTTTAGTAACCAGATCTATATTGGGAACACCTGTCTGTGTAACAAGGGCACCTTCTTCCACCTTCCAGGCTTGATCCGGAAAATTATCCATTTTATAGCCTCTTAACTGCTCAGTTGATTTGCCATCAAACAAAGTGACCCATTTGCCTGAGTTCTGTGCTTGCAATTGCTGACTGCCTATGCTCAGCAGTAGCATTATAAAATAAAAACCTATGCTTCTCATGTTTTTGATAAATTATGGAAATGATATTGATAACTTCAGAAAAATTTAATACCAATCTAGCAATTATTTTTTCAACTGCTTAATATGGTGCTTAATACTGTCCACAAAGTAAATCTGTATTATTCATGTTCCATAAGATACTACTCCAGGCTTGATTTATTAGCATTTAGTAAGGTAGGAAGTATGATGTTAGGCACGCTATTTCTCAGGCAAGCGCTATGAAAAAATGACTACCTCATACTCAATCTTTTGCCTTTTTCATTTAATTTATAGACAGAATTATAGTATGTGCTAAAAATGTGGATAGAGATACGCTTGTTAGAATTACGCTGTTTTTATTAGCCAATATTCTTTCAGCTAACTTATCTTTCCTAGCAGCTATCTTATAGATAAATAACTTTTCAGTTGATCACTACAAGGTTTTCTCATAAACAATTTTACTATATCTTATAAAGAATTCTTGAATACATGCGTAATCAACAAAAGAAAGCAGGGAGTAATACAGAATTACAGCAGTTTCGCAGCCAAAAGTGGCAACTATACACACCGGTTTCATCCAGATTGTGGTCTTTTGAAGGAAAAAAATACCTGCTGAGGCCAGGATTAACTTTTACTCCTTTTGCCAATGCGGTAACCTGTAATGCTCATTGTGCCTTTTGTTCAGAAGAACTCTCCCGGGGTAATTATCACCAGCTCACGGCTAAGCAACTTATCGGGAATTATCCATTATATTTCAGCCGGCTTCAAGAGGTATTGACTACACTGGCAGGATTTCCCCTCGGTCTTAGCGTCTCCGGATTGGAGCCAACGGCTAATAAAGGTTGGTTAGTGAGTTTGCTTGACACCATTTTACTGGCAGAGAAAGCAGGTGTTATTTTTGACGAAAAAGTCCTGTATACCAATGGCTCTGGTTTAACTACCCATCTAGAACTTATTCAAGTGCTGGTGCACAGTGGGTTTGATCGCATAGAGTTGTCTCGTTGCCATTTTGATGAAACAATTAATCAACAGATTATGCGTTTTAACCGTAATCAGGCCATCTGGCGCAATACAGCCTTTGAGAAACTCATTTCAAATCTAGCTCACCGTGTGCACCTAAAAGTATCTTGCATTCTTACCCAAACCGGTGTTGGTACGGTAGCTAACCTGGAAAAGTATTTACAATGGATGGCTGCTCTGGGGGTAAGAGAAGTGGTATTCCGGGAAATGAGCCGTTTAAATGACAGTTATCAGCTCAATACGTTTAGTGAATGGATCGAGAAAAACCGTGTTGCGATAGAACCCTTGTTAGGCGAGGTAGTTCCTGTGCTTTCCCAACCCGGGGCTGGCTGGCAATACCTATATAGCACTTTTGGGTACTATTACTATAATGAACACTTTAGGTGGAATGATTCAGTAGAGGTAATCTTCGAAACATCTAGTTACCAGGTTCTACAAGCTGCAAATACCTCTGGGGTTATCCAGAAACTTGTATTTCACTCCAACGGCAATCTTACCGGTGACTGGGACCCTAACGCTAAAATAGTGATGAAGGCTAACAACCCAATGCTGCTATGATTTGTAAAGATCAACTGGTATACAGGCAAACCTTAGTACAGTTACAGGCTAGTAGCATACAATATTATGTCATTGGAAGCTTTGGACTAGGACTCCACAATAGAGATTTTCCATTGTACCCAGTCCAAGACTGTGATCTATTGGTAAGCAATGAAGGAGAAAACCTGAATAAGCTGGCTAAGGTGCTAGAAGCGTTACATTGGCGGCTTTACCTGTGGGAGGAATCTGTAAGTTATCCTTTGCCTTTAGAAAAACTGCCAGGTAAGTATTACCTACGAGCTAAGCAGCAGGAAGCTATAGTAGATCTTACCTATGAATGTGAATATATTAGCTGGTCAGAATTTGAAAAGCGATCTAGTTGCATTGAAGGAATTCCAGTGGCCTCTGTTGACCAGATTCTTCATCTGAAAAAGGTCCGCAACCGGGAAAAAGATCGCCATGTAATTGAACATGTAGAGAATCTACGACACAGCAAAGTAATCAAGCAGTACAGACTCTTTTAAAGTAATTTATTCCAAAAACTGAATACAGTAGTAGTTAAGTTAAATCACCTTTGGCATGAGTCACAATAGTTTAATTTGTATTCATTCTGTAGATTAAGTTTGGTTGCCTGATAAGAGGCGATATTAGGAAGTGGCCAGCAAGCAAGCTTTTGAATGACACGCCTTACTTGCGGACAATTGTAGCGGAGGATGATAATTGAATAAGTATTAAACAAAATATTCACACACACCTGCTGCCTATACTCAAAGTGGTTGGATGGGGCAGGGGCAAGCTGCATTAACTAAACTGGACCACAGCTTAAAAGTCATGGTGTTATCGCTGCGAATGGAAGTGCTGATATCTGAGAATGGACGGGTTTAATCAGCCTTAAAGGTATAGATATTGATAATAGGGGCGTACTGGTTAATCTATATTAGCTATACCTACAAGAGTAGTGAGAGCCACACTTCGGCTAGGCAATTAAATTTTTGCTTTCCTGGCTCAAGTGAATCACTAGTAAAAACTGTGATTGTTACCTTAGATGTATTACCCATATAGCTTATATCTTTCTTCGGTACTCAATAAGTGGCCCGTCCACCTGAAAGGTCAAACGTGAAAGCGGTCGTAAAACTATTCATCGGTGATACGATATATGCCACTAGATTAGCTACCTCTTGTAGTGTTCCACAACGTTTAGCTGGAATTTTATCGGTCATATACTTCACTTGTTCTTCGGGCATTGCCTCTACCATGGGCGTACGAATGACGGCCGGAGCTAATGCATTTACTGTAATGCCAGTTTCTGCATATTCTTTTCCCTGAACTTTAGTCATCCCGATAACAGCCGCCTTGGAAGCAGAGTAGGCGATCATCCCGGCATTTCCTTCTTTGCCTGCGATAGAGGCAATATGCAATACACGGCCGTAATTCTTTTTGAGCATATAAGGCAATACATATTTAGAAGTGAAGAAAGAACCATAAAAATTAATTTCAAAAACTTTGCGCATCTCTTCCGTATCTGTATCATGACTTTTGATATTGGTTTTACCGGTAATTCCTGCGCAGTTAACCAAAATATCTATTGTTCCAAAATGAGCTGCTATAGCAGTAATAGCTTCTCTAACCTGCTGTTCATGGGTAATGTCTATTGAATAAGCTTTCGTTTCGGTTGGCAGCTCTGAGGCTAGTTGTTGTAGGTTATCTCTTTCTATATCTAACAACGCAAGCTTTACACCTTCACCTGCTAATTTAGTGGCTATTGCTCTGCCTAAGCCTGATGCAGCCCCCGTAACAATGGCTATTTGTCCTTTAAAAGATGACATGTGTACGAAATTTTATAGAGTTATACTGGCAACCCAGCTGGTTTTCGGGTGAATTGATATACGTAATCCCTAAACCTCAAAATAGCAGGTTTTGGATAAATTAAGTTTATTCGTAAGTCATGCCTTATTTCCAATATCCTTCTGATCGTTTTCCTCCTGTATCTTTTTAGCAGTTAATTTCTGCTGTACAATATCAGCGGGATATTTCATGGCCAGACGATGAATTTCATAACTAAACTCTTCATAGGTTTCTTTCCATAGCTGGGCTTCTTCCGGAGTATATTCATAAAATCCTTTTCCATTCAAAACTCCTTTTCCTCCTGCTTTTACCACTTCATCAATCAACTTTGGAATTTCTGTCTGGTTGTTGAGGGTAGGAAATAAATCCTTCATTACTGTATGGTATGCGGGCACCCCAGTTAAATCCATCCAACGGAATACCCCAACAAGCGTCATAAAATATCCGGCACAATTGCGACAGGCACGGTCTATATCTTCCACAGAAGCATAGCCATTCTCCACTAAATAGAAAGCTTCGCGGTACATGGCATACATCAGCCGATTGTTAATAAATCCCCGTATGTCTTTGCGTACTAAGGTAGGCTCCTTATTCCAATAGCCTGCGAGTTCATATAGCCATTCTGCTTTTTGCTGATCACTTAAATCACCACATATAATCTCTAAGAAACGGGTTGTATGGGAAGGTTCCATCCAGTGTAACCCTAAAAACCGGCTGGGTAATTGGGTGGTACGCTGCAAAATACTTATCGGAATAGCAGAGGTATTGCTGGTAATAATTGTATCGGGGGGGACAGCGGCTTCAATTTTTGCATACACTGTTTTTTTAATTTCTATATCTTCTATTGTACACTCAATAACCAGCTTACACTCTTTTAATAAATCATAATCTTGTGTAATAGTAAGATTTGAAAGATATACTGTAGGTTCTTGAGTGATTAAAGACTCTTGAAAAGCCTTTTCCAAATGTTCATTGATACGCGTCGGGGCAGTTTCTAGATCAACTGGAATAGGAGCAACAGCCACAACTTTGTGACCTGCCATTAACATGCAGGTAGTAATGCTGCAACCCATAAGTCCAAGTCCTACTATGCCTACTGAGATAGCATCAATAGTAGTATTTATATGATTCATCGTTTTGATTTTTAATGATTCCTATCGATTAAGAAGATTAAAAGTCAATATACTCATTTGGCATAGAAAATAATGTGCATTTAACTCAAGAAGGTTATTGTTTTTCTTAAAATAAATTCAATCACTTCTGTTGTTTAGATAAAGATCAACTCATTAAGGCTTCGTTACCTACTAGCTGTATAGTGCAAGAAAAGGTAATCTGCTGAACCTCACGATAAGATTGCGTTGGCACATTGGAAATTCAAAATTTGAGATCAAATGAGCAGTAATAAATTTAACTGCCTATACCTCAACAAAAATTGAAATCCTTAGCCTAGAAATTTATATTTACTTGTTATTTAGTTTTTAGAAAAGATTAATAACAAAATGAGCCTGTTACTTACGTATCTACTTACTTTATTAGCTAGATAGATTATAAAGTAAGATGAGACCTTTGATTATTATATTCTTTCTTTTTACCTCGGTTACCTGCTTTGGGCAGATGACCAGAGATACAGAGCCCACGGCTCCTGCGTATTTTTTTACTCCCGCTTTAGATAGCCTCGACTATAAGCTTGAAGCCAGGGTATATATGGCTACCAACGCTAAAGTAAAAACTTATCATTGGACACAAAATTGTCAGTCTTTGAAGAAATATAAACAAAAACTAGTTGCCCTCAGAGAATCAGAAGCCAAACAAGAGAGGCTTCTTACAGCTTGTCAGAAGTGTAGTAAAAAATAAAGCATCTTAGTCTAAGCTTCATTTTTGGAATCGTACGTTTATAAAACGCGGACGGTAAAGCGTTGGGTTAGCTTTTAGTTCATTGATAAAATCAAATGCATTCACATTATAACTTATCAGAAGCTGGCCGGGAGCAGATAAGTGGGGATGGGCTTTGGCATTGTAGGTAATATAATTTTTATGATGCATCTCTTTAGCCTCATATACCTTGATAACAGGTCCAAAGGGTCCATAGGGTGTAAGGCCTAACCGTAGCCCTACTGTTGGACTTAATCCACCTAACGTAAAAACAAGGGCGTACCTGCCGTCAGCAAGTGCACTAACGCTTAGTTCATTGGACACATCCGAGGCTACGATTGCAACCTGTTGCATATCGGCATTCCATTCCTTACCATCCCAAAATCGCCATGCACTAAAGTTTTCAAACTCTTTAGGCATTACGCGGGCAACCATCAAGCCTTTTCTATTGCCATATATATAAATATACCCATCCGGGTTAGGAGCGCCAGATTCCTGGGTGTTAACAAAAATTCCTGCTCCAAAGCCTCCTTCTTCAAAGCGAAGAGGCGTTTCGATCTGACGTTGGTCTTTAAAGGGAGGGCGGCTTTTGGCGGGTAACGCAATTAAATTTGTGCTCATTTCTTTGAAAGACCAATCATCGGTTTTATCAAGGGTACGCATTCGGTAAGCGAAAATGTAAATGCTATCCACGGCTGTATTTACAAATCCATCTCCAAGCCAATAGTAATCTCCTTTCTCTGCACGCGGGGTATGAGGCGAAAATAACGAAGTTGGTTTTCCCTCATTCGTTGTTGCCCATTGAAAATGGATATTTTCTTTGTTGGGTTCATTTCCCCTAAGATAAGCAACTGTGTTATTGACCATCACTGCCCCTGGTTGCAAAGTGCTATCTGAAATTTTTCCAATCATAGAATCACTGAATAGGAGCATCGTTTCTGTAGTTAAAGCTGCAGGTTGATTATCCTTTGCATCAAGCGGAATGGCAAATATACCATCCCCACCAAACCAGCCAGTGGTCCTGTGGAACAGGGCAGTCCATGCCGGAGCTTCTTCCACTGTAAAACTTAAACTCTCAATATTTGTATTAGTGGCTGAAGTATGAGTTTGGGATGCTTTTACTGCTGTTGCAGGTAAGAGTCTCTTAGGTGTACACATACTAAGCAACAGGAGGCCAACTGAAAGCCAAACAAAATTATTAAAATAGGTTAATGGATGTTTCATGGATATCTGTTGAGTAAGCCAACTAACTAACCTAGGTTGGGCTCTTCTAGGTACAAAGCATTAACTCTATAAGGTATAAACAGGGTGCCATGTATTTGGACTTGGCACTCTGTTTATAGGATTTACTTAATTTTCTTGAATTAAACATTTATAAGAAAAAAATAGGGCGGACGAGGTACCTATCCCTTTAGGCCGTACCTATGAAAATATAAAGAAATAAGAAGAAGCATGAATATGATTTGTTATTATGCCAAAATTTAGTGCTACTTCCTGCTCAATATCTTGCTCTAATTGTTCACAGGTGTCACGAGCCAGATAAGCAGCCTCTACAATGAGCTACAAATCCATTGATGCTGCAAGGGTGGAGAATGAACTCCATTTTCCAGGGTAATCTATCAAAAAACTATCTGCTTGACTTTATTGATGAGTAAACAGGTATGCGTCAATACAAATTATGGTAAGAACTTTAAAACAAGTGCTGGATGTTCCAGCTACGCACAAATTATCTAGTATTTTGCTATAGGAAGTATGTTCTAACAACCAGCTAAGCGAGGGATGCGCCAACTTTTCTAGCAAACGTTTAGTAGCCATAATTCCTTCATACTCGCTTAAGTAATTTCCTTTTCCGCCAGACATTTGCTTAAGGAAAGTACCTTCGTATTCTATGCCTATATAGCCCTTAAACCCAGATTCTTTAATGATTTTGAGCATTCTGGTGAAATCGGTTTCCATGTCGTTGCCTTTGTCATCGAATACATGGGTTTTGGCGCTTACTCCTTTGGCATAAGGCATCAATTTCTCCACTCCCTCATACTTATCGTACTCGGCAATCACTTTAGTTTTCATAAAAGCCTCTATGGTTTGGGCTTCCGGTTCCGTTCTTCTGATGAAATTGCCAAAATCTGGTAACTCTTAAATGCTTTACATTGGAACCTACAAGTAATGCACAATAAAGATTTTCATCACTTACTTTGTCAGCAAGCAACATACTGAATTGATTTTGTAGATAACTTTTTACGTTTGTGCTTGTTGGATTACTTATTCCAATCTCACCTTACCACCTCACTGACCAAAATTACAGGGGCAATATTCGTATAATTCGCAAAGTCGGCTCTTATGGCCTCTCTATTAGGGCTAACAGATGCTTGATATTCACTAAGACTTTTTACATAAAATGTACCAATGGCTATATAGGGAAGTGGTTGGTTAGGAATACCGCTAGAGAGGCCTTTCTCGACGGTGTATTTTACCAAATTTGACCCTAATAATCCGGCTACCATCGGCATGTGCTTGGTTTCGTAATATTCCATATCAAAGGTTTTACCTTCGGCAAATGGGTACATGATGGATATTTTAATTAATCCTTTTTCTACAACAGCCGAACTCTGCTTTTTAGCTTTCTGAGCTTGTTTCTCTTGGGCGAAAACGGCAAAGCATACTATCAGAAGCAAACACGTTACGATGAGTTTAGAGTACATGATTAAATTTTTCTAATGATTGAAAGTGGGGGTAAAATCTCAGATTGAAACTGCATATTCAACTATCACAACAAAACCTTTAGTTACAAAATGCTATTTTTCGATTATTTTGATCGAAAAATAGCATTTGCTTTAATCTCTTTCTACGTTGCCAATGGTGGACCTCCAGGAACCATTATCCGCTGGCGTTTACCTTTATACGTGTATCGGTTAGCGGTGAATTTAGCTGTAAGGTATTCTCCCATGTGGATATTCCCAGATATAGTTTCTCCTGATAGGGTTCCTGAAAATATAAACGTAATAGAATCAGCAGGATGCCGGTCTACACTGCGGAGTTTTACCTGATCTCCTTCGATAGTGCCTGTTATATCACGTACAGAAAAATCACCTTTATGTGAGCCTTGCAGCCAGTTTCCTTCCTGTTCCAGTGTCAGTGAATGCTGGCTTTTACTGCTGAAAAACTCTACCGTTACATCCCATCTTCCACTGATTGTAGCAGAGGGCGGAGCCATTTCTGTGGATCTCGGACTGCGCTTCTGAGTTAAAATCCCATAAATCCGGTCGGCTACTACTTTTTCATTTCCAGGCTGCATTTGTCCGGTAGTAATGTTGATGGAAGTTGATCCAGGTTCACTGCGGCTACCTATGGCAATTCTGGGCTTATTTCTTGCTACTTCTTCCGCTAGTTCTTCACCGGTGATATGGAGCTTATCAGGATCCCAACTTATAGTTAGTACGGGAGACCGGTTAGAAAGCTGTGTTGGCTCTTGTACAGAAGTTTTTACCCCCTCAATGGCAGAAACCTTCTTTGAGATATGATCGAGCCAGGAGAGCCATTGCTTCCATTCCCCTTTGTGATCACGCTTTACCCAGGCTTCCACACCCGCCAGCATGCCCATCATTTCTTCGCGGCCTACCTTATTGTCACGACCCGGACCATGATGGGGTGAACTCGCTTGCCAGGCTGACATCAGAATGTCTTTTTTACCTAATACTAACCCGGCACACTGAGGACCACAAATGGCTTTTCCACCACTATAGGCCACAATAGTAGCGCCTCGTTGTAGATGAATACAAGGAATAGTCAATACTTCGGCGGCGGCATCTACCAGAATAGGAATATTTTTGGGCGTGGCTACTTTTGAAATGGATTCCAAAGACAATGGTTTTCCTGCAGAAGACGGATCATCAGCCATTAGATAAATCATAGCTGTTCTGGAATTGATAGCACTTTCGAGCTCTTCTTGGGTATTTACCTCTACAATCTTCACCCCAATGTTGCGTATGGCATGATCGTAGGCATTCCGTGACGTTCTAGGAATGATTACTTCTGTTTTGTCAAAGCCGGAAAGATCAGGGATGCGGATAAGTTTTTCGGGATTACCGCCAGTAACACAGGCTGCTGTTACGTGCTTCATGGCAGCAGCACAACCTGCCGAAACCATTCCCCATTCTGCGCCAGTAAGTTCAGCAAGTCTGCGGCCAATACCGAAAGCGAGTTCATCGTATTGAACGAAATTGTTGGATGCTGCTTCCATCGCAGCCCGCACTTCTGGCCGCTCAATGGAACCTCCTATAATGGTAAACGTACCTCGACAATTAATGATAGGTTCCACGCCAATTGACTGAAAGATATTGGGTCCAACTTTTAGTGGGCCAAAAGAAGTCGTAGCTTCATCCCCATCTGCCAGCAATGGTCCGGCAAAACCGTTCTCCGCAGGTGCCGCCAACATAGATTGTGCTGAAAGTACACTTCCTGTGATGGGAATAAGGGATAAGCCTTTAATAAGTTTTCTACGTTTCATAGGAATATAGGTAAGGGTACGCTGAATGTTCTAATTTTCTAATGAACTGAAGTGAATCTTTTCTATTCTTATATTTTAAGAAAATAAAGCTTATTCACTTTCATTGTTAGTTCCTTTTCTGACTTTGCTTACTTCGGAAGCAGTAACTACACTGGCATTATTTTCAAATTTGCTATTGTTCCGGATATAATTGATAATAGAAGCAATTGCCTGATCATCTAGTATACTTGCATGGGCAGGCATTACGCCATTGTAGGTTTTTCCATTTACCTCGATTTCCCCTTGTAAACCGTTCAGGAGTATTTTAATCAAACGTTCCTTATCTCCAGTTACCCACTCTGATCCGGCTAATGGCGGAAAACGGTTGTTATCACCTTTTCCATCCCGCTGATGACAGGCAGAACAATACGTATTATAAATCCGCTCTCCGGCTACTTCTTTTCCTTTATACAAATCGTCTTTTACTTTGTCGGGTGTTCTAAGATGGGTGAGCAATTTGCGTTGTTCCATTTTTGCCAACTGTGTTTCACCAAAATTATTTTTATCACCTTTGTACATAATCCGCCATATTTTCCCCTTCTTCGACTCAGTAACATATAAGGAACCATCTGGCCCAACTGCAATGCCCATCGGACGGTATTTGGCATTACTTACATTGGCAATGGTATCTACCTCCGAGAACCCATCGGCAAATACTTCCCACTGGCCAGTTGGCTGTCCATCTATGAAAGGCACAAAACAAACAAAATACCCGGATTGTGGATAAGGAGCCCGGTTAGCAGACCCATGAAAAGCGATAAATGCTCCATTTTTATATCGTTCTGGAAACTGATTACCCCGGTAAAACACTAGATCGTTAGGTGCCCAATGCCCTGGAAAACCCATAATTGGCAGGTCTATGTTGTTGCATCTTCCGGTTAGGTTTCCATCGCCGCCATACTCAGGAGCTAGTACTTTTTTCTGCTGCATGTGGTCGTAGTAACAATAGGGCCAACCAAAATCTGCCCCTTCTTTGACCCGTAAAAACTCTTCAGAAGGCAGTACGGCACTTTGCCAGGGAGTAAATTTATCTGGCCACAACCGCAGCAGATCATCCCGGCCATGCATCACGGCATACAAGTTTTCATCAACTGGATTCCAGTCCATGGCGAGAACACTGCGGATGCCTGTGGCAAATTTTGTCCCGTCTTTTTGTGTGAGTCCAATTTTATTTGCATCAAACTTCCATATACCGCCATGTTCTTCCAATTCTGGGCAAGGGTCCAGGCCAGCTACCCCAGGAGTACCACCGGGAGAGTTCACCAGATCTTGGCAAGCATTAGATGGAGACCCGAAAGGTACATACATATTTCCTTTGTTATCAAAAGAAACTGGTTTGGTAATATGCCAGTGAGTACCATGTGCATGATCATCGGTAAGGACTACTTCCATTTCACTGTCTGGAATGAGTTTGCCTGTAGTTATTTTTTGCCTGTAAATTTTCAGATCAGAACTATAATACAAATACCCATTGTGTATGCGCATACCATTAGCCAGGCTGCCTTCGTCTTTGTACTTGCCAAAACGTTGAATTACGTCAGCTTTTCCATCTTGATTGGTGTCCCGTAGGGCAACATTCCCACCTTTGTCATCCTTAATAAACCGTAATTTCACATAAATATCCCCATTGTCATTTACAGCCAGGTGGCGGGCTGAGCCTACACTATCGGCTACCACTAGGGCTTCAAACCCTTCCGGAAGAAAAAGCCCTCCATTATCAGCATCACCAGCTGGTAGATGAATAGATTCTTTGCATTGAGTAAATCCGAGTACAAGTAAACTCAAAAAGACAATTCTACTATGAGTGTTGTATCTCAGCAGCACCTGGAAGTGTAAGAAAGATACTTTAGAAAAATACTTCATGAAAAAGATAATAAGTATAGCAGATTAATTTATTATCTACTATGTAACAACTTTCTTTTTTGACTTATATGTCTACTCATTTAGTCCATTTCTGAGCAGCAATTCCATTTAAATCCCATACAACTTTACCTGCACGGATAGTTAGTTCAGCTTCCAATTTGCGGCTACCATCCAGTCGGTTACCTCCTGCATCAATAAAACCAAATTTTCCCTGTTGCAAGCTTAGTACGGCTATATCTGCTACAGCACCTTCGCTTAAATGTCCAAGGTCTTCCCGCTTAATAGATCTAGCAGCATTCCAGGTTCCCCGAATAATGACTTCTTCTAAAGGCATACCCATGGCCATGTATTTAGACATTATATTGAGCATACTTTTCATCCCGGCATTCATACTAAACCGGTGCAAATCAGTGCCGAAAGAATTAGGAGCAAGTCTTTGCTCGAAAGCTGGTACCGCCTGCTCAAACCAGAATCCGGCACCGCCATGCCCTACATCAAAGAGAATACCTTTCTTCTGGGCTGCTAGCACAAAGGGCCTTACTTTCCCTTGTTCATCTACTACAGGCATACGTTCAGAAACTTTCTCATAGGAATGGGTAATAATATCACCTGGCCTCATGCGGTTTAATTGTTCTTCTAATGAATACTGGGGCAGATGGCATTCTACCAAGAGAGGAACATTTGCTTTGCGTCCTGCCTCCAGCGCCCGTTCAAAAGGCGTCCATTCTTTTCCCTCATAATGGCCAATTTTTATCCCTACAATAGTTTCCGGATATTTCTTAAGCGTCTGAACAGTTTGATCAGAATTCATGTCTCCTATATCTTCCTGAGTAGCTTTTCCACTCATGCCAGAGCCTACAATATTGAGAAAAGCAAGTATCCGTGTTTTGGATTGATCAATGACATTCTCTTTAAAAATAGGAAAATTGCGCCAGCCGGAAGTGCCTGCATCTACAACCGTTGTAACGCCAGACCGTAAAGTAAAATCATCAGGCGACACACTGGAAGATCCATCTGCAAAGGTATTGGGTTTGCTCCCCACAAATACATGTGTATGAATATCTATCAAGCCTGGTGTTACATACAAATCAGTAGCATCTATCGTTTTAGCGGCTTGTGTAGAGGGAATATTTGTAGCTACTCTGGCAATCTTTCCTTCTTTAATAGCCACATCCATTATGGCGTTTATGCTATTTTTAGGATCAATCACATGCCCATTCTTCAAAAGCAGATCATATTGTTGTGCCCAAGTAAAAATTGGAAAGACGATGAGAAGTAGGCACACTACTAAAGCATACTTCCATCCATGGATACATCGTCGGTTTGGTAAATTGTGGCAAGAAGTAGGCATAAAGGCAGCTTGATTCAAGAAATTATATAATACTACAAAGAAGGTATATTCATATATGGACAGTCATTCACTGCTTCAATTCAGTATCCCATAGAGGTGCACTAACTCCATTCAGATCCCACACAATACGGCCGGCGCGGATAGTAAGCTCTGCTTCCAGTTTCTGTGTGCCTTTTATTTTTGTTTTACGAATATCCACAAAGCCAAAATCTCCCTTTCGTAAGTTAAAAACCGCTATATCTGCCTCAGTCCCTACACTTAAATTACCTAATTCTGGCCGTCTAATCACATTAGCCGGACTCCAGGTAGCACGCATAATTACCTCTTGAAGAGGCATGCCCATATTCAAAAACTTAGACAACAGGTTAGCCATGTCTTTAAAGCCACCATTCATACTGTCGGAATGCAGGTCGGAACTGATTACATTCGGCTTAAAACCTTGTTGCATGGCCGGAATGGCTTGCCTCCATGAAAACGCCCCGCCACCATGACCAACATCGAAAATGATTCCTCGTTTTTGCGCGTCATAAACAAAAGGTTTTACTTTGCCACTTTCATCAACTATCGTTTCACGGTTAGTTGGTCCATACGAGAATGTATGCGTAAAAATGTCACCTGGCCGCAGGTGCTTCATAAATAACTCTTCAATCGACAAAGGCGGATTATGCTCCCCAAAGTCCACCATTACCGGAACATTGGCCAGATTACCTGCTTCCACTGCCCGGTCTACCTGCGTAAAATCACCCCAATAATGCGCTGCTTTAATTCCCACGATAATTTCCGGAAACAGCCTTTTTATCATATTTGATGTCATGACTGGGTTCATATCCGTTACATCTTGCTCCTCAAACCGCCCTTCCATCCCGGTACCTACTATATTCAATAAGGCAAGCACCCTGGTCTGAGATTTATCAATGGTCTGAGCTTTAAACTGCCGGAAATTTCGCCAGCCTGAAGAGCCTGCATCCACTACAGTGGTTACCCCAGCCCGGAAAGTAAATCCATCTGGTGGTAAGCTGGTAGCTGCGTTGGCAATATAGGCACCTGGTGTAGTTCCATAAAACACATGCGTATGCATGTCTAGAAGTCCTGGGGTGACATATAGGCCAGTTACATCTACTATTTTTTTGGCGTTTTTAGGAGAGATGTTTGCAGCTACCTGAGAAATTTTACCGCTTGTTATAGCTACATCCATTTTGGCATCTATCTTATTTTTAGGATCAATTACGTGACCGCCTTTTAATAAAAGATCAATTTCTTGTGCCTGTAGATGCTGAAAAGTGCTGAGAAAAAAAAGAGTAAAACCTAAGAAATAGCCCTTTGTGCTGTTAAATATAAACATGTTATCAAAACTGCTACTGATTGAAAAAGAAGAGAAAGAATAAGTATTGGTATTATACAACTATTAGCAATGTAAATAAAGTTATTTATTTACATTGGTAAAATAAAATATTGTACAAATGCATTAATAAACTTTTATTAGGCATATTACAGTGGAGATAGGAGGGTAGATACTAATTCTATTTGAACTAAGCCACTACCAAAAAAAATATATGCACACTTAAGGCGTCAGGTAATTTGTCTCGAAGGCATTGGAAAATGAGCCTAGGATAAGATAGAAATTTTTTCTTTCGCCAGGCTGGAAAAATCCACAGACAGTCCTATATAGAATCTGGTTCATAAGCAGATTTAACTTCCAAGCTGGTAGCAGAACGCAACTACCCAAACTTGATTTTTTCTTTAATCCTGTCCGCTTTTTGGGAGGAAGACATTTCACTTAAAAAGAGGGCAGCAGGGAAAGAAAACTCCTATCTACATTACTTCAAGATTCTATTTCTAAGGAAGGAAAAAATATACTCTTCATTTCATTCGCTACCATTTTAACTTTTAGTTACTTGCGAGCGTGATTTTGAATGTTGTACCCGTACTATGGAAATATCGAAGTTAATAGAATCTTTTGATTAGAAACGCCTATTTGTATCAGAGGAATTGCCATTAGCCTTTCTAGGTGAGGTAGCCTTCAGAAGCACGCTGATGTATGTACTTATTGTCTTAACCCTGCGTGTAACCGGTAAAAGGGGTGTCAAGCAGCTTTCCTTATTTGAGTTAACTATTATCCTCTCCTTAGGATCAGCGGCAGGTGATGCTATGTTCTATCAAGATGTGGCGCTGCTGCATGTGTTAGTAGTATTTGCAGTAGTGATCCTCCTTTATCTAGGCTTCAACCGGCTTACGGAACAAAGTTCAAAAGCAGAACGCTGGTTAGAAGGACATCCCTCTTGCATTATTGAAAAGGGGATACTAAATATGGAAGCCTTCAAAAAAGAAAATTTATTCTTTCAGGAGTTGTTTAGTGAATTGCGTCAACAGCACATAGAGCATTTAGAACAGATAAAAAACTGTATCTTGAGGCTAATGGCGAGATCAGTGTTTACTTTTATGAATCAGAACAAGTTAAGCCAGGAATACCCATTTTGCCCGAAATCCCAGCAATGCCCATCCAAGGCATTTTGGAGTCAGGGCAGTATGCGTGCAATAAATGTGGTCAATGCCAACAACATTTACCCGGTCAATACTACCAGTGTAGTAACTGTCAAAATAATCTATGGTTGAAAGCCTGCAATGCTAAGCCGGTAACTTAAAAAAATTATTTTGCCAACCGGTTGCTGAGTTGGATTTTTGAAAGTACTGGTAAGATGCTAACTCCGATATGTTCTAAATTCCTAAAAAGTAAGGCCTTTTTAGTAAAGAATGGAGTCTTTCGATGGTGCCAACCCAGAGCCAACCGACATCCATCCAAAGCATAGAACGCCTTACTTTCGAATACTGCTTAGTAAAGCAGTTAAGTTTAGTATACTTCCCTTTTTCTTGTAATGCTGTTTTTGCTTGAATCTAATTTTATTAATTTGTTATAAACAAGCATTTTGTTGTATGGAAAAAAAATATGGCTGTTCACAGGAACATATTGCGCATTATACCAGTTGCAGAACACTTCACCCAATAGAAATCAATGGTGATCTGGAAAAACCCGTTTGGCAAAGAGCCCCAAAATCACCCCGCTTTGTAGATATGGTGACTGGGGAACCTGGTCTTTTTGATACCCGGTCTGCTGTGCTGTGGGACGACCAGAACTTGTATATCGCTTTCTGGGTGGAAGAACCATTTGTGCAGGCTCACCTCACCGAACGCGATTCCCTGATCTTTAATGAAAATGACATTGAAGTGTTTATAGATGGTGGAGATGCTTACTATGAGTTTGAGATCAATGCCTTAGGTACCGTCTATGAAGTTTTTTTCATCTGGCAGGATGCATATAAAAAAGGCTCTAAGTTCGATGTGCCTGAATTTGACTTGATTGATCAGAAAGCCTTATCATTTGGCGGCAATGAGGACCGGATGGCCGATTCTTTCTGGCATGGACGGCATCCGCGCAAAACCCGTTGGGCCTTTATCAATTGGGATTTTCCTGGCATGCAATCAGCTGTACGGGTGCAAGGAACCATCAATGATAATACTGATATAGATAAAGGATGGACCGTCGAGCTGGCGTTTCCCTGGCAAGGGATGAAATCACTGGCTAATGGCCGGTCTCTACCGCCAAAAGAAGGAGATACTTGGCGGCTCTTTCTGGGCAGATTCCAGAAACTCACCCCCAGCGGACAAGAAGTAAGCCCACACCCGGCATGGGCCTGGAATAGACATGGTGTATACGACACCCACTTGCCTGAATGCTTTACGTATATTCATTTTTCGGATAAAATCGTCTAAAAAGAAAAAGCCTTGAACCGATTGATTCAAGGCTTTTTTATGATGTTCACTCGAAAATTAATTTATCAATCCTTTTATCTTTTTCTACGGTAATATCATCCCCTTTGCCTTAGAAGTCATGGAGTCGGGTACTTGTAGTTTGTCTTCGAGCTTTTTGGATAACCATTTGCCTTGTACACCTTCATTCATTGGATCTGTGTCAAAAGCCCACTCTCCCCAAAGGTCTATTTTCTCATTACTTAGTGCATGGGCAAGAATAAAAGATGAAATACTAAGTAGACAAACCCAAAGGGCAAGGTATAAGAAATAATTTTTTGGTACTATTTTCATGGCAAAAGGGCTAATGAGCTGGCCACCCAAATGAGTGGATACCATTGGGCTAAAACCAGCAGGTTAAGGTTTAGAGTATGGTGTATTGATTATCAAGAATAGTTTGCAGCAGCCGCCTGTGTACGATAGCTCCCTGGTGGGCAGTATCCATAGCCAGTACTTGATCCAAGTGTACTTTTGCTTCCTTAGGCCTGCCTGCTCCTAACTGTCCCAGGCCAATTAGATAGTGGCAATGAATCTTATTACGCTTAGACAAGTCGTCGTCGAATATCATCAGGTCGGGCAAAGACACCGCAAAGAAGTCAATCTTTACCTGGTCATTCATATGTGCCTCCCCATAGCCTATTAGGTTTTGGAAACGCCTTTCTGCTTCCTCCCGACGGCCAAGCTTCAGGAGTGCTTGTCCCTGGTAAAAGATCTTATCAGGTGGCTGGTCGTTGTAAAAAATGGCAGGGGCAGGTTCGGAAATACCCACGGCTGCTTTCTCCCAATAGAATGTGGCTTTTTCCTGGTCACCCAATCCATCATAAGCGCAGCCCAACCAGTAATGGATATCGTTTTCCTGGGCTCCATACAACTTGCCTTCTCCCAGATTAGTTGGATAGACTTCTGCGGTATGGAGTAAAGTAACTGCTTGCTGGTATTGCTCTTCTGAAATTGCCTGTTTAGCTAATTCCACATGTGTCTGAATGTGCTGCCCAGAAACCTTACCTTCGCCCCCTTCCCAGGGATGAAAGGTACGGGAGGCTAATAACCTGGCAGCTTCTGCATGCTTACCTGCCAGATTATGCAGTGTCACGTACTCAATAAAAAGATCATCCCGGTCACAGATTAGCTCTTGGTACCTATTCAGGAAGGCAAGCCGTGCTTCTATCGCGTGGTTTAAGCGTTTATACAATTGATCCAGTTCAAACAAAATGCGGGAGTCGGTACGGTCCAGCGAAAAAGCTTTTTCGAATGATTCCAGCGCTTTTAGCTCTTGTGCCAGGCGGTTAAAGTAAGCAATACCCAGATTCCGGTGTACCGTTGGAAGTTCATCAAAAATCTCTCTAGATTTTTCCCAGGCAGCTATAGCGACTTCGTATTGTCGCTTATCATACCAGAGATTGCCTAGGTAATACCACGCCTTATAATCCTGCGGATTGAGCTCAGCTACTTTTTGCAGCACAGCAATGTCTTCCAGGTGGTTAGGAAACACCCGGTCAGGACTGCAGGCAAAGCCTTTGGTAGCTAGCTCCCGTGCCTTTAGTGCTTGACCAGACTGGTTATAGAAAAAGGCGAGGTAGTAGAAAGTTAGGGGATGTGTATCTGTAGCGGAGATTTGCTCAAGTAGCTCAATAGCTTCAGCATACAAACCTGCCTGAGCATAATCAAGTGCAATCTGGATGTAAGTGTGGCTATTATTCCGCATCTGTTGCTGCAATCTCTGCAAGGTTTCTGCTGCTGCCACGGCTTGGCCTTTTGCTTGCAAGATCAGGTATAACTCATTACTGGAGGCAAAATCAAACGAATCAATGGAAAGTGTTTCCCGTGCAAATATTTCTGCTTCCTTTAGACGGCCTAGTTTCCTCAAGGCAACTGTCTTTAGGTGACGGGCTTTAAAGCCATGGTAATTTCGTATCACCGAATAAGTAGCCGATTGGAGGGCTTGGGTAAAATTACCTTTTCGCATATCTATCCGCGCCAGTTGCAAGTAGGCATTGTTCTGCCATGAAGCATTCCAGGTAGATTTGTAAAAAAATGCGTAGGCTTCGTCCCATTTTTCCTGGTACACCAGCGTCAACCCTAAGTTGTATAACGGTTCGCCATCATACGGATTAGGATTATGCCGGGTCATGGTTTCGATGGCTTTCCGGAAGAAAGGCTCCGCTTTTACAAACTGGCCGCGGCGTACATACCAACGTCCTAGAGCATTGTTATTGCGGATATCAGTCGGATCCCGGCGGAGGGCCTCTTCAAAATAGGCAACTGGCGAATACGAAGCGTGGCGGTATTGTTCCAGGTGCAGCCCTGCCAGGTACAAGGCTTCATTCGTTGCAATGTCTTTTGGTTCGCCGATGGGTGTAGCTGGGTCCGGAATGGCTTCTTCTTTGCGGGTTACAGGTGTATAGCCAACCAGTTCCCGGCCCGAATTGTCGTTTACAGAAATCTGTAACTGTTCCAGTTTTACTCCTTCGGGCAGGGATACATTTGTATGATAGGTTTTATTCGGAGAAAGGTCGAGCGTTTCGTACAACAATACCTCAAGGCCTTTTAACAGCCGTACAGAAACATGATTTTGTGGAGAAGTTACATATACATGTACGATTGCCTGATTATCCTCAATTTCCAGGTTAACGGCCGCTTCGGTAGTGGCATTCTTCACATATCCAATGTTTTTATACGGCATGAAATACTGCGTAAACCGCCGTTCCTCATTAGGCATAATCCAACTAAAATCCGGTTGGTTGTCTGTGAAAACACCCACCATAAGTTCAAAGTAAGGTCCATCTTCATCGGTAAGCTGGCGGTCCCAGGCCTGTCCGAATTCTCCACAGCCCCAGGTCCACTGCTTTTTACCTGGGGAAATATGATGGTTGGCCACATGCAGCAGCCCAGCCTTTTTGCCGTAGTGATAGCCACCTACGAAATCAAAGGCTGAATTCACGGCCATATAGGAGGTTGGTACCGGAATGTTCTGGTAGCGGGAAATATCTGTTCCCGGAGAGTAATCTACTTTGTAATACGTACCTGTGGCAATGGGAAAAGAAGACACATCCCGCTTCCCATGATCATAGACAGCATGTACATCAGGTGGGAATACCGACTGGTAATGTTCGTCTACATGTACCGCGGGATTGGCCCACCACAAGAATGTTTGCGGCAGGGAAGTCCGGTTGTAGAGTTTGCCAGTAATTTCCAGATAGGCTTTATCCTGGTATAGGGTAAAGCCAGCCATGCCTTTGGTGCCGAACATTTTTTCGATTTCACTTACCCATACTGTTTTGCTGCCATCCGGATTTTCTTCGATACTATAATCCACCGGATCGAAGGTGCTGGGACGATGGTGCTGCGGCCAGTTAAATTCAATGCCGCCAGAAATCCAGGGGCCGGCCAGTCCCACGAGAGCAGGCTTAATTACCCGGTTATAGTATACAAAGTGATAGTCGTTGGTTTTGTCATAGGCCATCTGAATTCGTCCTCCCAGCTCGGGCAAGACCATGATTTTGAGGTACTCATTTTCCAGAAATAAGGCCTTATAGGGTTTATCTTCTTTTTCGTCGTACACCTTATCAATCACCGGATGCGGATAGACAACACCACTACTACCCTGGTACACCCGCTTCTCTAAGAACATAGGGTTTTTATCGGGTGCACCAATTTTATAGGTGGGAATGATCACTACTTCTTCCCAGGCTTTTACTTCCGAAAGGCTATTGTTCAACATGGGCAAACGATGAAAAATTAAACATACATTATATAGAAAAATCTGATGCGTAGAACACCAATTAATGAGGTGTAAAAACCCCTTCCAGTTCCTCTAAAGATTTACCTTTCGTCTCCCGCACTTTTGCTGTTATATACAGAAATCCTAGCAAGCAAATACCGGCATATAGCCAGAAAGGGCCGTACGTACCTAGTTTTTCAGCCAGGATGGGAAAGGTAAACACTAACACAAAATAAGCTCCCCACAAGGCTACAATGGCCACTGACGAAGCAAGGCCCCGGATTTTGTTTGGAAATATTTCGGAAATAAGTACCCAGGTAACCGGCGCTAAGGTCATAGAATAGGTACTAATAGCTGCCAGCACAGCCAGCGAAACTAGGCTAGGGCCAGCCTTTTGCTGGAGAAGGGTTGCTAGTACTACATAGAGCACAGCCAAGCCCAATGCGCCAAAACGCATCAGCGGACGGCGGCCGAGTTTATCCACCTGCCACATGGCTACTAAGGTAAACAGCAGGTTTACTGTGCCAATAGCTACGGTTTCAAATAGCTGCTGATTAAGCGAGGCACCCACAGATTCGAAGATAGTAGAGGTATAATTAAATACAACATTGATCCCGCATAGCTGCTGAAAAACTGCCAAAATAATTCCTACCTGAACGGCAGGCCGTACACTTTTGTGAAATACATCCCGGTACGAAAGCTTCGTGTGCATTCCTGACAGGGAAGCTTTAATATCCTCAAACGTATTTTCTACAAATGTGCGGTTTCCGATTTTAGAAAGAACTGCTTCGGCATGCTGGGGATAGCCAGCTTTTACAAGCCACCTGGGACTTTCAGGCAACCATAGTACCCCTACGAGAAACAACAGAGATGGCAAGGCACCAAGTCCAAACATCCATCGCCAGGCATCCGGACCACTATCGGCCAGAAAATAATTTACCAAATTGGTGATAAGAATACCTGTTACAATAGTAAGCTGATTGATAGCAACATTTCGCCCGCGAACAGATGCCGGAGAAATCTCTGCAATATACATCGGTGAAAGCATGGAAGCCATTCCCACACCAATGCCGGCGATAAAGCGCATCAGAGAAAAAATGGATAATCCTGGGGCGAGTGCCATACCCAGCGAAGACAGCGCAAAAATACCAGCAGCCATCATCAGCCCCGGACGGCGACCTATTCGGTCCGCTAAGGTGCCAGCTACCAAACATCCTACCATACACCCAAGGGCCAACGTTCCTGTTAAAAATCCTTCCCACCAGGCATTTAATTCAAATTCAGCCCGCAAAAAGGGGAGTGCACCAGCAATAACTGCAAAATCAAAGCCGAACAAATAGCCACCCAGCGCAGAAATAAAAGATATGCCAATAATGTATGAGCTATTAAATGTCTGAGTGGATCCGTTCATTTGCTAAATTGTTTCAATTATTTCTTGCAAAAATCATAAGCCTTTGCGTAAGTTTAAATAGTGCATCTCACGAAAATGATGGATAAAATTATTCTTTCCTGCCATGCGTAAAAAAGAAGGCTTTGAAGGACAGCGGTCATTTATACTTCCTGCGTCGTTGTTAGAGGAAGTGGAGAAGCACCCCCTTTGCCAGGGCTTACTGATCACGGATATTGGCTATTATCCCAAAGCCCGTTTTCATACCCGTGAACGCCGGAAAGGAAGCAGGCAATATGTGTTGATTTATTGTGTAAAAGGGGAAGGATGGTACCAAGTGCAAGATCAAAAATATACGGTCAAACCTAATCAGCTATTTATTTTACCTGCCCACCTCAGCCATAAATACGGAACCAATAATCAAAATCCATGGACCATATATTGGCTACATTTTACAGGCAGCCAGGCAAGTAGTTTTTTGCAGTATCTGTACGGGGATGATAAGTATGCTCCCTTAACCGTAGTGCCTAATGAAGAACGGTTCCGCATGTTTGAAGATATTTATGCCCACCTCAACATGTCTTTCAATCTGGATAACGTGATTTATGCGAATAATTGTTTATATCATTTTCTGGTTTCATTCCGGGACTCCGTCTACAAGCATGCGATTACCGAAGAGCAGGGCGATGTAGTGAAGCAGTCCATTGAGTTTATGAAAGGGCATCTGGATCAAAAATTTACCTTACAGGAACTTGCCGAACAGGTTGGGCTTTCGACCTCTCACTACTCCTCCATATTTCGCCAAAAAACACAAAATTCTCCTGTTAATTTCTTTATGTTTCTTAAAATTCAGTGGTCTTGCCAATTATTGGAGAATACCAACCTAAGAGTGAAAGAAATTGCACACCAGATCGGATTTGAAGATCCGTATCACTTTTCCAGGGTTTTTAGCCAGTTTATCGGACGTTCCCCTCAACAATTTAGGACAATAGAGAAAGCATAACAGCGTATATTTAGCTGGGTATAATAGCTTGGATCCGGAAGAATTTCCTGTAAACATATAAGTTGGTCAAACGTATCTGTATACTCTAGCGGCAGATAGACATGCTTTCTGCCCTTAAGCTAGTATTCTATTGCTTTTTTATTAACACCAAAAAGTCCATCTAAATCTAGTTCTACCTATTTCTAACATGCTAAAATTCTTCTTAACCTAAGAATAGGTTTTGAACCAAAAAGTACGCTGAATCAGGAAATAGAATTCTATTACAACATCAATCTTTTGTAGAAGAAAAAGGATAGCTGCTATAAAACCTTCACCTCTGAATTGTTGCAATTCTCCATCGAAATACTGCTGTAATGCTTTCGCACATTAGCTCGATAAAAGCAATACTTAGGTCTTTAGGTCTGTCTGATATAGATGAGGCAGTTCTTTTAGGGATTTGTACAACTACTTAACGTGCATAAGGGACACAGTTTTGAAGCTTAACAGTGTATAGAAGTTTGAAACTCTTATCTATTGGTTTGATTTTCTTTACCTGCCAGTGCATGCATAGCAATACCTTTGCTGCATGTTAAATTCTAGTGTTATATCTATCTCTCATTTTTATCCTAATCAACAGCTTAAAGGTTTCAAAGCGCATAAAATAGCCCTTGGACTAACAACTGCCCTGTTTTACGAACGCAGAGATTTTTATAAACTCTGTTTGATTACTGCAAAAAGTAGGATTTATTATCAGGAAGAAGAAATTGAAATTGATGGAAGTGTCTTATTTTTTGCTAGCCCTAAAGCTACATACACTTGGGAAACTACTTCTCAAGCGCAAAGCGGATATAGTTGCATTATTACCGAAGAGTTCTTGGGTAGGCATCCCCATTTAGCGATCTTCCTGCAATCGCCCATAGTTGGTCTGGGGGATATAGCCCTTTGTCCTTTGAATCAAGAGCAACAAAAGCGTATAACCACCATTTTTGCTCAGATATACTCTGCTCAATATTCAGACTACTTCTTCAGGCATGAGCTTATTAACAATGGGCTGCATGTGCTTATCCATGAAGCATTAAAAATGCAATCTTCAGAGAATAGCTACTAGCTAGAAATGCTACTAAGCACTTTCCACTCTGTTTATGTTCTTAATTTGACTACACAGCACACTTCCACTTCAAGAACACGGTTCATGCTTTCTTGCATTTTTTAGACATAAAAGTTTGAAATTCATACTCATTCGTTTGATTTCCTTTACCACGCTGCCTAATCTAGCGTATACCTTTGCATTAACTAATTAACACCTTAATATGAGAGTAATCCATGTAAGAGTAGGAAAGCGATTCTGCAAGGTATTCTGTTAGAGTAGTTATACACCCAGATAGTTTGATTTCTGTCGAAGAATGAGTATCAAAAACTCTATCTTCTGGCCTGCAACATTTCAAACCATCCAAGTCTTTGGTAGCTTAGTTTATTTTTAAACCTTTCCAGATGAAAAACCAACTTATACGTTCCGTTTCGGACTTCAATAATGAACTAAAACTGAAGGGATTTAATGTATTCCAAATCGAGGCAGACGGCAATGCCACACGCATGTACAGCAGAAAGGATTTTTATAAGATCTGTCTGACCACGGGAAAAAGCATCATTCACTATGCCGACCGGAGCTTTGAAGCCGAAGGTACCGTTTTGTTTTTTGGCAATCCACACGTACCCTATTCCTGGCAGACCATTTCCACCAGGTATGTAGGCTATACCTGCCTTTTTTCGGAAGACTTCTTTGGCGCAACTGACCGTTCCGAAAGTCTGCAGCATTCTCCTTTATTTAAAATTGGAGGTACACCCATTTTAAAGATAACAGAGGGGCAGCGGGAGTTTTTGAATACCATCTTCCGTAAAATGATCGAGGAGCAGAAGGCCGATTATGCTTTTAAAGATGACCTGATTCGCAACTATATTAATCTAATCATTCATGAAGCGTTGAAACTGCAGCCTTCAGAAAACTATGATCAACACAAAAACGCCTCTTCTAGAATTACCTCGGTATTTATGGAACTCCTGGAAAGGCAGTTTCCCATTGAGAGCCCTGATCAGCCTTTGCAATTAAAAACGGCTCAGGATTATGCCAGCCACTTGTCCATTCATGTCAACTATCTAAACCGGGCAGTAAAGGAAGTGACTGGTAAACCGACCACGGCTCATATTACTGAACGGATTATCTCTGAAGCAAAAGCACTTTTGCATCATACCGACTGGAGTATTTCAGAGATTGCCTACAGTTTGGGCTTTGAGTATCCTACCTACTTCAACAACTATTTCAAACGTATAACCGGCAACACACCTACCTCTTTCAGGCCTTAACGGGTTTGAAATTCTTAAGGATTGGTTTGATTCTCTTTACCACTAAAGATAGAGGCTGAGTTATTTTTGCAGTATATTTTTAAACTCCGTAAGAATAAGAAAGCAGAAAAAAGAAAATATCTCCAACTACAATAACAGAGAAATATGAAGTAACCATTGATGAAGACGCCATTGTGGTTGACGGAACAGTCGTCATCCGGAATGTTCCTTCGAACACAATGGTAGGTGGCGTGCCTTCAAAATTTCTAAAACAATTCAGTACTCAATAAATATGAAAACTATGAAAAAGATAGCCATTATAGCCTTTTTGACCATTTTACTAATTGGACAGGGGTATTCGCAAACAAAACAAAAAAAAGAAACCGTGAATAATATAGAAAATAAAGAACACTACACCTTTAAGCAAAGCGATAAAGTGACCCGTCAGGCAGTAACGTTCAAAAATCGTTACGGCATCACGATCGCAGCCGACTTATATCTTCCTAAAAATCGTGGCAACCAGCCTTTGGCAGCACTTGCTATTAGCGGTCCGTTTGGTGCTGTAAAAGAACAATCTTCCGGACTGTATGCACAAAATATGGCAGAGCGAGGCTTTGTAGCCCTTGCCTTCGACCCATCGTATACCGGCGAGAGCGGAGGAGAACCCCGTAATGTGGCTTCACCGGACATTAATACGGAAGATTTTAGTGCAGCCGTAGACTTTCTTGGTTTGCAATCTTATGTTGACAGGGCTCGTATTGGCATCATCGGTATTTGTGGCTACGCTGGTATGGCACTGAATGCTACTGCCGTGGACAAACGGGTAACAGCCGTTGCTACTACCAGTATGTATGATATGTCACGGGTGATGGCAAAAGGCTATTTTGACAAGCTCACCCTTGATGAGCGCACGAAAACACTGGAACAACTGAGCGAACAACGTTGGGCAGATGCAGAGAAAGGAACACCTGCTCCTTCCACCAATAACTTACCAGAAAAGTTGCAAGGCAACGAACCCCAATTTGTAGTGGATTATTTTAATTATTATAAAACGCCGCGTGGATTTCATCCCAATTCGATTAATTCAAACGGTGCATGGACGGTTACCAGTCCGCTGTCGTTCATGAATATGCCGCTGCTGACTTACATCAAAGAAATAGCTCCACGTCCGGTTTTGCTGATTGCCGGGGAAAAGGCGCATTCCCGTTATTTTAGTGAAGATGCCTACAAAGCAGCAGCCGGGCAGAAAGAGTTATTGATTATCCCAAATGCTACACACGTCGATTTATACGATAAGGTAGATGTTATTCCTTTTGATAAGCTGACATCATTTTTCAACGAAAATTTGAACAAGGGCAAGCATCAGGAAGTTTTAACTGAAAAGAGTGCTGTTTCGGCAGCCGGCAACTAATCCATCAACACAATATGGCTAGAATATTTATCACCGGCTCAGCGGACGGCCTTGGGCAATTGGCAGCAAAGGCGCTGATTCATCAGGGGCATCAGGTGGTGCTTCATGCACGTAACCGGGAGAGGGGAAGGCAGGCTTTGGATAAACTACCCGGTGCCGAGGATGTACTGATAGCTGATCTTTCCAGTATGGAGGAGACTAAAGCATTGGCTTCAACAGTCAATGCTTTGGGCATTTTTGATGCAATTATTCACAATGCCGGTGTGTATCAGGTGCCAAAGAATAGTAAGGGTGCCGAAGGGTTACCCCTATTGTTTACTGTAAACAGTATTGCTCCCTATATCCTAACCTGTTTACTACAAAAACCAAAACGGCTCATCTACCTAAGTTCGGGTATGCATCTCCAAGGTAATCCAAGCTTAAATAATCTACCCGTTGGCACACATACGGGAAACAGTCATGTAAGCTATTCTGACACGAAGTTGCATGATGTAATCCTGGCTATGGCTGTCGCACACAAATGGAAGGATGTGTATGCCAATGCAATAGATCCCGGCTGGGTGCCCACCAAAATGGGAGGAGCAGGGGCGCCTGATAACCTAGAGAAAGGTTTTGAAACGCAGGTATGGCTTGCTGTAAGCAATGAACCAGGAGCAAGGGTAAGCGGTCAGTATTTCCATCATAAAAGACAAGCACATTATCTGCCAGCAGCTAACGATATAACCATACAGGAAAAATTCTTTGCCTTGTGCGAACAGATTACAGGCGTACGCTTCGATGACGAATAAGTCCCCGTACAAGACAATCATTAGACGTGGCAAAGCCAAACTGCTCTTGACAGTACCTGTATCTCCTGCCTGTACAGCTCTAAGATCTTAAATTCAAAGATTTGACCTACTGTTACGAAAATAGCAATAGAGCTGATCTTTTCTTTTGTGTCATACTTGGTTTGAAATTCTTAAGTATTGGTTTGATTTCCTTTACCAGCAGACCTATCCCCTAAGTTATCTTTGCATAACTCTTAAAGTCTGTTGCTAAAATCTTCTAGGTAGACACACGCGCATGTAGACTTTCCTAAAACCACTAGCCATGAAATATTCACTGTTAATCATTTTCTTCCTCTCTTCCTTATTTACCAGTTTAGCCTCTTGTGAGAAAGAAGCCTCTCTGCCCGGTAACCTGGATACGGAAGATACAAACAGTAACAATATTCCCAACCCTACCGGAAGTCAGATGAGAATTAAAGTCGGGTCAAGTACGTTTACCGCAACGTTGTATGACAACGCAACCGCCACTGCATTCAAAGCTTTGTTGCCTTTGACTATTACCATGAGTGAGCTAAATGGAAATGAGAAATATTTTGATTTAGCAGACAACCTACCTGCCACTGCAACGAACCCCGGAAGGATTCAAAATGGCGATTTGATGCTGTATGGTTCTAATACCCTGGTGCTTTTCTATAAATCCTTTTCTACCTCTTACCGTTATACTAAGCTTGGACGGATCAATGATACCTCCGGGCTTGCTGCCGCCCTTGGTTCTGGAAATGTGCCGGTTAGCTTTGAATTAGAGTAAAAATCCGGCAAAGCACAGGGAAGCCGTACAAGTTAATCCTGCCTTGCGCTGCTTTAGTGTTCATAATTACAGAAACGTTTTCTTTTAAATTTTACCTCTATGGCAACCTTCAATTTGAACATCAACGGAAAAAAACAGCAGGTGGACGTTGACCCCGCCACGCCCCTATTATGGGTGCTGCGCGACCACCTGAACCTGGTTGGCACCAAGTATGGATGCGGCATTGCTCAATGCGGTGCCTGTACCATCCACCTGGGCGATGTAGCTACCCGCTCCTGCATGCTGCCAGTATCGGCTATTGGTGCTCAGTCCATTACGACTATTGAAGGCTTGTCTGAGAAAGGTGACCACCCGGTACAGAAAGCCTGGCTGGAGCATGATACGCCGCAGTGCGGCTATTGCCAGGCCGGGCAAATCATGACTGCTGCGGCACTTTTAAAAAGCAATGCAAATCCTAGTGATGAAGAAATTGAAGCCGCCATGAATGGGAATATCTGCCGCTGTGCTACTTACATGCGCATCAAAGCTGCCATCCATACAGCTGCCAAATCTTCTACCCCTCAATCCTGATCACTTTATCCTTCTCAACCATGGAATCTGTAAAACCAACGATAAACCGCCGGTCTTTTCTGAAAGCGTCTGCCCTAGCAAGTGGCGGGATGATGCTCAGTTTTAGCTGGCTTGCCGGATGCAATCCGACAGAGGAAGAAACCTCCACCCTTCCCAAAGAATGGTTTGAGCTAAACAGCTATATCAAAATCGCGGACAACGGCACAGTCACACTGATGTCGCCCAACCCCGAGTTCGGGCAGAATGTTAAAACATCGCTTCCGATGCTCGTAGCGGAAGAGTTGGATGTTGACTGGAAGAATGTGGTGGTAGAACAGGCCGATTTCTTGCCGAAACGCTTCGAACGCCAGTTTACGGGAGGCAGTACGTCCGTACAAACGGCCTGGAAACCGCTGCGCACCGCAGGAGCTACCGCACGGCAACTATTAGTAAATGCAGCGGCGCAAACCTGGAAGGTACCTGCCGGGGAAATCACCACCAAAGACGGTGTTTTGTATCATAAATTGGGTGGCAAAAAAGCGGCGTATGGTGAAATGGCTTCCGTAGCCGCAAAGCTTGCTCTTCCAACAGATGTCCCTTTGAAAAAAGTAGGTGATTTTAAAATTATCGGCAACTCTAAGAAGAACGTGGAAGCTCTGAATATTGTGACCGGGAAACCCCTATTTACCCTGGATCACAAAGTGCCGGGAATGCTCATCGCCATGATAGTTCATCCACCTGCCTTCGGGCTGAAAGTGAAATCAGTCAATGATAGTGCCGCGAAAGCCATGCCTGGAATCAAAGACGTGTTTGTGATCAAAATCATGGAGGAGGACTATGAACGTCAAGCTTTTGACACGGCTTCTTTTACAGAAATGGCCGTAGTGGTGGGAAATACCACCTGGGAGGTCATGAATGCAAAGAAAGCCCTGAAAGTGGAATGGGAGGCGACCAAGGAAAGTACTATGGTAGTAAATGGGTGGAGAGGCGGTAAAACAACAGTTACTATTCCGGCTGGTTTGGAAAGCACGGAAAAACATCAAACGCTGATGACCGAAATGGCGAAAAAGCCCGGTACGGTGCTTCGTAAAGACGGCGACCCGGAAGGAGCTTTTAAAAAGGCTGCCAAAGTGATTGAGCGGACGTATTCGGCTCCTTTCCTGGCGCATAATACGATGGAGCCAGCCAGCTGTTTTGCGCATGTTACCGCAGACAAAGCCGAAATCTATGGCCCCATTCAGATACCGGATTTTGTGATGAGTGCACTTACGGCTCGCCTAGGTATGCCCAAAGAAAAGATCCACCTCCGTTTGGCCCGTATGGGAGGCGGATTTGGTTTAAGGTCTTATGGTCATCATTTAGTGGAGGCAGCGTTCATTTCACAAAAAATTAATGCGCCAGTGAAGCTGGTGTACACCCGGGAAGATGATATGACCTATGGCATATACCGCCCTACGTATACGGCTACCTATAAAGCCGGCCTGGATGAAAAGGGTACTTTGATTGCTTATTCCGTAAAGGCGGGTGGCATTCCGGAAGGGCCGCTTGGCTACTCCCAGAACCGCTTTCCGGCCGGTGCAGTGGATAATTACCTAGCCGAAGAATGGATGCTGAATTCTAACATCACCATCGGGTCTTTCCGGGCACCCCGGTCTAATTTTCTGGGGGGTGTCGAGCAATCCTTCTTGGATGAAGTAGCGGAACTTGCGGGGAAAGATCCGATTGAATTTCGCCTCGAGCTTTTTGATCGTGCCAAAAACAATCCTGTTGGCAAAGAAAATAGCTATGATGCAGACCGGTATGCGGGCGTACTGAAACTTGTAAAAGAAAAGTCTAATTGGGGCAAGTCCAAAAACGGTGTACACCGGGGTGTTGCCGCCTATTTCTGCCACAACACGTATGTAGCCGAAGTGATTGATCTGAGGATGCAGGGAGATAAACCCGTTTTTGAAAAAGTATATGCAGCCGTTGATTGCGGCGTTGTGGTCAATCCTGACGCGGCAGTCAATATGGGGGAAGGGGCGATTATAGATGGTATCGGAAATGCTCTATATGGGGAAATGACCTTTAAAGATGGAGTTCCGCAAAAAAACAACTTCAACACGTATCGTATGATCCGGCATAGCGAAGCGCCGAAGTCTATTGAAATTCATTTTGTAAAAAATGAGAAAGATCCAACCGGGCTTGGTGAACCCTTGTTTCCGCCCATTTTTGCTGCTGTAGCCAATGCCTTGCATAAGGCAACCGGAAAGCGTTTCTATGAGCAGCCGTTTGGAAAACAATTGGAGTCTTTATCACCTCTTACCTAGCGGTAAGAACTGAATGACCGTTTATTATATTTATCCCATTCACCTAAGGAAAAATAAAGTCTGTTATGAAAAGAATAACATTGGTTATAGCTATCTCACTTGTCTTCACTTCTTGCGATGGAAACAGGAGTGAACGTGCGACTGATGCAGACACCACGGCAACCAGCACCACACCCCCTGCCAGACAGGATACAAATCCTATAGGAATTATGATGGGTGATACCACAATTGGTATAAACGATAGCCTAAAAAACGGTAGCCCTAAAAAGTAAACTGCCGCAAAGGGTTAATAGACAGGAGTTTAAAATTAATTGCCAGTGTCTGGATTTTCAGACGTTTGTAATAATATCAGATTTTTCAAATACCCAAACCAGCTAAAACAACTATCAGATTAACTTAATAATTATGGAAAAGGTAAAAACAACCACAGAAGCAGCAACCACTGTGAAAACAAAAAGTGTAAAAGCATTTGGAACCGAAGCGGCAAAAGCACCCTTAAAAGGGCTAACCATTAACCGCAGACATACTACATCCCATGATGTAGAAATTGACATTTTGTATTGTGGTGTTTGTCATTCCGACCTGCATACGGCCAGAAATGAATGGCATGGTACCATTTATCCTTGCGTCCCAGGTCATGAAATCGTCGGCAGAATTGTACGTGTAGGAGATCATGTGACTAAATTCAAAGTAGGCGATGTGGCAGCGGTAGGTTGTTTGGTAGATAGCTGCCGGGAATGCCAGTATTGTCAAGAGGACCTGGAACAATATTGTGAAAAAGGGAATATTCAAACCTACAATTCACCAGATAAATACCTGGGTACCCAAACCTATGGCGGGTATTCAGAAAGCATTGTGGTGGATGAAAGCTTTGTTTTACGGGTACCAGAAAATCTTGATTTAGCCGCTACTGCACCACTGTTGTGTGCAGGCATTACTACTTATTCCCCGCTTAAGCATTGGAATGTAGGCCCCGGCAAAAAAGTAGGAGTCGTTGGTTTGGGTGGTTTGGGACACATGGGGGTTAAAATCGCTAAGGCCATGGGGGCAGAAGTGATCGTATTTACCACTTCTGCTTCGAAAGTGGAAGATGCCAAACGCCTCGGGGCTGATGATGTGGTACTATCCAAAGATGAAGAGCAAATGAAGAAATATGCAGGCAAGCTTCATTTTGTTTTAGATGCCGTTTCGGCACAGCACGATATCAATGCCTACTTAAACCTGTTACGGGTAGATGGTTCATTGGCTTTGGTCGGTGCGCCAGAACTTCCGCTTCCAGTAGCGGCATTCAGCCTTATTCCTTTCCGGAGAAGCTTCGCCGGTTCGATGATTGGAGGTATTGCCGAAACGCAGGAAATGCTTGATTTCTGTGGCAAGCACAATATTGTTTCAGATATAGAAATGATTAACATCGGGCAGATCAATGAAGCCTATGAACGCTTGCTGAAAGGCGATGTAAAGTACCGCTTTGTGATTGATATGGCATCCTTGAAAAAGTAAGGATGTTTAAAAGCAATGTCCCAATTAAAGAAGGTGTGTCCTGCACCTTCTTTAATTGGAAAACAGAAGCAGGAACGAGATCAAGGATTTACTAGTCCAACAGATTGATCCAACGAAAACGACCGAGACGGGTGTATGCATAAAATCCGGAAGGGCAAAAGCACTTTTCAAGTGAATCAAAAATATCAACTAACACAAAAGCCATGCAGAAGAAAACCAATATTTTCATTTCCTATACAGTTCTTCTTTTACTGATGAACACCCTTCTTAGCTGCAGTGGCGATAAAAATCCAACTAGCGAATCAACAGCAACCGATTCTGCCCAGGAACCCATATTTCCGAGAGGAGAAAAAGGTCCACCATCGAACTTTACCGGTAATGCCTACAATACTCCTCTCGTCCCCAATGACTCTACCTACCATACACTGGTTGGCAATGTCTACTTCGAAAAGGGAGCCAGATCAAACTGGCATGTACATCCAGCTGGCCAGATTTTGATTATACTCGATGGCGAAGGATATCACCAAATGGAAGGTGGGCCAAGGCAATCGATGAAAAAGGGTGATGTAGTGAAATGCCCACCGAATGTAAAGCATTGGCATGGAGCCAGTGAAAAGGGTAGCCTTACACAAATGTATATTTTGCCCAACACCCAAAAGGGAATTGTAACCTGGATGGAGCCCGTCACTGATGAACAATATACATCCATGAACAACTGATTAAATCGAGCCCAAGAGTTAGCCTGCTGAATAAATAGAACAAACTACACAACTATGGAAATTATCAGAATAGGTTCTCAGCCTTCGGTTAAAGGCCCCGAAGACTGGTTTACCGGCTCAGTCCGCATCGATTATATATGTCAACCTAACGAGCACAGACGAACAGCCGCAGCAACAGTAACATTTGAGCCTGGAGCAAGAACAGCCTGGCATACGCATCCGCTAGGTCAGACATTGATCGTAACAGCGGGAGTCGGTTTGGCGCAACGGGAAGGCGGCCCAATAAAAGAGATTCATCCAGGTGATATTGTATGGTTCGAACCCAATGAAAAGCATTGGCACGGTGCATCTCCAACCATAGCTATGACGCATATTGCCATGCAAGAGCAACTAAAAGGAAAAGTGGTAGACTGGATGGAAAAGGTTACCGATGAAGATTATAAAAACTTCAGTTAAAAATTTACCACTAGTAAAACCTAGTGAGCGGTTTATTCCCAAACCCCAACAAAATGAGCAATCTAACAGATCCTAAAGATATCTTCCAGCGGATGCAAGCTGGAGAGCCCTTGCGAAACGATGATCCGGAGTATCCTAGGTTTGCAGAAGCAGTTGCCCGTACCATCCGGATGGTTACCCAAATGAATGCTTCCGTTGGGGATGTGGAAGGGGTCCGGAAGCAATTAAGTGAAATCACTGGCAGGGAGATAGATGCCTCCACCACTATCTTTCCTCCTTTTTACACCAACTTTGGCCGCTTTATTAAGCTGGGTAAAAATGTGTTTATCAATCACGGCTGTTCCTTTCTGGATTTGTGCAATATTACTATCGAAGATGAGGTGATGATCGGCCCCAAAGTCAACCTGATCACCGAGAACCATCCCCTAGATCCAAATGACCGGAAAACAGTCCTTCTCAAACCGATTGTGGTGAAACGCAATGCCTGGATCGGTGCCGCAGCGACCATTTTGCCTGGAGTAACCATTGGGGAAAACGCAGTAGTGGCAGCCGGAGCAGTCGTCAGCCGGGATGTTCCAGCCAACAGCATCGTAGCTGGTGTTCCAGCTAAGGTGGTTAAAACCTTATAGCAATTACCGTAATAACAAAGCCAAGTAAAATTATATCCACCTAAACTTTTACCCGTATGGCTCCTAAAAAACTACCAGATCAGCAATCAGAGGATAGGCATCCTGACGAAGGAAGGAGAAATTTTCTAAAACAATCTTCCTTTTTGACGGCGCTTGTCGTAACGCCTCCCTATTTAGTAAAAGCAGCTGATTCGGGGTTAGATGAAAAAGCAGCTGCTCTTTTTGAGCAGGTGACCCTGTCTATGGAAGTAAATGGTAAACCGTATAAGCTGTCTGTGGAGCCCAGGGCAACATTGCTTGATTTGCTCAGGGAGCAACTCTCTTTACCTGGAACCAAAAAAGGCTGCGATCATGGGCAATGTGGGGCTTGTACGGTACACGTTGAAGGCAGACGGGTACTCTCGTGCTTATCCCTTGCAGTGATGCAGGAAGGAAAAAAAGTAACTACCATTGAGGGACTCTCAAACGGTGAGGAACTGCATCCGATGCAGGAAGCATTCATCAAACACGATGGTTTTCAATGTGGCTATTGTACCCCGGGTCAGATTATGTCGGCAGTGGCCTGCATACGGGAGGGGCATGCGGGTTCAGAGGATGAAATCAGAGAATATATGAGTGGCAATATCTGCCGTTGTGGTGCCTATCCGGGCATTGTGAAAGCCATTGTGGAAGTAAAAGAAGGAGGGCAGAAGCTATGATTAATTTTCAATATGCACGCGTTACCACCCTGCAAGCAGCAGTGGATGCGGTAAGCAAGGACAGCCAAGCCCAATGGATAGCCGGAGGAACCAACCTGGTGGACCTGATGAAAAAAGGGGTAACCACGCCAGAAAAGCTCATCGACATCAATAATCTCCCACTAAAGGAAATCAAGAAAGAAGGAGACAAGTTGATCATTGGAGCTTTAGCACTCAATAGCGAAGTGGCTGAGCACGAACTGGTTCGCCGGGAACAGCCCTTGCTTTCTCAGGCACTTAATGCAGGGGCTTCGCAGCAAATCCGCAATATGGCTACTATTGGGGGAAATATGATGCAGCGTACCCGCTGTCCCTATTTCTACAATACGGATATGCCTTGCAATAAACGAGAACCAGGTACGGGTTGTGGTGCCTTGAAAGGATTTAACCGGATGCATGCCATTTTTGGAGCTTCAGAGAATTGTATTGCCATTCACCCGTCAGATATGTGTATTGCCCTAATGGCACTTGATGCTACTATCCTCGTGAGAGGCCCCAAAGGAGAACGCCGCATTCCTTTTGTGGAGTTTCATCGGTTACCCGGCGATACGCCGGAGAAGGACAATACTTTGGAAAGAGGTGAATTGATCATAGCCGTAGAAATACCAGATAACTCCTATAAAGAACATGTTCATTATTTAAAAGTCCGTGACCGTACCTCCTATGCTTTTGCTTTAGTGTCCGTGGCGGCAGCCGTAGATCTGCAAGGAGATGCCATCAAAGATGTTCGATTAGCTATGGGAGGTGTCGCGCACAAACCCTGGCGATTAACCCAAGTAGAAAACATTCTGAAGGGAAAAGTGGCCAATGAAGCCACGTTCAGGCAAGCGGCTGATCTAGCCATGCAAGGAGCTAAAGGATACGGACATAACAACTTTAAACTAAAGTTAGCGCCAAATACCCTTGTAGAAGCATTGAAAACAGCCACTAAAAACGCATAAACAGGATAGGTATGGAAAAGGAATTCTTCTTCGATAAGAAAAAAAACGATCCGATTAGCCGGGTGGATAGCAGAGCCAAAGTAACTGGCAGGGCTACCTATGCAGCTGAACACAAGATGCAAAACACGGTGTATGGCTTTCTGGTGGGAAGCACCATAGCGAAAGGTCGTATAAAAAGCATAGATACAAATAGTGCCCAAAAGGCTCCGGGTGTACTGGCTGTCCTTACACATCTGAATGCCCCTAAACTTCTCGGGTACGAGACGGGAAAAGATCCTTCAAAACCACCAACAGCTGGGCAGCCCCTGCGTATTTTTTACAACAATGAAATAGTCTACTATGACCAGCCGATTGCCCTTGTCATAGCCGATACCTATGAACGGGTACTCCATGCGGCAAAGCTCGTAAAAGCAGAATATGAGAAGAGCGAACATCAAACGGATTTACACGCTAATAAAGGCAAAGCGAAAAAGCCCTCAGGCCCACGAGCGGAAGATTATAACCGGGGAGAAATAGATGGATATAAAAACGCAGCTGTTAAAATAGAGCAGCAGTATTATCATCCTGTCGAAGTACACAACCCCATGGAATTAGGAAGTATCATCGCTCACTGGGAAGGCAAGGATAAAGTAACCGTCTATACCAAAACCCAGGGCGTGGAAGCCACCAAGAAATCAATTGGGGATGCATTTAGGCTAGCTGCTGAAAATATCACCGTCAATGCCGAGCATATTGGGGGTGCTTTTGGGATGGGATTGCGTACCTGGCCATATGAGATTGCCGCCATCATGGGGGCTCAAAAAGTAGGTAGACCTCTCAAACTGGTGTTACACCGCGAGCAGATGTTTACTAATGTTGGATATCGCCCGGTAACGGTGCAAAAAATAGGGATGGGTGCTACGCCAGAAGGCAAACTGGTAGGAATAACCCACGAAGCTACGGCTAATACTTCCTCCTATGAAGAATTTACCGAAGCGACTGTTAATATTACCCAGTTTATGTACGCTTGTCCCAACCTGACGACCCGTTACCGCCTGGTGCCTTTGAACGTGTGTACCCCTATCTGGATGAGAGGCCCAGGCGAAGCCACCGGCTCTTTTGCTCTGGAATCAGCCATGGATGAACTGGCCTACCAGTTGAAATTAGATCCGATTGAGTTCCGCTTGCGCAATCATGCAGACAAGGACCCTGAAAAAAACCTTCCCTGGTCGAGCAAATACCTGAAGGAGTGTTACCAAATGGGCGCAGAGAAAATCGGCTGGCAAGCACGAAAACTTGAGCCAAGGGCAATCGCGGACGGAGATTGGCTAGTCGGCTACGGGATGGGTACTGGCTCGTTTGGTGCCATGCGATGGGTGGCTACGGTGAAAGGGAGGCTCGAAGCGGATGGAAAACTGCTGTTACAATGTTCGGTCAATGATATGGGCCCAGGTACGGCTACTATGATGACGGCTGTAGCAGCGGAGGTGATGGGAATAGTTCCGGCTAATATTAAGATACAAATGGGTAGCACTAAGTTACCACCCGGACCGATGCAAGGTGGCTCTAATGTTACCTCTACTGTAGGTTCAGCGGTACACGATGTATGTATAGCACTTAAAGAACAAATGGCTGCGCTGCTAGGCAAGGAAGGCTCGCCTTTTCACAGGGGTAATGGGCAACCCATAAAAGTAGAAGACCTTACTTTCTCAGAGGGTATAGTCTCCTTAAAGAATAGTGATTCTGTTAAAGTAGCTTACAGTGATCTGTTGAAGCAACATAAGTTGCCTGCCCTGGAAATTACAAAAGAATCAAAGGGAGGGCAGCAACCCTATTCGATGTATTCGTTCTCCGTGCATTTTGTTAAACTACGCGTGCATCAACCTACTGGCCGCATCAAAATAGACCACGTAGTCTCCTGTGCAGATGCAGGAACTATAATAAGCCCTAAAACAGCGGCCAGTCAAATGATAGGCGGGGCAGTGGGTGGTATAGGCATGGCCTTGATGGAAGATTTGGTGGTAGATCACCGCTTTGGCAGGCCCATCAACAACAATCTCGCCGATTACCATGTGCCGGTCAATGCCGACATTCCTCAGGTGGATGTGTTGTTTGTGAATAAAAAAGACCCTTACCTCAATCCCATGGGATCAAAGGGGCTAGGGGAAATTGCCTTGGTGGGTATGGCTCCAGCCATTGCCAATGCGGTATTTAATGCTACTGGGAAACGCATAAGGGAACTTCCAATCACACCGGATAAATTGATATAAACCTTTTTGTCTGTCAAACACCAAAGGGAGGCATTGAAATAAAATGTTCCATTGGGGGAGTAGACAAAGTACTTTTTCCCGGCTTGTGATAAGTTGGAAAATAGTGTCTTGTCCGGCTATTGGTTTTACTTTTGGATGTAAGCCAATAGCCGGACAAGACATATACTGCTTTACATAAGCAACTAGTGATAATTATATAATCTAATCTATTCATACATGAGTGAATCAATGGAAGTAGAAAAGAAATTCAACACCTGGAAGGAAGTAAGCTCACTTTTAAAACCGGTTTATGAAAAATTAGATGGGAGAAAGAGCAAAAAAGAGTGGCATTATAAAATTCAGCTAGGGATGCTGCTGACAAAAGCAGAAGAATATGCCGCAACGTATGAAGAAATATTAAAGCAGAGTCAAGAAGTTTCTAATGGAGAAACTAACTTTCCTAAATAAGCAGAGCATACACTTATTTATTAAACATGTTTTAACTCGTATACAAAAAGAGTGTTTTACATGGACTTGCACTTCAAAAATTTCCCTTATCAGTCATGAGAGTACAGGAAGGTTATTGAAATTGATTATCCTATATTTAAGAATATATTGAACTTTTCTAAGGTGACTAATTCATTGTAACTAACCCCTTATCACATCTATATGAGAGCTGGAATAAGAACCCTTTTATCTTTTTTCATCGGAATGGTGTTTTTTCTAACTCAGCCTATGGGAGCTCAACAACTCAGTGCAGACCTCTTGCAGAAACCATGGAAAGCACAATGGATCACCGGTCCTGGTGTTCCCATTAACCGGTGGAATGCCACCTCCGATCTCACACTGAAGGAGTATGGAGTATTCAAATTTAGAAAAACCATTGACCTAACAGAAAATCCTGCCTCTTTCATCATTCATGTTTCAGGCGACAACCGCTATAAGCTTTTTGTCAATGGCAAACAAGTATCTCAGGGACCTGCCCGGGGCGACCTATACTTCTGGAATTTTGAAACCCTGGACATCGCTTCTTACTTAACGGCTGGTAGTAATACCGTAGCTGCTGTAGTATGGAATGATGGCCGGCAAAAACCGGAAGCACAAATTTCCTATTTAACCGCTTTTATTTTACAAGGCAATAGCGCGCAGGAAGAAATCCTGAATACGAATGACAGCTGGAAAACTACGAAGGACGAAAGCTACCAACCTCTAGCGGTCAGAGCTCCTGGCTATTACGTGGCAGGTCCGGCTGAACTTGTCGACATGAACAAACACTTGAAAGGATGGGATAAGCAGGCCTATGATGATAGTAAGTGGGTAAAAGCGCGTATGATTGCTCCTGGTCTTACAAAAGAGGCAGCGGTTAATTCCACCGGATGGATGCTGGTACCCTCACCGCTTCCACAAATGGAAATGACTACCCAACGATTATCGGCTACCAGAAAAGGGGAAGGTGTACAGGTGCCGGCAGGGTTTCCGGCAAAGCAGCTAAAAGTGACCATACCAGCTAATTCCACGGCTACACTCTTGCTAGATCAGGGATTCTTAACCAATGCCTATCCCACCTTAGTTTTCAGTGGTGGACAAAATGCTGCTATATCGATGGGCTATACAGAAGGACTGTACATCCGGAAAAACGAAAATATAAATGGATTTTTTATTCCCACTCTTCCCAAGGGAAACCGTAACGAAGTGGATGGGAAGGTATTTATCGGAAAGAAAGACAGTGTGCTCTCCGATGGGAGTGCAAACCAGGAATACACCCCACTCTGGTGGAGAACGTACCGGTACATTCAGTTAAAAGTCTACACCAAAGCGGATCCTTTAGTGATTAAAGACCTCTACGGTACATTCACTGGCTACCCCTTTGTCAATCAGGCAAAACTGCAGGCAAAAAATCCAGATATGGGAAAGATGCTCGATATTGGTTGGAGAACGGCCAGACTTTGTGCCTTTGAAACCTACATGGATTGCCCCTATTATGAACAGCTGCAATATATTGGCGATGCCCGCATACAAGCCCTTGTCTCGTATTATAATGCAGGCGATGACCGCCTGGCCCGGTATGGTATCACACTTATGGACCACTCCCGTATTCCGGAAGGCATTACCCTAAGCCGTTATCCCACAGACCTGCATCAGCAAATTCCCACCTTTTCGCTCTGGTGGGTGGCCATGCTTCACGATTACTACCTATACCGGCCAGACAGCCTTTTCATTCAAGATAAACTCCCTGGCGCAAGGCAGGTTCTATCCTTTTTTGAAAGATATCAAAAAGCCGATGGCTCTTTGCAAAATGTTCCCTACTGGGTATTCACCGATTGGGCACAGGGAAAAGGATGGGACTTCGGAATGGCACCTATCGGAAAGAAAGGGGAATCGGCCGTACTGGATATGCAACTGCTTTGGACCTATCAGTTGGCTAGTGTTTTGGAAGACCACTTAGGCGTAAAAGAGCTGGCACGCTTGTATGCAAGCCAGGCAAAAAAGTTGAAAGAAACCATTCAAAGTAAATACTGGGATCAAACCAAAGGCCTCTATGCTGATACCGAAGACAAAGAAAATTTCTCGCAGCATACCAATTCGCTAGCTATTCTATCAGGGGTTATTCCTAGAGAAAAGGCAACTGCCCTAGCTCAAAAGCTATTATCAGATACAACCCTTGTTCCTGCTTCTATCTATTTTAAATTTTACCTTCATCAGGCCATTATTAAAGCAGGGCTTGGAAATGACTATATCAAATGGTTAGATAAGTGGCGGGAAAATATGGCATTAGGTCTTACTACCTGGGCTGAAACCTCTGATGTAAGTACTACACGCTCGGATTGCCATGCTTGGGGATCAAGCCCCAATATCGAATTTTTCCGCACCATCCTAGGAATTGAAAGTGATGCACCTGGCTTTGCTAAAATAAAGATTACCCCTCATCTGGGTACGATTGAAGATATTAGTGGAGAAATGCCTCACCCCAATGGCAAGATAGCCGTGAAATACAAAATGCAAAAAAGCACCCTGCAGGCAGAGATACACCTTCCGGACAATACAGCAGGTACCTTTGTATGGAAAGATAAGAACTATCCTTTAAAAGGAGGCAAGAACACATTTAAGTTGTGAGGCTTTTTAAACATCTAATATACTTTTAAAGGTACTAGCAGTTTAGCATGTTTAGAGCCTTTTGAACTGAATAATCTACATAATCTACCCATATACATATCATTGAATACATACAATGAGCACTATAGACAGAAGAAATTTTTTATCGCAATTAGCACTTACCACCGCAGCATTATCCCTTCCAGGAGTTGTTTTTTCAGCGGTTAGCAAACCCGAAGAGTTTGTAAATGTGGAGATTAGCTATGGAAAAATACGCGGAGTAAGAAATGATGGGGTGAATATATTTAAAGGCATCCCATATGCTGGAAAAGTGTCAGGTGATAGAAGGTTCCGTCAGCCTGCCCCGCTTCAGCCTTGGACAGGAGTTCGTGACGCTTTACAATTAGGTGCTCCCGCTATACAGGCTCCCAGGCGCAATGAACCAGCTCCTGCAGAAGATTGCCTTTTTTTAAATGTCTGGACACCCGCCAATGATAACAAGAAGCGTCCGGTGATGTTTTACAATCATGGGGGTGGATTCGTGATCGGATCAGGCGGCTCAGCCGGACAGGATGGTTCTAACCTGGCCCGCACTTTTGATGTGGTCGTTGTATAGACAAACCACCGGCTAGGCTTGCTAGGTTTTTTGTACCTGGATGAACTAGCAGGTGCAGACTATGCCGGATCGAGCAATATGGGCATGCTCGATATAGTAGAAGGGTTAAAATGGGTAAAAGATAACATTGCTCAATTTGGCGGTGATCCAAGCAATGTAATGATCTGGGGAGAGTCCGGAGGAGGTGCCAAAACCTCGTGTTTATATGCGATGCCTGCAGCTGCACCCTATTTTAATAAAGCATCGATTGAAAGCGGTCCAGGGGTGCGGATGACGCCAAAAGAAATAGCCGCAGAAACCACAGCCATGCTTTTAAAAGAGCTGAATATTGCCCCAACTAATTAGAGAAAATTACTAGATGTTTCTGCAGCAGATTTATTAGCCATTCAAGGCAAATTACCTTTTGTTCCTCCGTTTCTTGAAAAGAATAAAAGCTTGGGAATGATGCGAAGGAATTATGGAGGGTTCGGTCCGGTAGTAGATGGCAAGGTATTACCGGCTCATCCATTTGATCCAACAGCCCCGCAGCTATCACGCGACAAACCGCTTCTCGTTGGATGGAATGAAGATGAATATACCTTCTTTGCCTGGGAGCGAAAAGACACCGAGTTTGCGTCACCTGATTTTGATGGCTTGCAGAAAAGACTGGAGCCACAATATGGAGGAGATACAAAAGCCATTATTGATACCTATCGAAAAGCTAGCCCTAATGCTACTGCAGCGGATATTTTTGTAACTATTTCCTCCATTACCATGATGGGCCTAGGTTCAGTGGATATCGCCGAAAAGAAAGTAAAGCAAAAGGGTGCTCCGGTATATTTGTATAATTTTGGCTACAAGTCCGAGAAAAAGATCCCTGGCACCGATTATCCGATGGGTACACCTCATGCCATGGATATCTCCTTTAAATTTAATAATGAACTCCCTCCCAGAGATGGTTCTGAGCCCAAAGAGAGCTTTTTTGGAGGCAACAGAAAGGAACGGTTTGTCGCTTCCCATAATTTTGCCGAACTGTGGACCACCTTTGCCCGCACTGGTAAACCATCAGCAAAGGGAGCTCCCGAATGGCCTGCCTATAACCTTGAAAAAAGACCCACGATGCGCATAAATACAACCTGTGAAATCATAACTAACCGCTTCAAAGAGGAACTTTCTATGTGGAGATCAATTGGAAAATTATAAGTGAAGGTAATTTCAATGGTTCTTAGCTTAGTGTCCACTTGGCTGAAGGAAAACCACTATGCATTTGGTTGTGCTTAACAAAACAGTATGAGAGGGATCATCCGCCGCAGAACATATGATGAGTACCCGAAGCAGCTGTTTCATTAATAGATAGTTTTTCGTACCGAGAAAGACTCAATTTGCCTAAGTATTCTATTTTTACAGGTTTTAAAGTAATTCTCCCCGCTGTTCGTCTACTGGGTAAACACTATTCTTGTCCTCACCGGATGACGGATCATACCAGGCAACATATTATTCAAACTGTAAAAGACTATAGCAAACGTCTTTTTAGCTTCATACGGGCAAAAGTCAGGTCTGATGAAGATGCAGAAGATATTTTGCAGGAGGTGTGGTATCAATTGAGTAAAGCAGTAAACATACTAGAAATTGAGCAGATGAGCGGATGGCTGTTTCAAGTAGCACGTAGCAAAATCATTGATCGGTATAGGAAAAAAAAGCCTCTTGCCCTGCCCGAGTATTCGTTTGAAGATGAACAAGAAATACTTGATTTGAAAGAATTGTTGATAGAAGAAACCGACCCGGAAGCCGAATACATCCGGGAACTGTTTTGGGAGGCATTATTTACTGCTTTAGATGAGCTTCCGGAAAAGCAACGCCAGGTTTTTGTATGGAATGAATTAGAAGAGATGACTTTACAACAGATAGCCGAGCAAACAGGAGAAAATCTAAAGACTATTATTTCCCGCAAAGGATATGCTGTTAAACATTTGCGACAGAGATTAGCCGTATTGTATAAGGATTTGCTAAATTATTAAGCTTTACTAAGTTTGTATCCCAGAAAACAATTGATATGCAGAAAAAGAGATATTTCTTTTGGCTGATTATCCCTTTGCTGTTTGGTGCGCTAGCACTGTTGGTAATGTTGCTGTGGAATGCCATTTTACCAGCCGTTTTATATGCACAACCCCTCACATATTGGCAAGCTTTAGGATTGCTGATCCTTTGCCGCATATTATTTGGTGGCTTACCTTTGGGCAGTAGAAGGAGAGGCCCATCGTTTAATAAAAGGGTAGCTATGAAAAATAAATGGATGAATATGAGTGCTGAAGAGCAGACCAAGTTTAAAGAAGAATGGAGAAGACGGTGCAATAAGCCTTAAGAAATTCATCCCCAAGAACTACATTTTTTAGCCTGGCATCCAAGCCAGGTTTTTTTATTTTTTTAAAGTAAAACCTCTAGTTGATGCGTCTTCCCTGATATACACCCATAAATAGACGATCATATGACAAGAAGAATTATAAAGCCCCTTATTGTTGTCTCCTTAGTAGGAGTGGCTTTAACCATCGCCCCCTTTTTTATAGCCAAAGCCTTCCTGTTCTTTCTCATTCTTGGAGCATTGTTCAAATTCTTGAAAAGCAGAAGATACATAAGAGGGAATCAACGCGAAATACACCCGGCTGTAGCTGATGTTATCCGCTATATGAGTGAGCAGGAATATAAAATCTACCGGCAAAAACTAGAGGAACACTATTACGGCCACAAGCCTGTGAAAGAACAAATCATAGAAATTCAGTAAAGCAAGCAAATTTTAATGTAACCAACTAAACAATATTATTTTATGTACGGAAGATGTCATACAAAAGGCAGGGCTGCCGGAATGGGAGCCGCTTTTGAAAATTTTTATGCACAGACAAGCGCAGGTCCTCGTGGTTTTTTCAGACGGCCTAAATATAATGTACCCATTAATATTCTCGAACATGACAATGCATATGAGGTACATATATATGCTCTGGGATTTGGAAAAGAGCATATCAAAATTTCTGTGATTGAGGAAGTATTATACATTAGTGGTAATAAAAGGATAGACGAAAGTAAAGAGCCCAATTTTATCTATCAGGAATTTCCTATTAAAACTTTTGAAAGAACAGTGAGGTTGCGGGGAGAAATAGAAAAAAGTGGTATTACTGCCCGTCAGGAGGATGGTACCTTAAAAATTACGCTGCCAAAAACAGCTCAGGCACAGCAACCTGCCCAAGATATAAAAGTTGAGTAAAAAAGTATGTAAGAGGTAAGTACTAAACTGCCTCTTACATATTGTTTATACGTTGTTTGATGCGGTAATATTCTGACACTTATTAGTGGGAAATAAGTAGTTTACTCTACTAAAGTGAGTATATGGAAACTCTGGTGGCCTCCCCATAAATCAAACATACTTTAACTAAATCTCTAGAGGATTTATGATTACTTGAATATAAGCTTTTTCTTTTACCTCATGTTTATTGAATACTTCTTCTGCTAAATAAAAAACCTTAATAGCCATAAGTTTAGCCAACTAAGCCAATATTCTTTCTCTCTAACAATTGTTCGATAATATCAGAATAAGGTGGCTAATAGGAGTATAGTCAAGCCAAGAATGGTGCTTAGCGAAACAACAACGATCTGTTAGTTTCTTTTCTCCTGATAGAGCAAGTCTACTTCTATGTACCCAATCCCTATAACACTATTGTTGCACAGCCAATATCATACCTACGCGGGAGCCTGCTTCCTACTTTCAACTAATAAAGAATCTATTGGATTATTTATCTAAAATTATTTTCCATATAGGTAAAACCATATCTTTAAAATTGTATTTATCTACTAACTATTTACCAAACAAATAACCCCCTAAAACGATGAGCAAAATTCAAGTAAAAGACGGCACAGAGATTTACTACAAAGATTGGGGAAGCGGACAACCGATTGTTTTCCATCACGGTTGGCCCCTTTCTGGCGATGACTGGGATGCACAAATGATGTTTTTCCTCCAACAGGGTTTCAGAGTCATTGCTCATGATCGGAGAGGACATGGCAGATCTAGCCAAACCCCTAATGGCCATGATATGGACACCTATGCAGCTGATGTGGCAGAACTCACCCAAGCCCTTGATTTAAAGAATGCCATACACATTGGTCATTCAACCGGTGGGGGTGAAGTGATTCGCTATGTAGCCAAGCATGGAAATGGCCGGGTAGCCAAAGCCGTGCTGATCAGTGCTGTAACTCCTCTCATGCTGCAAACTCCAGCTAACCCTGATGGTATTCCCCTGTCTGTATTCGATGAAATAAGGGAAGGAACAGCTACCAAGCGGCCACAATATTTTCAAGACTTTACTTTGCCTTTTTATGGATATAACCGTGAAGGAGCAAAAATATCTCAAGGGATACGCGATAATTGGTGGAGACAAGGAATGATGGGAGCCATAAAAGCTCACTACGATTGTGTGAAGGTTTTTTCAGAAACAGATTTTACGCAAGATCTTAAAAGTGTAGAAATACCAGTACTGGTAATGCATGGAGAGGATGACCAAATCGTTCCCTTTGAGCTTACTGCTGTAAAGGCTGTCAAACTATTAAAAAATGGCAAGCTTATTTCTTATCCAGGTTTTCCGCATGGCATGCCTACCACAGAAGCTGCAACAATAAATAAGGATCTGTTGGCTTTTATTAAAGCTTAATGAAAAGAAAGGTATAGATTCAAGGATGATTAAAAGCTGTCAAAAAAAATTGACAGTTTTTTTATTAAACTGAGATATTGACAAGTCCAAAGCTGCAGTGAGAATAATGTAAAATATACTAATTAGGGAGATACTATCCTCAGTAAGTTTACCTCTGAATCAGGCAACTAAGTAAGCAATAACATACAGACGTACTTCCATTCTCGAAAGGTTTTGCTTTAATGAACTCGACTGGCCCCATGTTTTTCTCCTGGTAATCATAAATTGATAAAATTATGAGGGTTTTTGGCGCCAATCTGTCTCTTATAGGTGAATGGAGAAGATTCAAACAAAAGCTTTTATTTGTTTATGGCTTGAATCTGATAGTTTATTAACACAGCCGGCTTTACTCCGAGGGCTGCACATACTGTAAGTAACTGATAATTTTTCATAACTATTTACCTCAATCGTTTCATCCCAATGAAAAGTATTTTACAACAAATTATTGCTCAGAACAAACAACAGGAAAGAGCCGATGCTGCCGCACGTCAAGAGGAAATCAATAATCCTCAAACCAAAGACGGCCGCAGAGATTTTTTGAAAAAAA